>Ga0206102_1000014_pt1 | contig 181294 bp, 167 predicted proteins | sample 1B1Ametagenome_FD_148645 | JGI IMG/M metagenome (GOLD analysis project Ga0206102, IMG submission 148645) | Enriched microbial communities from leaf-cutter ant dump, University of Wisconsin, Madison, United States - 1B1A | ecosystem: Environmental > Terrestrial > Nest > Insects nest > Nest dump... | reverse complement strand
GCCTGTTCCAGCAGGCCCACATCCATGGGAGGCATCCTTTTCCTTTTCTGTGATACGGTCATTATATACAGCAACTTCCAGACAGGCAATCCCATCGGTAATTGGGCATTATGTTCTAGCGGTAACACTATCCCTTGTTTTGTATTTGCTATGTCTGACAGGCGGTATATCATACCAAACGTCGGTTAGGTTAATACCCTTCGGATTCAATTGATCCTTATACCCACCATAGTCACGAATGTCTCCTCCACATTTCCTACAAATTTCGATAGGTAGCCGCTGCTCGTTGAAGGTATAACCTTTTTCTCCCTTTGTGTAATACAATAACCCGTAATGCGATGGATACAGGCGGTTTTTTATGGGCAATCTGTATTTAATGTCAGCCGCTATCCAATGCTTGAAAGATAGGTGTTTATTTAACAATGATGCGATGTGCGTATTCCATCTTGGCAAGTTCCAGACAAACAGTGAACCACCTTCTTTGAGCAAATCAATGCACTTTAAGACCCATGCTTCTGTCCATATTAAATACTCTTCATTGTCAATATTGTCATTCATCCCAGATTCATATTTAGAACCTTACTTTAGTGTTTGGGAAGCTTTAGAGAAAAGTATTGATAATGGGTACATAGGAGTCGTTGAAATAGAACATGATGGAGTAAGTCTTGAAATTCCCCCTATAAGAAAAGGAACCGATGGAAGAGCGTTAGTATAGTGGTACTGCTAAGGTGAAAAATCTTGTTGATTAAACGATTGGATGATACTAAAATAATAGTTAGTCTAACGGTCTTGTTTTAAAGCAAACACTTAAAGATAGACCGCATTAGTTTTCAACAGATAAAGTGCCGTTAATAGAGTCATGGTGCGGAGTAAAGGTATATTTGGATTCGCAGCGGTCTTGAAAACCGCCGAGGTCGTGAGGTCTCCGTGGGTTCGAATCCCACCCTCTCCGTATTGAGAAATCTATTTCACCGCATCGAGCGGTGCTCGCGTGACGAAAGGCGCACTTGACTGCTTACAGGCGGTCAGGTGCGTTTCTTATTTTTCAGGGTTATGTTGATCAAGGGGAGCGTGTTTTTTTGAAAAAGCAGCAGGCGCTATTCGTTATTCTTTTGGGCATGTTTTTGATAACGGGCTGCGAAAGCGACCAAACCGCAAAGGACGTTCCGTCTGCGCCTCAGCCGTCGGTTCAACCTTCACCGTCCAGTCAAGCGACGGCTTCGCCGGTTCCGGCAGCCCCAGTGGCTGCAACGGAGCCTACAGCTATCACTGCGGCAGGGAAGGAGCAAGAGCAAGCTTCCCCCACGCCGGGATTAGCGAATCGATATTCGCTGGATGAAATCGAACGTATTTTGTATGAGGATCACACGGTTTTTGATATCGTGGAGTCCCCGAATCGGCGAGCGCTTGCTTATATGGTAAGTCCGACGGACTCCGCATACGATGACATGACGCTGCATATATGGAATGTTGAGGAGGAGAAGCCCCGGGCTTCGCAGGCTGGGCCGGAATCGACCGTAGGGGAAGTATTTTGGTCGCCGAATAGCGATTATGTTTTTGTTGACGTAGGCACTTATGTGACCCGTGGCGGCGGGCTATATTCGGCCAAGACGCTTGAGGTGGTAGAATCCTTTGGGTATCTGCACCGTGTTTATTTCTCGCCGGATGGTAAGCATATCGTTTACTCCACCGTCTCTGACCGGTCCGTCGATACGCTAAAGAGCAATTACCTCGATCCAGGAGAAGCATTCAATCTGGTTGTATACGATATAGACAAGCATCAGGAAACGTTGTTGTTCAATGGGACGGGAACGGAAGATTTTATCGCTGCCGGCTGGTTGGACTCGAACACAATTAGCTATCTGACTACTACTTACAGCGTTGAGAACGACCAAATTCATGATGTCACTACCAAATATATGTATGAGTTAAATTCGCAAACATCCAGGGTCGATCCGACGCAAAAGAAGCCGACTACGGATGCAGATGGGGAAACCATAAGATCCTTGTATTCGGATCGAAAAGATATATTTGATGATACCTGGTCACCGGATCGGGAAACCCTGGTCTATGCCCAAGGCGATGAAAAAGAGGGGCACGGTTCCGTCTGGTTCTGGAGGAAGGGCGAGGAGAAGCCGGTCCAAGTGGCGGAAGAACAGATGCTCAACAAGATCATTTGGTCAAACGACAGTCGTTACTTCATGTTCAACAGTGGCATGTCTTCGGAAGATACAGTGTATGTGGTGGACACGCAAACAGGAAAGGTGCAGTCTGTAGGCTCTTTTCGTTCGGATTGGCTTACAGGGCTGCCGTATTTCTCGGCAGATTCCCGTTATTTGCTGTTTAGCGGAATTGGAGTTGAAGAAATTCCTTCAACCTACAGAAACAATACGGAAACGGGCAATTCTCATAATGTCTCATTGCTTAATCTGGGTACGGGGGAAGTGAAGGTCTTGTTCCCGGCCGACGAGAAGCGAGATTACGTTCCTTTAGGCTGGTCGGGAGAGCGGAAAATCGTTTATAAAAAGATAGATTATGCAACGAATACGCAAGAATTGGCTGAATATGATCTGAACGAGTAGTTGACCGAGGCATGGGGCTCAGTTTTTATCGGGATATTTTGAATATAAATGTTCTTTATATATAACTTGGCAGCAATCGCGGCTAAACTGGAATTGCTACATTATCCAAACAAGGCAGGATCGATTATGGAAGAGCATCAAGCTGGGAATCCCGATTTGGAAAAAGTGGTGCACACGCTTCGCGCGGCCGGCTGTGTGTTTGCCGAAGAAGAGGCGCAACTGCTGATATCATCTGCAGCCAACGAGGCGGAGCTGGAGCAATGGATCGCTCGGAGGGTGGAGGGCTATCCGCTTGAGCATATTGTGGGCTGGGTGGCGTTTGGCGGGTTGCGGATTGCGCTGGACCCCGGTGTGTTTGTGCCGCGGCAGCGCACGGAGTTTCTGGCGGAGCAGGCGGTGTCTCTCGTTCGGTCAGGCGATATTGTCGTGGATCTGTGCTGTGGTTCAGGGGCTTTGGGAGCCGTAGTGCGAGCACGGAGGCCAGGTATTCAACTGCATGCCGCGGACATCGATCCTGTTGCCGTACAATGCGCACGTCGTAATATTCGCTCTGACGAGGGCTGCGTATATGAAGGCAATCTCTTCGAGCCTCTGCCGGTTGAGCTTCAGCAGCAGGTTCATGTGTTGATCGCCAATGCGCCTTACGTTCCGACCGAAGCGCTGGCTTTCATGCCGGCCGAAGCGCGTATCCATGAAGCGCCGCTTGCATTGGATGGAGGAACGGACGGGCTGGATGTGCATCGAAGGATCATAGCCGAGGCTTCGCGCTGGCTGGCGCCGGAGGGGGCGTTCATCGTGGAGGCGAGTGAAAAGCAGGCGCCGCTGCTGGCTGAACTGCTGGCTCTGCACGGTTTGCGGTCCAGAACGGTTCACGATGAGGAGCGAGACGCTCATGTGGTGATCGGTATACGCGTCGATCGGTGAAATTTAGCAGGGGAAGCCGGCAATCCAGACGATTGCGTGGCTTTTTTTGTTACCGGGACCGGTCGCATAAAAGGTTCGGGGCTTTCGCATTTTAACAGTGGAGGTGTTTCCATTGAGCAAACATGACAAGCTGGTTCTTGACCAAACGCGTTTGGTCGAGGAATGGAAGAACGCTTTGCCCAAAGCGCTGGAGAAAGGCGACGAAGGTCGGGTTTGGGCCGATGAAGCCGACGCCGCGGCGCTGCGCGTCCATATCGTCACACAAGGGCGGAGCGGGTACTCGTTTGATTTTAAAGTGACGTATGTAGATTCGCGTGAAATTCGCGTCGAGTTGGTGGATGTACAGCAAGGAACGCAGCATATTGACGAGCGTACGGACATTGTGCAAACGCTGATTGACGATTATATGCGTCATATTCACGAATGTGCGCAAGTTTTGCAGCAAGTCACGCATGCCTAACGGCAGAGGAGGGCCTCACTGATGACCAAGAGCAAAAATGGCGATAAAAACCTGCAAAATGTCGTCAAAGGTTTGGATCAAACGGTAGTGACCAGCCATCAGGCGCAGCAGGTTCAGCAACAAACGAATGATCGCCGGCATCAAGACGCTTTGAATCACGACGAAGATTAGGGAGGGAACACGTATGTCGAAGCCAAGGAATGTGTCGGTGAGCGACGGAGAGACAAACCAGTCTCAGCAAAACACGCAGGAGCAAGGCGGGCCGGAGGCGTTGTCGGGCTCCAAAAAGGTGAAAAACCGCAATCACTCTCGTCAGAGCCAAGCCGAAGGGTCCTGAGCCGGACGGGCTGAAATATTTTTTTACAAATGCTTAATAATGATCGGAAATGCGGACATACTATAATTGTCGGTGAACGAGAGGTGTGGTTCCGTTGGAGCAATCCGCGAAACAACTGATCCGAGGACTTTCATACCGGTTATAAGCAGGCTGGAGGGGATGTGCCAAAGACACTTAACGTGTTGTATACGCAGATTACCAAAGGTTTACCGAGTAACAGGGCTATTGAAAGAAATCATTAACACCGACGGGTGGCTGTCGAGATTATCTCGGCAGTCTTTCCCTATGTGCAAGAAGTCTAACGCAACCGCATACATCCCACTGGCCGCGGTACTACGCGGTTTTTTTCTGTCTGGAATGCTCTGGCGGATGTCGAAGGCATGTTATGGCGAGGTGCTTATCACCCAGGAGCGAAGCTGCTCAAAACTAAAGCTGGTATAAGCGACAATCCGGTTCTGTTCGTCGACCAGAGACAGCACAATCATTCCGGTACGATCCGTTTGGGTTTTGGCCAACATCCAGAAGGCTTCCGCCTGATGATACGGTGTATAGAAGCTGGAGGTATCGGGATGATCGAGCGAGAGCAGCAAATCGGACAATCGATCCCAGACCAGCACTTGACGCATATCCTCGATTGTGGAAACAGGCATATCCAGCCATCTGATTTTAGTGAAATGACGAGCCGAGGCCGGCAATTGCGCCAGATCGAGTCTATATGTCGGCACCTCTGTATATTCAATCGGTCGTTCATCGATAACGTCTTCCGGGTTGGTATAAGGCAGACCTGAATACGTGTATTTGACCCCGTTTTCATCATAGGTGAATCCGAAATTGTCATATTTATAGCTGGATGGGTAAAATAGCTCACTGGGAAATTCATCGGCATGCTGACTCAGTTCGACCGCTTGCTGATACAAGTTTTGCAGCAAATCCGGCAAGGCCGTCTCCAACACCCACTCCTGCTGTAAGGAACGGCCGCCATACGGCTTAACATATGCAAGAAACGCCCCTTGAGCGTCAAAAATAACCTTCATTTCCACGAAGCTCTCCGACGATTGAGGAAGTACGAGCGGGACTTCCTCCAGCTTGTTGACAGGCGAGGGAAGCGAGGAATACAATGTCATCGCCAAGCCTATGGTATCGACTTGTTCCTCCGACAGCGCTGCGGAAATCGGATAACTATAGCTGGTGTAATAACTGGCTTGCGGAAAATAACGCCGAACCGCCTCGTAAGGAATGTACAATCCGTTGCTGCCGTTTGCTGTATACGCTTGTGTTGGCACGATGATTTCTTGGCTGGATGCAGACTCGGGAGGAGCGGCTTGGCTGGGCACTTCGTGGGTTATGGCGCCTTCGGATTCGAGTTTTTGCAATAACGACCTGGTTTCCCCTTTAAGTTTAGCGTTCAGTGATTGATGGGAAATATGCGCCAATTGTCCGCGCAGCAGCGGCGACGGGTTGGCGATATAAACATCGGCTTCTTGAATGCCGACTTCTGCCGCTTTCTGAACCGATTGATCCCAGTTAAAATCCCCAGCGGCATCGCTGTAGCCGAGGGAGCGCAAAATAAAGGCGAAATATTGCGCCGCGGTGATGGGGTCCGCAGAACCAAATCGGTCGTCCGCGATGCCTTGGGCCAGGTGATGCTGATAGGCATAGGTTACGTAAGGGTTAGCCCACGCCGGCACATCGCGGAACGGATGACTGGACGCGTTGTCCGCTGCGGCCAATGCCTCTTGCTCTCTCCCCAGCAGCCGAATCAGCATCACCAGCGCTTCGACTCTGGATGAGCCACGCTCCAATTCAAATCCCTGTTCGGTCCCCTGAAACAGCCCCAATTCGGATAATGCTTGCGCATCCGGCCCATAGTCCATTGTGTCGGCAGCGACTGCCAGTTGCTTTCCAAGATCGAGGGGAGCCGTCATCACGGTGAGCCCTACGATCCATGCCCCAAGAAACCGATGTATTCTCAATTTTCCCGCCTCCGCTTCTTTTGCATATACCTTCGACTTTCCTCCTCGGATTCCTCTAAAACAAAAAGAACCGCGCGTTGTCACGGTTCCTGGATTATCAGAAATTTGTTGCCGAAGCTAGTGGACGAGATGATTTCTAGCTGTGGTCGTGATCAAAAGGCGCAGGCGTTGACCGTTTTTTGTTTTTTTGCACACGCATCAGGTAGATGCCGCTGCCGATCAAAATGAAGGTGATGATCGCCGTCTGCACATAGTCGGTCAGCCAAAAGGCAAACTGCCAATTCGGATAAAAATGAGTGAGCTCGCGCATGCCTGTTCTGAACAGGTAATAAGCGCCAAGCAGAATCATCATGAACCCGACCCCTTTGTAATAGGGAACCCATGCCTCCAGAATCGGTTGGTCGACCAGCGTGCCGTTCTCGTAGCGGGAGATGCTTTGCAGGGCGTCAAACAGGCTGAAAAACCAGATGATCGGGATCAGGAAGAAGAAAACCGATAACCGCAGCAGGTCCAGCACGTAGATGGAGAACAGGAACAGCGCCATGAGCTGGAGACCGCGTTTGGGCAGCGACAGGTAGAGGTGCGCCGCGCCGGGGAAGACGGCGATGATCGTGGCTAACGTTTTGTTTTTGCGGCCGCCGCTTTGGAACTCCTCGAACAAGCTGTGATCGTACAGCTCCAGTCCGGCGAGCTTGCGTTCTACCTGCTTCAAGGCGTCGAACATCGTGTAGAACCAAATAATCGGGAGCACCAGCAAGAAGGTCAGGAAAGCGCCTTTATTCGCGACAACGGCCACGAAAATAATCAGGACGGCGGAGCCGAAAAACGCGATCATCGCGGTGAGGCCGCGCTGCATCAGGCCCAGCCGGTAATGGCCAAGGCCGGGAACGACGGACAGCAGCGCCGTCCGCAGCTTCTCTTGAGCGGCGTAATCCGCCGGATACGGATAAGGGGCGTGCGGTTGGAACGGGTCCGGCGGATAAGGAACGGGATGGGGCTTGATCAGGGTGATGACCATATCGAGCATGTTGATGAACCAGACGAAGGCGGCAAAAACAAGCAGCAGCAGCGCTTCTTCCCCATTATAGCCACTCACCATGATCATGAAAAACAGCAAGAGAGGACCGAAAAAACCACCGCCATAGCATAAAGCGCGGAAAAATCGGTGCAGATACAGGTGGCCCAAGCCCGGTATAAACGAGAGCAGGAACGCCGCGATCAGATTTCTGTTGGGTGTCATGGGAAGAAACCTCCGTTATCGTCTTCATTTTTGATTTTATCGAGCCAGGATAAGGTGTGATTCATCAACTGGTCGCTGATTGACGTGGCAGTCGCTTGGCGGGAAGAGTTCAGCATTTTGGCGTTAACCTCTTGCGTCAAGCCGTGAAAGACGCCGCTTACGACGAGAATCAGCGTAGCCGCGGCCGCAATGCCGTAATGCAGCAGGGATGAGCGGAATAACGAGCGTCGGGTGCGCATCGTGCGCTGGATCAACTGATCGGCAAACTCGGCTTCGCCGGTTTCCATCATCGGCAGGCTGCCTGCCAACGCTGCGATCTGGGTCATGTAGTGATGCAGGCAAACATCGCATCGCTGCAGATGTCTTTCCATCTCGTCCCGTTGCGTCCCGGATAGCCCTTCATCCTGCACATAGCGGCACCACTGTTCCGAATCGAAATGATTCATTTGAACTCCTCCTCCTTCCAATGCTTGCGCAGCCACATCTTGGCTCGATACAGCTTGGACTCCACGGTTTTGAGCGTTACTCCTTGCCGGTCGGCAATATCTTGATAGGACTGCTGCTCCAAATAATACGCCTTCAGCACATCCTGATAATTGTCGGGCAATTGCTGCAGCTTGGAGCGCACGAGCTCCACGGTTTCTTTATGAACGACGGTCTGTTCCAGATTGCCGCTTCCCCCCGGATCGGGTTTGTCGGCCAGTTCGGCGGTGATGTCTTCTTTCTTGCGGGCCGCCGACCGTTTGAAATCGATCGCCCGGTTGACCGCGATGCGGGAAATCCAGGTTTTGAATCCCTTCATTTGATACTGGGGGAGGGAGAAATAAATCCGGGTCCACACTTCCTGGGATATATCCTCGGCATCGCCGGCGTGGCGTACGACTGCGTATATGACTTGATAGATGTAAGCCCGATAAGCTGTTACCAGCTCGCGAAAAGCGGCTTCATCACCAGCGAGAATGCGTTGTACAAGCGCTTCCTCCTGAATATTTCTCCCCTCCTCTCTCCATCAAATAGACGAAAGGCAGGCAACGTTCCCCTGCAGACAACAAAGAAAAAACGGACAGCAGGCTGTTCCGTTTTAGGCCCGGGATACGGGCGGTTGTGGCGTGTGAGGCGGCTGACCGGACTGCCGGCTCTGTCGCTCGGCGGGAATGACGAACTGCGAGAGCAGCGCGGTCGTGCCGCCAAGCAGCCCGAGAATGACAAAACCTTGGCTCAGGTGGAACCAGTCGCCGATGAAGCCCATTAACACAGGGCCGGCAAACATGCCCAATCCGTAAATCGCCTGGAAAAAACCCATTGCCGTGGCGCGCTTCTCCGCCGGCATATGCTTGATGCTCAGGCCCATCAGCACCGTAAACGAGAGCCCGCGGCCGAAGCCCGCTATTGCCTGCGTCAGCATCAGCAGCCACAGCTGCTTGCAGGCCGGAATGGACAAGGTGGCGACGCCCATCAACAAAAAGCCCCAGACGACAACGCGCTTCTCGCCCCAGCGCTCGGCCCAGCGGCGCCCGCCAAGCAGCGAGGCGAAGGCCGCCGGCAAATTCGAGAAGAAGGTTAACATCGCCAACTGCCATTTGCTCGCGCCGAGCGCTGCCGCGTACACGGGCGTGAAGCCGAATACGGTAGCGAACGTCAGCACCTGTGATAAAATGGCGAGCAGCGAGACATACAGCAGAATACGATCGCTGGCCACACCGGCAATGCCTCGCATGGTAATAGCCGGGGCATCAGGTTCGATGCGCTCGACAAGGAAAAGCGAACCAAGCAAGCCGACGCTGCCGATAACGGCGCCGAGCAGGAACGCTGCGCCCCAGCCGCAGGTGTCGGCCACCGAACCTGCAGTCAGAATGCCTAGCATCTGGCCGAGGGAATTGTAAAAGCTGATGGTGCCGATCGCTTTGGTCGACTCTTCATGTTTGTAATAGCTGGTGAACAATACGGTAAAATCGACCCACGTTGCCGCAGCCGCTCCGGCCAAGGCGCGAAGCAGCAAGATCCACGTAAAGTCGTGCGTCACCCAGAGCCCGAAGCCGCCTAAAGCGGTAAACAGCAGCCCGAAGGTGATGAACAGCTTGCGTTTGTGATACCGGTCCGACATCACCCCTACCGGGATGCGCAGCAGCATTTGCGAGATGCCGTACATGCCGACAATCCATCCGGCCAATTGGTGCGAACCGCCCAAATATTCCACATAAGCGGCCATGATCGGCACGCTCGTATACATCGACATCCAGAACAACAACGTAACGGTGCAAAATAAAGGGATGCGATACGATGGACGCATCGTGGTGGCAATCATGAAACAAGTCCCCTCTCGTCAATCGCGCTTTATTTATTGTAATACGGAATGGGGTTGCAGGGTAGGGGGCGGCCAGCAAACGAGGTTGACCTTATATGGTAACAAGCAAGACGGCAATTGGTTTTAGCTTCGGTTATAAAAATACATCATGTTGGTGAAAATTGAGGCATACATTGGGTTTAAGTTTAGGTTTAATTTTGGTTGGAGATGGGATTTAAGTTTGATAGAATGGGGGTACGAGGTGATGTTGATGTCAACCAAACAAGAACGTGAGATGGTCGTCGAAAGGAGCGAACAGATTCTCGAGCGAACGATCAAGCAAACAGATCCTGAATTTTATCTAGCCTTACGAAACATGCTGCGCGATTATATCGTGGTTACGAATCCCCGCAAGCAAATTGAACATCAAGAGGATTTTTTGACATTGATACGTCTTATGGCGGAAACGGTGGATCTGGCACAGCCTGTAAGAACATATTCGACCGGCGAGCTCGCGCGCATTTTCGGTGTATCGATTCAAGCGATCAATAAGTGGATTGACGAAGGAAGATTTCTTGGTTATAAGCGAGAAGCAAAAAATCGTCATAATCGCATTCCAGAGACCTTTTCTTTTGTCATGCGAACGGGTGAAGTGTTGCCCCTGCAAGAGGTTATTTTGATGTACGAACGGCAGCTGCAAGATCATCAGACGGAGTCGGGAACCGTGGTTGATCATCGTGACGCAGTATTGGATGAAATTTCGAGATTCATGAAAAAGCACGGTGGCACCTATGAAATGACTCTGGAGAAGAAGGCGAAGCGGACCGTCGAAGAAGAACGAGATGCTTCGATATGGTTGGCTTTGCTTGATGAGTTGAGGGGGATGAATGAAGCAGGAACAAAAAGATAAACCCTGGTGAATGTGAATACCGGGGTTTACGTATGTTCGGGAAACGGTTGAGTTCACCTTATGATGTATAAAAAAGCGCGCCCGATACGATTCGAACGTACGACCTGCAGTTTAGGAAACTGTCGCTCTATCCTGCTGAGCTACGGGCGCATGGAGACAACAAAAAATATTATAACAAAACCGCTCCCCAATGAAAAGGGACGCTTGCATATGCGTCGAATGTAACATATGTTACCAATGGGGAAGGGGATTTATTTCGCATGACTGCAGTTAAAGAAACCCTGCTGCAAGTACTGCTGGTGCTTGCGCCTGTTTTTATGTTTCAAATCTGGCAGGACCATAGCAATCGGATGGAGCGTCTCCCGTTTCGGGTCGGACTGCTGAGCCTGCTGGCGATGTGTTTGTGTTTGTGCTTCAGCTTTGCCGGCGACCGGCAGGTGATGCTGGACCTTCGCATGATTCCTTATTTGGTTGGCTTCTTGTATGGCGGCTACAGGGTGGGTTTCGCCTTGACTGTGGTCACGTTTTTGCTGCGCTATGTACTGCTGGGCGGCGGAATCCCGTTTTATATGATTTCTTCCGTCTACCTGATCGCCATTCCGCTGATCGTGCTTGCTGTGAAGCAATTTCAGGCGGCTTCCACACGAGGGAAAATGGGATTGGCCATGCTGCTGTATGTGGTTATGATGATGATGACCACGTTAGGCGTGCTGCTGCGTGAGGAGGTGGAGCGAACGCCGATTTCGTGGGGCGGGGGGATTTTCTTCGTCTACTACGGCATCGTTTCTTTCGGCTGCCTGCTGGTCAGCATTTATGTCATCGAGAAAACCAAGGAGAAGTGGAGACTTCACGATCAGCTGCGCATCATGTCGATCAAGTACAACAATGAAGCGAGCAAGCTGCGCCATTTGATTGACGCCACGCCGGTGACAGTAATGGCCGTAGACAAAAATATGATCATCACCACGATCAATGACGCTGCGCTTTACTATATTCCGCCGGAATTGCAAGCCGATATGATCGGCGCCCATTACTCGGTGATTACGGATTTGTATCACTTCGACTACAGGAATACGGCGATTCTGAAAGCGCTTCAAGGGGTGGACACCCAGTCGGAAATTCTGGAGTACGGCGACATGACGTTTCTCGTCAGCGCTTTCGGCATCCGAAATGTGGAGACAGGGGAGATCGACGAGGCGGTTTCGCTTACGCTCGACGTCAGCGAGTTGATGAAGCTGCGCCAGGAAATCGGGGCTATGGAGCGCCTTAGTCTTGTCGGACAGATGGCGGCGAGCATTACGCATGAAATCCGCAATCCGATGGCGGTCATTCGCGGCTTTGTGCAGCTGATGAAGGAACGGCGCAACGAGCAGCTGTTGGAGCAATATTACGATGTGATTCTGGAGGAGTTGGACCGCGCGAACGGCATCATCGACGATTTCCTCTCATTGGCGCAAAACCGGATCGTGGAAAAAGAAGCGTGCCGCATCGAGCAGGTCGTGCGCGAGCTGACGCCCCTGCTATGGGCGGAGGCGAATCTGCGAGGCATTACGATCCAACTGGATCTGGACGAGCATACGCCCGAGCTGATGCTGAACCGCAAGGAAATGAAGCAGTTGCTGCTCAATCTGGTGCGCAATGGCATGGATGCGATGGAGGAGAAGGGAACGCTGACGCTGGCGAGCAGCCGCAGCAGCGAAGGCGTGCAGCTGCGAATTACGGATACGGGAAGCGGGATCGCCAAGGACCAGATGCCGCGGCTGTTCGAACCGTTTTTTACGACGAAAAAAAGCGGAACCGGCCTTGGGTTGGCGGTATGCTTGAGCATTATGGAACGGCATGACGGCTCGATTGAGGTCAATTCCGAGGAAGGGAAAGGCACGACATTTTCGCTGTCTTTTCGCAAAGCGAGTTAATCTTTGGTTCGCAGTTTTCGGAAAAAATCGGTCAGCAGCGCCGCGCACTCCGCTTGCAGCACACCGCTGACCACCTCGGTGCGGTGATTGAAGCGGTCTTCTTGCAGCAGGTTCATCAGCGTGCCGGCGCAGCCGGCTTTCGGATCGGTCGTGCCGTAGATCACTTGCGGGATGCGCGATTGTACGATAGCGCCCGCACACATCGGGCAAGGCTCCAGCGTAACGTACAAACGGCAATCGAGCAGCCGCCAGGCTTGCAGCGCTTCGCTGGCTTGACGAATGGCGATCATCTCCGCATGAGCGGTCGGATCAAGCGACGTTTCCCGCAGATTGTAGCCGCGGCCGATAATCTGGCCGTCGCGGACGATCACGGCTCCGATCGGAACTTCGCGGATCGCCTCCGCTTTGCGGGCTTCGGCTATCGCAGCTTGCATCCAAAATATATGTTCATCCACAGGGGACACCTCGTCAGAATATTTTTATCCACATGTGCATAAAAATAGAACAAGCATTCGTTGTTAACAATCTGTGGATAATCATGTTGATAACTTGAATTTTTGTGGATACTTTGTTCATTTTAGGGACTGGGGCTGTGGAAATCAATGCTTTTAGGAAAAATATCAACAAACGAGTCAAAAATATACGAAAATTATGAAATAACTCATTGAAATCATACTCGTCTGTAGGTATACTAAGTAATACAATAGGTCTTTTTTACCAGCGGTTGGCGATAAAACTCACAACTTCATACTAGGTTCGACAATGGCAAACTTGCTGAAAGGCAAGGACGCAAAGCTGAGGGTCTAACGTTCCGCTGGAACTATGACAGCCTGGTTACCGAAAATCTACTCGATGTGTAGGTAATGGGCTGCTCTCGTTATGAGGGGTGGTCTATTTTTTTTCATTAACGGCGTTTGAGGTCTTGTTACCATATAGAAAAAGGAAGTGGGATTCATGTTGATCAGAAGAATGTACGAAAGTGAGCCCTCCCAATTTTATGGAAGCAAGGAAGGCAGCGATGCCGCTGTATTAATCGACAGCAAAACCGTTTTGGAGAAAAAAGATTTCGTAGCTACCGGTATTCTGACGTATGCCCTTGGCGATATTATTGAGGTCGAGCTGCCGCAATATAATGTGTTCCATTTGGGCGACAAAGTGAAGCTGACCGTTTATACGAAATCGGGCCTTTTTGTATTTGAGTCAACAATTGTCGCCAAAGATAACGGCTCGCTGATCGTCATCAATCCTCCCGAAAATCGCAAGAAGTTCACCGAAAAGCGGGATTTCCCCCGCATTGACATTTCGCACGGCGGGGTGCTGCACACGCTGCACGATACGGTGCGCAGCCGCCGTCAAAGGCTGGAGAAGCCGATGGGCATCTCGATCAAAAACATCAGCATGAGCGGGATCGGCTTTACGCTGGAGAGCAATCTGCTGATTGAGAATCAGACCCGGCTGGAGGTCGAATTGAATCTCGGATTCTCGATGCCATGCATCGCCGAGGTGGTCCGCAAAGAAACGCTGGATTCGGGCCTTTATTATGGCGCAAAGTACATCGAGGTGCCGCGGGAGAAAACGAACGCGTTGCGAGCTTTTATCCTCAAATCGCAAGTCGAAACCTACTTCGTGAGAAAACGCGAAGAGAATCATATGAAAGCTCTCAACAAGAAACCTGCCGCTAATGAGGGATTACCCCTTTAGGATGGGACAAATCGGAACACTTTCAAGTGAATGTCAACATGTCGCCAGATGTGGACGCCACCTTGGGGGTGTTTTTTGTTTGACTATCAGACAAGATATAAGGATGATCGTTATTGCTTCTGCACGTGTAGTTGTATGACGGCGGCGATGACCCGATTTTTTCAGCAGACGCGGGCTGGAGGATTCGGCTGGATAAGTGACAATGGGGGCTGACTAATATATAATGTTCTAAGTGAAATTTGACAAAATTCAGAATCAAGGAGTTGTATACATAAATGGGTCTGTCATGCGGGATCGTCGGTTTGCCGAACGTAGGGAAATCGACGTTGTTTAATGCGATTACACAAGCGGGGGCCGAGTCGGCGAACTACCCGTTTTGCACCATCGATCCGAATGTCGGCGTCGTGGAGGTGCCGGACGAAAGAATGCAGCGGTTGGCGGAAATCGTCGTGCCCAACCGCATCGTGCCGACGGCTTTCGAATTCGTCGATATTGCCGGTCTGGTGAAGGGTGCGAGCAAAGGCGAAGGTCTGGGCAACAAGTTTCTGGCCCACATCCGCGAGGTGGACGCGATCGTGCACGTGGTGCGCTGCTTTGAGGACGAGAACATCACGCACGTGTCCGGCAAGGTTGATCCGATCGGCGATATTGAGACGATCAATCTGGAGCTGATTCTCGCCGATATCGATTCGGTGGAGAAGCGGATCGACCGCTCGCGCAAAAATATGAAGGGCGGCGACAAGAAATACACGGCTGAGGTCGAGTGTCTGGAACGCATCAAGGAGGCGCTGTATAACGACCAGCCGGCGCGCAGCGTCGAGCTGAGCGACGAGGAGCGCGTGTTGATTCGCGAGCTGCATTTGCTGACGATCAAGCCGATTTTGTACGCAGCCAACGTGCGTGAGGACGAGGTGGCGTCGGCCGAGGACAACCCTAATGTGCAAAAGGTGCGGGAGTACGCCGCCAAGGAGGGCGCCGAGGTCGTGCCGATCAGCGCCAAGGTCGAAGCGGAAATCGCCGAACTGGACGAAGAAGAAAAAGCGATGTTCCTGGAGGAGCTGGGCTTGCAGGAATCCGGCTTGAACCGCTTGATCAAAGCGGCTTATCGCTTGCTGGGGCTGTACACGTATTTTACCGCCGGCGTGCAAGAGGTGCGGGCGTGGACGATTCGCAAAGGGACGAAGGCTCCGCAAGCCGCGGGCGTCATCCACTCGGATTTCGAGCGCGGCTTCATTCGCGCCGAGGTGGTCTCTTATGGCGATCTGAATCAGGCGGGTTCGATGAATGCGGCCAAGGAGAAGGGCCAACTGCGGCTGGAGGGCAAGGAGTACGTGGTGCAGGACGGAGATGTGATGCACTTCCGGTTTAACGTATAGATCGGATTGCGCAGGGAACGCGGGGAGCAGAGGCCGGATCGCCGGGACGGGGCACGGAGAGTGACCGTCTGCACGGGGGCAGGCGCTGCTTTTTGCCGCAGCTGGGGAATTTTTATGAATAAAAGTAGTTTTGTATGGAACCACTATAAAAAAGCAAGGGAGTGATCCGAAATGTTAGATCGACTTCAAGCGCTGGCGGATCGCTATGAGAAATTGAGCGAGTTGCTGTGCGATCCCGATGTGACGAGCGACACGAAGAAGCTGCGGGAGTATTCCAAAGAGCAGTCGGATTTGCAGGAAGCTTACGATGCTTATACGGAATACAAGGGCGTCGCGGAGCAGTTGGAAGCGGCAAAGCTGATGCAGAACGAAAAGCTCGATGAAGAGATGCGCGAACTGGTCAAGATGGAAATCGAGGAGCTTGGCGAGCGTTCGGCAGAGCTGGAAGAGAAGCTTAAGGTGCTGATGATGCCGAAGGACCCGAACGACGACAAAAACGTGATCGTTGAGATCCGCGGCGCGGCGGGCGGCGATGAAGCGGCTTTGTTCGCGGCCGATTTGTATCGCATGTATACGCGTTACGCCGATATGCAGGGCTGGAAAACGGAAGTACTGGACGCCAACCTGAATGATCTGGGCGGCTTCAAGGAGATTATCTTCATGATTTCCGGCAAAGGCGCGTTCAGCAGGTTGAAATTCGAAAGCGGCGCGCATCGCGTGCAGCGCATTCCCGTCACGGAGTCCGGCGGCCGCATCCATACGTCGACGTCGACGGTGGTCGTCATGCCGGAAGCGGAGGACATCGAAATCGAAATCAACGATGCCGATATTCGCGTCGATACGTTCTGCTCCAGCGGAGCGGGCGGCCAGTCGGTCAACACGACCAAATCGGCGGTGCGGGTGACGCACATTCCGACGGGGATCGTGGCGACGTGCCAGGACGGCAAATCGCAGAACTCCAATAAAGAGAAGGCGCTGCAGGTGCTGCGCGCACGGATTTTTGACAAGATGCGCGAGGAAGAGGAAGCGAAGTATGCGGGCGAACGGAAAAGCAAGGTCGGCACGGGCGACCGCAGCGAACGCATTCGCACCTACAATTTCCCGCAGAGCCGCATCACCGATCACCGGATCGGGCTGACGCTGCACCGGCTCGATACGGTGCTGAACGGCGACATGGACGAAATCGTGTCGGCGCTGACGCTGGCCGCGCAATCGGAGCTGCTGGAAAAAGGGGAGCAGGCGATCGGATGACGGGGGCCGGTTCGATTAGAGAAGCCTATGTGGAGGCTTCTTCTTTTTTGGCGGCGCAGGGCGTGGCAGACAGCGCGTCCTGCGCCGAGCTGCTGCTCCAGCATCTGCTGGGCTGGAGCCGGACCGAGCTCCTGCTGCGCTGGCAGGAGCGGCTGGACCCGGCGCTGGCGGACGCCTGGCGCCGCTTGTTGGAACGAAAGGCCGCAGGCGAGCCGGTGCAGTATATTACCGGCGAGCAGGAGTTTTACGGCCTTTCGTTCGCGGTCAACGGCGCGGTGCTGATCCCGCGCCCGGAGACCGAGCTCCTCGTGGAGGCTGTGCTCCACGAGGGCTCGCGGTTGTTCCCGCAAGGCGCGCCGCTGCTTGCGGACATCGGCACCGGGAGCGGCGCGATCCCGGTGACAGCGGCGCACGCGCGCCCGGGCTGGCGCGTGTGCGCGAGCGACATCTCCGCGGCGGCGCTGGAGATGGCTCGCGTGAACGCGCAGCGCCACGGCGTGGCTGCGCGGATCGAGTGGCTGGAGGGGGACTTGCTCCAGCCGTATTTGGAGCGCCGTCTCGCGCCGGATATCCTGGTGTCGAATCCACCATATATCCCGGCGAGCGACGTTCCGGCGCTGCAGCCCGAGGTGCGGCTGTATGAGCCGCACACGGCGCTTGTCGGCGGTCAGGACGGGCTGGACCTGTACCGCCGACTGATGGCCGCGCTGCCGCTGCTGCCGAAGCTCCCGACGTTGGTCGGGCTGGAGGTCGGCATCGGGCAGGCGGAAGCGGTGGCGGCGCTGCTGCGGGACGCCGCCGCGTGGAGCGAGATCCGCTTCGTGCGGGATCTCGCGGGCATCGACCGGCACGTGATCGCCGTGCGGGAGTTGGGGTGAACGGGTCGTGTGTGGAGTCGTTGGGGGAGGAGCTGAACCGGACGTGGCGCGGGAGCCGGGTTGAGCAGGTCGTCGTATGCGGGGGAGCCGTTGGCGGAGTCGCGGCAGGTCGTCGTTAGCTCCAGCCACACGTATGCCAGCCTGTTGCGGAGACGGCGGATTTGAGAGGTGTTCGGGGCTGCGACCGGCTGAGGATGTCGGCTGGCTGTGGGGCCGCGGCCAGACGTGGTACACCACGCGTACAGTACACCACGCGTACAGTGTGTCGCGCATCGCGTTGTAAAGGCGGCGGCCCGCCGAAGCTGGGGGTTGAGGGGACACCGCAGTTGCTGTAGGCTCGGAGTCAGGGAGAAAAGCGGAGAGATGAGATCGCGGACGTGCGCTGCGCAAATCGCGCACCGCACGTCCCGGCCTCGCGCTACGCGCTGCCGCAACGCAGTTGCGAAGCAGTCGGCCTACTCTATTTTTTTCCAAAATTCATAGATTGCTAGGTTTAGCCTCTATCATTTCCGGTCATACTGATAGCTACCAGAGTACGAGAGGGGCTATTCCGATGGTCAAACGTGAGCGGCGGCAATCTTTTCGGCATTTCTTTTTTGTAGCTTTTGCACTTATGGTGATGATGGCTTGTTGGGACGCAAACCGCACGAATGCGGCGGTGGTGACGCCGACGATTCCCGAGGAGTCGATCCGGCTGCGGATTCTCGCCAATTCGGACGCTCCGCAGGATCAGGCGCTCAAGCGCGAAATTCGCGATGCGATTGTGGCGCGCATGCAGGACTGGGTGACGGGGCCGCAGACGATTGAAGAGGCGCGAGCGGTCGTGCGGGCGCATTTGCCGGAGTTTGACGAGCTGGTGGGCCGGATGATTGCGGAGCGCGGCTACAGCTATACGCATACGGTGGAGTTGGGCGTGGTTCCTTTTCCGACCAAAATGTACGGCAACGAGGTCTATCCGGCCGGCGACTACGAGGCGCTGCGGGTGATCATCGGCAAAGGCGAAGGGCAAAACTGGTGGTGCGTGCTGTTCCCGCCGCTTTGCTTCGTGGATTCGGTGTCGGGCGAAGCGGTAGCGGCCGAGCCGTCGGTTTCGAAGGCTGAGGGCCAAAGCCAAAGCGCCTCCGCGAAAGCTTCCGGTGCCGACAAGGCGGCCCACGCTGACGGGGGCAAAGCCGGGACTGCAGGCAAAGTGGCAGATGGCGGAGCGGCCGCCAAGGCGAAAGCGGATCAAGCCGATGCTTCGGGCGACGGTGCTGCGAGCGCGAAAGACAAGCCGGAAGTACGATTTTTCTTGTGGGATTTCTTGCAAAAAGTGATCGGCTGGTTCAGCTAAACGGTTCGAACCGTTCGATCGGATGAGGATGGATCGCAACGTGACGATATATTGGGACATGACAACAGCCGACTCGGACCAGGCGCTGGCCGAGGCGGCTTCGCTGCTGCATCGCGGCGAGACGGTCGCTTTTCCGACCGAAACCGTGTACGGGCTGGGCGCGGATGCCGGCAATGAGCGGGCGGTGCGGGGGATTTTTGCCGCCAAAGGGCGGCCTTCGGACAATCCGCTGATTGTCCATATTGCCGATCTTGCGCAGCTGGAGGCGCTGGTGGCGCCGGGCGCGGTGAGCGAGGCGCACCGGCAGCTGATGGCCGCGTTCTGGCCGGGGCCGCTGACGCTGGTGCTGCCGGTGCGCATCGGCAGCGTGTCGCCGCTCGTGACGGCGGGCCTGCCGACGGTGGGCGTGCGCATGCCCGACCACCCGCTGGCGCTGCGGCTGCTGCGAGCGGCCGGTTGTCCGGTGGCGGCGCCCAGCGCCAACCGCTCCGGGCGGCCGAGTCCGACGACGGCCGCGCATGTGCGGGCCGATCTCGACGGCCGCATCGGGGGTGTGCTCGACGGCGGGGCGACCGGCGTCGGCGTGGAATCCACGGTGGTGGAGCGGGTCGGGGACGCGTGGTTCGTCCTCCGTCCCGGCGGTGTCACCGTGGATCAGTTGCGCCGCGCGCTGCCGGGCGCGGCGGTGCATGAGCCGGCGCGCGGCAGCGACGCCGAGCCGGTCGAGGCGCCGCGCGCGCCCGGCATGAAATACGCGCACTATGCGCCGCAAGGCCGCATGCGTCTCGTTCAGGGCGATGCCCCTGAACAGGTTGCGGCCTGGATTCAGCGCGAGCTCGACGCGGCCACCGCTCGCGGCGAAACTGTCGGCGTGCTGACGTATGCGGAGCACGCCGCCTTGTACCGCGCAGACCTTGTGCAGGTCTGCGGCAGCCTTGCCGAGCCCGCGAGCATCGCCCGCGGGCTGTACGGGGCGCTGCGCCGCTTCGATGAAGCGGGCATCGCCCAAATCTGGGCCGAGGCTTGCCCGGAGACGGGCCTCGGCCTCGCGATCATGAACCGCCTGCGCAAAGCGGCGGCTCATGAAGTCATCCGCCTCTAAAGGGGCCGGCCCAGCGGCCGCGAGGCGTGAGGCACCCGGCTGCTGGGCTGTCCTACAGCTGCCGTGCGACAGACACCGCGCTCCGAGAGTCGCGCGGTGCGGAAGATTACCTCCTATCCGTATGGTGCTCGTATTCGCAGGCGTTTTGCTTTCTTCCTATCTATATCTATGCATTAATAGCGAAGCAGTATGGAACTGTCGGGAATGTCTGCCTGGTCATCTACCTTTTGCTGATCTGACCACTTAACGCAAGCGCCAGACTCTGTCATTCTCAAGCTGCCACGTAGGATACACGGTCTTAGCCGCCGAATCGCTTGGCCCTACGACTAGCCTGGTCACGTGCACCAGTCGGGGCGCCGTCCCGTCCGGTTGCCGGCTCATCAAGCTTGTGTCTCGCATTCCCGCGCCGTCCTCAGGCACGCCGTTGCGTCTCGCCCGGTCGTGTTAGCTAATCAAGCCGATACCCACCGCAAGCAGCTGTTTTTACGCCACCAGCAGACAGGCCGCTCCAGCCCGTCCCGTCTGCTTGCCCGGCTCATCGAACCTGTGCCATTTTTGCCCCGCCATCAAGCGCACCGCTCCGTCCCACCCGGTTGCATCGGCCTACCGAGCCTGTCTCACCCGCAAGCATGTTTCCCGTTTGGTCCGCATATCTTGGGAAGAAGAAAATGTGGACAAAGGGGCTGACGGCGAAAATGTGGCATTCGTCTTTGGAGTGGGGGCAGCTGCTGACGATTCTGATTATGGCGGTGGCGTTAGGGTTGGATGCGTTCTCGCTGGGCATTGGGATTGGCATGAGAGGCATTCGTCTGCTCGATATTCTTAAGATCAGCGTCGTCATTGCGCTGTTTCACGTTGTAATGCCCCTGGTCGGCATGTTTACGGGGCATTACGTCGGTTCTTTGCTGGGCAATGTGGCTTCGGGGGCCGGCGGCTGCCTGTTGATATTGCTCGGGGCCCATATGGTCTACAGCTCGTTAAAAGGGGAAGAAGCCGCTTCTTTCGATCACCGGACTTTGTGGGGGCTGCTGGTGTTTGCCCTCAGCGTAAGTGTCGACTCGTTTTCCGTTGGCGTTTCGCTTGGCATGTTCGCTTCGGATATTGCCCTGACGGTGTTGTCGTTCGGCGCGATCGGGGGCCTGATGTCCATAGCTGGGCTGCTGGTAGGCCGGCGTGTCGGCCGCTGGGTCGGCGAATACGGGGAGGCGTTCGGCGGATTGATTTTGCTCGCGTTTGGGATAAAATTTCTGCTGTGATACAATAAACTTGATCTATACAAAAAATTTCATGGCTGGCTAAGCGCCGGACAAGGAGGGGATTTCATGCTGCGCATTCTTTTTGTCTGCACGGGCAACACGTGCCGCAGTCCTTTGGCGGAAGGCCTTTTACACATCAAGCTGCAACAAGAAGGGCTGGCGGCAGAGGTTCGCTCGGCCGGAGTATCTGCCGCCCATGGCAGCCCGATTTCGCGGCACAGCGAGACGCTGCTGCGCGAGGCCGGATTCCCGGAGACGCTGACCTCCAAAGGTATCGGCGAGGAGGATGTGCGTTGGGCCGACGTCATTCTGACGATGACGTTCGGACACAAACGGGCGCTGGTGCAGCGGTTTCCGGGAGCTGTTGACAAGAGCTATACGTTGAGGGAATACGTGGAGGACGACCCGCAGGTGCTGGAGGCGATCGCCGAGCGCGAGCGGCTGACCAGCGAGCTGCACTTGAAGCGGGCGTTGGCCCAGTCGGTGACGGCAGAGGAGCAAAGCCGCATTTTGCTGTTGGAGGGCCGCATTCCCGATTACGATATTTCCGATCCGTTCGGCGGTTCGCTGGACACATACCGGGAGACGAAGGCCGAACTCGAGCAAAGTCTCGACAAACTTGTGCGCAAACTGCGCTCGCTGTAAGCTGCTGCGGCCGGTTCTGTTGTGGGAAAAATCCCCGCATCGCACACGATGGCTGTTAGTCCCCTGCTCGCAGAACGGAACACCGAGTGACCGAGGCCGCCTGGAAACGGCGGAGCCGATCAGCAACGCTGCCGGATTCCGCACGGCGCGTGTGTCCCGGTGGGAAGGCGCCAGCCGCACGCCGGCCATTAACGCCCCCCGCAATTCACGCGAGTGTCGCCCGCGCTTGGCGCGACGCTCAAGGGCAACCGTTCATCCTCGCATTCTCGCGTTGCGGGCGCGGAAGCATCTTTACAGTCCGCAGGGAATGCGCTAAAATAGAGCCAATGAACAAGACCCGATGTAACTGGCGACGAGTGGGTGCAACCACAATGGAGCATCGGGGCATACGGCCGGTCGCCTGGGCAAAAGAGCAACGCGCTGCGAGCGCGGTCTGCTCTTTTTTTCGTTGTTCGGTGGCTTTGGGGTATACTAGGTTTGATAACCAACTGGTAAAGGAGCGTTGCACGATGAAAATTGCTATGGGCGCAGACCACGCCGGCTATCGTTTGAAGGACGTCATTATCCCGTTTATTGAGTCGTTGGGTCATCAGGTCGAGGATTTGGGCTGCCATTGCGGAGATTCGGTCGATTACCCCGACTATGCGCTGGCGGTTTGTGAGAAGGTGGCAGCCGGCGAAGCGGACAAGGGGATTCTGATCTGCGGTACGGGCATCGGCATGACGATCGCCGCCAACAAGGTTCCGGGCATTCGCTGCGCCTTGGTGCACGACCTGTTCTCCGCCAAAGCCACCCGCGAGCATAACGACTCGAACGTGCTGGCCATGGGCGAACGTGTGATCGGTCCCGGCGTTGCGCAGGAGATCGTGAGCATTTGGCTGGGCACCGAGTTCAGCGAAGGCCCGCGCCATCAGAACCGCTTGGGCAAGATCAAGGGACTCGAAGACCGTTTTACGCTTCATCCGTAAAGCGTGGAGGTGCCGGCTATGAGCAAAGCGCTGGAACAGACGGTACAGACGATTGGGGAAGCGGTGGAAACCAATTTGCGCGAGTTGGTGCGAGCGGGCGGATTGCGAGCGGGCCAACTAGTGGTGATCGGCACAAGCACCAGTGAAGTCATCGGCGAGCGGATCGGCACGTCCGGCACGTTGGATGCGGCTGCGCCAATCTTCGCGGCGGCACGGAAGGTGGCCGGCGAGCAGGGGTTGCACATCGCGTTTCAATGCTGCGAGCATTTGAACCGCGCACTGGTGGTGGAAGAAGAGACGCTGCGGCTGTTCGGTCTGGAGCCGGTATCGGTCATTCCCGTACCAAAGGCGGGCGGAGCGATGGCGTCTTATGCCTACCGGCATTTCGCGCAGCCTGCGGTAGCGGAAACCGTGCAGGCGCACGCCGGGATGGATATCGGCAGCACGCTGATCGGCATGCATTTGAAGCGGGTGGCCGTGCCTGTCCGGCCGCCGGTGCGGACGATCGGTCAAGCGTATGTGACAATGGCGTTTGCCCGGCCGAAGCTGATCGGCGGCGCAAGAGCGGTGTATATGGAAGAAGAGGCGGACCGGCAGTACGGAACGGCTCCGACGAACGCCGACTGTTAAGTGTTGAATGAGGACGTTGCAGTTTGACCATTATGGATAATCCGGGGAGGAACCAACCATGACACAGTTTTTGAACCAGCAAGATCCTAAAATTGTAGAAGCTATGAACCTTGAGCTGGGCCGTCAACGCGACAAAATCGAGCTGATCGCTTCCGAGAATATCGTTAGCCAAGCCGTGCTGGAAGCGATGGGCACCGTGCTGACGAACAAATACGCAGAAGGCTACCCGGGCAAAAGATTTTACGGCGGCTGCGAATATGTAGATATCGTGGAAGATATCGCTCGCGACCGCGCGAAAGAGCTGTTCGGCGCCGAGCACGCCAACGTGCAGCCGCACTCCGGTGCGCAAGCGAACATGGCCGTCTATCTGGCTGCGCTGAACCCTGGCGATACGGTGCTGGGCATGAACCTGGCCCATGGCGGTCACTTGACCCACGGCAGCCCGGTGAATGCATCCGGTCTCTTGTACAATTTCGTCGCTTACGGCGTAAGCGAAAAAGATTTCCGCATCGATTACGAAGAAGTGCGCAAGCTCGCTTTTAAACATAAACCTCGTATGCTCGTAGCCGGCGCCAGCGCTTATCCGCGCACGATCGATTTTGAAGCGCTCGCTTCCATCGCCAACGATGTAGGCGCGCTGTTTTTCGTCGACATGGCGCACATCGCCGGTCTGGTGGCGGCTGGTTTGCATCCGAATCCGGTGCCGCACGCCCATTTTGTAACGACGACAACGCACAAAACGCTTCGCGGTCCGCGCGGCGGTATGATTTTGACTCGCAAAGCTTGGGCGGCAGCGATTGATAAAGCCGTATTCCCCGGCTCCCAAGGTGGTCCTTTGATGCACACGATCGCGGCCAAAGCCGTTTCTTTCGGCGAAGCGCTGCAGCCTGAATTTAAGACGTACGCGCAAAACGTCATCAACAACGCGCAAGTTCTGGCGACGGCTCTGCAAGCGGAAGGCATCAATCTCGTGTCCGGCGGTACGGATAACCACTTGATGCTGGTCGATCTGCGCAGCCTGAACCTCACGGGTAAAGTCGCCGAGCACATACTGGACGAAGTGGGCATTACCGCGAACAAAAACGCGATTCCTTTCGATCCGACCAGTCCGTTCGTCACGAGCGGCGTTCGTCTGGGTACGCCTGCGGTCACGTCCCGCGGCATGGGCGAAGAAGCGATGAAAACGATCGCGCAAGTGGTCGCGCTGACGCTCAAAAATCCAGAGGATAAAGCGGCGCAGGAGCGCGCCCGCGGCCTGGTGAAGGATCTGACGGCGCAATATCCGCTGTATCCGGGCCTGTCTTACTAAGTAGAATGGCGGCCGCTAAATTTTGACTGGCAATTTTGAATCGTGAAGATTTCCTATGTCACGCTCACGCATGGTTAGTAGAGTCCTCTCTGCTTCATGTCGTGAGCGTTTCTGTGTCGGAATAACAACATCGTTTTTATAGATCGACCCCTGTGTATTGTAGCCTGAATATTCAAGCCCGAAAATAGCCGTAAGCCCTTGTCCAACAACGAATCGCGGAGAGTGGTGATTCACTAGAAAAATGAGGAGCTAGGTATGGAAAAGGGGCCCAAACTTTGGTAATGTTAATGGCGACCAAAACAACACACATATCCGCGATCATCCCAATAGCCCAGGCTATATGAACCTCTGCTGACGAAGGGATGTCTAGCCTCGCAACCGAGCGATTTCACGGTTCAATGAGAAGCTCCCAAGGTTACATTATTTGTTGAACTCTAAAGTAACTTGAAAGCAGCTCTAAAGCAGCTTGAAAGATACTCTAAAGCAACTTAAAAGAGACCTGCAGATTCTTTAAGCAACTCATGAAATAATCTAGGGGAGGGATGCGCCGAGCCGAAGGCCATCTCTAAAAAGAAGCGTTTAACGAGAGGCTCGAATTTCCCCGAACGAGAGGCCAACTCCGAGAACATATGTTATAATGGACGAGGCTTGTTTCGGCAAGGCAGGTTGATTTTGCCAAGTCCATGAGGGGGAATCACGATGGGGAAAGTGTTTATATGCGATCATCCGTTAATCCAGCATAAATTGACTTACATCCGGGATGAGAATACGAAAACGAAGGATTTCCGGGAGCTCGTCGATGAAGTGGCGACGCTTATGGCGTATGAGATTACCCGGGATATTCCTCTTACGCATACAACGGTGAAGACGCCGGTGACGACAGCGGATTGCCGCATCATTTCCGGCCGGATGCTCGGATTGATTCCGATTCTGCGCGCGGGTTTGGGAATGGTCGACGGCGTGCTCAAGCTGATTCCCGCCGCCAAGGTCGGGCATATCGGGCTGTATCGCGACCCGGAGACGCTGCAGCCGGTCGAATATTATGTGAAGCTGCCGACGGATGTACAGGAGCGGGAGTTGATCGTGATTGACCCGATGTTGGCTACCGGGGGTTCGGCCAATGCCGCGATCGATGTGTTGAGACGCCGGGGTTGCCAGCAAATCAAGCTGATGTGTCTGATCGCTGCGCCCGAGGGCATCAAGGCGGTGCAGGAAGCGCATCCGAACGTAGATATTTATGTGGCGGCCGTTGACGATTATTTGAACGATCACGGCTATATTGTGCCGGGTCTGGGCGATGCCGGAGACCGGTTGTTCGGCACGAAATAAAGAGAGGACAGGAACTCCATGAAACGCTTGAAAGTAATTACGATTTTCGGCACCAGACCCGAAGCGATCAAGATGGCGCCGCTCATTCTGGAGCTGCACAAGCATCCCGAGCAGATTGAATCGCTCGTATGCGTGACCGCACAGCATCGGCAGATGCTCGACCAGGTGCTCGATATTTTTCAAATCAAACCCGATTACGATCTGAATGTGATGAAGGACCGCCAGACGCTGAATGAAATTACGATCCGTGTGCTGCAAGGGCTGGAGCCGGTGTTTCAGGAGGCCAAGCCGGATTTGATTCTGGTGCATGGCGATACGCTAACGACTTTTGTCGCCAGCTATGCGGCGTTCCTGCAGCAAATTCAGGTTGGCCACGTAGAAGCGGGCCTGCGCACCTGGAACAAGCTGTCGCCGTATCCCGAGGAGATGAACCGCCAGTTGACCGGCGTGTTGTCAGATCTGCATTTTGCTCCGACGGACTGGTCGGCTTCCAACCTGCGCAAGGAAAATAAAGCGGAAGCGCAGATTTACGTGACCGGCAACACGGTGACGGATGTGTTCCAATATACGATTCGCGACGACTTTCGCCATCCGCTGCTGGACTGGGCGAACGGCCGCCGCCTGATTTTGATGACGGCACATCGCCGTGAGGCGCAGGGCGAGCCGCACCGCCAGATTTTCCGCGCTGTGCGCCGCATCGCCGACGAGTTCGAGGATATCGCCATCGTCTATCCGGTGCATCTGAGCCCGGCCGTTCGCGAGCCTGCGTACGAAATTCTTGGCGATCATCCGCGGATTAAGCTTGTCGACCCGCTTGACGTGTTCGAGCTGCACAACTTTTACCCGCATGCCCACATGATTCTCACCGATTCCGGCGGCTTGCAGGAGGAAGCGCCTTCGTTTGGCGTGCCGGTGCTCGTCCTGCGCGACACGACGGAGCGGCCCGAAGGCATTGAAGCGGGGACGCTGGAACTGGTCGGCACAGACGAGGAAACCGTGTATGCCAGGACGCGCGCGTTGCTGACGGACGAGGTGTTGTACGCCAAAATGAGCCAATCGGCCAACCCTTATGGCGACGGACAAGCCTCACAGCGGATCGTTCAGGCCATTCTCCACCACTTCGGCCGCACCGCGGAACGCCCGGCGCCGTTTCATCCGTGACAAAATCATGACAAACGTTACAGCGTACAGTTCTACTGTTCGGTTTGCGAATCGGGAAACCCTTGAGCGGCAAGGCTTTGGGGTGTTCCTGGGCTGTGAACAATTCAACTGACTTCAATTGACAAACCTTGCGTTGCTTCGATACAATAAATGAGGATTCTTAGGAGGATGTCGATGAAAGATCCAAATCCCAAGGATAATCCGTGGCGGGCCGCAGCTTTGACCAGTGCGATCGGCGTCGATCTTGTTGTGTGCTTGCTTGCCGGATATTATTTCGGCGACTGGCTGAGCCACATCTGGGGCGGGACGTTCTGGGTGCTGGGCGGGTTCCTGTTAGGGCTCGCAGCATCGATCGTCAGCATCTACTTCATGATTAAGCAATACGGAGGGCTATAATGGATGATTTTGCGGCCCATCTGAAAACGGTTCAAAACGTCTTTCTCTTCTTCCTGTCTTTTTGTTTGGTAGCATGGGCTTTGCTGGTTGATTACAGACCGTATTCGGCCGGGTTGATGCTTGGTTCCATCGTCAGCATGATCAATGCAAGGTTTCTGGCGTGGAAAGTGGTCAAGTTTGCCGATGCCGTCGTCGAAAAGACTCCCCGTAAAGGCAGTTTGGGTTTTCTCACCAGAGCGGCGATCGCTGCCCTGGCAGCAATCGTTGCGGTCCGGTATCCGCAGTATATTGCGCTTTCCACCACCATTGCCGGATACTTTTTCGCTCAATTGGCAACAATCGTATTGGGTATTCTTTCTATTAGAAAGGCAAAGAAGTAATTCCATCTGTTGAAAGGGGTGAAATTGGATAACATGGAACATCATGCACCAGGGTATGAATTGTTCGGGATTCATCTGGACCTGGCTGCGCTGCTGACGATCGGCATTACCAGCATCATCGTGCTGATTCTTGCGATCTCTGGAGCCAGAAGGATTTCAGTGGCAAACCCGTCCAAGCTGCAGAACTTCATGGAATGGACCGTCGAGTTCGTTGAAGGCATCATCGGCAGCACGATCGGCTCCAAGCACGGCAAAGGCTTTATCGCGTTGGGTCTTACGCTCATCATGTACATCTTTGTCGGCAATATGCTCGGGCTTCCCTTCTCCATCGTAACGGAGGATCACGTCGCTTGGTGGAAATCGCCGACCGCTGATATCGCCGTAACCGGAGCGTTGACGGTCATCGTCATCTTCCTCAGTCACTACTTGGGGATTACGCGCAACACGAAGCATTATTTCGCACATTACTTTGAGTACAAAGGCGCTATGCTGATCCTTCACTTGATTGAAGTGGTCTCGAAGCCGCTGACGCTCGCTTTTCGTCTATACGGCAACATTTACGCCGGTGAGATTATGATTTCTGTCATTTTGGGAGCAGGCTGGTATGGATTTGCGCCGCTCGCCGTTTGGCAGGGCTTCAGTGTGTTCGTAGGCGCTATTCAGGCCTTCGTCTTCACGATGCTGACAATGGTTTATATCTCGCAAACCCTCATTCACGAGGAAGGGCACTAAGCAGCAAGACTTACCTCGGGGTAGTCTCGAGTCAATACCAATAAAACTTATTTAATTAAGGGAGGATTTTCTCAATGGGAGTAATGGCATTAGTAGCAGCAGCAATCGTATTTGGTTTAGGAGCACTTGGCGCAGGTATCGGTAACGGTCTGATCGTCGGCCGCGCTCTGGAAGGTATTTCCCGTCAGCCTGAGCTGCGCGGAACGCTGCAAACCACGATGTTTATCGGTGTAGGTCTCGTAGAAGCAATGCCAGTCGTTGCACTGGTACTCGCGTTCATTTTCTTTGGCAAAGCCTAAGAATAACTCGCTCGGCGCGGAGGGCTGAAGCCTCCACGCCTTCGTTTTGCCTACGTTAACAGAAGGGAGTGACGTTACTTGCATATCGAATGGTCCACGTTTTTTATACAGATCGTATCGTTTTTGATTCTGTACGCATTGCTGCAAAAGTTTGCGTTCGGCCCGCTGTTCGGCATTATGGAAAAACGCAGACAGCTGGTGAAGGATCAAATCAACAATGCGGAAGCAAGCCGCAAGCAAGCCGAACAACTGTTAGAGGAGCAGAAGCAAGCTCTTCAACAAGCTCGTAAGGAAGCTTACGACATCATCGAGCAAGCGAAGCAAACGAGCTCCAAACAGGCGGAAGAAATCATTCAGGCTGCCCGCGCGGAAGCCGGCCGTCAAAAAGAAGAAGCGCTGAAAGATATCGAAAGCGAAAAGAACAAAGCTGTCGCCGCGTTGCGCAGCCAAGTTGGCGCGATGTCCGTGCTGATCGCTTCGAAAATTATTGAGAAGCAAATCGACGAGAAGTCGCAGGAAGAGCTGGTTCAGCACTACCTCAAAGAGGTAGGAGGCAACGTATGAGTGACATCGTCGTAGCGAAGCGTTATGCCCGCGCTCTTTTTGAAGTCGCCCAGGAGCGGAACATCGTCTCCCAGGTCGAGGAAGAGCTGAAATCTGTCGTAAGTGCGATTAGGGACAATGCGGATTTGCAGAAGTTCCTGAATCATCCGAGCATCGGCGTTTCCGTCAAAACGGATCTGCTGAAGCAGATTTTCGAAGGCAAAGTGGCCGAGCCGGTGTGGAACACGCTGCGGATTCTGATCGATAGAGGAAGAGAAGCCATCATTCAAGCGTTGGTTTCGGATTACGAAAAAATTGCGAACGAAGCTTTGGGCCAAGCCAATGCCACGGTGTACGCGCCGTCTGCGCTTTCGGAAGCCCAACAAGCGGACATCGCCGCGCATTTCAGCCAAATGACCGGAAAGACGATTCGTGTGAACGTCGTGATCGAGCCTAGTCTGCTCGGCGGCATTCAAGTACGGATCGGCGACCGTTTGTACGACGGAAGCTTGGCAGGCCGTTTGAACCGTCTCGCCAAATCGTTAAATCAAGCTCAAGCATTGTAAGAATAGGGGTGAGGTTCGTTGAGTATCAGACCTGAAGAAATCAGCACGCTGATTAAACAGCAAATTGAGAACTATAAATCCGATATGCAAGTAGTGGACGTAGGTACGGTTATCCAGGTTGGTGACGGTATTGCACGCGCACATGGTTTGGAGAACGTCATGTCCGGCGAGCTGTTGGAATTCTCCAACGGCGTTGTAGGCATGGCGCTTAACCTCGAAGAAAACAACGTCGGTATCGTTATTTTGGGACCTTACACGGACATCGTGGAAGGCGACCAAGTGAAACGTACGGGCCGCATCATGGAAGTGCCTGTAGGCGAAGAACTGCTTGGCCGCGTTGTGAACTCGCTCGGTCAGCCGCTGGACGGCAAAGGCCCAATCAACACAACGAAATTCCGTCCGGTGGAATCTCCGGCTCCGGGCGTTATGGCCCGTAAATCCGTTCATGAGCCGATGCAAACAGGGATCAAAGCGATTGACGCGATGATTCCGGTTGGCCGCGGACAACGGGAATTGATCATTGGCGACCGCCAAACCGGTAAAACGGCGATTGCGATCGACACGATCATCAACCAAAAAGGCAATGGCGTGAAATGTATCTATGTCGCTATCGGCCAAAAACAATCCACGGTTGCGCAAGTAACCGAAACGCTGCGCCGCAACGGTGCTTTGGACTACACGATCATCGTAACGGCCAGTGCTTCCGAGCCTGCTCCGCTGCTGTTCTTGGCTCCATACGCAGGTTGCGCAATGGGCGAATACTTCATGTACAAAGGCGAGCACGTGCTCGTGATCTATGATGACCTTTCCAAGCAAGCGGCTGCATACCGCGAGCTGTCGCTCTTGCTCCGCCGTCCTCCGGGCCGGGAAGCTTATCCGGGCGACGTCTTCTACCTGCATTCCCGTTTGCTCGAGCGCGCAGCGAAGCTCAACGATTCGCTGGGCGGCGGCTCCCTGACGGCTTTGCCGTTCATCGAGACGCAAGCGAGCGACGTGTCGGCGTATATTCCGACGAACGTCATCTCCATTACCGACGGACAGATCTTCCTGGAGGCTGACTTGTTCTACTCCGGTCAACGTCCTGCCGTTAACGTCGGTATCTCTGTATCCCGCGTAGGCGGATCGGCGCAAATCAAAGCGATGAAGAAGGTTGCCGGTACGCTCCGTCTGGATCTGGCCCAATACCGTGAGCTCGCGGCGTTTGCCCAATTCGGTTCCGACCTGGATAAATCGACGCAAGCCCGTCTGAACCGCGGTCGTCGCACCCTGGAAATCCTCAAACAAGGCGTAAACGAGCCGCTGGCTGTTGAAAAACAAGTCGTGAGCATTTACACCGCTGTTAAAGGTCATCTGGACGATGTTGCCGTTGAAGATATCACGCGCTTCGAAAAAGAATTCCTGAGCTTCGTGGACACGAACCACCCGGAAATCTACGCCAGCATCCGCGATACGAAGGACCTGACGGCCGACAACGAAAAAGCGCTGACCGAAGCCGTCAACAAGTTCAAAAAAGGCTTTGCCGCGTCGGTGTAACTTTGATCTGATTTCCGCGCGTGCGGCGGCGGGAACTGCCGGTTCGTCTTGCGTTCCTGTCGTTGCCGCGGATTTTTCATAGAAACGTTTGGGTACGAAAAAGGCTTTGCTCACGCAAAGCTCGGCTTATGCTTACGAAGAAAGTTTTGCTCACGCAAAACTCGGTTTATGCTTTCGAAGAAAGCTTTGCTCACGCAAAGCTCGGTTTATGCTTTCGAAGAAAGTTTTGCTCACGCAAAACTCTGAGGTGGTGAAACAGTTGGCCAAAGGAATGCGCGAAATTAAGCGCCAAATCAAAAGTACGCAAAACACGAAGCAGATCACGAAAGCGTTCGAGATGATCGCGGCGTCAAATCTGCGGAAGGCACAGGAGAAAGCGGAAGCTTCCCGTCCGTACGCAGACAAGATGAAGGAAGTGATTGCCAGCATCGCAGCAGGCAGCAAGAACATCAAACACCCGATGCTGCAATCCCGGGAGATCAAGAAAACCGCTTATCTCGTGATCACGTCCGACCGCGGACTTGCCGGGGGCTACAACTCCAACTTGCTGCGGAAGGTGCTTGGTACGATCCAGGCGAAGCATAAATCGACCGCTGAGTACGGGATTTTCGTTATCGGCCGTAAAGGCAGAGACTTCTTCCGCAAACGGAATCTTTCGGTTATCGAAGAAGTGACGAATATCGGCGACGCTCCAAGTTTTGCCGATATCAAAAGCATCGCTGCAGCGGCCGTCAAAAACTTTGAGAACGGCACGTTCGACGAGTTGTACCTGGTGTATAACCAGTTCAACAACGCCATTTCGCAAACGCCGGTGGAAAAACGCCTGCTTCCGCTCGAACAGGTAGAGACCACGGCCCAAACGACCAGCTACGAATACGAGCCGTCGGCGGAAGGCGTACTCGAGGTCCTGCTTCCGAAATATGCGGAGACCTTGATCTACAGCGCCTTGCTGGAAGGCAAGGCCAGCGAATTCGGAGCCCGTATGACCGCGATGGGCAGCGCAACGAAAAATGCTACGAAGATGATCAATGCGTACACGTTGGCCTACAACCGTGCGCGTCAGGCATCGATCACGCAAGAGATTTCCGAGATCGTTGCCGGCGCAAACGCACAAGGCTAAACGACTGGCGCAGCAAGTTTTTTAATAGGAGGGACAAACATGAGCAAAGGACGCGTTGTGTCCGTTACAGGACCGGTTGTCGATATCGAGTTCGACCGTGGACAACTGCCTGATATTTTGAATGCGATCAAAATTGAAAAGAAAGCCGAGTCCTCGACCGAGCGGGACATCAACTTGACGGTTGAAGTTGCCGTTCACCTGGGTGACAACCTGGTGCGTTGCGTCGCAATGTCGACGACGGACGGTCTGGTTCGCGGTGTTGATGCCGTTGATACCGGAGCTCCGATCAGCGTGCCTGTAGGCGCGCCTACACTAGGCCGCGTATTTAACGTATTGGGCGAGCCCATCGACGGCGACAGCAATGTGGACCGCACGGTGACGAACCCGATTCACCGCTCGGCTCCAACGTTCGACGAACTGACCACGCAAGCGGAGATCCTGGAAACAGGCATCAAAGTTATCGACCTGCTGGCTCCTTACGCCAAAGGCGGTAAAATCGGTCTGTTCGGCGGTGCGGGCGTAGGCAAAACCGTTACGATTCAAGAGCTGATCAACAACATCGCGCAAGAGCACGGCGGTATCTCCGTATTCGCGGGTGTCGGCGAGAGAACGCGTGAAGGCAACGACTTGTACCACGAGATGAAAGATTCCGGCGTTATCAACAAAACGGCGATGGTGTTCGGACAAATGAACGAGCCGCCGGGCGCGCGTCTGCGCGTAGCGTTGACGGGTCTGACGATGGCCGAGTATTTCCGTGACGAAGAAGGCAGAGACGTTCTGCTGTTTATCGACAACATCTTTCGCTTTACCCAAGCGGGCTCCGAAGTTTCGGCCCTCCTCGGCCGGATGCCTTCCGCGGTAGGTTATCAGCCGACGCTGGCTACCGAGATGGGTCAATTGCAAGAACGGATTACGTCGACGAAAAAAGGTTCTGTTACGTCCATTCAGGCGATCTACGTGCCTGCGGACGACTATACGGACCCGGCTCCTGCGACAGCATTCGCGCATTTGGACGCCACAACCAACCTGGAGCGTAAAATCGCCGAAAAAGGGATCTTCCCTGCGGTGGACCCGCTGGCTTCCAGCTCGCGGATTCTGACGCCTGCGGTTGTTGGCCAAGAGCATTACGACGTAGCTCAAGGCGTAAAAAGAATCCTTCAGCGCTATAAAGAGCTGCAAGATATCATCGCGATTCTCGGTATGGATGAGTTGTCCGATGACGACAAGCTGACGGTGCAACGCGCGAGAAAGATTGAGATTTTCCTGTCCCAGCCTTTCCACGTGGCCGAGCAGTTTACGAGCATCAAAGGCAAATACGTGCCGATCAAAGAAACCGTGCGCAGCTTCAAGGAAATTCTGGAAGGCAAGCATGACAACCTGCCGGAGTCCGCGTTCCGTTATGTTGGAGCGATCGAAGAAGCGGTCGAGCAAGCGAAAAACCTGTAAGACGATCAGCAAGCCAAGCTTGCCTGAGCGAACGCATAGGGGGAATGGAACGTGAGCACTTTCCTTTTGGAAATTGTAACGCCGGAACGCAAAGTGTACGCCCAGAACGTTCGTATGATTATCGCTAAGGGTACTGAAGGGGAACTGGGCATTCTCCCCAATCACATCCCGCTCGTAACGCCTTTGCGGATTGCGCCTCTGACGATCAAGCACGAAAACGGCCAGACGGAAGTCGTGGCTGTCAACGGTGGATTCATGGAAGTGCGCAAGGACAAAGTGGTTATTTTGGCGGAAAGTGCCGAATTACCCGGAGATATTGATATTGAGCGGGCCCAGGCTGCCAAGGAACGCGCCGAGAAGCGCTTAACCACAAGCGGTCAGGATCTGGATCAACTTCGCGCTGAACACGCCCTGCAAAGAGCGCTCAGCCGGATTGAAGTATACGGTAGAAAATAGCAGCATGTTAGAAGAACCGGTAGAGGGGTTGCCCTTGGCCGGTTCTTTTGGTGTTTGGCGCATAAATGCCGGGAAATATGGAAAAAGTACACCACAGGAGTGGCGGAAACCGTGCGCTTGTGAAGCTGGAGAATTAGTCATCGACGCCCCCACCCCTTTTTGTTATAATTGTATAGGTGATTATTACCAAATTTGAAGAATCGCAAATGAAAACTAGGAGAGCTATGGAGGCGGTTACATTCAGATGATGTACACGAACAATTATGTTATCGTTGCGATTTTCCTGGGTTTGGGCATTTTTCTGCCCGTTGCGGCGCTTACGATCGGTAAGCTTCTGCGTCCCAGCAAGCCGGTCGAAGAGAAATACACGACGTACGAGAGCGGCAACGAACCCGTCGGGGAAGGACAAATTCGCTTTAACATCCGGTATTACCTCTTTGCGCTGATGTTTGTCATTTTTGATGTCGAGACTGTCTTTTTGTACCCATGGGCGGTTGCGTATAAACAGCTGGGGCTGTTTGCGCTTGTGGAAATGTGTATTTTTGTAGCCTTGCTTGCCATAGGATTACTATACGCTTGGAAAAAGAAGGTGCTGCAATGGACTTCAATTTAAATTCAATTTCACCTGAAGAACGAGAAGAACTGAACCGCAATGTATTCATGACGACCCTGGAGCAGATCAAAGCCTGGGCGCGAAGCAACTCGCTTTGGCCGCTTACGTTTGGCTTGGCCTGCTGCGCGATCGAAATGATGGGCACCGGTGGTTCTCACTATGACCTGGACCGTTTTGGAGTCATCTTTCGGACGTCGCCGCGGCAATCGGATGTGATGATTGTAGCTGGGACCGTTACGAAAAAGATGGCTCCTTTGCTGCGCCGTTTGTACGAGCAGATGCCTGAGCCGAAGTGGGTTATTGCCATGGGCTCGTGCGCGACTGCGGGCGGACCGTACGTCAAATCGTATTCTGTCGTGAAGGGCGTCGACCAGGTTGTGCCCGTGGATGTGTATATTCCAGGCTGCCCGCCGAATCCGGCGGCGTTGATCTACGGCATCAACAAGCTTCAGGAGAAAATTCGCTATGAAGCGAAAACCGGGAAGCGGGTGACGAACGTATGAGTGACGAGCAAAAGAAAGACGGCCAGCCGGAGGACGCCAAGGCCGGCGAGGGCGCGACGCCGCTGGAAGAAGCGGCTGCGGAGGTCGGCCATGTGACGCCGGAGGCGCAGGCGAGTCAGACGCCGCTTAGCGAGCAGACGCAGGCGGCGGTCGATCAGGCCGCGGCGAACCAGGCGGCGAGCCCGGACGCGCAGACGACGAGCGAGCCAAGCGACGCGCCGGCGGCCGAGATCGCCGAGGATGCGGCGGCGCCGAGCGCGGAGGGCCCGGCGGAGACGGCGCCGGCGACGGCCCCGACGGCGGACGCCGGGGAGCCGGTCGTCGCGACGCCGGCCGGGCCGGCCGCAGGCGGCGAAGCCGCAGCAGCGCCGGCGGCGAGCGGCGACGCGGACGAGGCGGCGAAAGCGCGCGCCGAGGCCCGCGCGGCGAGAGCCGCGGCCCGCGCGGCCGCGCAAGCAGGCGCCGAGGGCGGCGAAGCGGCAGCAGCAGCGCCGGCGGCGAGCGGCGACGCGGACGAGGCGGCGAAAGAAGCGCGCGCCGAGGCTCGCGCAGCGAGAGCGGCGGCCCGCGCAGCCGCGCAAGCAGGCGCCGAGGGCGGCGAAGCGGCAGCAGCAGCGCCGGCGGCGAGCGGCGACGCGGACGAGGCGGCGAAGGCGCGCGCCGAAGCCCGCGCAGCGAGAGCCGCGGCCCGCGCAGGCGCGAAGGCGGCGGACGATGGCGAAGCCGCTGCGCCGAAGGCGCCGTCGCCGAACCAGCCGCTGCTGGATCGGCTGGTGACGCTCGTGAAAGAGAGCGTCGGCGAAGCGGCGATTACCGACGCCTTCATCAACGAGCGCGACGCGCATTTGCCGTACATCGTCGTCCATTCCGACTATTGGCTCCAGACCGCTGAATTGCTGCGGGATCACGAGGAGCTGCAATGTACATATTTGCGCAACCTGTCCGGTGTCGACCAAGAGACGCATCTGGAGGTTGCCTATCATTTGCTGTCCATGACGCACAGCCGCAATTACTGTGTGAAGGTCAAAACCGACCGCGAGCAGCCGTCCATCCCTTCGGTCACACCGATTTGGGACACGGCCAACTGGAATGAGCGCGAAGTGTACGACCTCTTCGGCATTGATTTTCCGGGCCACCCGGATTTACGAAGAATTATGATGTCTGACGATTGGGTTGGTCATCCGCTGCGCAAAGATTACGAACCGCTTGACCCGGAGGTGTAGCTAGTTGTTACGGACCGAAGAATTGCTGTTGAACGTTGGGCCTCAGCATCCGAGTACGCACGGCGTGTTCCGCGTAATCGTGAAGCTGGACGGCGAAGTCATTAGAGAAGCGATCCCGGTGATGGGCTACCTGCATCGGGGGACGGAGAAGCTGGCGGAAGACCTGAACTATACGCAGATCATTCCGTATACGGACCGGCTCGATTATGTATCGGCGATGACGAACAACTATGTGCTGGTGAACGCCGTCGAGAAGCTGATGCAGCTGGAAATTCCCGAGCGTGCTGAGTTCCTGCGCGTCATCGTGATGGAACTGCAGCGCATCGCCAGCCATATGGTCTGGTGGGGGACGTATCTGCTGGATATCGGGGCGATGAGCCCGTTCCTGTATGCGTTCCGCGACCGTGAAATCATTATTAATCTGTTCAACGAGCTTTGCGGAGCCCGGCTGACGTACAACTACATGCGCGTAGGCGGTGTGAAATGGGACGCGCCGGAAGGCTGGATCGAGAAGGTGCGGGATTTTGTACCTTATATGAGAGGCAAGTTGAAGGAATATGACAATCTCGTCAGCGGCAATGAAATTTTCCTTGCCCGGATCAAGGGCATCGGCAAATACGACGCAGCCACGGCCATGGCCTATGGCTTGAGCGGCGCGAACCTGCGCTGCACAGGCATCCAATGGGATTTGCGCAAAAATGAACCGTACAGCATCTACAACCGCTTCGACTTTGACGTGCCGACCCGCGAGGGCGGTGATTGCTATGACCGTTACTTGCTGCGTCTGGAGGAAATCGTGCAATCGCTGCGCATTTTGGAGCAAGCCGTGGAGCAGTTCCCGGCCGGCGACACGATGGGCAAGGTGCCACGCGTCATTCGTCCGCCCGAAGGCGAGGTTTATGCAGGGATCGAATCGCCGCGCGGCGAGATCGGCTGCTACATCATTTCCCGCGGCAAGCAGGAGCCGTATCGTTTGAAATTCCGGCGTCCTTCCTTCGTCAATCTGCAAATTTTGCCCAAGCTGCTCGTCGGAGAAACGATGACCAACCTCATCACCATCCTGGGCGGTATCGATATTGTTGTCGGGGAGGTTGATGCTTAAATGATGCATTTACTCGAAGAGAGCCTGACCTGGACGAATTTCTTCATTTTCCTGTTCTGGGGCGTAGTGATGCTGCTGCTCATTCTCGGCTTCGTCACCTACGCGATTTATTTCGAGCGCAAGGTCATCGGCTGGATGCAGCTGCGGATCGGTCCGAACCGCGTAGGCCCGCTGGGTTTGCTGCAAAGCGTCGCCGACGTGACCAAGCTGCTGATCAAGGAAGATACGATTCCGCGCAAGGCGGAGCGTGAGCTGTTCATTTTGGCTCCGGTCATCACGTTTATTCCATCGTTTGTGATTATCGCGACGATTCCGTTTTCCGATAAGCTGTTCAACGCCAATCTGAATGTAGGGCTGCTGTATTACGTTGCGTTGTCCGGCATCTCGACCATCGGCATCATTCTCGGCGGCTGGGCGTCGAACAATAAATACGCGCTGCTCGGCGGCATGCGTTCCGCTGCGCAGATGATCAGCTACGAAGTGCCGCTGGTTATATCCGTGATTGGCGTGATCATGCTGACCGGCAGCCTCAATCTGCACACGATCGTCGACCAGCAAGCCGGCGGTTTCTGGCATTGGTATTTCCTGCCGCAAATTATCGGGTTCATCATCTTCGTCATCGCCGGTGTCTCCGAACTCAACCGGACCCCGTTCGACTTGCCGGAGGCGGAATCCGAGCTGGTGGCCGGCTACCACGTCGAATACAGCGGCTTCCGCTTCGCTTTTTTCATGCTCGCTGAGTACGTCTATGTATTCGCCGTAGCCTCACTGATTACGCTGCTCTTCCTGGGCGGCTGGCATGCGCCGTTTGGCTTCCTGGATTTCATCCCAGGCCTGATCTGGTTCCTGCTGAAATTTTCGTTTATCGTGTTTTTCCTGTTCTGGCTGCGGGCCACACTGCCGCGGGTGCGCGTCGACCAACTGATGGGCTTCGGCTGGAAGGTGTTGCTGCCGCTTGCGCTGCTGAACATTTTCGTCACGGCGATCTATATGAGCATCATATCTTAACACGCGATGGGGTGAAGTAAAGTGAAGGGCTTAATCAAAGGCTTGGGGGTAACCCTCAAAAGCATGACCCAGAAAAAAGTGACCTATGCCTACCCAGACGTGCCGATCGAGATGCCGGATCGCTTTCGTGGCATTCAACATTTTGACCCGGAGAAATGCATCGTCTGCAACCAATGCGCGCGGATTTGTCCGACGGAATGCATTACGCTGACCGGCAAGGCGAACCCGGACCCGGAGAAAAAGGGCAAGGTCATCGACACCTACGACATCAACTTCGAAATTTGCATTTTGTGCGATTTGTGCACGGAGGTTTGTCCGACGGAAGCGATCGTCATGACGAACAATTTTGAGCTCAGCACTTACAGCCGGGACGATTTGTTCAAAAACCTCCAGTGGCTGAACGACAATAATCAGCATATCCGCAAAGAGAACAACTCCGCCATGCCGAAAGGGGGAGCCAAATAGGATGTTCAGCGGTATCGGCAACTTTTTGTCCAGCGGCACGAATTGGGCGTTTTTCGTTTTCGCATTGCTCGCCATCGGCGGAGCGATCTTTATGATCAGCTTCACGAAGGTGATTCACATGGTCGTCGCCGTGGCGATGACGTTCATCAGTCTCGCCGGCCTCTATGTCATCTTGAACGCCGAATTTGTGGCTTTCGTGCAGGTGTTGATCTACGCCGGAGCGATTTCGATTCTGATGATTTTTGGCATCATGATGACCAAGCACCGTCCGGGCGAGGAGGCGGAGCCGAAGCGCCCTTGGCATACCGGGCTGGCGATCGTCGGCGCGCTTGGCCTGTTCGGCCTTTTATTTTACGCGATTCAACAAAGCACGTTCACGGCGACCGGCACGTTGGATGCCAGCAAGGACAACACGCTGGAAATCGGCAAACTGCTCTACAACGAGCACGTCATTCCTTTTGAAATCATGTCCGTGCTGTTAACCGTGGCGTTTATCGGCGCGATCGTGATCGCCAAGAGAGAGGAGGAGTAGCGATGGGGACAGTCATCACTCCTTATTTGACGCTGGCGGCGATTTTGTTTTGCATCGGTTTGTACGGCGCATTGACCAAAAAGAACGGGGTTATCGTACTGCTCTCGATCGAGCTGATGCTCAATGCCGTTAACCTCAATCTGATTGCGTTCGCCAAGCTGGGCGACCATCCGGCGCTGACCGGGCAAATTTTCTCGCTCTTCAATATTACGGTGGCTGCGGCCGAAGCAGCTGTAGGCATTGCGATTCTGATTACGCTGTACCGCAACAAAGGCACGACCGACGTCAATGACATGGATTCCATGAAGCGCTAGGAGGCTGAGAGGCAATGGTATCGGATTATTCGCAATACGCATGGCTCATTCCGCTGTTTCCGCTGCTGGCTTTTCTGGCGCTTACAGCAATGGGACGTCAATTGAAAGACTTCGGCATCTATATCAGCATCGTCGCTATGCTCGCTTCGTTTGTCGTAGCGCTGCTGATTTTTGTAGAGCGGCTCGGAGGCCGTGTAGAGGACTACACCTGGGATAAGCTGGACTGGCTGAAAATTGGCGACTGGACGCTCAACATGGGCTTTGAGGTCAACAACCTCAACGCGCTGATGCTGGTGATCGTGACGCTCGTCAGCTTGCTGGTCAATATTTACTCCAGAGGCTACATGAAGGACGATGAGCGCATTCACGTGTTTTTCAGCTACATCGCGCTGTTTTCGTTCTCCATGCTGGGTCTGGTGATTTCGGAAAATATGCTGGAGCTGTACATCTTCTGGGAGCTGGTCGGCGTCTGCTCGTTCCTGCTCGTCGGCTTCTGGTATTTCAAACCGGAGGCGAGAGCCGCGGCCAAAAAGGCGTTTATCGTCACCCGGATCGGCGATGTCGGCTTGTTCCTCGGCATGCTGCTGCTGTTCTGGTACATGCCCGGCCACTCGCTGGATTTCAGTTCGATTCACAACGCGTTCACATCGGGACAAATCGATCCGGGCATCATCACCTGGATTGCGATTCTGATCTTTGTCGGCGCGATCGGCAAATCCGGTCAGTTCCCGCTGCATACGTGGCTGCCGGACGCCATGGAAGGCCCGACGCCGATCAGTGCGCTGATCCACGCGGCAACGATGGTCGCCGCCGGGGTATACCTCGTGGCGCGCACGTTCGATATTTTCCAAGCTTCGCCGGATGCTTTGCTGGTGGTGGCTTACGTCGGCGGCTTCACCGCGATTTTCGCCGCGACGATCGGCGTTGCGCAGAACGACATCAAGCGGATTCTCGCTTATTCGACCGTCAGCCAGCTCGGCTACATGATGATGGCGCTTGGCATCGGTGTCTCGTATGCGTCGGGGATGTTCCATCTGTTCACGCATGCGTTCTTTAAAGCGCTGCTCTTCCTGGGAGCCGGCAGCGTCATCCATGCCGTACATACGCAGGATATCAATGAAATGGGCGGACTTGCCCGCAAAATGAAAATCACCACCTGGACCTTTGCGATCGGCGCGCTGGCGTTGTCGGGCATTCCGCCGTTCTCCGGCTTCTGGTCCAAGGATCTGATTCTCGCCGAAGCTTACGACAAGCAGCCGTTCCTGTTCTGGATCGGCGTTATCGCAGCGTTCTTCACCGCTTTTTACATGTCGCGCCTGTTCTTCCTTACGTTCCTCGGTCAAAAGCGTTCCAAACACGAGCCGCACGAATCACCGGCTTCGATGACCGTACCGCTCGTCATCCTCGCCGTGCTGGCTGTTGGCGCCGGTTTCCTGAACACGCCGATGAACGCTTGGTTCGGCCGCTGGCTGACCGGCGAACAACATGAGGAAACGGTGAACTGGGCCGTTATGGGATTATCCACGTTGGCCGGCGTGCTGGGCATCGGGTTGGGTTATCTGATGTATGTCAAAAAATCGATCGCACGCGATTTCATTTCCGGCAAAGCGCCGTGGCTGTACACGCTGCTCAACCGCAAATATTGGATCGACGAGATTTACAACGGCATCCTCGTCAAGCCGCTGCAAGGTCTCGGGCTGCTGCTGGAGCTGATCGACATCTATATCGTGGACGGCTTGGTGCGCCTCTTCACGTATGCCGTAGTCGGCTTGGGCCGCGTCGGTTCCCGTCTGCAGAACGGTCAACTGCAATCCTACGGATTGATCACGCTGCTCGGTTTGCTGATTCTGGCTCTGGCCATCGCGGGAAGGAGGTTCATCCATGTTGGATAATTTGCCGATTTTAAGCTTGATCACCTTCTCCCCGCTGCTGGGCGTGCTGGTGCTGCTGTTCATCCGCAAAGACAAAGGCAGCTTGATCAAAACGATTGCCATTGTCACCACGCTGATTCCGCTGCTGCTGGCCGGATGGCTGTACGCCAGCTATCAGCATCAGGCGGACCCGCTGCAATTCAAGGAGCAGCTCAACTGGATCAAGGTGCCGTTGAACAAGGAAAGCGTTCAGCAGCTGACGTCGTACTTTTTTGAATTCAAGTATTCGCTTGCCATAGACGGCTTGTCCTTGCCGCTGGTCTTCCTGACGGCGCTGGTTTGCACGATGGCGGCACTCGCTTCGGTGTATATCAAAAAACGCTGGAAGACCTTCTACATTCTGTTCCTGCTGCTCGAAACCGGCATCTTCGGCGTCTTCATGGCGCAGGACCTGTTCCTGTTCTTCGTCTTCTTCGAAGTGACGCTGGTTCCGACGTTCTTCCTGATCGGCATTTGGGGGTATATGAACCGGGAGAAAGCGGCCAACCGCTTCCTGATCTACAACGGTCTCGGCTCGGCGATTATGCTGATTGCGTTCCTGATTCTCGTCAGCACGGCCGGCTTCAATCAAGTGCCGTCGCAGACGGAATTTACGATCTATTACAGCGGCGACATCCAGACGATTGCGCACAACCTTTTACAGGACCCGCAATCCTACGCCAATCAAGCCAATCCGCAAAATCCGTTTTACCTGACCAGTACGCTGAAATGGTCGGTATTCATTATGCTGTTGGTCGCCTTCGGCATCAAGTTGCCGATCTTCCCGTTCCATACGTGGATGCTCAAGGTCCATACGGAAGCTCCGCCGTCGATCGTTATGATTCACTCCGGCATTTTGCTGAAAATGGGCGCTTACGGTTTGATTCGCTTCGGCATCCTGTTTTTTCCGGCGGAAGCCAAGCAGTGGGCGTGGGTGCTGGCGCTGCTCGGTGTGATCAACATCCTGTACGGGGCCGTTCTCGCTTTGGTGCAAAAGGATTTCAAGCTGGTGCTCGCGTATTCCAGTATCAGCCACATGGGCATCGTGCTGCTGGGTCTGGCTGCGTTTAACGTCACCGGCATGGAAGGCGCCGTCTTCCAGCTCGTCTCGCACGGTCTGATTTCCGCGCTGATGTTCCTGCTTGTCGGCAGTTTCTACGAACGTACCGAATCAACCGAGCTTAGCAGGCTGGGCGGCATGGCCTCCTCGCTGCCGTTCATGAGCGGCATTCTGCTGATCGCCGGCATGGCCTCGCTTGGCTTGCCCGGGCTGTCCGGGTTCATCAGCGAATTTATGGCCTTCCTCGGCCTGTTCGACACGCACCGCATCTACACGGCTGTGGGTACGCTCGGCATCATCTTGACCGCCGTTTACGTGCTGCGCGGGGTCATGGGCATCACCTTCGGACCGATGCCGGAACGGCTGCAGGGCCACACGATGCGTGACGCCCGGCTCGTCGAGGCTGTGCCGATGATTGCGCTCGTCGCGTTTATTCTGCTGCTGGGCGTATTCCCGAGCGTGCTCAGCCAACCTTTGCAGCAAACGATAGGCGGCTTTGATCAATTGATCCAAAGCGTTGCCGGGAAGATAGGGGGTTAGTCTGGTGGAACAGCTTCGACTTCATGTTGCCGATTTATCGCATCTGCTCCCTGAGCTTACGCTCGTTGCCGCCGCCATCATCCTGTCGCTCCTCGACCTGATTATGCCCAAGGCCGTCAGCCGCAAGGTGATCGGCTGGCTGGCCCTGGTCGGCGTCATCGTCTCCGGCGTGTTCGTCGTGCTGCAGCTCAATCCTGCGGAGCCGATCCAGTTGATGAATCAGAGCTACCGCGTGGACGATTTCGGCAATATTCTTAAGCTGATTTTGCTGACAGGTACGGGCTTCGTCATTTTCATGAGCCTCGGCTCCGTGCAAGAGGACGATATCCCGCATATCGGCGAATATTACTATTTCCTGCTTCCGGCCGTGCTTGGCGGCATGGTCATGGCCTCCTCGGGAGACCTGATTACGCTGTTCGTCGGTCTGGAGCTGCTGAGCATCACCTCCTACCTCTTGGTAGGCATGAAGAAAAAACATCATCAATCCAATGAAGGTGCGTTCAAATACATCGTGATCGGCGGCATTTCCTCGGCAATCATCCTGTATGGCATGTCGTTCCTGTACGGCATCGCCGGCTCGACGAACCTGATGCAGATTGCCGGCTCGATTTCCAGCTCGATCGGCTCTTACCAGCCGCTGGTGTATATGGCGTTTTTCCTCCTGATCGCCGGCTTTGGCTTCAAGATCGCCGCGGCGCCGTTCCACAGCTGGGCCCCTGACGTGTATCAGGGAGCGCCGACCCCGATCTCCGCGTTTCTCGCCGTGGTGTCGAAGGCGGCCGGTTTTGCGATCTTGTTCCGGGTGTTCTACGTGCTGTTTGCTTTCAGCGCCTTCGAGAACAGTTCGATTCAAAAGGATGTGTTCCTGACGCTTGAGGTGATGGCGGCCATTGCCATGATCGCCGGTAACGCCATCGCGTTGAAGCAGACGAACATGAAGCGGCTTTTGGCCTACTCCGGTGTTGCCAATGCCGGTTATCTGATCGTGCCGCTTTCGACGTATTTCGGGCTTGTGCATACGAGCAACTTCTCCGAATTCATCTTTTACCTGATCGCCTATCTGTTCATGAATATCGGGGCGTTTGCGGTATTGATGATCGTGGAACGTTCTTCGGGTCAGACCGACTTGAACGGATTTGCCGGCTTGTACTACCGCGCGCCGTTCACGGCCGTAGCGATGGTGCTGATCGTCCTGTCCTTATCGGGCATCCCGGTGTCCGGCGGATTTTTCGGCAAGCTGTACATTCTCCTCGGCACGATGGAAACCCATAAGTATTGGCTGGGCGCGGTCATGATTATTACCAGCGTGGTGTCGTTCTACTACTACTTCGGTGTGATTCGGCAGATGTTTATGCGCAGCGACTACGAATCCGCCCAGATCAAAGTGTCGATTCCGCTCGGCATTTCCGCTTGGGTGTGCGCGTTGGTCGGCTTGGCGCTGGGCTTTATGCCGCAATTCGTGCTCAAGGGCATCGAGCAGATTTTCTCGCTGGCCAGCGATCTGTTGGTTCGCTAAGGTACGTCTAAAGTCTCTTATAGAGGAGCCTCTCCCCGCATAAAGGTGGTGGAGAGGCTTTTTCGCGTCTGGAGGTTTTGTCTTTTTTCGAACATCGGCAGGGAAACGGGGCTTGCGCACAGAATGTTTAAAGAGCGAATAACACGTATTTATACAGAAGGACCTGGTTTCATGAAAATCGTTAAAGGCATACTAGTAACAGCGGCGCTGACGCTGGGGCTGGAGGTTCTGGGTGTCGCCCAGCATGCGTCGGCGGCCTATCCGGTCTCGACCGACCCGATGCGCGTCAAGCAAAGCTATTTGGATATGATTCATCTCCCCGAGGCGTGGGCCGCAGCGGGAGACAGCAAGCAGCCGGTGATTGTCGCCGTCGTCGATACCGGCGTAGACGTGACGCATCCCGATTTGTCCAGCAATCTCGTGGAGGGCGTCAACCTGCTGGAGCCGGGAGCCAAGCCTCTCGACGACAACGGACACGGCACGAACGTGGCCGGGATTATCGCCGCCGCGGTGAACAACGATAAAGGCATCGCCGGCATGGCGCCGAACGCCAAGATTATGCCCATCAAGGCGCTTGAGGCCGACGGCACCGGGGGCGAAGCGAAGCTGGACGAAGGAATCCGTTACGCGGTCGATCACGGGGCGCGGATCGTGGTGCTTTCTTTGGGACTGAACAAAAACACAAGCGCGCTTGCGCAAACGGTGCAATATGCCGAGGACCACGGCGTGCTGCTGGTTGCCGCTGTCGGCAATGAGGGCAGCAGCGTCAAATACCCGGCAGCTTATCCGACTGTGCTTGGCGTCGGCGGCGTGTCGGACGACAAGAGCCCCGACTACCGCTCGAACTTCGGACCGGAGCTGGATCTGGTCGCACCGTGGGAAGTGTTTACGACCGCCGTGGGCGGCGGGTACGAATACAAGGACGGCAGCTCGATGTCGGCGCCGCAGGTTGCAGCGGCCGCTGCGCTCGTCTGGGGCAAATATCCCGGTCTGCTGCCTTATCAGGTGCGGGATATGCTGTTGCAGACGGCGGAGGATCTCGGGACGCCCGGCTGGGACGCGCACACCGGCGCCGGCCTGCTGCGCATCGATCGCGCGCTGACGACGGCGCTGAGCGAGGATCGCTTTGAGCCGAATCAGACGCAGAACCAGGCGGCCAAGCTGTCGGTCAGCACTTCGATGCATGCGTCGCTCAGCTCGGCGCAGGATCAGGACTGGTTTGCCATCGATGCTCCGTATGAAGGCACGCTCGTGCTGCAACTGACCCCTCAGCAAGGAGCGTCCGTGACCGTGCGCAACGATGCGGGAACTTCCTACCGCACCGACGGCAAGTCGCCGATTTCCTTTCATGTGCGCAAGGGCCGCAACTATATTCAGCTGACGGCAACCGATCGTGCGCGTACCGCAAGGCTGGACTATGCGCTGCGCACGTCGTTCGAGATTTACAGAGACCCGTTTGAGGATAACGATAAGCAGTACCAGGCGTTCGTGCTGCCCGATCGCTCGCAAACCGTACGCGGTACGTTCGACAAGCCCAACGATCAGGACTGGTTTATGCTGCCGCTGACCCAATCGGGTACGCTGCGCATCAAATGCACCGTGGATACGGGGCGCATCGACCCCGTGCTGCTGATTCAGAAGAAGGGCGAGAAGTCGATCACGATCGATCAAGGCGGCGACGGGGCCATCGAAGTCAGCTCACAGCTGGAGGTGCTGCCCGGCGATTACTACATCCGGGTGAGCAACATCAAGGATTACATCGAGCCCGTCACCGGCGAATATACGCTGAATATTGAATATACACCGAAATTAGTCGATCCGAATGAACCAAATGACAAGTCCTACCAGTCTACATTTATGGGTCTTTCGTCTGCTTACGAAGGCGTGTTTCATACCGATGAGGACCTGGACTGGTTTCAATTCCGGTTGGACCGCGACAGCCTGGCTCAGATCAACCTGACGAACATCCCGGGGGCGCGGACGTTGACCGCCACATTGTACGACAGCAGCTTGAAGGAGCAGGGCGTATTCAAAAATGCTTCCGGCCAAACCTCGCTGTATGTGGAAAAACCCCTGTCCACCGGCACTTATTTCATCAAACTGCAGACGGACAAATGGTTTTTGAATCAAATGTACCGACTGCAGACCGATGCGGCTCCGCTGGTCGGCGGCTTTATCGATATCGACGGGCATTGGGCGGCATCCTCGATTGTCGATTTGACCAGCCGTGGGATTCTGAGCGGCTACGGCAACTATCGCTTTGCGCCGGATCGGCCGATTACGCGGGCCGAAGCGATTGCCGCGCTTGTGCGAGGGCTGCAGCTCTCCAAGGATAAAACGATCAGCTACCCGGATCTGCCCGCCAGTCATTGGGCGTATGCGTACGTTGCCAAAGCCCAGCAGGCCGGCCTCGTGAGCGGTTACCCGGACGGCCGTTTCCAGCCGGACCGCCCGCTGACGCGCATGGAAATGACGCAGCTGCTGGCCAAAAGCATGAACATGTCCGGCAAAAAACGCGGCAACTCGCCGTTCAGCGACGTCAGCGATGCTTACTGGGGCGTAGGCATCGTCAAACAGATGTTCGCCGACGGTTGGATCGCCGGTTATCCCGACGGCACGTTCCGGCCCGATACGCAGGCCAGCCGCGCCGAATTCGTGACGTTGCTGGCCAAAGTGCTGCACCGATAACAAAGGGGAGTAGAAAACTTGTATGACCGATTTAAACCTGCTTGGCCAGTCGGCCTCTCTGATGGCTATAGCGAACATCGCCATCTATTTGCTATGTATCGCTGTAGCCTGGTGGGCGCTGCAGGAATTTCGTTTCGATGTGCTGCTCAAGCGGCCGAAAAGCGCTCCCGCCAAAATGCTGCAGATCCTGCTGTCCATTGCGCTCGGCCATCTGGTAGCCGGCTTTTTCATCCAGTATCTGGGCTTTTCGCTGGGGCTCCATCAGATGTTTTAGCCAACCTTTTCGAATAATGCGCCCTTTTCTTGTCAACAATGGATAGTACAACGGTTCAAAACGGCAAGCCTGCTGCGAATCCTATAGAGGTCTGTGGAAAAGTGTAAATCTGTCAAAAGAACACAGTTGTCCAATATAGGGTGTAATGATAAACTTAGGAAATGTGAAATTGTGCAAGCCCATAACCACAACGAAAACTGTGTATCCAAAATAAAGTTCGCGGAGGGACCATGATGAGCAAAATTATCGTCCGCGGTGGCCGAAAATTAGCAGGCAAGGTGAGAATAAACGGTGCGAAAAATGCGGTGCTGCCGATTATCGCCGCCGCCCTGCTAGCGTCCGAAGGAGAAAGCGTGATTCATGATGCGCCGCCTCTGGACGATGTGCTGGTGATCAACAAAGTGCTGGAGAGTCTGGGCGTCGCCGTTGAGTATCGCAATCAGGTGATCCGGGTTCGCGCGCAGGAGATTGCTACTTGCGAGGCTTCCTACGAATTAGTTCGCAAAATGAGGGCGTCTTTCCTCGTCATGGGGCCGCTGCTTGCCCGCTTGGGCCAGGCGCGGATTTCGCTGCCGGGGGGCTGCGCAATCGGTACAAGACCGATTGACCAGCATTTGAAGGGCTTTGAAGCCATGGGGGCGGAAATCGAGCTCGGTCAGGGTTATATTGAAGCAAAAGCAAACGGCCGCCTGAAAGGCGCCAAAATTTATCTCGATGTCGCCAGCGTCGGCGCGACGGAAAACATCATGATGGCGGCGGCGCTCGCCGAAGGCACGACCATCATCGAAAATGCCGCCAAGGAACCGGAAATCGTCGACTTGGCCAATTATTTGAATGCGATGGGCGCAGTCGTCCGCGGAGCGGGTACGGGCGTCATTCGCATTGAAGGCGTAGAGAAGCTGCGCGGTGTTGTACATACGGTGATTCCCGACCGGGTTGAAGCAGGTACATATATGATTGCCGCGGCCATTACCGGCAGCGAACTGTACGTGGAAGGAGCGATCGGCGACCACTTGCGTCCCGTGATCTCCAAGCTGCAGGAAATGGGCGTGATGATTGAAGAGGACGAAAATGGCATCCGCGTGCGGGCCGACCGGCCGCTGCGTGCGGTAGACGTCAAAACATTGCCGTACCCGGGTTTCCCGACGGATATGCAGTCGCAGATGATGGCGTTGCTGCTGGTCGCCGACGGCACGAGCCTTGTCACCGAGACCGTGTTCGAGAACCGTTTTATGCATGTGGAGGAATTCTCTAATATGAGTGCGCAAATTAAAGTCGAAGGCCGCACCGCGATCGTCAGCGGCAACGCCAAGCTGAGCGGCGCCAAAGTCACCGCAACCGATCTTCGCGCCGGTGCAGCGCTCATTCTTGCCGCGCTGGCGGCCGAAGGCGAGACGGAAATTTCCGGCGTGCACCATATCGACCGGGGTTACGTCGAAATTGCCGAAGTGCTGCGCGGACTGGGCGCCGATATTCGCCGCGCCGTGCCGCAAAGCGTGGAAGAGGAAGAACCGCAGCTTGGATTTTTTACCGTACAGCCGACTCTGGCCTAAGCGCCGGACCTGTTAGCCGATTCCGTCAGGGGTCGGCTTTCTTCGTGTTCTAATCTAGCATTGCCTCTCATAAGATGGAGTGTACCCAACCATCTGCTAGGAGACATCCTTATGGAGGCACTAGACTATGCGCAAAAAGAAATGGGCTCGCCCCGCACGTGTACTGCTTTGGCTGGCCGTGTGCCTGGCCTCGATGCTGACGGTGACGCTGGGCGTGCCGGCGCTGCTCGTCAAACGCGATGCTCCGGCGTCTGCGACGGATGACGCCGCACAGCTGCGCGGCGCGGCTTTCGCGCAGAACGGACAAGGCCCACTCGTTCCGGTATTCTTATCCAAGCGCCAGACGACCGAGCAAATCCCGCTGGAGACGTATGTGGAAGGCGTCGTCGCCGCCGAAATGCCGATCGAATTCGCACCCGAGGCGCTGAAAGCGCAGGCGCTGGCGTCGCGCACCTATATTGTGCGGCGCATTCTGGAGGGCGATGCCAGCAATGTGCCGGTCAGCGGCGCGCTCGTGACCGATACGGTGGCGCATCAGGTGTTCGTGACGGAAGACGAGCTCCGGGAACGTTGGGGCGCCGCCGCGTATACGGCCAATATGGCCAAGCTGCGGAAGGCGGTCGCCGAAACGAAGGATCGGATTTTGCTATATGACGGCAAACCGATCAACGCAACCTTTTTCTCCACCAGCAACGGGTACACCGAAAATTCGGAGGACTATTGGCCGGATCACATTCCCTACTTGCGCAGCGTACCGAGCCCGTGGGATGCGAAGCTGTCGCCCCGCTTCAAGGAAACGACGACGATCAGCTACAAGACGGTGCTGCAGCAGCTCGGCGTCAGCGCAATCTCATCTTCCACCAGCAAGGCCACGGGCATCGAGGTACTGGAGTGGTCGGCCGGCCATCGGATCAAAAGCATCATGATCGGCGGCAAAACGTTCACCGGCCGCGACGTGCGCGAGAAGCTCGGGTTGCCTTCCTCGCAATTTACCTGGGCATGGAAAGGTACGACGCAGCTCGAATTTACGACTTACGGCTACGGGCATGGCGTCGGGCTCAGCCAATGGGGCGCGAACGGAATGGCCCAGGAGGGCCGCTCTGCCGAGGACATCGTCAAATACTATTACACCGGCATTCAGCTCGGCAAAGCCTCTGATTTTATAGCGGCCAAATAACTCTTTCGAAGGTCTATTAAAAATATGATGGCCCAAGTATAAAACCTTGAAATGTGTCAAGAATGGTTGTTGAGGTGATAACCATGAATGATCAAAAACAAGGTTTTTCGAAGGAAGAAGCTCCTAAAACTGCACAAGGAGCACAAAACGTCCCATCGGCGTGGAAGAGGTTGCTTGCTAAAAAGTGGGTATTTCCAGCAACGTATATGGCAGCAGCGGCAATTATCTTAACCTTAATGTGGGTCTACCAGGACGCCGGCAGCAAAAAGGTCAGCGAGCAAGACCTGGGCCTTAAGGTAACGAACGATGCCGTCGCCACCGATACGACCACGAAGGCTCCCGACAACGCGCTTGCCGTTACCGCTCCTGCCGAGACGATGCAATGGCCGGTTAAGGACAAAAACGCCGTCAGCGTCTCGCTGCCGTTCTATGACAGCAACGCCTCCGCCGAAGCCCGCCAGGCCGCGATGATCGAATACGGCGACACGCTGTCCCCGCACGTCGGTCTGGATCTGAAAGCCAAGGACGGCCAGACATTTGATGTCGTTGCTTCGCTTAGCGGTAAAGTGACCGCTGTCGAGCAGAATCCGGTCGTTGGCTATCTGGTCGAAGTGACGCACAGCAACGGTCTGGTGACGGTGTACCAAAGCTTGTCCGACGTGCAAGTGACCAAGGGCGCTGACGTAAAGCAAGGCGATGTGCTGGCCAAGGCCGGACGCAACGAGCTGGAGCGGGAAGAAGGCGTGCACGTTCATTTCGAGGTTCGCCAGGGCGCCGACGGCGCTGCCATCAACCCGGAGACGCTGTTGAACGAAAACAAGCAGTAAAACGGAGAAATCACGAAAGCAGAGGGGCTAACCCGCTGCTTTTTTGTTGTTTTTGAAAATAAATGTATGAATTCGGCTCGCCAGGCTTGGCTACGTAGAATATCTAGTCTTACCCCTCATATAATGTACCAAACTATCTCGAGTAGGGAGGCGAGGGGAGTGCACGATTACATCAAAGAGCGAACCATTAAGATTGGAACTTGCATTGTCGAGACGAAGAACACGGTTCGCACGATTGCGAAGGAATTCGGCGTTTCCAAAAGCACGGTGCACAAGGATTTGACGGAAAGACTGCCGGAAATCAACCCGGACCTGGCCAATCAGGTCAAGCACATTCTGGAGTACCACAAATCCATTCGTCATCTTCGCGGAGGAGAAGCGACGAAAATCAAGTACCGGAAAACAAGACATTCGAAGCCTTCTGGAGAGCTGGTTCCCGTCAAGTCCTGATGCCTCCCGCCGTCTGCCGGCTGGCTATAACTGGTCATGTCGAATTTTCAATAAAAAAAAAGGAATTCATGCATTTACAGCGAATTTAGCTTATAATTAGAACTATATATATGAGCGCCAGTTCTTCACGGGATGGACGGTTGGTTTAGGGAGGATTACAATTACATGTTTAGCAAGGACATTGGAATCGATCTGGGCACGGCGAATGTGTTGATTCACGTAAAAGGGCGCGGGGTCGTGCTCGACGAGCCCTCCGTGGTGGCGATTGAAAGCGATACAAAGCGCGTGCTCAAGGTAGGCGAAGAGGCTCGCCGGATGGTGGGGCGCACCCCTGGCAACATCATCGCCACCCGCCCGTTGAAGGACGGCGTCATCGCTGATTTCGAGATTACAGAAATGATGCTGAAATATTTTATTGCCAAGGTAGGGGGCAAACAGTGGTATTCGCATCCGCGCATCCTCATCTGCGCGCCTACCAACATCACCTCGGTCGAGCAAAAGGCAATTCGCGAAGCGGCCGAGCGCAGCGGAGCCCGTGAAGTATTTCTGGAAGAGGAGCCGAAGGCCGCGGCGATTGGCGCCGGCATGGATATTTTTCAGCCGAGCGGGAACATGGTCATCGATATCGGCGGCGGTACGACGGATGTGGCGGTGTTGTCCATGGGCGACATCGTCACCTCCTCTTCGATTAAAATCGCGGGGGACAAGTTCGATATCGCGATTACGAAGTATATCAAAAACAAGTACAAGCTGCTGATCGGCGAACGGACCAGCGAGGATATCAAGATCAAGATCGGAACGGTATATCCTCACGGACGAAACGAAGAAATGGATATTCGCGGCAGAGATATGGTGTCGGGACTGCCGCTGACGATCACGATCCATTCCAGCGAGATTCAGGAAGCGCTGTGGGATCCGGTGGCATCGATTGTCACCTCGGCCAAAAGCGTACTGGAGCGCACACCGCCGGAGCTGTCGGCGGATATTATCGACAGAGGCGTGATTCTGACAGGCGGCGGGGCGCTGCTACACGGTCTGGATCAACTGTTGGCCGATGAGCTGAAAGTGCCGGTATTGATTGCCGAAGATCCGATGCATTGCGTAGTGAAGGGTACGGGTATTATGTTGGACAACCTGGACAAGGTGACGAAACGCAAGTTCGTATAGGGGTGATGGGGACATGTTAAGAGGATTGTATACAGCGGCCGCCGGGATGATTGCCGAGCAGCGCAGGCACGATACGATTACGAACAATATCGCCAACATCAATTCGCCGGGTTTCAAGCAGGGCAACTCCTTGTCCCGTTCGTTCCCGGAAATGCTGATTGAGCGCATTCGCGCCGGCGAGAACAGTGCGCCCGTGACGCCGATCGGTCGGCTGACGACCGGGGTGTTCGCCGAGGAGAACATCGCGCTGCATGCGCAGGGCGACTTGCAGGAAACGCAGAATCCTTACGACTTCGCGCTTGTATCCAACATTCAGGTGCCCGGCATTACCTTTGATGAAACGGGCAAATACATCAATGCGGACGGAGATCGCACCTTCCAGCCGCAGGCGCTGTTTACCGTGCAGAATCCGGCGGGCGAGCAGCGTTACTCGCTGAACGGCAAATTTACGGTAGACCCCAGCGGCCAGTTGGTCAATGCGGACGGCAATCTGGTGCTTGGACGCGACGGACAGCCGATCGTGCTGGTCGATCCAGCCTCCGGGCTGCCGATTCGCTCGTTCCAGGTGACGAACACCGGCGATTTTCTGAATGGCGACGGCCGGCCGATGCTGAATGCCGCCGGACAGCCGATCGGTCTCCTGCTGTCGCGCGTAGACGATCCGAATCTGCTGCTGCGCGAGGGCAACGGCTTGTATCGGATCAATCCGGGCGACGAAGGCCGCGTGACGGCCGTGCAGCCCGGCGATCAGGTTGAAGTGCGGCAAGGCTATATCGAGCGCTCCAACGTCGATGCGGCGCAATCGATGGTCGACATGATGTCGGCATTGCGCGCGTATGAAGCGAACCAGAAGGTCATTCAATTTTACGATAAAAGCATGGATAAAGCCGTAAACGATGTAGGTCGCGTCTAGGAAGCCGGCGCAGCCGGTTGCTCCAAGCAGTGAGATGACCTTTGAGGAGGTTCCCCATGAACAATTCCATGATCAACTCGTCGGTATCGATGCAAAGCCTGCAGCAAAAGCTCGATATTCTGGCGAACAACATCGCCAACGCCAACACGACGGGCTTCAAGAAGAAGGAAGCTTCTTTCGAAGACGTGCTGACGAACGTAAAGGGCCAGCCTGAGGGCTTCCGCCAGCAGGGACGGATGTCACCGCTTGGTTTTAACCAGGGTTGGGGCGCCAGACTGGGACAAATTCAGACGAATATGGCTCAAGGGCCGATTCAATCAACCGGCAACCAAACCGACCTGGCCATCCAGGGCGACGGGTTGTTTGAAGTGGCCGTCAGCACCGTTGATGCCGGCGGCAATCCGGTTCAGCAGCCGGCGTGGACGCGCAATGGCGCATTTCATTTGAGCCCGGACACAACGGGCAATATGGTGATGACGACCGAAGAGGGGCATTTCCTGATGGGCACGGACGGCAATCCGATCCGCTTGCCCAAAAATTACCGCCCGGCGATCGACCCGGACGGCCGTATTTTGGCTTACAACGAAATCGATCATAATCAAGCGCCGATCAACGTCGGCCAAATCAAGCTGGTTCGCGTCGTTCGTCCGCAATTGTTGCGCGAAGTCGGCGATAACCTGTATTCCCTGCCAGCCGGCGTAACGAATACCGACGGTATTCTCCAGAACGTCAACGGCACCGCCGCCAATGCGGCTGACCGGGTCGAAGTGATGCAGGGCTATCTGGAGCAATCGAACGTGCAACTCGCCGATGAAATGACGGAGCTGGTCATGGTGCAAAAAGCGTTCCAATTGAACTCCCGGGCAGTCACCTCTTCGGACACCATGATGAACTTGGCCAACAATCTGCGTGGCTAACGGTAGGAAAGAGAGGGACAGGCCCGATGTCGGAAACACCTGCAAGATCGCAACAGAAGGCGAAAAAGCCGCCTAAGCGGCAAAAGCCCCTTTGGGCTCGCATTGCGATAGCGATTATAAAATGGATTCGTGTTCCCGTTCTGAGCGTGCTCGCCGTCTTCATCGGATTGTGGATCGGATACAGCAAGCTGGGCCACCAGCCGCCGTCCGAGATTCTCCAGTGGAGCACATGGAAGCACCTGTACGATCTGGTTTTTGCGAATTGAGGACTCCCGTGAGGGAGTTTTATTTTTGCACAAGGAAAGGTATAATGGACGGAGGATAAACTTAGAAAATCGGGCCATGCTTAAGGGGGAACGGCAGCGCTTGAACATACCGAACATGCTAACCATCAGCAGGTTTGTCCTGATTCCGGTTTATGCGGTTGTATTTTTCTATGGCTATATCAAGGTGGCGTTCCTGGTGCTTTTGCTTGCCGGGTTGACCGATATTCTCGACGGCTATGTGGCCCGGACGAGAGGGCAGGTGACTGTAGTAGGCACCATGCTGGACCCGTTGGCCGACAAGGCGATGATGATTGTCGTCATACTATCGCTGCTGCTGTCGCGGATGATTCCGTGGCAGGCGGCAGCGGCGATTTTTGCCCGGGATGCGGGGATGATTGTCGGCTCCGCTTTTTTTCATTTTCGCGGGAAGCTGACGGTGCCGGCCAATCTGCTGGGCAAGCTGACGACGGTGCTTTTTTACATAGCGATTCTACTGATTGTGTTTCAGGTTCCGTTGGCCTTGCCTTACTTGTGGTGCGTCATCGGCGTATCGATGATTGCCTCGACGATTTATATTGTGCAGTTCGCGACCTTGAACAGGAAGAATTAAACACCGCCACGAACCGGTATTCAGGAGAAAGAGCCTATGGACGGTCTGCTTTTGGCAGGCTCGCGCATAAGCTCCTCTTATATCAACCCTCACTGCTGCAGCCCGTGAGGGGGATAACCATATTGTAAGTTGTTGCCTTGGGTTTTATGCAACATCGAAAGGAGACGAGCAGGTTGCTGGATATCAATCAAATTCAGGAAACTATTCCGCATCGTCCGCCGTTTTTGCTGGTGGACCGCATTTTGGAGGTGGAGCCGGGGGTTCGCGCCGTCGGGATCAAAAACGTCACGATGAACGAGCCGTTTTTTCCCGGTCATTTCCCGGGGTATCCGGTCATGCCTGGCGTATTGATCGTGGAAGCGTTGGCTCAAGTTGGTGCTGTGGCCGTGCTGACGCTGGAGGACTATAAAGGCAAGATCGGGCTGTTCGCCGGCATTGACGGTGTTCGTTTCCGCGGCCAAGTCGTTCCGGGAGATACGCTGACGTTGGAGATGACCATTACGCGCCTGAAAGGGACGATCGTCAAAGGCCAAGCCGTGGCGAAGGTAGGAGAACGAGTAGTTGTCGAAGGCGAGCTTATGTTCGCTTTAGCCAATAAATAATGGAAATGAAGGAGTGGAACTTACGGATATGACGCGAGTGCAAACCCAATATCAATTATGGCTGAACGACCCTGCCGTCGACAGCGCGACGAAAGACGAGCTTCGCTCCATCAGCGGTGACGCCAAGGAGATCGAAGATCGCTTTTACAAGGATTTGGAATTCGGAACCGGCGGCTTGCGCGGCGTGATCGGCGCCGGCACCAACCGCATTAACGTCTACACCGTAGGTCGGGCAAGCCAAGGCTTGGCGGAATTTGTAAGGCAGACGGGGGCGGCTAACCCGTCGATCGTCATCGCTTACGATTCGCGCAACATGTCGCCGGAGTTTGCTTTGGAAGCGGCACTTGTCTTTGCCGGCAACGGCATTAAATCTTACGTATTCGAAGCGCTGCGTCCGACGCCGGAGCTCTCGTTTGCCGTAAGGGATTTGAAAGCCACGGCCGGCGTGGTCGTGACCGCAAGCCACAACCCTCCCGAATATAACGGATACAAGGTATACGGCGCAGACGGTGGGCAGCTCGTACCCGAATTCGCCGAGAAGGTGATCGAGCTGGTGCAGCAGACCGATTCGTTCGACAAAGTGAAGCGTCTGACGCGCGAGGCGGCGGAAGCGCAAGGGCTGCTGGCGTGGCTTGGCGAAGACGTCGATGCCCGGTACATTGCCGCGGTAACCGCGGTCAGCCAGAACCCGGAGGTCATTCGCCAGATCCGCGATGACTTCCGCATCGTGTTTACGCCGCTGCACGGTTCCGGCAACATGCCGGTGCGGCGTGTGCTGGAGATGGTCGGTTTCACGCAGGTTCGCGTCGTCGCCGAGCAGGAGCAGCCAGACTCGCAGTTTTCGACGGTCAAATCGCCGAACCCCGAGGAGCGGGAAGCCTTTACGCTGGCGATCGCCCAAGCGAAAGCGTGGGACGCCGACATCATTGTGGGCACCGACCCTGACGCCGACCGAATGGGCGCGGTGGTCAAGGACCCTTCCGGCGATTACTTCGTCTTGACGGGCAACCAGTCGGGCGCGATCATCGTCAACTACCTGCTCTCCAGCATGAAGCAGCGCGGCAGGCTGCCGGACAACGGCGTGATCATCAAGACGATTGTCACCAGCGAGATGGGCGCAGCCATTGCCGGCCATTATGGCGTGGGGACGCTGAATACGCTGACGGGCTTCAAGTACATCGGGGAAAAAATGACCGCTTTCGAAAAAACCGGCGAACATACCTTCTTGTTCGGTTACGAGGAAAGCTACGGTTATCTCGCCGGCAACTACGCTCGGGATAAAGACGCGATCATCGCAGCCATGCTGATTTGCGAAGCCGCGGCTTATTACAAGCAGCAGGGCAAAACCTTATACGACGTGCTGCAGGAGCTGTATGCATCGTTTGGGTATTTCCTGGAGAAGCTGGAATCACGGACGCTCAAAGGCAAGGACGGCGTCGAGCAGATCGGCCGCATGATGGAAGCGTGGCGCACGAATCCGCCGCAGGCGATTCATGGCATCAACGTACAGGGCGTGGAGGACTACGCCGCGGGCATCAACGGCTTGCCGAAAGAGAACGTGCTCAAATTCAAGCTGGAGGACGGCTCCTGGTTTTGCCTGCGTCCGTCAGGCACCGAGCCAAAAATCAAATTTTATTTTGCTGTCCAGGGAACATCCGGCGCGCAAGCGGCCGAACGGTTGAACGGCATCGTACAGGACGTTATGAGCCGTATCGACGGATGATCGCATAGAAAGCAGAAAACCTCTTTAGAACAAAGTGGCCTGTAGTTCGTCTTAATGGAAGGAGCCGGTTTCGGCTCCCTCGGGCGAGCGGCTTGGCTGCCGCGTGATCTGAAGAGGTTTTCGAATGTATGAGGAAGAGAACAGGAGTGAACGAATTGGCCCAGTGGTATGGAAAAGGGAATCATCTGTTGCGCAAGGTGTTGTGGTGGCTGGTCGTAGTGGGGCTGTTAAGCTCGCTGCCGCTTGTGTATGCGAGGCATGAGGCCGAAACGTCGGCCAATCAAGTCGAATTTGTGTTTGACTATCGCGATTTGCTGGACATGTCCGATCTGCAAGCGAATCCGCAAGATTTTATTGCCGATCAGTTAAAGGCGCTGAAAGCGGCCGGCGTCCAATCGCTGGCGGTTTATGAAGCGACGTTGAACGAGTTGAGGACGAGCCGTAGAATCGACCTGTACAACGCTCGCGACGCCGCAATGCTGACACAAAAGCTGTCGCAGCCCGGGGAAAACTACACCTACGTGCTGTTTGCCGATACCGCTACGCAACAGCAACTGCAGCCGTTGATTGAAAAAACGTTTGCCGCGTTGCAGGTGGAGACGAGCGCATGGAGCTGGAAAGACCGGCCGGGTTTGCAGATCCATATGAGCCTGGATGAAGCGGCGATCAAGCCGATGGACCCCGATCCGATCACCTTGAGCCAGTTGAAGGACCAAGGCTTCCATATTATCGCGCGTTTGACCAACCGCCGGCCGTATTCGAGCGCGGCGATGGACGAATTGCTGCACAAGCTGCACGACGCCGGCGTCGTGCGGATCGTAGCTGACGGCGATGCCATGCCCGGCTACACCGAAGAAACACCGGAAGTGAATTTGAAGAAGATGGCCAAGCTGCTGAACAAATACGGCATCGGGCTGGCGACCATCGAGCTTTCGAAAGAGCCGCAAAAAGGGCTGAATACGTTGGCGAAGGAAACCAACTATAATATAGTACGTTTGCATTCCTTTACCGAAAAGGACGGAGAAAAGCTGACCGAACCCGTGCCGAAGGAGGAGTTGGAGCAACGCGTGCAAGGCGTGGCCGATCGCTTTGTATTGGCGGTGAAGGATCGCAATATCCGCATCGTCTTCTTGAATGCCAAGCTGGCGCGCAGTGTGGACAAGGGCACGCTTGTCGATCCGATCCGGCCGCTTCTGGACAGCTTGAATGGCAAGGACGGCGCGATTCCGCGCATTGAAAAGGTCGGCTTCACCACAGGCCAGGCAAAAGCGTTTACGTTTGATGATGCCGCTTGGCAAAAGGTTGCCCGCATTTTCGTATTGCTTGGCGGCGTGGCGTTGATCGTGCTGACGATTGCCGGCTTTTTCCCGGGAACGGCGCTGATCTTGTTTGTGATCGGCCTCGTCGGTGCGGTAGGGCTGCATATGCTGAGCGCCAACTTGTATGCGCAAGGACTGGCGTTGGCTACGGCGATTTGCGCGCCAAGCTTGGCCGTCATGCTGGCGGTGCGCACCGTGCGCACGGGACGAGCCGCGGCGGCCAAATCGCGCATCGGTTTCAGCTTGTGGCTGCTGGTGCGCACTTCGGCGATTTCGGCGATTGGCATCGTGTATGTCGTCGGGCTGCTCAACCATATCAGCTACATGCTGGTGCTGCAGCAGTTCCGCGGCGTCAGCCTGCTGCATCTTGCCCCGATCGCTATCGTAGGCCTCTATTTGCTGCTGTTCAGCGAGAATTTAACGCATCGTCAGAAGCTGGAGCGGCTTAAGTATATCCTGAGCGCACATATTCGCGTGTTCTGGTTGGTGGTGGCTGCGGTAGCCGTCGGAGCGCTGTTTTATTATTTGACGCGGACCGGCAATGAAGGCCAGGCGTCCACGCTCGAGAAGCTGTTTCGTTCCTTCTTGGAGAATACGCTTGGCGTGCGGCCGCGGACCAAAGAGTTTCTGGTGTCGCATCCGCTGTTCCTGCTCGCCGGCTATTTGTGCGTACGGTATAGAAGTGCCGTGTATATGTTGATTTTTGGCGTCATCGGGCAGCTGTCGCTCGTTGATACGTTTGCCCATCTGCACACGCCGGTGCACATCTCGGCGATTCGCATCGGCTACGGTTTGATCTTCGGCATCCTGATCGGTCTGGTGCTGATTGCGGTTTGGGAAATCCTCGTAAGGAGCTGGAAAAAATGGACGCCCCGGTTCGACGCCTAGTATTGTCCGGTTATTACGGTTTTGACAACAGCGGCGACGAGGCTGTGCTGCAATCGATTCTGCTGGCGCTGCGCCAGCAGGGCGAAGAGCAGGGCGTGCGGATCGAGCCGATTGTGCTTTCCGGCCATCCGCAGCGCACGGCGGAGATGTACGGCGTTGAGGCGTGCCCTCGCATGAAGCCGGCGGCCGTGCTGCGGGCCTTGCGTGGCAGCGACGGGTTGGTCAGCGGTGGCGGCAGTTTGCTGCAGGATGCGACGAGCGCCAAGACGATCCCCTATTACTTGGCGGTGCTGAAGCTGGCGCAGTGGCTCGGCAAGCCGACGTTTGTCTACTCGCAGGGGATCGGCCCGGTGAATCGCCGCTTCTTCGACGGCTGGATTCGCGCCGTGTTCCGGCGCTGCCGGTACATCTCGGTCCGCGATACGGAGTCCGCGGACCTGCTGGCGGCGATGCGCCTGCCGCGCGAGCGCATCGCCGTCGTGCCCGACCCGGTCATGGGCCTGCCGCTGCGCGCGGCAGGCCCCGGCGGGGTCGGGCCGGCGGGCGCCGCTGCGGCTGCGCCCGGCGAAACGGGCGCGGCGCCCGAGGCTCGCGGCGGCGTATCGGTCGGCGCCGCATCGTCGGCGCCGCCCAACATCGCCGGTGCTGTTGCGGCTGCGACGCCGGCGCGTCCCGTGCCCGCCGCTGCGCGCGCCGGCGGCGAGAGCTGGCGGACGGTCGGCGTGTCCGTCCGCTTCTGGAACCGCGATCGCTCGGAGCTCGACGCGCTCGCGCAAGCTTTGGAAGCGCTGCTGAACGCACGTTCCGACGTGCGGCTGCGCTTCCTGCCGTTCCACCTCCCGTCGGACGAGGAGGCGTCGCAGTATGTGATCGCCCGGCTCGGCGGCGATCATCAAGCGCGGGTGGAGCTGACGCAAGGCGTCGTCCACCCGCAGGACATGCTCGAGCAGGTGGCCGCTTGCGACCTGCTCATCGGCATGAGGCTGCATTCTCTCATCTATGCAGCCTCGCAATACGTGCCTATGGTGGGCATCTCGTACGATCCGAAGATCGACCAGTTCCTCCATAGGCTCGGGATGCAAGCGGCGGCATCGACCGACCGGTTCGATGCCGCCGCTTGTGCGGCCGAGGCCGTCCGCTTGCTGGACGGCCGCAAGGCGTGGGCGGCGGAGCAGCGCGCCGCCATCGAGGCGCTGAAGGCCGAGGCCCAGCGCCCGGCGCAGCACATCGCTGCATTTTATCGAGAAAATTAGACAAATTCGCGCAAAACCGCGCAACCAATCTATACCATTCAACGTCTAAAAGGATGAAGAGGATATGCAAAAACAAGATGTGCCGACAGTGCCGATTTTCGGCGTGCCGGTCTCGCGGCTGGACATGCGTCAGACCGTCGCTTATCTGGCGGAAGCGATTCGCCGCAAGCAGCCGCACCAGGTCATTACGGCCAATCCGATCATGGTGATGGCGGCTTTGGACGATCCGGCCTATCTGGCGATGATGAAGCAAGCCGAGCTTATCGTCCCGGATGGAGCGGGGGTTGTATGGGCGGCGGGCTACGTCGGACAGCCTGTGGCGGAGCGCGTGGCGGGTTACGATCTGCTGCACGAGCTGATGAAGTTGGGCCAGGCCGAGGGCTGGAAGGTATACCTCCTCGGTGCGGCGCCCGACGTGATTCAAGCGGCGGCGGAGCGGTTAATGACACGCTATCCGACGCTGCGGCTGGTCGGCGTGCGGGACGGGTATTTCGGCGAAGCGCAGGACGCCGAGGTGATCCGCGACATCGTAGACAAAGCCCCTGACGTGCTGCTGGTCGGCCGGTCGGCTGCAAGCCAGGAGCCTTGGATCGCCAAGCACAAGGAGCAATTGCAGGTGCCGGTCATGATGGGTGTCGGCGGCAGCTTCGACGTATTGTCGGGCAAGCTCAAGCGGGCACCGGTTGTGTTCCAAAAGCTGCGTCTTGAGTGGTTCTACAGGTTGCTGCAGGAGCCGTGGCGCTACAAAAGAATGCTTGTGCTGCCGAAATTCGCAGTGAAAGTGATTCGCGAGAAAGAGAATGTTGCAAAACCATGAAAATCTTTATGGAAATTCGCTGAAAACAGCCTGAAAACGGCGATTTTCAAAGAAAAATGGTTTGAAGTTTGCCGGCGAATGGGAGTATAATTTTGTTCGGCGGGTCGCCTGCCACCCCAAGAACAAGAGGAGCTGTGAAGAAGAAGATGTATGGATTATACGCGCTCGGGTTTATCGCTTCATGTGTAATGGCATTGCTATTAACGCCCTTGGTCAAAAGGTTTGCTTTCTGGGTAGGAGCCGTGGATGCGCCAAACCATCGTAAAGTACATACGAGGATTATGCCGCGACTTGGAGGTATTGCCATATTTCTTGCCTTCGTCGGAGCGTATTTCATCATCTCTCCCGCACTCAAAGCGTTTAATTCGGACGCTGCTTTCGGCTTGTTGCTTGGCGGACTGGTGATCGTGATTACCGGGGCTTTGGACGACCGTTTTCAACTATCTCCGAAATGGAAGCTGCTTGGACAAATTATTGCCGCGAGCATTGTCGTTTCCTTTGGCCTCAAGATCGATTTGGTCAACATCCCGTTCGGGGAATCGAACCTCTCGATCGGCGGTTGGCTGAGCGTTCCGCTGACGATTTTGTGGATCGTAGGCGTGTCCAATGCGATCAATCTGATCGATGGCCTGGATGGCCTGTCGGCGGGCGTATCCGGGATTGCCACGGCCACGATTTTGATTCTGGCTTTGATGATGCCGAACGTCACCGTCGTGCTGCTTAGCGTGATTTTGCTTGGCAGTATCGCAGGTTTTATGTTTTACAATTTTCATCCGGCCAAAATTTTTATGGGCGACTCGGGAGCGCTGTTCCTTGGCTTTGCTCTGGCGACCTTGTCCATTCTGGGCTTTAAGCAGGCGGCCGTCGTGTCGCTGCTCATTCCCGTTATGATTTTGGGCGTGCCTTTATCTGATACGTTCTTCGCTATTATGCGGCGGTACGTCAACAAGCTGCCGATTTCCGCTCCCGATAAGAGCCATCTGCACCACTGCCTGCTGCAACTTGGCTTCAGCCATCGCGCCAGCGTGCTGATCATTTATGGCATCGCGTTGGTTTTCGGCGGAAGTGCCGTCATCTGTTCGGTGCTGATGTCGCAGAACATCCTGTGGGGCTGGGTGCTGATCATCGTAGCGTTGTTTCTGGTCATGGTGCTCGGCGCGGAAGCGATCGGAATCATCAGCAAAAGCCGGAAGCCTGTTCTCAACTTTTTGAACAAGCTTGTCGGCAGATCCGTCCAGACGGACCGCGTAAGCAAATAATGAGGCGTGAATTTGATAACGGCCGTCTTCCTGTTGGAAGGCGGTTTTGTTTTTTATCGAAATATTCCCAAGGGAATGTTCTAAAGAAAGAGGAAGCATCTGCCGATATATAAGACACAACGACTACATATGTACAGCATATGGAAAAGGAGAGGTAAAGAAATGCGCAAAAATCGATTTATCGCATGGACGATGATTGCGGCTCTGTTATTCAGCCTCATACCCATGGCCTGGAGCGGAACCGTGCAAGCCGCTGCGACATTTTTTATCCCTGACGACACGAACCTGTCGAAGACGTCTTCGACTGTTGTGGATCTCAACAGCGATTTGACAAGAAGCAATGTCTTTGTAACAACCAGCCAGAAGCTCGATATTAACGGTACTTTTCAATATGTTTCCAAGGATACGATGACGGTCAAGATTGAGCAACTGACCTACTCGCAGGAGCTGGGACGTTGGGTAACGGACACGAACCGGACGACCACGAAGGGCGTCAGCTCCACTTCTTCCAACCGCTTTTCGGCTACGGCTCTGCCGCTTTATGCAGGCTATAACCGGATTAGCTTTACCGGTATTCAGGGCGGTTTGGATAAAACGGATACCTTCTATGTATTGTACGACGAAGTGCCGTATCTCAGTTATTTGAAGGTCACGTCGGGAGCGAATACGCCGGCTAGCCTGAATCAGGGCGTCAGCATTGTCGTAGATACTCAGCAAATCCTTTTGGAAGGCCAGGCGTTGAATGCCACGAAGGTTTCCGTCAACGGCTATCAGGCTTCCTTGCTGGAGGACGGTACGTTCTTCGCTCCGGCCATTAATCTGAATGCGGGTCTGAACTCGCTGGATCTCGTCATTCAGAATGACGCGAACGTGCTGAATATATCCCGGTCTATTTACTATTTTGATAAAAATCAGCCGTTCAACCAAATCGATCTCGTGCACACCGGCGATACGACTGTCTCTGTATTGAACAAGATTCCGACGTTAACGGCGGACAACGGTGTGGCAGAGAAGGGGTCTTTGAACATTCAAATGTTGGTTCCGTACAGCGCGGTGCCGTTTACTCCGGGGAATACAACTCTCCAGATCAATAACGCGGCGATTGGGATTAACGCTGTCTCCTCTTCGATTGATGTGCCTGGCAGCGATGGTGTAACTCCAGCGTTCAAAATTGTTGATTTCACAACCAACCAATTTGATTTTATTCCCGGCGCATCTCCCGGCACTTATGCGCAAAGCCAATCTGTAACGCTCGACGTATATTACGATGGTTTTAGAGGCGTCATTGTGCCGAAGTTTAAGTATTTGCCGAACGATACCGTAATTAACAGTGTTTCTTTGATTGACGATACAGCTGCGATTAATGCAATTCCTGCAACCGGCATTTTTGATATTGATTCCAGCGTGTCCACGAAACCGTTGGACGGCAGCGAAATTTTGAAGCCTGACTTCTACATTCTCGTTGATGCCAATCGAAATATTGAAGCTGCCAACACGCCTGTCGATGTAGCGCCGGATTTAACAGGTAAGCTGCTGCCGTTGGGGACTACGATGGTCAGCCTGTCTTACGTAGGTGACTACTACGACGATGCGGGGCATACTCTAGTGAACGCCAAGAAAAAGGTTTACAAAGTCACTGGCCTTCCAAGCGGATCGCAAAAAATCGGCTTTCAGTTCACCGGCTCGGTTTCCGATTTTCAGGCCAGCGTAACTTATGTATCGAAGAACTTCATCTCAATTGACAATCTGGTCGACGGTCAGACGATTGAAATTGATTCCCGCTTGATTCCCACTGGAAGTACAGGGGTGGATTTGAAAATCAACGGTGCTTATGTGGGCTTTGATAATCTGGTCAGCCATGAGTTGTTCCTGAACGGTTTGCCGATCACGTCGTTTAACCTTGACGCCAACAACAATTTTGACGCCTTGCAGCTGCAGATTGGCGATAGGCGGGACCCTCTGCCGCAGCCAACGCTTTCGGTTGGGGAAAACCGACTCGTATTTACAGGTAAATATGCAAACGGCACCAGTGTCAGCACCATCACGAAAGAAATTCGCATTTATGTTGTAGACAAAAACGTGCCGGTTATCGAGCGCTTTCAACCGGTAATGCTGCCTGTAGGCGGTCGCACCGCCTTGAGCCCGATGCCAATGTCGGACACGGTGTTGAATCAAGTTTTCCTTGTTACGCCTGACATTCAGTACACAACCGACAAGTATGTGACCAGCTTGAAAACCTACGATCTTGCCTTCAAAGCGGGCGGCGTCAACAGTCTCGTTCTGCGCCGCGGCACCGACGTGGTGCTGAGCCTCGACCCGGCAAGCATTCCGACGGTTCCTACTATTATTAATAAGTCGGCGCTTGGTTCTACACCGGCTTATGATTTCAGCGGCAGCAGAGATAACTTTGTGCTGCGGATTAACAATTTGACGTTTGATGCGCCGGGCAGCCATGTGTATACATTGGAAGTGACCAACGTGACCGGAGCCAAGGTAAGTCAACGTCTGGAGATCGAGCGTGTGCTCGAGCCGTTCCGCATCTTGTCTCCACAGTCGACTGTAGGCAATAAAATTATCGTCAACAAAAACTTCGTGCACTTTGACGTCGAGGCTGAAGGCGCAACGAACGTCACCATTAATGGCGCTAACGCGACCAAACGTGCTGATTTTAACGATCGCTTCATTTATGATTTTGTCGGTTTGAAGGCGGGCAAAGAGACGGCTATCAAAGTCGTTATTACCCGTCCGGGCGGCACTTTGACGCAAACCGTTAATGTTACCTATGCCAACGTCATTCAGACCGATGCTGAATATATGGAGCCAATCTCGAACAAGCACAGTATTTTCGATAAGAATCTGGAGTTAACTTTCCCGAAAGGCACGATTCTTAAGTCGGTAAATGGTTCAAGCGGCGTCACTCAGTATTATGACAAAACGAATCTGTTGTTCGGCATCGCCGATCCTACGGATGGCGTCGTAGAGCGTCGCAACGATTACGGCAATATCATTAACCGCGATATCGATGCGCGTACAGATGCTACCGCACCGCTGGGACAATCCGTGATTCGGATTCCCGATGTGCTCGTTCAACGCTTCAACAGTGAGGTGAACCGCAGAAACTTTGGCCGCATTTCGCCAGTTTACTGGATCTCGGGCGGTGAAGGCGAAGAAGGTGTGAAAGGTTCGGCAACCTATAAGCCGGCAACTAACGGGTTGGCTCCTTATTCGGTTGAAGGGACATTTACGTTATTCCCGACCTCCCGCAAAGTGATTCCGACGAATCGCGGCCAACTGACTTTGAAATATGACGACAGCGTAGTTGAAGCCGCGGGCACGGTAGTGACAGTATTTTTCTTTAACGATCAAGGGGAGTGGGTGAACCTTGGCGGCCAGGTAGATGCGAAGAAGAACACGATTACCGTTCCGTTTGACGATTTCGGTTACTATATGGTGACCAAGTTAAGATACGGCTTTACGGACATCACAGCGCATCCGTGGGCGCGCAACGTACTTGAAGCGTTGTTTGCCAAAGGCATCATGCCAAACCTGCGTTTTGATACGTTTGGCACCGATGATTTGACCACGCGCGGCGAATTTGCTACTTTGCTGGTCAAAGCGCTGAACATTCCATTGAACTATGACAATAATCCGACTTTCTTCGAAATCGGACCAGGCGCCAGATCGCTGACCTGGGATTACGCTCATATCGAGACGGCCGCAAGATCAGGTATCGTCACCGGTCTCGACAATCGATTCTTTGGAGCGGATATGAAGGTTACTCGCGAGCAGGCAGCTACGATGATTGCGCGCGCGCTGGAAATCAAGCTATCCACGAACGATGACAAGCTGGGAGCTAATCTGGCCAAATCGTTTACGGATGCATCTACATTTTCTTATTATGCCCGACCTGCGATCGAAGGTGTATTTAAAGCAGGTATTATGGTTGGCAAGCCGAATGAGCTGCAGGCCGGTCAGAAGAAAGCTACGGTGCGCTTCGATGCTACAGCCAATCTGACGCGCGCAGAGGCAGGCCAGATTGCCGTACGCTTGCTGCAAAAATATACGAAGGTATTCCCGGCGAACCTGAACTAATCGCTGAATAAACGTACTATGAATAGAGCTGATCCGATGTGCTATATGCCGCGGATCGGCTCTTTTGCTATTGGAAAATACTAAGTGATGACGAAGGTGATAGATCATAGTATACTAAGTTTCGTAGCCGAGACGATACACGAAAGGCTACACGGAAAAAGCAAATGGCGAGCAAGTAAAAAGAAAAAAAGTTTTTTGCTTCGGAACGCAACTTTTTCAAGAGTCCTGCGTTTAATACTTTGAAAACAAAGAAAGAATAAAGAGTTAACGAATTGGCAGCCAGTTGGCAGACCGTTCAGAAAATAACTCTTTACGACGGTATTCGACCCATGTATAATGTTAGATGGTGCGAGTGTCTATCTTTCTGACCGAAGTTTACTAGTTTCTAATGCAGCCTTAAGAGCTGCAGGCGAACTTAGTTTATAATTTACGCTCAACTCTGGAAAGGGGGTGAACCGGACAATGAGTAACTCGAGCTCAAATATGTTTACAACAAACTCAAATAAAACGAAAGATATTCGAGGAGGAGAAAAAAAGGTTATGAAGAAAAGTTTGAAAGTTATCGCAACTGCAGCTATGGCATTCTCGATGTTTTCCTCGGTGGCTCTTGCTGACGAAGCTGCTACAACAACTAGCACTTCCGCAACTGCAACGGCAGCCGCTAAAACATCTGCTGACTTTACAGATCTTGCAGGTATTGACGCAGCTCTGAAAGCTAAAATCGACGCATTGCTGTCGAAAGGCGTATTCGAGGGTGTTTCCGACGATTCCTTCGGCATCGACGAGAACATGACTCGCGCTCAATTCGCAAAAGTTCTGACGCTGATCTACGGCGTTACAATTGACGACAGCGTAACTGCTTCCAGCTTCGCTGACGTTCAAGCTGACGACGCAGCTAACGGTTGGGCAATCAAATACATCGAAGCTGCTAAAAAAGCAGGTTTGATCGATGGTAAATCCGATGCTTCCTTCGACCCAGGCGCCAACGTAACACTCGGCGAGTTCGCAACAGCACTGGTTAAAGGCCTTGGCGTGACACCAGATCTGAGCGGCACTCCTTGGTATGCTGACGCTGTTCAACAAGCTATCGACAAAAAAGTTCTGCCAGAAGGCACTGACGGTTCCGAATATGCAACTCGTGCTGACCTGGTAGTTGGTGCTTACGGCGGCCAACAAGCTTACTCCGAAATCAACGCTCCTGAGAAAGTTTCCGTTACAGAAGCAAAAGCAACTGGCGTATATCAAGTAACAGTAACGCTGGACAAAGCTGTTGACACTGACAAAGCGAAACTGGCTCTGGCAAAAGGTTCGTTGGCAGTTAGCACAACAACTAAGTGGAGCGACGACAAGAAATCGGCTGTGCTGACTCTTGATACTAGAGTGGTTGCTGCCGACTACACGGTAACACTGTCTGGTTTGGATGAAGCTGCAGTAGATAAAACAACTGCAACATTTACAGCTCAAGATGAGCAAGTTTCGAAAATTGACTTCGTAAACGCAAACGATACGCTTCCTTTCAGCCACAACGCTACGATCGAAGTTAAAGCAACTAACCAATACGGCGAAGCAGTTTCCGTTGGTGCCAATAACTTTACAGCCCTTGTTTTGGGTAAAAATGCGCCTTTGAAGAAAAATGATGCTGGTAACTTGGTATTTACAGCTGATGTTTCTGCGACGTCAAATGGTTTGACACAAGGTAATGGTGTGATCCCTGTAACTGTGTACTACAACAGCAGTTCAGTGACTGCAACAAAGAATTTCAAAGTAGGTATGATGCCTCTCTTGTCGAAGATCGAAGCAGGCGCGGTAACATATTCTAACGGCGGTACTAAGCTTTCTGCGAAAGATGACACAGCCGATGTTGCTTTGACTCTTTATGATCAATACGGTAACAAACTGGTTAAAGAACAATTCCTTGGTGGTGCCGCTGCTGAAGTCCATGCAAATATTATTAATCCAATGATTACTCCGTATGAAGCTAATTTGGAAGTAGTAAAAGCGGGCGGTAGCGGTAGCAGCCTTGATGTTGCTGACTTGTTCAATGATGACAACAATGCTCGTATTCAAGTTAAACTTAAAGACAAAGTAGATAAAAATGGCGACTTTACAGTTAACATTTTTGGTGGGGCATCCTCTGCAACTGCAACAGTTAGCGTAGGCGCATCCAACTTGGCAACTAAACTTGAGTTTGATGTTTCGGGTATTAATCTTGCAGCTGATGAAGCTGACAAAGTTATTCCGCTTATCGCTTATGATGCTAACGGAAATAAACTGTCTGCACAAGATATCGCTGACAATAGTGGTCGCTTCACTTTCTCAGTAACTAACGGTTCTGCTACAGTGATTACTACTGGCGCTGATAAAGGTAAACTGAAGTTGGTATTTAGCGGTGCGAATTCTGTTGGTGGCAAGGTTTATATTTCTGGACAAATTAATCAATCGCAAACAAATACGTTTGTACAAACAAGCATTTCTGTTGGCGATGTAAGAATTCCAGAGCGCATTACAGTTTCCACCGAGAATGCCCCAAAAGCCATTTTGGGTGCAGATGATGAAATTAAATTCCAACTGAAAAATCAATATGACGGTGATATTAGCACAGTTGGCGCTGATGTCCCTAGCTTGAGCGGTACAGTATCTAATTATCGAGTAGTTGTTGAAGTTACAACTTCCGGTAGTGGTGTTGCAGCGGCTCTGAAAGATGCAACTGGTGTAGTGGTGGATGGTAACAAATATATCTTTGACAACGATCATCTTGCACAGTTCAACGCTGGTTTTGACCTGACATCGACAGATGGTGCAGATGGCAAAGTGACTCTTAAAGCTACAATTCAAAAGAAATCCACTGGAAATACTGATTTCTCGGATTACTCTTCGACTGTAACGCGTACCTTCGAAGCAATTAAGTCTGATGCTGCTCTGACTTACTCTCTGGAATCGGTTGGTACACTCTTTGCTGCTCAAGACCAAATCTCGACATCACTGATTGCTGGTGAAAACGTCGCTCCTAATGACAGCCAGTTCGATAAAAAACTGTCGGTAGTTGCGAAAGATTCCGGTGGTAACAAAGTTAAATTGCCTTCCAACTTTGTTCGTTCGATTTCATCCTCTAATCCGAATGTTCTGTCTGTAATTACGGATAATCCTAGTGGAGAATCGGTTGATGGTTTTGTACTGGGTAATAAAGCGGGTACGGCAACTGTAACAGCCATCGTTTACAAAAACAATGGTGAACTGGTAAGCCTGAGCCAAGATCTTACAGTTAAGGCTGATTCGATTACAGTTGACAAACTCGAAGCAGGTAAAACTGATAACACTTATACTGCTTCTACATTCGCTTACAACCTCTTCACTGATGGCGATACTAAACTGAAAGTAACTGACCAATACGGCATTGAGTACACGAATGCAGATATTGCGAAGTATGATGCAGTTCTGGGTCTTCGTTATACAGTGAAAGTTGTTACTGGTTCTGGACTGATCAATATCAACCCTGTAACTGGCGAAATTACAAGCGTTCCTACTAGTGTTAAAGAGTTTACAGTTACAGCAGTTGCCGCAAATGGTAAATCCGTATCTGTTCTCTTGACAAACGCTAACTACGTTAACTAATCTCTTGGAATCCTAATCTTTCCGAAAGAAGACCCCTAGGGGTCTTCTTTTTTTACCCGCTTTATCTCAGCTAGTGAAACGTATGGTTCAATAACTTTTACTTAAATACAATAAGCCTACGGAGGTCTAACATGGCAAAACGGATCGTTTGGCTGTTAGCGGCTATTTTTCTTGTAAGCACATATGCTCCGACCTCAGAGGCGGAAGCTCCGACACCTGGATCTTCCGATGACCCGGTTATTACGAAAAGTTATTTTGATAAGAATACATTAAGTGAAGACAAGGTTAAGCAGTTGATTGCTGACGCTATAGCGAAAAGTGCAACATCCGATCCTCAACCAACGCCGACTCCACCTCCAAGTGGGGGGGCTGCAAACGGTACTGCTGGGATTACAGTAATTCAATTAAAAGCAGGCCAGACGTTATATGCCGGTGAAGGCAGCGAATTTATTGTCCGTACTGGGCGTACTGTAGCTGTCAGCAATGATGAGAACGGTATTCCCGATGTTACTGGTGGGAAGGACATCGCAGCCGGCAGCGAAATCGCCACGAACCATCTGCTGATTTTTCCACGCGAAGGACGGGGTATTAAACCAGCAGCCAAAAATACGGCAGACATCTACGTCATGGTACGTGGGGGATATTTGTTGCTCAATGCGGATGGCAGTACGGCCACACCATAATTTTACCCTCGTTGACAACATCTTATGCGGTTGAGCGGCAGCCTCCCGGCCATACTATAGCCATACTACATGAGGAGGCGATGTACATGGCTAGAAGCAATAACGTCAAGGTCGTTCCTGAGTCGAAACAAGCGCTGGATATCCTGAAGTATGAAATTGCTGCGGAACTTGGGTTGCCGGTTGGACAGCATGTTCATGCCAATGCAGATACCGAATTTGCGACCGAGCTGGGAGCCATTCCAAGTTCTTCGATCAAGGAAGATTACTGGGGACATATTGCTTCGAGAGATGCGGGAGCGGTTGGCGGCAACATTACGAAACGTTTGATTCAAAAGGCCGAGGAAGTTTTATTTACCCTGTAATCATAAAAATTCTTTATACTTTGTTGAATTGACAGTAGCAGACAATTACAGTAACATATAAAATTGAAGGTCATGCCTTTGCAACCTTTTCCCATGGGAAAAGGTTCATTTTTTATGGGTTAAGTATGCACATTACATCATACATACTCAATATTGTTTAGGAGGTTAGAAGAAGAATGTCGAATGAACGCGGTAAACGTTTGTTTACATCGGAGTCCGTCACAGAAGGACATCCCGATAAAATTTGCGACCAGATTTCAGACGCTGTGTTGGATGCGTTTTTAACAAACGATCCTAATGCACGTGTGGCTTGTGAAGTATCGGTTGCTACCGGCCTTGTGCTGGTCATCGGTGAAATCACATCCAGCTCGGAGTACGTTGATATTCAGGCTATTGCCAGAAAAACCATTAAGGAAATTGGTTATACGCGAGCTAAATATGGCTTTGACTCGCAAACCTGTGCGGTGCTGGTTTCCTTGAATGAACAATCTCCTGACATTGCTCAAGGCGTAAATAAGGCGCTTGAAGCCAGAGAAGGCCAGATGTCCGATGCAGAAATTGAAGCGATTGGCGCGGGCGACCAAGGTCTGATGTTTGGTTTTGCCGTTAATGAGACGCCTGAGCTCATGCCGCTGCCGATCTCGATCTCTCACCAACTGGCGAGAAGATTGACAGAAGTTCGCAAGAACGGAACGTTGCCTTATCTTCGTCCAGACGGCAAGACGCAAGTCACCGTTGAATACGACGGGGACAAGCCTGTGCGCGTCGACACGATCGTTGTTTCCACTCAACACCGTGAAGATGTTACACTGGAACAAATTCAACAGGATATCAAGGAGCATGTAATCCGTCCGATCGTGCCGGAGCAGTTCCTGGATGCTGATACGAAATATTTTATCAATCCAACAGGTCGTTTCGTCATTGGCGGGCCGCAAGGCGACGCCGGTTTGACAGGCCGCAAAATTATTGTGGATACATACGGCGGTTACGCTCGCCACGGCGGCGGCGCGTTCTCCGGCAAAGATCCGACGAAGGTTGACCGTTCCGGTGCTTACGCGGCGCGTTATGTAGCGAAAAATATTGTGGCCGCAGGCCTTGCTGACAAATGCGAAGTGCAATTAGCTTATGCCATTGGTGTAGCCAGACCGGTATCGATTGCTGTAGATACATTTGGTACGGGCAAAGTTTCCGAGGACAAGCTGGTTGAGCTGATCCGCAAGCATTTTGACCTTCGTCCGGCCGGAATTATCAAACAATTGGATCTGCGCCGTCCTATTTACCGTCAAACTGCTGCTTACGGCCACTTCGGCCGCAACGATCTGAACGTTCCGTGGGAGCGTACAGACAAGGCGGAGTTGCTGAAAGCGGACGCGCTCGTATAATTTTAAATAGCCTCACACAAGCAACTCAAGCAGGGTTGTTCGATTCTCGGGAATCGGGCAGCCCTGTTTGCGTTGTATGCTCAAAAAATTTCAATATTTTAACAATCTCGTATTATCGTAACTTTTTCCATAGTTTCAGAGTCTAATGTATATGGTTAATAACTTCACTAGACTGATAGAGGAGCGTGGAAAAGCTACATGAATTTATACAAGCAATGGGGCAAAGGTGCGCTGGCTTGCGCACTGGCGCTGCAACTGTGGGCATCCTTTCCGATAACGGGCCAAGCTGCCGATTCGACCTTGACGTTGAGCTCGCAGGAAATCATCACGTCGGGAGCTAATCTGAAACGATATGTATGGAACACAACCAGAAGCGGCAAAGCCGTAACGGTCAATGCAAATATTGTAGAAGTGGATCTGACGAATCCGAATGTGACGCTGGATGCGATGGCCGGAACGAAAAACCAGTTTACAAAAAAGCAAAACGTGTTGGGCATGACCAAGGATACGGGGGCAGTAGCCGGGATCAATGCCGATTTTTATAATACGCAGGCCGAAGGAGTGCCTGAAGGGCCGCAAATCACGAATAGTGAGGTCATGGCGACTCCGCCGAAGATTCCTGGACTGTATTCTTTTGCGCTAACGAAGGATAATAAGCCTATCATCGATACATTTGATTTTCATGGTACGGTGACGGCCAAGGACGGGACTTCTTTTGAACTCGGAGGCATCAATAAAACTTATTATTGGTATGACGATGGGACGCCGAGCCACGCAGACGGGCTATTCATGTATACAGACGCTTGGGGGCAATCATACCGCGCTATCGACGGTGTGAACGTGCCTACCGAGGTGCTGGTGCAAAACGGCATCATCCAAAAAATCGCTATTAACGGGATTATCGATATGATTGCTCCTGCGGATGGCTATATCCTGCGAGGGTCGGGCAAGGCGATGGAATTCATCGCGGCACATCTCAAGGAAGGCGACCCGATTACGGCGACTTACGATATGCAGGCGCACGATCCGTGGAACAGCTACGATTGGACCCAATTCAAAATGATGATTGGCGGTAATTCTCTGCTTGTGTTTGACGGGCAGCCGAGCAATTTTTCGCGCGATATTACGGGCTTTGACGGATACCGCTATCGTTCACGGACGGCGATTGGTTATTCGAAGGATGAAAAGACGGTGTATCTGGTAACAGCGGATAACAGCGGAACAAGCAAGGGGCTGACGATTCCCGAATTGCAGCAGGTCATGATTCAGGCGGGTGTATGGAAAGGCATGGTGCTGGATGGCGGCGGTTCCACGCAACTGATTACCCGGCCGCTCGGCGAGTTTGATACGAAGCTGGCGGATAAGCCGGAGAACGGCACGATGCGCAATGTCGTCAACGGGGTGGGGGTATTTTCAACGGCTCCTCAAGGAACGGGTGTGAAAGGACTTATCGTAAAAGGGCCTAATGTGCTTTTTATCAACGAATCCAGCTCTTATCAAGTCAAGGCCTATGACGAATATTACAATCCTCTCGCCACTGACGCTTTGCCGGTGCAATGGACCAGCGATTCTGCGCTTGGCACGTTTAAAGATAATGTATTTACCGCGGCGAAAGCGGGCACAGCCAAGCTGAATGCCGCTTCGGGCCAAGGGTTGGCTTCCGCAGATGTTGAGATTGTCGGTCGCAGCCAGCTGGCTTCCTTGAAAATCAATGCCGGCAACTCTGCTATTACGGCAGGCGGCAATTATAAGCTATCTGTGACCGCGACCACGAAAAATGGTGTGACTCGCGACATTCCGGCGAATCTCGTTCAATGGAGCGTATCGGGCGTAGAGGGGACGGTCCAAGATGGCGTTCTGCAAGTCAGCAGCGTCTCCGGTACGGATTCGGCACGGATTACCGCTACTTATGACGGTTACAGCACCATGCAGACGATGATCGTCGGCCAGGAGAAAGTATGGTACGATTTGGATACAACTGGTTATATGACGACATCCGACCAGTATCCGGCCGAGGTTGTTGCCGGCGTATCGATTGCTGGTGCCGATACCGGCAACAAGAGTTTGCAGCTCTCTTACGATTTTATGAGGGGGACCGGCACGAAAGCCGCTTACGCGCGGTTCAACGGAGCCGATGGCGTGCAGATTCAAGGGGAACCGCAATTCATGACGGTCAAGGTGCTTGGCGACGGCAGCATGAACTGGTTCCGGGCCGAGTTGCTCGACGGAGACGGCAAGCTGCAGCGGGTTGATTTTACGCAAAATATGAACTGGACGGGCTGGCAGAAGCTGAGCGCCAATCTGAGTGGTATCAAGTTCCCGATTACGCTGAAAAGCTTGTATGTCACCAATCCTGAGCAAGGTCAGGATGAAAGGGCGCTAAAAGGAAAAATTAATTTTGACGACGTGTCTTTTGTCTATAAAGGACAGTTGACCCCTCTGCCGATGAATAAAGTGAAGCTTACCGTCAACAAGCGCACGGTGTCGTTGAACAATACGACGTTGACGCTGGAGCAGGCACCGGTCATTATCAATGATAATACGATGATTCCGATTCGTTTTGTTACGGAGGCCTTGGGTGGCACTGTCAAGTGGGAGGATGCGACCCGGAAGGTGACGATTACCCGCGGCGACAAGATGATCGAGCTGTGGATCGATGACCCTGAGCTGAATGTGAACGGGGACCGAGTGACGGCGGAGGTGGCGCCGCGGATTATGAACAACTTGTCGATGGTGCCGCTGCGGCTGATTTCCGAGAAACTTGGCTGGAAGGTAGGCTGGGAGCCTAAGGGTCAAGTGATCACGCTTGAATAAATAGGGCTATAAGTACAAAACAATTTTGTTGAATTATGTTACAATATAGGGCAGACCAATTTCATTTTCCAAAAGGAGCTTGTGCCACTTGCAACCGGACGCTCTCGATCGAGTTATTAAAAACGCCATCAACGTCATGGAAAGCAGCAAGTACCAGATTTTTGAGATCGCGGAAACCTCGCGTATTGAAAGGGAATCGTTAACTCGCGAATTGGAGGAAGTAAAGGCCGAGACGAGTGTGACGATCGAGCTGGTGGACAAGCTGGAGAAGGACTACAAGCGCTCGCGTATTCGTTTGACGGAGGTCAGCCGCGATTTCAACCGTTACCGGGAAGAGGATATCAAGACGGCATACGAATCGGCTATCGCGATGCAGATGCAGCTGACGGTCGCCCGGGAGAAGGAAAACCATTTGAAGACTCGGCGCAACGATTTGCAGCAGCGGATCAAAAATGTCGAGAAGCAGGTGGAACGCGCGGAAACGATCGTATCGCAGATGAACGTGGTCTTGGAGTATTTATCAGGGGATTTGAATCAAGTAACACGGATTTTGGAATCCGCAAAGAATAGACAGCTGCTGGGACTAAAAATCATTTTGGCGCAGGAAGAGGAACGCAAGCGCATCGCGCGGGAAATTCACGACGGTATGGCCCAGACACTGGCCAACGTTGTGCTCCGCACGGAAATTGCCGAGCGGATGCTCGTGAAAGAGCAGTTCGGTTCCGTCCGGGAAGAGCTTGTCGATTTGAAAGGGCAGGTGCGGAGCGGTCTGGAGGAAGTGCGCAAAATTATTTTTAACCTCCGTCCGATGGCGATTGACGATTTGGGCATCGTTCCGACCCTGCGCAAGTATGTCCAGGATTTTGAAGAAAAACATAAGATCCGCACGCAATTCACACTCGTCGGCCGGGAGACGCGGTTCCCGTCGGGGTTGGAGATCGCCATGTTCCGTCTGGTGCAGGAAGCGTTCTCCAATGTACTCAAGCATGCCAAGGCGACTTATGTATCCGTGGAGTTCACGATAGACCGTGAACAGGTCAAGATTCATCTGGTTGACAATGGGATCGGTTTTGACGTGGAACAGACAGAGCTGCGAATCACCAAAGGCAACAATTTCGGCTTGCTCGGCATGAGAGAACGCGTGGAGTTGTTGGAAGGCAAGATGGATATTTTTTCGGAGAAAGGCTCCGGCACCAAAATTACGATGCATATTCCGATAAGCGGCGCAGAGAACAAGGAGGAAAATTAGATGGATAACGCGGCTACTCTTAAACGCAACGTCCGAATTATTATCGCGGACGATCACCAGCTCTTTCGCGAAGGTGTGAAACGAATCATCAACATGGAAGAGGATATGGAAGTGATCGGGGAATGCGGGGACGGTATCCAGGTTATCGAACTCTGCAACCAGATTACCCCGGATATTGTGCTGATGGATATTAACATGCCGTTGGAAAACGGGGTGGTAGCGACTGAACGCCTGAAACTAATTTTCCCGGATGTGAAAGTGATTATTCTTTCCATTCACGATGACGAGAGTTATGTGTTCGAAACGCTGCGCAAGGGAGCATCGGGTTATTTGCTGAAAGACATGGAGGCGGAGTCGCTGATCAATGCAATCCGCTCTGTTGTCGCTGGACATGCGTACATTCATCCGAAGGTGACGGGCAAGCTGATCAATCAGCTGCGTCGCATGACCTATCTGGATGATGCGGGCGTTGTTGGGCCTGGCCAAGGTGTGAAGGATGCCGGCCTTAAGTATATACATAACGCCAACAGTCCGCTGACGAAACGTGAGGCTGAAGTGTTGCGTTTGATGGCCGAGGGCAAAAGCAATAAACTGATCGGCGAGTTCCTCTACATCAGCGAGAAAACGGTCAAGAACCATGTCAGCAGCATTTTGCAAAAGATGGAGGTTGACGACCGCACGCAGGCGGTTATCATTGCCATCAAGAACGGCTGGGTGACACTCTAGGAACCACTCTTTCCTTGCTTGCATATAATAGGGGCAAGGAGGGAGCCGCGATGTGGATAGGACTGCTGTGGATTGTCGGTTGTTACGGCATCAGCATCGCTCTGCTGCACATCTTGTTCGGCATCCGCAGGAATGCCGCCAAGAAAAGCACGCAGATCGTGCTGATCACCAAAAACAATCAAAATCACATTGAATGGTATATTCGCTCTTTGTTTTTTTTCTCGAATATGCGTGGGAAGCCGATTTCGGCTACCGTGCTGGACGAAGGCTCGTCGGACGATACGATGAGCATTGTGGAGCGGCTGGCGCAGACCCATGAGGTGCGGCTGGAAGCTGTAAGCTCACAGGCAACGCTGGAGGCGTTGTTGGAAAAGCACGACAAGGACCCGGTTATTGTCATGCATCTGGGCAGCCGTGACGATTTGCAGAAAATTCCCTTGTTTCAAGGGTAAACGTTTACAAGAAAAGGTGAGCAATTGATCGTACAACTTTATGCGGTACAGCTGCCATCCGGCTGGTCATGGACCTATTCGCTGGATGTGCAGGTCGACCTTTCATACAGGTTCGAACACAAGGACGCCGACGCCGGCCTCTACGTGCTCGAGCCTTTTGTTTCATTCGGACAAGCAGAGCGGCTGATAGAACGGCTGAATGCCGTATTAGACTGGGGGAACCGGCTGATGCGGGAAGAGGATGCTCTTGGGACGATCCGACAGGCAGCTAAGGCGTGTGGGCTTCCGCAATCGAAGGTAGAGGTTTTCCGTTTGATGAAGTGCCATTTTCTTAACCATGCGGAGTTTGATTGGGATCCGAGGGTGTATGAGCAGATCGTGCAAGCCTGTCGGGGCCGCTCGCTGCTGGGCGATGAGTTTGGCTTGCTGCTTGAGCATTTGCAATTGGATTTGAGCGAGGGCCAGCGCCGGCGTTACATTCAGCTAGGTTTGCTTACGCAGGAACTTCAATTGGAGACCGGCTTGCGAACCTTGCGGACAAGAAGCTTCCCTCAGCTATGGCGTAAGGAGGAGAAGCGGATTTGTCGGCGTTGCGGTTCTTCAGATTTATATGTGGCGGATTGTATGGAATGCGGGCAGGCTTGTCCGTATTGCGAGGCGTGTTTGACGATGGGCAGGGTGCGCAGCTGTTCGGCTTTGTTGAGCGGCCGGACAACCTTGGCGTCGGGATTGAGCGAAGCTCGGCCGCCGCTGGAGCAATGCTTGGACGGGTGGGGGCTGAGCCCTGCTCAGTACGCAGCTTCGTCCCGCGGCTTGCGCTTTATGGCCGATATGCAACATGCGGCTGACGCCGGCGCAGGCTCCGCGCCTTCCGACCGACGATTTCTGATCTGGGCGGTAACGGGAGCGGGCAAGACGGAGATGATTTTTCCGTTCATCCGTTACGCCGTCGCCAGCGGCCAGCGGGTGCTTGTTGCAACGCCGCGCAAGGATGTCGTGCTGGAGCTTCAGCCACGCATAATCAGGGCTTTTGCGGAATATAAGGTGGTGACGTTGTACGGAGGCAGCGAGGAACGATGGGAGCAGGGAGAGATTACGCTCGCTACGACCCATCAGCTGCTGCGGCTGAATGCGGCGTTCGATCTGGTGATTATTGATGAAATCGACGCGTTTCCTTTTCACAATAATGCCATGCTGGAGTATGCCGCGGATCGGGTTCGTAAGCCGGATGGCTGCACGGTGCTGCTTTCCGCTACGCCGCCCCGGTCTGTCCGCAGAGCCGCCGAACGCGGCCGCATGGCCCATGCCAAGGTGCCGGTCCGCTATCACCGCAAACCGCTGCCGGTTCCCACTTTGGTGTCGTATAGCGGGTTGCAAAAGGCCGTTGGCGCCGGGGCCTTGCCTGCTGCATTGCTGCGCAGAGTGCGGATTTCCTTGCAGCGGGGAGCCCAGGTGTTTGTGTTTGTGCCGGCGATTCGTCTGGTTGATCCGCTGGTGGCCCTCTTGCGGAACTGCAGGGAATTGAGCGATTGGGCGGAATGGATCGAGGGTACGTCATCCAAGGATGGGGAGCGCAGCGAGAAGGTGGTTCGGTTTCGCGAGAAGCATGTGCGGCTGCTGGTGACAACGACGATTTTGGAACGGGGGGTTACGGTGCCGAAGTCGGATGTGTTTATTTTGGATGCGGATTCCGGTTTGTTCGATGAGGCGTCGCTGATTCAAATGGCGGGAAGATCTGGACGTTCCAAGGATGATCCTGATGGCGTCGTATGTTTTGCGGCACGGGAGCTGACACGCTCGCAGCGCGAAGCTGTCAGGCAAATCAAGCGGATGAACCGGATTGCTCGTCGGCGCGGTTATTTGGACATGGGGGGCGGGAAGGTATGAACATCAGCAGGCTGACGATGTGGGTATCCGCTTTCGGGAAGCTGCTGCAAGCGAGGCGGGAAGTCTGCCTGATGTGTCGGCAGGCTGCCGATACAAGGGAATTGGGCGGCCTGTGCGCGGCTTGCTACGGGCGTATTCCGTGGATTTTGCAAGTGCGGTGTCGGGTTTGCGGACGGGCGGAAGCGTGTGCGGATTGCCGAAGGCGTCGGGGAAGCGAACTGTTTTTTGCCCGCAGCCGCAGCGCGGTGAGCTATAACGAGCAGATGAAGGCGCTTTTGGCCAGATATAAGTATCGTGGGGATGAGCGGCTGGCGGCCGTTTTGGGCCGCATGCTTTACCATGCGTATCGTTTGCACCAGGCGGAAGAGAGTGCGGAAGGCGATCAGGAGGCCGTCAGGCTGCTATCCTTTGTTCCGGTCAGTGAGCGAAGGCTGGCGGAACGTGGTTTTAATCAGGCCGAGCAGATGGCGGCTGTGCTGGGGGAGCGAGCCGGACTGCCGGTACTGGCGTTGCTGCGCAGGGCGAAGCATACGGACAAGCAAAGCTTTAAAGGCCGCCAAGCGCGAATTGGCGATTTGCATGGGGTTTTTGAACTGAATGAGCAGGGGGTTGAGGAGTTGCAGACGAGGTATGGGGCATCGCGTTCATTGGTTATTTATCTGATAGACGACGTGTACACGACCGGGAGTACGATGAATCAATGCGCAGGTGTTCTGAAAGCGGGTTTGCACGCTGTTGTTTACGGGTTGACATGGGCCAGGTAGGAAGAAAAATCCGCAGAATTTTATAAAAATTTTGTTATGCAAACGCTGTTCGATTGCGGTAAACTGGAATTAAGCATAAGCGAAAGGGAATACTGACAGGAGGGGTCGCATATGGGGATGAACGTGGCTAACTGTCCGCGTTGTGGGCGTATCTTCGTTAAAGGTTTTAATGAGGTTTGTCCGAACTGCATCAAGGAAGTCGATATGCAATATGAAAAATGTCTGAAATATTTACGCGATAATAAAGGCGCCACCATCCACGAATTGAGTGAGGCAACCGAAGTAACGGTGCGGCAAATTACCAAGTTTATTCGAGAGGGCCGTATTTCCATCGTCAATGCGCCCAATATGTCGTATCCTTGCGAGGTATGCGGCGTGTCGATCCGCGAGAATACGATTTGCGACTCTTGCCGCAGCAAGCTGGCCAAAGATGTCAGCAATCAGCGCGAGGACGAGCAGCGCAAGCAGGAGCAGCAGGCGAGGGAAAACAAAATGAGCTTTAACATTCAGGACCGTTTGAAAAATCGACATTAACAAATGGTTCCCAAGAGATATAAAGTTTCATAAACGAACTGCCGATAATAGTTCTAAAGATTATCGGCTTTTTGTTTTTATGTAGGAGCCATAGGGGTGATAAAGTATGAAGATCAATGACAGCCAACGCATCGGCGCTGTGAATCCTTATAAAAAAACGACGGATGCCCGCTCGACGAACGCATCGGGGCGTAAGGATAAACCTAAGGATCAGGTGGAAATTTCATCCGAAGCGAAGGAACTGTTAGGCGCTCAAGGAGGCGTACGCACGGAGGAGCAGCAGGCTCGCATTCAGGCATTGAAGGAATCGGTCAGCTCGGGAACTTACGTCGTGGACGCCGGCAAAGTTGCCGAGAAGCTGCTCCCGTACCTGAAGTAGGACGCTAAGTCCAGAATGATAGGAACAGGTGAGAATACATGTCGACGATACAAGCTCTGTTGGACACGATGAGCAGACTGCAGGAGGCCCACCAAGCTTTGCTGGAATTGTCTCTGGAGAAGACGAAGGTGCTTGTCCGCAATGATGTGGACCAGCTCAATCTGATTGTCAACAAAGAGAATAAGCTGATGCGAAGCATTGCCGAGGCCGATCAGCGGCGTGTTCAAGTCATCAACGAGTATTTGATCGCCAGAGGGTATAACCCGAATCCGAGAATTACCGTCAGCGATTTGGTGAAAATCATGTTCAAGGCGGAGGAGAAGCAGTCGCTGGCTGAGGCGCAGCGCGGCTTGCTCGAGATTGTGGCCAGGTTGAAGGAGCGCAATGCGATCAATCAGCAGCTGGTCGAGCAGTCGCTTTCTTTTATCAACTATTCGCTGGATCTGGTGATCGGGGCGCCGGAGGATGATGTGGTGTATCAGAATCCGCATCAGGCCAAGGGCGGCAATCGGATGGGCATGTTCGATACGAAAGCGTAGCTGACGATGCAATTCATTAACATGGAATGGGAGAGGGGAAACCATGAGATCATCTTTTGGCGGACTTGAAATAGCCAAACGGGGGATTTTTACACAGCAGGCTGCCTTGACAACAGCGGGACATAACGTGGCCAATGCCAATACGCGAGGATATTCGCGCCAATCGGTCAATATGGTGGCTGCCCGACCTATCGAGGCTCTGGGATTGCAGCGCTCCACCGTTCCGGGACAGATGGGGCAAGGTGTGGAATTTACGGAAGTGAAGCGGATTCGCGAAAGCTTTCTGGATAAGCAATATGCCAATGAAAACAAAAGCTTGGGCGAGTGGAGTGTCCGTCAGGATACGCTGGAGAAGCTGGAGGCGATCATCAACGAGCCTTCCGATACTGGGATGCGCCAAGTGCTCGATAACTTCTGGAATTCCTGGCAGGAGCTGAGCAAGCAGCCGGATAACCTGGAGACGCGGGCTGTCGTCAAGGAAAGCGCACTGGCGGTGACGGATGCTTTCAACCACGCGGCCAAGCAATTGAACGATCTGGCGTCGGACTTGAACGATAGCATTAGCGTGAAAGTGTCCCAAGTCAATTCGACCTTGAAGCAGATTGCCGGCTTGAACAATGAGATTTTCCGGGTTGAAGGGCTTGGCAATAACGCCAATGATTTGCGCGACCAGCGCGATGTATTGATTGATGATTTGTCCAGAGTCATCAATGTGTCCGTACAAGAAGAGCCAAACGGTTATCATGTACGCATGGGCGGAGTGGATCTGGTTGTCGGCGCTACTGCGACGGATTTTACGGAGGACGTGGCCAGAGGGGCGTATCCGACTGATTTGAACAGCGGCGAGCTGAGCGGACTCATCCTCTCTAATGATAAATATGTTACCGAGTACAAAAATCAGTTAAACTCGATGGTTTCTACCCTCGTTAGCGCTGTGAACGATATGCATAAGCAGGGCTACACCTTGCAATCGCCACCTACGAACGGCGGAGACTTCTTCGTGCCGATTACCGATTTCAGCATAGCGGCTGAGACGATGGCTGTCAGCACGAATATTACCAATAACGTGGAGAATATTGCGGCTTCGATGAAAACCTATACCGACCCGACGGACGGTGTTGTGAAGGTTGTCAAAGGCAATAACGAGTTGGCGCTCAAAATCGCCGACATTAAGAACCAGAAGTACAATTTTGACGGTTCCGGTGTGGAGAAAGTTATTTTGAACGGCGGTACATTCGACGAGTTCTTACGTGCAGTTGTTTCCGAGATTGGGGTTCAGACGCAAGAAGCCACCCGGCAAACGCAGAATCAGCAAATTCTCGTTGACCAAGTGGATGCCCGGCGTCAATCGACCAGCGGCGTTTCTTTGGACGAAGAAATGGCAGATATGATCAAATATCAACATGCGTATAACGCCGCGGCGCGGGCGCTGACCACTTTTGACGAAATGCTGGATAAAGTCATTAATTCGATGGGCGTAGTGGGCCGCTAATCTGGGATCGACTAAATTGAAGTCTACGGGGTGAACCAAAATGTCAAATCGTGTTACGCAGGGAATGCTCAATACGCAGCTGCTGCGCAATCTGAATGCAAACCTGACACGAATGGATACAAATCAGAATCAGCTTGCAACTGGCCGGCGCATTAACAAGCCTTCCGACGATCCTGTCGGCATCAGCTTCGCGATGCGTTATCGCAGCGAATTGGCGGCGAACGATCAGTACCAGCGCAATGTCGACGCGACGGTTTCCTTTTTGGACTACACGGACACGATGCTCGACCAAATGGGTCAGGTGATGCAGCGCGCCCGCGAGCTTGCGGTTGAAGGAGCCAACGGCACCAACTCGGCGGAATCGCTCGATGCGATGAAAACCGAGATCGATCAGTTGTACAGTCAGTTGGTCAATATCGGAAACAGTCAGTTCAACGGCAAGTATGTGTTTAACGGCCAGGTTACGGACCAAGCGCCTTTCCCGAATCCAGACGATGCTGCCAACGCGGTAACGGACAGCGGGGAGATTAAGTTCGAGATCGGCGCCGGCGTACAAATTGCGATGAATAAGACGGCTACGGATATTTTCGGGCCTTCCGGCAATCAGAATAATGCGTTTCAAATTTTGAAGGACCTGTCGGCAGCACTCGGTTCCGGCAATCAGGCGGGCATTCAGAAATCGATCGATTTGATGGATCAACGGACGTTCAATTTGTTGGCGGCTCGTTCTGATGTTGGCGCCAAGACGAACCGGATTCAGCTTGCCGAGGATCGACTGAAGGATATCAGCATCAACTTGCAAAGCTTGCAGTCCAAAACAGAAGATGCTGATATGTCGCTGGTCATCACGAATCTGAAGATGGACGAAAACGTGTATCAAGCTTCGCTGTCGGCCGGATCAAAGCTGATTCAGCCCAGCTTGGTCGATTTCTTACGATAAGATAAGACTAGGAGGCGGTTGACTTGCCGAGTATTCCTCAGATTCAAATACGACAGCAGCCCGCCCTTCTTGGTATTGACGCTGATTTGGGCACGCAGGATATCAAGCAGCCGCGACCTACTTACGAGATGGAAAGTCCGAAGGCCAAGCTGGATATTCGTCAGCCGCGAGGCGATTTGGAGATTGATCAAAGCCGGGCATGGGACGCTTTGGGCCAAGGGCCGATTTTGCAAGCGATGAACCGCATCTATTCTCAGGCGCATAACGTAGCGATGCAGGGCATCGCCCGCATTGTGGAGAACGGCAACCGTCTGGCGGCTATTAATATCAAAGGCGCGAATCCGATTGCGGACATTGCCGAGCAGTTGCAGTTCGAGCACCCCGAGTTTGATTATTACGGCGAAGCCTCCTATGATAATGTGGATATTACTTACACGGCCCACAAAGCGGAGATTGATGTGACCCCAAACAAAGTGAATGTGAACGCCCGGGTGAACGCTCCAGAAGTGAACTACAATCGCGGTAAGCTGGATATTTATATGCAGCAGTATCCGAAGATAGAAATTAGCGTGCCGCAAATTGATTTAAAGCTATAAAGCGGTATAATCGAGCTATAGATGAATCTATAGCTTTTTATTTTACCATTCGAACCTGTAAGGAGAAGCGGGCTGATTATGAAAATAAACACGCTGTTTTTTGGTGAACTGGAAGTGGAGGAGCAAGAGGTCATTACCTTCCCGCAGGGGATTCCCGGTTTTGAGGAATGGACCCGGTATGTGTTGATCCATCCCGAAGAAAGTGCGCCGTTTTCGTATATACAATCTTTGGAGGAAGCGGGATTGTCCTTCCTGGTAGGAAATCCATTTTCCTTCTTTGAAGAGTATGATTTTACTTTAACTGAGGTTGTTCAGTTGGAGCTGCAGATCGAGAGCCCCGATGACGTAGCTGTCTGGTCGGTGATTACGGTCAATGAGGATTGTACGGCTATGACGGTCAATCTGCTGGCACCGATTGTTATGAATACAAGAGTTCGGCTGGGTAAGCAGATCATTTTGCATGACTCGCCGTACAGGACGAAACATGAGCTCGTTTTATCCCCGGCGGACGAAGCGGCAAGCGAAGTGGAGGGGTGAGAAGATGTTGGTTCTGGCGCGCAAAAAAGGCGAGGCGATCATGATTGGCGACCATATTGAATTGGTCGTGCTTGGCACGGAAGGGGACACGGTGCGGATTGGCATTAATGCACCCAAGCACGTAGAGGTATATCGTAAGGAAATTTACCAATACATTCAGGAATCGAACAAAGAAGCTTCCAGCCATGCAGTCAGTCCGATCAATGTTGGAAAGCTGTTTCATAAGAAATGATCGAGCATGATGTCGGCTGACAAGCTGACATTTTTTTTTTGCATTCGCTATAAACTTTTCCTCGCGGGATTTCGATATATATAACAACGGCGCTTTTGGCAGGGCGGCCGACCTGCCGGATAGCCTAATCAACACCCGCATGGACGCGGGTGAAACGTACCTTCAAGGAGGAAGAGAACAATGAGAATTAACCACAACATTGCAGCAGCAAACACGCATCGTCAATTGACGGGTAACACTGCAGCAGCAAGCAAATCCCTGGAAAAATTGTCTTCCGGTCTTCGCATCAACCGCGCTGGCGACGACGCTGCCGGCCTCGCGATTTCCGAAAAAATGAGAGCGCAGATCCGCGGTCTCGACATGGCTTCCAAAAACGCCCAAGACGGTATCTCCCTGATTCAAACGGCTGAGGGTGCGTTGAACGAAACTCACTCCATCCTCCAACGTATGCGCGAGCTGGCTGACCAATCCGCGAACGGAACGAACACAGCCGACGACCGCGCAGCGATCCAAGAAGAGGTTAAACAGCTGAAAGACGAGATCGACCGCATCGGTAACACCACTGAGTTCAATACTCAGAAATTGCTGAACGGCGCTCTGAAATCCGCTGGCGGCGCGAACGTTTCCCAAGACACTACAGTTGGCGCGCAAATTGCGAAACTGAAATACGCACAAGTTAGCGGTACTAAAGCAATTTTCTCCGGTGCTGCCAGCTTGACAACAGCGAGTTTTGCTAAAGAAACAATTACGATTGATGGCGTTGATATCGACGTTAACTGGCAAAACCTGTCCACTGCTGACAAGAACACCATTATGGGTGCTACTTCCGGTAGTGTGACTACGCAAAACAACGCAAAAGACCTCGTTATCAAAACAATCAACGATGCCATCGACGCTTCCGGTAAAAACGTAGCGCATATCACTGGTTACGTTGCAGCTTCCGGCGGTCTGCGTTTGCAAACTACTTCCGAAGGCAGAGAGTCCAACATCAGCGTAACAGCGGCCGGAATCACCGGTAAATTGCTGGGTAGTGCTGTTAGCGCCTCGGGTACTACGAACTATAACGGTACTGCAATTGTTGCTAATGATGCCGACATGTTCATCAACGGCACATTGCTTAAAGTGACCCTTACAAAATCGGCTGCTGGCGGTGCGAACGGTTCTTCGTTGTCCGGTCTGGCAAGCGGTCTGCAAACTGACATTAACGCTGCTATTTCGGCAATGAACACAGCAACGGGTAAAGTTTCTGGCGATACTGGATATATCAGCCAAGTTACCGTATCGGCTACTAAAGACGGCAGACTTTCCATTCTGAGTGAGTCCGGTCCGGTTGTTCTGAAGGACCGCGTCGGCAACTCCGATGTCGCTAACTTGGGTCTGGATTCTGCACAAACGGATGCTAGTTCTAATGGCGGTGTAACGTTCCAAATCGGCGCGAACCGCGGTCAAACGATTAGCTTCGGTATCGCTGATATGCGTACGGCAGCGCTTGGCCTGTCCAGTGTTGACGTAACGACAGCAACTTCCGCTTCTCAAGCTCTGACTTCCCTGGATAGCGCCATTAAAAGCGTTTCTTCCCAACGTTCCAAAATGGGTGCTGTGCAAAACCGTCTGGAGCACACAATCAACAACCTGCAAACTGCTTCCGAGAACCTGACTTCCGCTGAGTCCCGTATCCGTGACGTTGACATGGCGAAAGAGATGATGGACTTCACGAAGAACAACATCCTTTCCCAAGCTGCTCAAGCGATGCTGGCTCAAGCCAACCAACAACCTCAAGGCGTTCTCCAACTCCTGAGATAATAATTGGTTTAGGGTACTTCCTGAATTTCAACAAAGGCTGCCGAGTTATTTGGGCAGCCTTTTTTTTGTGGCGTGCCCAGTAGAAATGAAGAAACTGCAAATAACTACGACTGCGCGAACTAAGGAACCGCTGCATACCAAAAGGTACATAGGGTAATGGGGAGATTGGCTGCTCAATTCACGGGTGGTCTCTTACGAATGCTGTCGGTAGGACGTTTGTAGACCAACTCAGCGGCACCGCTGGAAACCGGGCTTTATGTTTGGTTAGAACCACATGCACTGTAAGTCTTTTGGACACAGATTGATAAGTCAGGTAAGGGGGCGCACTTAACAAGTGAAGAAGGGAATAACCTTGCTTTGCTTTTGGAATGATTTATAATAAAGATTTTTCGTGTATCGACCGATATAGAGGATATGGGCATATTCCAGAGAAATGGGGTCGCGAAATATCATGAAAATTTATATGCTTGATGAAGTGCTGCAGTTTACCAATCGTTCGGATGAAATTGAGAACATTATTCATAAAATCAATCATATTGCGCAGGAATCAAACGTCATTATCCAGCAGATTACTGTTGATGGCGCAGACCTGGAGGAAGATTTCTACGAGCATTTGTCTGAGCATATTGCTCAAGTTGAAGAAGTACGCGTAGAGACAGTGTCCGAGCGTGAGTTTGTCGACCAGTTGATTGTTACGTCAATGGAATATTTGGGACGTGCGATTCCAGAATTAGATGCATTCACGAATCGCTTGTATCAAGGCTTAAACGATGAGGTTTGGGGCACCTTTCATTCATTTATAGAGGGGCTTGAGTATATTATCTTTACGATTGAACGCATTCGAACAGCGAGAAACGCATATGTAAGCTTTAGCGATGCCTCCAAGTTTCATCAACAGCTGCATACAAACTTGCAACAGTTAATGAGTGCTGCGGAGGACAAAGACAATTCGTTGATGTCCGACCTGATCAATTATGAATTTAAACCGCAATTGAGTGAATTGCTGCGAGTGCTTGGTGAAACTATTGATCGTGAGGTTAAGCGACATGACCTTCAATGAGAACATGCAGCTATGTCAGGAGAAATTCAAAAACGTTTCTAAATACATGGAGAATAACGCTACAGTACTGGCGTCTGAGCTGGTCCAGGTAACGTCGGCCAGAAATTCATTGCCGAATATTTCCTTGGAGGTTCAAGAGAAGACTGTATATTTGCACAGCCAATACGATCCGCAGAATGAAGCGGAAAAGTGGATTGAGCCGTATTTGGAGCAGGCCAAGGAAACCAAGCATATTTTCTTTTTCGGCGCGGGCATGGGGTATCATGTTAAATCGTTAATGAGCAAATTTCCCTCCATAAACTACACCATTTATGAACCGTTGCCAGCGGTGCTTTTTCACATGCTGCATGCCAGATCGCTTAACGAGCTGCCGCTTAAACGTTTGACCAATATTTTTGTAGGCGGTTCTGCTGATTTTTATATTCGTCATGTTTTGGATAATTTCTCTACTAATATTCTTGTTGTGATTAACCCGGCTTACGAGCGGATTTTCCCTCAGCTAACCAAGGATTTCACGGAGCTGTTCAAACAGAACGTCAGGCATAAGCTGACGAGCGTGCAAACGCATCTTGGATATGAGGAAATCTGGACGTATAACGTGGAATGTAACTTTATACGAATACTGAAATCACAAAACATGATCCGCAGCAAAAAGTCGATCTTCAAAGGTAAGCCGATTGTCATTGCCGGGGCTGGTCCTTCATTGGAAGATGAATATGCGTATTTGAAGAAAATTAAAGATGAAGGTTTGGCTTATATATTCGCTATAGGCTCTGCCAACAAAGCACTTCTTGCAAACGGAATCATGCCGGATGCAGCGATTTCGTACGATCCGAATTTTGCGAACTTTGAGGTGTTCAAAGAGGTCTTCCAACAAAAAATTCCGCTGCCGATTATTTTCGGATCGACAGTCGGGCTTAAAACTTTGGAGGAATATCCAGGGCCTATGCTCCACATGTTCATGAATCAGGATCATATTTCGCCATATTTTCTACAAGGCGATGAATTTAAACAAGAAGTGATTGCCGATGCGGCTTCAGTTGCGGTCGTTGCAGTGCAATTGGCTAACAAGCTTGAGGCGGGATTGGTGATTTTAGCAGGGCAGAACTTTTCCTTTCGAAACAAGCAGTATTATGCCAATGGCATACAATATAGCCAGCGGCCGACTCACCTCACGGAAGCGGAGTTGGTTACGCTTGTTGAGGTGGAAGATGTTGAAGGCGGCACAGTGCTTACCCAAGAAGTACACAATGTAAGCAGAAGGCAAATGGAGACGGTGATCGCTGCAATGCCGCATATTGAGGTGTTGAACACGACTCGCGGCGGCGCTCGTATTAACGGCGCTTCGTTTGCAGCGATGTCCGATATCATTCAGACACGGCTGACCGAGAAGGATGCCGTGCTTTCGAATTGGTACGAAGGCGAGCCTACAGTGTATGATTACCAAGGTATTGACGCGAAAAGAAAAGAAATGAGCGAGCATCACGATGCGCTGTCCGACTTGATCCTCCAGATTGCCAAAACGCTCAGAAAGTTGGAGACGGCAGCAGTTTCCAGGCACGCCAAGAAAACGGCAGCCTTGCTTGATCAGATAGCCAAGCTTAACCGGAATCTCTATGATAATCTGTATTATCAGGTGTTTCTGGAACCGATGGTCAAAATCCAAAGCGACATTTTTCAAAAAGCGCTGCTCGAAATCAACCCGATTCCAAATGTTATTGAAAAATCGCGTGCGTTAATAAAGCCATTCGGCGCCTTTATGCTGGATTGTCAAAAGGTGATGCAGAGCAATGAACCCTTTTACCAGCTTCTCATGAACCAACTACAAAGCTTTATGGCCGGAGAGCTTGAAGATCAAGTAGAGGGAAGTGTTTCCGTATGAATACGCAACAAATTGACTTTTGGAGAGGAAAATTCGGGGCGGATTATACAGATCGCAATACGTTCTCCGTTGAGGAGCTGGACCACATCTATGAGGAGCAGTATGGTGTTACCAGGACGGACATGAACACTGCGTTTGTTAAGGAGCTTGCGGCAAACCGAACGTTGGAGGTGGGCTGCAATGTCGGCAACATTTTGCTGAATCTGCAGTCTATCGGCCTGGAAAATCTATACGGTGTTGAATTGCAGCATTATGCAGTAGAGCGAGCCAAAACCCGCACAATGGGAATCAATATCGTACAGGGTTCCGCGTTCGATCTCCCGTTTAAGGACCGTTATTTCGATCTGGTATTTACGAGCGGTGTCCTGATTCATATCTCCCCCAATGATATCGCTCAAGTCATGGACGAGATGTATCGGGTGAGCAGTCGATATATTTGGGGGTTTGAGTATTATGCAGATCAATATATGCAAATTGACTATCACGGAAACGGAGAAAAAATGTGGAAGGCCGACTTTGCTGGTATGTTCATGAAACGCTTTAGTGATTTGCGTTTAGCGAGGGAAGAAAAGTATCGGTATTTGAAAAACGTAAACAATGTAGATCAAATGTATTTGCTTGAGAAAAAGTAACCCGCAATAACGATACGGGGTGTGTTATTATTCTGAAATCGCTGATTATCGGTCTTGGACAAATTGGACTGTTGTACGATTTGGATCCACTAAGACACAAGCCCTCCAGCCATACGACTACTTATCTCGACAGCGATCGGTTCCGTCTGGTTGCAGCCGCGGATGTACGCCCAGAGAGAGAAGCTGTACTTCGGAGCTTTGACGATTCCGTGAAGTTTTATACTCAAGTAACGACTATGCTTCAAGAGCAGGCTGCCGAAGTAATTAGTATTTGCACGTTGCCAGACAATCATCTTGCACTGATCCGTGAAATTGTATCCACGACGTCAACGAAGCTGATTTTTTGTGAAAAACCAGTGGTTTCCAATTCGGATGAAGCTAGAAGCTTACACGAATTGATGCAGACAACGGGGTGTATGCTTGTGCCCAATCTATCGCGGCGCTGGAATAACGGCATGCGGCGGATTCGCGAGGCTTTGAGTGCAGGCGCATACGGACAGTTGCAGCGAATTCATTTGCGGTATACAAGAGGGATTTATAATACAGGTTCCCATATGTTTGATCTGGTAAATTGGTTTGCAGGCTCTGTGCAGAATGTTCTGGCGATCGACCAGGTGCCGACATCGGCAGATCGTGAAGGAGATCCGTCGTTCACGCTGCATTTTACAACGGAACGTCAAGTTAGCGGGTACGCAGAAGCTTTTAACGACCAATATTACTATATGTTTGAAATGGATTTGTATTTGACGGAAGGCAAGATTACGATTCTGGAAAGCGGCAATAAAGTTCGTTACGAGAAAGCTGGCGGGCACCCGCTGTTTTCGAGTTTCCAAAGCTTGCATCTGGAAAAGCTGGAGGATGACCTGTTGCGCGATTCGACGCTGAAGCACGCGATGGAGCATATTGCCGATGTGATCGATGGCCAGCAGCAACCGATCTGTACGTTAAAGGACGGGTTGCATCCGATTTTTATTGCAGAGGCGGTTCAGCGATCTTACCTATCCCGGCAATGGGAAACGGTGAAGCAGTTATAATATCAGGATAAGGAGGGGATTCAGGTGAATCGTGAAGCTTTTTTACGTGGTGAGCGTGTGTACCTAAGAGCGTTGAATGAAAGCGATGCTGGGGGCAATTATTTGCAGTGGTTCAATGATTCGGAGGTTTGTCGCTTTAATAACCATCACCGTTTCCCTTATTCGTTTCAGGGGGCGTTAGCTTACATCGAGTTTGCCCGTTCGACAAAGGATGCTTTGATTTTGGCGATCGTCGCCTCTGAGTCGGACGAGCATATCGGCAATATTGCGCTGCAAAATATCGACTATTTGCACAGGAGCGCGGAATACGCGATTGTATTGGGGCAAAGCGCTTATTGGGGCCAGGGTTATGCGAAGGAGGCCTCGCAATTGATCGTAGATCATGGCTTCGGCGAGTTAAATTTAAATCGGATCGGTTGTGGCACCTATGCAACGAATATCGGCATGCAGAAGCTGGCTCGAGCGCTTGGTTTTGTACAGGAAGGCGTCAAGCGGTCGGCTGTTTTTAAAAATCATGCATATGTGGATATTTATGAATACGGGTTGCTGCGTGAAGAATGGAACCGGTATCGGACCGAAGGGCGGGGGAATGAACGATGAGTCAACTGGCAATTTTGGGCGGTATGCCCGTCAGAGAATCAGCTATACCTTGGGTCACGACCATGGGCGCAGAGGAAAAAGAAGCTGTTGCACGTGTGATGGACAATGGCAACATCTCCGCATTCATCGGGAGAGCGGGGGAAGGCTTTCTGGGTGGCGAGAAGGTTCGCGAGTTTGAAGATGATTTCAAACGGAAGTTTGGAAGCAGGTTTGCGATTACGGTCAATTCGGCTACGACGGCTCTGCATACGGCAATTGCTACTTGTGAGGTTGGCCCTGGCGATGAGGTGTTGGTAACTCCGTACTCGATGGTGGCGACAGCAAGCGCGGTGCTTATGAACAATGCGGTGCCCGTTTTTGTTGACATTGATCCAGATACGTATAACCTGAATCCTGCTGAAATTGAAAAATGGATTACATCTCGCACAAAAGCTATTATTGTGGCCAATATTTTCGGGCTTCCCGCGAACTTGCCTGAGATTATCCGAATTGCCCGGAAGTACGGCTTGTTTGTGATTGAAGATAATGCCCAAAGCCCAGGCGCAAGCATTGACGGCAAACAGACCGGCACGTTTGGTGATTTGGGCGTTTTTAGTCTGAATTATCACAAAGTCATTCATAGCGGTGAGGGTGGCGTGATTCTGACCGATCGCGATGATTTGGCGCAAAAATGCCAACTTATTCGTAATCACGGTGAGATCGTTGTAGACGATTGGGGCGACCATGAGACCGTTGTACTGGGCAATAATTATCGACTATCTGAACTGCACGCGGCGATCGGTATCGAGCAGCTAAAGAAATTGGATGTTTTTCTTGAACAAAGGCGTGATCTGGGGGCTTATATTTCGGAAGGTTTGCAGCGTTTTCAAGGGCTGACCGGGGTGAAAGTGCCGCAAGGCTATACGCATTCCTACTATGTGTACCCTATCCAGTATGATGCCCGGATATGGGGACTGCCCCGAGCTGTATTTGCCGAAGCGATGAAGGCGGAAGGATTTCCATTAGGACAGGGTTATCAAAAGCCCATCTACCGGTTGCCGATGTATCAACACAAAAAGGTATACAATCAAACGACATTCCCTTTTTCCTTAATCGACAATCCTGTACAGAATTACGAAAAAGGGCTTTGCAGCGTTGCAGAAGATTGTTATGAAAAAACGCTGCTTGTCGCGGACCTGTGCAGACTGCCCTTTACAAAAGTGGAGATTGATCAGTTCTTGACTGCATTGGACAAGGTCTGGAGCGAAAGAGGAAGCCTGTATGAGTATGAAAATGGCGTTCTTCCTCGCACATGATCCTGGCGGTGCCGATGTCGTGCTGCCTGTTGCGGATTGGTTCAAACAGCAGGGGCTTCACGTTCTTGTGTACTGTGTAGGCCCTGCGGCATTGTTGCACAATCATGTCGCAGCGACGGAAGCCGAATGTATGCATCGTTTGGAAACGGTGATCATGACGGGGGAACTTTCATTGCTGGTGACAGGGACAAGCTGGAATAGCGACTTTGAAATCCGTTGTTGGCTTTATTGTCGCCAGCGTGGCATTCCAACCGCGACGATTCTCGATTATTGGACCAACTACAAGTTAAGATGCACCGAAGAGGATGGAGAAGAGGTCTACCCTGATCATTATATCGTCATGGATAATCTGGCTTATCAGGAGGCTATCCGTGAAGGGGTGCCTGAGGGTATCATAAGAGTGTTGGGCCAACCGGGGCTGGATCGGTTTGTCCAACGGAAATTTCTCAAGCATTCAGGGGGGGGGCGTGAATCCCCTCGGAAAGCGCTGTTTTTATCCCAGCCTCTTTCTCAATTGTATGGGACCTCGCTGGGGTACAATGAGAAGTCGGTCATTCCAGATTTGGTAAGATTGTTTGATTCGCGACAGGATTGGCGGTTCTTGATCAAATTTCATCCCAAAGACGGAGCGGAGCTTAAATCGGAATATTGCCGCTATGCTGTTGAAGGTGATCTTATCGAATGGTTAGGGAAGGTTGATCTGGTAATTGGCATGAATTCAATGGGACTTCTGCACGCTTATCTTTGGAACAAGCCTGTGATCAGCTATCAACCCGATCTGCAAAAGGCCGATCTGTGTATCACGAACAAGCTGCAGTTAACGAAATCTATCTATTCCTATACCGAATTGGAGGCAAGCTTCGAACGTTTGGTTGAGGAAGGGCGTAGCGGCGAGATGGAACACGCCGAAAGGCCGATTTGGCTGGACGGCCGCTCAACGGAAAGAATCGGAATGTTTCTTAAGGGGATAGCCATATGAAAATTAATGCTGTCGTTGCTACACGAATGACCTCGACTCGTCTTCCAGGCAAAGTGCTGATGCCCTTGGCTGATCGACCGGCGCTTGCGCTCTTAATTGAAAGGCTTCGTCGCTCCAAGTATATCGATAACGTAATCATAGCTACTACGACTAACCGTGAAGACGATGCAGTTGTGGAGGTAGCCGAGAGGGAACAGGCTATATTCTACCGGGGAAGCGAAGAAGATGTGCTCTTGCGAACTGTTGAAGCTGCCGAAGCGTGCGAAACTGACTATATTGTGCAAGTAACCAGCGATTGCCCGTTGATTGATGCGGAGACGATTGATGCGGTTATTGAACGGATGGTAACTCATCCTTTTCTCGATTATGTCGGTAACCATCTGGTTCGAACCTACCCGCTAGGTTTTAGCGCAGAGATTTTTCGTACGGAAGAGTTGCGAAAGGTCGAGCAAATTAGTAAAGATGATGCGGCAGTGCGCGAGCATGTATCTTTATATTTTTATGAGCATCCAGAATTATATCATTTATCGAATATAGAGGCGCCTGCATTTCTCAGGCATCCCGAATACAGATTAACCTTGGATACTCTTGAGGATTATCAAGTAATTCATGAAATCTATGCTGCGTTATATCCTCAAAATCCAGATTTCAATTTGTATGATATCATTCGTTTTTTGCAGTGCCACCCGGATATCGTTGAAATGAACGGGAATATTAAACAAAAAAAAGCCCGATAGAAGGTGCTTGAACATGGATGGATTTTTTACTGACAAAAAAGTTCTTATCATTGGCGGTACAGGCACTATTGGTAAAAGCCTGCTGAAGAAAGTTGTGCAGGATAGCCCGACCGTTGTGAGGATTCTTAGTCGCGATGAACACAAGCAGTTTGAATTGCAGCAAGAAATGAGCGCATATGCCAATATCCGATACTTGATTGGAGACGTCAGGGATAGGGACCGATTGGAGCGCGCTATGCAGGACATCGATTATGTATTCCATGCTGCTGCAATGAAGCACGTGGCTGCTTGCGAATACAATCCGTTTGAAGCCATTCAAACCAACATTATTGGTACTCAAAATGTCATTCAAGCTGCTTTAAAGGAAGGCGTCAAGAAAACGATTCTAACGAGCACGGATAAAGCGATTGCTCCAACCAATGCTTATGGTGCCTCAAAGTTGATGGCTGAACGATTGATGGCTTCCTCGCAGACGCAAGTGGGTTCATCGCAAACGATATTTGCCTCTGTGCGTTTTGGTAATGTTATGGGTTCTCGCGGCTCTGTGGTTCCTTTGTTCAAGTGGCAAATTGAAAATAATCGTGAAATTACGCTAACGGATGAGAATATGAGCAGGTTCATGATGACGCTGCAGCAGGCTACCGATCTTACGATTGAAGCGATGAAACATGCGCTCGGCGGGGAGATCTTCGTACTGAAGATGCCGGTCATTCGCCTGAGGGATTTGGCAACGTCTATTATGAACCTAGCTTCGACTCAATTAAACATACCTGTTGATACGATCCAAAAGAAGATTATTGGTATTCGACCCGGCGAAAAAATGTTTGAAGAGCTTATGACGGATGAAGAGGCGCATAACGCTCTTGAGATTCCGAATATGTTTATTATTCCAAACGGATTCCTGCATACTGACAGCTATCATTATGCCCAAGCCAAACCGGTTGCTATTAAGAGCTATCGTTCCGATAATGTGGAGCCTGTTTCGATCGAGCAGGTGGAACAGATGCTACGCGACCTGAAGCTGAACTGGCAATTGCCGGCCTATGGAGGAAGTTGATGCGGATTGTAGCGATCATTCAAGCAAGAATGGGTTCTACCCGGCTTCCAGGCAAGGTACTGCTCCCGCTTCAGGATCGCACAGTGCTTGGTCATGTCATCAATCGGGTACGAGCTGTGCCGTCCATCAGCGAGGTGATCGTGGCTACGTCCACACAAGTTCTCGATGATGCTGTTGAAGCGGAAGCACTCCGCGAGCGGGCGCTGGTCTACAGAGGCAGCGAGCAAGATGTTCTGTCTCGTTTCTATGAAGCGGCTGTTACACATGCTGCGGAGCTAGTCATCCGAATCACGGCGGATTGTCCGTTAATTGATCCTTCGATTATTGGAGCAACCATTCAACGCTTAATCGATACCGGTGCGGATTACGCCAGCAATTGCCTCCAGCGGACGTACCCAAGAGGGTTGGATGTTGAGGTATTTACCATGTTGGCGTTACAACAAGCATTCCAGTGGGCCGACAGACCTGAACAACGGGAACATGTTACGCCGTTTATTTACCAATCCCCTGATGAATTCAAGTTAGTCCATGTGACGCATGTTGAAAATTTCGCTGATTATCGGTGGACCTTGGATACGGAAGAGGATTGGCAGTTGATCTCGCATATCTATAGTGCTATTCATAAACCAGGTTACATGTTTACATGGGAAGAAGCTTTGCGACTATGTCAGGCAAATCCGCATCTTTTGTTATTGAACCAGCATATTGAGCAAAAGAAGCTGGGGGAGCGCTGAATATTTTGAGAACTTTTGTGTTTCGAGCGGACGCTTCTGTGGCCATCGGCAGCGGGCATGTGATGCGATGCATGACGCTAGCCCATGAACTCAAGAACTGTGGATGTCGAGTGATATTTATTCATAAAAGAGCTGAAGGAGACTTGTCAGTACTGCTTGAAGCGAATGGATTCGAGCTACTGTTGCTTGATTCAGGGTTGGCCATCATTGATGAGATCCAACCTATCGTTTCGTTTTTGCGTGCGAATGCGATTCAGGCGGACTGGCTAATTGTCGATCACTATGAAATTGACGAACGTTGGGAGACCTTGCTTCAAGCAGAGGTTCGAAATACTTTAGTCATTGACGATCTGGCTGATCGCCCGCACCATTGTGATTTACTGCTCGATCAGAATTTTTATTCTAATATGGGCATCAGATATCGGAACTTGCTGCCTAAAGCGTGCAGACAGCTTCTGGGTCCCTCCTATGCTTTGATTAGATCGGAATTTAGAATAGCCCGTCAATTCATGGAGAGCAAAGACGGTGTAGTGAAGAATATCCTTATTTTTTACGGAGGTAGCGATCCGACCAATGAAACGTTAAAAGCGTTGCAAGCCCTAACCCGTGTCCAACTGTCTTCTGTACACACAGATGTGGTGGTTGGCATGTCTAACCCTAATAAAGGTATGATCGAAGCCATAGTGAAAGATCAGCCCCATATGAGTTTCCATTGTCAGGTAAGCAATATGGCTGAGTTGATGGCCCGTTCCGATCTTGCATTTGGAGCAGGGGGTAGCGCAACATGGGAGCGCATGTATCTGGGACTTCCCACCATTGCTACGGTGGTTGCCCAAAATCAAAAGGAATCTCTAAAAGCGCTTGGACATCTGAATCTGGTGTATAATATGGGGTGGCACGCAGAGATTTGTGGTGATAATTTAGCTACGGCTTTCTTAAGCTTGATTTCTCATAGAGACAAATTACTGGAAATGCGGAAGCGTGCTCTGGCTTTCATGGGAGAAAGCGTCTCTTCAGCAGTAGTATGTGAATTATTAAAAGGGTGAGTCTATGTTGAATGCGTCTCAGCTGAGGGCTATGGAAGTGAATGATTTACAGCAAATATGGGCTTGGCGAAATTCGGAGCGAATCCGAAATGCGATGATTGGCAACCATGTGATTAGCTGGGAAGAGCATTGTCACTGGTTCGATAAACAACAACGAGATGAAACATCGACTTATTTTGTTTATGAGCAGGAGGGTCGACCGGTTGGTGTAGTGAACTTTACACATATCCACCGAGAGCATTTAACTTGCTATTGGGGATTTTACTTGGGGGAAGATGGTCTTCCTAAAGGTACGGGGACGATGATGGGAAAATTAGCGCTGCAGTATGCATTTGAGCATTTGGGAATTCGCAAGGTGTGCGCTGAGGTGCTGGGTGACAATATAGCAAGTAAAAACTTTCACATCAAATTAGGATTTCGGCAAGAAGGGGTATTGAAGGAGCACATTTGGAAAAAGGGGGCATTTATCGATCTGGTGTGTTTTGCCTTATTCCGGGATGATTATCTAAAGGAGGCGAGGATGCTTGACTAATATTCGTATCGGTAACGTGGACATTGGGGAACATCACAAGCCTTTTATTATTGCTGAGATGTCAGGCAACCATAATCAGTCTCTTGATCGGGCGTTGGCTATTGTGGAGGCCGCAGCGGAAGCAGGAGTACAAGCTCTAAAGATACAAACATACACGGCGGATACCATGACGCTCAATCTGGAGTCAGGGGAATTTTTTATTTCCGATAGAAGTAGCCTATGGAAGGGGACTTCTTTATATAAGCTTTATCAGGAAGCCTACACGCCTTGGGAGTGGCATGAGGCAATCTTTGCGAAGTGTAAAGAACTGGGGATCATCGGATTCAGCACACCTTTTGATGAAACTGCTGTAGATTTTCTGGAATCATTGGATGTACCTATGTACAAAGTCGCTTCGTTTGAAAATACCGACCTTCCATTGATACGCAAAATCGCATCGACAGGAAAACCGATAATTATCTCGACGGGCATGGCAAGTGTCGCTGAGTTGGACGAAACGGTGAAAGCGGCCAGAGAAGCAGGCTGCAAGGATTTGATTTTGTTAAAGTGTACAAGTACCTATCCAGCCTCCCCGGAAAATACCAACATTGCAACCATCCCCCATTTGGCCCAATTGTTCGGCTGTCAGGCAGGATTGTCCGATCATACGATGGGCGTTGGTGTAGCGGTAGCCAGCGTGGCACTGGGAGCGACCGTCATTGAGAAACATTTTACCTTAAGCAGAGCGGACGGGGGGGTTGATTCTACGTTTTCGCTAGAACCTCACGAGATGCGGGCTTTAGTTGTGGAGACGGAGCGGGCGTGGCAATCTTTGGGTGAGGTTTGTTATGGTGTTACGGAAGCAGAAAAAAATTCGTTAAAGTTCCGCCGTTCCCTATACGTTGTTAAAGATATTGAAGAGGGGCAGATACTGGACTACGCTCATATTAAAGCGATTCGGCCGGGCTATGGATTGCCGCCCAAGTTCATAGATCATTTTATTGGTAAACCGGCAAAGAAACGTGCGTCTCAAGGAACTCCGCTTTCCTGGGATCTCATTTGAAGGGAGAATGCTTGTGGACAATGAGTTGATCCAGACACAATACGGCTACTTTACCTTAAAACATCTACCGACGGCTGAAGAACTAAAGCAGTATTATGCAGATAAGTATTACCAAGGATCCATGTCTCAATATGAGAAATCATATTCGGAGGAAGAGATTAAACATTTTCAGAACAAGATTGCCTCGCGATATGCGGTGATCGAAGAGCTCCTTGTACCGTATTCGTCACAGCAGTTGAAGTTTCTGGATATTGGTTGCGGGGAAGGCTGGGCCCTTGATTTCTTCAAGCGCAAAGGCTGGGAAATAGTAGGGTTAGATTATAGTAGTCATGGGTGTGCTACGCATAATCCGCATATATTGGATTGTTTAATTGCGGGAGATATCTATGATAGTTTGGATTTATTGCTAACAGAAGGCAACAAGTATGACTGCATCTGGCTTGATAACGTATTGGAGCATGTTACAGACCCCAAGCAGCTGTTATTAAAAATCAGGGATCTGGTGGGTTCAACGAAAAGTGTATTGGTGATTGATGTACCTAACGATTTTTCGTTGCTGCAGCGCCAACTGCTGGACCTTCAATGTATTCAACGGCCGTTCTGGATAGCTGTTCCCGACCACATTTCTTACTTCAATAAAGAGGGATTAATTGCTCTCTGTGCTGCTACACACTGGCAAGAGCGATACATCATGGGTGATTATCCGATCGACTGGCATTTGTTAAATCCTAATACGAATTACATAGAGGATAGAAGTAAAGGTAAATCAGTACATCTACAGAGGGTTGTGATGGAAAATTTACTTTACGATATTTCGATCCCAAAGACAAATGATTACTATCGTGCATTAGCTGAATTGGGAATGGGGCGAAGTATCATTGGATTTTTCCAATTAAACGCTTAGTATGTGTGGGGGTAGGAATTGTGAAAATACAATACATTGCAAGTGCTAGTGTAGTGGTTGAGCATGAAGGGGTTCGGGTTTTGTGTGACCCGTGGCTGACAGATGGCATTTATTATGGAACATGGTATCACTATCCGCCATTGCAGTGTAAACCTGAAGATTTTGCAGATGTAGATTACATTTACATTTCACATATTCACCCCGACCACATGGACCAGGAAACGCTGAAACGGCTTCCACGTTCTATTCCTATCTTGATCCACAATTATCAGGATAAATTTATTTTACGCATATTATCTGGGTTGGGTTTTGAAACCATTATTGAAGTCGAGCATAAACAGTGCTATCAGCTCGCCCCCGATTTTATGATTGAGATCTTGGCAGCCGATAACTGTGATCCAGAGGTATGCGGTAAATACTTTGGTTGTGCGGTTCCTGATCCTTATCAAAGAACGATTCAAATTGACTCTATTGCTGTGTTCTACGGTGGAGGAAAAACGGTTGTAAACACTAATGATTGTCAGTATGAGCTTTCCTATGGTGTGTGCGATTACATCAGGGATAAGTATGAGAAGATTGATTATCTACTTTCAGGGTATTTGAGCGCAACTTCCTATCCGCAGTGCTATGAGAACTTGGACCACGCCGCCAAACTGAAGCGAGCGACAGAAATACAAATCGCTTTCTTAAATAAAACGATAAACTACATCAAACGGTTAAATGCCCTGGTATTTCAGCCTTTTGCGGGTCAATATGTGCTTGGCGGTAAGCAGTGGGTTTTAAACGCATACAGAAGTGTACCTGAGATGGAGGAGCTTCCCGAAAAGTTTACCAAATTGTTGGAAGAACATAAACTTACATCAAGGCTGGTATTGTTGAACTCCATGGAGTTTTTCGATCTGGACTCGATGCAGCCTTCGGCTGCCTTCGTGCCTCCAAATCCCCAAAACAGACGCCGTTATATTGAAGGAACGTTAGCCGGCAAAAAGTACATATATGAAGAACAGTATCGGATAAAGCCCGAAGCTTGGATCGATTTAACGGAGCGATTGGAAGAAGCTCGACAACGGATGGAGCGTTATCAAGAAAAAGCAGCGTACAACTCCGACTGGAAAGTGTATTTGGATGTTGGTCAAGAGGAACTATACACGATATCGTTCGATAAAACGCCCGTCTACAAAATCAAGCCTGGTATGGAGCAGATCCCATTTATAGGGCTGGGTTTGGATTACTCGCTGTTGGTCATGATTTTGAACAGACAGGCACACTGGAACAATGTTGATCTCAGTTCACACTTGCGCATTTATCGGCAACCCGATGTATACGAGAAACAGGTATACATGTTACTGTCTTATTTGCATTGCTAACGTTGCAGGAATAAGGAGGCTTATCAGTTATGAATATTTTGCTTACCGGAGGCGCCGGCTTTATCGGGAGATGGGTGGCCAAACGACTGTTGGAAGATCAGCATCAGCTCTGGATCATGGATGATCTGTCCAATGGACGTGAAGATAATCTGAGCGAATTTCGCGAACATCCGAGTTTGCAGCAGGTCATCATCGGTGACATTAAAAATCAAGCTTTGCTGGCAGAGCTGTTCGAACAGCACCATTTTGACGTTTGTTATCATCTGGGTGCATCGATTAATGTTCAGGATTCGATCGATGATCCTACAACAACGTTTGCCAATGATACGTTAGGCACTTTTTATTTACTGGAAGAATGTCGCAAACATGCGGTCAAAATGGTTTTCATGAGCACCTGCATGGTGTATGACCGTTGCGGAGACACGACTGGCATTTCGGAAAAACATCCTGTCAAACCGGCTTCGCCATATGCAGGGGCCAAAATCGCCGCGGAGAGCATGGTGCTTTCTTACTTTTTTGCTTACAAGCTGCCGACGGTTGTGATCCGGCCTTTCAATACGTACGGACCTTTTCAAAAGACCGGCGGCGAGGGCGGCGTAGTTGCTATCTTTTTGCGCAATAAGCTGACAGGTAAAGACTTGAATATTTATGGCGACGGAACTCAAACAAGAGACCTGCTCTATGTAGAGGATTGTGCGCGTTTCGTTGTTCAAGCGGGTTACTCCGACGAGGTTGACGGACAAATTGTAAATGCAGGTCTTGGCCGCGACATTGCCATTAACGATCTTGCACTGGCGATTGTTGGCGATGAGGCGAGAATTAAACATGTTCCTCACATTCATCCGCAGAGTGAAATACCGAAGCTGCTGTGCGACTATAGCAAGGCCAAGGAACTGTTGAATTGGGAGCCGCAGGTTTCTCTAGAGCAAGGAATCGCTTTGACAGAGGACTGGATTCGAACCAGCTACCTTATCTAATTTCGGATAAGGTAGTTTTATTTATCAGAGTGGGGGAACGGAAGGGAGAGTTTACGGTGGATAAGCTCGCTATTGAGGGAGGTACACCTGTCAGAGCCACCATGCTTCCTTATGGGCAGCAGTGGATCAACGGGGATGATATCGCCAATGTAATCCGTACGCTGGAGAGTCATTTTATTACGCAAGGGCCACAAATCGAAAAATTCGAACGCGAAATTGCCGAATATGTAGGGGCAAAGTATGCGGTAGCTTTTTGCAACGGAACGGCTGCGCTTCACGCGGCTTGTTTTGCGGCAGGGATAGGGCCGGGTGATGAAGTTATTACTTCGCCAATCACTTTTTTGGCCAGCAGCAACTGTGTGTTATACCAAGGGGCTCGTCCCGTGTTTGCCGACATTAAAGGAGATACCTACAATATAGACCCGGAAATGATCAAGTCGTGCATCACTCCGCAAACCAAAGCGGTTATTGCTGTGGATTTTAGCGGGCAGCCAGCTGAAATCGCAGCTATTCAAGAGTTGGCTCAGGAGCATGGCCTTGTAGTTATACAAGACGCCGCGCATTCGCTTGGTGCAGCTTATAACGGAAAACGTGTCGGAGCTTGGGCTGATATGACCATGTTTAGTTTTCACCCAGTCAAGCATATCACTACCGGCGAAGGTGGGATGATCGTCACGGATTCCTTTGAATTTTGCCAAAGATTGCAGTTGTTCCGAAGCCACGGTATGACAAAAAGTCCGGCCAGTTTGCTGAAAAATGACGGCGATTGGTATTACGAAATGCATGAATTGGGCTACAATTATCGCATGACCGATATTCAGGCTGCATTAGGGAGCTCTCAACTGAACAGACTCGAGGAATTTGTGGCGCGCAGAAAGTTCATTGCACAGGCTTACAATGAGGCTTTTGGACAATTGCCGGGCATACAGTTGCCCTACCAGCATCCATCGACGGATTCAAGCTGGCATTTGTATGTGCTCCGGTTCAAGCAGGCTGAATTTAGGGTCGGCCGCCGCGAGATTTTTGATGCTTTACGGGCAGAGAACATTGGGGTACACGTGCATTATATTCCCGTCTACTCGCAGCCGTACTACCAGAAGATCGGATACACGGAGGTGCAATGCGAACAAGCGGAACGTTATTATGCGGAAGCCATTTCGCTGCCCATCTTTCCGAAGATGGTCGACATGGATATTCGGGACGTGATCCAATCAGTGAACAAAGTCTATATGGCGTACAAAAAGTAATAAAAATTCCATGGAAGCCTCTAATATCCGCTGGATATTTAACCGATATAAAAGATATAACTATACTCGGATGGAGGTTCTTGCTATGAGCTTTAATATGTCAGTAGGTGGATTAGGCAATCAGCCAGGGGCAGACCGACCAGCGCCGGTGGAACCGGCAGTCAAGACGAAAGTCGAAGGTTCAGATTTGGACAATACGGTGCTTCTGCTCCCGTCTACGATTAATAACAGTCAGGAACTTAGGCAAGCGGAATTGAACGGTGAAAATGTAACTATTAGCGATGCTCAACTCGTCAGGGCCATCGAACATGCTATCAAAGCCGTGCAAGGCAAAACGACGTCATTGGAGTTTTCCATCCATCAAAAGACCAAATTGATTTCGGTGAAAGTGCTGGATAAAGATACAGGCGAAGTGATTCGCGAAATCCCGCCGGAGAAGAGCCTGGATTTCGTCGCCAAACTGTGGGAGATGGCTGGTATCCTTGTTGATGAACGCAGATAGTTATGTAACAATGAATAAAGGGATGGTGATAGATCTATGGTTATGCGCTTAAACGGTTTTTCCAACTCAGGCATCGATATTGACGATACCATCAGCAAGCTGATGAAAGCGGCTCGTATGCCTCAAGATAAGCTGAAGCAGCAGAAGCAGGCTTTGGAGTGGATGCGGGACGATTACCGGGCCATGAACACGAAGATTATGGATTTTCGGAACGCAGCCTTTAACATGAAGCTGCAGGCGACCTTTCAAACGAAGAAGTCTTCGTCCGCGGATGAGAGCGTGGTGTCAGTGTCGGCCAGTTCAAACGCTACAGAGGGAATTTACACGATTAAAGTGAATAAGCTGGCTAAAGCGGCCGCCGCGACCTCGGCTTCCTTGGGTGTGTCCGATAGTAAAGCGACGATGGCTTCGTTGGGACTTACGGGCGACACTACGCTGACTGTGGGCGGAGAGAAGGGAACGACGACCGTTACGGTCAAGCCCACCGATACGATTGAATCGTTCGTTGCGGCGGTTAACGGCAAATCGAATATCACCGGCGTGAGCCTGAACTATGATGCTGCGATTGATAAGCTGTTTTTTGTATCGTCTTCGACGGGAAGCAATTCCAAGATCAATCTGAAGATGCAAAGCATCGGCGATAACGATACGCAGAATTTGCTGGCCTCGGTGCTGAAACTGCCGGTGGCTCCCGCTAACCCTGCATCTGCTCCTGTAGCCAACGCCGGGCAGACGGTGACGGGCGGCGTGGCATTTAGCGGCGGCAGTGCTACGCTTGTGGATGAAACCATGACTCCTGCGCAGAAGCTGCGGATCTCCGTCGGTTCCACAACAGCGGATTTTGATGTGAGCAATTCGACAACGGTCGGCAAGCTGATCGACGCGATCAACAGCTCCGATATCGGCAAAACCGGCGTTTCTGCTTATCTGGACGCTAACAATAAAATTGCGTTTTTCAACCCGGACGATACGCAAGCGATCACCTTCAGCGATGAGAGCTCCGATTCGGTGAACGTGCTGTCCACGCTGGGACTGGATGCTGCGGACCCTAATCCGACTCTGCAGCCAACGGTAACGGACGATCTGGATTATTCGTCGTTTTCTGTGACCGGCACCAAGGCGGAGATTGAATTTAACGGCGCGATTGCGCAATACGATACGAATACGTTCTCGATTAACGGCATGACGTTTACGGCCAAGAAGGAGCAGGCTCCTTCGGATGCGGCTGTGAGCGTAACGAATACGCGCGACGTTGACTCGATTTATAATTCGATCAAAACCTTCATCGATAAATATAACGACCTGATCGGCTCAATCAATTCGCAGTTGACGGAAAAGCAATACCGCGATTTCCAACCGTTAACCGACGATCAGCGTTCTGAAATGAAAGACGACCAGATCAAGGCTTGGGAAGATAAAGCGAAAAGCGGCCTGCTGCGCAGTGACTCCATCCTGACCCGCGGCCTGATGGGTTTCCGCACCTCGTTTTCGAATGTCGTACAGGGACTTCCGACCGGCAATGCCAAGAGTCTTTCGGAGATCGGTATCTCGACCAGTCTGGTCGTTGGCACGTCGATTTCGGGAAGCTACATGGAAAACGGCAAAATTTATATTGATGACGACAAGCTGAAAAAAGCGATTGCCGAGAAGCCGGATGAAGTGATGGCGCTCTTTAATGCCAGTGACGGGCTTAAAGATTCCGACAGCGGCGATGGTCTGGCTACGCGCCTTTATGACAAAGCTGATGCGTTGATTACGCAGATTACGGCTAAGGCCGGTGCTACGACCAGCGTGGACTCCAGCTATTTGATGGGCAAGTCGATGGCGGATATCGACAAAAGAATCGACGATTATACGACAAAGCTCGATGCGCTGCAGACTCGTTATTATAGCCAATTTACAGCGATGGAGCAGTACCTCACCCAAATGGAATCCCAAAGCGCTCAATTGTACCAGCAGTTCGGCGGCTAAGACGTTCGATTTAAAACTAAGGGGGGACATCCATGCTACAGCCGCAACGCAATAAATATTTGGAGTCTACGGTTCAGACCGCTACGCCTGCGCAGTTGTTGATCATGCTTTGTGATGGCGGCATCCGGTTTTGCCGTTTGGGCATCGAAGCGTTAAAGAACAAGAACTATCAGGAAGCGAACACGAACTTGGTCAAAGCGCAGGATATTGTCAGCGAGTTTTCGATTACGCTGGACCGTACTTCTCCGGTCGCTGGAGGTTTGCTCTCCCTATATGATTACTTTAACCGAAGGCTGATGGAGGCGAACGTTCAGAAGGCTGTGGAGCCGGCTGAAGAGGTGCTTGGTTATTTGGTCGAGCTCAAGGAGACTTGGGTACAGGCTGCGAAGCTGGCTAACGCCGCGGCTCCGTCCAAGGCCGGAGCTGTGCATGGATAACTTGATCCAGCAGTTGGAGGAGCTGACGAAGCAGGGGCTGGCCCAGTTGGCGGGCATGGATTACGAACAGCTGGGCGAGTTCATGGAGCGCCGTTCGGCTATTATCAAGACCATTACCGCAGTCCCTTTAACCGCTGCTCAGCAAGCTTTGTATCGCGACAGGGTTCGAGAGGTGCTCCGTCAAGATCCGGTCTTCAAAGCCAAGATGGAGGCGCTGCGCAACGAAGCCAGAGAACATCTGCAGAAGTTTGAGGCCGGACGGACGCAGCGTCATGCTTACGACCACGCTTATGACGGGGAGAGCTTCTTTTTTGATAAAAGAAAATGATTCACCGACGGTTGAGAACCTTCCGCAGCGCTGCGGAGGGTTTTTTGCTATTTGACGAAATGGAGGATGATAAACTGTGTATAACTCAGTGGATAAGGGGGAAAAAGTTGTGAATAAACGAAAAAAAATTCTGTGGATAATGTGGACATCTTTGTGAATAACTAATGAAAACAAGCTTTCAACGATGTATGCGAATGTTAAGGAAATGTGAATACGCGAATTTTCTAAATATTTGGCCTCTTTTTGGTTCGATAAATTGACAGGCCAAGCAGAACGGTGATATATTCGAAAGGTAAGGGCTTACATTTTATTTGAAGATGAAGGGAATGTGTTGCAATGCTGGGTCGAGTAAAATGGTTTAACGCTGAAAAAGGATACGGCTTTATTGAACCGGAGCAAGAGCAGGGCGACGTTTTCGTGCATTTCTCCGCCATTAACGCCTCTGGCTACAAAACGTTGGAAGAAGGCCAACGGGTGGAGTTTGATATTGTGGAAGGCGCGCGCGGCCCGCAGGCTGCCAATGTAACCAAAGTCGAATAGTTCCGCGGCGAGCCGCATGCATACAAACGAACGGACACCTCGATGAGTCGGGGTGTTTTTTTATTTTCAGGAAATTATGGGTCAAATTTAAAGGAATTTTGAAGGAAACGTGGAATGTAGTATACTTGTAAGAGAAGGGAGGAGTTTGTACTATGAATTTTAGCATTCGTGGAGAACACCTGGAAGTGACAGAAGCCCTCAGGGATTACGTCGAGAAGAAATTGAGCAGGCTAGAGAGGTATTTTGAAGCTCCCCTTACTTCTGAAGTTTATGTTACCTTGAGTGTCGTGAAAGGATTGCAAACGATTGAGGTGACGATTCCGCTATCCGGTGTTTTGCTCCGGGCGGAGGAGCGCAATAATGACATGTACGCTTCGGTGGATTTGGTTGTTGACAAGCTGGAACGCCAGATTCGCAAGCATAAAACGAAAGCGAACCGTAAAATTCGTCAGGAAGGCGGCAAAAGAGATTTGTTCCGTATGGAGGCTCTGGGAGCCCCAACGGCCGTGGTGGACGAAGAAGATGAATTCGAACTTGTGCGCACCAAGCGCTTTAATCTGAAGCCCATGGATGTGGAGGAGGCGATCCTCCAGATGAATATGGTTGGCCATTCGTTTTTCGTTTTTGCGAACATGGATACGGATCAAGTGAACGTGGTTTATAAACGCGACGATGGCAAGTATGGATTGATTGAGCCGGAACAATAAGAATGGGTAGATCGAATATAGGGAAAAGCTTGATTCGAAATTTTCGAGTCAGGCTTTTTTCCATAACGAGCAGATTGTGGCTATCAGGGAGAGGATGATTGTATCACAGCTGCTGGACCGTTTGAACCCAAAAATGCCATCCTAGTTCGGGATGCGACACCAAGGGGGCGCGACGCGCCTCCTTTTTCATGCATGCAAATTTTGCGGTATTTTCATACTATTGAGGACAGATGGAGGGCTACACCTCGATTCCGCAGGTCGATTCTGCGCGGAAAATGGAAAAAGCAGGGGCCGGCGCGCGCGCTTTGTTGCGGCGTGTCCGCCAAACTGATACAATTTAAGGATACGAATGCAAAGGGAAAGGGGTTCACCGATGCTAGGACTGGTTAAAAAGATTTTTGGTGATTCCAACGAACGTGAAATCAAGCGGATGCTGAAAGTGGTCGACCACATCAATAGCCTGGAGCCGACGGTTATCGGCTTGTCCGACGAGGAACTGAAAGGCAAAACGCTGGAGTTCCGCAGCAGATTGGAGAAAGGCGAAGATCTGGACGATTTGCTGCCGGAAGCGTTTGCGGTTGTCCGTGAGGCGTCCAAGCGCGTGTTGGGCAAACGTCATTACGACGTGCAGCTGATCGGCGGCATGGTGCTTCATGAAGGGCGCATCGCCGAGATGAGAACCGGGGAAGGCAAGACGCTCGTCGGCACGTTGCCGGTTTATTTGAACGCATTGCTTGGACAAGGGGTCCACGTGGTGACGGTCAACGACTATTTGGCGCAGCGTGACAGCGCGGAGATGGGGCGGATTTACGAGTTCCTCGGTCTGACGGTTGGGGTGAACCTGCATGACCTTTCGCATGACGATAAGCGGGCGGCTTATTCCTGTGACATCACCTATGGCACGAACAATGAATACGGCTTCGACTACTTGCGCGATAACATGGTGTTGTACAAGGAGCAGATGGTGCAGCGTCCGCTTTATTTTGCCGTGATTGACGAAGTGGATTCGATTCTGGTGGACGAGGCGCGGACGCCGCTGATTATTTCGGGACAAGCCGCCAAATCGACGGATTTGTATTATGCTGCGGACCGTTTTGTTGCGAGATTGAACGACGAGGAAGATTACACTGTCGACATCAAGGTGAAATCGGTAGCGTTGACGGAAGCCGGCGTAGCCAAGGCCGAGAAGGCGTTTGGAATTGAGAACCTGTTTGACCATCAGAACGTCACGCTCAACCATCATATTACCCAAGCGCTCAAGGCTCGCGTGATCATGAAGCTGGACGTTGATTACGTCGTGCAGGACGGCGAGGTGCTGATCGTTGACGAGTTTACGGGCCGAATTATGACCGGACGCCGCTACAGCGACGGCTTGCATCAGGCGATTGAAGCCAAGGAGCAGTTGCAGGTGCAGAATGAAAGCATGACGTTGGCGACGATCACGTTCCAGAACTATTTTCGGATGTACCGCAAGCTGGCGGGCATGACCGGTACGGCCAAGACGGAAGAAGAGGAGTTCAAAAAGATTTACGGCCTCGAAGTCGTCGTGGTGCCGACCAACCGTCCGATGATCCGCAAGGATATGCCGGATATCGTCTACAAATCGGAGAACGGCAAGTTCCTCGCCGTGGTTGAAGAAATCATTGAGCGTCATAAAAAGAACCAGCCGATGCTGGTCGGCACCGTTTCGATCGAAAATTCCGAGCGCCTGTCCGAGATGCTGAAGCGCAAGGGCGTGCAGCACAAGGTGCTGAATGCGAAATATCACGCCGAAGAGGCGGAAATCGTCTCGCGCGCCGGCCAGCCGGGATCGGTGACGATCGCTACGAACATGGCCGGACGCGGTACGGATATTATGCTTGGCGAAGGGGTGCCGGAGGTTGGCGGCCTGCATATTATAGGTACGGAGCGGCACGAAAGCCGCCGGATCGACAACCAGCTGCGCGGCCGCGCCGGACGGCAGGGCGACCCGGGTTCCTCGCAGTTCTATCTCTCGCTGGGCGATGAGCTGATGAAGCGGTTCGGCGCCGAGAATATTATGGCGATGATGGACCGCCTGGGCATGGAAGAGGATCAGCCGATCGAAAGCAAGCTGATTACCCGTGCGATCGAATCCGCGCAAAGACGCGTGGAGGGCAACAACTTTGACGTGCGTAAGGTCGTTTTGCAATATGACGACGTGATGAATCAGCAGCGGGAAATCATTTACAAGCAGCGCCGCGAGGTGCTGGAGTCGGAAAATATTCGCGAAATCGCCGAAGGCATGATTAAATCGGTGATCGAGCGCGTTGTGAAAGCTCATTGTCCCGGGGATCAAATTCCCGAGGAATGGGAACTGGAGGAAGTGGCGACATTCGTCAACAACACGTTCCTGCAGGAGGGCCAGCTCACCGATAAGGACATTTGGGGCAAGGAGCAGGACGAAGTTATCGAGTACGTGCAAGAGGTCGTGAGCAAGCGCTATGACGAGCGCGAGCAGCAGATCGGGCCGGAGTTTATGCGCGAATTCGAGAAGGTTGTTGTGCTGCGCGCTGTCGACAGCAAGTGGATGGATCACATCGATGCGATGGATCAACTGCGTCAAGGCATCCATCTGCGCGCCTACGGCGGCACCGATCCGCTGCGCGAATATCAGTTCGAAGGCTTCGAGATGTTCCATGAAATGATCGAGAACATTCAAGAGGAAGTCGCGACGTATATCATGAAGGCGCATGTGGAAAGTAACCTCGAACGTCAGGCGGTGGCCGAGGGGCAAGCGGTCGATCCGAAAAACGAGGGTGGCGGCAGCAAGCCGCTTGTGCGCGATGAGCGCATCGGGCGCAACGACCCGTGTCATTGCGGCAGCGGTAAGAAGTATAAGCAGTGCCATGGCATGAATAAATAAAATAGAGAAATTTCAAACAGCGCGCCGTGCGGTGCGGCTCCGATTCAAGCGGGGCCGCATGGCACGGTGTGCCGCTCTACAGCGCAATGAGGAAGATCGGCAAGCCGATGTTGGGTTGAACGAGCAGCGTTGGCGAAGGCAGCGGGATTTTGTTGCAGGAGCGGGGGCGGCAACCGGAGAAGCGAAGCCGGTAGCAAGTGCTGCAAGTGCGGGAAGCGGTCGCAAGTTCCGCAAGTCCACTCCTATGCAGCAGGTCGCTTTGTTCAGTGCGTGTGCGGCGGATCGATGAGAATACAAGCAAAGAGGTGTACGTTATGTTGGAACCGGAAGTGAAACAGGATTTAAGGGAGACGGCAAAGCGATTAACGGAATTAAGGGGGTCTCTTTGACTTAGATCATAAGCTCGAAGCGATCGGAGATTTTGAGGAAAAAATGTCTGCGCCGGATTTCTGGGACGATAACGACAAAGCCCAGCGGACGATCGGGGAGCTTAACGCGATCAAAGGCGTGGTCGATCAGTTCCAGGCGCTTTCCGGCGAGTTCGACGACTTGCAGGTGATGGTCGAGCTGGTGGAGGAGGAAGGCGACGCGAGCATGGCCGCGGAGATCGGCAGCGGGATCGTTGGTTTGATCAAGCGGCTGGAGGCGTTCGAGCTGCAGCTGCTGCTGAGCCAGCCGTATGACCGGCTCAATGCGATTTTGGAGCTGCATCCGGGAGCGGGCGGCACGGAGTCGCAGGACTGGGCAGAGCTGTTGCTGCGGATGTATCGGCGCTGGGCGGAGAAACGCGGCTTCAAGGTCGAGGTGCTTGACTACCTGCCCGGCGACGAGGCCGGCGTGAAGAGTGTTACGCTGCTCATCCAGGGTTTTAACGCTTACGGCTATTTGAAGGCGGAAAAAGGCGTGCACCGGCTCGTGCGCATCTCGCCGTTTGACGCGTCGGGCCGGCGTCACACGTCGTTCGTCTCGTGCGATGTGATGCCGGAGATTGACGATGACGTGGAGATCGAGATCCGCACCGAGGATCTGAAAGTCGACACGTATCGCTCCAGCGGCGCCGGCGGGCAGCACATCAACACGACGGATTCGGCGGTGCGGATTACGCACATGCCGACTGGCGTGGTGGTGAGCTGCCAAACTGAGCGCTCGCAGATCAAAAACCGCGAACGGGCGATGAAGATGCTGCGCTCCAAACTCTACGAGAAGAAAATCGAGGAGCAGGAGAAGCATCTGGCGGAAATTCGCGGCGAGGTGTCGGACATTGCCTGGGGCAGCCAAATCCGCTCCTATGTGTTCCACCCATACAGCATGGTGAAGGACCATAGAACGGGAGAAGAGACAGGCAATGTCGGCGCGGTGATGGACGGCGATCTCGATGCGTTCATCGACGCTTACTTGCGGCTGCAAATTCGCCGCACGGAGGAGTAGGCGGCGCCGCCGGGGCGTGAGGGGCACGACGTTATGGCGGCGTAGGGCCCCGTGGGACTTGCGCGCTGCGGCTGGCGTTTCCCGGTCGTGGCCGGCCATCGCAGCGGTCAGCCGTTAGATGGCGCGGCAATGTGGCCCGGCTTCGGCAATTTGCAGTGCCGGAACGCCGTCGCGCCGGCATGCTGTCGCGCAGGGATGCCGCCCCGGCCGGGCAAGCAGCCGCGGTACGAATCTGGCAGCCGCCATGCGGCCGGGGCCGTGCATCCGGGAGTCGCGTGCGCTGTGGAAAAGCGCGGAGACGCAACCTGATCGAGCAGCCGCGGGTTGCAGCCGATCCGCGCTGCGGCAAGCCGCGCGGATCGGAATGCCGGAACGGACGCCAGACGGAGCCAAGCCGGACCGCAAATGGCCGTGGGCGCATACTAGCGCAAGCAGACGAACATCCTACACCTTAGAGCGGTGTAGGTTTTTTTGTGCGGGGGAGGGGATCTGCGGATGGGCAGGAGAAAAACGGGAGCCGTGGCGAACGGCAAGTGGTATGTGGCCGGCGAATACGTGCTGCTGCTTGCAGGCTCGCTGATTATGGCGGTTAGTTTCAATGCGTTTTTAAATCCCAATCAGATTGCTTCGGGCGGCGTGGCCGGCATCTCCACGATTGTTCAGCATCTTGTGGGAATCAGCCCGGCGCTGACGCAGTGGGCGCTGAATATTCCGCTGTTTGCGCTGGGGCTGTGGCTGCTGGGCGGCCAGTTCGGCGTGAAGGCGGCGGTGGGTTCAATGATTTTTCCGCTGTGCGTGCTTCTGACGGCGCATATCGGCACGCCTACGCACAATACGCTGCTGGCCAGCATTTATGGCGGAATCGGCACGGGGCTTGGGCTTGGCATCGTGTTTAAGGGCCGGGGTTCGACGGGCGGGCTTGGGCTGGCGGCGCAAATTTTGCATAAATATACAGGAATGAGTTTGGGTTATGCGATTGCTGTGTTGGATGGGCTTGTGATTCTGACAGCCGGGTTCGTATTTACGCCGGAAAATGCGCTGTACGCGCTGATCGGCCTGTTCATCACGACGAAAACGATCGATGTGGTGCAGCTTGGTTTTAATTATTCGAAGGTGGCATTTATTATTTCGGAGCGTACGGAGGAGATTCGCCAGGCGATTTTGTACGATCTCGACCGCGGGCTGACGGAGTTGAACGGCGCAGGCGGGTTTACGGGAGCGGCGCGAGTTGTGCTGATGGTGGTGGTGAACCAGAATGAGGTGAGCCGGTTGAAATCGCTGGTGCATGCCGTCGATCCGCAGGCGTTTGTCATTCTCAGCGAGGCGCATGAGGTGCTTGGAGAAGGGTTTCGCCGGCCCCGGTAAGCGTGGGCCAAAGCCAGGGATTCGGTTTGATTTGTCGTGAAAGCGATACCAGAAGATGCGGTGCCCGTGTTCGCCGATCTGTAAAAGTTAGATTTGCTCAAAGGGCGCTTCATCTGGGATAATAGAGGGGGCGCGTACCCGCAGGCGCGAACCGCGGACAAGCGTAGGGCAAGTGGATGAATATGCAGACTTTTTTGCATACCGTGTATATTGGGCTTGGTGGAAGATCAGGGTCAGCGCGCTGGAGACAGGGTGTAGATCGGTGATTAGCGAGCTAAAAAAGCCGTGAGCTGCCAGCGAATCTGCGCAAATTTCTGGTTGTGCGAGCCGGGGGAGCCGCGGAAAAAATCCATTGAATTATTATGTATGAAACTGTATAATAATACATATCTTTTTGGGGACGTTTGGGGGAATTCATATGAGTCAGGAACTGAGAGCGGCGATCATTGGAGCGACCGGGTATGGGGGTGCGGAGCTGATCCGGCTGTTGCAGGCGCATCCGCATGTGAAGATTACGTCGGTGATTTCTACATCGAATGCCGGTGCGCCGATTGCGGACGGTTTTCCGCATTTGCATCAAATTATGGTGGAGCTGTTGGATGGGCTGAATGTCGAGCTGATTGCCAGCAAGGCGGATCTGGTGTTTCTGGCTACGCCGGCGGGGGTCAGCGCGGAGCTGTCGCCCAAGCTGCTTGCCGCGGGCTTGAAGGTTATCGACGTGTCGGGGGATTTTCGCTTGAAGTCGGGCGCGCTTTATGAGATGTGGTATAAGCGCAAGCCGGCTTCCGACGAGGAGCTGGCCAAGGCTGTATACGGCTTGTGCGAGGTGTTCGGCGAAGAGGTGAAGGGTGTCGATTTCGTCTCCAATCCGGGCTGCTATCCGACGGCTTCGCTGCTCGGGCTGATTCCGGCGCTGCAAGCGGGCTGGATCGATCCGGCGACGATCATTATCGATGCGAAGTCCGGTGTATCCGGGGCCGGCCGCGGCGTAGGTCTCGGCGTGCATTATTCCGAAGTGAACGAGAACTTCAGCACGTATAAGGTCAACCGTCACCAGCATATCCCGGAAATCGAGCAGACGCTGGGCCGCATTGCCGGCGCGCCGGTCGTGACGACGTTCACGACGCATTTGGTGCCGATGACGCGGGGCATTATGGCGACGATGTACGCCAAGGTGAGCGGCACGCATACGGAAGAGGATTTCATTGCATTGTACCGCGATTTCTATCAAGGCCGCCGCTTCGTGCGGGTGCGGGATAAAGGCAAGATGCCGGCTACGAAGGAAGTGTTTGGCTCGAATTATTGCGATATCGGCTTTGCCGTCGATCCGCGCACGGGCCGGGTGACGATCGTTTCCGTTATCGACAACGTGGTCAAAGGCGCTGCGGGTCAGGCGATTCAGAACCTGAACCTGATGCTGGGTTGGGAAGAATCGACCGGATTGCTGTTCTCTCCGGTGTACCCGTAACCCGTGAGTTCGGCTATCTCTGCGGCAGCGGGCAAATCCGGCGCATGGGCTGCGCAAGCGGGCTTGGTGCGGCTGGCTGGCCGGGTCGCGATTTTATATTTTGAATGAAATGGACAGGTGAACGAGAAACATGACGGTTTCAGCTAAATTTACCGTAGTGCCCGACGGATCGGTGACGTCGCCGAAGGGTTTTCGCGCAGGCGGCTTGCACTGCGGATTGAAAAAGACGGAGCGCCACGATCTGGGCGTGATCGTCTGCGATGTGCCGGCGGCGGCGGCGGGCGTGTACACGCTCAACGCGTTTCAGGCGGCGCCGCTGCGCGTCACGCAGGAGAGTATTGCCGCTGACGGCAAGCTGCAAGCGATGCTCGTCAACAGCGGCAATGCGAATGCGTGCACGGGCCAGCAGGGCGAAGACGACGCGCGCGCGATGCGCGCCGCCGCCGCCCGGGCGCTTGGTCTCGCCGAACATCACGTCGGCGTGACCAGCACCGGCGTCATCGGCGAACTGTTGCCGATGACGAAGGTGCTCGGCGGCATCGAGCAGCTGCCGCAGCGGGTCAAGGCGGACGGGGGCGACGACTTCTGCCAGGCGATCCTGACGACGGATCTCGTGCAGAAGATGACTTGCGTCCGCCTCACGGTGAACGGCAAAACCGTGCACATTGCCGGGGCCGCCAAGGGCTCGGGCATGATCCATCCGAACATGGCGACCATGCTCGGCTTCATCACGACCGACGCCCTCATCGACAGCAGCTATCTGCAGCAGCTGCTGGGCCAAATGACCGACAACACGTTTAATATGATTACGGTTGACGGCGACACCAGCACCAACGACATGGTCGTGGTGATGGCGAGCGGCCTCGCGGAGAACGAGGCGCTGCATCCGCAGCACCCGGACTGGGCAGCGTTCGCGGCCGGTCTGCAGTACGTCGGCGAATATCTCGCCAAGGCGATTGCCCGCGACGGCGAGGGTGCAACGAAGCTGATTGAGGTGAGCATCGCCGGCGCATCGTCCGACGATGCGGCGCGCGCGATCGCCAAGACGGTGATCGGCTCGAGCCTCGTGAAGTCGGCGTGTTTTGGCGCCGACGCCAACTGGGGGCGGATCATCGCCGCAGTGGGCCGCGCCGGCCAGCCGGTGAATACGGAAACGGTCGATATCCGTCTCGGCGACATTGCGGTGCTGGAACAGTCCCGGCCAGTGAAGTTCGACGAGGAGCGGGCAGCGGAATATTTGAAGGGCGATTTTGTGCAAATTTATGTTGATTTACATATGGCGGATGGCAAAGCGACGGGGTGGGGTTGCGATTTGACGTATGACTACGTGCGAATCAATGCCGCGTACCGGACCTGATCGAGCAGATGGTTTGTTTTGCAGGGGCCCGGAAATTCGGGAGTTCGGGCCGGGTCTTGCCGAGGTGGATCTTCCCTCTGCGGCAGGCTCCGTCCGTGCGCCGACAGCCGTAGTGCGCTAGGCTCTGAGCTGGGAACCGCGCGTGATGCAACGGGCGTGAGACGCGCGATTCGAGCGCCTTCATGCGCGTCGGCGATGCAACCAACGCACGCGGGCACGGTATTAGGCAAGGTTAGGCAAGCGCGCTGGATGAGCTTCAATGGCCGGACTCGGGCTTCGATGAGAGGCCGTAGACGGACTGCTGATACTGGCGCATTTGGACGCGCCGTAGGTAGGGCGTGTTCCCGGCAAATGCGACAAATAAAGGGGAAACGAATGCTGTGAAGAACAATTGCTTTGTGATGAAATGTGGCGGAAGCACGTTGGCGGCTTTGCCGGAGAGCTTTTTTGCCGATATGCGCGGTTTGCAGGACGAAGGCATCGTGACGGTCATTGTGCACGGCGGCGGTCCGGCGATTTCGGAAACGCTGACGAAGCTGGGGATCGAAACGGGATTCGTGAACGGGCTGCGCAAGACGAACGAGGCGGTGCTGGACGTCGTGGAAATGGTGTTGTCCGGGCAAATCAACAAGGAGATCGTCCGACGAATTCAGCTGGCCGGCGCCAAAGCGCTTGGCTTGTCCGGCGTTGACGGACATCTCATTGAAGCGCAGCCGGTCAGCAACAGCCACGAGGTTGGACTCGTGGGCGATGTGACCCGCGTCAATGCGGAGCTGATTCAGGGCGTCGTCGGGATGGGTTACATCCCGGTCATTGCGCCGGTCGGGCTCGGCACGGACGGCGGACAGCGTTACAACATCAATGCCGATACGGCCGCGGGAGCGGTGGCTTCACACCTGGGCGTCGAGCAAATGATCGTCGTCACCGATGTGCCGGGCATTCTGAAAACCGTGGACGGGGAGAAGCAGGTGCTGCCTGTCGTGACGGTCGCCGAAATCGAAGCGATGATCGCCAGCGGCGAGATTTACGGAGGTATGATCCCGAAGGTGCGCGCTGCGATGCAGTGCATTCAGGGAGAGGTGCAGGAAGTGGTTATCGTGAACGGCGCGGAGCCGAACGTGCTGAGCCGGGTGCTCAAGGGCGGCGGAATCGGCACGCGGATCGTGCGTTAATTGTGCAGGATGCGTCTGGAAGGAAGGCCATTCTGAGCCGAAGGAGTGAGAACGATGGGGAAAGATCAACAAAGCGCTTTGTTCCCGACATATGCCAGATACCCGATTACGATGGTCAAGGGCGAGGGCAGCCGGCTGTGGGACGATACGGGCAAGGAATATATCGACTTGATGAGCGGCATTGCCGTGACCAATCTTGGCCACGCGCCGCAAGCGGTCAAGGAGCAATTGGTTGCCCAACTCGACGAGTTGTGGCATGTCAGCAACCTGTTCCATATCCCGAATCAGGAGAAGCTGGCCAAGCTGCTCACCGACAACAGCTGCGCCGATGCGGTGTTTTTCTGCTCGACCGGAGCGGAAGCGAACGAAGCGGCGATCAAGCTGGCGCGTCGGTACGCTTCCAAGGTGCAGGGCAGCGGGCGTTACGAAATCATTACGTTCGAGAAGTCTTTCCACGGACGGACGCTGGCGACGCTGACGGCAACCGGTCAGGATAAAGTCAAAGAGGGCTTTCATCCGCTGCCGGAAGGTTTCGTGTACGCGCCTTATAACGATTTCGCGGCTGTACAGAGCCTGGTCAACGACAAGACGTGTGCAATCATGTTGGAAATGGTGCAGGGTGAAGGCGGCGTCATTCAGGGCGATCCGTCTTTCATATCCCAAATCGCCCAGCTGTGCAAGGAGCGGGACCTGCTGCTGATCGTCGATGAGATTCAGACTGGCGTCGGGCGGACGGGCAAGCTGTTTGCCTACGAGCATTACGGCATTGAGCCGGATATTTTCACCTTGGCCAAAGGGCTTGGCAGCGGCTTCCCGATCGGCGCGATGCTCGGCAAGGCGAAGCTGACCGAAGCGTTCTCCGCAGGCAGCCACGGCTCGACTTTCGGCGGTACGCCGATTGCGACGGCGGCGGCGATCGCGACCATTGAGACGATTCTCGGCGAAGGCCTGACGCAACGGGCCGCCGAACTGGGCGACTATGCGGCAGAGAAGCTGCGCAGCCAATTGGCGAGCAACCCGCTTGTCAAGGAAGTGCGCGGGAAAGGGCTGCTGCTGGGCATGGAATGCACGCAGCCGACGGCCGAGCTGATCAGCGCGATGCATGAAGCAGGCGTGCTGGTCATTCCGGCTGGGCCGAATGTGATCCGGCTCGCGCCCAGTCTGACGATTCCGCAAGCCGATCTGGATGCGGGCCTCGATATCATCTGCAACGTGCTTGCGGCGAAGTCTGCTGCTGCCGTGCAGTAATCCCGAACTTTTTTGACATATATATGACGTTGGCTGTTAGATGAAATTGAATACAGAAAGGTGTGGGTAACACGTGATCGGAACCGCGCATGAGGAACTGGCCGCTCAATTGCATGGCCGTGATTTTCTGGCTCTGGTGGATTATACGCCGGAGGAGATCCAGTATTTGATCCAGCTCGCGATCGAGCTGAAGCGCAAGCAAAAAGCCCGCGAGCCGCACGAGTTGCTGAAAGGCAAGACGCTGGGCATGATTTTTGAGAAGTCGTCGACGCGGACGCGGGTCAGCTTTGAGGTGGGCATGTACCAGCTTGGCGGCCAGGCTTTATTTTTGAGCAAAAACGATCTGCAGCTCGGACGCGGCGAAAGCGTTTGGGATACGGCGCAGACGATGTCCCGTTATTTGGACGGCATCATGATCCGCACTTACGAGCACCGCAAGGTGATTGAGTTGGCGCGCGGCGCGACGGTGCCTGTGATCAACGGCTTGACGGACCTCTCGCACCCTTGCCAGGCGATGGCCGACTACCAGACGATTCTGGAGCAGAAGGGCAAGCTGCAGGGCTTGAAGGTCGCTTATATTGGCGACGGCAACAATATGGTGCATTCGCTGATGATGGGTGCAGCCAAGCTTGGCATTCATTTTGCCGTGGCGACGCCGGAGGGCTATGAGCCGGATGAAGAGATCATTCAGCTGTCGACCGACGTGAGCGCACAAACCGGGGGCAGCGTGCTGGTGTGCCGCGATCCGCGCGAGGCGATTGAAAACGCCGATATCATCTATACGGATGTGTGGGCGAGCATGGGTTTTGAAGATGAGCAAAAGGAGCGCGAGATCGCGTTCCAGAGCTATCAAGTCAACGAAGCGCTGGTGCAGTACGCGAAAAGCGATTATTTGTTCATGCACTGCCTGCCGGCGCACCGTGGCGAAGAAGTAAGCGAGCCGGTCATCGACGGCGACCATTCGATCGTGTTCGATCAGGCGGAGAACCGTTTGCACGCGCAAAAAGCGATTATGGCGGCAATTATGTAATTCGAAGAAACGGAGAGATTAATTCATGGCTAAGTCTAAAATCGTGCTGGCTTACTCGGGCGGCCTCGATACCTCGGTCATTTTGAAATGGCTGAAAGAAACGTATGACGCAGAAATTATTGCTTTTACCGCCGATATCGGGCAAAAAGAAGAATTGGACGGCCTGGAGGAAAAGGCGCTGCAAACCGGGGCCTCCAAAATCTACATCGACGATCTGCGCGACGAGTTCGCCAAGGACTTCATCTACCCGATGTTCCAGGCGGGCGCTTTGTATGAAGGGCAATATTTGCTTGGCACGAGCATTGCTCGTCCGCTGATCGCCAAGCGGATGGTTGAGATCGCCCGCGCCGAAGGCGCTGTCGCGATTGCTCACGGCGCAACCGGCAAGGGCAACGATCAGGTGCGTTTCGAGCTGACAGCCGCGGCGTTGGCGCCGGAGCTGGAAGTGATCGCGCCTTGGCGTTCGGAGGAGTTCCGCGAGCAGTTCCCGGGACGGGCGGAAATGATCGCTTACGCCGAGAAGCACGGCATTCCGGTGCAGGCCTCGGCGGCCAAGCCGTATTCGATGGACCGCAACCTGCTGCACATCAGCTTCGAAAGCGGCATGCTGGAGGACCCGTGGTTCGATTCCAGCGCAGCCGACAGCAAAGGCATGTATGTGCTGAGCGTGGACCCGGAGGATGCGCCGGATCAAGCGGAATACCTCGAGCTGGAATTCGAGCAGGGCAACTGCGTGGGCTTGAACGGCGCGAAGCTGTCGCCGCTTGCGGTGATGGAGGCGCTGAACGAGTTGGGCGGCAAGCACGGCATCGGTCGTGTCGATATGGTCGAAAACCGCTTTGTCGGCATGAAAAGCCGCGGCGTCTACGAGACGCCGGGCGGCGCAATTCTGTTCACGGCGCACCGCAAAATGGAGTCGTTGACGATGGACCGCGAAGTGATGCACCTGCGCGATTCGCTGATCACGAAATACGCTTCACTTGTGTACAACGGTTTCTGGTTCGCTCCTGAACGTCTGGCGATCCAGGCGCTGGTGCAAGAAAGCCAGAAGAACGTGACCGGCACGGTTCGCGTCAAGCTGTACAAAGGCAATGTGATCGCCGCCGGCGTCAAAAGCCCGGTCAGCTTGTACAACCCGGACATCGCCACGATGGAAGCCGATCCGTCCAAGGCGTACAATCAAGGCGACGCCACCGGCTTTATCCGCCTGAACGCGCTTCGCTTGAAAGTAGCTTCCGGCGTGGAGCAAAACGCCAAGAAATAAGCCGTGGCTGGCCGGTGTGCGGAGCGTCATTTGCTCCTTCCCGGCCCCCGGTTTGATACATAGACCAAGAAACAAAGCGGGCTTTCCGAAAACGGGAAGCCTTTGGGCGTGTTGAGAAAGGAGAACGATTGAAGGTGTCAAAGCTGTGGGGTGGACGTTTTACCAAGCAAACGGATCAACTGGTCGAGGAATATACGGCTTCGATCATGTTCGATAAGGAGCTGGCCGAAGAGGATATTCAAGGCAGTCTGGCGCATGTGACGATGCTGGGCAAATGCGGGATTTTGCCGGCGGACGACGTAGAAAAAATCAAGGATGGTTTGCATGCTGTTCAAGGGATGATTCGCCGCGGCGAGCTGGAGTATACGATTCAGAACGAAGATATTCATATGAATATCGAAAAAACGCTGATGGACCAGATCGGTCCTGTCGGCGGCAAGCTGCACACCGGCCGCAGCCGCAACGACCAGGTCGCGACCGACATGCACCTGTACTTGCGCAAGCGGGTGGTCGAGTTCGTCGGCCTGCTGGTCAGGTTACAGGAGGCGTTGTTGGAGCAGGCGGCTCGCAATCTGGACACGATTGTGCCGGGGTATACGCATCTGCAGCGTGCGCAGCCGATTCTGTTCGCGCATCATCTGATGGCGTACGTCAGCATGTTCCAGCGCGACATCGAGCGCCTGCAGGACAGCTACAAGCGCATCAACGTGCTGCCGCTGGGCGCGGGCGCGCTCGCCGGGACAACGTTCCCGATCGACCGCCATTTCGTCGCCGAGCAGCTCGGCTTCGATCGTGTGTATGAGAACAGCCTCGACGCGGTGAGCGACCGCGACTTCATCCTGGAGTTTCTGTCGAACGCTTCGATGATCATGATGCACCTGTCGCGTTTTTGCGAGGAGATGGTGTTGTGGTCGAGCACCGAGTTTGCGTTTGTCGAGCTGGATGACGCTTTCTGCACAGGCAGTTCCATTATGCCGCAAAAGAAAAATCCCGACGTCGCCGAACTCGTCCGCGGCAAAACCGGCCGCGTCTACGGCAACTTGTTCGGCCTCTTGACCGTGCTGAAATCGCTGCCGTTGGCCTACAACAAGGACATGCAGGAGGACAAGGAAGGCATGTTCGATACGGTGCGCACCTTGCAAGGCGCGCTGCAGCTGTTCGCGCCGATGGTGTCGACGATGAAGGTCAACACGGAGCGGATGCGTCAAGCGGTCAACCAGGACTTCTCGAACGCAACGGACATCGCCGACTATTTGGTCAACAAGGGCCTGCCGTTCCGCCAGGCGCACGAAGTGATCGGTAAAATCGTGCTGTACTGCATCCAGCAAAAGAAATATTTGCTCGACCTGAGCCTTGAGGAGTTTACCGGCTTCTCCAGCCTGTTTGACGGCAACATCTACGAGGTGCTGCAACCGGAGCACGTCGTGAACGCGCGCAACGTCTACGGCGGAACAGCCAGCAGCCAAGTATCCGCGGCCATCGACCGCGCGAAAGCGGTGGTGGAGCAGACGCAATCGTGGTTTGCCGAGTATGTGGAGAAAAGTAAATAATCAGAGCCAAGCCGTCATATGACGGTCTATACGAGGGAATCGCTGCCGGTATGCTTCCGGCGCGGCGTCTGCGAGATGGCGGCAGCCAGCCCCGCGGTTTCCCTCCCCCAATAAACAGGGCTGTCTCAAAGAGGTCGGATCACCTCATGAGACAGCCCTGTTTGGCTTGCAGGCGTTATTTCGTCACTTCAATATGCCCCGTATCCGTCTGCACGCGGATATGCGTTCCGTTGCCGTCGCCGAGCGTACCGCGCAGGCGGCGATGTTCACGTTCATCGACCGCTGCGCCGGGCACGGAGAACTCGATACCGCCGATATCGCTCGACAGATCAAAGCTGGCCGAGTCGAGCGGCGACAGCAGGCGCAGCTCGATGCTGCCGATGTCGCTGCTGGCGCTGACGGTTTTGCCGGGGTCGCGCAATCCGGCGTGGATCGGTCCCGTGTCGGTTTGCAGATGCACTTCGCCTGTAGCTTCCTGAACCTCAATGCTGCCGGTATCGGTTTGCAGTTGGAGCGACTGGCCTTCGAAGCGTCCGAGGTGAATCCGACCGGTGCTTGTTTGGCCGATCAGCGATTGAGCCTTCACGTCGCCCAGCTCAATAGAGCCAACATCTGTTCTGATGCGCAGCTCCTCATACAGCTTGTTCGGCAGCTCAACTTCGGCGCGCAGCCGATAGTTGCTCATCCAGCTTTTGATGTCGGCGACGCTGAGGCCGATATGGAACTTTTTATCGGTGCGGATTACGGCTTTTACGTCTTTGTCACCGCTGCCGTCCGTGTCGATTTGGACATATGGCGCTTGCTGTTCGGAGACCGTGCCTTGCAAATGAATGACAATGTCGTCTGTCGAGCCGGGCAGGAACGTGATGGGCGTCGTGTCGGCTTCGATCGCGAAGCGTTGGATGTCGGCCGCGGGGAGCTTTTTCTCCAGATCGATATCGACGCCAGTGGTGCTCCAATCTACGTTTTTCAGCGTGGCGGCTGTACCGATCAGCCCAACCACCAGACAGGCGATGCCAAGCAGCAATATCAATTTCATGGTCAGCTTCACTGGTTACACCCCCCGAATCAATTTCACGTTAAACTGTACGTATTTCCATGTCAGCTTGCCAAAGCCTTTGATCAGCCACACGGAGAAAGTTGTCAGCAGAATGCCGAGACCAAAGCAGGCGAGCATGGAGAAGACGAGCAGCCGCAGATCGTCGGCCGGATTCATCCACCAACTGGTGGCTACCGCGGCAAGCGGTGCGAGCAGCAGCGCCACGCCGCTGACGAACAGGCCAAGCAGCGCGCCGACGAGGCCGAAAAACGGGCCAACCACAAACAACAGGTTGAAAAAGCCAAGCGCAATGCTCACAATAATCGCTTTGCCCCCCGATTCGCGCTTGGCCGGATACGGATAATCATAAGCCGGCGGCGGGTACGAATACGCATGCTGGTGCTGTGGGCGCTGCTGCTGATAGTAAGGCGCTTGCGTGTATGCCGGCTGCTCGTAAGGAGCCGCTCCCGGGGCGCCGTAAGCGGCGCCTGTTTCCGGCCGGGCGTGTCCGCTTACCGGAGGAGGCTGCAGCGGTGCGTAGTCTGGAGCGGGCGCATAGTCCGGGACCGGGGCGTAGTCGCGGGCGAGCGTTTCCTCCGGCTGCGCCGGTTCGTCGTAGCCGGTGCGTTCCCGCATGGCGTCCCAGTTGGGAACGCGCGGATAACCAAGCGATTGCGCGACTTCCTCTTCCTGCTTGCCATTTTCCATCGCCTTCTGGAACAGCTCTTCGTAGACGGACATTATATTGTGACGCTCCCGCTCGGGCAGACCGCGAAGCCGGTAGGCCAGCTCTTTAAAATAATCAGCTTTGCTCATGATCGGTGCCTCCTTAAGGCGAATGTTCAACTTTCATGTTCTTAGCATAAATGAAAAAAGTCATAATGACCTAGTATCTCGAGTCATATGACCTGTCATAAGCTTGCTTATGTGGTTGTAGCGTATCCTTCCTTGCGTGCGTGTGCTCCCTCCCGTCCCCCTTGTCCGTGTCCGATCCGTGTGACGGCCGCCCGAGGGCAGCACGCCCGACTTGGCTTAACCGCCAACGCTGTGCCGGTATCCACGGCAAAGGCCGGCGTTCACTGGAACACCGGCCCTTTCAGTCCATCTTCGACAATCGGCTTGCCGGGCCCCGGGTCGCTGCCATTGTCCGGCGCGGGCTGGCCCTGATTCACGGCGACAAGCGCCGGCGTTGCGCTGTAGCGATCTTTGGAGATCAGCTCGCGGCCGGTAACTGCACCGTTCATCTTAACAATCCGGTAGGTTTCTACGACATAGCCGGGTTTGCCGTCGCTCAGCTTGGCGCTGGCGCCGCGGCGCAGCGCCGGGTTATGCACGTATTTGACAGTGGGCGCAATCGTCTCCACCGTGTGCGATTCAATGTCGTAGCTCAAGCCGGCAGGCATGCGCCCGAACAGCTTGACCGTCACGTTGCGCTCCGTCGTCACCGTGCGAATCAGCAGGTAAGCGCCGCTTGTATTGCGAAATTTGAAATTGATGTATCCTGTCGAAAAGGTTGCGTCTTGCCCAAGCGGCACATAGCTGACCGGCAGCGAATGGTTGCGGCGCTCGACGATCTCCAGCCCGGTGCGCAGCACGGCGTTATACAGCGTCGAGGACACCTGGCAAATGCCGCCGCCGATGCCCGGCACGAGCTTGCCGTTCAAGATGACCGGCGCCTCCTGGAAACCGAATTGGGCTTCGGTTTGCGCGATGATTTTGCTGTAATCGAATATTTCTCCTGGAGCGAGCAGCAGGTCCTGAATCGAGGCCGCCGTCGAGCGGATATTGTGAACGCGTCCTTGCCCGGATATGGGGAAGGTGGTCGTAAACTCGGAAATTTTGCGCTCAATGCCCTGCTGCTGCAAGGTCGCTACGGTGACGGCCGGTTTCTCGGCAACCAGCGGCAGCGTCATATTCAACACATGCTCGGCGGCGACATGGCCGTCGAAGGCGGGCAGTTGCTCCTGAATCGCTTTCAGCAGTGAAGCAGCGTCGATGCGCAATGCGTTATGTTCAGGTACATAATGGATGGCATCGTCTGCGCCGAAGGTGCGCTGGGCGGGCACCGGCTGCTGGGCGTACAGTTCCTTCCACAGCTGGGGCAGCTTGGCCTGCAGGGCAGCGGCATCGATGGACAGGTGCACAGGCAGATCGGCCTGACGCAGTGCCCATCTTGCGGTAATCCGCTCCTTAAGCGGAGCGCGGAATAAGGTCTGCAACGCCTGATCCAGCTCCTCGCGCCGTACGGTCAGACCGAGCTCGGCCAGCGTCAGATCCTTGCCGGGCACGTGCGGATTCGGTGACGCCAGATGCACTTTCAAGCTGCTGTAAAGCTCGAGCTGTTCCTCCAGCTGAGCCTGAAACTGCGCATAGGTCAACCCGCCGGCCTGCCACTTGGCCACCTGCAAGTGCGCGGGCAGCTTGTTGCCCGTGCCGTAGACGTACAGCGCGCCGCCACCGCCTAACGCCAGCAGCAACGCCAGAGCCGCAGCGATTTTATATTTGGAGACAGAGCGATCGGAAGATGGCCAAAAAGGCATGAGCAGCGGCTCCTTTGCATTCGGAATCGATGGATGCGGCGGACAGGCGAAATGCCTGTACCTCCATATATGTATCGTCCTTCCGGCGAAATTAGTACCGGCTATGTTCGCCTTGCACAGACATATTTGCCGGGCGGGGGGGCGGCTGGCCGCCGCGGTGCAGGAAGAGGACGGGCCGGCTTCCTTTTGGAAGAAGTTCAACTTTTCTATTCTCGTAAAAAAAATGATATAATGAAGCCGATAGAGGCGAATTTTCGGAAAATGGGCAGAGGATTTTCGGCTTTTATGTCGAATGGATAAAGGCTATGTGCGAAAGGGATGTGATATTGTGATCGAAATGCAGGACGTATGGAAAACATACTCCAACGGTACTCATGCATTGCGAGGAATTGATATAAAAGTAGACCGCAACGAGTTTGTGTACGTCGTCGGACCGTCCGGGGCGGGCAAATCTACCTTTATGAAATTGATGTATAGAGAAGAAAAACCAACCAAAGGTCAAATATTCGTCAACGGCTTTAACCTGGAAAAGCTCAAGCAGCGCAAAATTCCGTATGTGCGCCGGAACATCGGCGTTATTTTTCAGGATTACCGCCTGCTGCCGAAGCTGACGATCTATGAAAACGTATCGTTTGCGATGGAAGTTATCGAAGCGCCCAAAAAGCATATCAGAAAGCGCACGATGGAAGTGCTGGAGCTTGTCCGGCTGAAGGACAAGGCTTTGTCGCTGCCTTCGCAGCTGTCCGGCGGCGAGCAGCAGCGCGTCGCTATTGCCCGGGCAATAGTCAACAACCCGGCCGTGATTATCGCCGACGAACCTACAGGCAATCTGGACCCGGAAACATCGTGGGGAATCATGAAACTGATGGAAGAAATCAATTTTCGCGGCACGACAATCGTAATGGCTACGCATAACAAAGAAATCGTCAACACGATGCGCAAACGGGTGATCGCCATCGAACGAGGCACGATTGTGCGCGACGAGCTGCGGGGGGAATACGGTTATGAAGATTAACACCCCTTCCCGCCACATGCGTGAAGGCGTTCGCAACATCGTCCGCAACGGCTGGATGACCTTCGCGTCGGTCAGCTCGATCGCAATCTCGCTGTTTATTCTCGGCGTTTTCGTCCTGTTGACGTTAAATGTGAACGATTGGGCCGATCAGGTGGAAAACCGGGTTGAGGTCAAGGTATATCTGGAGGTCGGCGTGCCTCAGGAACAGGTTGATTCGCTTGAAGCCGATATGAAGGCGATCCCGGAGGTCAAGAGCGTCACGTTCGTTTCCAAGGAAGAAGGTCTTGTGTATTTGCGCCAGCAGTTGGGCGAGAACAGCAAGGATTTGCTCGAAGGGTTGGACGGCGAAGACAATCCGCTGGGCGACGCGTTTACGGTTGAAGCGAAGGACCCGCGGAGTGTCAGCGTCGTGGCCGACAAAATCGGCGCGTTAAATCTGGGCAAAGATCCGAAGCCGATCGACAAAATCGATTACGGCAAAGAAACGGTCAAGAAGATGTTTAAAATCATGGATATTATCCGCTGGGGCGGCTTTGGCATCGTGCTGCTGCTCTCACTGAGCGCCGTATTCCTGATTGCCAATACGATCAAGATCACGATTCTCGCGCGGCGCAAGGAAATCTCGATCATGAAGCTGGTCGGAGCGACGAACTCGTTTATCCGCTGGCCGTTTTTCATCGAAGGTGCGTTGCTTGGCCTGATCGGTTCGCTGATTCCGATTGCGTTGCTGCTGATCGGCTACTGGAACCTGGTGCAGGTGGCGGACGCCGATACACTAGACTTGTTTATGATCCAGTTGAAGCCGTTTGGGGAAATCGGTCTGACGCTGACGGTGCTGCTGCTCTGTATCGGGATGTTTATCGGGGTATGGGGAAGCTTGTTGTCCGTCCGTAAGTTTTTGCGAGTTTAATACGGTGCCGGGCCGCTGAGCTGTTGGTCGATTGAGAGACTAAAGCCGGGCGTTGTGTGGAAAATGGGGAGGCTACGTGCTTGAAGAAGCGACTGTTGAGTGTGTTGATGACGATTGGGGTGGCGGGACTGCTCGTTGTCCCTTATGTAAGCCATGCCGCAACGGCGACGGAAAAAATTGACCAGCAGCTTTCGCAGCTGAAGAAGCAGAAGGCGGATGCCGAACGCAACGCCGCCGCGGCGCAAAATCAGATCGACAAGGTGCATGACGAAAAAGAGCAAACCACGCAGGACATGAACGTCATCATGGACCAACTGGAGGAAGCGGGCAAAAAGCTGTCCGATCTGAACGAGCAAATCGATACCGTCAGCGCCGAACTGGAGCAAAACGGCAAGGAGCTGGACGCTGCGCAGGAGCGCGTGGAAAGCCGCGACCAGATGCTGAAATCGCGCGTGCGCCTGATGTACATGAACGGCTCGGTATCCTACCTCGACGTGTTGCTCAGCTCGACGAGCTTTTCCGATTTCCTGTCGCGCTTTGAGGCGCTGCGGACGATCGTGTCGCAGGACAAGGACATTCTCGCCGATAACAAGCGGGATCGCGATACGATCGAGCAGAAGAAGCAGGAGACGGAAACGCAGCTGGGGCAAGTGCAGGAGCTTTATGCGGAAGCTGACGTCGTGCGTCAAGACCTGCAAGTGAAGGAGAAAGAAAAGGAAGTCAAGATCGCCAGCTTGTCCAAGAAAGAAAAGGAACTGGAGAACATCACCGAGGAGAACGAAAAGGTGCTGATCCAGATTGCTGCGCAGGAAGCCGATCTGCAGGCGAAAAAACGCGCGGCGCAAGCGGCCGCATCCAAGTCGAACACCAAATCGCCGTTCTCCTATGCCGGCGGCAAGCTCGGCTATCCGTTGGCGGTCCAGGCGCCGCTCACTTCCGATTTCGTCGACCGGATCAATCCGGTGACCGGCAAGCCGGAGAGCCACAAGGGGATCGACCTCGGCGCGCCGAAAGGGACGGAAATCCGTGCCGCCGAGAACGGCGTCGTCATCTACGCCTCATGGTCCAACGGCTACGGCAACACGGTCATTATTGACCACGGCAGCGGCTTGTGGACCTTGTACGGGCACATTCGCAACGATGGCATTGTCGTGAAAAAAGGCGATACCGTAAAGCGCGGGCAAAAAATCGCCGAGGTCGGCTCTACCGGCCAATCGACCGGCAACCACCTGCATTTCGAGGTGCGCCGCGATCAGGTTCCGGTCGATCCGAAGCCGTATTTACGCTAAAAACGTCTGGTTATAAAATGCAGAAGGCTTGTCATATACTAAGCAAGCGTACTGAATTGGGTTAAAGGACAAGGTGGTGAATCGCGCGATGCAGTTTAAGGGACGTACCGTGTTCGCTTTTGTTTTGCTGGCGATGTTTGCAAGCAGCATCGTCACGCTGACGTTTGTCGACTCCGGGAATTGGAGCTTCGGCAAGCAAAGGGCGTCCGGCAGCGCAGCAGCCGCCTCGGCGGCCACGGCCGCCAGCGGGTTGACAAGCAAGGACCTGAGCAAAATTTCAACGACGTACCAACTGATCGAAAGCAAGTATTTGAACGACGTGGATCATGACAAGCTAGTGAACGGCGCGATCAACGGGATGATCGAAGCGCTGGAGGACCCGTTTACGGCGTACATGGATCAAAAGGAAGCGCAGCAGTTTGACGAAAGCATTTCGTCTTCCTTCGAGGGCATCGGCGCGGAAATCTCCGTGGATGACGGCAAGTTCGTCATCGTGTCGCCGATCAAGGGTTCGCCGGCCGAGAAAGCCGGTTTGCAGGCGAACGATGTCATCCTCTCCGTCAACGGTGAAAAACTGGACGGGCTGACGCTGAATCAGGCCGTGATGAAAATCCGCGGGCCGAAGGGCACGCAAGCGAAGCTGGAGCTCGTCCGCCAAGGCGCGGGCGATCCAGTGCAGATTATCGTGGTGCGCGATGACATCGACGTCGAAACCGTCTATGCGGAAATGCTGGAGAACCATATCGGCAAGATCGAAATCCGTCAATTTTCCTCGAATACCGCGGTCCGGTTCGCCGAGGAGCTGAAAAACCTCGAGAGTCAGGGCATGAAAGGCCTGGTTATTGACGTGCGCAACGATCCGGGCGGTCTGCTCAACGTGGTGGTCGATATCGTCAATCCGTTCGTAGCCAAGGGCAAGGCGATCGTGCAGGTCGAGAATCGCGAAGGCAAACGCGAAGCGACGCCATCGACCGGCGAAGGCAAGCCGTATCCGGTCACGGTGCTGATCAACAAGGGCAGCGCCAGCGCTTCGGAGATTTTGGCCGGCGCGTTCCAGGAAGCGGTCGGCAGCAAAATTATCGGCGAAACGTCGTTCGGCAAAGGAACGGTACAAGTGACGTTCGAGAAGGAAATGGGCGACGGCAGCAACTTGAAGATGACCGTCTACAAGTGGCTGACGCCAAACGGCAACTGGATTCACAAGAAGGGCATCCAGCCGGATATCGCCGTCGATCAGCCGGAATATTTCAAAGTGGCGCCTCTGTCCAAGAAGATGACCTTGAAGCAGGATATGACCAGCGACGATGTCAAAAACATGCAGATCATGCTGAGCGGCGTAGGTTATCCGACCGACCGGACAGACGGTTACTTTAGTGAAAAAACGGCGCTGGCCGTCAAGGCGTTCCAGCGCACCAGCGGCTTGTCGATGACCGGCGAGGTTGATGCCGATACGGCGGCCAAGCTGGAGAAAGCCGTGCTGGGACAAATCAAGGACGCGCAAAACGACCTGCAGCTCAAAGCGGCGGTCGAAGAGCTGACCAAGGAAATGGCGAAATAAAAGCCGCAGCAGTTGTTGGAAATTAAGCCGAGCCGGCAGGAAATACGCCCTTGGCGGTCGAAATAAAGATAGGAAGGTCGCGCGGCAGCGATCTTCCTATTTCTTTTGCAAATGAGAAGGAGTCTGCGTATGGAATTTGCAGTAGAGCTTCTGCAGAGCCTTGGACATGCGGCGCTGCGGTTGTTCATGAACCCGTTTACGTATATAGGCGTTGTTTTCATTGCTTTGCAATACCGGCGGCAGGTGCAGCTGGAACGCAAGCTGTTTCACGCCAAGCTGCACAGCTGGCTGAGCGAAACCGGACGTACAGTGCTGTGGGGCGCAGCCGCAGGACTGGTGGCTTCGGCGGTGCTGTTGTTCGCCGGCATTACGCTGCAGGCTGACGTCGTGCTGCTGCTGTGGGGCATCTCGATCCCTTTGCTCCTGCTGCGCGTGCGCTACCTTTGTCTCGCCTATTCGGTCGGCGTGCTGGGCACGCTGCATGCCATCGTCATGTGGATGCCCGACCTGTCCGGCGTGGCGGCCGTCGGGCCGCTGCTCGGCATCATCCAGCAGGCCGATATCCCGTCGCTGCTGTTGATCGTCGCGCTGCTGCACCTGATCGAAGGGCTGCTCGTCGGCCTGCAGGGCGCGCGCATGGCCAGCCCGCTGTTCGTCGAAGGCAAGCGCGGTAAAATCATCGGCGGCTACCAGCTCCAAGGCTTCTGGCCGGTGCCGCTGTTCCTGCTCGTGCCGCTGCAGGGCGGCGTGGCGGAGCCGCTGCCGTGGGGCACGCTGCTGGGCGCCGATTACGCCGCCGGCTGGGCGCTGCTCGCCTTCCCCGCGGTGATCGGTTTCACCGAGTTCACCGCTTCGCGCCGGCCGCGCGAGCAAGTGCGCCTTAGCGGGCGTATGCTCGTGCTGTACGGCGTGGTGCTCGGCCTGCTGGCCGTGGGAGCCGCCTATTGGCCGCCGCTGCTGCTGGCCGCCGCGCCGCTGTGCTTCGCGCTGCACGAAGCGCTGATCGGCTACCGCAAGCGGCTCGAGGCCAATCAGACGCCGCTGTACGTGCATGCGGACCGCGGCCTGCGCATCTTGGCGGTGTTGCCCAAGGGACCGGCTGCCGAGCTGGGCATCGAAGCCGGCGAGATCATTCATAAGGTCAACGGCCACCGCGTGCGCAGCAAGACCGACCTGCACTATGCGATGCAGCTCAATTCGGCGTTTTGCAAGCTGGAAATCCTGAACCTGCAGGGCGAGGTTCGCTTCCTCCAGCGCGCGTTGTTCGCCGGGGAGCACCATCAGCTCGGGATCATTTTGTCGCCGGATCAGGATGCGCTGTACTTTTTGGCCGACCGGCCGCTGCATTTGTTTTCGTATTTGCTCAGCAAGCTGAGCGGGCTTTTGTCGAGCAAGTCGGGCACGCCGATGTGATGTGACGGGGTTGCGGATACTTTTGGAACGGGAATAAAAAAAGGCCCTGCCTTCTCTCCATTATGGAGAGGGAGCAGGGCTTTCTGCCGTGTCGCCGACCTGTACGGGATCGCGCAGGACGACGATTTCGACACGCCGGTTTTTGGCGCGGTTTTCATCGGAGTTGTTGTCCACCTTCGGCTTCGTATCGGCGTAGGCCGCGGCCATGAATTTCTTTTCGTCGATGCCGGCGGTGTCGGTAAAATAACGCAACACGGATAAGGAACGGGCGAACGAGAGGCCCCAGTTATCCTTATACGGCGAGCCGGTAGCCAGCGGCAGGTTGTCGGTATGGCCTTCGATGCTGACCGTGGCGTTCAGGCTGGGGAACAGCGAAGCAAGCTTTTGCAAAATCGGATAGGACGGCGCTTTGAGATCGGCTTTGCCGAGATCGAACAGGAACAGGTCGTTCAGCGTAATCGCTACGCCGCGTTCGGTATCGGTGGCCGCCACTTGCGCTTGCAGGTTCTGCTCGGTGATGTAAGCGTTGATCTGCTTGAGCAGGTCCTGCAGCTCCTTCTCTTTTTTCTCCTTCTCGGCTTGTTCCTTTTTGTCTTTGTCGTATTGTTCTTTCTTCGTATCTTTGGCTTGATTCGTAAAGTCGTCGTCTTTGCTTTTGCCATCGCCCTGCTTGGGGGTCATTTGGCCGCTGATGCCGTTGTTCTGCTCCAGAAAGGAGTCGGCTTTTGTAAATTGCATATTGAGCACTTGAGCAAGTTCGGTGTACTTCTGCATATCCACCTTGCTCATGGCGTACATGATGATAAAAAATACAAGCAGCAATGTGATCAGGTCGGCATATGTAATCAGCCAGCGCTCGTGGTTAACGTGCTCTTCGTGCTTCTTACCCTTCCTCGCCATTGTCTGTACCTTCCTCTCCCTTGCCTTTCTTCGACTCTTTGTCGTGAATGAAGGAAGCGAGCTTTTTCTTGATCAGCTGCGGGTTTTCGCCGGCCTGGAGGGCGAGGATGCCTTCGAGCATCAACTCCATCTCTGACACTTGCTCCTTGCCGCGCACTTTGATTTTGTTGGCGAGAGGCAGGTAAATCAAGTTGGCGCTCATGACGCCGTACAGGGTCGCCGTGAAAGCGACGGCAATCGCCGGGCCGAGAGTTTCCGGGCTCGACAGGTTGCCGAGAACGTGGATCAGGCCCATCACCGTACCGATGATCCCCATCGTTGGCGCGTAGCCGCCGGCAGCTTCGAACACCTTGGCAATGCCGTCGGTCTGGTGCTCGATTGCGTCCATCTCCAGTTCAAGAATTTGCCGCGTCAGCTCCGGGTCGGTGCCGTCGACGACCATCATCAGGCCGTCCTTGAGGAACGGGTTCGGATGCTCCTGCGCGCGCTGCTCCAGAGCGAGCACGCCCTCGCGTCGGGCGATGGAGGCCATATCGACAATTTCATCAATCGTTGACGAGGGGTCGCGCTTGACCTGTTTGAAAGCGATGCTCAGCCCCTTCGGAATTTTCGAAAGAATGGAGCCCGGGAAGCTGACGGCCGTCGCGCCGAACGTGCCCCCGAACACGATGACCATGGCGCTGGGAATGATCAGCGAGCTGATGTGTCCGCCATCCCACATGTAGCCGCCAATCAAGCCGACCAAGCCTAAAACAAGTCCTATAATTGTTGTCAAATCCACGATCGTACCACCCCTAGATCAGCATGAGAAAGATTAGGCAGAATATCTGCAAAAAACCCGGGTAGGGTCCATTTCACGTAAGAAGAAGGAAAGTATTACGGTTTGCATCGCACAAGCAAAAACGATATAATGAAACGAGAACAAATATTCTTATCCGACACAAATTGTCAGAATGTATATATCTATATCGGCTGTTGACGAATGAAAGTTTAGAGAAATTTGCGTGCGGGTGATGAAAGATGAATGAGATCGTAGTCAGTACAAAAAAGTTTGAGCTCGTCTCGGATTTTGCTCCCCAAGGGGATCAGCCCAGAGCGATCGAGGAGCTTATAGCAAGCATCCAGGCCGGCAATCAGCATCAGACGCTGCTTGGCGCGACCGGAACGGGCAAGACGTTCACGGCCGCCCAGGTGATCGCGAAGCTGAACCGGCCTACGTTGGTTATCGCTCACAACAAGACGCTGGCGGCGCAGCTGTGCAGTGAGTTCAAGGAGTTTTTCCCGAATAACGCCGTGGAATATTTCGTCAGCTACTATGACTATTTCCAGCCGGAGGCTTATATTCCTTCTTCCGATACGTATATCGAGAAGGATTCGAGCATCAACGAGGAAATCGACAAGCTGCGCCACTCCGCAACCAGCTCGCTGTTCGAGCGCCGCGACGTCATTATCGTCGCCAGCGTTTCGTGTATTTACGGTCTCGGTTCGCCGTCGGAGTACGGGTCCTTGCTGCTGTCGCTGCGCGTGGGGATGGAGAAGCCGCGCAACGAGATCCTGCACCGGCTTGTCGACATTCAGTATCAGCGCAACGATATCAACTTCGTGCGCGGCACGTTCCGCGTGCGCGGCGACGTGGTCGAGATTTTCCCGGCCTCGCGCAGCGAGCAGGCGATCCGCGTCGAGCTGTTCGGCGACGAAATCGAGCGGATTACCGAGATCAACGTCGTCACCGGCGAGATTATCGCCGAGCGCGATCACATCGCGATTTTCCCGGCGTCGCACTTCGTGACGCATGAAGATACGATGAAGCGCGCGCTGGTCAACATCGAGCGGGAGCTGGAGGAGCGGCTCGCCGAGATGCGCGGGCAAGGCAAGCTGCTGGAGGCGCAGCGGCTGGAGCAGCGGACGCGCTACGACATCGAGATGATGCAGGAGGTTGGCTTCTGCTCGGGCATCGAGAACTACTCGGGGCCGCTGACGTTCCGCGAGCGCGGCGCAACGCCGTATACGCTGATGGATTACTTCCCTAAGGATATGCTGTTTGTCATAGATGAATCACACGCCACCATTCCGCAAATCCGCGCGATGTACAACGGCGACCGGGCGCGCAAGGAGGTGCTCGTCGAACACGGCTTCCGCCTGCCGTCGGCGTTGGACAACCGGCCGCTGCGGTTCGAGGAGTTCGAAGAGAAGGTCGGGCAGATCATGTTCATTTCGGCGACGCCCGGCCCGTACGAGCTGGAGAAATGTCCGACGATGGTGCAGCAGATCATCCGCCCGACCGGGCTGCTCGATCCGGTGATCGAGGTGCGTCCGACGAAAGGGCAAATCGACGACCTGCTGCATGAAATCCACGAGCGCATCCGCAAGGACGAGCGCGTGCTTGTCACGACGCTGACGAAGAAGATGGCCGAGGATTTGACCGACTATTTGAAAGATGTTGGCATCAAGGTGCGTTATTTGCACTCCGATATCAAGACGCTGGAGCGGATGCAGATTTTGCGAGATTTGCGGCTTGGCGCGTTCCATGTGCTTGTCGGGATCAACTTGCTGCGGGAAGGGCTCGATCTGCCGGAGGTGTCGCTGGTGGCGATTCTCGATGCGGATAAAGAAGGCTTCTTGCGCGCCGAGCGCTCGCTGATTCAGACGATCGGCCGGGCCGCGCGCAACGCCGACGGTCGGGTTATCATGTACGGCGACAAGATCACCGAGTCGATGGACAAGGCGATCCGCGAGACGGCGCGGCGCCGTTCGATTCAGGAGGCGCACAATGCCGAGCACGGCATTACGCCGCAGACGATCGCCAAGAAGGTGCGCGACGTGATCGAAGCGACCAAGGTGGCGGAGCAGAAGGCCGACTACCTCACCGAAGCGAAGACGAAGCTGTCGAAGAAGGACCGCGTCGCTTTGATCGAGCGGCTGGAGGCGGAGATGAAGGAAGCGGCGAAGAACTTGCAGTTCGAGCGGGCCGCCGAGCTGCGCGACGCGATTTTGGAAATGAAAGCGGAAGGTTAGCATGAAGCCGCACAGGCTTTTTGGAGAGGAAGGTATTCAAGTGGCCAGAGAAAATATCGTGATTAAAGGAGCGCGAGCTCACAATCTCAAAAATATCGACGTTACGATCCCGCGGGATCGTTTTGTCGTGTTGACCGGGCTGAGCGGCTCGGGCAAATCTTCGCTTGCTTTTGATACGATCTACGCGGAAGGCCAGCGTAGATACGTGGAATCGCTGTCGGCGTATGCCCGGCAGTTCCTCGGCCAGATGGATAAGCCGGATGTGGATTCGATCGAAGGGCTGTCGCCGGCGATTTCCATCGACCAGAAGACGACCAGCCGCAACCCGCGTTCGACGGTTGGCACCGTGACGGAAATTTACGACTACCTGCGGCTGTTGTTCGCGCGGGTCGGACGGCCGCATTGCCCGACGCACGGCATTGAAATTACGTCGCAGACGGTGGAGCAGATGGTCGACCGGCTGATGGAATACCCTGAGCGCACGAAGCTGCAAATTCTCGCGCCGCTCGTCTCGGGCCGCAAGGGCGAGCACACAAAGCTGCTGGCCGATACGCAAAAGCAAGGGTTCGTGCGCGTGCGCGTCAATGGCGAAACGATGGATCTTGCGGACAAAATCGAGCTCGACAAGAACAAAAAGCACAACATCGAAGTCGTCGTCGACCGGATCGTCATCAAAGACGATGTGCAGGCCCGGCTTGCGGATTCACTGGAGACGGCGCTTAAGCTGGCCAACGGCCGCGTCATCGTCGACGTGATCGATCAAGAAGAGCTGCTGTTCAGCCAGAACCTTGCTTGTCCCGAGTGCGGTTTCAGCATCGAGGAGCTGGCGCCGCGGATGTTTTCGTTCAACAGCCCGTTTGGCGCTTGCCCGGAGTGTGACGGCTTGGGCAGTCAGATGATCGTTGATCCCGAGCTGCTGGTGCCGGACAAGCGGATGGCGATTGAAGACGGCGCGTTCGAAGCGTGGGCCGGCAGCACATCCAACTATTACCCGCAGTTTCTCGCCGCGGTGTGCGAGCATTACGGCATTCCTCGCAATATTCCGGTAGCGGAGCTGACCGACACGCAGATGAAGGTGCTGCTGTATGGCACAGGCGGGGAGAAGGTGCGTTTCCGCTTCGAAAACGATATGGGCGCAACCAAAGAGGCGTTGGTGCCGTTCGAGGGCATTATCCGCAACCTGGAGCGCCGCTATCGCGATACGTTCTCCGAGGGCATTCGCGAGCATATCGAGGCGTATATGAGCACCAAGCCATGCCCAAAATGCAAAGGCCAACGCTTGAAGCCGGAGACGCTGGCGGTGACGATCAACGGCCGCAATATCGCCCATGCGACGGCGCTGTCGATCGGCGAGGCGCAGGAATGGTTTGAGAGCCTGAACCTGACCGAAAAGGAAGCGACAATCGCCCATTTGATCCTCAAGGAGATCAAGGCGCGTTTGGGTTTCCTCGTGAACGTCGGTCTGGACTATTTGACGCTGCACCGTTCGGCCGGCACGTTGTCCGGCGGCGAGGCGCAGCGGATTCGTCTGGCGACGCAGATTGGCTCGAGTCTGATGGGCGTCCTGTATATTCTGGACGAGCCGAGCATCGGGCTGCACCAACGCGATAATACACGACTGATCCAGACGCTGGAGCATATGCGCAACCTCGGCAATACGCTGATCGTCGTCGAGCATGACGAAGATACGATGCTTGCTGCCGATTACATCATTGATATCGGTCCGGGTGCAGGCATTCACGGCGGTCAAGTGATCGCCCAAGGCACGCCGCAGGAGCTGATGGCCGACGCGAAATCGCTGACCGGCCAGTATTTGAGCGGCAAGAAGTTCATCCCCGTGCCGGCCGAGCGCCGCCAACTGAGCGATAAGTGGCTGGAGATCAAAGGCGCCAAGGAAAACAACCTGCGCAACGTGTCCGTGAAGGTGCCGCTTGGTATTTTTACCTGTGTAACCGGCGTGTCGGGTTCGGGCAAAAGTACGCTGATCAACGAGATTTTGTACAAAACGTTGGCTCGCGAGTTGAACGGCGCCAAGGTGCGGCCGGGCGAATACAAAGAGCTGACCGGTTTGGAGCATATCGATAAGGTGATCGATATCGACCAGTCGCCGATCGGGCGGACGCCGCGCTCCAACCCGGCGACGTATACGGGCGTATTTGACGATATTCGCGATGTGTATGCCAACACAACCGAAGCGAAGGTGCGCGGCTACAAGAAAGGCCGTTTCAGCTTCAACGTCAAAGGTGGACGCTGCGAGAACTGCCGTGGCGACGGCATTATCAAAATCGAAATGCACTTCCTGCCGGACGTGTACGTGCCTTGCGAGGTGTGCAAGGGCAAGCGCTACAACCGCGAGACGCTGGAGGTTAAATATAAAGGCAAAAGCATCTCCGATTTGCTGGAGCTGACGATTGAAGATGCGTGCGAGTTTTTCAAAAACATCCCGCGCATCCACCGCAAGCTGACGACGCTGCTGGATGTCGGTCTGGGTTATATGAACCTCGGCCAGCCCGCAACGACACTGTCCGGTGGCGAAGCCCAGCGCGTGAAGCTGGCGGCCGAGCTGTACCGCCGCAGCACGGGCAAAACGATCTATATTCTCGACGAGCCGACAACAGGACTGCACATTGACGACATCGACCGTCTGCTGAAGGTGCTGCACCGCCTCGTAGACAGCGGAGAGACGGTGCTGGTTATCGAGCATAACCTTGATGTGGTCAAGACGGCCGATTATTTGATTGATCTCGGACCGGAAGGCGGCAGCCGCGGCGGCCAGATCGTAGCGGCCGGTACGCCGGAGGATGTGGTCAAGGTGAAGGGGTCCTACACCGGCCAATATTTGAAGCCGATTCTGGAGCGGGATCGGGAGCGCTCCGCAGCCGAGACAGAACGGTCGCGGGTGTTGGAGGATGCAGTCGGCTAGACCGGCTGGATGGTGGGATGGTCGGGCCTGGCTCCTCGTCAGAGGGCCGGGCCTTTCCGGCGTGTGCGGCTTGAGGGCAAGCAGTTATAAATGCTTGCTGAAATGGACATTTTATACTTGTCGGACGCGTTCTTGATGAACGGTTGTTGAGGCCGTTTGCAAAAGGTGACAAACTTGTTACACATCCCTGGAATGACTTGCATCGAAAGCTTATTCAAGCTAACATAGATATAAAATAGATGATCTATGCACCGAGTTATGTAGAGGAGGGGCACACCCATGTTATTCGCGGAAGAAGCGGCAGCCGCAACGACGAGCACATTTACGTGGTTCGATCCGTTTGTGCTGGTGTTTACATTGCTTATCGCTATCGGCTTCATTCGTTTGTTGATCGCACCGAGAAAAAACAAGTTCGCGATCGCTTTCAGCTTCGTCGCTCTGTTGGTATTCGGCTTCATGGATATCGTCATGGTTTCCGGCTGGTAAGACGCAGCCGTGAACACGCACAAAAGCCCGTACATCGACCGGAGGTTTTCCGGCGGTGGCGGGTTTTTTTGGTGTGTGGAACTTGTGAGAGTGGAATTCTTGGGGAACACCTACACACAGATCTGCTAAATAACGACGACAAGTAAGCAGGTTTTATTTTGTATCACTTTTTTTATTTTTTTGGATATACTTTGGATATACAGTAATGAAGGGATGTGGTATGATTGATCCAAGATCATAAAAAAGGACTGGTGTATGTGACGACAACAACAACCATTGGTAAATGGGGAAATAGCATGGGCGTTCGCATACCGCAGGAATTTTTGGAAAATGCACATTTAGGTTTGGGTGCAAAAGTTGAAATTGAATTAATTCCCGAAGAAGGCATCCTTTTGAAACCTTTGACTGAGAGAAAGCGTAAATCCAATCGGGAGCTACGCAAACTTTTACTGTCTATGCGCGGCAAAAATAAACCGGAAATGTCACAAGGGATTCTTATTGATGATTCAATAGGGGATGAGATCTTTTAATGTCGATCACAGGAGTTGTAGAACGAGGCAGTATCATATGGTTCAATCACCACCCGACAAAGGGTCATGAACAACATGGCTACCGAGCCTCAATCGTGATATCAGATGGAATCATTGATCCGACCTTAAACCAGATTGCGTTAACCGTTCCAGTCACAACCCAGATTAAGGGACACTCTTTCGAATTTCCCGTTCCTCCAGGAATTCAAACACCGGGAACGAACGTACTGTTGCCACAAAACCAGTTTTCGGAACTAACGGGTTCTGTCCTTATCAATAATGTTAGAACCTTTGATCTTGATGCAAGGGACGTTATTGTGATTGGTAGGGTTGACCCGGAATCTGAGTTCTTTGTTGGCATTATTGATCGCGTAATGGCTATTATGTCCTTCCCTGAAGATGATGAGGAACAATGGGACGAAGAGGAAAGCTAATGTTCAATAAAAAAGTTCTGGATGGAACTATCCCTTACGATAAACCGTGGAAGAATCAATGTCCCCTGTGAATCGAGGGGATTTTTTTCATATACGTGAAGATAAAAGCTTAAGCGCAGGGTCTCCAGGCAGGAGCTCTTAGGCTGATAGGGAGAACTGTGCTATAAGTGCTGTTGGAAATTCAAGCATATATGGTTCGTTCAGGGGTCGATTGCCAAACACAACACCCATGGCTTACCGGCGCAACCTTCGACATGGAAGCATGTTCTTGCACAGAAAAAAGCTCCCGCCGCCGATCAACGGCAACAGGAGCCTTTTCATTCATAAAACGTTATCTTGCCTATGCGCACAAAAACGAACGGGTACTTACACCCACCACATCTCGCCCAGCGGCTCGCGGATCAGCACTTGTTGGAGGTTCTGCACGGCTTTGGAGAAACCTTCGTCAACGGACATCAGGCCGTCTTCATGCTCGATGGACACGACGTAGTCGTAACCGACGAGACGCAGCGCGCTGATGATGTCAGCCCACGTTTTCAGGTCGTGGCCGTAACCGACGGAGCGGAACTGCCAGGCGCGGTCCAGCATGTTGGCATAGGACTGCATGTCGGTAACGCCGTAACGGTTGACGTTGATCGGGTCGATCGTTGTATCTTTGGCATGGAAGTGGTGAATTGCGCCGGCACGGCCGAGAATTTGCACCGCTTGCACCGGATCGATGCCTTGCCACCACATGTGGCTCGGGTCGAGGTTTGCGCCGATCACTTCGCCGGCCGCTTCGCGCAGGCGGAGCAGCGTAGCCGGGGTGTGAACGGAGAAGCCGCCGTGCAGTTCCAGACCGATTTTTACGCCGCGATCGGATGCGTATTTGCCGTTTTCCGTCCAGTACGGAATGACTTTATGTTCCCATTGCCATTTGAGAATTTCTTGATAATCCGGCGGCCAAGGCGCTACCGGCCAGTTTGGATATTTGGCGTTTTCGTGGTCGCCAGGGCAGCCGGAAAACGTGTTGACAACCGGTACGCCCAGACGTTCGGCCAGGTTGACGGTTTTGATGAACGCGTCATGATATTCTTGAGCGATCTGCTTTTGCGGGTGGAGCGGGTTGCCGTGGCAGCTCAGGGCACTGATCGTCAGGCCGCGGGATTCGACCGCTTGCTTGAACGCGCGCAGCTTGCCTTCGTCGGCGAGCAACTCGTCGGGTTTGCAGTGGGCTTCGCCGGGATAACCGCCGGTGCCGATTTCGACGGCTTCGAGCCCTTTGGCTGCGATGTAGTCCAGCGCTTCTTCAAAAGGCTTGCCGGCCAGAAGCACCATAAAAACGCCTAATTTCATCTATGTACACCTCCGAAAATGGTTGAAACTCCACTACACAGTATATCATTCTTATCCGCTAAAATGAAGCAAGCCCTTATAGATCCGCAGCACCGCTTCCTGGTTTGGACTGTAAATAATCACCGCAAGGGTCACGAGCGCTTGAGTGCCGAAGCAGCGGAAGTAAAAGTAAAGCTTGGAAACCTTTTTCTTCGCCACCGTGGTCAGCTTGAGCAGATTCTCAAGCGCCAGCAGCAGTCCGTGATAGACGCCCCAGGCGAGATATAGCCACGAGAAGCCGTGCCACAGCCCGATCAGCACCATAATCAGCACCGACAGCCCAGCGGCGGTCAGGCGCGAAGGCGCTTTGCGCGAGAAGAACATAAAGATGTGGTCGCGGAACCAATCGCCCAGCGTGGCATGCCAGTTGCGCCAGTATTGGGTGAGCGTCGGCGAGAGAAACGGCCTTTTGAAGTTCTCGGGCATCGTGTAGCCCATCAGGCGGCCGAAACCGACGGCGATGTCGGAGTAGCCGGAGAAATCGAAATAGATGAGCGCGTAGAACCAGACCATCAGGAACAACGACTGGTGTGTATGCAGCTCCTGCTGGAGCACATGGTTGAAGACGCCGGTCATCCAGGTGACGAGCACGATTTTTTTGAACAGCCCGAGAATGATCCGTTTCACGCTGTCTTCAAACAACGCGGCATCGACGCGGTACGGCTGCTTGGCATCGGCCATAAAGTCGCGGAACTTGAGAATTGGCCCGGAGGTAAACGTCGGAATGAACAAAATATAATTGGCGTAATCAAGCGCCGGCACTTGCCCATCTTTGCCGAAAAAATAAGCGAAGTAATACGCATCGATGACCTTCAGCACGTTATAAATGAGACCGAGATAAATGATGGCATCGAACAGCGGATGATGAAACACATGCATGACGAACAGCCGTACGCCGAGGAAGGCGCCGGCCACATTCGCGGCCATCGCGAGCAGAAACGTCGCTTTGCGCCACAGCTGTGTCCGGCACAGGTAAACAAAACCCCCGTAGTTGATCAGCGTATACGCCGCGTAAAACAGGCAAAGCTTCTTGCTGAACAGCAGCAGGAAGCAAACGTTAAACAGCAGCATCAGCACTCTTTTGTTGCCCGGCCACTTGCGGGTGAGCATCAGAACGGCGATCATGCCGCACATCGCGACCATCGCGTTCATGTTCAAATAAAACATGTTGCCGACTCCCTTGTTCTAGAATCCCTCGTAAATAAACAGGCCCTTGCCCGTGAAGTAGGTCAGCACGAAATAAAGCATGATCAGATAAACTAGGATTTCGACGGTTTTTCTAACGACTTTAGCCATGCGTCAACCTCCTTCGTAAACAGCGGAGCACCGTCCTCGCGGTTCAAATGCACCAGATCGTGAAAATAGGGCGGCTCATATTGGTCCATCAAATCGAGCGTCGGCACCCCGGCGGCCTGCAGCTTGCCGTTGACAACCTGCTTGAGCGACGCCACGTAGGGCGGCTCGGGATACGCTTTGTTCCAAGGCATCCAAATCACGCGGAAGCGCAGACCGCGCCGCGCCGCCTCGTCGATGATCCACTGCACCGCATTCAAGTTATCCTGAAAATCGGGCAACGTCATCCCGCCGAACCGCTTATCGTAATCGGCCCATTTGTCCTTGAGCCAAGCATTGTCCTTGCGCCCGAAATACAGTTCCTTGTCGCTCCAGCGCGGCTGGTAGGCGAAACTGGCGTGCAGCAGCAGGTTTTTGCCGAATTCTTCGCCGGAGTCGCGGAAATAGTCGCGGTAGGCATACACATAGGGTTGATACCACGGTTTGAGCCATGGATACGTCGGGTCGGTTTCCAAAGGGTCAAGCAGCGTATGCACATCGATGCCGAACACAAGCTCGTCTTGCACATTGTACAAATGTTTGGACAAAATCGCCTGCAGATCGGTCGCCTTGCCATAGGACAAGCCCATTTCGACCAAGCCGGAGTCCGATTGCTCCTCGATATACGCTCCGGTCACAGAGGAATTGCCAAAGAAAACCGGGCCGGTGTCGGACCAGTTATGGTGCAGCAGCGTTTTGGTAAAGTCATTTTTGTAAAAACGGCGCGAGCTGACCATCGGATTCCACCAGGCGATCAGCAGGTCGGAAATCACGAAGATCAGCAGCAGGCCAAGCACAAAGCTATGGCGTCGTAAAAAGGCGGTTAGTTTCAAGACGGATCACTCATTAAAGGGATTTTTGTTGCCAGGCGTGATATTGCTCGCGGAAAGCCGCGGGCCATTGCTGCTCGTCGAGCCCGTATTGGGCGAGGAACGCAAACGCCCAGCGTTCGATGCCGAAGCCGACGCAGCCGGTGACGGCGCTGCGTTTGCCGACCTTGATATTAAAGGCGTTGCCAAACGTGTTGCTATGGAAATTGACCGAGCTGCAAGCAATCGATTTGTTGATGTGCGGGATCGTCAGCCGCAGTTCGTATTTCATCTCCTGATTGCGTTGGAAGGAAGCCTTGACCTGAAAGTCGTTGGTGAAAAAAGGATCGTTGGCGATCTCCAGCAAGCTGTCGACCTGCCATTCCACGGCCAGCTCCTTCAAATATTCAATTGATTGCAGGCGATTGTTTTTCACAAAATCCGGCTTGCCGACAAAAATGATCTCGCGCATCGAAAAGTCGAGCAGGCGGCCGAAATCGCTGTGGTTTTTCGATTCGAAGCGGTGGCATTTGGCGATCGCCGTCACGACGATGCCTTCCCCCTCCAGCAGTTCGTCCTGCAAGCCCTCATAGCAGTGGTAGCAGGTCGACGGGTTCATGGTAAAATTCGGCTTCGGCATGTTGCGGTCCAGCGCAAGTGGCTGGTCCTTGCTCCAGCCTCCGGCTTCGCGGATCGACTGCGAAAACGATTCGATCACGTCGAGGTCCTCACGCAGATGGGTCAGAAAATGAATGTGCTCCGGGAACGATGTAAAATGGTTCGTTTTGTTCAGCGTCTCGCAGTGAATGACCGCCGGGTACGATTCCTCCTGCAGCCCCGCAAAGCGCTTGGCGATTTTCGTCACAAAGGAGTAGTCGAGAAAGCGCATCAGACTGGAGAACGGCTCGCGGAAAATAAACAGGCCCGGCTCCAGCACCTTGATGCTTTTGCGCTCGACCAGTTCGGCGACGATATCGCCATCGTAAGGCGTATCCACTTTGTTTTCGAACAAAATGTTTTCCTTAAAGCCAAAATCGCCCTTGGAAAAACGCTCGACCAGCCGCTCGACGCGCTCGGCGATCACCGCATTGCCGGCCGGCGACTCATGCTCGACGATCAGGTTGCCGTTCTCCAGCCGAATGTCGCGGATCGTCTCATCGACGAAGGCGGAGGCGTATTTGACCTGTCCGTGCTGGCTTTCGGCCAGACGCTCCAGAGAGATGACACACTGCATGTTGATTACCCCGCAATCTTCTTCGTAATGAATTGGGCGATTTCGCGCACGGTGTTCAGCGGATACAGCATCAGGTCCTGATTCGTCACCTGGATGCCGTAGGTCGATTCGATATGGGCGATCAACGCGGTGGCGCCGATGGAATCGATAAAGCCGTAGTCGAACAGATGCACGTCAAGATCGAAATCATCGTCGTCCTCGGCAATTTCGTAACGGTTACGGATGTGCTGCTCCAACTGCTGCAAAACATCGGGGTTGGACATCGGGCAAAGCCTCCTGTTTCAAGTAGAATAGGGCTGTTTGGTGAAAATAGGGCGGATCATGGTGTGCGTTGCGCGAGCCTCCGGCTTCTGTCGCGCGGGGGGCGCCTGTTGTAGTCCCGAGCTGCGCCTCAACTTTTGTCGCGCGTGGCCTGCTGTCTGGCGGCTGTCAGACACGGTTGCATTGACGTAATGTTTTGCGGCTCAAGGAGTCATCGTCAGCTTAAGCGCGACCGGCCCGCCAAAATGAGTAACGGTATAGGTGTGGGCGTTTGTGTCGGATTCGATTTTCAAATCGTCGCCGCTAATGGTCAACGTCTGCGGGCTATACAGCTTGACCTGTTGCATCGTCTCGCCGTTCAACGCGAGCGTGTAAGCGCCGTCCGCAGCTTGCTGCAGCGTGAACGGCACGTTGGAGCGGATCAGGTGGAGCTTGTCGGCGTTTTTATGAATGCCGATGGCCGTGCGCTGCGGCAGACCGACGTAGAAGCGAGTGTTTTGCGCGTCATAAATGTCGGCGTCGGTGTCCATGGAATATTGGGCGAAGCGTTCGCCTTTCTCCAGCGCGACGCCCAGCGCCTCGGCGTAGTCCCCGGCCAGCGCGGGCACGCCCGACGTATCGGGAGCAAGCGTCGCATGCCAATGCGGATTGGCCGGCGACAGGCGGTCTTTCAGCTTGTCCCACAGATAGAGCGCGAGCGGGCGGCTGACGGTGACGTTGCCTTTCAGCGCAGTCAGGAACGACTGGGCCATTTGCGGTTCACTCATAAAATTATACTCATGCGCTGTCCGCAGCTTGTCGAAATAGTCGGCAAACTGCTTCAGGTCGGCGATTTTCATCGGTATTGGAAAATGGTACTCGATGTGCTCGAAATAATCAATCGGCATATCGCGTGCCGCCATCGACTCGAACACATCCGTATTGTTGTTGTCGCCCAGCCAAAGCACTGGCGTTGGCGTATGAATCAGCATCGTGTGTCCTGCGTCCTGACGCTGTGGATCGTTGAGCAGGAACGGCAGCGCCCACACTGACATTGGCCGCGAGATGACCGGGGCGTGCGACGGCAGGAAGCCGAAGTTGTACCAGATGCCCTGATCGTTTTCGCTGCGCAACGTTTGGAGCCGGTCGAGGAAGCTCATGCGCCACGTATGCTGGTTGGTGCCGGGATTGTCCCACGGCAGGCCGAGTCGTTCGAACGCTTGCTTGTGCAGGGCGATCTCCTGCCGTTCTTCCTCATCCGTTTTGAAATTATGGAAAAACAGATGCGGCTCGATCTGCATATGGTTCGTTTTCGTGTAATCGATGAACGCTTGCAGTTCTTCCTTGTACGGGAACTGCGGATCGTCGATGGCGACGGGGGAGCCGAACTCGATGCCGCCAAGCACGAGATCGTCGTTGCCGTCGCCGTTCAGGTCCAGCCACAACGGCACGGAGTTGTGGCCGGCGACGAGCGCATGGCTGCCCATCTGGTTGCGCGAGGCGCCTTCGAGGGGACCGGTGTTCGTCCAGCCGCCGTCGGCGGTCTGGGTGAACACTTGCAGGTCCCCTTCGCTGTTGCCGACGACGAGGTCGGGCCGTCCGTCGTCGTTTACGTCGCGCACCGCCGGCGCGGCGTCGCGGTAGCCCGCGGGCAGCGCGACCAGGTCGCGGCCCGCGGCTAAAGCAAGGGCGGCGCCGGGCGTGCCCTTGTAGAAGCTGACGCGACCGTCGGCCGTGCCGGCGACGAGGTCGCGTGCGCCGTCGCCGTCCACGTCGGCGACGGCCACCGCTGCCGGGCCCCCCGGCAGCGTCAACGGCCGGCCGCCCGCGAGCAGCGCGGCCGGCGGACCGAAGCTGCCGCCGGCCAGCTGCGGCAGCACGCGCACCGCGCCCGACTCGTCGGAGACGAGCAGGTCGGCGCGGCCATCCCCGTTCACGTCGGCGGCGTGAACGGTCGCATACGGCTGGAGCTGCACGGCTTCGCCCGTGGCCAGCTCCAGCTTGTGTCCCGCGCCGAACGTGTCCGGCAGCGGTTGTCCCGGCGGCGGCGGCTCGCTGGCATACGCCGCCGCCGCAGGCCCCTGATTCGTGTAGACGTACACGAATCCGTCGGCGCTGCCGGCGACGAGGTCGAGCCGTCCGTCGCCGTCCAGATCGACCGCGGCCGGGTACGCGCGGTAGGGCAGCTCGATCGCGCCAGCCAGCTCGCGATACTCGGGGAATGTCGCCTGCCGGAGCGGCTGGCCGGCGCTCATCAGGTGCAGCCCGCTGGCGTAGCCCGAGCCGGGCAATTCGCCGGCGAACTGCGGCTTGGCGTTCGTGCCCGTATTGAGCTGCACCGTCAAGCTTTCGCGCCACTGCCCCCAATAGAAGGCGTTGCGCACGAGTGTAAACGAAGGCGTCTCGTTGTACGTTTTCAGCAGCTCGGCCCAAGAGATGCCATCCTTCTGGGCAATCGCCGGCATCGCTTCAAAATGGTTCTGAAACGTCATCGCCGGCCGCCCGTAGGGCCCCAGCACCTTTCTCAAGCTGTAGCCGAGCTTTTCCTTGGACACATACGCCAGCAGCTCGCTGCGATATTCCTGGTTGGCTGCGGCAAATTCAAAATTGAAATACGGCTCCTGCTCCAGCAGCTTTTTGTTAAAATACAGCGTGCCGGGCGTCGGCGGATTGTCCACATCGGCCTTGGCAGCCAACTGGCCGAAGCCGAGCGCCGGGTCCATGCCGCTTTGCATGTCGTATCCGGTCGGGTAGTAGCGGTTCGGCAGCAGGTTGCTGCTCAGCAGCACTTCGCCGTCGCCTGCGTGATTCAGCGCTACAAGCGCCAGCCCGTTATAGGCGACGAGCGGCTGGGCCGTCGTCGGCTGCAAAGCGTAGCCCCAGTCGAAGCCGACAAGCCCGTTCAGGGCGTTTTGCTTGAAATAGCTGGTCGTGAACAAACGAAATACGTCCTGCACGCCCTGCGCGTTCCAAGGCGCTTGCGGGAAGCTGAACTGCGGCACCGCAGTTTGCGCGGGCAGTTTGACGATCTCGCTGGCGCCGAGAAAATCGGCGGGAAAGCCGCCGGCGAACATATTGTCCAGCAGCAGCCGTCCACCGTCTCGCGTGTAGGCCATCAGCTTGTCCGCCAGCACCGGCCAGTCCGGCTCTTGCAGCAGCGCCGGGTCGGCATACACAGCGTCATAGCGCCGCAGTTGCCGCGCCGACAGCTCGCGCAGCGCCAGCTTGTCCATCCGCACATTGGCGTTCAGCGTCTGCGCAAAATGGCCGTAAGCGGCCGTGTCGTAGCCAGCAGCACCACCTTGCACAGCGGCTTGCTGCCCCGCAGCAGCTTTCGTTGTGGCAGTCCCTAGGGTCGTGCCAGACTTTGCTGCGGTTACGGTAGGAGAAGCTCCCGTCGAGTCAGACCCCGCAGCTACGCCGGAGGCCATCGCCGTCGAGCCAGTCTGCCCACTCGTGGCAGGAGCTGCCGCCGTCAGGTCAGACCCCGCAGCTACGCCGGAGGCTATCGCCGTCGAGTCGATCTGCTCACTCGTGGCAGGAGCTGCCGTCGTCAGGTCAGACCTTGCAGCTACGCCGGAGGCCATCGCCGTCGAGTCGGTCTGCCCACTCGTGGCAGGAGCTGCCGTCGTCAGGTCAGACCCCACAGTCACACCAGAGGCCCCCGCCACCGCGCCGGGTTTCCCACTCACGCCAGGAACTGCCGCCGCCGCATCCGCGCCGGTCACGGCTTCGGCCTGCACCGCATCTGCGGTCGCTCCCTCCGCCGTAGCGTAGAGGAAGCGCACCTCGTCTTTTTTGGGAATCAGAAACAAAAGTGCCGTCGTCAATGCGACAAGGACCGCCAAAGCGATCGCCCATCGCAGCCATACGAATCGTTGTCGAGTCAAAAGCAAGCATTCCCCGATCATCAAATTTGCGTCGTCCGCTGCATTGCCGGCGGGTCGACTATCCTTGCCATTATAGCACTTCTCCGGTGGTTTGTTAACTTTCGGAAGCCTTGGCGGGCTTGTCCCGGCGGCGTTTGCGCGGATGGTTGGGCTGCTGTGCTTTGCACCCATCGCAGATTCATTTGGGATGCGTCTCCATAATGAAAATAGTGTATACTTATAATCAGCACAAGGTATCCGAGGGGTGGTTGACAATGGGCCTAAATTCATTTGATTTCGTTGTAAAAAATGATGATGGTACATTAGCGATTATAGATATCAAGAACAAGAGAAATTTTAGCGTGGAAGATGCCAGGAAACTGCGACGAAATATCATGGTGCACGATATGATGAGGTCCAAATATTTCGTCTTGATTTCCCAGGACCAGGGGTATTTATGGGATAATGAGAAGTCCGCTGGCATTTGGGATATGCCGTTCATCAGCTTTTCCATGAATGAGGTTATAAGTCGATACTATAAAAGCATCGGGCTTGATGAAACCCGTTTAAGGAGAAATGAATTGGAACTGATCGTAGCTCAATGGATTTATGATCTTGTGCGATTGGGCGAAGGTCGCAGTTTTACTACCGAGCCTGAAAAAACTCTGGCTGAAGGCGGCTTTATCGACATCATCCAAGGAGCGAATGTTCATTCAGAGGTACAAGCATGATCATATACGCGGAAAGTGGAGTTGATCTTCCCCTCATTTTCAGTCATGGAACCCTTTTGGACCATCCAGGGGAGAGGGAAGCAAAGAAAGAGCATCGAGGAAAAGATTTTTATCAGTCGCAACTGGAAGGATTTTGACCAAGATGAAATCGTGGAGGAACTGCAATCATATCGTTGCAAATATTTTCCCAATTTTGCAAGCGGTCTCGGGCATGCTCAATCCGTGCCATAATAAGCACTGCGTGCCGAATTTTGTTACATGAAAGAAATAAGCGTGGATTGCAATGAGAGAAGAGGATGTAGACATGCGGACATTGCGCAGAGAAGATATTGAATTGCTGGCGCCGGCCGGCGACTGGGACTGCTTGCGGGCGGCCGTAGCCAACGGGGCGGATGCGGTGTTTTTTGGCGTGGAAAAATTTAACGCGCGGGCGCGCGCGCACAACTTTCGGATGGACGAGCTGCCGGATATTATGTCGTTCCTCCATTTATATGGCGTCAAGGGTTTCCTGACCTTTAACATTCTTGTGTTCGAGGAGGAGCTGGCGGAGGCCAAGGAGCTGATCGAGGCTTGCATCGATGCAGGCGTGGATGCGGCGATTGTGCAGGACCTCGGTCTGGTGAAGCTGATTCGCGAGCTGTCGCCGGATTTTCCGATTCATGGCTCGACGCAGATGACGATTACGTCGCCGGAGGCGGTGGAGTTTACGAAGCCGTTCGATATGGAGCGGGTTGTGCTCGGGCGGGAAAACAACTTGCAGCAAATCAAGCAAATCGGCGATCAGGCGCGGTTGCCGATGGAGGTGTTCGTGCACGGGGCGTTGTGCGTGTCGTATTCCGGGCAATGTCTGACTTCGGAAATGTGGGGCGGGCGCTCGGCGAACCGCGGCGAATGTGCGCAGGCGTGCCGCTTGCCGTATGATTTGATGGTCGATGGCGTGCAAAAGCCGATGGGCGATGTCGCCTATTTGCTGTCGCCGAAGGATTTGGCAGCGTTGGAGCTGGTGCCGGAGCTGATTGAAGCGGGCGTGACCTCGTTTAAAATCGAAGGCCGGCTCAAAAGCCCGGAGTACGTCGCCAACGTCGTCAGCAAATACCGCAAGGCGATCGACCGTTATTTCGACGGAGCTGATGCTCGGCCGACGAAGCAGGAGCTGCGCGAGCTGGAGCAGAGTTTTTCGCGCGGTTTTACGCATGGTTTTCTGGAAGGCACAAACAACAAGCAGTTGGTGGAGGGCACCTTTCCCAAAAGCCGGGGGGTGTTCCTTGGCCGCGTGAAGCAAATTCTGCGCGACGGGGTCGTGTGCGAGCTGGAAGCGCCGCTTAAGCGCGGTGACGGCATCGTGTTCGACGCCGGCGACCCAACGAAGAAGGAAGAGGGCGGCCGTGTGTACGATTTGCGGCGCAAAGGGCTAAAGCTGGAGGGTGAAGCGGAAGGTGGCCTGATTGAAATCGTGCCGGGCCGCAATGATGTCGATTTGGCGAGGCTGCACGTCGGCGACCGGATCTGGAAAACGAACGATCCGCATCTGGACAAAAGGTTGCGCCAAACGTACGAAACGGACAAGCCGTACCGCACGTTCCCGGTGCGCGTAAGGGTGAGTGGAGCCGAGGGCCAGCCGCTGAAATCGTGGTGGACCGACGTGCGCGCAGGTCATACCGTGTATGTCGAGTCTGAGCTGCCGCTCGCCAAAGCCGAGAAGCGCCCGATGGACGAAACGTTGTTTGCTGAGCAGTTCGGGCGGCTGGGCGGCACCGTTTATGAATGGGATGGCCTCTCCGAGCTAGCGTTGGACGGACCGCTGATCGTGCCGATGCGCGAACTGAACGGCATGCGCCGCCGGGCGGTCGAGCTGCTGGAAGCGGAGCGCCGCAAGCCGCGCGCGTACAGGAAGCGCCAAGTCGGCGTGTACGACGATGTGCCTGCCGATGCCGGTGGGGCGGTCGCTCCGGCAGTGGGCGCTGCTCTGACCGGCTTGGGCAACCGCGTTGCCGGCGCGGCCGCCGGTCTGACGGCCTTGTGCCGCAATCTCGATCAGGTAAAGGCGGCGCTGGCGGCGGATGTCGATTTGATTTACGCCGATTTTGAGTTCATCAAGATGTTCCCCGCTGCGGTTGAAGCGGTCCATGCCGCCGGCCGGCGGATTGCGCTGGCGACGCCGCGCATTCATATGCCCGGGGAAACGGGATATTTTAACCATATTCTCAAGCTGGCCCCCGACGCTGTGCTTGTGCGTAATACAGGTGCGGTGTACTATTTCCTGAAAAAACGGCGGGAGCAGCCGGACGGGCAGCATCCGCTATTGATCGGCGATTTTTCGCTGAACGTGGCGAATCATAAGACGGCTGCGCTGTTTGCCGAGGCGGGTCTGGACAAGGTGACGCCTTCCTACGACCTGAACATTCAGCAAATGGTCGATCTGCTGCGCCGCGCCGATACGTCGCTGCTGGAGGTCGTCATTCACCAGCATATGCCGATGTTTCATACCGAGCATTGCGTCTACTGTACATTTCTCAGCGAAGGCACGAACTACACGAACTGCGGACGGCCTTGCGAGGAGCATCGCGTCTCGCTCCAGGACCGCGTCGGCATGTCGCATCCGGTGCGCGTGGACGAAGGCTGCCGCAATACGGTGTACAATGCGATCGACCAGTCGGGCGCAGAGTACTTGAAGCATTTTCTGGAGCTGGGCGTCCGTTCGTTCCGCGTCGAGTTTCTGGAGGAATCACCAGAGCGTGTGCGCGAGGTGCTTGACTTGTATCGCCAGGCGATGAACGGCGAAATCAGCGGCACGCAGGTGTGGAAGGCGCTCAAAGCGACGAACCAGCTCGGCGTGACGCGTGGGCAACTGGTGAAGTAAAGCGATAGACGCCAGCGGAACGGCCGGAGCATGGCGCGGCCCGCTGTTTGGTCGATGAAGAACAGAACAGTCCTCCGATTGCCGGGACAGCCGATGGTGTGGTTGGAGAACACGCGGCGTTCCGGGCGCTTGGGGGACTTTTTGGCATAGTGTTGAAGGCGCTGCGTGTCGGCAGGCGAAATGAAATGGGTCATAAAACAAACAGCCGCTCTCTCGGGAAGAGAACGGCTGTTTGAGTATTCACGCTGCAAGAATTACAGCTTGATAATATTCCATTTTTGCGCGCCGGTGCCATTGTCATTCCAGATTTGCACGTTGGTGCCGTCCGTTGTGCCGGAAGCAGACACGTCGAGCGCTTTGCCGCTGTTGACGTTGATCAGCTTGTAGGAGCCGTCGGCATTTTTGGTAATGTTCCATTTTTGCGCGCCGTTGCCCAGATCGGTCCACGCCTGCACGTTGGTTCCGTTGGCTGTTCCGGCGCCGGATACATCGAGCGCCAGTGCGCTATTCACGTTAATCAGCTTGTAGGAGCCGTCTGCGTTTTGGTAGAGCGTCCATTTTTGTGCACCGGTGCCGTTATCGCTCCAGATTTGCACGTTAGTGCCCGGTGCAGTGCCTGCGCCTGCAACATCCAGCGCTTTGCCGCTGTTGGTGTTAATCAGCTTGTAAGTGCCGCCCGAAACAATGCTGCCGCTGGATGGAGGAGGCGTCGATGTAGGTGTAGGTGTTGGCGTAGTGCCGCCATCTTGGTATACGCGTACGTAGTCAACGTACATCTTCGCAGGGAACGGGGTCGAGCTGTTCGGGGAACCCGGCCAGTTGCCGCCTACGGCCATATTCAACAGGAGGAAATGCTCCTTGTGGAACTCTTCTGTCGAGTTGATGCTGTTCAGAATGTTGGCTTCGCGGAATTGTACGCCGTCTACGAGCCATTTGATCGCGCTAGGCGTCCATTCAATCGAATAAACGTGGTATTGCGTGACATCGAGGCCCATGCTCGCGCCGCCGTAGTCGGCTTGACCGCCGGCATCCCAGTGGATGAAGCCGTTGGTGTTGCCGTCGCTGTTTACGTGCTCCATGATGTCGATTTCGCCGCTCTTCGGCCAGCCGACGTTATTGATGTCTGTGCCGAGTGTCCAGAAAGCCGGCCACAAGCCTTGGCCGTTTGGCAGCTTCATGCGGGCTTCGATTTTGCCGTATTTGAAGCTCTTTTTGCCTTGCGTTTTCATACGAGCGGACGTATAGCCCATGCCGCCATAGTTTTCTTTGCGAGCTTCGATCACGAGGTTGCCGTTTTCAATACGAGCATTTTCAGAACGGTTGGTGTAGTATTCAAGTTCGTTGTTGCCCCAGCCGCCGCTGCCGGTGCCGGTTTCAAACGTCCAATTGTTGCCATCGATGGAGGAGCCGTTAAATTCGTCGCTCCACACCAGGTTATAGGCGGCGTTAGCCGTTGTAAACGGCAGCAGAGCCGCCACGAGAGTCAGAATCATGAAAAATGCTAACAGCTTATTTCTTAAGGCTTTTGTCATAGTATTTAATGTCCCTCCCAAAAATTTGCTAAAGTAGGTAAAAACATTCACGAAAACAACGAAATTTTGCATAACTTTCTGCCGACCGGTTCAGCAGGGATAAAAATCAATTGCAATAGGGATAAAAATCGATTACAATTCAGTAATACCAGTGTGTGAAGCGCTTTCACAGGCTCATTTTATCACGTTTGCAGTTTGTCTAATATGGGAAAATGTTCCTGAATTACGAAAATGTTAACCAGTATTTTCGCCCTATAAATTTGTCGAACGAAATAGCCGTGTGGCTATTTTCGGATTGCACCGGTTCCAAGTTTTCGTGAATTTCGTGCCTGAATATCCGATTCTACATAAAAACCCTGCATTCGACGGCGGTCGTGGCAGGGTTGGTTTAGATTTTTGAGTTATGCAGTTTAGGGGATGTGAGTCTGGCAGCCTTCCAGAACCGTCCATCGATCGGAGAAAGGGTTGATCAACTTGTTTCAGTCGTATAGCTTCTGAATTACATGATTTTACACTCTTACGAAAAAATCAAATTCTCTCTTTAGAAAATACCCGCCCTCAATATATACCGCCGCATCGTCGTGTTTCGTCATTTTACCGCCAAAATCAATTTGCTGATTCGCTCTCCAAACGGATACGGAGACACCCGTAAATACAGCGTTGTCAAAATCAACCTGATGCAGCAGCTGTTGTCGATTGATAAACACTTCCAAAACCTCCTCCTGTCGAATTGGACGGCACGCCCGATCAATGAGAAGTTGTCAGTCTGGCAGATTGAATCTGTATCCCTTTCTTGATGGACTTCAGATCCTCGTTAGAATTTACTAGTAACGGCAGCATTTTCATGTCACTGACCATGGGAGATGAGCATAAGCAACAGGTGGGTTCGTAGTCAAATGTAAAGTTATCCCGCATCCAGCCCTTGCATCCCTCTTTGGTGCAAGACCAGATGGGGGTATTTTCAACGGGAAGAGCCTCAAAATATTTACTGCGAGCGTTAAAATACATTTTTATCCCCCCTCAAAGAAGAAGCTGCCCTTGGTAAGTTAAGAGCAGCTTCGCGTTAGCTTAATAAATTTTGGTGACACTCTCGGCTTGCGGTCCGCGATTGCCTTGAATCACATTGAACTGCACCCGCTGGCCTTCATCCAATGTTTTGAAGCCATCGCCCTGAATCGCACTGAAATGTACGAAAACATCGTTTCCTCCGTCGATTTCAATAAAGCCAAAGCCCTTTTCACTGTTGAACCATTTTACTGTACCTGTTTGCATGGTATAACCTCCACAAATCATATTAACATGATCATTTTCCATAAATAAAAAAATTCACACATTGGAAAAAGAACCATCATACAATGAGACCTTTTCCAATATGCGAATTAGTTGTCATCCATATAATTAAATCCATCATACCACAATCAACTCCCAAAAGCCAGTTATTCTTAACAGGATTGGAAAATGATTGGCCGTTTTTCTCCCTTTGAACAGCGTCCGTAATCGTGGTTAAACCTGGGAGGGTAGTATATAATATTAATTACAATAAGGTATGTAAAGAGTCCCTTTTGGAGACTATTACTCAGGATATCGAATCAAGCTTATCACTAGGAATTCCGGTGTGCATGTATAAATTCTTAAATTCCGTAGAGGCAAGGGAACAAACTCAGGAATCGCATTGCTCATTCATCCCAAACCAAATGAGGTGTTACTATTGGCCGTGGTAATAAGACCTGAATCTGGTTAAAGATCCTAACGATGATCTGATGGATTCTGGAAATCAATATGATCCCATTTTCATGACGTTTAAAGATATCGACGCTAGAGATTTGGATGGACTATTTCGGGGATTAAGAAAGCAAATCAATAATGTGCTCTACGAATATCGGGAGTTCAAGCCACAAATCGATCAATTCGTGGGATACGAAATGCCGAGCGTTTTTAATGGAAGTATTTCTTCTATACGTGATTTGATGGATTATCTAACTAAAGGTCTCCTATATTTAAATCGTAATCAGGATAAAAAATTTATCATTCTTATCGATGAATACGATAAAATACTCATGGATGCATCCGATATTGGTGGTTTATACTACGAGGAAATAAACAAGGTGTATAGAGGATTTTTAAATGCTTTGTTCAAAGACAAGTCCTACTTGGAGCGCGGCCTGCTTACCGGAGTTTTGCCCATAGCCGCAAATAGTGTAGCTAGTGCATTTAACAACGCGGTCATCGACACGTTTTTCGACCGGACCTACGAGGATATTTTCGGATTTACCTACAAGGAACTAATCATGCTGACGAATCTCTTTGCCTTGAGGGAAGAACGTGTCCAGCTAATCGATCGATTGAAAGGTTACGGCTCGGGCAAAACAATTTTATGGAATCCCTGGAGCGTAATCAATTATATCAGTGACCTTCGCAGACAAAGTCCAATATCCAACTATTGGGTGAATACTGGTAAAGCAGAGTGGGTGGCGTACAAAAATAAGTTCCGTTCCGAAGAAGAGCTAAGTCTATTAACGGCCTTGCTCGAGAACAAAGAGATCCAGATGCCCTTGACTAAAGGGTTGGATTTCTTGGAGAAGAATAACACCCTGCTGAACTTTTTGAATTATGCTTTTTACTCAGGGTACTTAACATTTACCGAATATGACAGCACTCATGCTTCTTTCGCCATCCCCAATCAAGAGGTCATGGAAGCCTGGATAGCCAATTTAAATAGATTAATCGAAGAACTGCCGATTGAATTGAACTGGGGAGAAATCCTCGGCAATCTGGATGAATCGCCGGATAGCGAGAGGTATTTGGAACAAATTTTTGGGGAATTGTTGGCCAATAGTACAAGTTATATGGACCTGCCGCCCGAAAATTCCTACCATATGTGGATATTGGGCTTGTTGAGTACAATCATGAAATCTCATCGAGTCAGATCGAATCTGGAGGCTGGCGATGGAAGATTCGATATCGCAGTGACTCCCCTGTTCGAAGTCTCCAGAACGCGTAACTACATTTTTGAGTTAAAACGCTCCACCAGAGAAAGGGATTTGGAAGCTGACGTCACGGATGCGGTGCAACAGGTCATCGACAGGAACTATGCTGTTCATTTCGACCGCAAGGCTGACTTGGTCATCATAGGTGTTGCAGCATTTAAAACGAAGATAAAAATAAAGATTTCAATACAAAGTAAGGAAGATCTATACCCGGACAGCAGCATAATAGGCAGATTCAAAAAGTTTTAGCTGTACTATAAACTATCTGCCGGGGGCGAGCGTTTGATGGGGATATCCCTTTTTGCTTATATACTGTCAAGGGAGCCCTTGTTCAGACTTGACCCTTGTGGTTATGTACTGACGAGGGTTATTGGTTTGATTTCTTTTATGGGCAAGAACAGGCTTTCATGTCGGGGGTTGCGGCTAAAAGCCGTGGATGTTTTGTCCCGTCAGATAGGTTTCTACGGGCATAGTCACAGTTTTGCTGTCACTCTGGCGGCCGTCTTTAATTATCGTTGTTCAGCGTGTTTTTCAAGAATATGAACGACAGCCTCCCATGTATGTAACCCTTTTGCAATATCGACTATAAATTCTACCGCATATATACGTTCCATTCGCAGATGATACCCATTCAACATCAAAAATGATTTTGTCACCAGATAAGCTGTCCGCTTATTGCCGTTGTGAAAGCAATGATTTTTCACCAGAGATTCCAAAAACGCTGCGGCCTTATCAAATAAAGTTGGATAAGCATCTGCCCCAAATACACTTTGCCCGGGTCGATGTACCGCAGATTCCAGCAAACCATGATCTTTCACGCCTGCTTGCCCTGCGTCATTCATTCTTTTCATCATAAAATAGTGTGCTGCGATGACTTCTTCCTTGGTCAGAAAATTAGTCATATTATCGGTCCCTTAAATCCTCAAGAATCCCTTGATCCTCTTCAAAGATATCAAAGAAAGCTTCCAGAACTTCAGGACGAACATGATCGGGCAGCTTGCTTTGTCGAACCTTTTTCAATACCACTTCACCTCGATCATTTTCGATGAATTCAATTTCATCTCCTTGCGAAATATCCAGCTTTGCCGCAAGATTTTTAGGCAAGCTTACGCCCAGACTGTTTCCCATTCGACCTATTTTGCGGGTATAACGCTTCACATCCCGTTTATCCTTCGTCAATTTGACCACACCATTCATTGAATATTCTCCTTTCCATAGTATAATCCGTATTCAAAAAGTTATAACTTATAACAATAATAACTTTTATACATTTTATCAAATTTTTTTAAATATAGAAAGCAAAAATCCACAACCTTATGCGGTTGTGAATTTGTATGGGGAGGTCGAATTGTGGTCTGACCAATCCACAATTTGCCGGAGTGTGATGATCAGGATATTCAGGGAGGTTTCCCTATGAACTTGTACAACTTCAAATTTTATGGAAGACAAGTCATTCAGGCTAGTTTAGCATCCAAAAAGATGTACATAATAAGTGTAATTTAATATAATCAAAATAGAAGGAAAGTATTGATTTAATTGGTTTTTTAAGTGTAAAAGGTGGTGTAAAAATTGACTTACGTATTTAATTATGAACACTTTGATACTACAGAAAATCGCTTAACTTATAAGCCCAATTTCAATCCCTATGACTATGAAATACAGCAACTTATCTTAGAAGCAGAGAGAAATATCGGGGCATTAGCAAGGCTTGGATTAAAAGGCCATCCGCTTAAACCGACTATCTTGCGTAATTCACTAGTTAGAACAGCTCATTTCACCACTAAAATTGAACAAAATAAACTAGAGTTCAAAGAGGTTGAACAACTTTACCAAAATTATAGAAAAAACCCACTCACTATCAAACAAAAAGCACAATTGGAAGTTAAAAACGTTTTCGAAGCTTATGAGTATATATATAGTTTAGAACCAAACAAAGATTTTTCGGACATGGATGAACCTGTATTAAAAAGAATCCAAAGTACTTTAATGAACGACTTAACTCGCTATCCAGAGGGTTATAGGAGTATCCCGGTGGCCCTTCAAGATGGTGAGGGGCATGTCAGTTATCAGCCTCCTGCATATAACGAAATCCCACGACTTATGCGAGCCTACTTTTCTTGGCTGTACACTAGCGTTACCGGGTTTGAGAACCCTTATGAAACAGAGAAAGTAAATCTGGAAAAGAAAGTGCATCCTCTGATTATTTCAGGAATAACTCATCATTTAATAGGTTATATACACCCTTTTCCTGATGGGAATGGAAGGACTGCCCGGGCATTCTCAACCTTGGTTGGACTCATTCATTTCGACCTTGCTACAATTAAGGATGCATTTAGTGTTGAAGAATTTTTCGACAAAAGCATCGAGGATTACTACGATACACTTATGGCCGCAACCCAAGGTAATCTGAAACCTTTCATCGTATTTTATCTTGAATGCGTCAATGCTTCTCTTACCAAAGTTCTCAAAGAACTCCAACGTTACGATAGGGTAAAACATATTCGTGAATTGTTAGGAAAAGGGCATGCAAAAACAATGTTCGAGTTAATTAGCAGAATGGAAGACGGAGATGTGTTCCACAGACAATTGTTTGATGATATGTTAGACGCCTCATCCTCAAGTATTGCAAAAAACATCTCAAAACTGAAAGATTTGGGCGTTATAAAGCCAGGACTTGGCAGAGGGGAGTACATCGTTTGCATCACGGATTAAGCCAATTTAAACACATTAAGATGGATGAGCACTGTCTCTCGCTAACATTCCAGGAGAGAAGTGCTCTCTTAAATTTATTGAATCAACCCCCTGTCCAAACCTCCCCACACCATCCCCTACAGTCCCAGCCCCGCGTATCTATAAAGCCGCCCCGCTTTAATTCACTTCCTCCTGCTGCTCGGAGCCGCCGCCCTTTGGAATCGGCTTGCGCACCTGGCGCGTTTGTTCACTGAATGACTCCAGCGTTACGCCGTCGCCCAAATCTTGAGTCGATTCCAGTTCCTCGTAGGTTTCCGTGTCGATATATTCGTCGTGCTGGCCTGCTGTGTTGTTTTTAAGCGACTTGTAGATTTCCAGCGCTCTGTCCAGCTCGGCCTGGTTGTCGGAGATGAATTTGGCGGTTGCGGTGTCGTCGTAATCTTTGGCTTTTTTGGTATCGTAGAGGTTCAAATAAGACTTGATGGCATTGAACATATAGTTGCCCGGGGCAAAGCCATTTTTGGAGCTGTCGCCGGGTCTTTTCACGTCGGGATCGAGTGACTGCTGCCACCATTCGTATTTATCGCTGCTGCGCCGTCCGCCTTGGTTGACTTGTGCGGCGACGGCCGACTGTACGGCGAAGGTGCGGAATTCGCTGATTACTTTTTCTTTGAAGGAGCCGTGTTTTAAATCCAGGTCCTCGCAGTGGTCGATGGCGTGGTGGGTTTCGTGCGCGACCTCGATCAGCCTGTTGTGGTAGTCAGTAGTTTGGTTGGTGATTTCGTCATCCGAGAGCGGCTTGACGGTTACGCTGCCGTCTATGGCGAAGTCGGACGTGGGGGTGAAGAACGCCGCGGCCCCGCCGGTCGCGCCTTGTTTGAAGACCAGATCGTTTGCACCTTTATAGTAAAAAGCGGCCTTCTCCTGAACGCGGGTATAGGCGGAGGAAGGGATGTTGTTCTGGGAAGCGTCCAAATATTCCGTGCCCGATTCGAAAATCATTTTGCGCTGGAGAGCCGCCGGCCCTGGCGCGGGCGGTCCTGCTTGCGAACGGAACATTTGCGCGACGGCGCGGTTGCCGACGGTTTGCTGCAATTGCAGGATGCTGGAAGCGGGAGGTTGGGTGGAGCGTCCGGTTGTATGGCTTTCGTCTGGCTGCGCTTGTCTGCCTGGACGTTGGTGGTGTTGATTTTTCACGGGTGCCACTTCCTTTCAGGCTCCAAGGGCCGATTTCGACAAATAGCCAAACATCTCAGTATATTTCCTCAAATTATACTATAATCCGCGTTTCCCGTACACGGGGGTGGCGGTTCCGGCCGCTGGCCGTATCGGGAGTCAAGTTGGAAGTTCACCATTTGGACACATTTTTTTAAGCTTATTTTCAGATTTGTTTAATGTGGCATTATTCTTCCAAGGATATAGTGAATGAGGCTTTATGCTGCAGGACGAGTTTGACAGTTTGGAATGGAGGGATCCCTAGTGCTTGAGGTGAAGCAGGTCAGCAAGCTCTACGAGAATCAGCGCGGCGTGCACAACATCGATTTTACGATGCAGCGCGGTGAGATTGTCGGCTTTCTTGGACCGAACGGGGCCGGTAAAACGACGACGATGCGCATGATTACCGGTTATTTGAACCCGACGCGCGGACAGATCTATGTGGATGGATTGTCGATGGCTGACCATCCGAAGAAGGCGCGCCGCAAGATTGGCTATTTGCCGGAGACGCCGCCGCTTTACCCGGAGATGTCGGTGCAGGCGTATTTGCGTTTTATCGCCAACTTGCGCGATATTCCCGCCCGTGAGCAGAAGCTGCGAGTGGGTGCCGTTATAGAAAAGCTGGGGCTGCAAGGCCGCGAACGGCAGGTTATCCGCGGCTTGTCCAAGGGCTACAGGCAGCGCCTGGGCTTGGCACAGTCGATTCTGCACGAGCCGGATCTGCTGATTCTCGATGAGCCGACCTCGGGGTTGGACCCGAAGCAGATCATCGAGATACGCCAGCTTATCCGCGAGCTGGGCGAGAAGCATACGGTGCTGCTCAGCACGCACATTTTGCCGGAGATCAACGCGCTGTGCAATCGCGTGTTGATCATCAATCAGGGCCGCGTCGTGCTCGACGAGCGCCCTGAGCATTTGAGCCGCGCCATGGGCGAGACCTTCGAGGTGTCCCTCGAAGTGCGAGGCCCGCGGGAGCGGGTGCTCGCCGAGCTGCGCAGCGTGGACGCGGTCGCAGCGGTGCGCGACCTGAGCGGCGATACGCCCGCTCAGGCCATCGCAGGCGGCGCCGCAGCCGCGCCGCCCGACCCGGCGGCGCTCGCCGACGCCGCCGATCCGGCGGCCGCAGCGGAGCCGGCCGCCAGCGGGGACATCGTCCGCGTGCGGGTCACGGCCGCGGACGGCGCGGACATTCGCGAGGCGCTGTTCTTCCGCCTCGCGAATGCCCAACTGCCTATCCTCGAAATGAGGCGCGAAAGCGCCAGCCTCGAGGATATCTTCCTCAAGCTGACGACCGATGAGCCGTCAGCCGAGCCGCAGCCGTCAGCGGACCCGCAGCCGGCGGACGAAGAAACGGAGGTGGACGCCGATGCGTAGAATGTGGGCGATTTGCTCCAAAGAGCTGCAAATGTATTTTTACTCGCCGATTGCGTACGTGGCGTTTGCGTTTTACGTGCTGCTGTCGAGCTTCTTTTTCTACGTCAGCTTTGTCACCGCACAGCCGGCGATTGTCGACGCCCGGTATGTGGTCAGCAACACGACGTTCGTCTATCTGTTCATCATTCCGCTCCTGACGATGCGGCTGGTCGCCGACGAGTTCCGTCAGGGCACCGACGAGCTGCTGCTTACCTCCCCGGCGGGCATCGGCGAAATCGTACTCGGCAAATACGTCGCCGCGCTCGTCGTCCAGCTGGCGCTGGTCGCCATCAGCCTGATCTATCCGCTGATCATGTCGGCCTTCGGCACGCTTGACCAGCCGATCATGTGGCTGTCCTACCTGAGCATGTTCCTGCTCGGCGCGGCGATGATGGCCATCGGCCTGTTCGCATCGTGCCTGACCAACAACCAGATGGTCGCGGGCATCGCCGGATTCGTCATTTTGCTCGTGCTGTGGCTGCTCGACTGGCTCGGGGACAGCTTCGGCGGCAAGCTGAAGGACTGGGTCACGCAATTTTCGCTGAACAGCCATACCGCTAACCTGCAAAAAGGCATTTTACACGGCGGCGATATCGTGTATTACGCCACTTTGACGGCTGTATTCCTCATTCTCGGCATGCAAGTGCTGGAAAGAAAGCGGTGGAGGTAAGCGCGATGAATAAATGGATACGAGGCACCAACGCATTTGTCGTTTCGATCGCCGTCATCGGCATCTTTATCGTCCTGACCCTGTTTCTGCATTCCTTGAAGGGCTTCCAGCTCGACATGACCAAAAACAAAAGCTTTACGCTCTCCGAGCAGACGCTGAATACGCTGAAAAATCTCGATCAGGACATTCACATCATCGCTTTCACCAACGCCGGACAAAACGAATTTGTCACCCGGCAGGTCGTCGATATGGCGCAGGAATACAAGAAGCGCAGCAGCCATATCACCTTTGACGAATACGACATGCTCAAGCAGCCTTCGATGGCCCGGCAGTACGGCGTCGATCAGGGCGGCACGCTCATCTTTGAAAGCGGCGACCAGAAGAAATCGGTCAACTTTTACGAGATGTTCATTGCCGGTCAGCAGCAGGACGGCTCCTACCAGTTCAGCGGTGAGGAGAAGCTGACGCAAGCGATCATCGGCCTGACGTCCAAGGAGAAGCACACCGTTTACGCGTTGTCCGGGCATCAGGAGTTGCCGCTCGCCCAGCTGAGCGTGCTCAAAAGCAGCCTGGAAGGCGAGAACTTCGAGGTTAAGGAACTCAACCTGTACCGCGACGGCAAAATCCCCGACGATGCGCAGATGCTGCTGCTGCTCGGGCCGCAAAACGATTTGAACGACAAAGAAACCGAGCTGATCAAGGCGTATTTGAAAGATAAGGGCAAAATCTACATCGCCCTTGGCTTCAATGAAAACATGGCCACCCAGTGGAAAAATATCGACTCGATCATGAGCGAATACGGCGTCAAGGACCAGCATGCGGTGGCGATCGAAGCCAAGCAAACGACGCTGTTCGATCCGCTGACGATCATCCCGGAATACGGCGACCACGATATTACGAGCAAGCTTTCGCAATACAATCTGGTGACGATCATGTCGCTGGCCGTAGCGCTGGGCGCAGAGGAGAATCCGGGCGATCTGACGACTTCGCTGCTGCTGACGACGACCGACAAGGCCTACGGCGAAACGGACATCGCGATGCTCAAGCAATCGCGCACCAAGCAGGACGACACCGACGTCAAGGGGCCGCTCAATCTCGGCTATGCCGTGCAGGACAAGGATCAGAAGCCGAAAGCGGTCATTCTCGGCGGCTCGACCTTCCTGCTCGATCAGGAAATTCAGAATCAGGGCAATAAAGATTTTGCGCTCAACAGCATCGGCTGGCTGCAGGAGCAAAAGGATCAGGTCACGATCCGGCCGCGCGAAGGCGATGCCTATCAGGAAGCGCTGATCTCGCCGGGGCAAGCCAACTTTATTTTCCTCATGACGATTGTTGCCTTCCCGCTGGTGCTGCTGATTGCCGGCGGACTGATCTGGTGGAGGAGGAGACGCGGATGAAGCGCTTGTGGCCTACGCTATTGCTCGTGCTCGTCTGCGCGGCAGGGTTCTGGTTTGCGGCGAGCAGGAACTTTTTCCGCGAAGAGGAGCAGCCGCCGCAGGCGTTTGTCACCGTCAAGGCGGAGCAGGTGCAGTCCATCAGCGTCGAGACGGCTGATAATCAGGTGGCGCTGCAGCGCAAGGATAACGACTGGGAGATGACCAAGCCCGGTCCGGCTCCGGTCAGCGCGAATCAGGTGGAGAGCTGGATCAGCTCGCTGGGCCTGGTGACGCAGGAGAAACTGGTCGAGGACAATCCCGCCGATCTGGCGACTTACGGGCTCGACAAACCGCTGCAAACCTATCGCGTAACGTTGAAAGACGGTACATCGCAAGCGCTGCTGGTCGGCCAGCCGCTGCCGATTGAGGGCTACTCCTACGCCAAGCTGGACGGCGCGACGGGCGTATATCAGGTGAGCGACCAGTCGCTTGGCCTGCTGAACCATACGGCGGTCGACTTTATCGACGCGCAGCCGATCGCCTTTGACGTCGATCAGGTGCAAAGCGCCAAGCTCGTCTGGAAGGGCCAGACGTGGTCGTTGACCAAAAGCGACAAGGACAAACCGGCCGCAGACGCCAAGTGGAAGCTCGGCGACAAGGAACTGACCGGGTCGGATGCCAGCGGGTTGCTGAACGGCTTGACGTTCCTGCGCACGTCGCAGCTGACGAAGCCAGTGGCGGATGCGCCGACAGACGGCGGCGAGCTGAGCCTTGAGGTGACGCTGGACGACAATGGCTCCGCCAAAACGGAGCGGTATCAGGGCAAGCTGAGCGACAATCTCGTTTGGCTGGGCAAGATAGGCGGCGCTTGGACGTACGCATTAACGACTGAAGATGTGCAAAAAGCAGCCGACGCCTTTGCTGACAAAAGCAAATAAGGCGCGCGCAGACTGGCCGGCTTGACCGGCGAACAGCTGCCGGAGGCCATTCGTTTCCCTTGCAGGGACGGATGGCCTTTTTGGCGTGCAAGCGCGTAAAACGCTTTTGACATAAAAATCCCCTCATCGCGAATATACTCGCATGTAAGCGTACACTTGCTTGCCACAAGCGCACGAAGGGGGTTTTTGCACAATGGAATGGTATGTGAAAGTATGGAAAAATTATGTGGGTTTCCAAGGAAGGGCTCAACGCAAAGAGTATTGGATGTTTGTTTTGTTTAATATTATCGCCAGCATCATACTCGCCATCATCGACTGTGTTATCGGCATTCAACTGTTGTCGGGGTTGTATTCGCTGGCGGTGCTGCTGCCCTCCCTGGCCGTAGCGGCGCGCAGGCTGCACGATATCGGCAGAAGCGGCTGGTGGCAGCTGATCGCCCTGATTCCTTTGATCGGCGCGATCATCTTGATCGTATTTTTATGCCAGGACAGCCGGGCTGACAACAAATACGGCCCGAATCCGAAATATTAAGCTGCGCCGGGGCTTTCCCAAAGTCAGAAGATGACGGCAGGAAGGCTCTTTTTTGCAAAAATAAATTTGTCCAGGCTATTGAATGTCCTTCTTCGCGCGTGTATACTTCATACTACGAGAATATGAGGGGGATTGTTAATGAGCTGGTATGTGAGCGTGTTGAAAAAGTATGCGGTTTTTGAAGGGCGGGCGCGGCGTCAGGAATACTGGATGTTTACCTTGATTCAGGCGATCATTAGCGTTATTTTTGGGATCGGTTATACCATCGGTTTTGTGATGCTTGGCGCATTGGCGATGACGGGAGCGTCAGAGTATAATTCAGCGGGACTGCCTGACTTCTCCGGCGCGGGGTCTTTGGCGGCAGTGCTGGTTATCGGTATTGTAGGACTTCTGAACACTTTGTATGGAATAGCCACGTTGCTGCCTACTCTGGCCGTCGGCGCGCGCAGACTGCATGATACCGGACGAAGCGGTTGGTGGCAGCTGATCTCGCTGGTGCCGTTTGTCGGCGGGATCATCCTGCTCGTCTTTTATTGCCTGGACAGCGAGGGAGACAACCAATACGGCCGCAACCCTAAATACTAAGCTGGTCGGACCTCCCTTCTTCGGGAGGTTTTTGTATAATATTGTGAAAAATAGTAACCAAAAGCGAACATTTAAACCTGCGGTTAATTAAAATGTGCGGATTGGACAAAAAAAATCTCCGAAATTATGGGTAAAAATACCGTTTTTAAAGGGTGTAACTATTTACTATCGGCAGCAAACCGATTAAAATGAATATTACAGTGTCTGGAATTTTTGAACACTTCTTAAAACGCGAATGTAATTGAAAGTGTTTTCCTCACAAGAAATGGATTTTTAACACATCACGGTCATACGCGGAATGACGAGGAGAGGGCGGTTGGGGAATGGTAACGAAGAGATCGGATCAAGGAACTATGGACAAAATGCTCGGCAAGGTGTTGAAGCATGATGTCATCAGCAAAGCGGGCCTGATGCTCGTTCCCGCGCGCACGAAGCTGACCTGGGGGCACATCAAGCTGCTTCAGCAGCACCGCGTGTCGGCTGCCGATCTGATGTATGCGTCCGAGGCGTTGCCGACCGTCGCCGAATCTCTCGTTGCCGAGGCTTCGCAGTATGCGGAGGATTTGTTCTATCGGATTCGCCGCAACCGCAAGGTGCCGCTGCTTGAAATTCGGACGGAACTGATTCCGTACATTCAGCAAATTACCGAGCATCCGAACCTGTTCGAGGTGCTGGATTCCGTGAAGGTGAAAGATCAATATACGTATAAGCACAGTGTCGGCGTAGGGGTTTTGGCGACGCTGCTCGGCAAGTGGCTCAGGCTCGACAAGGCTGAGTTGGCCGTGCTGTCGCTGGGCGCGACCTTGCACGACGTCGGCAAAATGCGGATTTCCCAGGATATGCTGCAAAAGCCGGATAAACTGTCCGGCGACGAGTTTAACGAGATGAAGCGACACACGATCTACGGCTACGAAATGCTCAAGGAAGCGCCGGGGATCAATCCACGCATTCCGCTGATCGCCTTGCAGCATCATGAGCGCGTGTGCGGAGCAGGTTATCCGCTGCAGCTCAAGGAGCAGCAGATCGATGATTTGAGCCGGATCGTCGCCGTCGCCGACGTTTTTCACGCGATGACCTCGACACGCCCTTATCAGGAGGCCGTTCCCTTCCATGAGGTGATCGATCAACTGCTGGACCGCACGGGCAATATTCTCGACCCGTATGTGGTCAATGTCTTTTTGCAAAATATCGCTTCCAACATGGTTGGCCGCAAGGTGCTGCTGAACGATGGCCAGTGGGGCGAGGTCATCTACATCAATCCGCACGATTATTTGAAGCCGCTCGTCCGCATCAACGAGTCGTTCGTCGATTTGAGCAAGGAGCGGGCGATCCGCATTTGCGAAATTATCGCTTGAATTTGAACGTCCAGCAAGTTTCGGCCTCTGTGCCTGCCTCGGCAGGTGCGGGGGCTTTTTGGCATTCTACAAAAATTTTCCCCCCGGCACATAAAGCGGAATAAATTGGGAAGCCTATAGCTATCAACGGAAAGGAGGGTTACATTCTCATGTACAATCAAACGACGAATCAAACCATTTCCAGCAAAGAGCTCGCGTACATATCCGATTCTCTGAAGAACGAAGAACTCCTGATCAAGCTGAGCGTACAAGGCGCTGTCGAAGGCCAGACCCCGTCGCTCAAGCAAACGTTGGCACAATTGTCTCAAGAGCGTCTGCAAACGGTCAACCTGCTGATCAACACCCTGCAGCAGCAATCCGGCATCACTCACTAATATTCGCAACCTCAGGAGGTGCAAGGCACGTGTATCAGCAAAATCCCTATGCCGGCCAAAGCTTCGGCACACAGCAAACCCAGCAAAGCCAAGGTCAGCAGGTTTACCTGCAGGAGCAGGACCTCGCCAACTTTATTTTATCCGAATTGAAGCGCACCGCCCGCGAATATGCCACGGCGACGCTGGAAGCAGCCAATCCGCAAATCCGCCAGCTGTTCCAATCGCTGCTCCAGCAAACGCTGAACGCTCAGGGGCAGGTGTTCCAGGAGCTGCAAAAGCTGAACGGCTACAACGACATCCAACCGGCCCAGCAGCAGCAATTGCAGCAAGAAGTGCAAAAGCAAAGCCAAACGGCGGCGCAATTGCAATCTTTTGTGCAGCAAAACCTGAGCAAAATCAGCATCAGCAGCGGTATGATGCAAAATCAGGCATTCCAGCAGCCGAATCAAGGCCAGCTTCCGCTGCAAACCCAGTCGTTTATTCCGACGAATGCGGGCGTGCAACAGGGCTTTCAGCAGCAACAGCCGCTGAGCGGGTCCACCTACGGCAGCACGCTGTACGGCCAAAGCCAGCAACAGCAACAACAACCGCTGCACAACCCGACAAGCGGCTACGGCACCGGCCTGCAAACGCAGCAATTCCAGCCTTCGCTGGACCAAACCTATAACACCTCGACGAGCTTTGGCTCCGATTACGGTTCCAGCAGCGGCAGCAGCACTTCGGGCAAAACCGGCTCCGGCTATTATGCCGGCTCGGCAAACGAAACCGCCAGCACCGGCAAAGCGCAAAGCTTCAACCAGCGCCAGACGGCGGGTGGCAATTTGACCAGCAGCGAGACCTCCGCATATTCGGCAGGGGGCGTCAAATCGCAAGACGGCAGCAAATACAGCTTCTAATCGCATCAAAAAGGTCCGCGCCTCCCGCCAGCGTATGAACGCTGTGGGAGGCGTTTTTTTGCTTGACGGCGTGCCCTGGGCTGCTTGTGCACGCAACGTAAGGTCCCCTGCGCGCTATTCGTTTGGGCAGCGGTTCAAGCAAATCTGTCCACCAGCGGAGCCTGCGGAGGACGAGAGGCAGCCCGGCATCGCTCATTGTCGCGTTCGGGAGAAGTAGGGAGGACTGTGCGGTTATGCCGCGGCTCCCTGGACCCTTACGCGCCGCACGCGATTCCCGGCGAGCAGTGCTTGCCTGCCGCATGGTGGCGGTTAACCCCAAGGGGCTGGGATTGCTCGACATCACCGGTCCCTCAGCCGGTTCGACTTGCGAATGCGCGGCAGCGCACTCGGCGGCTGCTTGCGAATCCATGTCAGGAAGCCGGCCATATCCGGGTCCGCGCGCAGCGCTTCCAGCGTGTTCAGCCCGCTCGCCAACTGCTCGTTGGTAAACAGGGCATGAATCTGCTTATGGCACGGGATGCACAGCGCGGCTGTAGGCAGCAGCGAGCCGCCGCATTCCCGCGGCGTCAGATGATGCTCGGTCGTGGCGACGCCGGCGCGCCCGCACAGCTCGCAATCGCCGGCCGTTTGCCGGGCATCGAGAGCCGGGCCGCCCGGCGTCCGCTTGCGTTTGTTCGGCATCGACGTTCTCCTTTCGCTTGAAGGGCTTGGCAGAGATTGTGTATATTTTGTCCGTTTTCTTGAAGATTCATGGTCTTGAACCTGCTTGTCATACATATATAAAGTACAAAGGATGTCCAATTCTTGGGAAAAGGGTGCAAAGACGATGAAAAAAACATGGATTTACGGAACCGCCACGCTGCTGCTCCTCGGAGCGCTCACGACCGCTTGCGGCAGCAAGGATGAAGAACCGCAGCCCGAGCAGCAAGGCATGACCTCTTCGGTCCAAACAGCCGTCGTCAAGACGGCAGCAGGGCCGGACGGCGCCGTGCAAACTGTGCGCGCGGACGGCAAGCCGACGCTGAACGCCACGGTGGCCCAAGACGGCAACACCGCTGTCATCCAGTATACCGTAACGAACCTGGAACTGTCCGCCGAGCATATGGGCAAGGCGAACGTGCCGGGCGAAGGCCATCTGCATCTGTACGTCGACGGCAAGCAAAAAGCGATGCTGAACACCGATGCTCCCGTCAAGCTCACCCATTTGAGCGCGGGCAAGCACGTTGTCCTGCTGGAGCTGCAGCAGAATGACCATTCCGATCTGAACGTGAGCAAAGAGCTGACGATTCAAGTGCCGGCAGCAGACGGGGCAGCGAAATAGCGAATAGCGGCAGCGAGCCGGGGCGATGCTCCGGCTTTTTTTGATATCCAACATCGATGGCTTACCGTCGTCACCCCGGCATGGAAGCAGAGATCTTCATAAAAAAAGAACAAGTGTTTGCTGTTGAAAAAACGGAAGAATTCACGCCTCCGCAGGCGCTTTGCCGGCGATTTCGCGATTTGACACACCTTCTCGCGTAGCATAGACTGGTGGTAATATGGCACGAGTGCCGCTTAATCGGAGGGAATCGTGTGATCGTTGATATACGTCAGTGGAAGCATGTGTTTAAGCTGGACCCTGACCGGGAGCTTGCGGACGATGCGCTGGAACGGCTTTGTTTGTCCGGCACAGACGCGATTCTGGTCGGCGGAACGACCGGCGTTACGTTTGACAATACCGTCGACTTGCTGGCGCGCATTCGCCGCTACGAGGTGCCTTGCGTACTGGAAATTTCCAGCCGCGACGCCATCGTGCCGGGGTTCGATTTGTTTTTGATTCCCGTGGTGCTCAATGCCAGGGACCCGCAGTGGATCGTCGGGCATCACCATGCCGCGCTCAAGGAATACGGAGCGCTGCTTAACTGGGACGAAATTTTGACCGAGGGCTATGTCGTGATGAACGGCGAAGCGGCCGCGGCGGGGCTGACTTCGGCCGATACGGCGTTGGACGCCCGCGATGTCGCGGCGTACGCCCGCATGGCGGACAAGCTGTTCCGCATGCCGATCGTGTATGTGGAATACAGCGGCAAGTTCGGCGACATGGAACTGGTGAAGCAGGCGGGTGGGGTGCTGGAGCAAGCGCGGCTGTTTTATGGCGGCGGCATCGACAGCGTGGACAAGGCCCGGACGGCGGCGGCGGTCGCCGACACCATCGTTGTCGGCAACATCGTTTACAGCGACCTGGAGCAGGCGCTATTGACGGTCCAGCTTGACGGATAACGAAGAACAGGAAGGTACAGACATGAACGAAACTGTAAATATCATGGAGGCCGTGAAACGGCTGAACCGCGAGCAGCGCAAGGCGGTCGAAGCTACCGAAGGGCCGCTGCTGATCATGGCCGGAGCGGGAAGCGGCAAGACGCGCGTGCTGACGCACCGCATCGCCTATTTGATCGCGACGCGCAAGGCGGCGCCATGGAGCATTCTTGCGATTACGTTCACCAATAAAGCGGCGCGGGAGATGCAGGACCGGGTCGGCAAGCTGGTTGGCGGATCGGCGAACGATATTTGGGTATCGACGTTCCACTCGATGTGCGTGCGTATTTTGCGCCGCGATATTTCGCGGATCGGCTTTACGTCCAATTTTTCCATTCTCGATTCCGCAGACCAGCTTTCGGTGGTCAAAACTTGCTGCAAGGAGCTGAACATCGATACGAAGAAATTCGAGCCGAAGTCGTTCCAGGCGGCCATCAGCACGGCCAAAAACGAGCTGATCACGGTGCAGCAATACGAGAACAAAATCGGCGACTACTTTCAGGGATTGACCGCCAAGGTGTATGGCTTGTATCAGAAAAAGCTCCGCGCCAACAACTCGCTGGATTTCGACGATTTGATTATGGCGACGATTCATCTGTTCAAGGAAGTCCCGGACGTGCTGGAGTTTTACCAGAACAAATTTCAATATATCCATGTGGATGAATACCAGGATACGAACCGCGCGCAATACATGTTGTGCCAGATGATTGCCGACAAGCACAAGCGCATCTGCGTGGTCGGCGACAGCGACCAGTCGATCTATCGTTGGCGCGGCGCGGATATTGCGAATATTTTGAACTTCGAGAAGGATTATCCGAACGCGACGGTCATCTATTTGGAGCAAAATTACCGCTCGACGTCGAATATTTTGCAGGCCGCGAACAAGGTGATCGCCAACAATACCGGACGCAAGCCGAAAAACTTGTGGACGGATAAAGAGGGTGGCAGCAAAATCAAGCTGTATCAAGCCGATTCCGAGCATGAGGAAGGCTATTTTATCGCCGGCGAAATCAACAAAAATATTGCCCGGGGCAAAAACCGCAGCCAACACGCGATCCTGTACCGCACGAACGCCCAGTCGCGGGTGATCGAGGAAATTTTGATCAAATCAGACATTCCGTATACGATCGTCGGCGGCATCAAATTCTATGATCGTAAAGAAATCAAGGATATTCTGGCGTATTTGCGCCTGATTTCCAATCCCGACGACGATATCAGCCTGTCGCGGATCGTCAACGTGCCCAAACGCGGCATCGGCGATACGACGATGGACAAGCTTGCCGATATGGCGGCGCGGCGCGGATTGTCGCTGTTTGCGATGCTGGAGGAGGTCGACGGGCTGGAGATCAGCTCCCGCACGAAGCATGCGCTGGCCGATTTCCGCGAGATGATCGAGAACCTGAACCGGATGGTCGAATATTTGTCCGTCACCGAGCTGACGGAGAAGATGCTGGAGCTCAGCGAATACCGGCTGGAGCTGCAGCGTGAGAATACGCTGGAATCGCAGGCGCGGCTGGAGAACATCGAAGAGTTCCTGTCCGTGACGCTCGATTTCGAGAAGCGCAACGAAGACAAGTCGCTTGTGTCGTTCCTGACCGATCTGGCGTTGATCGCCGATATCGATACGATGGACAAGGATACGGAAGAGAAGGACGCCGTTGTGCTGATGACGATGCACAGCGCCAAGGGGCTGGAGTTCCCGGTTGTGTTCATCATCGGCATGGAGGAAGGCGTGTTTCCGCACAGCCGGGCGTTCACCGACGATGAGGAACTGGAGGAGGAACGGCGGCTCGCTTACGTGGGCATTACCCGCGCGGAGGAGGAGCTGCTGCTCACCAGCGCGCGCATGCGCACGTTGTTTGGCCGCACCGCCAGCAACGCCCCATCGCGATTTCTCGCCGAGCTCCCGCAGGAGATCGTGGAGAATGTCTCGATGGGCGGTGGCGGTGGCGGTTACGCGCGCCCGGCGCGCGGGTCCTGGTCCGGCGGCGGCAGCTCCGCCGGCGGATATGGCGCCGGGGCGAAGCCCGTCGGCGCAGGGCGCAGCCCAGGCGGCGGTGGCGGCGCCTGGGGGCAGCCGGCCGCGTTCGGCAAGCCCGCGGCCTTGGGCAGCGCGCCGGCGTCCGGCGGCGCGGCGAGCGCGGCCCGGCCGGCTGCGGCAGCGGCCGGGGGCGGCGACAAGGTGGCCGACTACAAAGCCGGCGACAAAGTCGCGCACGGCAAATGGGGCATCGGCACCGTTGTCACGGTCAAAGGCTCGGGCGCGGATACCGAGCTGCAGGTGGCGTTTCCCGCCCCGGTTGGCCTGAAACGCCTGATGGCTCAATTCGCGCCGATTACGAAGCAATAAATACAGAGAGGAAGCGTCCGTAATGTCAGAAGCCATGGCGGCAATGAAATCCCTTATCGAAGAAATCAATCAGCACAACTATAACTACTATACGCTGGATAATCCGACGATCTCCGATAAGGAATACGACCTGTTGTACGATCGCCTCGTCGCGCTTGAGCAGGAAACCGGCGTGATTTTGCCCGATTCGCCGACGCAGCGCGTAGGCGGCGAGGTGCTCAAGGGTTTTGAACCGCACCGCCACTTGTCCCGGCTGTGGAGTCTCGACAAAGCGCAAAACGCTGAAGACCTCGGGGTCTGGCATACGCGCGTCCTCAAGCTGATCAACGATTATAACGGCAAAAATCCCGAGACGCCGCTTCCTGATCCATCTTTTGTCGTCGAGCTGAAATTCGACGGATTGACGCTGAATCTGACCTATACGGACGGCAAGCTGACGCAAGCGGCCACGCGCGGCAACGGCGTCGTTGGCGAAAGCATTTTGGCCCAAATCAAGACGATCAAATCGATTCCGCTGGAAATTCCGTTCAAGCCGGGTACGATTGAGGTTCAGGGCGAAGGCATGATGTTTTTGTCCGTGCTTGAAGCCTACAACCAGACTGCGGCCGAGCCGCTCAAAAACGCCCGCAACGCCGCTGCCGGCGCACTTCGCAACCTCAATCCGAAGGTGACGGCCGAGCGCAAGCTGAACGCCTTTTTTTACAACATCGGTTATGCCGACGGCATCCGGTTCGAGACACATGCGGACATGCTGCAATTTTTGCGCGACAACCGCTTTAAGGTGAGCGACCGCATCCATTTTTTCCAGACGATTGAAGAAGTGGCGGCCGAATTTGAGCGGATTGCCGAGGAACGGCTCCAGTACGACTATTTGATCGACGGCGGCGTGGTGAAGCTGACCGATATGCGTACTCGCGAAGTGCTTGGTTATACCGACAAGTTCCCGCGCTGGGCCGTGGCGTTCAAATTCGAGGCCGAGGAAGCGACGACGGTGCTGCAAAGCGTATCCTGGGAAGTGGGCCGCACCGGCAAAATTACGCCGTCGGCTCGCGTCGAGGCCGTGGAGTTGGCTGGAGTGACCGTGCAGAACTGCACCTTGAACAATGCCGGCGACATCGAACGCAAAAATCTTACGCACGCCCTGGGCAGCCTCGTCTACATCCGCCGCTCCAACGATGTCATTCCCGAAATTCTCGGCAAAGTAACCGATGAGCAGGACGGCGAGGAAATCGTCGTTCCGACCGTCTGCCCGTCGTGCGGCAGCGAGTTGGAGCAGCGCGGCGCGCATCTGTTTTGTTTGAACCGGCTGGGCTGCAGTCCGCAGTTGATCGGCCGCATTACGCATTTTGCTTCGCGCGACGCGATGGATATCGAAGCGTTCAGCGAGATGACCGCAGCGCAGCTGCATCAGGAGCTTGGCGTCAAAGACCCGGCGGATCTGTATACACTCCAGTTCGACGATCTGATCAAGCTGGAGCGGTTCGGCGAGAAAAAAGCCAGCAAGCTGCTGGAGGCGCTGGAAAAGAGCAAAACCCGCGACTTGGCCTCCTTCCTGTATGCCTTGGGCATCCCGAACTCCGGCAAAACGACGACCAAGGTGCTGGCCGACCATTACCGCAGCCTGGACAAGCTCAGAGAAGCGACGACCGAGGAACTGATTACGCTGCCTGATGTCGGTGGGATCGTAGCGGAGAACATCCAATCGTTTTTCCGCGATCCCGTGATTGAAGACAGTCTGACCCGCATGTTTGCGGCGGGAGTCGCTCCTGTGGCTCCCGAAGCGCCTGAGGTGGCGGAAGCGGATGTGGACAATCCGTTTTTCGGCAAAACCGTCGTGTTGACCGGTACGCTCAGCTCGATGGGACGGGACGAATGCGCCCAAAAACTCGAAGCGCTTGGCGCCAAAGTTACCGGCAGCGTATCGAAGAAAACCGACATCGTCATCGCTGGCGAAAGCGCCGGCAGCAAGCTGACCAAGGCTCGCGATCTGGGCATTCGCGTTATTGAAGACGAGCAGGAATTACTGAGTATGCTGGGCGGGGCGCAGGAATAGCCGTTGCTTTGGCCCAAGGGGGATGAAGGAATAGGATGCTGCACATTGTAAATGGAGACGTTTTTGCCACCAAGCTGGCAGCATCCGGCATTGCCGGTGACGTGCTTGTTTGGCGGGAATCGTTATACGAGGGGCCGGTAGGCGAGGATTTGACGGTCAGTCCGCTGCTTGGGGAGAGGGCCGCTTACATGCAGCGCCGGCTTGGCGTGCCGTCGGAGATGTTTATTGCGGGTACATGGCGGCAGGAACGGGAGCTTGCTGCTCTTGCCGATACCTCCGTGCCGATTGTTCTCTGGTTCGAGCGTGATCTTTACGATCAGCTGATGTTGGCATACCTACTTTCCCGGCTGCAGCGAGCCGGGGTCGAGCACGATCGGCTGTTTATGGTCTGCATGGATGCGTTTCCGGGCGTGGAGCCGTTTTTCGGCTTGGGTCAGCTTACGCCGGAGCAGGTGGCCTCGTTGCATGGAACGTGGACGGCTGTCGCGGCTGAGCAGTTGCAGCTTGGTTCGCGTGTCTGGGCCGCTTATGTCAGCTCCGATCCCGCGGCTTTGGAATGCCTCTTAACAGAAGACTTGTCCCCCTTGTCTTTTATGACCCGGTCACTACAGACGCATCTGAAACGATATCCTTCCTTGCATAACGGTCTGAGCGGCTTGCAGCAGTTGGTGCTGGAACTGCTTGCGGAGCAGGGCAGACAGGCGGAGTTGCTGCCGCTTTTCCGTGCGGTTTGCGAGCGGACTGCTGACTTTGGTTTGGGCGACTTGCAGTTTTGGGCGTTGATAGACGAGCTTCGCTTATGCAGCGTGCCGTTGATTGCAGTGCACGGCGGCGATTGGCTGCCGCGCTTTGGAGAAGCGCCTTCCCCGGACTTTTCTGCATGGAGGGTGGAGTTGCTGGAAGCCGGCACTCGGGTGCTGCATGGAGGGTTAGACCATATCCAGCTTAATGGAATCGACGAGTATATCGGGGGTGTCCGCTTGCGCGGAAACGGGCCGGTCTGGCGCTGGAACCCTGCGGCTATGCGGCTTTCACAAGCTTAGAATAAAAAAATGAATCAGATGCTTGCAATTCTTTTTGAAACCTGCTAATATAAATTTCTGTCACCACTTGAAGTAATGCATTAACGCTTTAACACAGAAATACAAAGCTCCTTGAAAACTGAACAAATAAATGAACGAATCAAAACAAGAGATTGCAAAATCTCGCTAGCTTTGACAATGAGCTATTCAGCTTAACAATAGGTTTGACCTTATTGGAGAGTTTGATCGTCGATCAAATCTGCAATGAGGACATTATTGGAGAGTTTGATCCTGGCTCAGGACGAACGCTGGCGGCGTGCCTAATACATGCAAGTCGAGCGGATCATTTCCTTCGGGAGATGGTTAGCGGCGGACGGGTGAGTAACACGTAGGCAACCTGCCCTGGAGATCGGGATAACTATGGGAAACGATAGCTAAGACCGGATAACTGGTTTTCTCGCCTGAGAGAATCATGAAACACGGAGCAATCTGTGGCTTGAGGATGGGCCTGCGGCGCATTAGCTGGTTGGTGA
>Ga0206102_1000009_pt1 | contig 220677 bp, 183 predicted proteins | sample 1B1Ametagenome_FD_148645 | JGI IMG/M metagenome (GOLD analysis project Ga0206102, IMG submission 148645) | Enriched microbial communities from leaf-cutter ant dump, University of Wisconsin, Madison, United States - 1B1A | ecosystem: Environmental > Terrestrial > Nest > Insects nest > Nest dump... | reverse complement strand
ATGTGTAGCTCTGGTATTCCGAGCATTTCGTTGATATACTGGGGTTGCATCTGTCATTTCCTTTTTTGTTGTTGGGTAGGACTTACAACAATACAGGATTTGCAGATGTTTTTCCATTTCTAACCGCATTTTATGGCGTCAACCACTGATTTCTGTTTTGAGCCAAAATGATTGCCGCTTTTAATAACACGATTTTAGGAAACTCTACTACTGCATGCGATCGGCGTTTTTCAGCGGCCGGACGGCAATTTTGTATACAAATACGCGCAATTAATCCTTTACGGCGACTAGTCAAACCGCTATACTTAAAGTTGAGGTTTTTTGAAATCGAGTTTCATTGGGTGAAACCCAACGAGAACAAGCAGATTGCATTCAAGGAGGAACTTTCATGTCTCAAAAGGACGCGTTTTCCGTGCGCAAGCAGCTTAGCGTCGGAAACCATGTGTATCAGTACTACAGCTTGCCCGATTTTGAAAGCCAGGGCAATGGCGCAATCGGCAACCTGCCGTTTTCGATCAAGGTGCTGCTCGAAGCTGCGGTTCGTCAATTCGACGGCAGAGCGATCACCAGCGAGCACGTGAAACAAATCGCCGGCTGGGCCAATGGCCGCGACGATAACAAAGAAATTCCCTTCATTCCTGCCCGTATCGTATTGCAGGACTTCACCGGCGTTCCGGTCGTCGTCGATCTGGCCGCGATGCGCGCCACGATGGCCCGCGAAGGCGGAGATCCGAAGCGGATCAACCCGCTCGTTCCGGTCGATCTCGTTATCGACCACTCCGTTATGGTCGACGCTTTTGGTTCCCCGGACGCGCTGGACATCAACATCAATCTGGAGTTTGAACGCAACGAGGAGCGCTACCGCTTCCTGCGTTGGGCGCAAACCGCCTTCGATAATTTCCGTGCCGTACCTCCATCAACCGGTATCGTGCATCAGGTTAACCTTGAATATCTCGCATCCGTAGCGGCTACGAAAACCGTCGACGGCGAAACGGTCGTATACCCGGATTCCCTCGTTGGCACCGACTCCCACACGACGATGATCAACGGTCTCGGCGTTGTCGGCTGGGGCGTAGGCGGCATCGAAGCGGAAGCCGGCATGCTGGGCCAACCGCTGTATTTTGTCGCGCCTGAAGTGATCGGCTTCAAGCTGACCGGCTATCTGGCCGAAGGCGCAACCGCTACCGACCTCGCGCTGACCGTTACACAAATGCTGCGCAAAAAAGGCGTTGTCGGCAAATTCGTCGAATTTTACGGCCCTGGCCTGAGCAACATTTCGCTGGCCGACCGCGCAACGGTAGCCAACATGGCTCCTGAATACGGGGCAACCGTCGGCTTTTTCCCGGTTGACCACGAAACACTGAACTACCTCCGAGGCACAGGCCGCGAAGAAGAACAAATCGCCCTGGTCGAAGCTTATTATAAAGCGCAAGGCATGTTCCGCACGGACAGCACGCCGGACCCTGTGTTCACCGACGTGATCGAACTTGACCTCAGCGCCGTCGTTCCGAGCCTGGCCGGTCCGAAACGTCCGCAAGACCGCATTGAGCTGACCAACATGAAGGAAGCGTTCAACTCAATCATCCGCACGCCGATCGACAAAGGCGGCTACGGCTTGACCGAAGAGAAAATCGCCGAAGTAAACGACGTGGTGTACGCAAACGGCGAAACGGTAAAAATGGGCACAGGCGCCGTCGTTATTGCGGCAATTACGTCCTGTACAAACACGTCCAACCCAAGCGTCATGCTCGGCGCCGGACTGGTGGCCAAAAAAGCGGTCGCCCGCGGTCTGAAAAAACCGGCTTATGTCAAAAGCTCGCTGACTCCAGGCTCCCTCGTTGTCACCGAATACCTGACGAAAGCCAACCTGCTTGAGCCGCTTGAAGCGCTCGGCTTCCACGTCGCCGGCTACGGCTGCGCCACTTGCATCGGCAACTCCGGCCCGCTGCCTGACGAAGTGAGCAAAACGATCGCCGACAACGATATGACCGTTGCCGCCGTGCTTTCCGGCAACCGCAACTTTGAAGGCCGCGTGCACGCGCAGGTCAAAGCCAACTATCTGGCTTCGCCGCCGCTTGTCGTCGCGTACGCGCTCGCCGGCACCGTCAATATCGATCTGGCGAACGACCCGATCGGCTACGACCCGAACAACCAGCCGGTCTACCTGAAAGACATCTGGCCGACAAATCAGGAAATTCAAGAAGCGCTGGGCACGGCGATCAACGCGCAAATGTTCCGCGACAAATACAGCAACGTCTTCCGCGCCAACGAGCGCTTTAACGCCATCAACGTACCGGAAGGCGATCTGTACGAATTCGACAAAAACTCGACGTACATCCAAGAGCCTCCGTTTTTCACCGACCTCGGTACGGTGCTGGACGACATTCAGGACATCCGCGGCGCGAAAACACTGGCGCTTATGGGCGATTCCGTCACAACGGACCACATCTCCCCTGCGGGCAACATCAAGGTCGACAGCCCTGCGGGCACGTACCTGATCGAGCATGGCGTGAAAAAAGAAGACTTCAACTCGTACGGCTCCCGCCGCGGCAACCACGAAGTGATGATGCGCGGCACGTTCGCCAACATCCGCATCCGCAACCAGGTCGCTCCCGGCACCGAAGGCGGCGTAACAACATACCTGCCTACCGGCGAAGTGATGTCGATCTATGACGCTTCGATGCAATATCAGGATCAGGGTCAAAACCTCGTTGTCATCGCCGGCAAAGAATACGGCACGGGCAGTTCCCGCGACTGGGCGGCCAAAGGCACCTTCCTGCTGGGTGTAAAAGCCGTGATCGCCGAAAGCTTCGAGCGGATTCACCGCAGCAACCTCGTCGGCATGGGTGTGCTGCCGCTGCAGTTCACCGAAGGCCGCAGCTGGAAGTCACTGGGCATTACCGGCCGCGAAACGTTCGACATCACCGGCCTGAGCAACGAAGTGCAGCCGGGTCAAACCGTGACCGTCACCGCTGCCCGCGAAGACGGCAGCACGTTCGAATTCCAGGCGCTCGTTCGTCTGGACAGCATGGTTGACGTCGACTATTATCACAACGGCGGCATTTTGCAAACCGTATTGCGTCAAATCATCGCCGAGAAATAATCAGCGGCCCTATCCAGCTGAAAAAGCGTCTGAACCTGCCTTCCCGGCAGCGTCCAGACGCTTTTGTTTGTATTCAGCGGCCTGTTGTCTCTTCCGACGAACCGTCCGCTTCCTGCTCATACCACGGATTCAAATGAACCAGCACCTCGTCCACATCGCCGCTCGCTTCCATAATCGTCCGCTTGATCGTACGGCTGATGTCGTGGCCCTCCTGAATCGTCAGCGTGCCCGGCACACCGATCCGCGCGTCGACCAGAATGTAATGGCCGTGCTCGCGCGCACGCAGCCGGTCGATCCGCTTCACCTGCGGCACCGAGCGGATCAGCGAGGCGTATTCGGCCATGCGGGCCGGCTCGACGCTTTTTTCCATCAGCACCTCAAACGACTCGCGCCCCATGCCGTAGGCCAGCTTCAACACCAGCACCGACACGATCAGCCCGGCAACCGGATCGCCGTAAGCGAGCAAGCCCAACCCGTAACGTTCGCCAAGCAGTGCCAGACCGATGCCAACCGCAGCGGCAAGCGAAGCGTACACATCGGCCAGATGATCGTAGGCCGTCACCAGCAGGCCCTTGCTGTTTGCGGCTTTGCCGGCGCGAAGCGTGTACACGAACAGCGCCTGCTTCCAGACGAGCGAGACGACCGCTGCCGCAAACGCCAGCAGATGGGCCTTGGCCGGTGGTTCAAACAAGGCGTGCACGGCGTGATAACCCATGTACAACGCAGCGCCGCCGAGAATGATCGCCACGATCAACGCGCCAAGTACCTCGGCTTTCCCGTGCCCGTAAGGATGCTCCTCGTCGGCAGGCTTCGCCGATACGCGCATCGAGCTGTACGCCGTCGCCGTGGCGATAACGTCGCCTGCGTTATGAATGCCGTCGGCTACCAGCACCTGGCTGTGAAACAGCAGGCCGACGACGATTTTGAGCGCCGTCAGTGCGATGTTGCTGACCAGGCTGATCCAGATGGCCAGCATCGATGCCACTTTGCGCATCTGCGCTTTCGCCCCCTTTGTTGTGCGTTCTCCCTCCTAGTATGGCCGGAGGCGGGAGCGCGCAATCGTGGGGGTGGGGCGGCGCGGGGGGATTAGGCGCTGTGCGCCGTAGGGGCAAGGCGCTGCGCGGGGGAGAGGCACTAAGCGCGCTGCGCGCGCAAGCTGGATCGGCCGCGGCGGAAAGCGCGGCCAAGCACAGGGCGCGGAAGCAGCGGGCGTTGCGCGCGATGGCGCGTACTGCGGCACGCCGCAGGTTGCGGGCGGCACGCCACACAAGCACGATGCCGCCTTGCCGCTTAGCGCAGCATCGTGCTCATGCGCCGCGCCGCTTCCATAATCAGCGGCGCCTGCTCTTGCATCAGGTCCAGCGTCAGCCGGTTGGCTGGACCTGATACCGCCAGCGCGGCGATCAGCCGCCCGCCGCGCGCGACAATCGGCGCAGCTACGGCGGCTGCGCCCGGCTCGCGCTCCTCGACGCTCGTCGCGTAGCCGAGCCGTCGCGTCTCCGCGAGCTGCTGGCGGAACGCCTCGCCGTCAAGCGCAGCGGGCCAGACGCTGGTCGCCAGCAGCCGCTCGGCCAGCGCCGGATCGGCGAAGGCAACCAGCACCTTGCTGGAGGCGCCTACGTAAAGCGGCATGCGCGCGCCAACAGGCGCTACCCGGCGAATCGCATGGTTGCTTTGCACCGCCTGAATGCGCACGCGCTCCAGCCCGTCCTGCACGTACAGCGAAATCGTCTCGCCAAGCTGGTCGCGCAGCCGCTCCATTTCCGGCAGCAGCAGCACGCTCGGATCGCCCTCCTGGGACAGGTTGGCCGACAGCTCCCACAGGCGGTAGCCCAGCCGGTACTTGTCCGTGGCCGCGTCGCGCATGACAAAACCCTTGCCCTCCAGCGAGGCAAGCAGACGGTGCACTGTGCTTTTGTGCAGCTCGGCGCGGCCGGCGATTTCCGTCAAGCTCAGCTCGGCGGCATCGGTAAAACATAACAAAATATCCAAAGCGCGCTCAACCGCGCGAACCGTTAATTTTGAGTCTTCCACTCGCTCCACCGCTTTCATTCATTGGTTTCACTATATGAAACTGACTACTTCTAGTATACCGAATGCCTCGGTAGCCGTAAAGGCGGAACTCAAAAGACGGCCGCATGGCCCGCCGCACACAGCGGCAATCCCTTTTGGCCCAAACGTCCATTTTGGCATATTTTGTTTTGTGTTACAGAACGGTTACAGCCCCCTTACAATTCTGTACGTCAATTGACTTGAAAGCGCATCCAGCTTACTATAAAAGTACGCAGACTAATTATCTGAAAATTTCGCCGAATTTCCGTAATTTTCCGCTTTCCTCTGCTGCCAACCGACGTAACCTGCACTGCTTTCAAGGAGGGAACCCGATATGTCCACCACGTCCGTTTCCACGGGAACGCTGCACCCCTCTTTGGAGCAAACGGTTTCCCACCCGCTCGTCCGCCGCAAATCGCGCAAGAAATACATCTACACCGTTTTGCTTTCGCTGTTTGTGTTGTGCATGAGCCTGATGCTTTCCTTTCACGCTTATATCGCCTGGACGCTGGCGCGCCCACATATCGATCCGCTGCATGCCGATCCGATGATGGCCGTCGGTCTTCCGTACGATACCATCACATTCCCGAGCCGCAACGGCGCATCGCACCTGAACGGCTGGTACATTCCCGGCAACGCCGACAAAACCGTCATTTTCTCGCACGGCTACGGCGGCAATCGCGAGGAGCTTTGGGTTCCGCTGTACAATCTGGCGCGCGAGCTGCACATGCAGGGCTACAACGTGCTGATGTTCGATTACGGCTATGTTCAACCGGGCGGCGAGCATATCGTCACCGGAGGCGTGCAGGAATCGCAAGAGCTGCTGGGAGCGGTCGATTATGCCAAACAAATGTCGTCGGGGCCTGTATTCGTATGGGGCTTTTCGATGGGCGCCGGCACGGCGCTACAAGCCGCTTTGCAAAGCGATCAAGAGATTTCAGGGATGATTCTGGACAGCACCTTTTTGCTGAACCCGGACACCCTCTACCATAATATGCGGCAGTATGTGAATCTGCCGAAGTTTCCTTCCCTGCCGCTGGTTCGCCTGTTTTATCCGCTGCTCAACGGGGTCAGCCTCCAGCAGGTGCCTTACCAGAAGGTGATGAACACCTCGTATCAAATGCCGCTTTTCTTCATTCACGGCACGGACGACAGCAAAGCGCCGTACGAGATGGTCGAAGATATTTACGGCAAGCAGCATGGCTCCACGGCGACGCAGCTTTGGATTTTGCCCAATGCGCAGCACGAACTGCTGTACCGCGCCGAGCCGCAAACGTATGTGAACCGCACCCTTGGCTTTTTGCAGGAGCTTACCACTGCTTACAAGCCCTGACTTCTGGTATTCCTTCCTCCTCCCTATATAGCTTGGTCCCCTTGCGGGGGCCATTTTTTTTGCGCTCACATAGCCGGATGTTCCAGCGAATATATTGGGGATAGACGTCACTGGCGAGGAGGCGCTCACGATGCGGATCGTTGACGGCGCGCTGCGACCGTTGCAGCTGTTGGAGAACATTCATATTTGGAAAATGCGGGAAAAGGATCAGGCTCATCTGGCTTACGCCTTGCTGCCGCTCACACCGCCGGAAGCGGACGCGCTGCGGGGCTGGGCGTCCGCCTTTGCCGGCCTGGCGCGCAGCGCCGGCGATTGGCGGCGCTGCGCCGACGCCGACGCCGCCGACCGGCGCGGCGTAGCCGCCTGGCAGGCGCAAGCCGAGCGCCTGCTCCAGCTGGGCGCGGCTCAATCGCGCGCATACCTGCGCTGCCTGGACGCTGTGCAGGCGGCGCATGGCGCGGACCCGGCCGCGCACACCTTGCTCGCGCATCTGAAGCGCGAGTCGGCCCGCTGCCTCGGCGCCTGCGGCGCGCCCGAGGCAGCTTGGGCCCCGCCGTCCGGCGAGCCGCAGGCGGCGGCGGGGCCGTGGCGCCCGCCCGCAGCCGGGCCGGCGGGCGGCGCCGCGCTTGCGCAGCCGCCGCCGGCGTTCCGGGCGGCTGCTGCGCAAGCCGAGCTGAACCCGAGCGCCACGGGCGAGGGCAGCTGGTCGGCGGCGCTGGCGCTCAGCAGCGGCGCGGGAACGGCGGCGGGCGCAGCGGCAGCCGGGCCGCAGGGCAGCACAGCGGGCGGCGGACCACCCGGCCCGACAGCTGCTGCGCCGGCGACGCCCGCTCCCCCGCCGACAACTGCTGCTCCCGCGCCGTCTGCCCATATGCTCGGGCCGCACACAAACGCAGCCGGTGTCCCCCCACACGCCGTGGCGGATACCACGATCGCCGCGGCTGGCGCAGCCCCCGGTGTGCAGCACACGGCGTATGTCGCGAGCCCCATAGCCGACCTCTCACCGGCAGCCCACCACCCATCAGCCGAAGCTCCCCACACCGGCTCACACGGGCTCAGCATGCCGCTTGAAGCCGCTCACGCATACGAGGCAGCATCACCAGGCTCGCATGTCCTGCCGCCGCTGCCGTACGCTTACGACGCGCTGGAGCCCTTCCTCGATGAAGCGACGCTGCAGTTGCACCACGCCACCTTGCATCGCAGCACCGTCGACGGGCTGAACCGCGCCGAACGCAAGTTCGCCGAAGCGCAAAACTCCGGCAGCGCTGCGCTCATCATGCACTGGGAGCGCGAACTGGCAGCGTATAGCGCCGAGCACGAGTTGCACACGCTGCTCTGGCGCACGCTGCATCCGCAAGGCGGCCGTCTCCCCACCAGCCCGCTGGCGGAGGCCATCAGCCGCACGTTCGGCGGCTTCGAGCGGTTCCGCCGGCACTTCGCCGCCCAGGCCGAACCAATGACAAGCGGCGGCTGGGCGCTCCTGATCTGGAACGCGCCCAGCCGCCGCCTGGAAATCGCCCACACCGCACGGCATCCGCCCCGCTGGGGAGCCATCCCGCTGCTGCCGCTGGATGTAAGCGAACACGCTTATTATCTCAAATACGGGCCCAAACGCGCCGCTTATATAGAAGCTTGGTGGCGTGTCATCAACTGGCCGTACGTCAACGAACGGTTCACCGCAGCCCGTCAGCTGCACTGGCCCTCAGTCTGACCCGGCGGCGGGCCGCACACAACGCACACCCACCAGCAGAGTCCCTCCAAACCTCTTCACCCTGCCGCCGACTCAGACTCTCAAATCAGTTCGCACGCCAATACGCTGCAGCGCCGCCCCATCTTCCGCACCGCGCGCGATTCCCGGCGCGGTGCCCATCGTTCGGCGGCTCGCAGGTCCGCACCGCCCCCGGCGCGCCCATTTTCCGCGGCACGCGCACCCCCGACTCCGCACCTGCCACAGCGTCCACTCCACTCGCCCGCCCCACAACCGCCAGCCCCTCTCTAGTCCATCTCGTAAATCGAGCCGGACTTGCTGGCGAACAGCTCGGCGTACACCTTTTCCGCATAAGCGTCGGTCATCCCCGAAATGTAGTCGGCAATAAACCGCGGCCAACTCCAGTTCGCCTTATGCAGCTCGTAGCTGTCCATCCAGTCCGGGGGCAGAATCCACTGCCCCTTGTCAGGATCACGGAAGCTGTTCCACAAGCTTTCCACAATAATTTCGCTGCGCTTTTGCAGCCGCTGCACGCGAAAATCCTTGATCAACGTCACCCACGCCAGCTTTTTCAAAATCTCCATCGTCCGCAGCAAATCGAGGTCCTCCGCGCCATCCTTGACAAACGTCACCTTTTTCCAACCTTTAACCGGATCGTCGACGATATCCAAACCGTGCGCGAACAAGCTGACCCAACGTGCCTTCATCTCCCGGCGGGTGCGCGACTCCTCGCGGTTGCATTCGCGGTAAATCCGCTCCCACTGCTCCAGATAAGCGGTCAGCACGCGCCGCACCGTTTGCTCGATGTCGACCTGCTCCCAACCCCACTTCTTATTGTTCGGATCATTGACGATTTCCAGCACGAGATGGCGGATCAACCGCTGATTTTCAAAAAACGTCGCATTCATCTGGATTTTGCCAGCGCGAATCCCATCCTCAATATCGTGCGTAGAATACGCGATGTCGTCGCACAAATCCATGAGCTGCGCCTCGAGCGTCGAGCAGCCGACCGGCATGTCCCACATCTCGCGCAACTCGAGCAACCCCGCCCACTCCGAAGCGTAAGCACCCTTGAGACGCCCTTGCTCCTCCAGCAGAAACGGATATTTGTTAATCCCCAGCAGCACCGCTGCCGTCAAATCAAGCCCGCTCTGGCTGCCGGCCCGCTTCTCCAAAAACATCAGGATGCGAAAATTTTGCGCATTGCCTTCATATTTCAAACCGTGCTCGCTCAGCAGCAAATGGTTCAGCACCTCTTCGCCTTTATGCCCAAACGGCGGATGACCGAAGTCATGAGCCAGCGACGCGCATTCGACCACCGTCGGATCGATGATCAGCCCGGGATGCTCCTGCAGCTGCAAAAAAGGATTCGTCCGCCCCAACCGCTTCGCCACCTCCCGGGCGATTTGCGCCACCTCCAGCGAATGCGTCAGCCGCGTGCGGTAATAATCGCCGGAACCGGCGCCAAACACCTGCGATTTGCCCTGCAACCGGCGAAATGCGGGCGATTGAATCAGCCGCGCATAATCTTTTTCAAACTCGTCCCGATCTTCATTGACCTTGGAGGAAGCCGCTTCGCCAGGCCGCCATTTTCTCAATTCTTCCATATCCAGCCGCTCCTCTCTTGGCCCTGCGGGCCGCTGGTTCCTTGCGGAGTTTGTACCGTCGCCCTACGGGCCGGCAGTGTCGACCGACCGCATGCAGCCAAACACCCATCGCTAAAAACTGCGCATAGCCCCCCGTATCTACAGCGTATGTCATAAACAGGATACTATAACTGTCAAAGCAGCAACAAGCGGCGAAAGCCAAACAGCCGCCAAACCTGCCGGGACCTGCACACACAAATAAAACCCACCCAGAATATTCTGGATGGGTCTAGCTCAATTGCAGCTTGGGAATATCCAAATAGCTCTCATAGATCAATTCCGCCCAATATCGAGTTCCCATATGTTGCGCCCATTCAATGTCTTTGTCAATTCCACCAGCGATATCGGGGTGATCTACATGCGCTCTGGCTGTGGAAAGGGGCACGGCAAATTCCTCGGCAAGCACATCCGCTATGCGCTTCTTGAAGTTAGGAAATCCTTGCTCCTTCTGCTCTTGCAAAAATTGCTCAACCTGCTGCTGAGTAAACGAATTCTTTTCCTCTTTCATATGCATTCACCACCCTATTCAGTCAATGATATGATGATCAAAAATCATCTGATTATGAACGGACAATTGATCGTACGCCGCATACTTCGCAATACTTTCATAAAAAACATCTATACTCATACTACCACTGTCCATCATGTCAATCAAGTCATCCAACTGCCCATCCGCTACGCCGCCAAGCACGTAATCATACTTATGCGGCAAATGATTTCTCATTGAGCGATTGCGATAAATAAAGTCAGCCCATGGTTTATTCATCGTGAACCATACTTGCCCGTTGAATTTCTTAAGAGCCGTTAGATGAATGTCGTAGATAAACACGATAGGCGTCTGATCCTTAAAACATCTTCTTTCGGCATGTTTGCTTGCCTGCGTAAAATTGGATGTCAAATAAAAACCTTGACCAAAATCAGTATGCGGTTTACACCTGTTTACGTCAACCCCTGCCTTTAAGGATGCATACTGGCGGGCAGTCGTGCCATGATAATATTGGCTAAACAACCTGTCAAATCTCCTTGATAAAACAGCCGAAGCTACCATCAACACCCTTCTTTCTCTTCCCTTTTGTAAGATATACCATACCACAATCCAACCAAATAATCAATAATATTTGAAAATTTACCCATTTATAAAAATAGAAAAGCCCGCTCCCGGACAAGCCGAAAGCAGGCGGTTACGCCCTGTTAATCCTGCCGCAACAGCGACAAAAACTCGGCGCGCAGCGCTGAATCCTTGGAGAACGTGCCACGCACGGCCGACGTGACCGTTTTGCTGCCGTATTTCTTCACCCCGCGGGCGCACATGCACATATGCTCGCCTTCCACGACAACCATCACACCGTGCGGCTTCAACACATCGTCAAGAATGTCGGCCAACTCCGACGTAATGCGCTCCTGCACTTGCAGCCTGCGCGTCACCGCGTCGACCAGACGGGCGAATTTGCTCAGCCCGGCCACCTTGCCGCTTGGCACATAACCGACATGCACCTTGCCGAAAAACGGCGCCATATGATGCTCGCATTGACTGAAATACATAATATCTTTAATGATGACAAGCTCCTCGTGTTTCTCGTCAAACGTAACGCCCAGCACCTCACGGATATCGGCATCATAGCCAGCGAAAATTTCCTCGTACATCCGCGTCACGCGCGCCGGCGTATCCAGCAGGCCCTCGCGATCGACGTCTTCGCCGATCAGCCGCAAAATCTCCCGAACGTGATGTTCGATTTGTTCCCGGTTCTCTGCGACTCTGGAGTTTTTATATTCTCTAGCGGCCATAACTCACTCCTCTTTCCTCTCCGATCCAGACTTGCAGCAGGCGAATGCTGTCGCGCAACGCCTTGCTGTCGCGATGTGTTTTGGCAAGCAGCACGCCGCCCTGCAGCAGCGATACGAGCGGCAGCGCCAGCTCGGCGGGGCCAAGCCCGCTCAGCGTCAGCTCGCCGCGGCGCAAACCCTCATCCAGCGTGCGTGTCAGCTTATCCTCCAACTCGCTAAAAAAACCGCTCAGCGGCTTGCGCAGCTCCTCGAACCGCCCGCTTAGCTCCAGCGACAAGTTGCCGAAAAAGCAACCTTTGCGCAGGTCGTGCTCCTCGCAAAAATCAAGCATCTGCTCAAAAAGCCGCTCGACGCGGCGCGCCGGAGCCAGCTCTTCGTTGTCGAGACTCGGCTCCAGCAGCTTCCGGCGCATGTGCTGCACCATTCGCTCGATGACCTTGACCCCAAGCTCTTCCTTGCTTTTAAAATGATAATAAAAATTGCTTTTACAGACGCCGCTGCTGGACAAAATTTCCTCCACTCCGGTTGCCTGAAAGCCAAGGTTGTGGAACAGACTCATCGCCGCTTCCATAATTTTGTCTTTATTGTTCGTCATGAACGAGCCCACCCCTAGCAAGTACTGGTCTGTCCTACTCATACCGAACGTAAAGCCGCTGCGTGCGCTCCCGAATGCTTTGGAGCTATTTTTTCCATTTCTGGTTTTTCATCATCGTTTGCGCTTTGTTCAACTGCTGCTTGTTCAAGTTGTAACCCATCTGCTTGGCCATTTGCTGCAGCATTTCCGGGTTGCTTTGCATTTTCTCCAACTGCTTGCGCAAGTAGGAGACCCCGATGAAAAAACCGCCGACCAAACCGACGATCAAGGTAATAATCGGGATGATGTAACTCCACATGATTCGTTCCCCCCGCTTGCCGTAAATAGTGTCGCCTTCGTCAATAACGCTTGTTCCATCATAGCACTTTCTGCACCGCCTTTACAAATCAACAACCGCCCTCTACCTTAGCACCTGCTCGATAAAAACCGTCGTGTGCTTGGCCAAATCGATTTCCTTGATCTCCAGCTGCTTGTCGTCGCCATCCTGCTTGACGACGCGCACGATCGGACGTCCCGGCAGCCCTCTGTGCTGGCCAACCACCACGCCGGTTTCCCGCGTGGACAACCGCACCGACGCGCCGGTCGGGTACACCGACACCGTCTTGAGGAAATGAACCAGCACGTCATGATCAAGCGACGAACCGGTCAAAGCCATCATATGCTCGCACGCCTCGTGCGGCAGCATGCGGCGGCCCTGCGACAAGTCAAACAGCAAATTATCGTACATATTGGCGACGGCGACGACTTTGGCGTACAGATGAATCTGGTCGCCGGTCAAGCCGCGCGGCACGCCGCTTCCGTCAATCGCCTCGTGATGCTGGAACGCAACATGAGCAATAAGCAAACTGTATTCGCGCTTGTTTTTGAGCACTTCGAAACCGCGCCATGTATGATGCTTCTTCAAATCGCCGCAGGTGTCGTCGCAAATATTCTCGATCTTGCCGATGTCGTGGAGCAAAGCGCCGATCGCCAGCTCCTTGAGTTGGGACGGCGTGAGGCCCATGTCGATGCCGATCAGCGCCGACATCATGCAGACGTTCGTCGCGTGCACGTACATTTCGTTATCCTTCGTGCGGATATCGGACAGTTGGACGAGCACGTCCTTATTTTTCATCACGTCCTCCAACAGCTGGTCGATGCTGACGCTGATCGAACGCGTATTGAATTCCTTGCCGGAGCGGATCGAATCAAACGTATCGCCCATCTGCTTCATGACGGCGCGCTTCGTTTCCTCGGAGATGACCTCGGGAATTTCCACGTCCTCCATATTCGGGTCCTTGATGTAGAGCATAGTGACTCCGATGCGCCGCAGCGTCGTAATCATAAAAACAGTCAACTGTACACCCTCGGACAACAGCACAGCGCCGTTGCTGGAGAAAATCGTTCTCCCCAAATATTGGCCGGGCTCTACGGAATCTACGTGAACATATCTCATAAACGATCACTCCAACGCGTTGATTTCAATATAACCCGCCAGGTGCGGACCGACCCCCGAAGCGCAATCGGCCGCGTGGCGAAAGAGCCAGCTGCTAGATGCAAACACGCAACTTATAAAAGTCCGCCGGCTGCCGAACCGTAAGCTTCCAGGTCCAGCAGCTTGATCTTGATGTCAAGGCCGCCGCCGTAGCCAACAAGTGCGCCGCCGGCGCCGATAACCCGGTGACAAGGCACGATAATCGCAATCGGATTGCGATTGTTCGCACCGCCTACGGCGCGGACTGCCTTCGGATCGCCAAGCGCTTGGGCGATTTGCTTGTACGACGCGGTGCGGCCGTAAGCAACCTCGCACAGCGCCTGCCAGACGCGCTTTTGAAAGTCGGTGCCGTGCAGCACCAGCGGCAGCTCAAAGCGCGTCCGCTCGCCGCGGAAATATTCGGCCAGCTGCTCGGCCGCAGCGTCCAGCACCGCGGCTTCCGACGCAGAAGACTCCCCGGCAGGCTGCGGCGTCCAGACATGCTCGCCCAGCCAGCGCTCGGCCCACGCGCTCATGCGCGCAAGATTCGCTTCCGCCGTGCCGAATTCGATGCCGCACAAACATCCGTCGTCGGCTTCGAGCACAAGCGGGCCGATGGGAGAAGCGATCTCCCGATAGTAAAGCGTATGCAGCTCGTTCATCTTTGCTCCTCCTCCCCGAAATTCGCCTGCTCGCTTACGGCAGCGGCGGCCCGCTCCAGATCGTCGCGAACGCGCGGCTCGCTCTCGCGCCGGAGCGCTTCGGCTACGGCCGCGGCCGCTTCCGCGCCGCCGATCCGGCCCAAGGCCCATGCTGCGGCTGCGCGGATTTCCGGGCGCGGATCGTCCTGCAGCAGCCCGGCCAACGCCGGCACCGCCGAGCGATCGCGGAAATTGCCAAGCGCGATAATCGCGTTGCGCTGGATCGGCTTTTTGCCGCGCCAGGACGCTGCGATCTGCCCGTAGCGCTCCTTGAACTCGCGGTTGTTCATCGAAAGCAACGGCAGCAGGAGCGGTTTGACCTTCTCGGGGTCGGGCGTCAGCTCCGGCTGGTGCGTCCAGTTTTTGCCGCGGTTTTTCGGGCAGACGATCTGGCAGGTGTCGCAGCCGTACAAGCGGTTGCCGATTTTGCGCTTCATCTCATCTTCGATATATCCCTTCGTCTGGGTGATAAACGAGATGCAGCGGCTGGCATTCAACTGTCCGGGGCCAACAAGCGCGCCGGTCGGACAGGCGTCTATGCACAATGTGCAATCCCCGCATTGATCCATAATAGATGTATCGGCGGGAAACGGTATATTTGTAATGATTTCGCCGAGATAGACCCAGGAGCCGAACTCCGGCGTGATGACCGCGCAGTTTTTGCCGCTCCAGCCGATGCCGGCCCGCTCGGATACCGCGCGGTCGACCAGCACCCCGGTGTCGACCATGCTCAGCGCGCGCATATCTGCAACCCGTTCGGCGAGAAACGCCTCAAGCTTGGCCAGCCGGTCGCGCAACACGTGATGGTAGTCCTGCCCCCACGACGAGCGGGAAATGATGCCGCGGTAAGCGCCCGGCACAGAGCGCGGCGGATTCGCCAGCTTGGACGGGTAGGCAATGGCAATCGCGATCAGCGACGCCGGCGCTTCGAGACTGAGCGCGGGGTCGACGCGCTTGTCGATATCCGGTTCCTCGAAGCCGGATTCGTAGCCGCTGGCCCGGTGCTGCAGCAGAATCTGCTTCAGCTCGGTGAACGGCTCCGCCGAAGCGAAGCCAATCTTGTCGATGCCAAGCGCCGGCGCCGCTTCGAGCAGCTCGCGCTTGAGCCGCAGCCAATCGCCCGGCGTCGCGTTGTGTACAGAAAGGGCCATGCCCGCATCACCTCGCCTTCCCTTGTTGCGTGCTGCTGCAGCCTGCGAGGACCGCGCACAGGCTTGCCTACAGCTTGCCCGCCTTGCCCGGCGGCCATAAAATCCATGCGGCGCGGCCCTGCACAGCGTCCACAGCCACCGCCCCGAACGCGCGGCTGTCCGAGCTCGCCCCGTAATGGCGGTTGTCGCCCATCACGAACAGCCGGCCGGGCTCCACCGTGATGGCGCTCATATCGCCGTCCTCGATCGGCGTGTCGGCATACGGCTCGCTTGCCGCTTCACCGTTCACCCACAGCAGGCCGCCGCGCACCTCCACGCGGTCGCCGGCCACAGCGACGACGCGTTTGACGAGGAACGGGTGCGTCTTGGCCCGCGCCTCCTGCGGCTCGCTGACGATCACGACGTCACCGCGCCGCGGCGCATGCACATACGTCACCGCCTTGTTGACGAACAGCCACTCGCCGTCCTGCAGCGTCGGCTGCATCGAGCTGCCGCTGACGGTCGACAAGTAAAAGCCGAAGCGGTGCAGCAGCAACACGACCGCAACCGCCACCAACGTCGATTTCGTCCAGTCCCATATTTCCATCGGGAGCGTCTTGGCTTCGGCTCCTCCCGCGCGTGGCGGAGCAACTCTTCCTCGTCCGTCTCTTGGCGCCAGGAAGCTCACTTACGCCCCTCCGTTCCTTTGCTTGTCCCACAATGCGTAATAACGCAGCACCAGTTCGTCATTAAATGGCGGCTGGGCAAGCTGAATCCGTTTCAGCACGGCGTCCAGCCCCGACTGCACCTTGGACTCAACGAGCGACGAATAATGATACAACGTCTTGTGGCGTTCGTATTCCTCCCGATCGACGATATGTACGGCGCCCGTTGATAAGCGGATCACATCGAGATCGTAATCGATATAAGTAAGCACATGCTGCGACAAATAAGGCGGCGAGGCGATGTTGCAGTAGTAGCGGACGCCGCTGTCTTCCAGCAAAGCAACAACATTAAACCACAGCTTCGGCACAAAAAAAGAAACGCCCGGAATGCGGCTCGTCCACTCCTTGCCGTCGGCTTCCTGAATTTTCGTCTGGCTGTTGATCAACACCAACATTCCCTCCCGCAGATGATCGGGATGAAGCAGCGCCTCGGGAACCAGCCAATTCTCCAGCCACATGCGGTGCAGTTGTCCGTCATGCTTGAAGCTTTTGATCAAATGCGGGGTAAACAAATCCATCCTTAAAAAGCTCCTCTACATCAGCATGCCGCCAATTTTGCGATAATAATAGAAAAGCATATCTTTTCGCCAATTGCAACGGCGGGAAAGATATGCCTGTACATGAACCAGCGTTTTTGCCTAGACGCTGACTTTCTTCAATATGCTCAAACGGTGCGCGGCCCGCGAAAAATCCGAGCTGCTGTAGCCGGCCGACTCGTAGATGGGAAGCACCATTTCGTTGTGCGAGTCCACCGTGACCATAATTTTGTTAACCTTCCGCTGGAGAAAACGCTGCTTCATTGCTTCAATTAAAGCTTTGCCGATACCCTGGTGCTGAAACGGCGCGGCAACTGCAATCCGGTAATAATAACCGTTGTTGTTATCAATCGTACCGATGACCAAGCCTACAATCTGCTCCGCTTCCTCGGCGACCAGAACCAGGTCCGTGTCCCAGGAAAGCTGGCGAGCAAACGCCTCGATCGTGTCCTCATAACAATTTTCCGACAAAACCTCTTGCAAAAGAGTTGTTACCGAAGAAGTATCAGCGAGCTGAAATGAACGAACGTGCATACGTTTCTCTCCCAATTTCTTAATTTTAAATATTTGTTTTTCGGTAACATATGAAATACGACAAAAACCACCAGAATCCTGCTAAAAATGTGGCGAAAGTCACAAAAAAATCAGGTTTTTTTGTGATTTTTCATGAAAACGCTTAATATGAAACGCTTACATGATAAAAAAGACATAAATCGAATAAAATTTCCCATTATTTCTCTCGACATTATAGGGCTTCGCGTATAGGATCAACGTCCATCGAAACCCTCTTGGGGGAGAACGGCCATGTGGTAAAAAATACGCGCGATACGCTAAAGATAAGCTTATCGCTATGGCCAACAGCCGGGACGGTGCTCCCGACTTTGCAACGCCGGCCTCGCGACACCCGCTGTAAAGCTGCGTGTACGCATAACCAAACATGTATAAAAACAAAGAAATAATCGGAGCTTAAGGAAGTCCATTCCGCACGCCATCGTTTCATCCGCTGCGGCAGCGGTTAACCCATCTGTAACGGCGCTTGCCCGCTCCCGGCGGCTGGACGGCAAGGAGGTGAATCAGATTGAACGGCACGACCGGCATACCACGCACGCTGCACGTTTTAAGCTCGCTCGCAACCGCTCAGTGGACCGCCGAGGAGCTCGCTTACCATCACCGCACGATGAGCGAGCTTTCGCCTTGGCTGAACGCGCAGGGTACGCACATTCACGGGCAGATCATTCAGGAAATAACCCGGCGCGGCGGCCTCGACACCCAGAACTTCGGGCAGCGGCCGACTTAGTAAACATACATGTTGATTTATTATCGAATATCGGTCATAATGGGGATGAAAAAAATTACATATAATCGTAGGAGGTATTTTGAACCATGGCCCATCAATTACCGGCATTGCCTTACGCCAACAACGCTTTAGAGCCTCACATCGACGAAACGACTATGATGATCCACCACGACCGTCATCATAACGCATATGTGACCAACCTGAACGCCGCGCTCGACAAACATCCCGAGCTGCACGACAAATCGCTTGAGGATCTGATTGGCGACCTGAACAGCGTTCCTGAAGATATCCGCACCGCAGTTCGCAACAACGGCGGCGGCCACGCCAACCACTCCCTGTTCTGGGAAACGATCGGCCCGAACGCCGGCGGCGCTCCAAGCGGCGCGCTGGCAGCAGCGATCGACAGCGAGCTGGGCGGCTTTGACAAGTTCAAAGAAGCTTTCGCCGCAGCAGGCGCTACCCGTTTCGGTTCCGGCTGGGCCTTCCTGGCTGCAACAAAAGACGGCAAACTGAAAGTATACAGCCTGCCTAACCAGGACAGCCCGATCATGGAAGGCGAAACGCCGATCCTCGGTCTGGACGTATGGGAGCACGCTTACTACCTGAAATACCAAAACAAACGCCCTGACTACATCGCAGCGTTCTGGAACGTTGTGAACTGGGCGGAAGTGGGCAAACGTTACGAAGCAGCCGTGAAGTAGTTCACGCGCCGCAGCGCTTCCAGCAGCCAACCTGACGACCGGAAGCGCCGCTGGAGCGCCCGTCCATGAAACGTTCCGCACCTTGGAGCGCCAGCCGCCGGACAACCGGAGCGTGCCCGAACAAGCGGACGCCAAAAAGCCGTCTTCCCCGCAGAGATCATCTGCTCGGGAAAGACGGCCTTTTTGTTTTCATGCAGCTATAGCCTAAAGGGGACAGCTTCCTGCCGGCGCACCGCGATTTAAGCGAAAATAAAATCCTCGTCGCGCAGCGGCTCAATGTGAATCGTCCGCACGTAGCCATTGCCTTTTTTGGAGAAAAAGTCGTGTTGCTTCGTATGCGTGCTGATGCCGTTCAAGACGATCGGATTAACCTCTTCCTCCTCAAACACCGGCTCCAGCCCCAGGTTCATCATCGCTTTATTGGCGTTGTAGCGCACGAAACGGTTAACCTCCTCGGTCAAACCCAACTCCGTATACAATTCCTCGGTGTACGCCAGCTCGTTGGCGTGCAGTTGCTGCAACAGCTCTTGCAGCTCGCGCGAAGCTTCGGCTTGCTCGACCTCCGACAGCTCCTTGTTGTACACCTCCTGCGCCAACATGCCGATGTACAACCCGTGAATGCTCTCGTCGCGCAAAATCAAATCGACGATTTCCCCGCTGCTTGTCATCTTGCCCTGGCCCGCCAAGTACAGCGGATAAAAGAACCCGCTATAGAACAAATAGCTCTCCAGCAACACCGACGCCGCCATCGCCAAATACAGCTCCTTGCGCGTGCTAATGCCCCGGTAGAAGCCGGAAATGATCTTGGCCTTGCGTTGCAGCCGCGGGTTCGCCTCAACCCATTGGAAGACGCGGTCGATCTCCTCCGTCGTCGCCAGCGTGGTAAAGATGCTGCTGTACGACTTGGCGTGGATTTGCTCCATCATGCCCATAAAGCTGAGCACTGCCTTGCGCTGCAGGCCGTCGACGTGGTCCAGAATTTTCGGGGCGCCGACGCCTCCCTGAATCGTATCGAGCAGCGTGAGGCCGCCGAGCACCTTTTTATACAGCTCCCGCTCCGCTTCGCTGAGCGCAATCCACGACATCTTGTCGTCGGACAGCGGAATCTCCTCGTCGGTCCAGAACTGCATGATGTTCTGGTTCCAGAACATGAGGGTGAAATCGTCGTCCGGGCGGTTCCAATTCACGGCTTGCATGCTTATGCCACTCCATTTCCTTGTCTTTGTCTGAACTCGTTTGTTATACGGCGCAGCTGACGCATTCTTCGACGCTCAGCCGGTTGGTGCGGGTGTAGTACAACGATTTGAGCCCCTTCTTGGCGGCGTACAGGTAGCAGCGGGCCAGTTCCCGCGTCGTCACGTTGCTGTTGACGTGCAGGATCGTCGAAATGCCTTGATCGACATGTTCCTGAATTTCCGCGATCAGATCGAGCACCTTGAATTGATTCATCTGATAAGCCGATTTGAAAAAGAAGAAATTGTCCTTCGACAAATACGGCATCGGATAATACGTCGTCGAGTTGGCGTACGTCCGCGTTTCGATCGGCTCGACGATCGGCATCACGCTGGAAGTTGCGTTCTGCACATAGGAGATGCTTTGCGTCGGCGCCACGGCCAGACGGTAGGCGTGGTAAAGGCCGTGCTGCTGCACCTGGTCTTTCAGCGCCGCCCATGCCGCCGGCGAAGGCAGCTCGATGCCGGCGAACAGCGCCCGCACCTTCTCGCTGACCGGACGGTAGTCGGTAGCCAAATACTTGTCGAAGTACGCGCCCTTGGCGTATTCCGAGTCGGCGAAGCCAATGAACGTCACCTTGCGGTCGCGGGCGATCTCCATGCTTTTTTCCAGCGAGTAGTAATTGACAGCCATGAAAAATGCGCGCGCAAACTCCTTGGCCTCGTCGCTTTCGTAGGCGATTTTGTTTTTCGCCAGGTAGCCGTGCAGGTTCATGGCGCCCAAGCCGACGGAGTGCAGCTCGGCGTTCGCCTTGACGACGCCCGGCGCGTTGGCGACGGTCGTCTTGTCGCTGACCGCCGTCAGCGCCAGCATGCCCTCGTGCACCGATTCGCGCAGCTTGGCGAGGTCCATCACGTTGGCGATGTTCAACGACGCCAGATTGCAGCTGATGTCTCTGCGGATCGTATCCAGCTCGCCGTAGTTGCCGATTTCCGACGTCTCCTGCAGCTGATAAATTTCCGTGCACAGGTTCGACATTTTGATCGCGCCGATCCCTTTGAGCGCATGGTTGCGGTTGGCGTTGGTTTTGTTCATGATGTACGGATAACCCGATTCAAGCTGAATGCCGGCAATCTTCACCAGCATGTCGCGCGCACTCATGATCGCTTTCTTGCGGACCCGCGGGTTGGCCAGCAGTTCGTCGTACATGGCGTCCATGTCCATGTCGTCGAGATGGCGGCCGTATTCACGGTAGACGGAGTACGGGGCAAAAATCGTCAGCGGCTCGTTCTTCTCAGCCAGCTCGTAAAATTTGTTCGGCACGATCAGGCCGATCGACAACGTCTTGAGCCGCGTTTTCTCATCGGCGTTGATTTTTTTGCTGTCGAGAAACTCCAGCACGTCCCAGCCGAAGATGTTGTAATACGCCGCGCCTGAGCCCTTGCGCTGGCCCATCTGGTCGGCGTAGGAGAACGCGTCCTCCATCAGCTTGAGCACCGGCATGATCCCCTTGGCCGCGCCCTCAACGTCCTTGATCGGCTCGCCGCGCCCGCGCAGCTTGGACAGGTTGACGGCTACGCCGCCGCCGATTTTCGACAGCTGCATGCACGTAGCCAGGCAATAGTTGATCGAGTTGAGCGAATCGTCCATCTCCAGCAGGAAACACGACACCATCTCGCCCCTGCGGCTTTTGCCCGCGTTCAGGAACGTCGGCGTCGCCGGCTGCATGCGCTGCTCCATCATCGACACGGCCAGCGTCTTGGCCAGCTCCGCATCGCCGTCAGCCAGATACAGCGCGACGATCGCCACGCGATCGGGGTAATGCTCCAGATACAAGGAGCGGTCGTTGCTTTTCATCGCATAGTCCACATAAAACTTCGAAGCGGCCATATACGAGGCAAATTCGAACGGAACGGCGCGGGCGGTCGCAAACACCGCTTCGGCCTGCTCCGGCGTATACTCCTCGTACACGTTTTCGTAATAATCGTTTTCGATCATGTAGTCGATCTGCTCGCGAATGCTCGCAAAGCTCAAGCTGCGGGCCTTCGTCTCTTCCATAAACGCCGCTACCGCTTCTTTATCTTTATCCAGCCGGAAAAATCCGTCGCTGTCCCTTTGCATCAATTCATTGTTCAGTTCAATATACCGCAACGGATTTCAGCCCCTCTCTAAAACGTTCGACATCGCTTTTCGTTCCCGACAGCTCGAATTTGCACAGCACAGGCACCGCATAACGGCTGGAAATCGCATCCGCGCTTTTGGCGAAGCCTGTTCCCCAGTTGCGATTGCCGCTGGCCGATACGGCTTTCAGCTTCTTGTAGTTGTGGTCGAGGAAAGCCTGCACCCTGGCCGGAATCTGGCCAAAGCCGGTCGTATACGTGACCAGCACGAAAGGCTCGTCAATCGTCATCGACTCCTCAATCTGGACGGCGGGCAAATGAAGCTTCTCAATAAATCGGCGAACGTTGCCGGTTTTGGAATCATAGGCAATCAGCATGCGGTCGAACACTCCTTGGGTTAAAAATCGGGTATAGCCGAGGCATATCCGCTGCGGCAAGGCATAGAAAGAGCGTACCCGGAGCATGGGGCCGGATACGCCCGGTTGCTTGGTCAAATTGCGCAGCAAAGGACGAGTCGGACACCCGCCTATGCTCCGTAGGCGTTGCGTCGTGTCGTTGCGGCAGGGCAGGTATCTGGCTCGGCATCAGCGTTTCGGCTTCCCGGTCCGCCGGAGAAACCCGCGACCGTTGTCGAAAACGCATCTGCCTTACAGTGGCGGGACCGCGCCGGCTTCGCACCGGACTTCCCTTTTAAACTGCGCAGCCAATCTAGCGGCGCAATACCCTGGCAAACTATATGTAGTTGAACTTATTTTATAATAATCTATATATTGTGTTTGTCAAGGGACTAATCTACTACCCGCACCGCGCAAACGGCGACTTCCCTTGCGGCTCTAAGAGAGTCGCTGCTGAACAATTTTTTTAATCCGCCCTACGCGCATTTGTCAGAATTTCGTCTTGCATTGCCCCCCATTTTGTGCATGGCAAGCCTCCGGCTTGCACGGATGTCTCGGCCTCTCTTAAGCCTGCACAAACACAAAAATGCCCCCGAGCCATAACGGCCAAGGGGCACCCATTTTCTACATGATGCAGCCAAGCGCATCTTGCGGCCTGTTCACGCCGGCTTATTGAATCGCATGACGCCAATCTCCGGCTCCAATGGCAAGTTCCAGATATTTGCTCATTTCTTGCACATACGCAGGTGAATCAATGCTCCTTGGTGATTGGTTTCCATCTGCAGGACTTCCATCAGTTCCTTTTCCGCCTGGGCATGTTGGCCAAGACCGAGAAGGCCGAGCCCCCTCATAAAATGGCAATGGATTTCATTGCGCTTGTTCATGTCGTCCTCGAATACAAGGAATTCCGGCAACGAGACAGCAAAGTAATCAAATTTCACCTCGTCAAACAGATGTTTTTCGGCATAGTCGATCAGCTTGTTAAAACGGCGCTTCGCCTCTTTTTCTTTATTCAGCTTCAACAAAGCCATCCCTTGGTAAAAAATCATCTCCGGCGGCTGATCGTTGTAGTACATGGCGCTGGAGGGCTCCTCCAGCCCCTCGGAAGCGGCCTTGAAGTATCGGCAGGCATATTCGGGTTTTTTCAGGATTTCGAAAGCGATGCCCAAGTAATAGAAGATATGGTTCTCTTGCGCTCCGGTCAGTTTTCCTTCACCAAGATTCTCGGGATATACGCACGCTTTTTGCAGCAATTCAATCGCATGCACAGCGTTATTTTCCTCAAGAGCGCGTTTGGCCAGCTCTACGTGAGCAAATACGTATTGACCGGTCACTTTGCCTTCGCCGCCTTCCCAGGGATGGAACTTCCGGGCAGCCAAAGCCGCTGCGGCCTGATCGTGTTTGCCAAGGGAATTAAGCAAGGTCACGTACTCCAGATACAGATCGTCGCGTTTACTCACAAGCTCTTGATGGCTTGCCAGCTTCTCGAAACGGTCGGTTGGGGCGCAGCCCAGCTTTTTGTAAAGCTGATCCAGCTCGAAAAATACTCTGGCATCGCTCATCCGGCAAGCAAACGCCTTTTCCAAAGAGACGAGCGCCGCTTGCGCATCACCGCGTTTGTTGTAATACGCCAGCGCAAGGTTGCGATGAACGGTAGCCAACTCGCCATGGATCTGCCGGGAAGCTTCCCAATGATCAATCGCATCATTGTGCCGCTTCTTGTCATATTTCCAGTTGCCCAGATAATAATGGGCCTTATGGTCTTGCGGCTGCGCCGAAACGACGCTTTCCAACACGATCAGCTCGAACAAGCTGTTGGGGAAACAATAATCGGATGAAGCGGCATTTCCTCCTTGCCGATATTGCCGCGCTTGATCCAGATGACCGGCTTTCTCGTACAAATAACTTAATGTATAGTGGAGCATGGGATATGCGTTCGTCGAAGCGTCCTTGACGACTCGATGCAATACGTCAATCGCTTCTTCGAACAACCCGCAGTCCGCATAATCGGATGCGAGATTCATATAGTTGTGTGTATCGCCGCGCATCAGGCGGACAAGCCCTTCAAGAATAGCCGCGGCGCGATCCTGTTCACCCATTGCAGATAACGTCAGGTGGCACTCGTTGTAAGCGCCGAAATCGGCAACGTCCATCCTCAGCGTTTCTTGGGCAAACGCCTGCGCTTCTTCCAATCGGCCGAGCTTGCGCAAAAGCGCTGTTTTCAAATGGCGAGCCTTATAATTGCGGCTGTTGCGGATAAGGGAACGATCAACCAGTTCGAGCGCGTCGGCAAGGGCTCCTCGTTCGCAGGCGATTTGAGCAAGGGAGAAGTATCCGCTATCCTGCCACGCCGCCGACCATACCGCTTTATAGAACGCGGCGAAAGCATCGTCCAAACGGCCCTGATGCTTGAGGGACACGCCAAGCTGATAATAGGCTTCGCTGTCGTACGGATTCGGATTTCGCCATGTCAACGACTTCACAGCGGTGCGGAAATGCCCTTCGGCTTCCTTGAGCAAACCGCGCCGGAGCAACAACGTCCCGTAAGCGACGTTCATTCGAATGTCGTCGGGATCGCGCTTCAACCCTTCCAGATAGTAAGCTTCCGGCTCGAATGTCGCATGACGGTATTGTTCCAGATGCAAGCCGGCCAAATACAGTTGTTCGTTCGTTTTTAGCTCCTGCGGCTCAGGAAGCGGCTTGGCCGCGTCCGGCACTTCTTCAATCGACGGCTTGGCCGGGCGATAAGCGATCAGCAATTGGCCTTGAGCATTCCTGACGGACACGATGAGATCATGCGGTTGATCATCCTCGTCCAGCGAAATGACCGACTTGAACGTCAACGTCGGCGACAGGTCGACCGTATCCTGCACATAAGCGCGTTTACGCCCGCGGACTTCAACTACGGCATCGTCGAAGCTTGAGGTAGCGTAAGCCATAACTACGGCTGTACGACTTGCTTCATCCACTTCAAGGTTAACCGCGGCGTCGATGGAGGCGTTTTTGACAACCCCGATGTTCTTGTAAGGCATAAAATATTGCTTGAACGACTTTTCCTCAAAAGGCTGCAGCCATGTAAAATCAGGCTGGTTGTCGGTATATACCCCCGTCATCAGCTCAATGTACGGACCGTCCTCGTCGGTCAGATTCCGATCCCACGCTTGCCCGAATTCTCCGTTTCCCCAAGTCCACTGCTTTTTGCCCGGCGATATATGATGGTTGGCCACGTGCAGCAAGCCGGCCTGTACCCCATGATCGTAACCGCCTACAAAGTTGTAATCGGACTTGTACGCCATGTAGGATGTCGGAACCGGGATGTTTTTGTAGCGTGAAATATCGACACCGGCGGAATAATCCATTTTGTAGTAGGTGCCTGTCGCTATCGGAAATCTCGAAACATCGCGTTTGCCGTGATCGAATACGGCTGTGACGTCGGGCGGGAACACAGACTGCGTATGGTCGTTGACGGCGACCGCCGGGTTCGCCCACCACAGGAACGTTTGCGGCTCGGGCGTACGGTTATAAAGCTGCGCCGATATTTCCAAATAAGCTTTTCCGGGATATAACGTAAAACCTGCCGTTACTTTGGTGCCATACATGCGATCGATTTCGCTGACCCAAACGGTCGCGCTGCCATCGCCGTTGTGCGCGAAATGGTATTCCACCGGACCATACGTATTTGGCCGATGATGCTGGGGCCAATTGAATTCAATACCTCCCGAAATCCATGGACCCGCAAGACCGACCAGCGCAGGCTTAATCACCTGGTTATAGTACACGAAGTCGTAATTGTTGGTTTTATCCAGCGCGCGGTAAATCCGTCCGCCAATCTCCGGCATGATCTCGATGCGGACATATTCGTTCTCCAAGATGACAACCCGGTAACTTTTCAGTTCTTTCTCATCTTCGATTTTATCGATAACCGGATACGGATAAACCCGTCCCGAGCTGCCCTGATAGACGCGTTTTTCCAGGAACATCGGATTTTTGTCCGGCTCCCCGACGCCGTAAGTAGGGATTGCTGCTGCTTGCTCCCAAACCTGAACCTGCTTTGTATTCATTGTTGCTTCCTCCTTCGCGCTGATATCCTCACTGTACCACCCGAACCCCTGCCGGCCAATTGACAAAATACGCATTATAATGGATGATACTCTTATATTTATTCAAACGAAACCCAAGAACCAATTGATAACAATTGAAAACAATGAACTATGTTCTTTCAATTATCCAATCAGAGAGAAGGCGAAATGACGCTATGGAGCCCTTGCAGCTGCCTGAGGGATTTAAAGAACAGCGGTTATATGTTTTACCCGAATATAAGCTGAACGAGCTTGCCCAGTCCGAACTGACGAAGCACTTGTATATTAGCGACATCGGCGTCTTTCCGCGCGCGCAGTTTCATTACCGGGAACGGCCGCAGGGATGCAACGCTCATATTTTCATCTATTGCACCGCTGGCGAAGGATGGGTCGAGCTTGATGGACATAAACAGGTCCGCGTCGCTGCCGAGCATCTGGTCGTCATTCCTGCCGGAACGCCGCATCGATACGGGGCATCCGCTCATGCGCCCTGGAGCATTCATTGGCTGCATCTTCAGGGCGAGCATGCCGCCCCCTTGATCGCCATGTACGGGCTGAACAGCGCGGGGCCGATTCATCTGCCGCCTCGCACAAGCTCCGGGTTTCTGGAAGATTTCGAGCAATGTTACGTCTCCTTGTCCCAAAAAAATTACTCGATGCCGATTCAGGTTCATGTGTCCAATTTGATCAGGCAGCTCCTCAGCAGGATCGGGATCAGTATCAGCGGTTCCGAGCAAGACAAGAAAAAAGAGAGCTATCTGGAAACCGCCATACAGTTCATGAACGACCGTCTGGATGATTCCATAAAGCTCTCCGAATTAGCCAGGCATACCGGGCTGTCCAAGCAGCATCTCATCTACTTGTTCAACAAGGAAACCGGGTTTCCACCTATTGATTTTTTCTTGCGGATGAAAATGCAAAAGGCCGGGAAAATGCTCACTTTAACCGATCTGACCATCAAGCAAATCGGGTATGCGCTCGGTATAGTGGACCCTTACTATTTCTCCAGATTGTTCAAAAAGATCATGGGCGTTTCGCCTGCGGCATACCGCAAAATCCCCAAGGGCTAACAGGCTCACAACGTTTGTGTATGCCTGTCTTTGCTGGGATTTACTTGATAGAAACGTTTGTATATTTTGCTGAAATAAAAAATATCTGGAATACCGACTTGCTCGCCGATGTCGGCAATGGATAAATCTGTCGTCCTGAGCAGCAGCCGCGCCTGCTTCATCCTGTACGCCTCCACATATTCCGTAACCGCCACGCCAAGTTGATCTTTGAACAGCTTGGAAAGATGGGAGCGGCTCAGATGCACGGCAGAACTCAGTTCGTCCAAACTTATTTTTTGCTGATAGTTCTCATGAATATATTGCAGCGCCTGAATAATCTCCCCCCGCTGACCGCCAAGCTGCTGCTGCTTCCGCAGCCAATCGTGAAATAATTGTCGATACTGATGCCAGCGTTCAACGTGCCCCTTTTCAATACTTTGTTTGAGATCATCGGAGATCAGATAACCCTTTTTCTCAAGAAATGCGATCAAAAATCGCAGATCATCCTTAATCGCTTTCGGAGAGCGCCTTACTTGCCTGAGCAGATTGAAAAAAGACTCGACGCAAGTGAAAAGCTGGTTCACTTTGTAAGGGAAAAACTCCTCCCTATCCAGGCTTTGAAAAAAACCGTACAAGTCGATATCCAATCTGTGATTCGTCTTCGTTTCCTGAACCTGGATGACCGCATCTTCTTCATAAAAGAAGTCATCGAAATCCTTGATGCGCGAATGCATAACGGCAAACAATCCCTCCATGGAGGAAAAGGAATATTCGGCCAGCATGGATGCTTCCAGCTTGAGATAGGCTTTCAACGCCTGCTGAATGTCCCTGCACTTGTCCATATGCCGCGCCGCATCCTGCTCCCCGATATCCAGGATCACGAATTTGCCGTTGGCAATATGAAAGACTTCATTCCGGGCGTCATACGTTTTGACCTTCTCGGATACAAGATTCATCACGGAGAAGACGGCAAGATCCGTCTGCGCGGCAAATCTCTCCAACGTCCATGAGGAGAAGCCATCCACTTCCAGAAAGGCAAAGTAAGAAGCGGGCAATTCGCGTTGAAAAAAGCTGATTTGCAGTTTCTCGGCTCTCCGTTTAAGCTCGTTTATATTTACGTGGTGATGAAGGCCTTCATGGAATAAGGAATTCAACAACATCATGATTTCATTCGAATCCAGACTGCTGATTTTCTCCAGTTCCGCCCGCCGTTCCCGATACGTCATCTTCAATTCGGATACCAGAGTATCCTTGTCAACGATCGCCTTCAATACATAATTTTTGGCCCCGTAACGAAGCGCAAGTTGAGCGGACTCAAACTCGGCATAGTTGCTCAAAACGATAGACCATACTTTAGGGAATCGCATTCGGGCCTCTTTAATCAGATCAAGGCCATCCATGATCGGCATGCGAATATCCGTCAGCATGATGTCAATTGGATGTTCTTCAAGCAGTCCAAGCGCTTCCTGACCGTTCGACGCTTCCCAAATATCAAAACCGGTGTCTTGCAACATAAACTTCAAGTGCCGTCGCAGCGAGATTTCATCGTCTACAATTAAGATTCTCATGCTCACGCCTCCGATGAATAGGGAATTAACATAGTAACCGTCACACCTTGATGCGGATCGCTCTCAATGGCAAACTGTCCGTTGTCTCCATAATGGAGCTTTAACCGTTGTTGAACATTCGCGAGGCCGATCGAATTACGCGAATGGCTGGTTGGGGAGGAGACGATCCCGATGCCATTGTCGAGTACGGTAACAACCGAACCCTTCGATGACAAAGCGCGCGCCGCACGGATGCGAATCTCGCCGCTTTCCCGGCCTGCGAACGCATGCTCAAAACAATTTTCCACCAACGGCTGGATTAACATGCGCAACAGCTTGTGCTCCATGATGTCCATGTCAAAATCAATGCGTACTTGAAAGCTTTCGCCAAAGCGCGAATTTAAAATCTCGACATATTTTTCAAGATAGACTTGCTCCTCACGAAACGTCCAGAATTCGTCGTTCCTGTAAAGCTGCTGCTGCAATAAATAAGATAAGGATAACAACAGCGAGCTTAGCTTAGGCTGAGCGCTAATGTCGGCGATAAAACGGATCGTATTCAAGGAATTCAGCAAAAAATGCGGGTTGATTTGATGCTGGAGCATTTGCATTTCCAGTTGTCTTTTTTCGTCCGAGGCCAGTTGATAGCTTTCTCTGGATGCATTCAGGTTATGGACCAGTTTCCCCAGAATCTCCGATAATTCAATCAGATGAGGATCCGAATTCATCGATATTTTCAAAGCCGAGGATTGGACGATCAGTTGATTGGATAAAGAGCGAATCTGGAAAAACACTTTGCGAATGATGCGTATGACCAGAAACGAATTGATCAAATAAATCACGACAATCAAGCCGACGGTCATGTAGATAATAAGATCAAACCAATGCAGCTGCCTTTTTAGGAAATCAATCCCGCGAAGTTGAATCAAGGACCAACCGGCAGGTTGCAGCGGAACCGACATCATCCGATCTTTGCTGCGTGAGCCGATGGGGCTTTCCACTGACGGCTGAGACGAATAAATGACCCGGGCGGCCTCGTCCTGAATTTCATAGACGGCATCGTCCGTTTGCAGCGTTTGCTCCAGATAAGAAACGGGGATAAAAATCGTTGCAATCCCTTTGGGCGTGGCCGTATCCGGCTTAAATAACAATCGCATGAAAACCACGAAACGCTGCCCATTGCCGAAATCGGCGATCGACCACTGATAGCTGTGAAAGATATCAACCTCGGTCATATTATGCTGGTGAACATAATCAAGCAGTTGCGTTTTTTTTATTTGCAGGCGCGAGATATTGGAAACAAACTCATTGCCTTGAAGATCCTGAATCACGATCGAATACTTTTCATTCAGGAAAAAGGCATATTGGAGTCTGTCGATCGCTTCCAGATAGATTTGGTTTTTAGCGATATCGTAAGGGTCTGTTACCTCAAGCGCGTCAAGAAACTGCTTATCGTTAATAAATAAATTAGTCACCATAAAAATTCGTTGCAAAAGATCCTGCACCCGCGAGGCGGTTTGCTCAACTCGGATCCGGTTAATCTCCTCGACCTTCGATACCAGAAGATCTTCTGCAAACATATAAACAAAATAAAGCAGCAGAGATAAGGGGATAAATACCGTTACCAGGACCGTAAATAGTCGCCGTTGAACAGATTGAGGTCCTCCGAATCTTCTGCTGTTCCATCTCATCGTTTATTCGCCCCTAAACAGTATTTGACGATTGCAGATCCTTCACTTGCTCCAGCGTGACGTCATCCTCTTTGTAATCGGCCGGCCAATTCCTGATAAAATGTATCCGCATTCACTTTATTATACATTAGGGAGGATTCCCCTGCTCAACGTGTAATCCGAGACATACTCTTTGGCGAAAATAAGCGCTTCTTGCGGATGCTTGGCGTTTGTCGGCACAGCGGGAGAATCTACACTCGACCCGTGCATGTGCTGCTTTGCGGACATTCATCACATCGTTCATCCACGCAAGATTGCGTTTGGATTCCGGCGCATGAATCTTGCTCCTGCCGTCTTCCGTGTAGAATTGGCCGTTCGTCGGCTGATTGCCGCATCCATCATGCTGCTTCCGCAGGCGCTCACCGAATTTGTATAATTTTATTATCTTGCAGTTTTATGAGGGTTGGAATGTACAAATCGATTTCCTGTTTTGTACAATTGTCTGCAAAAAATAGACCCCCACGCGAAGAACATCTCGCATGGCGGTCCGCTAATCCCCTATTTGCCTGCTTACTTATGGGCCATAAACCTCAAACTCTACAATGTTCGGTTCTCTTCCCCAGCCGTTTGAATCCAGTTGCGTGGCGGTTATATACAGCCTGACTTTCTGTGCGGTCACCGCCGGGAACGAATGCGTAACCGCTGGATTGAGCGTTGTTCCGCTGACCAGATCGACCCAGTTTGAGCCGTCATAATATTGCACTTTATATCCGGCTGTTCGGTTAAGAACCTCCTTGATCGTTGCCTTATTGAATGTTTTGCTTGTCCCGAAGTCCAGCTGCACCCATTCATCGGTCCCCGTCCCCGACTGTGGCGCCCAGAAGCTGCCTGCGTTTCCATCCTTCACATTATTCGCCGAATAAGCGGTTTGGAACATACTTGATTCCGTTGCAACGGCATGTAAAGAAAGATTTTGCGGAAAAGCTTCCACATTCAATTCAGCCGCTGAGGCATGGCCGCCAAATCCATCAAGCGCCGTAAATTTCACATAACGTGCTGATATGGCAGTAAATGACGCACTTTTTTCGCTCGGATCATCCGCCCAACTCCCCCATGCTACATTCGCATAAGAGATGCCATCGGCGCTAGTTGAAATGGAGTATTTCGTAATCGTCCCATTCTTATAAGCCTTATAATCCTGCCTTGGCAAATATCGCAATTTATGAACCTGATAAGTGCCTCCCAGATCGATCGTGATAGGTTGGGGCAGGCTATATCTGGTCTGGCCATCCGGGCCCCACAGGGTATGCCACATGGTTGCGCTATTTCCATCCAACGCTTTGCTTGCCTCGTAATTGTCACGCTGACTATCCGCTGTTGCCGTCATTTGCGATTGCGGGATGTCGATAGACTCTTGATCCCCTGGCACAGGGACGCTGCCTACAATGCCATCTCTAATGAGTTTAAAACCTTGAGACGGGTCTACAAAGTCGGTATTCGCATACATGTGCATAAATTTAATAGATTTCTCCACCGCGCTCTGTGCAAATGTATTTCCCGCTACCGTTACATTCTTGGAACTATCGGCTTCGAACTCCAATCCTCCTTGCTGGAAGATATTATCGGAAAAATTGAGGCCGTTGACGCTTTTTGCAGAGATTTTGGTGACGTCTTCTCCGATAAAGGTATTCCCGATAATACGGATGTTGCTGTGCACGGCCAGGTCGGGGGAGCTTCTAGGCACTTCCGGCTCCACCTTGATCGTATACTGCCCGTTGTTATTGAAGGTATTATTGCTGATCGTCAAATTCCGCACCATGCCGGATTCATACCAGAGTCTGGCATCGGAGGCGATCAGGATTCCCCCCATTGTCATTCTGTTGAACGTATTGTGATCAATCCATACATTCCCGCGAGTGGTCATCAGAATACCTCGCGAAGGAATCGATTCGAACGTGGTATTGGTGATGGTGACATCTGGATTCCAAGTCACATTTTCCACGAAGAAATCATGGGTGTCCACCTGGCCCGGAACAGTTCGATTCAGGGTAAGCAGAATATTCGTATCGTCTACCCGGGTGACACCCGTTACGGTAGCGCTGGCGGAAGCAAGCAGCGTAGACCCCTTAATAAAATCGATGCTGTCGTTCACTGCAAAAGCGTCGAAGCCCCAGCTCTGGGGCTGCATGAATTGCACCTGAACCTGATTGGAAGCCGGTATGCCCACCACTTTCAGATGGGTGCCGTGAACATTGATCGGATCATCGTGCGCTCCAAAGAAACGGGAATTGTTCACGGTAATCTGGCCTTTACAGCCGGAAATTTGCATGAAATCCGCCATCGATGCATTGGTCCGCCCGCTGCCCGCTCTAGGCGCAAAGTTAAGCTGCTCGAAGGTCAACGTATCGCTATATTGCCCCACGATCCCGAGTCCGGGCGCCGCGTAGAAATCAATACGGGTCCAATTGATATTCGTACTTCTGTAAATAAACGCGCCCTCTTCTTTACGCACGTCATTTCTCAGCTGATACGTGTGGCCAACGGTCACATTCTGATTGGTGTTGTACGTAAACCTGACTGTTCTGTTTCCCAAATCCTGCGCGCTGAGCGCCCCCGAGATTGGATCGGCTGTTCTCCACGTCGTCTTGATATTCGGATCGTATTCCTGTACGGCGGAAATGTTCGCATACCCTTGAGCCACCCAATTGTCCGTCGGGTTGCCGCTGCCGTCAACCTCGCCTGTCCATTGTAATCGATTATTTACAATTTTATACAACGAATCTGGATGAATATTCATATCAACATAGTTGTTGCCTACTGCAGCCACCGTCATCTCAGACATCACCGGCCGCTTGAAGTCAAATTTGAGGTCCGTCATGTTGACATTGACGGCATGGTCAAATACGATAGGTGTCATGACTCCGTGGAACATGAACGTTGACCCATTTCCTCGTATCGTTACGTCGTTGATGTCTTTAAATAAAAGCCCGACTTTTCTCCAGCCATCTGGCGTTTGTCCCGCCGTGGACGCATTGGAAATATAATATTGGGCACGGATCGCCGATGAATCTTTAAAATGATACGTACCGGTCGGAAAATCCAATATGACCGGCTTAGGCGCGGCTTTCGCGGCGGCAATCGCATCGTTGACTGCCGGTCCCGCATCGTTGCCGGAATCATTGACACTAATGACCGTATACTTCGTACCCTGTATCGTTTCCGTTGATTGCGTATAATTTGACGAAGCCACAGCCTTCCCTGGCGAATTCATGATAATTGCCAAAATCAATGTCAGGAAAGCCAGCAACAGAACCTTCGAAATCAAGAACCTCTTTGTTTTTAATGTTATAATCATAGCTTTTCACCCTTCCTGTTTACCGAGTTTGATCTGGGCCTGGATGCAATTCACGAAGATTAACGGCCAATTAAGCCTGTCCCCCCCTTTTTATCGCAGTGAAATTGTAAGCGCATTCGTATTGTAATTCGGCAGATGGTTAAATACCATGTAATATTGGCCGGAATCATTTGTATTTCTTCGTTAAAAAGCAGCAGGGATAAAGGGATCAATACCGTCATCAGGACCGTAAATAGTCGCTGTTGAACAGATTGAGGTCCACCGAATCTTCTGCTGCTCCATCTCATCGTTTATTTGCCCTTGCGCACAGGCGCAGTTATTTGTTGTTTTGTTCCGTAATGGCTTTGTCCACCTTTTGTTTGACTTCGTTTAACACTTGATCTACCGATGCTGCGCCTGTGTAGTATTTGACGATTTGATCAAGGAATGTAGATTCATACTCCTGCGGCGCCCCGAGGATCGGTTTCTCTTCCACGTTGATCGTATTCGGATCTCCGCCGAACAGATACTTCACTTGCTCCAGCGTGATGTCGTCATCTTTTAATTGATCGGCCAATTCCTGATAGAATTTATCCGCATTCACCTTATTATACATGGGCAGGGTTCCCGTGCTTAACGTGTAATCCGAGACATACTCTTTGGCGAAAATAAGCGCTTCTTTCGGATGCTTGGCGTTTTTCGGCACAGCGAGAGAATCGACACTCGACCAGTTCATATGCTTGCCGGCCATTTCCTTGGGAACCGGCATTGGAGCAATACCGGCCTTCCAGTCTCTGGGGAACTTATCCTTCTTGGTAGCCGCCAGCTGCGCGTACCACTGAGCGCCTACCGCCATACCGTAATTCCCGTTCCAGTACGAGAGGAAATCCGTATTATTGGAAATATATTCGGAAATCGGCATGGCTGCTTTGCGAACATTCATCACATCGTTCATCCACTCAAGACTGCGTTTGAATTCCGGCGCGTTAATATTGCTCATGCCGTTTTCCGTGTAAAATTGACCGTTCGTCAGCTGACTGCCGTATCCATAATAATACATGCCCCAGTTATTGTAGAAAAGGCCGTAGGTTTTCGTGCTGCCCGTTGTGTTGGTTAATTTTTGGGCGATATCCGCCATTTCATCCCAAGTCATCGGGACTTTCGCATCCGGGTACGCCACGTGAGCGTCGTCAAATACCTTTTTATTATAGAAGAGCATCCAATTGTTCTGTTGAATCGGGAAGCGGAAGTAGTGGCCGTCCTTATCCGCTTTGAAATTGCCGAAATCCTTGCTCATATCGACATCGACCTGCTTCGCAATGTCTTCAATCGGCATCAGGAAGCCTTTATTGATCGCGTCGAACTGGTCTACGCCGTTCCCCCAGATCAAATCGACGCTTTCGCCGCTCGCCATCATGATATTTCTTTTGCTGATGTATTGCTCATGCGGGACGGAAATCGGATCAATCTTGATCGTCGGGTATTTCTTCTGGAAGCGGTCGAGGAACGCCTGAAATTCCGGCGTGTCCAGGTATTCGGAAATATTCAAAATTTTTACCGTTACCGGCTCCGCCGATTTGTCCGTTTTGGCCTGCGGTGCCGCCGATTGGCCCGCATCCGCCGTTTCCTTCGGTGTGCTGCTTCCGCAGGCACTCATCGATACGGCCAGCAGGCAGCCCATTACAACGGTCGTCATTTTTTTTAACATACATCTGTCTCCCCTTGTTCATTTAGTTTTTTACAATTTGTACAATTTTATTATCTTTCAGTTTTATTTGCCTTTGAATGTACAAATCAACTTGCTATTTTGTAAAATTATATGTTTTTGATCCATTTTATCCTTTAATCCCTGAGGAAACGACGCTTTCAATAAATTGCTTCTGCAACGCAAGGAATACCGTCAACACGGGAATAATCGCCAAACACGCAAGCGCCATCTGCTGCGCATAAGCTTTGCCGAACTGGGTCTGAAAGCTCTGCAGCCCGATAGGAATCGTAAATAATTCCTTGGATTTAAGAAAAATCAGCGGCTGATAATACTGATCCCAAATCATGAAAAAGCTCAATAGCCCCAAAGTAATTAACGGTGTTTTGGCCAGTGGAAGTCCTACCTTCACGAAAGAACGGAAGACGCCGCATCCTTCCATATAAGCTGCGCTGATCAATTCTCGCGGAAAGCTCATATAGAATTGTCTCATCATGAAAATGGATAAAATATCTATAATGTTAGGAATAATCAGCGCCCACCGCGTATCGAGTAGCCCCATATAGCGATAGACAATAAATTGCGGCAACAAGGTCAGCTGATACGGCACAAACAAGGTCATCAGGAAAAGAAAGAAAATGGCGCCGGAATATTTGAATTTCAAAAAACCAAATGCGTAACCCCCAAATACAGACAAGATCAACCGCAAAATCACCGAACAGAACACTACAAAAATCGAGTTCCAAAACCAGGTCAGGAACGGCGTTTCCAGCAAAATGGTTTTGTAATTGGCGAAATTGAGATGTCCCCAATGTACGAACGTAAAGGGATGTTCAAACACCTGATTCTCAAATTTGAAAGATGTGGAGAGCATCCATAACAACGGCGTGATGAAGATAAGACCCACAACCAAATAGATAACGCTGACCGATATTCTCTTTAAAGATAATTGGGACAACATGAAGCCGCCCCTCCTTTCCCGAACGCTATTGATAAAAAACCCATTTCTTTTGCAAAAGCCAGTTGCCCGCAATAAATAAGAGCGTCAGCGCAAATAAAAACATGCCCACCGCGGAGGAATAGGAAAAGTCAAAAAACTCGAAGGCGGAACGGTAAATGTGATACGTTAATGTCGTTGTGCTGAATGCCGGTCCGCCTTTGGTCAGCAAAGCCATCTGGTAGAACGCTTGCAGTCCGCCAATGATCGTAATCAGCAGCAAGAAAAACGTTGTCGGGGAAATTAACGGAAACGTAATGTGCTTGAATCGCTGAAAGCGATTGGCTCCGTCAATCGAGGACGCCTCGTAAAAATCATTCGAAACCCCTTGCAGAGCCGCCAGAAACAGGATGCAGTGATAACCTACATCTTTCCACGAACCGATCATCGCCAGCACCGGCAGCGCCCAGTGGCTGTCTACCATGTATTGGGGAGGATGCTGGACGCCCAAGCTCATCAGAAACGTGTTTAACGGCCCTTCCGTCGGATGCAAAAACACGTTCCACACCACCAGCGTCGCGATATAGGTCGTAATGTACGGAATGATAAAGAAGGTTCGGACAAGCCCCCGCAAATACATCTTCGTATTTAACACCACAGCCATGGATAAGCCCAAGGCCAGCGTCAACGGAACATAAATGATCAAGTATTCGAGCGTGTTCACTACAGACCGCCAAAAATCCGCGTCATGCACCATTTTGGCATAATATTTCATGCCTTGCAGACTAAACTGCCCGGACATCAGGTCCAGCTTGCTAAAGCTCAACACGAACACAGCCAGCAAGGGCAGCAAGATAAAAATCAAAAATCCGACGATGCTCGGCAGCGCAAGCAGGAAACCCATCTGCCCCTCTCTTCTTTCCAACGAATAATTCTTCACCCTTAGCTCCTCCTATCGATGTTGCATACATTCATTATTCTATCTTTCCGATCAGATCGGTATGGAGCATCACATGCTTTGATTTGTAAAATCGTCTGTAAAAAATAAACCGCCACGCGAAGAACATCTCGCATGGCAGTCCGCTAATCCGCTATTTGCCGATCTACTTACTTACAAGCCATAAACCTCAAACTCCGAAATGTTCGGTTCCCTTCCCCAACCGTTTGAATCCGTGGTGGTAGCGGTCATATAGAGCCTGATTTTCTGCGCTGTAACCGCCGGGAACGACTGCGTAACCGATGAATGGATCGTTGTTCCGTTGACCAGATCGACCCAGCCAGAGCCGTTATCGTATTGCACTTTATAGCCGGCTGTTCGGTCCAGATTCTCCTTGATTGTCACCTTATTGAATGTTTTGCTTGTTCCAAAGTCCAACTGCACCCATTCATCAACGCCCGTGCCGGACGCCGGCGCCCAGAAGCTGGATGAATTCGCGTCTTTTACATTATTCGAAGAAAAATTAACGTCATATTCGCTGGACGCCGTTACACTTGCCTGCAACGAAAGATTCTGCGGCAGGCTTTCAACATGCACTTCCGCCGCAGAAGCAAAGCCGCCAACGGCTTGATATGCCGTCAGTTTGACATAACGCGCCGAAATCGGAGTAAACAACGCGCTTTTCTCGCTCGCGTCTTCGACCCACTGGCCGGTTGCTACATTCGTAAAAGAGGAGCCGTCAACGCTGGTGGAAACGGTGTATTCCGAAATCCAACCGTTCTTGTTGCCATCTTGTCTTGGCAAGTACCGCAATGCAGTCACCTGATAGGCGCCGCCAAGATCAAGGGTGATCGACTGGGGAAGCTGTCCCTTTGGCTTGCCATCTGCAAGATTCCATTCGGAATGCCACAGGGTTGTGTTGCTTCCATCCAGCGCTTGGCTCGCCTCATAGCCGCTATGTTGACTGCTTGCCGCGACTGTCATTGCCGCTTGCGGGATGTCGATAGTCTCGGAAGCTGCCGAGAGCGAACCGTAACTGTTCGTTCTCGTTACCGCAAGGCCTTGAGAAGCGTCTACAGAGTCGGTATTGGTGTACATACTGGAGAAATTAACGGATTTGGTTACGCCGCTCTGTGCAAATGCATTTCCTGCTACCGTTACATCTTTGGAGCCTTGGGCAGTAAGCTGCAGCCCGCCTTGCTGGAAGGTATTATCGGAAAAGTTGAAGCCGTTGACGCTTCCTGCGTAGATCTGGGTGTTGCCTCCGGTCATAACAAAGGTATTTCCCGAAATAGTGATATGGCTGTGCACAGTCTGATCCGGGTTCGTTCTGGACGAGCTCGGCTCAATACTGATCACCGAATTCCCATTGTCAGTGAATGTATTGTTGCTGATCATCACATTCCGCACCATGCCGGATTCGTACCAACTGCTGGCGTCGTCGGCGATCAGAATCGCACTCATCGTCATTCTGTTGAAGGTATTATGATCAATCAACACATTCCCGCGAGTGGTCATCAGGATGCCTCTGGTAGGAATCGATTCGAACGTCGTATTGGTAATCGTGACATTCGGATTCCAGGTGGCGTTCTCCACAAAGTAATCGTTGATATTCACCCAGCTCGGAACAGCTTGATTCAGAGTAAGCAGAATATTCGTATCGTCTACCCGGGTGACACCCGTTACGGTAGCGCTGGCGGAAGCAAGCAGCGTAGATCGCTTAATAAAATCGATGCTGTCGTTCACTGCAAAGGCATCAAAACCCCAGCTCTGGGGCTGCATGAATTGCACCCGAACCTGATTGGAAGCCGGTATGCCCACCACTTTCAGATGGGTGCCGTGAACATTGATCGGATCGTCGTGCGCTCCAAAGAAACGGGAATTGTTCACGGTAATCTGGCCTTTACAGCCGGAAATTTGCATGAAATCCGCCATCGATGCATTGGTCCGCCCGCTGCCCGCTCTAGGCGCAAAGTTAAGCTGCTCGAAGGTCAACGTATCGCTATATTGCCCCACGATCCCGAGTCCGGGCGCCGCGTAGAAATCAATACGGGTCCAATTGATATTCGTACTTCTGTAAATAAACGCGCCCTCTTCTTTACGCACGTCATTTCTCAGCTGATACGTGTGGCCGACCGTGACATTCGGAACAGAACTGTAAGTAAACTTGACTTGTCTGTTCCCCAGATCCTGAGCACTGGCAGCCCCCGAAACAGGATCGCCCGTTCGCCATGTCTTCTTGGTATTCGGATCGTATTCCTGCACGGCAGAAATGTTCGCATACCCTTGAGCCACCCAATTGTCCGTCGGGTTGCCGCTGCCGTCAACCTCGCCTGTCCATTGCAGTCGATTATTTACAATTTTATACAACGAATCTGGATGAATATTCATTGTGACATAGTTGCTGCCCACTTCGGCTACCGTCATCTCGGACATCACCGGCCGCTTGAAGTCAAATTTGAGGTCTGTCATGTTGACATTGACGGCATGGTCAAATACGATAGGCGTCATGACTCCGTGGAACATGAACGTTGACCCATTTCCTCGTATCGTTACATCGTTGATGTCTTTAAATAACAGTCCAACGTTTCTCCAGCCATCTGGCGTTTGTCCTGCCGTTGACGCATTGGAAATATAATATTGGGCATGGATCGCCGTTGAATCTTTAAAATGATACGTACCGGTCGGAAAATCCAATATGACCGGCTTAGGCGCGGCTTTCGCGGCGGCAATCGCTTCCTGGATTGCCGGTCCCGCATCGTCTCCGGTATAATGGACCTTAATGACCGTGTATGTTACGCCATTTATCGTATCCGTTGTTTGAAGATAATTACTTGACGAAGCCGCAGCCTTCCCTGGCACATTCATGATAATTGTCAAAATCAATGCAAGAAAAGCCAATAACAGAAACCTTGAAATCGAGAATCCCTTCATTTGCAGTGTTTGAACCATAGCTTTCCACCCTTCCTTTTCACCGAGCTTTATCCAGATGCACTTCACGAACACAACCGGCTGAGCAAGCCTGTCCCCCTTTCCTGCGGCTCGATCATGTAAGCGCATTCAAATTATAATTCATAAACTTCTGGATACCATGTAGGATCAACCGATGTTCTTTGTATTTAATCGTTATTCTATGGCCGGCGAACACCAAACTCCGTTGGTGATCAAATGAGATCAGGCCCTGCTCAACGAACAAGCGCGAGTGGAGAAGGCTCTGCAGCTTCTCCACTCGCGCTCGTTGGGATACGATTCCGCACCTTGCAGCCTGCCCGCCCCTTCAAGTCAAATAAGGAGCGATAATGCGAATCATCGTGCCTTTTCCTTTCTTGGACACGACACGCAGTCCGTAAGGCTCGCCCGCTTGAATCAGAAAGCGGTGATGAACGTTGCGCAGCCCGATGCTGTTAAAGCGTTTCCCCGCAGCCTGACCGCTGCGGTCGTCGTTGACCAGCAAGCGCCGCCGCAGCTCCTTGTCCATGCCGACACCGTCGTCGCAGACGAGCAGATGCAGACGCTCCGCACGCAGCGAGGCGCGAATCAGGATCGTTCCCTTGCGCTTGGCCGGCATGATGCCGTGAAAAATCGCATTTTCGATCAACGGCTGAATCGACAGCTTGGGCAACCGAAGCATGCGCAGTTCCTCCGGCACCTCCACCACAAAGTCAAACCGGTTTCCGTAACGGATCGTCTGGATGTACACGTAGGCGCGCGCGGCCTGCAGCTCCTCCTCCAGCGTCACCAGCTCGGAAATTTTATCAAAGCTGAACGACAGCAGCCGCGTCAGGCTGCGAATCGTTTCGTCCACCTCGGCGAACCGCTGCTGCTTGGACAAGCTGGAAATGCAGGCGAGCGTATTGTATAAAAAATGCGGGGCGATCTGGCTTTGCAGCGCTTTTAATTCGAACTCCTTTTTGTCCAACTCGACTTTTTTGACCGTTTTCACCAGTTGATGAATCCGGGTCATCATTTCGTTGTAGCTCTGCGCCAGCTGCCCGATTTCATCCTTGCGGCGCACGAGAATCGCCGAGTGGATCTCCAGATCGCGCACCCGGTTCATCTTGTTGATCAACAAGCGGATCGGCGAGAGAAAATAACGGATGACCAGCAGCATGCTCAGCGTCAAAATCAGCAGCCAAATCATCGCGGCCCGCTGCACGTTGTCGACCAGCACACCGGTAGCCTGTTTGAAATACCGTTCGTCAATCAGCGTAATCAGACTCCACCCCAGATGATTGCCCTTGAGTTTCACGACCAGCAGGCTGCCCTTCGGGCCGTTCATCGTGGACGCTCCTTCCGGCAGAGCAGCCATCTGCAACCGGAAATTGTCCTCCATCGACTCTGGATACGCCGTATACGGAATCAGCGACGAACCCGGGTCGGCGTTTACGACACTTTGATTGGAGCTTAGGATCGTAAACGTCCGGTCGTTGCCGGAGAGCAGCGGCAGCAGCCGATTCGTCAAATTGTCGAGATCGGCCTCCACGACCGCCACGCCGGTCAGTTGCCGGGAATCATCAAAGATCGCCTGCACAAAAGCAATCGTCCGCCCCGACAAACTGGATTCGTAGGGCTCGGTCCACTGAATGGCATGAGGGTTATCCACAGCAAGCTTGTAAAGCTCCGGCAGGTGACTGTTGCCGACGAGTTCATACAGCAGTTGCCTGCTGGAATACACGGCGCCGTCGCTATCGATCAAATAGAGGGTGTGGATATAGCCGTGATTGAATTCGCCGATTGCTTCCAGCAGCTGGGGGATTTTATCGGGGCTGACCGTGATGTCGCGCTGCAGCGACAACTGATGCAGCGTATTTTTGATATTGTCGGCATAAATATCGAGCATGCCGTTGATTTTATCGTTGAGCGCCATCGTCGACGAGATGTACTGCCGCTCCAGCGCGCGTTTCGAGTCATGGAGGTTGTTCCAGGCCAGCGTACCCAGCAGCAGCGAAGTCAGCACGATCAGGCTGATATACCATTTAAAAGCAAGTCCCCTGCGGCTGATCCACTCGGCCAGTTGCCTCATGCCCTTCATCCCCTTTTGAACTCGGTTGGCGTTTGTCCGGTGTATTCCCGAAACATGATCGAAAAATACCGATAGCTGGCAATGCCGACCTGCGCGGCAATTTCATAGATTTTCGCATTGGTCGTTTGCAGCAGCCACGCCGCTTTCTCAATCCGCTTGCGGGTCACGTATTCCTGGAAGGACTCTCCCACCTCCTGGCGAAACAGCTTGCCCAAATAATGCGGCGTCAACCCAACCTCGCGGGCGATCGACTGCAGCGTCACCGGCTCGCCCAGCCGCTGCTCGACGATTTGCTTCGTCTGCCTGATTTCAATGCGTCCTGCCGCTGGCTCCGTCTGGCGAGTCTCCAACGCTTCGCCAACGATATCCACCCACGCTTTCAGCGAATGCGCCGCCTCCAGCGACTCGGCAAAGCTGTCGCGGGACGGCGCGTCCAGATGCTTGCACCATTGGAGCGCCGCCGGCAGCAGCTGACGTTTGAACGCAACCGGATCGCATCGCATCTCGCGAACATGGCTTGACCAGTCGCCGCGCAGCAGTTCCAGGAGCTTCACCCGATCCGTTTCGTACTTGGCGGTCCAATCTTTCAAACGCTGCAGCTCGTCGGCGGACAATACCGCAGGTTCCGGCAACTCGCCTGCATACACGCCGTCGTCGGCCCAATAAAACGAATCCTGCAGGCCATCCATCAGCTTTTTCAACATGTCGGCCACCTCCGCCGGACTCTTCAGAACCGGGCCGATCCAGGCGGCAAGCCGCATATCGCAATTCATATAGGAGACCTGCTCCTCCAGCCGGGTGCGCATGCGTTCCAGCCATAAGCTGAGCTCCCGCTCCAGCCAACCGGCGTCAGCCAGCGGTTGACGCAGCTGCAGCACATAGTCGCCGGTCTGTACGACCTTCCACCCCGCAAGCCAGGGAACCGGAGGAACGGCTGAGCGGAGGATGGACTGCAGCTCGCGGTCGACAAACGCCCGCTCGCGGATTCTGCTCTCCACATGCAGAGCCACCAGCCGTCCGGGCAGCGGAAGCGAGTGACTCTCGCTGCCCAGCAGCGCCAGCAGCGGCGAAGTATCGCGCCCGCCGGCCCTGAACCAGTCCTGCAGCCGGCGAATCGTGTCCCACTTGCGCAGCTCCTCCTCGCCGAAAGAATAGATGTCGTCTCTTTGCAGCTGCTGCCGAATGCGAAACAAAGCCGCCCCCAGATCCTCGGGCTGGAACATAACCTTGACCAAATAATCGGATGCGCCAAGACGAATGCCTTCCTGCGCAAAATGGAACTCGCTGTGGCACGTCAACAGGATCGATTTGGTGCGGGGAATTTCCTTGCTCAGCCTGCGCAACAGCTCGATGCCATTCATCACCGGCATGGTGATGTCCGAAATGACGACATCCGGCTTGAACTCGCGGCACAACTCCAACGCTTCTTGACCATCCTCGGCTTCGCCGATCAGGACGGCTCCCCAGGTTTCCCAGGGAAAGGCGCGAAGCTGTTCGCGAATCGGCACCTCGTCGTCGGCAATCAACACCGTTATAAAATCCTGCAGCATCGCTGTCGTCCCCTTTCCTCAATGACGAAAAATCTCCCGAAACAGCCCCGGCAGGTTATCGTAACGCTACATTATATCCTTTCCCCAAACAGTAACATATAAAAGGCGCGGGACATAGAGCCTTTTCAAGGAAAAAAGCTGATGCATGCGCGATAACAAACCTGCCGAGCGTCCAGATCAGGACGCTCGGCCAGTTTGCCCGCGTTATTGTTCGTAACAGCGGATTTCGTATATAGCCGCCGACGGATCGCCGTTGGTCGCTTCAATCGTCACGCGCAATTTGCGGGTCATCGCCCGCTCCTCCAGACGATGTACGCAGCGGCGCTGGTAATTGTCCTCGGCGCGGCCGACCGTGTGCCAGCCCTCGGCCGTCCAAATATCGATCCGGTAGCGCTTCGCGGCTTGCGGGTCGCGGTAAAAAGGCGCGTACGCATGGTATTCGCGGATCAAATGTCCGGGGAACGTCAGCTCCACCACGCCGATGCTTTGCAGCTCGTCCCACTCCAGCTCGATCCAGGGCTCAAGCCGGTCGGACGGGTCGGAGCGCCACAGATTCGTGTATCGGTGCGGCCGTGTCACCCCGCTCAGCACATTGGCTCCGCTGTAGCAATCCTGCGAGGGCTCGACCCGGTAGCTGAGCGTGAGGCCGTTGTCGTAACGCCGCATCTTGCCCAGGCCGATCTCCACAGCCGACACATGCCCCGGCTCGATCGCGCCGGCACGGTGCCACTCCAGCTGCGGATTCGCGGCAAGCTCCAGCCGGACGTACCGGCCCTGCGGCCAGCTGGCGGCAGCCAATTGTACCGGCCACTCGATCCACTGCATGCCGCCCGGAGGAACATCAAGCACGACGGAAGCCAACTCCGGCCCCGTTTCGACCCGATAGTCCCAAATATGCTCGGCAGGCATAAGCCGCATGTGTACAGGCTGCGCCGTATCGGTGTGATTGCTCAGGCAGACCGCCACGCTGCGAAGCCCCTGGCTGCCGGCGGCAATCCACTGCGCCCGCCGGGCGCGCAGCCGATCGTCGGGCGTACGGTGGTTCTGGTCCCGCCATACATCCAGGCCCTGATGCGCGCCTTGGCTGAACGGTCCCATCCCGCTGCTCCGCGCTTCGCTGCTTGCGCGCACTCGCGCCCACCGTGCCAGGTCCGCTTCATCCTCGTTGCGGACATTCGGCAAAAAGCATCCGTCTCGCAGCAGTTGCTGCTGCACCGCGGCCATCGCCTGCTCCGGCACCTCGGCGACAGCCAAGCCCAGTCGGATCGCCTCATGCGCAGCCACGCCCGCAGCCTGGCCGAGCAGCGCCGTGGTCGACATCACCCGCACGGTGCCCAGCGCCGCATGCGTGACGCTAATATTGCGTCCGGCCATCATCAGATTGTCGACGTCCTTGGCAATCAGAGCACGCAGCGGAATCCCGTACGGACCACAGTAGCTTTTGACCGCGTATTCGCTCGTTTGCGTGTAGCCTTCTGCGGAAGCCGGCTCGCTATGCGCGGCGAGCAGTCCTCCCGGGGTATGCAGATCCAGGAACCAGCCGCCGTACGCAATTTCATCGGGAAACACGGTCAGATTGGCCGGATCGTGCTCGGTCATCAAATATTGTCCCATAATGCGACGGCTTTCCCGTTTGCCCGGCACTTGGCCGATCCAGTCGAGCGCGTAATTGGCCGCCTTGTCCTTTAGCTTCGGATCTTTGTTTTTGATCCAGTCCCACACCCCAAGCGTATGCCGGGTCAGCTCATGACGAATATCTTCCGCTTCGAAGATCGTGTGCCACGGCACCCCGATCTCCAGCCACCAATAGCCGCCGCGCAGCTCCTTGGGAATCCGGCCGTCCTCGTAGAAAAAGGAGGCGTCCTCATAGTGGCGTGCCCAGGCCGGCACCTTGAACGGCACCGGTCGGCCCATATCGCGGGCGCGGAAATGGATGGAATTGCCCATCGTATCCTTGCTCGCCCGCTCCGGTGCGTGGAATTCGCCAAACTCGTCCCGGCCCTCGGACCCCATGCGCCATTCGCAGCCGGCCAGATCGGCCACAATGCCGTCGCCGGTACAATCGATAAACACTTTGCCCTCAAACGTAATTTCCGTCTCCGCATTGGCCACGTAACCCTTGACTGCCCGAATGCGCCGCGCATCGTCCATCACAACCGCTTGAATCGCTGTATTGACATGAAAGGTCAGATTCGGCGTGCTGACGGCCATATCGTACAGGGTCATGTCCCATACGCTGTTCGTCCAGCCATTCTCGAAGATTTCCTCATGATTGACCGCCCGTTCTTCGATCAGCAGCTCGGAGAGGATGCCGGTTTCGCGCGCATATGCATGGAAAGCAGCTGCGCCGTGCGGCGTCACCCGCACCTCGGAGGAGCTGTTCCCTCCGAATACTGGGCGATCCTGTACCAAGCAGGTGACTGCGCCCTTGCGGGCGGCGGCAACGGCTGCACAGAAGCCGGCCAGGCCGCCGCCGCATACAACGATGTCGTAGGACTCTGTTTTGTGCTTCATGGTTCCTCCGCTCCTACTTCAGCAAGCCCAGCGCAGTCAGCTGCGCGGAAGCCGCTTCCGTGTAAGCCTTGTAATTAAATTTAGTATCGAGCGTGTTCAGGAAATCGTTGTATTCGGACATCGGGCGTTTGCCGTACAGGAATTTGAGCAGTTCTTCGGTTCCATAACGGTCGGCATCGGCTTTCACAAAGCCCTGCGGAATATCCACGAAGCCGTTAAGCGCCTTCAGCCGAGGCTGCTTGTTCGTGAAGTCGATAAACGACGCCTGTTTGGCGAAGCGGCCTTGCAAGTACTCCAGCTCGGGACGGCCGACGAATTGGTAATCGTAGATGTAGCCGCCTTCCTTGGCCAGCAGGTCCGTCGGTTTCGGCTTGCCGTTCTCCAAGGTGTAATGCCGATCCTTGATGCCGTATTGGACGAGCGTCGAACCGTCCCCATCGGCTACGTAGTTCAGGAGATCAAGCAGCTTTTGCAGCTTGGCCGGATCCTTTTCCAGCGATTTCGACAAACCGAACAGCATTGGCGTCGAACCGATGTCCCATGTCCCGTCCAATTGACCGGCAGGCCCCTTCGGCGCGGCAATCTGCACCCACTCGGCATTCGGATTCACTTCTTTGATCTGCGTGGCGAACTGGTCCTTGGAAATGTTGGCCCAGTCGATATACACGATGCCCACTTGGCCTTGAATCGCCTTTTGCTGATGCTGCAAGCCGTCGTTGGCCGGCAGATCGGGGTCGATCACCTTGTCGTTGATAAATTGGCTGATCATTTGCAAAGCGTCCGGCATAGCCGGGTCGTGGAAAGCATCCATCAGCTTGCCGTCCTTGGCGTAAATGCTGCCGGGAACGCCAACGCCGTAGGCGCCGAACACCGGAGCAAACGCCGAACCGAAACCCGAGTTGAAGTTGAAGACCGGCGCGCCTCCGCCTCCGCCGCCCGAAAGTCCGAAAGTGTCCTTTTTGTTGTTGCCGTCGGGATCGTTTTCCGTAAACGCTTTGGCGACCGCCAGCAGCTCGTCCACCGTCGTGGGCACCGACAGCTTCAATTTATCCAGCCAGTCCTTGCGCACCCAATACGTCCAGTAGTCGATCTGCGGCATTTTCGGAATAGCGTACAGCTTGCCGTTATAGTAGCCTTTCTTCAAGTTGTCTTCCCCGAGGAATTTCTTCACGTTCCCGAGCTTGTCCAGATAAGGCGTCAGATCGAGCAGTTGCTCCTGCGCAGCCAGCTTGCCGAGTTGGGCGCGGTCCGGCACTTGGAACATGTCGGGAGCGTCCCCGCCGGCAATGCGAACGTTCAACTGGTTGGTGTATTCGGGAAGCGATGTATTTACGGCCAGATTCAGCTTGATATTCAGCCGGCTTTCCAGTTCCTGCTTGATAAAATCCGCGTCCGGCGCCGGCAGCGCCGCTCCGTTCTCCGCCACACTTAACGTAATCGGAGCGCCCGACTGGGTTCCCTGATCGCCGGATGCGCCCGCTGTCGGGGATACGGAGACGGATGGAGCCGAAGAATCGCTGCTGCAACCGGCCAGCACCAAGCCAGCAAGCATGCAAGTCGTTGTGGAAACCAGAACTGTTTTCAACATTTTGTCTTTTTTCATATGCAAACCTCTCCCTTTTTTCATGTTGTTTATGAGCAGGAGCATGAGGAAGCTCTCCTGTTTCCATCCTTGCGATTGCGTCTCTCAGGCCGCGCGGCCGGCTACCCTTTGACTGACCCCAGCAGCATGCCCTTGGTAAAATACCGCTGAATGAACGGATAAATCGCGATAATCGGGAAGCTGGCCAGCATCACCGCGGCCATCTGCAGCGTCAGCGTCGGCACCATATCGGGGCCGCTGGCGTCCGAGGAAGCCGCTTGATTCAGAATGTCGCGCACCACGACCTGCAGCGGCATCAGCGAACGATCCGTAATATACATCATCGCCTGAAAAAACTCATTCCAATGCCCCACCGCATAAAACATACTGAGCGTCAGCATGACCGGCACCGACAGCGGAACCGTGATTTGCCACAACATCCGCCATTCCCCGGCCCCGTCCATGCGGGCCGATTCGTAGATTTCGCCGGGCAGTTGGTCGAAAAAGCTTTTCATAATCAGCACATTGTAGCTCCAAATCGCGTTTGGCACAATCAGCGCCCAAACCGAATTCATCAAACCCGTGCTTTTGACCACCAGGTAGGTTGGAATGATGCCCCCGGTGAAAATAAAGGTGAAGATGACGGTAAACATCAGAAACCCGCGTCCCGGCAAATCCCGGCGGCTTAACGGATACGCCATAAGCGTCGTCAACACCATATTGATCAGGGTTCCCACAACGGTGATGAATAAATTGATGCGCAGCGCCTGCGGAATGGAAGCCTGCTCGAACAGCTGCCGATAGCCGCCGAAGGTCAGCTTGGTTGGAATGATGACGAAGCCGCCGTTTTTCAGAACCTCGGAATACGGGGTGATGGAAGCCGAGAACACATACAAGATCGGGAACAACGCAACCACACCGATCAGGCCGAGGAGCACATAAACAACCATCGAGAAACCGCGATCTTCTCGTTTTACCATATCGATCCACCCCATCGTTTGGCGAGCCCGTTGGCGGAAAGCACCAGAATGATGCCGATGAAGCCCTTGAACAATCCAACTGCGGCCGCAAGGCTGAAATCAAGCTGCTGCAGCCCTGTGCGGAACACCCAGGTATCCAGAATGTCGGCAACCTCGTAAACCTGCACGTTGTACATGACATAAATTTGCTCGAAACCCGCATCCAGAAAATGACCGAGCCGCAAAATCAGCAGCAAAATAATCACATTGCGGATGCCCGGCAGCGTAATATGCCAGATCATTCTCAACCGGCTTGCGCCGTCGATTCTTCCCGCTTCGTACAAGGTCGGATCGATGTTGGTCATCGCCGCCAAATAAATGATCGCCCCGTAACCGATTTGCTGCCACATGTCGGAGCCGACCAGCACGCTGCGGAACCAGCTCGTGGAGGTCAAAAACGGCACCGCGTCCCATCCCATATCCACCAGCCAGCGGTTGACAAGTCCCGTGCTTTCCGACAGCATCGCCACGGAAATGCCGTAGATGATGACCCAAGACAAGAAATACGGCATGTAGCTTAACGTCTGGATCAAGCTGCGGAACCAGCGTGTTCTGCACTCATTGAGCAACAGCGCCAGCACAATCGGCGGCACAATGCCAAAGGCCAGCTTGTACAAGCTGATCAGCAGCGTGTTGTTGATCAACTGGCCGAAATACGGCGAAGTATAAAAGGTTTGAAAATGTTTGTACCACGGGCTGGCCCAGGGGCTGGCCATCATGCCATCGGTGATGTTGAAGTCCTTGAACGCAATAATCGTTCCGTACATCGGAAGGTAGCGATAAACGATGTAATACAGCAAACCCGGAATCAACATCAGATATAAAATGCGGTAGCCCCATATCTTTCTCATTCGAGTCCGCACGCCTTCCAATTTCAGGGCTTGCTGTTCTTGCTTGGGAATGACCTCTGCCCTCATATGCGCTCCTCCTGTCTGTTTGTTTGCGCTTTCATTTGATATTTATAGCGTACACGATTCACTGGACGGGCGATATGCAGCGAATTTGCAATAGAGGTAGCCGGATTAACAAACTATCGCCGGACGCCGTCTACAGGGGCAAAAGCGGCTGCAGCTGCCGGTCCTCCTGCCGCTCCCGCGTCGTGGGGCTATGCTGTGTGTATCAAATCTGTGCACAATACATACAGGAGGAATCTAAAAAAACCGCCCTCCCCTTGAAGCAAGGGGAAGACGGCTGTCGCAGGCGTTGCTTGTTCCAGATTACTGCTCAACCCAAAACTCGATCGCATAACCGTGCAACGTGGTAGAAATGTAAGGATTTTCGGTGGTTGTCGTGACGGTTCCGACTTCGACGCCTTGCGAATCAACGCCGGCATCGGCTTCGGTATACAAGTAGCCCTTGTAGGTTTTGCCCGCGCCTACGTTCACTTTATAGGTGTAGTAGCCTTCTTCCGAACGGTTGGTGACGGCAAGGCCCATCTTGCCAGGCTGCAGCAAGCTTTCGCTGTTCAGGCTGTTTTTGACAGCCGGAGCCTTCCAGGCCATAATGCGGTTGTCGCCCAGCTCCGCGGCGGCTTTCGGCTCCTGAACCTCGTAGCGGATGGAATCCCACGGCAAATATTTCAGGAATCCGGCCAGGGCATTCCAGTTCTCGTTGTTGTACACCCAATGCCCTTTTTCCACATTGGCATAAGGGCCGGTTTCGTCGACAGAGTCATCGTCAGACGCCCGCCAGAAGCCCAGCGAATACCCGGCCGCTTCCGAGTTGTACAGCGGTTTCAGCGCGTGCAGCCAATACCAGGTAGGCGAGTCGGCAAACGTAAACCAGTTCAGCACCGATTGCGCGGTATTGACGAAGTTCCAGCCGTTGACCTGGTTGCTGAAATATTCAAATTCATTTTGATAAATCGGCTTGCCCAGCGTGCCGTCCTTATAGAACGACGCTTCGCTGATTACGGTGTTCGAATCCCAACCGATCCGATGGATGGTCCATGCGTCAATCAGATTGATGACATTCGGATCGCTTTTCAGAGCCTGACCGACGCCCCCGTGCTGAGCCTCCCAGCTATCCGCATGGATCTCCAACGGCTTGCCGAGCTCGGCGAATTTCTCCTTGAGCAGCGGAGCTACAGATTGCATTGTGTTCAAATACAATTGCGGACTGTACGGAGAATGGGAATACGGAAGCGGGTGCAGCGCCCCCGACGCGTCGGGAATCGTCGTGTTGGTATAATTATTTTCCGCTTCGTTCTGCAGACCGAATTGTACGACCGGAACGCCGTGGTCCATCAAATATTTCAAATCTTTCCAGACGGACTCTGCAAAATAAGGATAAGACGGCTTATAGACCGAACCGTACACGCTGGCGGGAGCAGAATCGGGAATGGCCGTGTCGGTCGCCGGATCGACGCGCACCTGGCTTTTGAGAATGCCGCCGATGTAAGAGCCGTTTGTTTTGTAGAACGGTGTCGGCGACCAATACTCGAAATCGACGCCTTCCAGATTGGCCTGGGTGATCAAATCGCTCAGCTCTTGAAGCTGCTCCGGCCACCTTTCCTTAAGCTGCTTCTGCTGCTCGTCCAGACCGCGGTAGTACAAGCCGCCGGCCAAGCGCATATAGCGGAAGCCTTGCAGCATTTCCTCGGCCAAGCGCGTTCGCTCCGACGGAACGAGGTCGTGCGGCACCCCTATGGTATCTTGCGGCAGTCCCAGATTGGCCGAGCCGATCGAATCGCTTTGGATTTCGAAGCCAAGCCCTTTGATCGTTTGCTCGGCCGTATCGGTAATCGTATACGTTCCCGAATCGATCGGCGGTCCCTGAATCTCGCCCACGCCGAAGTTGCGGAACGCTGCCTTGACGCCCTTGGCGTACATCCCGGCTTGACCGCTCAGGAAGGCGTCGGTTAACGACAGCTCCGTCTGCACCTTGAATTGGCCGTTCACATACAAGGAGAGGATCGGACCTCTTGCGTGTACGGACAAAGCAACGGGTTGATTGGCGGTCAGAACGGAAACGTCGCTTTGCGCCAGCACGGTGTCTGCGCCGCCGCTTTGTTTCACAAGCTCAAACTTTTGCGAAACCGCGTTGTAACGGGCCACATAACGGCTGCCATCGCTTTGCCCACGCACGATCACGCCGAATTCGCCGCTTAACGATTGCGGAGTTGCTTCTACAGCGGCGCTATAATGCCCCCATTGGCTGCTTCCGGTCAACGCTGTCGCCGGATTGGCGCCGGAAGCGTCAGCCGTCCACAGGCCTTCGTAGCCGACAGATGTGCGCTGCCAGCTGCCAGTCGTATTCCATGCCGCGTTATCCTTGGAGAAGTCGTCATAAAACAAATTCGCACCCGTGTACGTAAAACGAATCGCATCGACGTAAACTTCGCCGTTCGCCTGATTGTTCATGCGCACTTCGCCGGCGTTGCCTTCGTTGAAATAATAGACGCCCAACGGATACCACATCTGGCCGCCGGTCTGGAAATCGACCGTGGAATCGGTCGTGCCCCCGCCGTCCGCGACAGTCACCTTGGCATTCGTCGCCCCGACGACAGCTGCATCTGGATGCCAGATCGATACGGAATAATAGCCGGATTTGTTGATTTGCGGTTTCCATACCACCGCATTTTCACCTTGACCGCCCGGGGATACGGCATAACCTGTCCCATAGTAATTCGGCTGCGCGGTCGAACCGCTCCAGTCTCCCGTTTTCGTGACAATCGGCGAGGCATCGTCGGCCAATGTGTCGAGCTGCAAGAAGCGGACCGCATCGGCCATCACGATGCCGTCGGCACTGTTGGAGACGCTTACATTTCCCGAGGAACCGGCATCGAACCGGAAGGTGCCCAGCAGCATCCAGGCGCTGTTCGCCTGACGCTCGTTCACTTTGACCACCGTATCGCCATCGGCGGAATGAATCGTATACGGCGCATTCGAAGCAAGGCTTCCCGAATCCTGGCTGCCGTTCGGCAACTGGTAGTACACATTGTAATACCCTGCCGTTTCAATGAATGGCGTCCAGACGAGCTTATTTTGCCCAACGGTATTTAGGTCGTTCGAGGAACGGAGATAGCTGCCTCCGTAGGCGCCCGCACGGCCGCTGGATGTTTCCCAACCGTTGCCAACTCCCTCATGCACCTGCGCGGCGGCGCCATTGTCGATGATGATTTCACCGGAGCCCGGCTCATACACGACCTTGATCGCATCGGCCATGACGTTGCCGGCCGCAATGTTGTCGGACAGCTGCACATAAGCGTCTGCGCCGGCACTAAAGCGGAAGCTGCCAAGCTTCGTCCATTTGCCGCCGTTGCCCCGCTGGCTGGCCGTTACCGTTGAAACGCCCAACGCATATTTGACGGTATAAGGCGCGTCGTTGGCAATCGACGTATCGGTAGCCAAACTGTCCGGCACCCAGAAATAGACGCCGTAGTTGCCGTCAGTCGGTATATCGAATCGCCATGTCACCGTCTTGGCGCCGGTGCCCTTTCCCGTAGCCAAATAATTGCTGCCGTATTTATTGGTCCGCGTGGTGCCCGCGTTCCAGGTTCCGACCAGATCGGCCGCGGCAACATCCGTGTTATCGATGATGATCGGCTCTCCACCGGCGGCTTGTTCGGATCCAGGCGCGACCCAATCGAAAATCACCGCGTCGGCCAGCACATATTTTGCATCCACCTGATTGTTCAGTTGTACATACCCGTTCGTACCGGCGGCAAAAGAAAATTGCCCCAGCAGCATGTAATCTCCACCAGCTGCCCGCTGGTTGACAGTCACCGCCGTCGTTCCTTTGGCATGCTGGATCGTATAGACCGCATTGCTGGCGACATCACTCGTATTGACAAGCCCGTCCGGCAAACGATAGTACACGTTATATTTGCCGCTGATCGGCAGATTGGGCCTCCATGTAATCGTTTTATCGCCTGGTCCTTGAAGGGCATACAAATAATCGCTGCCTTCAAAACCCGCTCGGAACGTGCTCGATACCCATTGGCCCGGCACCGTTTCCGCACCCGAATTGTCGATCAAACGGTCATTGGCATTGTCCATCAATTCCGCTTGCGAAGCCGCATAAGCTTTGCCCGCCCCCGGCATCCACAGCGCGCCGGTCAACAATACAACGATGGCCCATATCAGCATCAACGACCCTAATCTTGTGTGTATTCTGTGTGTCCGCATCAGATTTCCTCCCCCAGAATGTACAAGCATTTTCCCATCCTGCCCGTGCCTTTACTATGTGCATGGCCACCCGCCGCAGCTTCCTGAATCTTCTGCCCGTACGTTCCCATACGGCGGCGCCTCTGCGCCGATCCTCCTCCTTCTCCTCGTTTGAAAGCGCTAACAATAATAGTTTACTCCATGATTCGACAAATCCGATATGCAGCAAGTTAGCAATTCAGGTATCCGAATTGACAAACTGAACTATTCGTTTATACAATTTCGCAAGCATTCCACCAGACACTCCCAAAAGCGCTTGCCGGAGCCCCCAAGTTTTAGTTCCATTTTGTTACCAAACTCACAGAAAAAAAATCCGCGATATGGGATAATCGTAAATACCAGGCCCACAAGCTTTTCCAACCTTATTTTTACAAGAGACTTAATGCTTATTTATACAAGGGTAAATTCGAGCTGAAAGGCAGGGACAATCGCGAATGAGAATTATTCCGACCGCCATGTGCCAACCGGGGATGCGGCTGGGCAAGGCCATTTTCACCGAAGAGGGCCAAGTGCTTGTCGGCTACCGCGTCGAACTGACCGGCGGCATGCTCCGCAAGCTAAGCCAACTGGGCATCGACTATTTATATATCGAAGATCCGCGCACCGAAGACATTCATATCGAGGACCCGATTCACGAAGAAACCCGCAGCCTGCTCCGCGGCTCGCTCGGCCGGGTGTTCGAGAAATTCGGCGCGACGGCCGGGCTGGCCGGGGCGCAGCGCAGCTCGTTCAACACGATGGGCAAGCTGTTTCTGGAGGGCATGTCGCGCGTCATCGACGACCTGCAGCAGCACCGCCACGACGCCGTGATGCTCACGACGCTGAACATGGTGCCGGCGGCCAATCTGGAGCAGCATTTTTGCCAGAATGCGCTGAATGTGTGCGTCTACGCGACCAGGCTGGCGATCATGCAAGGCACGTATACCCGCGACGAGTTGATGACGATCGGCCTCGGCGCTTTACTGCACGATGTGGGCAGTGTACAAATTCCGGCGCAATTGCTGCAAAAAAACGCCAAGCTGACGCCCAACGAATACATGGAAATCCAGAAGCACGCCGAATACGGCTTTCTGATGCTCAAGGACGAAATCGGCATCCCGCTGCTTTCGGCGCAATGCGCGCTGCAGCATCATGAGCGGATGGACGGCAGCGGCTATCCGTTCCGGCTCAAGGGCGAGCAAATTCATCCTTACGCCCGCTGGGTCGGCCTGTTCGACTCCTACGACGCGATGATTCACGCCCGCACCTACCGGCAGGCGTTCGCGCCGCACCACGCTTTGGAAGTGCTTTACGCCAACGCTGGAAAACTGTACGATATAGATATGGTCAAGCTGTTCCGCAACAACGTCGCGATTTACCCGCTCGGCCTCAGCGTTTCGCTAAGCACCGGGGAAAAAGGCATCGTTTCCAGGCTGAACAACCACAGCATGCAGCGTCCGATCGTGCGCGTCCTGCGTGACGCCGGCGGACAGGAGCTGAGGGAGCCTTACGAAATCGACCTTTCGCGCACGCTGAACATTATGATTGAGGAAATCGGGGAACAGTTGGTCGTTTGATTATGACCGAAAAGAGATGAGCGCCTGTTGAAAACCATAGTTCAGCTTCTGCAAAATGTCCCGATCTTTCAGGTGCTGCCTGAAGAAGACCTGTCTGCGATCGCCCCGCTGTTTATCGAAAAGAAAGTGAAGAAAAACAGCATCCTGTTTCTGGAGGGAGATCTCGGCGAAGAATTTTATTTGATCAAATCCGGCGTGGTCAAAATTTACCGTCTCGACGATGCCAAGGAAATCATTCTGGCGTTGTTTCGCGAAGGCGATTTTTTCGGCGAAATGTCGTTGATCCACGAAGGTTTAACCCGCTCCGCTACAGCGGAAACGATGGAAATGTGCGTGTTATACTCCCTGAAACGCTCCGTTTTTGCCCAATTCATGGAAAAAAGCCCCAAGCTGTGCTTGAAGCTCCTGGAATCGACCATGCAGCGTTTGCGCAAGGCCAACGAACAAATTTACGATTTGACGTTTCTCGGCGTGCGCTCGCGCATTCTCAAATCCATCATCCGCCTGTCCGAGCAATACGGCATCCCGTCAAAAGACGGTCTGCTGATCGACGTCAAGCTCACCCACCAGCAGCTCGCCAACATCGTCGGCACCGTGCGCGAATCCGTCACCAAAGTGCTGCAAGAACTGCAAGACGAAGGTTCGATTGTCATTGATAAAAAGAAAATCATTCTGATCAACGCCGACGCGATCAAAAAGGAGATCCGTTAGCTCCCCGGAGAACCGTCCTCCCGCTCTTCCTGCCAGGCTTTCATGATGCGCACGAACACGTTAGGAAACGCATAGCTCTCCAGCTCCTCCGGCCCGACCCACCTGTACCGGAACGGAATCCATTCCCCCGCCCCCCGCTGATGGGCCGTTTCATCGCCCAGCCGGCAGCGGTACACCTTCATATTCCAATGAATGTGACTGAACGTATGCTCCGTATCCATGAACCATTCCCTAGGTGTTACCCACACATGATCTTCCGTCAAAAGCGCTTCGCGCAAAGCCGCGACGCTGTCTTCGTTGCTGCCCCAAACCGGCTGCGGCCACAAGACGTGCGGCAGCTCCCACATGCGGGCGAGCAAGCCTTCCTGCGGGCGCTGGCGGATCAGCCATTGGCCTGCGTGCTCGCCGGTGCCTTCGATGAGCGCAACCGCGCGCAGCTCGGGACGGGGCGGCTTGGCCTTCTTTTTGACCGGCAGCTTGTCTTCCATGCCATGCTCGCGTCCGGCGCAGCCAAGCCGCACCGGACAGGTCAGGCAATACGGCGCACGCGGCGTGCACACCATCGCGCCCAACTCCATCAGCGCCTGGTTGAAATCGCCGGCCGTGCCTTCGGGAATCAGCTCCTGAGCCAGCCGTTCCATCTTCACGCGGGTCGCCGGCTTCATGATATCGTCTTCGATCAGGAAGTATCGCGACAGCACCCGCATGACATTGCCGTCGACCGCCGGCTCCGGCTGGTTATAGGCGATGCTGAGAATCGCCCCCGACGTGTAGGGGCCGACGCCCTTAAGCGAGGAGATGTCCGCCTTGCCGCTTGGCACGACGCCGCCGTACCGCTCATGCACTTCGCGAACCGCGCTTTGCAGGTTGCGCGCCCGCGAATAGTAGCCCAAGCCTTCCCATGCTTTGAGCACCTCATCTTCCGGCGCTTCGGCCAACGCCGCGACGGTCGGAAACAGCTCCGTGAAGCGGTGGAAATACGGAATGACCGTTTCCACCCGCGTCTGCTGGAGCATAACCTCGGAAATCCAGATGTAATAAGGGTTTTTGCTTCTGCGCCACGGCAGGTCCCGCTTGTTCGCCCGATACCAGTCCAACAGGTTTATGGAAAAATACTGCTTTTGCTCTTCCGCGTTCATTAGGCTCTCCTTCTCTCAAAGAACGGTTGCAGGTATAATGAAAAAGATATGTGTTCATTATACGAGAATTCGGCAACCTAAGACTAGAGGTGAATCTATGAAAGAAGCGTATGCAGTGCGGCGGCTAAGCTGGCTCGGGCCGAAGCGGAGGCAGCGGTACTGGCTGCTGCTGTACGTCTGGGGTGCACAGTGGACGACCGCGGCGGCAAGCGAAGCGTTGCCTGTCGTGCGCGCCGCCGAGCTGGTCAAGCTGGCCAGCCTGCTGGCGGCCGCGGCTGGGAGCGCAGCGCTGCTATGGCGCGCCTGGCAGCGCCGCGAGGCGGAGAGCTGCGCGGGGGCCGAACGCGGCGCCGAGGGCCGGGGAACTGCGCAGGCGCTGCAGCCGGACGCAAGCTTGACCGCTGGCCCCGCAGGCGAACCGTTGGGGCGTTCGTTGTCGCTCATTTGGCCGTGGGTGGCGTTGCCTATGCTTATTCTGCTGCTGCAAAATACGGGCGTGTTGTCCCCGCTGGTTAGCCCGCTGCTGGGCGCCTGCGGACTGGCAGCCGCGTACATCGCGTTCGGACGGCTGCTCGGCCCGCCGCTCGTCTGGCTGGGCCTGTGGCTGCTGGCGCTGACCGCGATTATCGGCATCTGGTATTGGGGTTATGCAGGGGCGGTGCTGGAAGGCATGTGCGGCTTTAGCCTGCTTGCTTGCGGCTGGATGCTGCGTGTCTGGGGCAAGCCGGCGGCTTGAATGGCGACGCAAGCAGCTGAGAACTGCATCACAGCTTCATCACGGCTGTCTGCCCGCAAGGAGCAGGGAACTTCATCCCTGTATCGCAGCCGTCGCCTGCACCGCTGCACAGAGGATGGGATGTATCGAAGGAGGAGCTAATGATGATGAAAAAGACGCGTTTGCTTGCATCTGGGTGCCGCCGCCGCAAGCTGTTGCGGGCAGCGGCTGTGCTGGGCGCAGGTCTGCTGCTGGCGGCCGGGCTGGCTGGCTGCGGCGGGGGAACCGGCGCGGCGCCGGCGGCTTCGCCTTCTGCCGCAGCTACGCCGGCCGGCGAAAGCGGCGGCGCCGACGCCAAGGCGCAGGAGCTGTTTACCGCCAACAAGTGCATCAGTTGCCACGGCGTCGATTTGGCCGGACGGGTCGGCCCGACGACGAATCTGCAAAAAATCGGAGCCACCAAAACCAGGGAGCAAATCGCCGAACAGATTCGCAACGGCGGCGGCGGCATGCCCGCTTACAAAACCAAGCTGTCCGAGGACGAGGTGGCCTTGCTCTCCGATTGGCTGAGCTCGAAAAAATAAAACCCGCCATCTTCGTCGAGACGCGGGCGAATAGCCGGCGCCGCGCAGCAAAATCCGGGTGCGAGGCCGGCAATGATGAGATACGAAGCTGCCTGCGGGCGGCTTTTTGTTATGATAAGGTTGGTTGATCTGGCTGCAAATGTTCGGGGAGCGCAGGGCCGGTGGTACGATGCGCCTGCGGCTGCCTGCCTCGAATGGTTCAACAGTCTCCAGCCTCTGGGGAACGAGGTTGGCGTCCTCGCGTATGGCGGCTGGGCTGTCAGGCCCGTGCCAACCTAATCAAGCTGCTCGACGATCGCGTAGGCAGCCGCCATCGTTTCCGAATGCGTGATGCTGATGTGGATGCGGGCCGTCGGAGCCAGTCCCGTCCGCGCGCGCGCGCCGTCCGACAGCCGGCATTCCGGCTTGCCGAGCGCATCGGGCACAATTTCCATGTCCTGAAAGCCAACCTGCTTGCCGATGCCGCAACCGATCGCCTTGACGATCGCTTCCTTGGCCGCAAACCGTCCGGCGGCAAATTCGGCCAACCTCCCTTTGCGCGCCGCCGCAAGCTCCCGCTCCGCCGGCGTCAGCACGCGCTGCAAAAAGCGCTCTCCGGTCGAATGCTCAACAATCGCTTGCATTCTGACGATCTCGACAAGATCGGTGCCGATTCCTACGATCATGCTCGTCCCTCCACTTTTTTCCGGTACGGTTTTGCAGTACAATGTACATGATTCTTGACGAATGGTCAAGCGATTCCACGCGAATGACCGGGAGGAGAACGGCATGAACGATTTGGATACAAGAGCGCTGCTGGACAAGGACCGGCAGTATGTGTGGCACCCTTTTACGCAAATGAAAGATTATGCGGAGCGCGATCATGTGCTCATTGACAAAGCCGAGGGCGTCTTTTTGTACGACGCGGCCGGCAACCGCTATTACGATACGGTGTCTTCCTGGTGGGTTAATTTGCACGGGCACGGGCATCCCCGGCTGCGGCAAGCCGTAGCCCGGCAGATGGAGCGCGTCGACCATGTGATGTTCAGCGGCTTTACGCACCGGCCGGCGATCGAGCTGGCCGAGAAGCTCGTGCAGCTGACGCCGCCGGGGCTGGACAAGGTGTTTTATTCCGACAACGGCTCCACAGCCGTCGAGGTGGCGCTGAAACTGTCGTTTCAGTATTGGCAGCAAAGCGGAGCGCCGGGCAAAACGCGCTTTGCCTTCGTTTCCGGCGGCTACCACGGCGACACGATCGGCGCCGTGAGCGTCGGGGGCGTGGACGAGTACCACTCGCTGTTCCGCCCCCTATTGTTCGCCGCGCACGCCGTCCCGTCGCCGGACGTGCGGGCGTGGCCCGGCGGCGGCGCGGACGCCGAAGCCGCCATGCTGTCTCACTGCGTCGGCGCGGTGAGACAGCTGTTCGAATCATCGGCTCATGAGCTGGCTGCGCTGATTGTGGAGCCGATGATTCAAGCTGCGGGCGGGATGATCGTCTATCCCGCCGCGTATTTGCGCGAATTGCGGGCGCTGTGCACGCAATTCGGGGTGCATCTGATCGCCGACGAAGTGGCGGTCGGGTTCGGCCGGACAGGCCGGATGTTCGGCTGCGAGCACGCCGGGATCGCGCCGGACTTCATGTGCCTGTCCAAAGGCTTGACCGCCGGCATGATGCCGCTGTCGGCGACGCTGTGCACGAAGGCGGTCTATGACGCCTTCTATGACGACTATGCCACACAGAAAATGTTCACGCATGGCCACAGCTTCACCGGCAACCCGATCGCGGCCGCGGTTGCCCTCGAGTCGCTCGCCATCTTCGAGGACGAGCGGGTCATGGAGCGTGTCGCGGAGGCCAGCGGCCATCTGAGCGACACGGTGCGGCGCCTCGCCGAATGGGACGGCGTGGCGCATATCCGCAGCCTCGGCATGGTGGCGGCGTTTGATTTGCTCCGCAGCCGCAAGGACGGGCTGCGGTTCGATCCCGCCGAGCGGATCGGCTTCCGCGCCTACAAGGAAGGGCTGCGGGAAGGACTGGTCCTGCGCCCGCTCGGCGATACGCTGTATTTTTGGCTGCCGCTCTGCACAACCCCCAAGCAAATCGACGATATCGTCGCTCGCACGGAGCGCGTGCTGCACAGACTGTACGCCTAGCCTAGCTCGCGCACGCGTCTTGCGGGCTGCGGCAGCAAGCCTGGCAGGTCGGTTGCGCGCCTCACGGCGACCAGCCGCCCAAACCGCCGGCCAAGTCGGTTGCGCACCCCGCGCCGACCAGCCGCCCCAATCCGCCAGCCAAGCCGGTTGCGTTCCCCACGACGACCAGCCAAGCGGCAGCAACAAGCGCACTCGCGCCGCACAGTCGGATTATCGCCTCTCGCTTCCTGACGGCAAGGGAGCCGCGAGGCGATCTTTTTATCTACTCTCAAGGAATCATCAACAAAACCCCACAAAAAAGCACTCAATCCCGTTCAGAGACTGAATGCCCTATGCCTTGCGCAGCCAACGCGGCGCTGCCGGCTAAACGCCACTGTCAAATCGTCCACTGGTCGTTAATAATGCCCACCAGATACCACTGATCGCCTTTGGGCTCGAACACGAGCCGCAAGCTGCTCCAGCCCATCTCGTTGCCATCCGCCCCGCGGCTGAAATTGTACTCCACAAACGCCGCATCCGGGTATTTTTCGCGTAAATTATTGGTTGTGTTGCCGCCGTGAATCACTGTATTGTAGGCCATTTGCTCAGGGTGAGCGTAGTCGCGGCTGTACACGAAACCGTTCAAATACTGGCTGAACGTCATTTTGATCGGATCGCCCGAGCCGTCATAGGAACCCCATGTATACACTTTTTTGCTTTTCATGAGCTTGCCCAGCTTCTTTGGCTTGAAAACAAGATCGTTGTCAAGGTCTACAAACGCATATGGCGAAAAACGCACCCCTTTATCGGGATGAATATAGGGCTTGAGCGCTTGCATATCTTTCTCCCGCAAAGCGTTCACCACCGCCGCGGCCGGCGCTGCCAGCACCTTCTCCGCTTCTTGCGGAGTTAACGCGCTGCCGGACGGCGCTCCGCCCTCAACCTGCCGCAACCCCGCCTCCGTCTCCTCCTGCGACCAGGAGAGGACACCGGACCGCTGCTCCTCCCCGTTCTGCTGCGCCTGGACAGGAATCGCACCTGCCAGCAATTGGCCCAGCCCTGCGAGCAACGCGCCCGTCATAAGCATCCGCTGAACTTTCATCAAGACACCTCTTGTCAGATTAATTTGTTTGCACAAGAGTAATGTCTCCTTTGAATTGGAAATTATGTAGGCAGGCTTGCTCCTTACAGCTTCACGGCTTTGAACGGACGCTCCCAGCTTCCGGTATCGTAAGCCTGGGCGAAATAATACGCAGCCCCTTGCCAAATGCCAACCGCCTCCAGCCGCGCATAACGCTCGCTTTCCAGCATCCGTACGGCAGCCGGACGAAACGCCTCCGTCTCCCACAGCCGCGTTTCCGCCCAATCTCCGTAGTCCCCGTGCGTGTCGAATACATAGCTCACCCCACCTGCGGTAGAAGCGACCAGCGCTTCCAGCCGCCCTCGGCGCCGGCTGTACATCCAACCGGGCTCCCCTGCGGCCTGCGTGAAAATCACGGTTCGCGGAATCGCATGCGGATTGACGCTGCGGGTAAAATCATAAGCATAATAATGCAGCTCGTTGCCTGAGCGCGCCACGATCTCAAACATGCCGGTTTTGGGGTTTTGCAGCACCGACGCCGACTGATAGCGATGCGGTTGGCCAAAAACCAGCTCACGCTCCCACTTCGGCTTGATCTCATTGTTCAGACGGCGGTAATGCGCCAATCCGCCTTGCAGCAGCGGAACGATGACTTCAAAATCCCCCTTGGCCCCGATGTTGCTTTGCATAAAACCCGGTTGTCCACCCACATCCTCGCCAAAAAAAACAGGCGGCTGCCACTCATATCGGCTGTTTTGCGACATATGCGCCAACCGCCTGCCCTCGCTGGCTACCACTTCCACATTGCCGGGATAAGTTTCCGTTTTTTCATACGTACTCTGCAACGCGACCACCGATTGAAACACATACGGCTTGCCGTATCGTTCCTCCTCGTTCCACGCTTCCTCGGGATGATCGTGGTCCGCCGAATAACGCTGCACGCCCTCCGTCGTCTGCGCCACATGCATCTCCAGCAGATTCATTTCAAACTCCGTTTCCAGCCACCCCACATAAAACGGATCCAATTGGCGCAGACAAGCTTTATCCGTTGCCGATAAGCTGGAGTCCCGGGGAGTTGCCAGCTTTCCTCCCGTTGCGGCGCGGGACAAGCCCGGCGCAGGCCCGAACTCATGAAGCGCCGTGCGGACAATTTCCTGAGCGCCGCTCGACGGCGGTACACAGGTCGTGCACACGTCGGGCGGTCGTTGGGCCCAACCCTCCTCCTTGCGCGCGCGAATATGAATTTTCACAGTTATCCCCCCCTCGGCATTCCGGTTGATAAACTGTATGACATCACCACCCGCACACATACCGCCATCCGACAAAAAAATCGCCACGCCAAAAAAGCGCAAGCTGCTTTGCAGCAGCCTGTCGCTTCCGCTCCCTATCGAACCTCATCTTGCGCCTGCCGTCAGCTCTGCCGCCCTGCCGCTTAAATCCCCGGAATCGGCGCGCGCTTGTGCTCGGTTTTCAGATATTGCTTTTCCAGCTTGTCCTGCGCGGCCGGATCGATCGTTTTGCCCTCCAGATAAGCACTGTTGTCGTCGTAAGTAATGCCCAGCTCGGCTTCATCGGTTTGCCCGTCCCAAAGGCCGGCCGTCGGCGCTTTGTCGAGAATGCTTTGCGGCACGCCCAGCTTGGCGGCGAGCGCCCGCACCTGACGCTTGTTCAGCGTGCTGAGCGGCGTAATGTCGACCGCGCCATCACCGTATTTGGTGAAAAATCCGGTAATCGCCTCGGACGCATGGTCCGTGCCAACCACGATCAGCCCCAGCTCAAAAGCGAGCGCATATTGCATGACCATCCGCGTTCTCGCTTTGATATTGCCTTTGCCGCCGCGGCTGACGTGCCGGTGCACGCCGATCGCTTTCAGCCCGTATTCGACCTCAAGCGCGATTTCATCCACCGTCTCCTGCACGTTCGTCTCCACCTGATATTGCAGCGCAAACGCCTTCGCCACCGCATAGCTGTCCGCGATGTCGACCTGCTCGCCGTAAGGCTGGAATACGCCCACGGTTTTGTATTCGCGTCCCGCCTCCGCGCTCAGCTCATCGGTCGCCTGCTTGCACAGCCCCGCCGCCACCGCGCTGTCGATCCCGCCGCTAATGGCAATCAGCAGGCCGCTGGCCCCTGCCTTGCGCACATAATCTTTCAAAAAATCAACCCGCTTGCGGATTTCCTCCTCCACATCGATCTCCGGCTTCACGCCAAGTCTGGCGATAATGTCCTGCTGCAAGCTCATGATCTCCACTCCACCTTTTTTCTATGTTCCGAACGCAGCGCTTGCGTTCTTGATACTTTCAGTATAGCGCCGCCCGCAGCTAATTCAAAGAACCCCGGCCAAAATGCCCGCAGACAAGCAAAAACCCACCTGGCAGCAAGTGCCTGAGTGGGTTCTGCATGGCGCTATGAACGCTTGCCGCGGCAAGCTTATTGGCAGTAATTGTTGAACGCTCCGCTCAAATCCCCGGCAATCATCTCGGCCGAACGGTCTTCAATCTGATGGCGTTGGATAAAATGCACCAGCTCGCCGTTTTTGAACAAGGCGATCGACGGCGAAGACGGCGGGTACGGCGCCAGATATTCGCGCGCTTTGGCCGTAGCATCCTTCTCCTGACCGGCAAACACCGTGTACAGATGCGTCGGACGCACCTCGCTTTGCAGCGCTTTGGCTACACCCGGACGGCATTGGCCGGCGGCGCAGCCACACACCGAGTTGATGACAAGCAACATCGTGCCGTCTTTGGAGCCTTCGATGGCCGCATCGACCTGCTCCGGCGTCAGCAACTCGTTGATGCCCAGACGCGTCAATTCCTCGCGCATCGGTTTCACCATATCCTTCATATATGAATCAAAAGACATTGCCATTCCACTTTCACTCCTTGGACTATTTTATATAACCAAAAGTATCTTAAGTCATATTATACATCCGTGAGCAGTGAAAGCAAAGCGCCAAATCTGCCAAAATCCGGCTCCGCTACTCGCGGCTTTGCCCGTCCGTTTCCTCGGGCGTGGATTGCGCGTCATAAGCGGCGTTTTTGTCGGGATGCATAAAAATGCCGCTTTGCGGCGCGATGCCGCGTTCAAAAAGATCGCGGTTGGCCTCCGTCTGAAACCCGACATCCTTGAACGGATGCACCCATTCATCGCCCGCCATCACGCTTGGGTCGGTGTCTGTGCTCCAGTTCTCCAGCGGCGAATTCGCCGATTCGTAGTCGTGGTCGCCGATCACGACGCCGTGCTGGTTGACGAACGGTTCCCGCGGCCCGCGACCTTCCGCAAACTGCGGAAGAAACTCAATTTCAAACGGATCAAGGTTCGCGGCTTGCTGCGCATCATTTTCGGTCCGGCTGCTTGGCCCGCCGTTATGCACGCTGTTGTTTCCGGCCTGCTGCGGCGGTTTCGCTTGGGAATCGCGTTGATCGCTCATAACCTGCTCCTCCTTGCGCTTATTCGGCCGGACGGTTCGGGCCGTCCAGCTTTTTGTCGACTACGCCTTCTTGATCGGCTTGGGTTTTGTTTTTCCAGTTTTCCTGTTCCTGCTTAACTTGCGTTTTGGAATCATTTTTGGCCATGGTCCATCATCTCCCTTCGCATTGTATTATGTGTAGCGGGCAGGTATCGCATACTATGCCGGCCATATGGGCAAGCGATCCGCCGGGACTACGGCTCCAGAAACCGGTAGGCAAAAGAGGAGCGCGTCAGTTTCTCAAAACGGAAGCCTCGCGCCTTAAGTTGGCGGATGACCACCGGAAGCGCCTCAAGCGTCGTCGTCTTGAACGTATTGTCATGCATCAGCACAATGATGCTGCGCTTGCCCCGGCTCGCGCCAAGCACGGATTGAATGATCAACTCGCGCTCCTGCACGGGAGCGGCGGCATCGGTAGAGCTGACGTTCCAGTCAAAATACGTATATCCGCTCGCCGTCATCTCGCGCGCCAGCGTCTTCATGATGCCTCGGCCGCCCGCTTTGCGGCTGAGATGATTGTTCGAACCTCCGGGAAAACGCAAAATATCCGGCCGGACGCCCACCGTCTCCTCAAGCAGCCGATCGAGGCGGGCGACGTCTTTTTTGAAGGCATCCGCCGATTTGTAAATGGCGCGGTAGTCGTGGCTGTAGGTATGGTTGCCAAGCGCATGGCCTTCGGCGGCAATTTGCCGGTACAACGCCCGCGCTTCCGCGGTTTCCGAGCCAACGACAAAAAATGTCGCCTTCACATCCTGCTTGCGCAAAATGTCGAGAATCGCCCGCGTGCTGCCGGACGGTCCATCATCAAACGTAAGGTACGCCGTTCGCGGACCCCCTTGCGGCGGCGGGGAAGACAAACCTGCCGGTGCAGGGGATGGTGAGGCGGACGGTGACGGCAGAGGATTGGTTGGCGGCACGACCATATGGCCCCGTTGCGCTGCCCATGGCGCAAACGGCAATAACGGTGGCGTTGGCTGCGCAACCAGCGGTGCGACCGCTTTTCCCGGCTGTGCCGCCCCTGGCGCGTGCTGCGAGGCTGGCAGGCGCGCCGTTTCTCCCGCAAGCGCGCCATCGCCGCTTGCGGACCCGCAGCCGCCTAGCAAGCAGCCGGCCGCGCAGATCAGCGCAGTCCACGGCACGCTGCGCCGGATGATCATGTCCATCATAACCGTCACCTCCGAATGATCGATAGCCTTATTATGGACATGCCGCCTTCATCTGCCTGCCTCGGGCACGATGGTAGATTTATGAAGCGCGCTCCCGACACGTATGCGCTGCATAACAGCAAGCGACAGGCAAAGCATCACTGCGGCTCCCTCCCCGCTTCCAGCCCACGCGGGCCGCAACGTCACCAACCGACAATTTCCCGGGAAATGTGCGGCCGTTCCCACAAATTCGAGCCGCCGCCCAAGTCAAAAAACCCCGGATTCCACACCATGTGGAATCCGGGGGCGCTCGGCCCGCAGCGTTGCGGGCCGCTTCGGCGCTGTTGTTTAAGCGTCGGTTTTGGTCAATTTGTTTTTCAAGCGATCAAGCTGCTCGTCGATTTTCGCTTGCTTGGCGGCGTCGACAGGCACGTAGTTGCTGACGGAAGCCGCGGACACGTAAGGCTGGCGGGCAATTTCCGCTTCAACCTCCATCTGGATGATTTTCTCCTCCATCCGATGGAAGCCGCGAGCGGCATTGCCGCTTTCAATGACGCCATTGTACGTCACTTGCGCCATTTGTTTTTTCGCTTTGGCCAACTGGGCGCGGGATACAAGCTCATTGCGCTTGTTGCGCATTTTGTAGAACTCATCCTTCATCGCATGCAACTGCTGGGTCAGTTCCTCGGCTTGCGCTTTGGAAGCGGCGTGCAGGTCGGTGTACTCGGCGATTTTGTCCTCGTGGTACAGCTTTTCTTCAATCGCTTGGCGGGCAGCCGCTTCCTGGCCGTTTTTCAGCGAGGCAGCCGCTTTGGCTTCACGGTCGGCCACAAGGCGAACGGACTCTTCCAGACGTTGCTTCAGCTTGCGCTCGTTGGCAATTTGACGGGCTACCGTCACTTCCGCTTGCGCGATTTCCTGCTCCATTTCCCGCAGGTATTGATTGAGCATAACGATCGGGTCTTCGATTTTGTCCAGAACCTCATGCAGCGATGCGACCGTCATATCCTTCATTCTCGAAAATACTCCCATGGTTTACACGTCTCCTTTAGATTTATCGTTTTTGTTTTCGTAATGCGCCACTTTTTTGCGCAGTTCTTCAATTTCGCGCTGCAGCGCTTTTTTCTCGATATCCTTCATCATTTCGTCGATATGGCTGCCTTTGTTCGCCTCATAAGCTCCGGCGTAAGGGTCCGCCGGGCGGGCCGGGCCGCTTGGCGGTCTTGGCGGCGGGTTCCAGCCTCCGCCCTGGTAGGGCGGGCGTCCGTAAGGTCCGGCATAGGGATCGTAAGGGGGCTCGAAGCCCGGCTCCTTCGGAATCACGATGGCGGCCAGCACATAGATGAAAATGACCGTTCCCCCGGAGAAAAGCGTGGTGATAACGAGCAGCAGTCGCAGCAACGTGGCATCGACGTTCAGCGTTTCGGCCAATCCGCCGCAAAGGCCTGTAATCTTCTTGTCTCTTCTCGAGCGGTACAGTTTGCTCATGATGGTGTTATCCCTCCTGATTCAGTCTGTTGCGGAGCGCTTCCAGCTCCGCGTCGACGGCCGGATTGTCCGCATAATAACCTTCGCGGCTCATCCGTCGCACATCGCGCAGCGATTTGGCGTGCAGCTCCATATCGGATACGCGCTCTTCCAGGCGTCCAAAGGCCCGCGGCGCCACGTCGGCGCCAAATCCGCCCAGCCGGGCGTGCAGTCGCTGCTGCAATCTCGCGGATTCCATTCTCGCCAGGTAGTAGCTGCGTTTGTCGGCGACTTCCTTGTAATCGGACTTGAGCTGCTGCAATTCCTCGTCAAGCTCAAGAATCGATTGCTTCGCTTGCTCGTAAAGCTCGCGGTATTGCTCGCTTTTCTCTTCCGCCTGCAGCTTTTCCTGCAGCACGATGCGGGCCATATGTTCTTCACCGGCCTTCAAAGCCAGCAGCGCCTGCTGCTCGCGTTTCTCCTTCATCTCCAGCGCCGACAGAAACTGCTGCCGGAGCGCAGCGGCGTGGGTGACGCATTGCTGGTGCAGCTTTTCCGCTTGGATCAGTTGTTCGCGTTGTGCGGCCAGATACTGGTCGATCAACCGCACCGGGTCCTCCGAACGTTCCAAATGCTCGTTCAGCGTCGCTACCGTGATATCTCTCATCCGCTTAATCAAGCTCATTCCCATTCCACCTTTTCCCTTCTCTTGTCGCCCGGCTTACACCTGCGGGCTTTTTTTCAACATCGACACGCCGTACGCGATCAGTCCGATCGCCAGTGCAATAATCAGCCAACCGGCCAGCTTGCCAAGCAGGATGATCACGCCCAAACCGGCCACCACCCAGCCAATCTTGCTGCCGTTTTTGATTCCGACGTAGCCCAGAGCCACCATCGCAATCGGAATCAGGTATCCCATGATCGTGCCGACGATCGGTCCGAGATGAAAGCCGAATTTGCTTAACAAAATCAAGGCGCCGAATACGATTAAAGCCGCTGCCAAACCAGTGTTTCTTTTCATCTTTGTCACCGCCTTTCGCTCTGCATGTTGTTCGCTTGCTTATGTCTTTATTCTAGGAAAAAACCGCTCCGGCCAAAACGGACCCGCGACGGTATTTGAACCTAGACCTTGGTCGGGGTACGGGTCCGCCCCGGGGACAAACGCGCAGCAGGGGCCGGGTTGGCGCCATCGACACAGCTCGAAATTCGCTCCGTAAGCTTGCCCTCCCGAGGTTCCGGGTTTGCCGGATAGATGGCCGCTGCGCTCCATATACTACCTGTTAAACATCGTGGTTCCATAAAAAAGGGGGACCTGTAGCAATGAATGCTCGGAGCAAAAGAACATGGGCCGCCTGCCTGGCGGCAGCGCTGCTGCCGGCGCTGCTCGGTGCGGCTCCCGCAGAAGCGAGCGACCGCGAGCGGCAAACCGGGCTGTCGGCAAGCGTGAGCGTGGCGGCCGCGGACGATCCCGAGCAGCGGCGGCATGATCGCGCCGGGCGGGGAGAAGACGCGCCGCTGCTGTCTTTTTCCGTATTGAGCGATATCCATGTGACCGGCTGGGACAAGGACGCGCAGCGCAAATTCGCGGCCGCGCTGGACGACCATGCGGCGCTGCGGCCGGATAGTCGGCTGCTTGTGCTGAACGGCGATTTGACGGACGGCAATGCCACGGATTACCGCAAGCTGCTTGCCGAGCTACTCAAGCACCGGCATGCTCCCATGCACGCCACCATGGGCAATCACGAATATTACCGGATGTGGCGAACGCCGGACGGCGGGATGGATACATCGCAGCTTAATCCGGGCTGGTCGACGCGCCAGGCGGTAAAGCAGTTTACGGACATGCTGGGGTATGCCAAGCCTTATCATGAGCTGGTGCTGCAAGGTTATCATTTTTTGTTTTTAAGCGGGGAAGCGTATCGGGATGTACAGCCGGAGGTGAAGGAGGATGCGTATTTGTCGCCGGAGCAGCTTGCCTGGCTGGCGGATCGGCTGCAGATGGCCGGCGCGGAAAGCACAACAAAGCCGATTTTTCTGTTTTTGCATCAGCCGCTGCCGCATACGCTGGACGGCACCGGGCAGGAGCGCGGCGTTGTGCAGGCGGCACAACTGCGGGCGCTGCTTGAGCGTTATCCGCAGGCGATTTTATTTTCGGGACATACGCACTGGAATTTGGAAAAAACCCGGCAGGTCAAGGACCAGCACTTCCTCGCCGTCGGCAGCTCATCTGTCCGCCAGGTATGGAACGGGCGCAACGAACCCGAGGAACGCAAGGTCAGCCAAAGTCTGGTCGTGGATGTTTTCCTCAACCGCGTCGTCATCCGCGGCCGCGAGCATGCGCAACGCCGCTGGACCGGGCCGGGGTATGTGCGGAAGACGGAGCAGTCGCAAGGCTCGGCTGCGTCGCGCGGCTGAGCGCCGATAAGGCTGACGAACGTCTTGAAAACCTCGGGAAAGACGCAGCCCGTTCTTGCGATTCAAGGGCTTGTGCGCCCATGCCGAAACGTGTATGGTTACTTATATAATGAGGAACCGTACGGTAGAGGTAGAGGAGATGGAATCCAATGAGCTACGATGTCATTGTCATCGGCGGCGGCCCTTCCGGGCTGATGGCTTGTATTGCGGCGGCTGAAGGCGGGGCCAAGGTGCTGCTGATCGACAAAGGCGACAAACTGGGACGCAAGCTGGGCATTTCGGGAGGCGGGCGCTGCAACGTCACCAACGCCAAGGAGCTCGACGAGTTGGTGCGCCACATTCCCGGCAATGGCCGGTTCCTGTACAGCGCGCTTGATACGTTCAGCAACCGCGATATTATCGCGTTTTTCGAAGGTCTGGGCATCGCGCTCAAGGAGGAGGACCGCGGCCGCATGTTCCCCGTCTCGGATAAAGCGAAGACGGTCGTCGACGCGCTCGTCGGCAAGGTGCGGGCGCTTGGTGTTGAACTCCGCGTCAACAGCCCTGTCGCGGAGGTGCTGTACGCGCGCGACGCCGTGGAAGGCGTGCGGCTGCGTTCCGGCGAGCGGCTGCGCAGCGCCGGTGTGGTCGTGGCGACCGGCGGCAAGTCGGTCCCGCACACCGGCTCGACAGGCGACGGCTACGCCTGGGCCGAAGCGGCCGGCCATACGGTCACGGAGCTGTATCCGACCGAGGTGCCGCTGACGTCGGACGAGCCGTTCATCCGCAGCCGCGAGCTGCAGGGCTTGTCGCTGCGCCAGATCACCTTGACCGTGTGGAGCCCGAAAGGCAAACGGATCGTCGAACACGAAGGCGACCTGATCTTTACCCATTTCGGCCTTTCGGGGCCGGCGGTGCTGCGCTGCTCGCAGTTCGTCGTCAAGCTGCGCAAGCAGTTTTCCGTGCGCGACATCCTGCTGACGATCGACTTGTTTCCCGAGTTGTCCGTCGAGGAGCTGACGGAGCGCACGCTGGCGCTGGCCGCCGGCGAAGCGCGCAAAGCGGTAAAAAACGCGCTCAAAGGTTTCCTGCCCGACCGGCTGCTGCCGCTGCTGTTCGCCACAAGCGGGCTGACCGGCGACGAAACGTACCACAACCTGCCCAAGCAGCCGTGGACGGAGCTGTGCCGCTTGCTCAAGGCGTTGCCCGTGCAGGTCAACGGCACGCTGTCGCTGGAAGAGGCGTTCGTCACCGGGGGCGGCGTTCATCTGAAAGAGCTGGACCCGCGCACGATGCAATCGAAGCTGAAAGCAGGCTTGTTTTTTTGCGGCGAAATTCTCGACGTTCACGGCTATACCGGCGGCTACAATATTACTGCCGCTTTTACGACAGGGTACACAGCCGGCAAAAGCGCGGCTGCCCACGCTTGGCCAAGCGGGCAAGCCGAGACGCGTTGATGCGCCGGTCGGGCGCAGTCCGCGCCTTTTGCTGCGGCGACAGGCCCGCTCCGCCGGGCACAGGTCATAAATAAGCGGCAGTGCTCACCGCATGGTCGCTTTCAGCCCTCACAGGCTGGGAGCGCTCCGCAGCCCCATGGCATGCCAAAAACCTCCGTACCGCTCCTTCCTCTTCCGAACATTTCGTGAAGAAGACAAAGCGATGCGGAGGTTTTCTTTGGTCCAGACTACATCGTAAACTGATCGTGAACGACAGCCGTCAAATACCACTCGGCTCCCGCCTTCTCGTACACCAGGCGCAGGCTCGACCAGTCGTTGCCGCCCAACTGCGGGTCAAAGCCGGAGAAATGATATTCAACGGTTACGCAGCTTGCTTTCGGGTACACGTCAAAAACGTTGTTCACCGTCGTGCTTTGGCCGATGGTCGTGTTATAGCCGACATCCGGCGCTGTGGTGTAATCGTGGTTATACACGAACTTGGCAAAATAATCGGGCAAGGTCAGTGCAATCGGCTCGCCCGAGCCGTCATAGCTGCCCCACGTCCGGGCGCTGCCGTCGGTCCAGGCCGTTCCCAACTCGCTCGCTGCAAGCCGCAGGTCCTTCGCCGTGTCGATATGCGCGTACGGAGAAAATTGCACACCTTTGTCGGGGTGCACCAGTTTCGCCAGCTTGGCCATATCCTGCGCCTTCATCGCCGCCAACGTCTCGTTCGCCCGTCCCTCCACCGCCGCCTTCGCATCGGCCGCAGCGGCTACGGAAGCCGGCGTCGGCTTGGCGCTTGGCGTCGCGGGCGCGGTAGCGGCCGGCGTTGCCGTAGCCGCCTCCGTTGCCGCCGGACTGGCGGCAGGCGGGGCGCTCGCCTCGGGCGAAGCCGAAACGGTCGGCGCAGGTGTCGCCGTCTCCTCGCCCGTCTGCGAATCGCCGCTATTCCGGCAGCCGGCCAAAGACGAAGCCAGCGCAACTGCCGCAACTAATGTGATCCATCTTCGCATTCTGATCTCCCCTCACTTCACTGAACTGTATGGCTTTATATCCTAGACGGCGCTTCTGCCAAAAAAGTTACACGTTGCCAGTATAGCCGCAAAAATTGGGCGCCAGACCCATCGACTCCTGCGCAACCGGTCCACCGCAGCCACAGGCACCATCCGGTTAACGTCGCCGCAAGCGTCGTGCACAGTTAGCACCAAACCGGCCTGCATGCATGCAATAGCCCCACGTTATCCTTACACCCTTGCGAACCAACACGCGCAGCCACCGCAGCGTCGCCAGCGAACCGATCAGCGTCATCTTCGGGTCGAGATCGGTGCCGATCACGTTGGCGTAGATCAGCGTCAGCGCTTCGCGCATCAAACCGCTCGTGTGCGTGCCGTCGATCGCCAGCGCATCGATCATCACCGACGACAAGCCAGCGGCGAAAACGCCCATCGCCAGTATCACATTCCAATTGTAAAACAAGATCGACGGCCGGGAAATGCAAAAGCACAAAAAAGCCAACCAGCAGCAAGCTCTGGTTGACCTGATAAGAAGACTGCGCTCCCAAATATGGGAAGGCAGCCCTTTGTACCAACTTTGTATCAAGTTTGTTTATAAACGAATGCCGGCGCGGAAATGGTTGTAGTCGTCGGCCGACGGATCGAAGGCCGCTTCGTCATCATCCGGCACGGCGTCGTGCCATTCGGCCGAGGGAGCTTCGGCATAGCCGTCGGGCCAATCCTCGTTGACCGTATGCGCTGGGATCGCGATCGATCCCTCCAGGCCGTAAGCCATGGCAAAAGCCGCTTCGCCGCTGGCGGCGTGCTGGCGCTCGACCAGCCGGCCTCCGTAGGCCTGGGCGATTTCCAGCGCCGACGTCACCTCCTGTCCGTCCAGATGCAGGTGCAGCATAGGTTTGGCCGACCGCTCCAGCAGCAGCGGCTTATAGCCCAATTCCTCCAGCATGTCGAGCGCCATGATGGCGTGATTTTCCTGTTCGAATTCAAAAAAAAGCGGTGCGGCGCTTGTCACGAGCGGACATCCTTTCCTTTTATCATATAGGTGCCTGTCGTCATTAGCTTCTGCAAACTTTCCTTATTCTATAACTTCATCCGCCGTTCATTGACAAGCCGCCTGCAGATAAGTGATAATATAGCAAAAATCATCCGAGCTAACGGCGTTGGGAAGGGGCATTTGGGCATGAGGCAGCATCAGCATAAAATTTTGGATTGTACGATTCGGGACGGTGGTTTGGTCAACAACTGGGATTTCAGCGTGGAATTTGTCCAGGACATGTATCGCGGCTTAAGCGCAGCCGGTGTGGAATATATGGAGATTGGCTACAAAAACTCGGAGAAACTGCTGAAAGGCGGGGACGCCGGTCCGTGGCGCTTTCTGAACGAGGCGTTCCTGCGCGACGTCATCACGAAGAAAACGGATACGAAGCTGTCGGCGCTGGTCGATATCGGCCGCGTGGACGAAAACGACATTTTGCCGCGCGAGCAAAGCTTGCTTGATCTCATCCGCGTCGCCTGCTACATCAAAGACGTGGACAAAGGTCTGGAGCTGGTGCAAAAGTTCCACGACATGGGTTATGAAACAACCCTCAACATCATGGCGCTTTCCCATGTCATGGAGAACGAACTCGTCGAAGCGTTTGAGGAAATCAACAAAAGCCCGGTAGACGTCGTGTACATCGTAGATTCCTACGGCAGCATGGATTACAAGGACATCGATTACCTCGTAGCCAAGTTCCAGCGCCTGCTTCCTGAGAAAGAGCTGGGCCTGCACATGCACAACAACATGCAGCTTGCGTTCTCCAACACGATCATGGGCGCTTCCAAAGGCGTAACGTTCCTCGATTCCTCCGTATACGGCATGGGCCGTGCGGCAGGCAATTGCACAACGGAGCTTCTGGTCAGCTATTTGAAAAATCCGCGCTACGACGTTCGTCCGGTGCTGGAAATCATCGAAAAACACATGCTCGCCATGCGTCAAAAATGGGACTGGGGCTACCTCATTCCGTACATGGTCGTCGGTGCCTTGGACGAGCATCCGCGCGTAGCAATGGCGCATCTGAACGGCCCGGACCGCGACAAGTTCGTCGAGTTCTACGACCGATTGACTTCACCGGAAACCGCGCCGATCGCCAGCAAAGAATAAAGATGCAAAAGGCTGCTTCCCGTCAGGTTTTATGCCTGCAGGAAAGCAGCCTTTTTTAGTTGGACCAGGTGTGAGACACATTCGGTACACGCGCAGGAGCCGCCGTGAAGGGCCCTTTTTTGTGCCTGCGCAGGCCGAAAGGCCACCGCTTAGATGGGGCCGAAGGAGGCCGCTTCGCGCGGCAAAATGCGCTCCAACTGGAGCAGCAGCACGAAGCCGCCTTCATGCCGGCAAGCTTGCTCCATCGCCCCGGGGCGGCTGTCGAGCAGCTCCTTGGGAACGGCCTGCAGCTCGCTGCGGAGGATTTTGAGCACCTCGGTCACTTGATCGACCCGAATGCCGACATCTTTGCCGCCCAGTTCCACCACGATGATCCGCGTCTTGGGCGAAACATCGGTCGGCGGCAGCCCGAGACAGGCGCGCAAATCCCATACCGGCAGCATCGAGCCGCGCAGATTGATCATTCCGAGCAGCTCGCCGGGAGCGGACACCACACGCGTAACCGGCGGCACGGTGATGATTTCCTTCATGCGTTCGATATCCAGCGCATATTGCCCGTCGGCGAGCCGGAAAGTGACAAGCTGCAGCTCGTCCTTCTCCACGCGTTCAGCGGCGTACAGCTCGGCGCGGACGTCGGCCAGCATCGAACCTTCCTCGCGGGCGATCGTCCCAACGTCGAGAATCAGCGCCACGCTGCCGTCGCCGAGAATTGTCGAGCCGGCAATATACGGCACGTTGCCGACATAATCGCCCAACGACTTGATGACGATTTCCTGATTGCCGACCAGACCGTCGACAGCCAAGCAAACGCGCTTGTCGGCGTGGCCGAGGATCACGACATATTGCTTGCCCGTCGCAGATTCGCCTTGAATCTGCAGCCTGCTATGCATACGGACAAGCGGGAATACCGCGCCGCGAATCAGACAAACCTCCTGCCCCTGCACCGTGCGAATGTCGCCTGCGCTCAGACGAACAATCTCGATCACGTTCACCAGCGGTACGGCAAACGTCTGGCGGCCCAGCTTGATGAGCAGCGAGCGGATAATCGCCAGCGTCAGCGGCAGCTTGATCGTAAACACCGTGCCCTGGCCCACCTCGGTATCGATATGAATGATGCCGTTGAGCTTTTCAATATGCGCGCGCACGATGTCCATGCCCACGCCACGCCCCGACAGATCGGTCACAGCCGCAGCGGTAGATACGCCGGAGTGGAAGATCAGGAAAATTTGCTCCTCCCGGGTCATTCGCTCCGCCGCTTCAGCAGTGACGAAACCTTTGCGGATCGCCGATTGCTTGATGCGTTCGGGATCGATGCCCCGCCCGTCGTCGGAAATCGTAATCACAATCTGATTCTCCTGATGCGCCGCCTTGAGCACAAGCCGCCCTTTGGCCGGCTTGCCGGCTTGCTGCCGCTCCTCGGGACTCTCCAGCCCATGGTCGGCCGCATTGCGCAAAATATGCAGAATCGGGTCCCCCAATTCCTCGATCAAGGTGCGGTCCAGCTCCGTTTCCCTGCCTTCGATCACAAAATCGATGTCCTTGCCCGATTTGATGGCAATATCGCGCACCGTGCGGGGAAAGCGATTGAACAACTGCTCGATCGGCAGCATCCGCGTCTTCATCATCCCGTCCTGCAGCTCGCCGATCACACGGCCAAAATGCGCCGCGATATCGTTTAGCAGCTGCACATCGCCGTTCTCGCGGAATTGTCCGTTCAGCCGATGCTTGACCTCATGAAGCCGCGTATTGTTAATGATCAGCTCGCCGACAAAATTAAGCAGCCGCTCCAACCGCTCGACATCGACCCGCACCGTCGGATTGACCTTGACCTTGCTTTCCGGGTCGCCCGCTGCTGCCGCAGGCGAAGCGGCGCTCTGTGCGCCGGCCGCCGGCTCCGCGGACCGCGGCGTTGTTCCTGCCGCGCCGGCCGGAACAACCGGCGCCATGACAGGCTGCGCCGCCGTTCCGGCATCGCATTCGCGCCCGGCCGCTTCCTCCGGCTCCGCTTGCAGTCCAGCCGGCGGCTCCGCGGCAACGGACGCCAACGCTTGCTCCGCGCCCGGCGTTGCCGCGTCCGTCCGGGAAGCAATCGCACTTCCCGGGGGGGTCTCCGCTTGCGGGAGCACCTCGCGGACCACAATCTCCGCGATATCGGCGATCTGTTCCAACAGCTGGAGAATGGCCGTCTCGTCGGCCAACGTCGCCAGCACATAGACCATCTCGCCGTTAAACTCCTCGCTGTCCATCGCCGCAGCAGCCGGATAAGACGCTACCAGCTCGCCCAGTTCCTGCAAATGGCTGCACACCAGCAGCGCCCGCACCTGTTTCATCAGCGCCTGCGGATGCGTGCGCGCATACACCGCATACACGCGGTAGCCGCTTTCGCAGCCCTCGGCCACGACGCTGCGCTGCGTCTCGTCCAGATAACGCCACGCTGCCTCGACCTGTCGGCGCAGCTGCGTCGCGTCTCCGAGGCCGTCGTCATCGGCTGCCCCGTCGGCTTGCGACGCTGACGCTTCCAGCTCGCCTGGCGTGCAGATCAGCTCCAGCCGCTCAAGCAATCCGCCGACCTCGATATCGCCCGGCCGGCCGGCAAGCAGCGCCGTTTTGCCGCCGCGCAGCACATCCAGCGCCGCGAACAGCACGTTGATCAGCGCGACGCTGACGCCAAGCCGGCCGCTGCGGATGCCGTCGAATACGTTCTCGACCCGATGCGTCAGCTCTTTGATCGCTTCGAAGCCCATCGCCGCCGAGGAGCCTTTCAGCGTGTGCGCGGCACGGAATATACGCTGGATCGTCTCCGCGTTCGCTCCTTCCCGCTCCAGCCGCAAGCATTCCTCATCCAGAATTTGCAGTTGCTCCTCCAACTCGTCCAAATATACGCCAAGATACGCGGAAATTCCCTGATCCATCTCCAGCGCCCCCTTATCCCGCTTCCAGAATGTGTTCCATATGCAAAATGCCAATCAACTTGCCGCCGGCCTGGCCAATCGCGGCGATAAAGCGGCCGTCCAGCAGGCCAAGCCGTTCGGGAGGCGCCTGCACATCGTCCAGCGCAATCACTTGCTGCACGTTATCCACAATAAGCCCGACCAGATGGCCTGCTGTATTCACGACAATAATCCGCGTGGCATGGCTCGGCGGTATTTCGCTCATGCCGAAGCGGCAGCGCAGCGAAACGATCGGCACGATGCTGCCCCGCAGGTTCATAACCCCTTTCAAATACGGCTTGCTGTTCGGTACGAACGTAATTTCCTGCATGCGGATGATCTCGTGAATCGAGCCCAGCCGAATGCCGTAGCGTTCCTCCGCAATACCGAGTTCGATGTAATGCTCAGCGCTTGCCATCGTCTCTCACTCCCCGCTTTGGAATCGGTCAAACCTTGAACAACGACACGGACCGGTTCAAATCTTCGGCCAGCAGCGCCAGCGACTGCGAGGAAGCGGCCGTTTCCTCGGCTGCGGCCGCAGCCTCCTCACTGGCCGAAGCGATCGCCTCGATCGCCAGCATCACCTCGCCGGACTGGGCGGCCTGCTCTTCGCTTGCGGCGGCGATCTCCGTAACTTGACGCGCAGAATCGTTCACGCGACCGATAATGCTGTGCAGCGCGGCTCCTGTTTGCTGCGACAGCTCAACCGCATCTGTTAACGCTTTCACACTGTTCTGTGTGTTGTCCTGCATGCCCTTGATAATAAGCCCGATCTCCTTGGTTGCGGAGGAGCTGCGTTCGGCCAGCTTGCGCACCTCGTCGGCGACGACGGCAAAGCCGCGTCCCTGCTCGCCGGCCCGCGCCGCTTCAATGGCTGCGTTAAGCGCAAGCAGATTGGTCTGCTCGGCGATTTCGTTGATTACCTCGATAATCTCGCCGATTTTGTTGGAGTCCATCTTGAGCAGCGACATCTGCTCGTTCAACTGCTGCATGCCGTTCATCGACGCTTGCACGACCGTCCCGCCGCGCTCCGCACCGACCCGGGTCTCGCCGGCCAGTTCCGAAGCCGTCTCGGCGTTGCGGGCCACGGAATCGATGGCTCGCGACAGCTCCTTGAACAGCTCGTTGATCGTCTGCGCCGCCGTGGCCTGCATCGTCGTGCCGCCGGCAATTTCCTCGGCGCTGGCGGAGATTTGCTCCGAAGCGGCGGAAAGGCTTTGCGCAGAAACCGCCACCTTGGCGATCAGCTCGCGCAGCTTGGCCACCGTCTCGTTTAATGCGTTGCCAAGCAAGCCCATTTCATCCTGGGAGCGGATATCCGCCTGCTCCTTCAAATCGCCGGCCGCCACCTTTTGCAGCAATGTCAGCAGCTTTTGCGCCGGACTGGAAATCGACTGTGCGATCCACAAAGCGAGCACCATCGCCAGTACAGCCGCAACGACGATCATCACCGAAACGACGATGCGTCCGCGCAAGTAGCTAAATACGGAATCGTCCACCTCGCCTTCAGCACCGGCATTGCTGAACTCGATATTTTTATTCAGCGCCTCGGACGCTTTGTTCAAATCATCGACGGCGTGATCCAACAGCTCGTTGACCTGGGCGTTTGTGCCGGTAACGCTCGCTTTCATAATGGCGGGAATTTGCTCGGAGTAGCTGCCCCATGATTTTTCGAAGATATCGAAATGAGCTTTTTCCTCCGCGCTTTGAATCGTTTGCGCATAATCTTTGGCGAGCTCGTCCTGATCGGCTAACAGGCTGCGAATCGTCGCATCCATTTTGTCGCGCGCGGCGCTGTCATCGGATACGACATACCGCAGCAACCACCCCCGCACCTCCTGCACGTTGCTATGCATCTTGCTCAGCGCCAATACGTTCGGCAGCCAGCTTTCCTTCACTTGCGTCGCCTTGGAGCCCATGGAGTTCATTTCGACAATCGCCATCAAACCGGTAGCAATCAACAACACGATGACCGACGCAAAACTGACAATCAGTTTAAACCGAATCGAAAATTTCATAAAATCCCTCCTCACAGTTGTTTAGCTGGCTACTAACTTGATGGATTCCCCTTCCATATCCGGCACTCCTTCTCTTTTCGACATCCATAAATCGTCAGGCGGCGATGGCAGAACCGGAAACCTTGCCATGCATGGCCCAACCAGCGATATGAAAATACTAAAATCAAACCGGGAGGTGGTCGGAAAATGGATCGTATTCTGCTCATTGAAGACGAGGAGCGCATTGCTCGGGTGCTGCAGTTGGAACTGGAGCATGAGGGTTATGAGGTACAAACTGCCTCAGACGGGCGGGAAGGGCTGCGCGCGGCGCTGGATGCATCCGGCGGCTGGTCGCTGATCGTGCTCGACATTATGCTGCCTGAACTGAACGGCATGGAGGTGCTGCGCCGCATCCGCCAAGTCGACGCCGCCGTGCCGGTGCTGCTGCTGACGGCGCGCGACAGTGTGCCCGACCGGGTCAGCGGGCTTGACCAGGGGGCCAACGACTATGTGAGCAAACCGTTTGCCATCGAGGAGCTGCTGGCGCGCATCCGCAGCCTGCTGCGCCACCGTCAAGCGCAAGCCGGCGAACGCGGCGACGAGCTGCCGGCCGTGCTGGCCGTCGGGGACTTGACGATGGATGCGAAAAGCCGCGACGTGCGCCGCGGCGACGTCCCGATCGAGTTGACGCCGACAGAGTTCGAGCTGCTGCGCTTTCTGATCGAGCATCAGGAAGAAGTCGTCACCCGCGAGCAAATCATCAACGAGGTGTGGGGCTACGATTACGTCGGAGATACGAATGTCGTGGATGTCTATATCCGTTACGTACGGCAAAAAGTCGACAAACCGTTCCCTGCCAAGCTGATCCATACGCTTCGCGGCGTTGGCTACATGCTTAAGGACGGGGCGGAAGCCACCGGAGACCGCAGCGCAAGCGACGACGACGAGCCTGCCCAGGACCGGGACGAGGAAATGAACGCGGAACGCCGGACGGAAACGTCGCCCCGTCGCCTATGAGCCTAAAGCTGAAAATCTCGCTGGGCATGACGGCGCTGCTGCTTGTGCTGCTCATGACCGCCTTTTCTTTGGTCTATTATTGGTTCGTTCATCTGACGACCGGCAGCGAGTTGGCTTTGCTGGAGGAAAAAGCCGATACGCTGCTGCTCAAGGATTTGCCGCATCATCCCGAATACTGGAGTTCGCCCGGCGAGCTGGAGGAACTGCTCGTCCCGCTGGAAATGATCCGCTATGTCGGCCCGGACGCTGCGGTGCAGCATGAAATTTACCGCGACGAACAGCTCCGCGACATCGCCCCCGCCTACGTGAAACACCGCTCCACGAAAGTGTCGTACGGCAGTGACGGCCTGCTTGTGCTGGTCCAGATACCGGTCTATGATCAGGGCCATCAGGTGGCCACACTGGAAATCGGCCGCCATTTGCGCAAGCTCGGCGAATACGCGCGCATTCTCGCCTGGGTGCTGCCGCTGGCGGCGCTGGGCGCGGTCATGCTCGCGCTTTTGGGCAGCTACCTGTACACGCGGGCCGCGCTGCGTCCGTTGAACCGGCTGATCGCGACCATGCAGCGCATTGAAGCAAGCGGCGAGCTGCGGCGGATCGAGCGGCAGCCGGTGCGCCGGCCCGATGAGCTGACCGCGCTGGGCGCCACCTTCAACGGCATGATCGAGCGGCTGGAGATCACCTTTCGCAAGCAGGAGCAGTTCGTTGCCGACGTCTCGCACGAGCTGCGCACACCGCTGACGGTCATCGAAAGCTATGCCAGCCTGCTGCGCCGCTGGGCGATGGACAACGCCAGATTGCGCGAAGAAGCGCTCGACGCAATTCAATCGGAAACGACCAGGCTAAAGACGCTGGCGGAAAATCTGCTGGCCCGTATTGCTGGCGAACCCGCAGGGAAGACGGAAGGGGCCGTGTTCGACCTGCTGATCTTGGCCGAGACAAGCGCGGCAGCGCTGCAATTAGCCGCAGGACGCGCCATCGACGTGCAGCCGGCAGCCGGCGCAAGCAGCGGACCAATGCGCATGCGCGGCGATCCGCATAAGCTCAAGCAGCTGCTTGTGATTTTGCTCGACAATGCCTTGAAATACAGCGAATCGGCCGTGTCCGTTCGCCTGCGCGCCGAGCCGCAACGCCTGGTGCTGCAGGTCGCCGACCGGGGCATCGGCATCGCCGAAGCCGATCTGCCGTATTTGTTCGACCGCTACTACCGAGCGGAAAGCGGCGCAGGCACAGCTCAGGACGGTGTCGGGCTGGGCTTGGCCATCGCCGCCGACATCGTCGCCCAACACGGCGGCGCGATCAGCGTCACCAGCCGGCTCGGCGAAGGCACGATGTTCACGGTGACGCTGCCGCGATACGTTGAATAAACAGGGTTTGCGCAGCGTTTCGGGGGAACCCGTTTCCCCGGCGGTCAGGGCCGGGGCTTTGCGCTGATTTTTACATCAAAAGCTGTGGGTAGGTAAACGGATTGTAGAGTGTGGGCATGGAGAATAAGCGGGAATATGGTGCGGGATACGGGCGGGGAATGTGAGGTTTGACATTGGAGGCAAGAAACTCCGGGATGGTGTGCAGAGAGGTACAGGTGCAGGGGGCGGGCATGGACACTGGCGGGGCAGCATATAGGCATAGGCATGAGTGCAGAGCGCGAGCACAGGATACGGGTTTAAGGGGCACGAGCTTTGAGCAATAGGATCAAGGTTCGGGGTTGGGTTCAGGGTGCGGGGTCAGGGTCAGGGTCAGGGTCAGGGTCAGGGTCAGGGTCAGGGTCAGGGTCAGGGTCAGGGTCAGGGTCAGGGTCAGGGTCAGGTTCAGGTTCAGGTTCAGGTTCAGGTTCAGGTTCAGGTTCAGGTTCAGGTTCAGGTTCAGGGTCAGGGTCAGGGTCAGGCTCAGAGCTCAGAACACGCATGAGCTTGAAACATGCTGCGCGGCGGCAAAAGCCGCCGCTTATGTATCGGCGCGACGTGCGGCGCCGTGGAGTTTGCTTTTGCGCGTATCAGTACCGGATGTACGTCTCCTGGTAGCCTTCCTGCAAGCCGCGCTTGCGGATTTGCACCTGGAGCATACGCTGCTTGTAGCGGGCCTTGGCCGTTCTCGGCAGCACCAGCGCGGGCAGCTTGACGATTTGCCGATCGCCGTCGAGATAGCCGGTAATTTTGACCGCATTCGATTTGACGAACACTTGCATGGCGCGGGGATTTTCCTCTTTGCCCAGCTTTGCCTGCACGATGATATGCTCATGGGTTTCGACAACCTCAATGCCGCCGCTGCTCTGGCGAGAGGAGACGTTCCCTTGGGGCATCGCGTTTTTCAACATATCCTGCACGTAGCCTTCGATCCAGGTCATATTGTCCAAAAAGCTTTGGCCCTTCATGCCAAACGGCAGCTTTTGTCCGAGAAATTTTTCGATCTGCTCCCATTTGAGCCATGGCTGGCGATTATTGAAGCCGCTCAAGCCCATCACCTCGCTTCCTCACAGCACAGTATATGTGCATTGGCCCGGTTGTGACACGGAAAACCCGCAAGAAGAAGCACTTCTGGGCATATAACCACATATACTGGATACGAGCACGCTGAAAAAAGGAGAAGCTTATGCCGGCCATCGTAGGGAATGTCAAAATATTGAGTGTGGGTCCCAGCTCGATCGTTCATTTCGGCGATTCCGTCATTCTCTCCCCCACCAGTACGTCCAAAACGTTTGCAGGCGCAGGCTCCTTTAATACCGGGGATTTCCCGCGCATTTACAACACCTATAGCACGACGGTGACGAATGACGCCGACCTGGTGGATGCCAACGCAAGCGGGGTGGTGATTTGAGATGAATTGGACGGTGCACCAGACGATTATGATTCAGCAACTGCGGGTCGACTCGGTGGCCAACTCATCCGTGCTGCAAATCGGCAGCGCCGGAGCGATCCGCTCGCTTTCCAATCTGTACAATACCGGCGGTTTTGTGGAATCGGCTCCGGCGCTTGGCGGCAGCTCCGTCAATCCCGTATCGCTCGTCCCCTTGCCCCCGCCGACGTAACCGGCCAGTCAGCCGGGCTATGCCATCGGAAGGAAGGTGACTGATGCACAAAGTAACGACATGGGAGATGTGGTTTCAACAGCTTTATGCTTTTTTGGGCGCTCAGCAGCGGCGCATCGACCAGTTGGAAAAGCAGGTCGGCCAATTGCAAAGCGAACTGGCGGCTGGGCAAAAACAAAAGACGATCCATATCGACCGGATCGAATATAAATTTGATCAATTGAAGGTGGAAAAACTGGAGGGCACGCTGTCGATCGGCATCAATCCCGGCGCGCTGGAGGGCATCGCGGACGCAACGGTGAACGGCGCGCCGATCACCGGCACGGCTTCCGGCATGGGCGGCGAGCAGCCCGTCGATACGGAGGAAGCCATGCCCGGAACAGGCGAGGAAGGCATCGGCCCCGGCACGCGCATGCCGCCCGGCATGGAGGGCTGGCAGGCGCCGCCGCGGCCGGGCAGCGCAGCCGGAGCGGCATGGGCAGCGGCGGCGGCCGGCGGCGCGGGTGGTGGCGTGAGCGGCGGGGCAGCCGGAAGCCGGGGCCAGGCGGCCGGGCATGGCGGGGCAGCCTCCGGCTACGACAGCGGCGCGGCCGGTTATGGCAGCCCGCAGGGCGCGAGCAGCGCTGCGGCCGGAGCGGCGGCCGCGTGGAGCGGTGCGGGAGCGGCCGGGACAGATGCGTTCGGCAGGGCAGCGGCCGGCGGCGGCGCAGCGCAACCGCAAGGAGACAGCGGCAATCGGCGGGGGCACGGCGGGCAAGCGACGGCGGGAGGAAACAGAGCGGCGCAGCCATGGAGCGAATTGGAACGCGAGGTTGCGGCCACCATCAACCGCTATTTGCAGCAGGAAGTCCGCGACGATTTGCAAGGTTTGGAAGCCCGGTATCATTTTCCGCTTGATGAAGGGTATCGCGATATGCTGGTCGATGACATCCGCGGTCAGATCGACGGCCGCATCCGCCACTATGTGCAGCAATACCGCGGCGGCGATTTCGGCGCTGCCGTGCAAACGGCGATTGCCGACAAAACGAAAGCCGACATACGCACCGCCCTCGATGCGTACCTGTCGCAGCTTCCGATTCAGAAAGGAGACCTCACATGAACATGTATGTAGAAAACAAACAGCTTCAAGTTGGCTCGGTGCGCATCACCGGGGTGGCGAGTTCATCCGTATTTTTGATCGGGGATACGGAAACGATAACGTTATCTTCGGCTTTTGATACGCCGCCCGAGTCGGTGATTATCAGTCCGCTGGTGCTGTTCCCGTCGGAAACGTAAGCGGCCATGGCGAGATTATCGATTGTCGATGGGGTTTACATGAACGATGTTTCCTCATCCAGCGCTGTACATATCGGCGACAACTTCCGCACTACGCTCGTCTCGCAAGCATTGGCCGTGCAACGCGAGGTGCCTTACTATTCGGGGAACGAAGGAAGTTTGGCCCCCTTCCCGTTCTATCGCCGGCCGATTCCGCTGCCGCAGCCGGGCGAGCCGGTCCACATGTCCGTCAATAACTGGGGCTCTTGCATCCGCGTTGGCGTCATTCGCATCCTGGGGGTATCTTCTTCCGCAGCGCTGCACATCGGCAGCAACCGCTGTGTGGAGGCTGTATCGCGAATCAAGCATTTTCGCCAATTTGTTTCTCCTGATCCTGAAAAAGCGCCCAAGCTGACGATCGTAGAGTTCCCGCCGCCAAGCAAGTAGCGACCCTGGGTGGCGCGCCGGGCGGTAAGGTCGCACGCCGGGAGCCGCTGGCGTGCGGGGCGGGGATCAAGGGCAGACGCAAGGGGGCCCGGGCGGAGGTGCTTGCGGCACGCACGCCCGGATGATCCGTGCTGCGCACGGCCTGCGCCGCCGCGCGCAGGCCCAAAAAGCCCGCGTCCTCCCGACGCGGGCTTAAGCTCGCAGCGCTCGCGGACAAGCCGCCTGGCAAGCAGGCGGCTGCGCCCGCAGCGCTGCTGGCGCGGGGCGGCTCCGTGCCGGCTCCGGCTCAACCGGGCAACCGCCCGGCCGCGCGGCTGAGCAGCGCGGCCATCTCGGCGCGCGTCAGCGGCGCGCCGGGGCGGAACGTGCCGTCGGCGAAGCCGTCCACGAGGCCCATGCGGCTCATCGCCGCAATGGCCTCGGCGGACCAGCGGCCCGCCGGCACGTCGGCAAACGTCTTCGCCGCCGCATCGGCCCCGGCCGGCGGCGAAGACGCCGAGAGCACGCGGGAGAGCAACTGGCTCATCTCCTCCCGCGTGATCGCGCGGTCCGGCGCAAAGCGCCCCGCGCCAATGCCCTGGATCAGCCCGTGCCGCTGAGCCACAGCAATGTCGTACGCCGCCCAATGGTCGGCAGGCACGTCCGCAAACGGCGAGCCGTCCGCAGCCGCCTCCCCGTCCAGCCCCAGCGCGCGCACCAGAATCGCCGCGGCCTGCGCCCGCGTCAGCTGCGCATCGGGCGCGAACTGCCCGGGCGCTGTGCCCAGCATCCAGCCCCGCAAGCCCGCAGCAAGGATGTCCTGCTGCGCCCAATGGCCTTCGGCATCGGCAAATTCCAGCCCGTTCAGCCACAGATCGTAATAGCTCCAGGTCGCGGCCGATTCCTGGTTCAAGCTCCAGCTGCCGCTCCCTTTAAGCCCATATTTGCCGACAAGCTTCAACTTCTCCTTGATCGATTGCTCGTTATCGTACCAGATCGTGTACGTACCCGGCGCAAGCTTGCTGCCGTATACGCTGAAACCTGCATCCTGCGGCCGAATCGTCACGGTAGCCACCGGAGATTGCGCCGCGGCATCGTACCGGACCGTTCCGCCGTACGCCGCCAGCAGCTTGTCCACCATATTGTTGGCAATCCCCGCTCCGTCGGAAGCCGTATTGCCGTTCCAATACCGGCCGTAGAACGGAATACCCAACACCAGCTTGTCGGCCGGCACCAGCTTGAGCGCCGCTTGCACCGACTGTTCGACAAACGACAGACTCGCCACCGGCCCCGGCGTCGGATCGCCCGGATAACTTTCGTCGTAAGCCATCAGCATCAAATAATCGCTGAGCTTGGCCAGCGCGGCGTAATCGTACGAGCCCAGCCAGCCCTTGGTCGCGCCCGTCGGATTGGCGGCCACCGCCACCGACACCTCTTTGCCCGCAGGCAACTTCTCGCGCAGCAGCCGGACAAAGTCCGTATACGCGTCCCGCTCGGTTTCCGTGACATTTTCGATATCCACATTCACGCCGTCCCAGCCGTTATCGGCCACCGCCGCAGCCACCTGCGCCGCAAGCGCTTCCCGATTCGCCAGCGCCAGCACCCCGGACTGACGATCCCAGTGATTGCTCAAAAACGGCACGACACGAATGCCCCGCTGATGCATCTCCGCCGTAAACGACGGCAGCAGCGACTCGGACAACTCCAGTTGCCCCGCAGCATTCAAATCCAAATAACTCGGCGCCACCACATCCAGCGATTGCCCCGAACGGTCCACCTGCGCTGCATACGACTGCGGACCGCCAAAAAACAAATAGGACATATTAAACTTCGCCTGCGCTTGCGCCTGTGCCGCCGGCTCCAGACCGCCCACTGTCAAAAGACCCGCCACAAGCAGCCCGGCGGCCGCCTTGCTCCAGTACCGTTTCACCGTCATCCCACGCCCCCAGCTGCAATCTAGTTGTGCCTCTATCATCCTAGATTACGTCCGGCGAAGCAAAGCATAAATATTGGATGGCAGTCCAAAAAGGACAACCGGCGGTTCGATTGTCCTTGATCCCATGAATCCCTGTATCGAAGCTTGGCGTTCGTGATCCCTTCCGCCGCGCAGCCGCCTTGCGCTTTCACAGCGAAATGGGCCATTGCCCGCGAAACTCCCCCTGTCCGCTGTCAACCTTCGTTGTCCAGCTGCTCGTAAATCTCCGTGCGGTAAAATTGATAGCCGTTGCGGCCATGACCTTTCACTTGATATAAAGCCGAATCGACGTGTTTCAGCAAGCTGGCGGCATCCGCCCCGTCGTTCGGGTACACGGCAATGCCCATGCTGACCGTCGCCGTAAACTGATATTCGCCAACATCCCAGGGACACTGAATGCTCTGGAAAATACGGCGGGCCACCGTCTCCACATTGGCGGGGCCGTCGACAACCGGCAGCAAAATCGTAAATTCGTCGCCGCCCATGCGGGCGCAGGTATCGATTTCACGCAGCGCGCCGCGCACCCGTTCCGCAAACACCCGCAGGAACGCATCGCCCGTATCGTGCCCCATCGTATCGTTAATGATTTTGAAATCGTCGATATCCAAATACAACAACGCCATCGTGCCGCCGCTGCGCTTGGCCTGCAGCAACGCCTGATTCAGATGCTCGCGGAACAGCCGGCGGTTCGGCAGTCCGGTCAGCGGGTCATGGTAGGCCATGGTCAGCAGCCGGGCCTCCTGCTGCTTGCGCGCCGTAATATCCCGGGCCACGAACACGATCTGCTTAAGCTCGCCGGTTGGACCGTAAATCGGAATCAGCCGCGATTCCAGCCACAGCCACTCGTCATTGGCGTGCTTGACGCGAAAATCGAGCGCGCCGCCGCCGCCACCCTGCGCGGTAGCCTGGAACAACTGGCGCAGCGGCAACCGATCCTCCTCGTCCACCCGCTCCATAAACGCCTTGGACGTCGGCGGAATCGCGCCTAACGCCCGCTGGCAGCCGCCGGAGACATGCAGCAGCTCGCCGTCCAGCTCCAGCACGCTGAACAGCTCCCAGGAATGCTGTACAATTTGCCCGAAAAACGCATCGGATTCCAGCTCGACCGCATTGGTAAGGGAAAGCGCTTCTCCTCTATACAATCACACGGCCTCCTTTCATGCTTATATCCATAAGCGTGGTGAACAGCCATTGCCCTGCGGCCGCTCGGGAGCTTGGCGCTCGCCGCTTTGGGCGGATCGTCTGCGATGCCGCCGCACCGCCGGACCCAGCCGCTTGTTCACCCGCTCCGAGTTGTGTCCACTCCACGACAGGGAATAACTGGGATATGCGTAGCGTAGCATTCAAACCTAAAGATTTTATAAAGATTCGCTTAAGATTCCGTCAATCTTGCCCCAGCGCCCGTCCGTTCGATCGGCAGCAGGAAACAGACACTCGTCCCCTGCACGCGGCTGTTGTCAATCCAGATCGTGCCGCCGTGAAAATCAACGATTTCCTTGGCGATCGCAAGTCCAAGCCCCGTACCGGCGGAACTGAGATTGCGAGATTTCTCCTTTTTATAAAACCGGTCGAACACATAGGGCAAATCCTCCGGCGCAATGCCGATGCCGCTGTCGTCGATACGCACCTGCAAAAACGCGCCTTCGATCGTAAAGCTGATGCGAATGACGCCTCCCTGCGGCGTATATTTGATCGCATTCACAATAATATTCGTGAACACCTGATCCATGCGCACCAAATCGATCCGCACCCAACGCTCCTCTTCGGCATTCCCCAGATCGAGCTTCATGATTTCCGCGCGAATGCCGGACGCCTGAATTTCCGTCTCGTACCGCTCATGCACATGCCGGATGAACCGGCCGACCTCCATCGGCTCCAGCGTAAAGCTGATCTGCCGCGCCTCCAGCTTGGACAGCTGGAACAGGTCCTGAATTAGTCTATGCAGCCCGCTTACCCTGGCGTGAATGATTTGCAAATATTTGCGCTGCTGCCCCGGGTCCTCGACCACGCCGTCCATCAGCGCCTCGACATAACCTTGAATCAGCGTCATCGGCGTGCCAAGATCGTGGGAAATGTTCGTCAGGAGGTGCTTGCGCGACATCTCCATGCGGGCCAATTCCTCATTCATTTTCATCAAGCTCAAATTGTATTGCTCCAGCACGATCGTCCGCTCCTGAATTTTGGCCTCCAGGCCGCTGTTCAACTCGCGCAGCTGCTCGCTCATCTCCTCCTGCGTGGCATACGTTTTCATAAACTTGAAGCAAATCAGCAGCGAATGGATAAAAATCACCAGCAGCAACCCCGTCGACGACATGTCGCCGGTCTGGAGCCACTCATTGTGATGCAAAATGCCGCCGATAATCGTCACCGCATACAGCGAAACGCCAATCGCGGTGAAGGCCGCTCCCTCGCGTTTTTTGCGCACCGCTCTGCCGACGGCGTACATGACGCCCAGCAGCGACAGCACCGTAAAGCCTTGCAGCAATGGATCGAGGCTGGTGAATACGTAAGCGGGCGTGCTGACGACAACCGCGCCGACCAGCAGGGTAAACGCCGTGCCCAGCCGGACGAATACGTGAGGCAACTCCCTGGGATAAATCGCGTGCACAAACCAGAATCCGAACATCATCCCGAAACACGAACCGAGATATTCGAGCTTGAGCGCGGCCAGCCAGCCCATGTCGCTGAATAGCGAATGCAATAAATAACCGCCGGTGAAAAAAGCGCGAATACCAACCAGCAAGCAGAACAAGCCAAAATAGAGCATCGAGCGCTCGCGGCGGCGCAGCGCAAATACGCCCAAATGATACAACCCCATCATGAACGTACAGCCGATCAGAAACAGCTGTCCGGTAATTTCCCTCGTATACCCGCTTTGCAGCTGCTGTTCCGTGCCGAGCAGCGGCACACCGCGAATGCCGCCCCGCTGCAAGTCGAAGTTCGATACCTGCAACGTAATGTCGAACGCGCCTCCCCGGCGGTGCAAATTCACCACTTCCGTCATCGCAAACGGCGACGAGTTGTCGCGCGCGCTCCCAACCGCGCCCCGCTGCGCCACCAGCTTGTCATCCACCCACATCCGGTAGGCCGAGGAAATCGCCGGCAGCTTGACGGCCAAATACTCCCACGTCGGCGCCGTTGTCACCCGAAGATGGTAGGTGGCGAAGCTTTTTCCCGTCAGCGTCTTCCCCTCCGTCGTGAACCCGTTCCACAAATGGGGCACCCGCAGCGTATCCCCCGGGCCTATCATCTGGAGCTGTGTCGGGTCCAGCAGCTGCTGCCAATAAAAATCCCACTCCCCGCTCAGCTCAACCGGTCCCTGCCCGACGAATGACCAGTGCTCAAGCGCGATTGCGCCGTTGTGGACAGCCGGCTGAATATTGGCCGTATTGTCATAACTATTTGCACATGCTGGAAACAAAAGGATAGAAATTACAACTAGAATCGTTCTATAATAGGTTACAAGCTTGAAAATGGGAATCACTTACTTTCACAATAGTGTTGTTTCCGTACTTGAGGGGGACTCCATGAATGTCTGGGGAAAAAATACTGGTTGTTGACGACGAGCCGGAAATTATCGAACTGCTTACCCTTTACCTCGTCCGGGACGGGTATGAAGTCATCAGCACGGGCAACGGCCGGCAAGTATTCGACCTCGTAAGCGAACATAAGCCTGATTTGATTTTGCTGGATATCCTGCTGCCGGGCCTCGACGGAATTGAAGTGTGCCGACAGCTGCGCAAGACGCATAACACCCCGATTTTGTTTATTTCCTGCAAAAGTGAGGATATCGATATCATTCTCGGATTGAGCATTGGCGGCGATGATTACATCACCAAGCCGTTCAGCCCGAGCCAGCTCGTAGCCCGGGTGAAGGCGCATCTGCGCCGCAACTTGCTTCTTGATCAGCAAAAAGATGAACCGCAGCAACTGCGGTTTCCCGGCTTGATCATCGACCTGATCAGCCATAACGTGAAGGTGAACGGACGGCCGATCTCGCTCTCCTCCAAAGAGTTCGACCTCTTGTCCATCATGGCCAAAACCCCGAATCGCGTTTATAAAATCGAGCACCTGTTCGAGCTCGTCTGGAGTCTGAACAGCCTGGGCGACCCCAGAACGCTGATCGTGCACATCAGCAATTTGCGAAAAAAAATCGAACCCAATCCCGCTGAACCGCGCTACATTATCACCGTTCGAGGAGTGGGTTACAAATTTAACGGCTCCTCCGCGTAAGGAAAGCAGCGCGCATCTCATACTTTAGCCCTATATGGGTGAGTCTAGCAAAACTTGATCAAACTTTTATAAAGTTTCGCTCAAGCTTCACTTAATTTTTGCCGCGCAAAACGCCTCTAAAGTATATAACAACTCAAAAAGATCAACGTTTGACGCCGCAGGGCAAAAAAATATCCGTCCGCCGGACTTTTCCTCCGGGTTCATAATTCCTTCGCTCCTTGGAAATCGTATGGAATGTATGCCATCACAAAGGAGGAGCAGCGATGTCCAACGACAAAACGATGAACCCGATGACCGGCGATACGGTTGAGACCGACGGCGTATACGCCAACGAAGCCGGCCGGGAAGTTACGCTCAAGCGCGGCGACCAGTTTCCCGCCGACTTGACGCTTGGACGCACAACGTGGGAAATGAAAGGTTTTTCAATGAACGAAGCGGAAATCGATCACTCGCAAAACGAAAGAAAGCCGGTTCGCAAGCAGATTGAAGGGGGTTAAGGGGCAAGTGAGCGCCGCGGTGCAGTCGATACTTTGATCGACCAGCGCTCAACTCCCGGCGCACGGGTCCTGCCGCCGCGGCAGCTATCAGACCTGTGCAAGCCAGCGAGCGCTGAGCCCCTTGGCCGGAAAACCCGTGAGGTTGCCGCACGGCGGGGGTGATTCGCTCCCACCGCACAGCAGCGCGAGCCGCTTACGGCGCGGAAGCTTGCACAGCCGGACTGCTTTGGCAGTCCGGTTTTTTGCCGTCCCACAGGGCAGGCAGTTTTGCTATAATAAGGGGCGGAGGAGAAGATATGAACGGACAACGAATCGTAATTGTTACCGGGGGAACACTCGGGGACTGGGCCCTGCGGGAAATCCGCAGCGGCGACATGCTCGTCGGCTCGGACCGGGGAGCGTTGTTTCTCGTGCGCAACGGCTTGACGCCGGATGTGGCGCTGGGGGATTTTGACTCGGTGACGGCAGACGAGTTGGAGGACATTCGCGCGGGCAGCCGCAGCGTGGAAGCTTGCGATCCGATCAACAAAAACTGGACCGACACGGAGATGGCATTCGCTTGGGCGCTGGAGCGCCGGCCGGCGTCCATCGTGCTGCTCGGCGCGCTTGGCACGCGCTTGGATCACTCGCTGGCCAACGTCCACCTGCTGCGCGAAGGACTGGCGCACGGCATTGCCTGCTCGATCGTCGACGCCTGCAACGAGGTGCGGCTGATTGACCGGCCGGCCCGGATCGCGCGCGGGCGCTTCACGCACGTTTCGCTGCTGCCGCTCAGCCCCGATGTCCGCGGCATCACGCTGCACGGCTTCCAATACCCGCTGCACCAAGCCACGCTGCGCATCGGGCAATCGCTGGGCATCAGCAATGTGCTGCTCGGCGACAGCGGGCTGATCGAACTGGACAGCGGCCTGCTGCTGGTCATCCAGAGTGTCGACCTGATCTAAATTCGGCTCGCCTCTCTCAGCGCGCATCCAGGGCAGGCCAGGCTCAATCAAGCTTGGCCGGCAACGCGTTAATGCGGAGAGTCGGCGAAACACCACACCTCAGTTGAGATTGATTTACATTTTATGGTATTATTTACATAATAAATAAATCAAGATACGCAGGGCGGTGAAGTCATTGTTTTCTATTAATGAAGTACATTTGGATCACCTTGTTCGTTCTACAGTCATGAAGCAAACAGAAGGACAACAAGTTCCCGACATTGCCAAATCTTACAGGCTTATGCTTTGGAATTTGCATGATGTCGTCTCTAACTTTAAAGCCTATAACATGGTGCAGTGGGCCAAATACATCGATCATTGGTCAAGCACACAAGGTCGCAGGTATACAACTGCATATTCGCGCGGAGAAATTCTTATGGCTGATCTCGGGGCCATGAACTATGGTTATGAATTCAGTTACCCGCATCCCTGCGTTGTCGTATATGAGACCGTGGACATGCTGTTTGTCGTTCCGGGAAGTTCCAAGAGGTTTGGACGCAACCACCGTGGTATTATCGATGCAACCAGGGCCAATGATGGATTTGATAAAGACACGGGGCTTTTGCTATACAATATGCGCTGGATTCACAAAAATCGGGTCAAACATACAACCGGACGCCAGACCAGCCCCAGGGTATTGCAAGACATCGAACAATTTATCTTAAAGCTCAACCATGAGTTTCACCAAGAAATCCGGCAACGTGCTCAAAGCAACAAACGCCTGCGGGCCAACGTGTATCAACTACATCAGCAAATTCAACAGCACCGGCAGACGATTCAAGACAACGAACAGAAATTGCAGGAAAACGCCAAAAAGATCAAACGTCAGGAACAACGTCTTAAAAAATATAAGGAACATCTGACAAAGGTTCACGATTTGCTCGAAATGTTAAAACATCAAGGCCTGAGAACCGAAGTTCAAGAATTCATGGATACAATGGCCACAGAGAAATGGGCCGACGCAGAAAATGAATAAATTGCTTCATTTCACACTTTACTATCGAAACAATTTGAATTATAATACAATTAACAAGATGAAGCTGCCACCACAGCTAACCATCGAACTGGCCCGCAAGGGTAACCAAGCACGAGGGAAATCCGCTCTACACAGCGGATTTCTTTTTTTATTGTCCGTGTGAGAGCAGCTTCCTGCCTGCAAGAGTCTTTGCCGCAACGCTCCCTTATTGTTGCTGCCATAAAAAAGACAATCACCGGCATCTTCCGATGATTGTCTTCCAAATGCTGCGCCTAACGCTTGAGTACGTTGAGAATCGACTCCATCACGCGACTCCTGTCAAACGGCTTGACGATAAAATCCTTGGCCCCGGCATGAATCGCATCCAGCACCATCTTATGCTGTCCCATCGCCGAGCACATGACGATTTTCGCTTTCGGATCTATCCCCATGATCGCGCGTACCGCTTCAATCCCATCCATCTGCGGCATCGTGATATCCATCGTCACGAGATCGGGACGGTATTGCTGGTAAGCCCGCACCGCCTCTTGGCCATTGCCGGCTTCCCCTACTACCTCGTAACCCATCTCTACGATGATCGATTTCATCACCGCACGCAAAAATGCTGCATCGTCCACAATCAACACCTTGGCCATCCCACTCACCTCCACGGGCACGCTATGCGTCTATCCCTGCTGTCCTTCCACTACCAGCCCCCGGTCTTGCAGATAAGCCGTCATATTGACAATCGGTGTGACAATTTCCTTCCAGTACTTGCCTACGCAGATTCGCCCGGAATTCATTCGCTGCAGCATGATCCGCTTGCCCGCCTTGAGAATCGTTTCGCTGCCGTAATCCCCGCCGACCATCATCGCCGAAATCGTGCCGTGCGCCTCCAGTTGCCCGCCGCGGCATACCGCGTTGCGATCGAAGAATACGATATTGCCCTTGCAAAACAAATGGCTTTGCAACACGCCCTCCTTGCGGATCAGAATATCCCCCGTTGACTTCAAATTCGCCAGATGCGCCTGATCCACATCGATATTGGCCGTAACTTCCTGCATGCGCTCGACCATCAAATACGTTTCTTCCACCAGATTCTGAATCGCGTAAATGTGGTTGTACGAATCGAAAGCGACGATGGCGTGGGAATTTTGCAGAATCAGCACCTTCTCCTTCAAATCCTCCAGCTCTTTGGCCGAAATGCGCTGCAGGCTGCGAATCGTATCCAGCGCCTCCGACGACAAACGCGGAATATCCTTGAACTTGCTTTCCATCAATACGAGCAGCACCTGGCCCAGCGGAACCGTCTGGCCGCGGGAGTCGATCATTTGCGACAGTTGGCGGGCCGCCTGCACCAGCATGACAAGCTGTTCGCTCAGCGCCTTGCAGCTAACGTACAGTCGGTTGAAAATAACGCCGAAATAACCGGAGTACAGGTTGCTTTTGATAATATTGCCTTTCACCGTAATGCTGCCCGTCGCCGTAATCGTCGCCTGGAACACGTTGCCGAAGATGTATACGTTGCCAAGCGACTCGATAATCATGCCTTCCGTCACATTGCCGTATACAATCACATCGCCGGAAAAAACGATATTGCCGGTTTTCAAATCAACATCGCCCGAAATGACATAGGAGGTGGAGATGTCAAAATATTTGATCGACGCGTTGCCCATAATGCGCGGGCGGCCTTCCTTCTGCGCGAACACCTCGCCGTCCCCGGTAATCTCGACATTGTCCTTGGCGATAATCGTAATATCCTTCGGCGGCGCCGGATGAATCAGCGCTCCGTAGACGTCATAGCCGGTAACGCCGGACTTCGCCGGGAATTTGCGGGCGATCATATCGCCCTTCTTGACCGACGGAATTTGCAAATGATTGCGGAAATCGATCGTCTTCGTCAGTTCGTTCTCTTTCAGCTCGCTGGTCACTTCTTCGGAAAAATAAAGCTCCAGCCGCGCATCTTCGCTCAGCTCCGGGGGCACCCCTTGCGCCACGAGAATGCGTTCGCCCGACGGCTGCTGCAGCTCCTGAAAGATCGCCGACGTGCGCAGATTCTTGATAATCCCGCTGCTCTGCAGCTGCTTCATAATCTCGGCGAAGCTGACCGACTCCAGCACCACTTCCGGGTCTTCCTCCACCTCGACGATCAGATGCGTCTTCGGCTCCTGATCCTTCAGCCGCCAGCCGTAGCGATGTTTGGCCTTGATTTGCAAATACGCCTCTTGCTTGTCCGGCGTCACCTCGATGTGAAACAGCGGCTGCTCGTCCACCTGCCAATCGACGTGATCGCCCGGCTCCAGAAATGTCCGCTCGTTCAGTATTTTGCCGTTGCAAATCAATTGCACCGGGTACACAGCCTCCAGCGAAGCAAATTCGGCTTCAGCCGTTCCATCGAGCAAAATGATCTTGTTGTTCTCGACCTTCACCTTGCTTTGCGTTCCTGAAGTCACCGGATCTGCAACGAGGGGATCTACTTGAAGCTCCCGCGTCAGATTCATCTTTTTGATCAACGACACAAGCTCATCTTCGTTCATATACTTGCCCACCGCGAACTCCCCCTGTCTTCCGTTCTTCATGAAACGCTGTTAGATTTCCATATATTGTATCGGACAAATGTTAACATTTTGTTAGCCTTTCGGCCGAAAAAACCATTTTTCCCCCTGCGCCCCAAAAAATTCCGTCCACCGCTCAGCCTTGCTGCTATAAAAAAAGACATCCTGCCGGAAGAAAATCCAACGAATGTCTGGATAGCTTGTCTTGTTGACGCCGGCGCTAACGGCCCAGCACATTCATAATCGATTCGATCGCCCGCCGGCGGTCGAACGGCCTGACAATAAATTCCTTGGCGCCGGCGTGAATCGCGTCCAATACAATCTTCTGCTGGCCCATGGCCGAGCACATGACAATCTTCGCCGCCGGATCGAGCGCCAGAATCGAACGCGCCGCCGTGATGCCGTCCATCTGGGGCATCGTCACATCCATCGTGACCAGATCGGGCTGGTACAGCTTATAGGCTTGTACGGCTTCCTGCCCGTTGCACGCTTCGGCTACGACCTCGCAGCCCATCCCCATAATCATCGCTTTCATGTCCGCGCGCAAGGCTGCGGCGTCATCCACAATCAATACTTTGGCCACAGGGCCACCTCCCGGAACAAATTCGTGATGAAAGCACCTGATGTCGATCTTGCTGTCTGTTCCCCAAGGCCGCTGACCTCTTGCCGCCATTTGCCGGAACGCCTCCGCGAAAAACCCGGGCGCACCCCACTTCCCTCACGCCGCCGTGATCTTGCAGCCACCGACGCGAATCGCAATGAAATCGCTTATACTCTTTCTATCGGCCGAATCGCGCCATTTTGTTAGGTGCCAATAACAGGAAAAAAAGAAAAAATCCAAGCAACGAAACATCCGTTACTTGGATTCGCTCACCACGGCAGCGGCCGGCCGGCGTAATCGACGAACGCCGCTTGCTCCGGGCGCTCCGCAGCCAGCCGCTGCGCCGTGGCGATGATGTGCGCCGCCGACTGCTCCGGCGTCAGCGTCGCCGCTTCGTCCTTGACGCCGCGCATATAAGTCTGCACCCAGCCGGGATGCACGGCGGCCGCCATCCCGCCCCGAGGACGCAGCCGGTTGTGAATCAGTGCCGTTTGCATGTTGAGCGCAGATTTGGACATGCAGTAAGCAAACCAGCTCGTCCGCTCGCAGTCGCCAATGCTGCCCGCCTCCGACGAAATGTTGACGATCAGCTTGTCCGCGCCGCGCAGCAGCAGCGGCACCAGCGCATTCGATACGCGCAGCGCGCCAAGCGCGTTTACATTGTAGACGGCCTGCATCTCGGCAAAATCAAGCTCGTCCTCGACGCTCGCAGCAATATCGCCGAGTATCGCCGCATTGTTAAACAGCACATCCAGCGCAGCTGTGTGCGCCGCAATCCGCCCCGCCGCTTCCTTGACGCTGCCGCTGTCCGCGACATCAAGCGGCAGCACGTGCAGGCGCTGCGGAAACTGCGCGGCCAACGCCGCCAGCGCTTCCCCCGGCGCGTATTGCCCCGCGAACACCTCGCAGCCCGCTTCCAGCAGCAGCGCGGCCAGCGCCAGCCCGACGCCGCGATCGGCGCCGGTCACGCACGCATGGTTCATCGTCATATTCGCTTCTCCTCCGATCTAGCCCATTCGTTTGCTCAGACCCACATCGCGAGCCGAATTGTAGTAGCGCAGCCAATCGACGAATCCGTACATTTTGGCGATGTAATCGGCCGCGCTGCCCTGCAAGTATTGGTATTTCTCCTCGGCCAGCGCCTGATGCAGCTCCCAGCCGCTGACGTAAAGCTGTTTCATAAACGCTTCCTCGGTCTGCGGCTTATGCAGGTCAGTACCGCGCGAAAGTTCGACCTCCTCAATCACGGTCCCCCGGTAATACGGGTAAACGTTCACTTGATGGCCCAAATCGACATAAGCCAATCCCGTATATTCGTACGGCAACCAAAACAAACTCGTTTTGCGGTCAGGCAGCTGCATCGTGTACGCCAACCCCAGGTTCAAAGCGACAGGCTGCGGATAATTGTTGATTTTGCCGGAGCGAACATGGTCGTACACATGCTCCAAAAAGTTCATGGTTCTCTTCCTCTCCGCATGAAAAAACCCAATTTTTGTAATACTATTCCATAATAAAGAAAAAAGGAGGTCTGTCGGTGAACGATATTTTCAAAGCAAGGCGGCCTCTCGCCTTGGTCAACCAATCCGGCATCATCCATCTGCAGCGGCGCAACCCGTACATCATCGCGTGGTGGTCGGCAGCCTTTCCGGGCTTCGGGCATTTCTTAATGCAAAAATACGTGACCGGCGTGCTGTTGACCTTGTCCGAGGTCATCACCAATTCGCTATCCGGCATCAACCTGGCCATGGTCTATTCGTTTTGCGGCCGCTTCGACATGGCCAAGGCCATCGTGCAGCCGAAATGGATGTTCGGGTACATGATCCTCTATTTCTTCGCCATCTGGGACAGCTGCTGCTACTGCCGGGAGATGAACAAGCTGACCGTGCTGGCAGAAGCGGAGAACGCCCGCATCCGCCCGTTTTCCCTGCGGCCGATCGGCGTCCAGTTTCTGGCCAAGCGCCAGCCGGTGGCAGCGGCCATCTGCTCGGCTTTTTTCCCGGGGCTGGGTCAGTTGTACGTCCAGCGGCTCGGACTCGCGATCTACGGCATCTTCTGGTGGTGGATGTACATCACGCTTTCCCACGCCTACGAATCGCTGCATCTGCTCCTTAACGGCCTGAGCAAGCAAGCGCTGGCGGCGCTGCGTCCCCAATGGCTGCTGTTCATGCCGTCCGTAGCCGGAGGCAGCATCTACCATGCCTATATCACCGCTGTCGAAGATAATCGGATTTTCCGCTACGAGCAAAGACAATTTCTATCCGAACACTACGGCTCCTTGAATCAGGCTGCCGTCACCTTACCGCCCGACTGCCGCTTATGGGTGGCCGGGACTTTCGAACACACCATCGAGCTGGAGCAGGCGCTCGTCGCGCTGGAGCAGATGGGAATCCCCCGCTGCCGCACCGTGCCCGTGCTGATGGATATCTCGCCGCGCGAGGCATCGGCGGCCAACGGCCGGAAAACCGAACGCAGCATCAAGGCGGTGGAAATCGCCCTTGCCGGCGCAACCGCCTCCAGCGTCATCGGCATGAGCCTGGGCTTCGCGCTGGACTGGGGACCGATCATCTGGGGCATCATCGCCGCCGTCGGCGGGTTTGCGTTGTGCGTACTGCTTTATTTTATGCTAAGCGGCCTCTTCGGGAAAGCGGCAGCCGTCCGCAGGGGACGGCTGCCCGAAGTTACGCTGCTGGTGGAAACGTCGGCGGCGGAAGCGCCGCTGATCGAGCGGCTGCTGTGGGAGCACCGGGCGCTGACAGTCGGCCGGACCGGCAAGCCGCCAGACGGGGTGGACCGTTCTACATTCTGAACTGCTGCACCGCCGTTTGCAGCCCCTGCGTCGTTTCGGCCAGCGAGACGGAAGACGCCGTGATGCTCTCCATCGCCTTCAACTGCGCCTGCGTATCGCTGGCGACCGCGCCCGACTGCTGCGCCGCCTCCTGCGCTTGATGCGCCATGTGCACGAGCGAGGCGGCCACCTGCTCGGAGCCGGCCGACATCTCTTCGGACGCCGCCGACAGGTCCTGCACCTGCTCGGCGATATTCTCGATCGCCCGCAAAATGCCGGCGAACCGGCCGCCGCAATCCTCCATCAGCTCCACGCCGGTATACACCTCGCGCGTCACCTCGCGCATGGCGTCAACCGAAAGCGCCGTATCCTCGCGGATGCCCTGAATCATCCCGGAGATCCGGCCGGCGGCCTGCACCGATTGCTCGGCCAGCTTCCGCACCTCGGCCGCCACGACAGCGAAGCCTTTGCCGTGCTCGCCGGCCCGCGCCGCTTCGATCGACGCGTTCAGCGCCAGCAAATTGGTCTGTGTGGCCATCCCGCCGATCACGTCGACAATTTGCTGAATATCTTTGGAGCGCCCGCCCACGCGGTCGATCACTTCGCCGGACGAAGCGACGGCTTCGCGAATGCGGCCCATCTGTCGGATCGACTCCTCGATCGCCGCTCGGCCGCTCTTGGCGTCCGCTTCCGCTTCCAGCGAAGCCCCCGCCACGGACGAGGACGATTCGGCGATCCGCTGAATCCCGGCCGCCATCTCCTCCATCGCGCGGGCGCTTTCCGCTGCGCTTGTGTTTTGCGCGGCATTGCCTTCGGCGACGCGCTCGATGACGCGAGCAATGCGCTCGGAGGCCTGGATGGTCGTCTGCGCATTCGTGCTCAGCTGCCCGCCAAGGCGCCCGACCTGCTCGGCGTTGGCCGCCGTCTCGCGAAGCAGCGCGGACAGCTGATCGGCCATCTCATTGCAGGAGCGGGTCAACAGCCCCGTCTCGTCCTTGCTGTGCCGGGTGATGCGCTCCGTCAGATCGCCGCCGGCGACGCGCCGCAGGAATACCACCGCCCGGCCGAGCGGCCGCGTCACCATCCGTTCCAGCAGGAACGCCAGCGTCAGTCCGACGGCAATGACGACGACCAGCCCGGCCAGCAGCGCCTCCTTCAAACGGTTGATGCTTTGGTCCAGCAGGCGCTGCGCTTCGGCATAGGCCACGCCGTCCGCAGCGATAATCTGGTCGCACAGCGCGAACATACGGTTTTTCACCTCGTCTGTCGCATCGTCGGCCGCGCGGTACGCGTCGCTGAGCTGCACGGCGCTATAAGTGCTTTTGGCCCGATAAATCGCCTCAACCTGATCGAACATCGTCACATATTGCCCGCTTTTCGTCCGCAGCTCATCAATCTGCGCCTGCTGCGCCGCAACAATCGGCTGCATCGCCTGCACCTCGGCCACAAACAGCTTCGCCTGCTCTTTATACTCCGGGATCACGTCCGGGTTGTCGTTGATAATCAAATCCGCCTGCAAACTATAGAGGACGCCGATCGTCGTTTTGAGCGCCAGTGCCGCCTTCTGCGAATCGACGCTGCTTTCCTGCACATCCGCGTTGGCTTGCGTCTTTTGCGTCATCCATAACGCCAGTCCACCCGCCCCCGCAAATAACACAATCAAAGCCGTAAATCCAAGCAAAAATTTAAAGCGAATCGATCTCCAGAACATCGTCATCCTCATCCCGCCCCCGCTCTTCATTCAGGTAGGCCGCACAGGCCTTCTGCCTACCTCATTTCGGGTTCGCAGCGGTCAATTCCTGCTTGCGCGGGCATTAATCGGCCCGGTCTTGCCGCCATGCGGCGGGACTCGCGCCTTACGCCCCGGAGGGGTGCTTTACACGTTGCGTGCGAGGTTCCGCAGCTTGTCGGGATTGCGCAGCAAATACAGCCGCCGGATGCGGCCCTCGCCATCGGCTTCCCAGGTGACTACCGTCGCGAGGCGGCCGTCCTCCTTCATCAGCACGCCGAACTGCCCGTTCATCAGCACGATGTCCAGCTCCGAGCGATTGTACCCCTTGGCCCCCAGACCCAGAAGAAACGCCACGACGCGCTTGGGCCCAACGATCGGTTTCGTTGCCGCCTGCGCCTTGCCGCCGCCATCGGAATACAAGGCCGCATCCTCGCTGAGCGAGCGCAGCAGCAGCGCCATGTCGCCCGTCCGGGCCGCATGGAGGAACTCGTCCAGCAGACGCCGCGACGCCGCGAGATCGGGCTGCGGCGCCGGCAAGCCGTCTTGCAGGCCGCGCTTGACGCGCCGGTACAGCTGGCGGCAGTTCGCTTCCGTTTTGCCGACAACCTCGGCGATCTCCGCATACGCGTAAGCAAACGCCTCGCGCAAAATAAACACGGCCCGCTCCACCGGCGTCAGTGTCTCCAGGCAGACCATAAAGGCGTAAGACAACGTCTCGCCCCGCTCGACATCGTGCTGCGGGTCGCCGCCGGCCAGCAGCGGCTCAGGCAGCCACGGGCCGACGTATACCTCGCGCTGCTTGCGCGCCGACTGCGCGTAGTCGATGCAGCGGTTGACGACCATTTTGCACAAATACGCCTTGGGATGACGCACTTCTTCCTCCGGCACCCGCTGCGCGCTCAAGAACGTGTCATGCACCATGTCCTCGGCGTCGGACACCGAACCCAACATCCGGTAGGCGATCGAAAACAATAATGGCTTATACTCCTTATATAAAAGGTCAAGATTGTCCAATACCGCTCACTCCTTGCTTGCGGCCTTGCTCAAGGCCCAATCCTTTCTAGTATACTGCGTTCCAGGATTACAGACGACCGGAGAAGGCATTTTGTTACAAAACTTTTTTGGCGATCCAGTGAACTTTTTCCCAAATGACGCGTCTAATTCATAGAGGTGAGAGTATGGAGACGACCGGAGTTCATGTGTTTGATTATCTGAAATACGTTTCGGAAGCAACCGACCAGAAAGCGATTCTGCGCAATTTGATGGAGGCTTACGGCAACGACGTCTGGAATTACGCCTTTAGCATCTGCCGCAATATGGATTTGGCCGACGATATTACCCAGGACGCGTTCCTGAAAGTATACAAGAACCTGACCACCTTCCGCGGGGAAGCCTCGGTCAAGACATGGCTGTTGACGATCACCCGCAACACGACCTACGATTATTTGCGCAAGGCGTTCTGGAAAAAGGTGACGCTTGTCGGCTTTATCGGCTCGACCGGCACGTACCCGTCCGCCGAAAATGAAGCGATGGAGAAGCTCTATGCCAGCGATATATGGAAAAAGGTGATTTCCCTGCCTGCCAAATACCGGGAGATTCTGATTCTGCACGCCCACTACCAGCTGTCGACCAAGGAAATGGCCGCCGTGCTGCGCATCTCCGAAGGAACGGTGAAATCCCGGCTGCACCATGCCAGACTGAAGGTCCTGCAGTTGAAGGAGCGTGAAGCTCTTGAATCGATCTGACTCCGGCAAGCCGGGTGATCCGCTGGACCCGCAGGATCGGCAGACCGAACGGCAGGAGCAGCCAGCGCACAGCCGGCACACAGACGCTCCACCCGGCGGCAAGGGGAAGGAGCAGGGGCTGGAGGATCTGGAACGGTTGAACCGCAAAATTTCCCCCGGTCCGCTGCGCACTCCCGGCTTCAATTCCCGGCTGCAGCGCCGCATTGAGCAGGAGATCGACCGCCGGAGCCGCAGACGCCGCCGTCTCAAGCCGCTGCTGATCGTCGGCAGCGCCACCGCTGTGCTGGCCGCCGTGCTGATCATTCCGTGGGACGCCCTTTATGCATACAGGAACGTTGCCGATGCGCTGAGCGCGAAAACGGAAGCGAACGTGACCGCCGATGACGCCCCCGCTCCGCCGAGCATCACTTCGGCGCTGCTGCTTGGCCTGCGCACCGAGCACGACGATGCCGGTTCGGCGCGCAAACAACCCGCCGTCCGCTACAGCACGTACCGGACGATGCTGATTGCGCCCGTGCGCGGCCAACTGCAAAAGACCGCCGAAGGCAGCGGCATCCTGATGCCCTACAAGCAGGATTTCTGGAAAATCGACGCCTTGACCGGCAAAACCGCCACCGACGAATACCAAATCTTGTCCGCGCACCTGGCCGACCAGCCCGCCACCGTCCCAAGCTTTCGCGACGACGACCCGAACGAGCAGCGCCAGCGTGCGGAAACGCTGGTGTTTGCCGGCAACCAATACTTGTCCGTCGCCGAATCCGAAGCGGTCGCGCCGGCCTCCGGCGCGCCGAGCAGCGCCGAGCGCATGTGGGTGCGCACGCTGCCGCAGTTGGTCCAGACGCGTGCCGCCGCCGATGGCGCGGCTGGCGGCGAGATGCCGCATGTCTCGCTGAGCGACGTCTACGGCCCTTCGATCAGCAACCTGCTGGACGACCTGAACGGCGGGCGGCAAGCGGCAAGCCCGGCTCCGGCGATGTCAGGCGACAACTGGACGATCGCGCGCAATCCCGGCCGGTGGTCCGCCAGAATCGCCGAGACGCTGCTGATGAGCGGGCCGCAGACCGAACGCTACATCCTACACGATTTCCCGCGCGAGCTGCCCGATCAGGTCGTCGCGTACGACGAGCTTTGCTGCTCGTGGAAGGACATCAAGGCGACATGGCCCGACGCAACGGACGCGCTGAGCTCGCCGATGAACGATATGATTGCGGTTTTCGAAAACGGCCGGCTCAACGTTTACCCTTACGGCCAGGCGCCGGACGGCGCTCCGCTGCTGAGCGTCCCGCTCAAGCCGGGCGAACAGCTCGTCATGGCGCAGTGGGCCACCGATCATTATGTACAGAACTGGATCGATCGCACCGCGCAATATTTGCGGCCGGCGCAATAAATCAATAAATAAGCCCCGTCGACGGCCGTTGCTTGGCACCGTGCGGCGGGGCTTTGTGCGTGCTCCCATATACATGGAGCCGGCGCGGCCGTTGATGTTGACGCAACGTGCGGGCTCCAGGCGAGCCGCTTCGCTCGCGGCGACGGTTGATGCTTGCCGCCTGCGGCTGCGCGAGGCGCTGGCGCGTCATCAGCCCCCGGCCGTTGCGTCGTGAGCGGAAGCGCCGGATAAGCTGCACGTACGTACGTTTACATATACGGCAGGTGACGAGGCAGCGGCGCAAAGCTGTTCCCGCCGAACGGCTGGCTGTGAGGCTGCGGCTGGGCAAACTGGCTCTGTGCACCCGGCGTCATCGGCTGCGCGAAGCCCGGCTGCATGGGCGTCCCGGCCGAACCCTGCGCCCCGCCCAACGTCTGCTCCAGAAACATCGCGGTTTCCTGCTCGGTTTGCGCATATTGCCGCAGTTGCTTATCCAATTCCTGACGCAGCGCCGAGGACGAGGCATTGTACATATTGTGGAGCTGCATTTGCTCGTACAACCGGCCCTGCAGCGTCAGTGTGCTATCCAGCAGCTCGGTGAACAGCCGGCGGATTTGCGGATTTTTCGATTCGGTGGCTGCGGTCGTGTACTCGCGCGCCGTGCGTTTCAAATCGGCGAGAATCGTATAGAGATTGTCTTTTTCCGGCAGCAGGCCGGTGTGAATCGGCGCGAAAGCCGAAGCAGGCTGAAATGGCGATTGCAGCATAACGGCGTAATTCCTCCTTGGATTTTAAGCTTGGGGCTGGAGCGGTGCGGCCGGGAGCTGCTGCTGCAAGGCTCCCATCAGCATCCGGTAGTGCTGGCGGTGCGCTTGCAGCATGTCGCCGCACAGCTGCTGAAACTGCGGATTGGCCGACGAAGCCATCGCTACCGCACATTGCTTGATCAACAAATCCTCGTTGGACATCGAATCCACGATGTACTCCATCTCCTTGCCTGTCAATGCAGACGCGCTTGCAGACATACTCGAATAGGTGTGCATAAGTCTCCTCCTTTCCATTGCCTCCTTACTATGGCCCGATCTCTGGAAAATTATGAATAATCGCGACCTTTCCCCTCCCATACTATCGATATCCCAGAACCCATAAGGAGCATACACGCATGAACCTGCACACCGGCACGCTACTCTGGCCGCACACCTCCCCCAGTTCCCCGGCATATCCGCAGCTGCAAGCCGACATCGAATGCGATGTGGCGATTATCGGCGGGGGCTGCGCCGGCGCGCTGATGGCCCACTGCTTAATGAAACGGCAAATCCCGACCGTGCTGCTTGAAAAAAAGACCATCGGCTCCGGCAGCTCCTCCGCCAACACCGGATTGCTGCAATACGCCAACGACAAGTATCTGACCGCCTGCATGAATACCTTCGGAGCCGAGGACGGCCTGCGCGTCTACGAACTTTGTCGGCAAGCGGTAGACGATCTGGAGCGCATCTGCGCGGAACTGCCGGCCGATGTCCAATACCAACGGCGGCCAAGCCTGATCTTCGCAAGCTGCGAAGCGGATGTGCCAAAGCTGCGTCAGGAATATGAGACGCTGGCGAAAAGCGGCTTTGCAGTCGAATATCTGGAGCCGGAGCGAATTGGCGCACGCTTCGGCTTCAGCAAACCCGGGGCGATATATTCGCAAGGCGACGCGGAAATCAATCCGTTCCGGCTGAACGCAGCGCTCGTACAACAAGCGCACGGGCAAGGCGTACGCATCTACGAGCACACCGAGGTGCTGCGCCGAACCTTTGACGGCGAACGGGTCACGCTGCATACGCGAAGCCACACCGTCAAAGCGCGCAAGGTCGTGTTCGCGACCGGCTACGAGACGCAGCGCATTCACCGCAACCCGAATGCGGTGCTGTCGAGCAGCTATGCGATCGCAACGCAGCCGGTCGGCGGCTTCGCGGATTGGCCGGACCGCTGCTTGATCTGGGAGACGGCCCGGCCGTATCTGTACATGCGGACGACGGTCGACAACCGCATTATCGCCGGAGGGCTGGACGAGGCGCTGACGGCGGCCGAGCAGCGCGACGCGTTGCTGCCGCACAAACGCGTGCTGCTGCTGGCCGAGGTGCGCAAGCTGTTCCCAGCCCTCCCGGAGCTGCGGGCCGAATACAGCTGGTGCGCCACCTTCGGCGGCACGCACGACGGCTTGCCGCTGATCGGCGAACAGGCGGGTTTCCCCGGCTGCTACTTCATGCTCGGATACGGCGGCAATGGCACGGTGTATGCAACGTTCGCCGCGCAAATTATCGCCGGGCTGATCGCCGACGGGCAGCATCCTGACGCCAGACTGTTCGCCTTTGACCGCAGCCCGAAGGGACAAGGCGTGTCGGTGTAGGCCGCGCGGCGGGAGCGGCGGTCAGGGGCGGCGGCGGGCGCTGGCACACAGCCTCGTGAAAAGCCGCAGGGCAACCTGCTGCGGCAAACGGCGGGCGCCATGGCTCGGGGTGGGATTATCGAGCGGCGAGCAGCTCGGGGCAACGTCCGCACCGCTCGCGACTCCCGGGACGCGCTGGCTGGCGCACCGTGACGGTCAGCTCGGGGTGCCGGACAAGCATAAAAAAGGTGATCATCGGCCTGGTCAGGGCTCATGATCACCTTTTGGCATTTTACCCGCCGCATACGCGCATGAAGCGGCTTGACGGCGGGAAAACGGTATTTTACGCTGATAGCAGCAATCCGCTCTACATGGATACAATTCTAAGGAGGCGTTGCAAATGAATGATTCCCACAAGCATGGCGGCCGCCGTGGCGATGAGGAGCGCGCCTTGATTCCGCTGCCGTGCGAAGCCATCGTCGATACCGATGCCGAGCTCGCCGCCGACCGCCAGCTCCGCCACTGGCTGGACGAAGCGTTCGAAGCGTGTCGGGCCGCCGGCGGCTTCGACCATTTGCCGGGCACGGGCAAGCCGCTGCTGGTGCCCACCGGCGACCCGCTAGCCGCGCTGCTGACAAACGCCAATGCCACGCCGCCGTGGGTGACTTTGCGCAAGGATGTTCGCGACCGCATCGCCCGGCTGCACCGGCTGCTGCAGGCGCAACCCGGCCATCCCGACATCGACGGTCTTTTGGCCGACATCAATGACAAAATCGATACGCTGAACGTGCAGGCGCCTAGCCTGTCGCTCCAACGGCGGCGCATCACGCGGGACAATATCGCCGAGCAGTTGGAGAAATGGCAGTAGCCGGCTGGGCGCAAACCGCGGACGGCCGCGGTAGCGTGGCGTCAACGCCGCCGGCTCCCTCTAAATGAGAGCACCTTGGGAAGCGATGGGATCGCTGCTGTCGGATACGCTGAATCGTGCTCGGGTACGCCCGCCGGATCGCTGCCATCAGATACACCAGATCGTGCGTCGAACCGCCGCTGCGCAACCCCGGGATACGGTCTCCAAACCGCCGTGTTGCCGCGATATAACCGTCGGCCAGCAAGCGGCCTGACGTCGAGCCGACAGGCAGCAGTGCAGGGAAGCTGGCCATGCCGGCAACGGCGGCGGGTTAACAACCTCGTCTGGCGCGCTGCCCCGCCTCCATTTTTCCAGCGCTATACGACGGATTTGCGGTTCAAATCAAACATATTGATCGCGTGGCTCTGGAACAGGTTGCCGAGTTCGCCGGCGCCTTGTTGTGCGGCAAACGCATGCTCCCGGTCGGAAATTGGCATCGCGTACAGCCACGTCACCTGCTTGCCACCGCCAAGCGCAAGCGGCGCGCGCAGCTCCTCCCAGAAAAACGCCGGCACAAACAACACATGGCGCATCTCCACCCCCTCCGCGTAATCGGCCAGCACATTTTGAAAGACCAGCCCTGGCGCAAAACCGTAACGGGCTTGGATCACGTCAAACGACATCGCCAGCAGCGCGTTCGAAAACCAGGTATAGCGGGAATCGCACACGGCGGCGATTTCCAGATGCAATTGTGTGCCATCAGGCAGCGGGTCCAACTCGTAGCCCGACAGCCCGATGGTCGAGTAAGCGGTTACACCTTCATACGGCCGATCCTTGCAGGACAGCACATCCAAGCTGTTCTCCTTATGCTCGTCCCAGTACCGGAACACATCCGGCCGGCCGCCGAAGGCCTGCAAGAGCTGTTTCGCTATCATTTTGTTATCATCAGTTACGTTATTCATGGCAACCTCCATCGTCGTTGTGAAATAGGCAAGCGCCGGACGGGCCTTGCCGAAGTTGTCCGCCGCGCAAGGTGCGGCTGCCTGCAGCGGCAGGCCCCTGTTCGGACGAAGCCGCCGGCCCGGCATCGGGACGCCAGACATCGCCGCATGAAAGCAAAACGCGGACCCCCAGTCGGGAACCCGCGCTTGTCATGAAGATGCTGATGAGAGGACTCGAACCACCGACCTACGCATTACGAGTGCGTTGCTCTACCACCTGAGCTACATCAGCATGTATCCAAAACCCTTGCAAGAAATAATGTAACAAAAAATTGCAGTTTGTACAACGGAAAATTCTGGAAACGCCCAGGCCAATAGTCTCCGCTCGCATAGGCTGTTAGCAAAAAGCGGGCCAATGACCGGCCCTCGCGAAGGAGCGATTCCATGTATCCAACCGCATCCGTATCGGTGATTTATCAGGCTGACCCCGCCTGGCCGTCTCAAGTGGCGCACAAAAGAGCAGCGGTCATGAACGCCGTCCATGCCTGCATGGGCCACACCGTCCACATCCAAACCGTCGACGGGCAGACGTACGAAGGTATTCTGGTTGGCGTCGACGGCCGCCATGTGCTTTTGCAGGTCAGCGAACGCGGCTGTCCGACGTGCGGACCACAGCGGGCGTTCTACAACCCGGCCGCAGCGACGATTCTGCCGCTGGTGCTGTTCGAGCTGCTGGTGATTGTGCTGCTCTCCTAGAACGGCGAGGCAAAGGTGGAGGGCCGCCAGCACCGCACGCTGCCATGGCGCGCGGTGGCCAGCGGCTCCGTACGCCGACAGGACCGCCGTACAGCGTGGACGGCCAACTCCAGGCAGGCGCCGCGCCGGATGACGCAGGACTGCCGAACAGCGCGGGCGGATGCTCCGGGCAGGGCCTCGCGGCGCGGGATGACGCAGGTCCGCCGAATAGTGCGCGCGGCCACTCCGGGCAGGGGCCGCGCAGCAGCCGTCAGCCCGCGCTCAGTCCGCAGGGCGCTGAACAGCATGGACGGCAAAAAGCCGTGGGATACCTTCGGCCCCGCGGCCTCAATCTGCAAGAAAGCCTCCATCCCGTCGGAAGACGAGCCGGAGGCTTTGCCGTTGTCTAAGCGTCTTTACCCGGATAACCGCTGCGAGCAGCGTTGGGTCAAATAACGAACGATGTCGCCGCGGCTGATCAAGCCGGCGAGACAGCCGCCGTTTTTTTCCACCAGCACCTTCTTGATATGCTTGCGGCCGAGCAGCGCGGCTACGGTGTCCAGCGGGGTTTCTACGTTGACGGTGATCGCTTTTTTCGTCGCCAGTCCCATGACGCTGCAGGTCAGCAAATCGCTGATTTTCTGCTCCATCGGCACGGTATCCGTCCACATCGCTACAAAGGTCAGCGAATCGATGACCAGCGGATTGTGCCGGCCGATCGCCCGCATAATATCGCCGTCGCTGATATAGCCGCAAATTTCGTTGCGGTCATTGACGACCGGCATGCCGCCGATCCGGTGCGCGTCCATTTTCTCCAGAACCGTGCGAATTGTATCGTTTTCCAAAACCTTGACCACCTGGGTTATCATCACGTCGCTCGCGTTCACAAGATCGCCTCCCGGGTCTTTCAGGTTGATACATTTAAATTGTATGACAATTCGCAAAGTTCCGTCAACGGACGAATGAACTATTTGGGATGCCGCAAGGTGTTTGGCCGCTGCTGTGGGCGGCATGGGGCATGCCATCCCCTGCCGGCTGCAGGCGTCGGCGCACGCCGGGTGCGGCAGCCGCACAGCGGCTGTCAGGCCCACACACCGGGGATGACAAGTCGGTATTCCGGCAAACGTCCGCCTTGCACCGGGCGTTGCGCGCGCGATGCAGAGCCTTGGGCAGCCGTCTCTAGCGCTGGCCCCCCGTATGCGCGGCAGCCGCTTTCGGTTCGGCAAGCGCGACCCCGGAGACCCGCTTGCCGTCGACGAGGCTGGCCAAGTCCCACGTTTTCCGGCGGATGGCGAGGCCGGCTTTGCCGCCGATCAGCACGTCGACGCCCAACTTGCGCAGCCAGACCAGGCCGCGCTCCGGCCCAAGGCTGATGCAAAACGCCGTGACAGCATAGCCGCTGTGCACCGGCCCGCTGCGCCCCTGCGCGTCGGCGAGCATAATCCGTGCGAGCCGGCCGGCCTGCGGCCCGGCCTCCTTGCACGTCATGCCGTCGGCGCGCCCGGTCGCCGGGTCGACGACATGCGCGTTGTCGCCGATGGCGTAGACGCGCTCCTGACCCTGGACGCGATATTGCGCGTCCACAAGCAGTTTGCCGCCGGCGTTCACCGGCAGGCCCAGCCGTGCGGCGAGCGCGTTGGGCCTTGTGCCGAGCGTCCAGACGCACACGGCCGCCGCGAGCGTCTCGCCGCTCGCGAGCCGCAGCCGTCCCGCTTCGGCGCGGACGGCTTTGCTGTTGTGCCGGACGGCGACCCCGAGGGCGGCCAGCTCTTTGGCCAGACGCCGGCTGACCTTGGGCGAGGCGTCCGGCATAAGCCGCGGTGACGCGTTCACCAGCGTCACCGACACGCAGCCGGGCTCGATGCCGAGCTGCCCGGCCCGCGTCCGCAACGCGTGCAGCAGCTCGCACGCGGTTTCGATGCCCGTGATGCCGCCTCCGGCCACGGCCACGCTAAGCAACGCGCGCTGCTCGGCTTCGCCCGGCGCGCGCGTTGCGGCCGCGAGCTGGCGCTCCAGCAGCTCGCGCACATGGGCGGCGCTCGCTTCGTCGACGAGCGAGACGCCGCCCTGCTCCGGCTCCGCCGCCACGACCGTGCTGCCGAGGCACAAGGCCAGCCGGTCGTAGGCGAGCCGCAGCGCGGAGCCGTCGGGCCGGCGCAGCTCGACCTCGCGCGCCGCGGCGTCCACGGCGGTCAGCTCCGCCTGCAGCACCTGCACCGCCTCATCAAAATAGGCGCTGAACGGGACCTGCAGCTCGGCGTCGCCGGCCGCTTTTTTAAACAGCAGCACCTTGCGCAGATGGCCCGGCTGCTTGTCGACCAGCGTGATGCGCACGCCCGCGCCTCCCGTTTGCCGGCGCAGCGCGTGCACGAACTGCAGCCCGGCGTACCCTCCCCCGATGACGACGATATGTTGTTCCGCTGATTGTACGCTCATGTTTCAAAACCCCTTTCTGCTCATTTGCACATGAGACGAAGCGCGCTTGCATTTTGTGACATGATCCGCCGCCGCAGCCTGCAGCAAATATGACGATTCCGTGACAAGCGCCCCGAACGCGCATAAATGGACGTGCTGCTGGATATATTATCAAAGCTGCACTGCACGGGGGTGATCACCGCCGTGCAGCAAGCGCCGCGCGTCGTGCGTCATACACGGTGCGCCAAAGCCGGCGCCGGACCATCCGCAGATTAGCGCCGACAGGCATCTTCGCTTCCGGCGAGGTGGGGCCGTCCGCCCGCAAACGCCTTCCGGCACTACATAAGGACTGTCCGCGCGGACAGTTTTTTTCCTTTCATCTTGCAGCCGCTGACCGATTCGATCCACGAGAAGGAGGGGTTTGTTTGTATTTTTCCAAAAAAGCAGCTGAAGCCGTGCAAGAGGAGCAAACGGACATCTGGCAGTGCAGCACGGAGGGTTGCCCCTGCTGGATGCGGGCGAATTTCGCCTTTGAGGAAACGCCGGCCTGCCCGATTTGCCAATCGTCCATGGTCAAAGATACCCGCATGCTGCCGACGCTCAGCAATGTGAGCAGCAAGCGCTGAACGCGCAAAAGCACGGACGCTCCCGAGGGGGCTCCGTGCTTTTTCACAAGCTTAAGGGCAAAGCCGCTCCAGCCCGTTCATATAGGGCTGCAGGGCGCGGGGAATGCGAATCGAGCCGTCCTCCAACTGATGGTTTTCGAGCAGCGGAATCAAAATCCGCGGCGACGCCACCGCCGTATTGTTCAGCGTATAGCAAAAGCGCAAGCCGCCGGCCTCATCCCGGTAGCGGATGCGCGAGCGCCGCGCCTGAAACTCGAGCAGATGGGACGACGAATGCGTCTCGCCGTAAGCTTGCCGGCTGGGCATCCACGTTTCCAGATCGATCTGCCTGTACGTTTTGGGCGACATATCCCCCGTACACACGGCCATCGACCGATACGGCAGCTCCAGCAGTTCCTCCGCATTTTCCGTAATTTCCTGAAAAAGCCGCTCCGCAGTCGCCAGCTCGGCCTCGCAGATGATGACCTGCTCCACCTTGGCGAACTGGTGCACGCGGTACAAGCCGCGCACATCTTTGCCCGTCGAGCCGACCTCGCTGCGAAAACACAAGGAAGCCGCCGCCAGCTTGAGCGGTTCCGTCACGTCGACGATCTCGTTATCATAGTAAGACACCAGCGGGACCTCCGATGTGCCAACGAGCCAACGCTCCTCCGCCGCCAGCCGGTACGACTGCTCCTCGCCGAGCGGAAAATACCCCGTGTTGACGAACGCCTCCCGGCGCGCCGTCAGCGGAACCTCCAGCAGTGTAAACCCTTTGGCGACAAGTCGGTCGACAGCCAACTGCTGAACGGCCCGATGCAGCTGCACCCCGGCTCCTTTCAAATAATACTGGCGGCTTCCCGCTAGTTTGACCCCGCGGGCGACATCGATCATGCCGTGCAGTTCTCCAAGCTCAAGATGATCCTTGAGCGGGAAATGCCGCTCCGCCGGCTCGCCCACGCGCCGGATTTCCACATTGTCGGCCTCCGACGCCCCGACCGGCGTATCCGGCGAGACGATATTGGGCACCCGCAGCATCAGCTGGAGATGTGCCTGCTCCGCTGTGCGCAAAGCCGCCTCCGCCCGGCTCAGCTCGGCGCTCATTTGCTTGACCCGCGCCTTCACCCGCTCCGCGCCCTCGCGGTCGCCTCCGGCGATCAGCGCCGCGGCCTCGCGGCTGCTCCGGTTGCGCTCCTCGCGCAATACCTCCACCTCGCGCAGCAGGTTCAGCCGCTCGTCATCACAAGCGACCAATTGCCGCACCGAGAGAGGAATCCCTTTTTGCTCCGCGACTTTCTGTACGTGTTCCTGATTTTGCCTGATCCATTTCATGTCCAACATGGCACCGCACTCCTTTTGCATAAAAATACAAAAAGCGCCCTTGTCCGATTGGGACGAAGAACGCCTGGTTCGCGGTGCCACCCAAATTGATCGAACAGACTTTGGCGTCTGTCCAATCCTCTTTGTTCCGCGGTAACGGGCGGGCCCGGTTAGCTTGGGGGGAATGTTCGAACGATTCGAGCCGCTGCTCGAATTGTCCGTCCTCTTGACGAAAACGCCTCCGAGTTGGATTCTCTTCATCGGCATGATTACGGTATTGCTTACTACTATACGCGATGCGGCGGGGATTATTCAAGCGATCATGCGTATCAAAGCGCAAACATGTTAAAATGGGCTTACTTTTCCTGAAAGGACGGTGCAAGCGATGTCCGTCGAGCTGATCTTCATTCGTCATGGCCAAGGCGTGCCAATACCGCTATTCCCGACCGGCTGCATGTCGTTGATCCGCCGCTGACCGCCAAAGGCAAGCTGCAAGTGCGCGCGTTAGCCGAACGGTTCACTTTTCGCCACGACGATCTGTTTGTCGTCAGCCTTACGCTGCCGCACGCTGGAAACCGCCCAACTGCTGACCGCCGGTTTGTCGGCTGCCAGGATGTATGTCAGTCCGCGGGTCGGGCCGCGCATGTTTCCACTGCCGATCAACCCGGCCGCCCATGTGTTGGGCTGCGACCGGCTGTATCCGCTTGCGGCCATGGTTCGGGAATTTCCCGGCTTCACTCCTCTTGACGCAGACGATGCGGCTTTATGGCAGGACGGAATCAATACGCTGGACGAGATCGGCTTTCAGACAGCCGGCGGCCAGTTGTTAGCCTGGCTCCAAAGCCAGGAAGCTTCGCGGGTTTTCCTTATTGCCCATGACGGCACGATCATCAACTACCGCACGCTGTTGGGGGAAACCCGGCTCTCCCGAGCGGATTTCCCCGGGGAAGCCGGCACTTGCCGCACCGTGCTGACGTGAGGCATTACGTTACAGCCGTTTTGCCTGATTGGCCGCATCCCCGGCCAACTCCCCGGGTCCACCGCCCTTGCCGCCTCTGTCGCCGCTATCGCCTCTGTCACCCGCTCCGCGCTTCCAGAAGCGAACCAGTCCCCCTAAGCACACTGCCGCTACCGCCGCCAACAGCAGTTCCTCCAGCCACAAATGCCGCGGGGCCAGCAGCGCAGCCGAGCTGTCAAGCACGATGTGCAGCCCCAGCGCGCCCCACAGCGGCAGCCATTTCCGGCGCACATACGCCGCGTAGACCAACGCGCTCATCGCCACATGGCAGCTGAGGGCCGAAGCCCGCTCCAGCAGCGCCACAAGCTGCTCGTACCAAGCGGTATCGGCGAGTTTGTCGAGCGTCGGCTGCAACGCCGCGTTTTGATCGGCCGGCAGCGTCAACGCGCCGCGCGACACCAGAAACATCACCAGACCGCTGGCCACGATCGACACGCCGACAAGCACGATGCTTTCAAAACCGCCATGGCCCAAGCCAAGCGCAATCGCATCGCTCCGCGTCGGACGCTTGACCAGCCAACGGTAGGTCAAATAACGCCCGCCTTCTTCAAACACCCCCGCCGTCACCGCCGCTCCAAGCCCAAGCAACACGCCGCTCCAACCCGTCGTCCAGCCATGGGCCACGGCCGCTTGCGACAGCGGAATTTGCCAGGGCAACCGCAGCACGACCTGCGATACGAGAAACGTCAGCATCCCGATCCCAAACACGCTCCAGCGCAAAACAAGACGCCTACGGAGCAGGACAAACACCGTCAAAGGCAGCGCCATGCACAGCAATCCGGTGATGATCATCGTTACCAATAGCGCAATTGTCACGAGCATCGTCCCCTTTATTGTTCAATCGCGTATAATACGACGATCTCCGCTGTTTCGTTCACTTCTGGAAAAAAAGATGCGCAAGCTGGCCGTTCGGTTCGGCTCGGCGGGAGGCGGCTTGGCGGTTGGCTCGGGGCGCTACAGCTTGGGGCCAAAGCCTTGCCGGTCGCTTGCGGCGCTTTGGCGCTTTCGTCGAACGCGAGCTTAGCTTGCTGCATATGGCCAACGGCGTGCTCGACCGTCCGTTCGCGACGCTGTCAAACGGCGAGCAGACGAAGGTGCTGCTGCTACGGAGCGGCTGGCTGTACGCCATGTGGCAGGCGTCGCCCGCCGGAAGCCGTCGTGCTGCACAATGCTGAAAAGAACCGGCAAGGCCACGCCCGCCCAATGCCGCAATGGTCGGTCGTGGCACACTATCGAGCGTGCACGACGCCCAACATATGGCGTACGCCGCACGCGACACGCGGCGCGCGCGATAGTATGCGGCCCCGTCAATCGCGCGCGGCACACCTTTAGTTTTCCGACCGCACCATCGCTGCCGGGCGCACCCACTCGGCGAATTGCTGCGCCGTCACCAGTCCACTTTGCACAGCCGCTTCCTGCAGCGTCAAGCCTTGCTTGTGCGCCAGCTTGGCGATGGCGGCGGCGTTCTCGTAGCCGATATGCGGATTCAACGCCGTCACCAGCATCAGCGAACGCTCCAGATTGCCGGCGATCACCTCGCGGTTCGGTTCGATGCCAACGACGCAATGCTCGTCAAACGAGCGCACCGCGTCGGCGAGCAGCCGCACCGATTGCAGGAAAGCGTGGATGATGGCAGGCTTGAACACGTTCAGCTCGAAATTGCCTTGACTGGCAGCAAAGCCGATCGCCGCATCATTGCCCATCACCTGACAGACAACCATCGCCAAAGCTTCGCATTGCGTCGGATTGACCTTGCCCGGCATGATCGAGCTGCCCGGCTCGTTCTCGGGAATCGTCAACTCGCCGATGCCGCAACGCGGCCCGCTGGCCAGCCAGCGCACGTCGTTGGCCACCTTCATCAGATTCGCCGCCAGCGCCTTGAGCGCACCATGCGTATACACCAACTGGTCGTGGCTTGTCAACGCATGAAACTTGTTGGCCGCGCTCACAAATCGTTTGCCCGTCTGCACGCTGACGGCTTCGGCCACCCATGCGCCAAAATGCGCCGGCGCGTTGAGGCCCGTGCCGACCGCCGTCCCGCCAATCGCCAGCTCGCGCAGCGTATCCGCAGCCCCGCGCACCATCGCCGCTCCGCTTTGCACCATCGCCAGCCAGCCGCTGATTTCCTGGCCGAGCGTCAGCGGCGTCGCGTCTTGCAAGTGGGTGCGGCCGATTTTGACGATATCGGCGAACGCCTCCATCTTGCCGCGCAGCGTCTCTTCCAGCCGGTGCAGCGCAGGCAGCAGCTCGTCCTCCACCGCCAGCAAAGCAGCGATGTGCATCGCGGTCGGGAACGTGTCGTTCGAGCTTTGCGAACGGTTCACATCGTCGTTTGGATGAATGCGCCCGCTGCCGCCGGCCGCCGCCAACAACTCGCCGGCCCTCCGGGCCAGCACTTCGTTGACGTTCATATTCGTCTGCGTGCCGCTTCCGGTCTGCCAGACGGCCAACGGAAACTGATCGTCCCACTGCCCGGCAAGCACCTCGTCGGCCGCTTGGGCGATACAGGCCGCTTTATCTGCGGCCAGCCCGCCATGCTCACGGTTGACGTGAGCGGCAGCTTTTTTTAAATGAGCCAACGCCCGGATCAAGCCTGACGGCATTTTTTCCGTGCCGATGCGAAAATGCTCCAAGCTGCGCTGCGTCTGCGCGCCCCACAGCTTATCGGCCGGGACCCGCACCTCGCCCATCGTATCCCGCTCTACCCTGTATTCCATGTTCAAGCACCTCCTGACGTATATAGACGTTATTATATACACTTCCCCTAAACACTGGAAACTAGAAGTAGGCAAGCCGGCGGCATTTTGTATATACTGGGGTCAAAACAAGCTCTACAGACGCGAAGGAGGAACCAACAAACATGGAGGATCAGCTGGAAACGCGACTCGACATCGTCGTGCGCTCCACGGAAATCGATGTGAACGGGCATGTAAACAATGCCAAATATTTGGAGTACCTGGAATGGGGGCGCGAGGAATGGTATGAAGCCGCAGCTCTGCCTTATGCAGCGTTCGCGCAAATGGGCATCCAGACCGTGACCGTCAACATCAACGTCAGCTACCGCAAGGAATGCCGGCAGGGCGACAAGCTGACCGTAACGTGCCGGCCGGAGCGGATCGGGCGGGCGAGCTACGTATTCCGTCAGGAGGTACGCGATGAAAATGGAGAGTTGCGCGCCGAGGCGCTTGTAACCAGCGTAACGATGGACAGCCGGACGCGGACCAGCCGGGAAGCGCCGGATGCGCTGCGCAGGTGGTTCACCTAGCGGGGGGATGGCTCGGGGCGGAGCCGTAATAGACGAGGCGATGCGTTTTGGCGATGCATAGTGGGTTCGGCACGAGTACGAGTACGAACGGGGACGGGCGACGAGTTATCTCTCTGGCCCGCGGAGACGGCCGAATGGCGCGGTTGCGGTTGCGGATAACGCGCTGTGCATGTTTGGAGCGGAGCGTGGAAGGCTTCCTTAGAAACTTTTTGAGGAGGTGGCGATTCCATAAACAACCAAAGATGTCAATCACATCGTCGATCACGGGCTGAGCGCCGCACAAGCCAATGCCGAAGACCGCAAATCCCAAAAACAGCTGGACGAGCTTGCGCCCCGGCTGAAAACCACATTCACAACATCGCAAGCCGACATCACGAATGTGCAAAAATAACGCCGTTTTTCGTTATGCCCGACCGCACCCGAACGCCGCGCACGCCTGAGCGCGGTTTTTTGATGCGCACCAACCGCCCATGGCATGAATAGCCTATATCAAAAAAGGATGGGATCTCATGCCAAACACCAACCTCAACAACGAGCATCAGCCCGTGGGGATCAAAACCTTGCGCGTGGAAAAAGGACGACTCAACCTGATGTATCCGGCCGTGATCCATCTGCCCAACCCGGCTGTGCAGCATCGCATCAACACCGAAATCGTGCGCGTGGTCAACCACCAGCTCCATGTGCAGGGCTATCCACAAAACCCGCAAACCGAAGTCACCGCCTACTACGAGCTGAAAACGAACGAGCGGCAGGTGCTGAGCCTGAGCCTGATCAATTACGCGTTCTCCGGCGGCGCGCACGGGCTGACGCTGCAAAACTCACTGACCTTCAACACGCAAACGGGCAAAAGCTACACGCTGCGCGAGCTGTTCAAGCCCGGTGCCAACTATGTGCAGAAGCTGTCTGACATCGTTAAAGCCCAGATCAAGGCCCGGGACATCCAAACGCTGGAACCGTTTACGTCGATCCGGCCGGATCAGGATTTTTACATTGCCGACAAATCGCTCGTGCTCTATTTCCAGCTGTACGAAATTACGCCTTACGTCTACGGCTTCCCGTATTTTCCGATCTCCGCCTACGCGCTGCAGGACATAATTGATGAAAACGGCCCATTGGGAAAAATGCTGTATTAGGCCGCTGGCCCTTGCGGCGCACCAAAGATGCGCCTTGGCCCCGTGGCTGTAAAGGGGAAGAACGGCAAGCCGTCCGCGGCGCAGGGGCGCGGGCGGCTGCGAGCGGTAGGACGGCGTTGTACGACAGGAGTGGATGCCGCAATGCGGCGGGAGCTAAGCGCTGGGGTTGGACGCGATGCGGCGGGAGCTAGGTGCCGGGGGTTGGGCTCGATGCGACGGGAGCTAGGCACCGGAGGCTGGGCGCAATGCGGCAGGGGCTAGGCTCCGGGGGTTGGACGCAATGCAGCAGGAGCTAGGCGCGGAGGTTAGGCTCGATGCGACAGGAGCTACGCGCCGGGAGTCGTGCACGATGCGGCGGGAGCTAGGCTCCGGGAGCTGGGCGCGATGCGGCAAGAGCTATCCGCCGGGAGTCATACACGATGCGGAAAGATAGCGGCCCACGCTACGGCCAGGCGTCAGCGGAGCCAGGGGGAAGCACGAGCGGGGAGCGGCGGCGGGCGAGTTAAGCTGCCGCAACCACGGCGTAGCGGGCAGAATATCGCGCACTAGCAGTACCACAGTTGAAAACAGCAGCAGGAGATAACGCACGACAGCAAAGCAGAGGGCATAGGCTGCTGCTGTAAGAGCAGAGGCGCGACAGCACAGCGGAGAGCGGAAACGCCAATGTCTATAAAAAGCTCGCAACAGCGCAAATGCCGACGGCACAAGCCGCCGCATCTGGCGCAACGTCAGCGCCTGCTTACTCGCCGACGTAAATATGCCGCGCAAAGCTGCCCTTGCGCACCATGCAGCGCCCGGCGAGCCGGAAACCGGCTCGCTCGATCGCGCCGCCCAGCTCCACCGTGGCGACGATCACGGCACGGCTCGCCAGCCGCCGGGCGGCGGCGAGCATCTCCATCTGCTCGGCCTCCGGCAGCACCGAGCAGAGATTGTACGGCATGTCGAGCACCAATGCCGTATATCCCCCGCCGAGCTTGCGCATGTCGGCGAGCGCCACCGCCCCTTCCGGCAGGCCGAAGTGGGCGAGATTCACCCGCGCGCCGCGCACGGCCAGCGGGTTCAGGTCAAACCCAACGATGTCGATGCCCATCGACATCGCTTCAATCAGCACCGTGCCCATGCCGCAGCACGGGTCAACCATACGCGCGCCCGCCGTCTCCGGCGCTGCGAGATTCACCACCGCCCGGGCCACTCGCGTGCCGAGGGCGGTGGAATAATTCTGCGGCTTCTGCTGATGCCGCAGCCAGACCGGTTCGGCGAGCCGACACTCGCCGAACACCCAGCGGCCGCCGCCGAGCACGGCGGCCGCAAAACGGCGCGCCGGGCGGTGCATCTCCGCCCGGCCGCGCACGCGCAGCCCCAACTCGCGCTCGATCGCGCGCTGGGCTGCGTAAAGCACGGTGTCGTCCGTTTCCGCAAACGACACCTTGAACGACGCTGCTTCCACCCGCAGCGCCGCAACCCGCTCGGCCAGCTCCGGCAGGCTGCCGGCCTCGCACCACACCCCGAGCCGCAGCTTGACGAACGGGCTGCGGCTCGGGTCGACCCGCCGCGGGCTTCCGACATACCGCCCCCGCGGCTCCGCCCCAAGCAACGTGCGCAGCTCCAGCTCGCACAACTCCCGCTCATCCTCATGGCAGGCATACACGTATACGTATTCGCCAACACCAATATCCGCTGCATCGATGCCGTCGCCTTCCAGCGCTTCCCTGCTATCCTCCACCCGCTTCGGCGCATCAACCCGCAACTCACCTGCCTGGATACCCGCTGCACCCGCGTACTTCTCACCTTCCACTTCTTCCCTACCGTCCTCTCCCCGCTGCTGCCCACTGTCCCGCCGACGTCCAACCTCCCCAACGACCGGCAGCGCCCCGCACCGCGAACCGCTGCGCCGTTCAGCCGCAGCTCCATCTTCTCCCATGGTCAACGCAGTCCGCCTCCTCTCCGGTCATTTTCCACCCGATACGCCGCTTGCTGCCGTGCGGCCATGCTCAGCTTTCCGCCAAACAGCCGATCATCGATGACACCTCTGTGCCACCGTTCCTGCGACACATCTGCGTCCATTGCCGGCCGCGAACGCTACACCATCATCCCAAAACACATATAAATCGCCATAAACGCCACCAGCGCCAACGCCACAAAAGCCCGCAGCATCCCGAGCCGTCCATACGAAACGTGCAGTCCCATCGTGCGGTCCCAACTTGTCACGCCGTCGTTTTTCAACCGGCGATACGCCACAATGTTGGCGATGATCGTCAGGATGCCGATGCCCGCGCCCATGCCGAACAGCCAGACGAGAAAGCTGCGCCGCCAGACTTGCGCGCCGTTCATCCGCTCCCCTTCGGCATCGCGCACGCGAATGCGCAGCAGCAGCTTGCCCGGCGTCGTGCCAAAAGCGAGCATATACAAGCTCTCCGGTACGACCCACAACAGCATAAAACCAACGGTCAGCACGATCGAATTCATCCGCTGCAACCCGCCCGGGTCGGCGGCATGCCACACCAGACCGATCACAAAGGAATGGTAAAACAGGTCAAGCCCGCGCGCCCACAGCCGCAGCCAAGGACGGGGTTCCGTGTCGTCGAAGTCGCGTCGGGCCCGCTTAAGCTTTTCCCGATTTGCTGAATTTGTCATCGATATGCTCCTTTTTATGCAAAGTTGTGTATGAAAATGTTTTCCGAAAACTTGGTTTCGAATAAAAATCCAACTCATGCCGCTTACCATTCAGTATACCCGATGGAACCGCCACTAGCCAACAACGGCGCCGGATTTGCCGATTCGACCGCCAGCGCGAACAGGCGTTTCACAAATGCCCCTCACACTAGGAAAATGTTTTCGTAAAAATGCGGATTTTATTTGCAAAACTGTGCAAAACAAGGTATGGTTAACATAAATACTCATACTTTGTATGGAAAAAACGACTGAGGTGTTTCATGGCTCCAAACATTCGCGATATCGCCCGGATGGCCGGCGTATCAGTTGCAACCGTATCCAAAGTGATTAACAATTACCCACATATCAGTCCAAAAACGAAAGAGAAAGTCATGACCGTGATCAAAGACGCGCAGTTCATGCCAAACTCCGTCGCCCGCGGTTTGGTCAAAGGACGTTCGATGACGCTGGGCATGTTTTTGACTACCGGACTGGTGCATCCGTTTTTCGTGCATATTTTGGCCGGCATGGAGGATTCGCTCAAGGAATCCGGCTTTGATCTGCTGTACTTGTCGCAGGTGAACTGGAATCCCGACTACAGCTTTGTGCGCCACTGCATGAGCCGCAATGTCGAAGGCGTCGTCGTCTTCGGCTTCCAGCGCTTCGACCTGAACCTGGACGAACTGGTGCAATCGGAAATTCCGGCGATTTTTATCGACCTTGACATGCTGGGCAAAAAAGCGGGTTACGTCACCTCCGATAATGTCGACGGCATCCGCAAGAGCGTCCGCTATTTGAAGGAAATCGGCCATACGCGCATCGCCTTCCTCACCGGCGGGCTGGAGTCGTACGTCGGCAAGCTGCGCTTTGAGGGCTACAAGCAAGGACTGGCCGATCTCGGGCTGCCTTACTTGTCGGAATATGTCTACATCGGCGATTTCAGCCGAGAAAGCGGCATCGAAGCAACACAGAAGTTTCTGAGCCTTGAGCATCGGCCTACGGCTATCGTCTGTTCGTCGGATATGGGCGCCGTCGGCGTCATCGAAGCGATGAAGGAAGCCGGCTTGTCCGTGCCGGGCGATATGTCCGTGATCGGCTTTGACGACATCGATATCGCCACGCACACCATGCCGAGCCTGACGACGATTCGCCAGGACACCTTTGGCATCGGGCAAAATTCGATCCGGCTGCTGCTGGAAATCATCAACAACGCCAACTGCCCGCCGCCTACGATGATCGTGCCAACCGAACTCGTCGTGCGCGATTCGTGCGCGCCGCTCGCGTAGCGTCTTGTTGCGCCGCCTTGTACCGCGGCACTTCATTGTACTATATTTTATCGCATGGAACGAACTTTTCTGTATAACGCCAACAAGCCCCGGGAACTGCACATCAAATCGTGCGGCCCCGGGGCTTGTTGCTTATTGTAAGAAATTTTTATATTTGGCCTGAATTTCGTTTTTCATTTTTAACTTATTGGCCTTCAATTGTTCTTCATCCGCATCAAAAGTCATGTCTGCTGCATCTTTGCCATCAAGATTGAATTTGCCGGCATTCATATTGATGACGCTGTATTTGCCAAATGTATTATCCTTCAAAAAGATGATATACTCATATCCTTTTTTGAGTTCCTGATAGTTATCTATGGTCAGCTTTTCTTTTCCATTCAAGTGCTGAAATACGCCGACAGGTTCGATCACCTGGAAAACGTCGGATTCCTTAAGATTTACGCTATCAGGTTTTTTTACAATTCTCTTCACCTTAAAATCTGTTAAAGTGAAAAAATCCTGCAGTGTACCATCCTGATAAAAAGTGCTGCTGTGCGTTCGGCTTTCGAAGTCTTTCATCGGCGACCCAATCAAGATCATGTCTGCATGCTGATCCAGTTCCTCAAGATTATTGTAAGCAATATACTTTCCGTGGACAACTGTCGTCTTGGTCGACGTGTATACGCCCAAATAGTAGAACAGCGCAACTGCCAAAACGATGATGACTACTACAGCGCTTTTTTTTCGATTCAACGTAATCTGCATGTGATCCCTCCTTTAAATTTGAAACTATCTTTTTCTGTGAAAGTACACTTTCATGCTCGGGGTGCAGACGACAGACCATGATTGTTTGTTTGCTAAACCAAAGGTTTATGGCCCCCACTTGCTTATCAATTCATTTTTATCGTACAAAGTTGGCGCAAAATCAGTGATACTGCTAGAAGTCATAACAGAACTAACACCGCTTGGAGAATGCGCTTGACTCAGTGAGTGCCCTATCTCATGCGTTGTAGCAGATGATACGATCTGATTATAGTTTAATCCTGAACCTTTAATCTGATTATCATAAATGGAAATCGTACAATATAACCAAGTATCATTTTGACCTGCAGTAACGATACTACCCAACAAATTCTTTTTATATGGTTGTGTCAGCCCTATTAATCCTGACGTACTTGTAGTCCCCACATAATATTTATCAGGATAACCAGTCGTATTGTTCATATAGGTGATGTTAACTTTTGAGGAAATACTGCCCCAATTATTTTTCCCAGCATCAAAATGCGGTGAATACCCGTAAGAAAAAACCGAACTATCATAATAAGCATTAAATATTCCGCTAGTTCTTCCTCCACTAAAAGTGGTAGCCGATATCATCTGCGGCAACAAAATGAAAACGGCTAAAACAATAAAATGAATTTTAAAAGCCTTTTTCAATTCAAAAACCCCCCTAATATTTTATATTTACACAAAATACATTATACATAATAAATTGTATTTTTTAATATAAAATTAAATTTTTTACATTTAAATAATAGATTGATATTCCTTTTATCTGCATACAGCGCCTCCTAACATACGAGAAAAATCATCTTGGCCGCTAAAAATAAAACGGCACCCAAACCTTTCCCGGTTTGAGTGCCATTTTTCAATTCATTTGATCCTACACACCACCTACGCCAACACCCGGTTCGACACGCGGCTGACGAAATCCTCCAGACGGCTGCTCAGCTCGTCGACTTGCGCCCAGCTTTGCGCCGCAATCAGCGTAAACATTCGGCCGGTGTACCCTGTGCCGTTTTCGTCCTGACGGACAGGCAGCGTGCCGGACGTGTACACGATCACGCCTTCGCGCTGGGCGGCATCGTAAGCCAGTCCTTCCCGCGCCAGTGCGCTGTGCAGCTCCTGAAAATCGCAGGAGGTGTCCGACAGCAGCTTGAAGTAACGCGAGAACACTTTCATTTCCCCAAAAGTATGTGCAATGAAGGAAATGTACGTGGATAACGTGAAGCGTCCGTTAATTTCGATAATCGGAATAATCCGGTCATCCGACGTAATGATCGAGTCGATGCCGGCCACGCCGGTGTAGCCCATGTTGTACAAATATTCCCCGATCACTTGGCCGTGCCGGGCATACGCTTCGGCAACCTCCGGCGAAACGTCGGCCGGCAGCTTGGAGCCGATGTACACCGTATCGCGCAAAATTTGCTGCTTGATCGAAAATGTCGTCACTTCGCCGGACGGCGAGACATAAATCTGATAGTTGATATCCGCCTTTTTGTTGTACCAGCCTTCGATCAGCCAGCGGGCGTCCGGGTTGCTGCGCGCGGTGCGCCCCAGCCGGGTGAGCAGCGAGTTCAGCTTGTCCGGGTGGTCGATAATGTACAGCCCTTTGCCCGACGCACCGTGCGGCTCCTTGATGATCACTTTCTCGAAGGCGTTTTCGCCTTGCGTCAACCGCGCGTATTCCTCGCGGATTTCATCCATCGAACTGCACACGCGGCCAACACACGTATCCAGACCCAATTCCTCGGCAATTTCCCGGTTGAAAATTTTATCGTTTACCTTGGCGTTCACCGCCGAAGGCGCGCCCATAATCCGCAAGCCCGTTTTCTCAGCGATCTGCTCTTCCAGATACGTCACCCCGTACGGCACGAAAAATACGTCGTCGCGGCTCGCCGCCAAATTCGCCAGCTCCTGCAGCAGCTTCTCATCCTTAAGCGCCAGCTCGGCGATCGGCGTCAGCCCGTCCACCTGCTCCGGCACAAGAAAACGCGGCACGGACAAGCCCCACGCCCGCAGCTGATCCAGATACGCCGCATCCGGCTGCTCGCGCACAATCAGCACGTCCTGCTCGCGGCACAACAGCAGGTTCATCTCTTCCACCCGGTTGACGATCCGGTCTTCGTTGCGGTCGACGATGCCCGCAGACACGCGGTTCCAATATTTCTCGGCGCCGATGTTCAGCAGCCAGACAATTACGCCTTGCTCCCGTTCCGTCGTTAAATAGCGAATCAAATCAAATTGCTGCGTCATGGCCGATCCAGCCCTCCTTTATGATTAGCCGCGGGTCGCTTCGAGGCTTTCCGCGAGTTTCAACGCATGTTGCCCGCGCAGAAAATCGGCCGGGTGGCTTCTTTCCCGCAGCGCTTGCACGCTTCCTTGATACACCAGCACTTCGGCCGGCAGCACGTGGCTCAGGAACATCACCGGGCTGTGCGTCAAGCCGTAAGCGCCGGATTTGTCGATGATGAGCAGATCGCCTGGCTGCGGGTCAACCAACGTGATGCGCTGGCCGATCACGTCCGTTGGCGTGCACAGCGATCCGACCACGTTCACTTCCTTGCCTTCGCCTTCCTTGTCCAGCAGGAACATCGGGAAGTTGTTGCGCACATAACGTCCGAGGAACGCCGCAGACGAATGGTGGTTCGAACCGCCATCGCACACGACATACGTCGTGCCTTTGCTTTCCTTGACATACAACACCTTGGTCAGGAAAACGCCGGCTTTGGCCAGCAGAAAACGTCCGCTCTCCACGCCGATGCGCGCTCCGGCCAGCCGCTCGCCGTATTGCGCCCACAACTCGGCCATGCCGCTGCGCAGCGTTTCGGTGTCCAGCTCCTTCTCTCCGTTGAAATACGGAATGCCGAAGCCGCCGCCCAGGTCGAGGAATTTCAGCTTTAAGCTGTGAGCATCGGAAAGCTCAATCACCAGCTTGAAAATTTCCTCAACCGTTTTGATAATATTGCCGGCCTCCAGCATTTGGCTGCCGCTAAAAATATGAAAGCCCAGCACTTCAATTTGCGGCATCAGTGCAATTTCGTTCAGCGCCTCGTCGACTTGCGTCTGGTCGATGCCGAACTGCGTCGGAACGCCGGTCATTTTCAGCCCCGCTCCGTTGATGTTGAAATTCGGATTGATCCGCAGCGAAACAGGAACCTTGCGTCCCTTCAGCAAGGCGATATCGTGAATGATGCGAACCTCCTCCAAGGATTCGGCGTTGATGCTGAAGATGCCCTGATCGATCGCAAATTCGAGATCCTCATAGGTTTTGCCGGGGCTTGTAAAAATGATGTTGCAAGGGTCGAAGCCCGCTTCCAGCGCCACATGCAGTTCGCCGAGGGAAGCAACCTCAATGTTGCTGCCGAACGTCTTCATCAACTGGCAGACGCCCAGCAGCGGGTTCGATTTAACCGAATAAAAAATGTCAAACGATTCCGGCAAACAGCTCTTCAGCAGATGATACTGCTGTTCGATCGTTTCCCCGTCATAAACGTATACGGGTGTCCCGTAGGTTTTAGCAATATCCTTCAACGCATTTGGATTCATAACGGCTCTCATCCTTACTCAAAAAGTGTTTTGTGGAACGAAACTCGTGGTAGCCGGTTCCGTCGTAAACGAGCGCATCATTGTAAAAAAGCGGGCTCGTCTCGAACGCATTCATAAGCAGCAGCAGTTCGTGCTCTACGCATTCATTGTTGTAAGCCACGACGAGCACCAGCCGATCCGGCTGCAGCGGGTGCCGGCACTTGATGAACGCATAATACGGTCCCTCGAAGACCCGTTCCTCCAGCGTCAGCTGCCGGGCGTCCAGCGCCAGCCCCAGCTCGCGCAGCGCCGCCTGCTGCCGGTCTCCCGGCGACCGCGCATCAACTGCCAAAATGACGTGCCCGTCACTTTGCTTCAGCCAATCCCACTCCGCCTCGCAGCAACTGTTATATTTGTAGTAAATATAACGGTCCTTGATCGGATTTTGCAGCAGATACGCCAGCTTGTTGACGAAGCTCCGCTTGTCCTCCCACGCACCCGGCGGCTTGACGACCGTGCAGGCGGACAGATATACCTGCCGGATGCCCATCCGCTCCTCGTCGATGCCGATGGCGTCATAAGCGGCAGCGAACTGCGCGGCAGTCAGCGGCTCGCGCCGCAGCGTCCAGCCGTCCGGCTGCAGCGCCACGTCCAGTCGCGTATACGCGTCCAGCTCGACGGTGCGGGCTGTGCCGTTGACGCTGAGCCGGATGCGCGGCGCAAGCTGCAGCTCCCCGCGCGGCAGGAGCAGCCGGAAGCTGCCAAGGTTGGCGGCGCTCACCTCCAGCAAGCCGTCGCCCCGCCGCTCCGCATGCAAGGACGATCGTCTATGCAGATCTTCAATCTCCGTGATCTGCACCCAATACGCCTTGTTGTAGCCCGGCGCAAGCGGCGTCAGCTTAACCTCGGCGGGATAAGACTCCCGCCGGTGCGCAAGCAACTGCCCGAGCAGCTTCTTGGAGTTCAATACGACATTGAACTCGGGATGCATCAGCCCCTGGCACATCCACGACTTGGCTTTCGGCATCCGCTTGAGGAAATTCAGCTTGCGCGCGCTGTTGTAGAACCAGTGCTCCGTGCTGATCAAGCCAACAACGCCGGTATGGCACAAATTGTCGATCTGCTCGTATTCCGGGTCGTTGATGCTCAGCCGCATGTCGCCAACAATTGAAGCGATGCCGGCGAACAGATCGGGCAGCTCGCAAGCGATCCGGTACGCCTTCGGCGCTCCCGTGCAGAAGCCGATGGCGTACACACGGCTGCGGTCGACGGGATAGCGGTCCAGGATGCCGACGACAAGCCGGCTGACATTGACATCATCGACGTAATTCAGCCGCCCGCCAATGCCGATCATGTGCACCAGGATCGCCTCGTCCGTATCCTCGTGCCGCAGCCACGGCAGCTCGGCCGGATACGAGCGCGCTTGCGCGTCGCTGAAATAAAACACGATCGGATACTTCCGCCGCTCGTCATATCCGCCGGGCAGCACGACCGTGTAGGCTGCCTGCCCGTCTCCGGTCGGCTTCGGCTCAAACGCCGTAAACCGCCGGCCGAACACCTCGCGGTGCGAGCGCAGCCGCGGGCCGTCCGCCAGCTGCGCATAGGTGCTCAGCCGGGCGTACGTTTGAAACAGCATTTGCCAGACATCGCTGGCCACATACTGGTTCAACAGCCGGTACGCCTGCGGCAGCTCCAGCAGCTCGCGGACCGTCGTCAGCACGCCGGGGTCCAGATCGCGCCGCCCGACGAGCGGCGCCAGCAGCGACTCCAGCGCTTGCTGAAATAAACCAAAGAACACATGCACCTGACCTGTACGTGTGTTGTCCGATTCGCATTCCGCGGTAATGCGCAATAAGCCGCGGGCCCGCTCATCCAGCCGGACAGCCACCGCCGTCGAGGTCATCGCCGCACGTTCGTCGATCAGCTCCTCCTCGTCATTGTACACGCGGATTCGCACCTTTTCGGGAACGCCTTGGCATATACGGGGAACTACCGTCAAATGCAGTTCCTCACCAGCTGCATACAACAGCTTCTCCGGGAACAACGACAGATCGCTGCGGCACCGTGCGATCAGCGCCTCGTCCACCAGTTCGCCCAGCCCTTCGGTCAGCCGCTCCAGCGGCTGCAGCTTGACGATAAATTCCTGCTGCACCGCAGGCACCCGCAGCACGGTTGGCGTTTCCACCAGCACCGTATTGCCGCCCTCCCGCAGCTTGCACAAAAACAGATAATCCCGCAAGACGGCGTCGTGACTGCCCGATACGGCCAGCTCGCCGTTAATCCAGACGCGGATCGGCGCAGCCACGCAAGTGAACACGTTCACCAGCGCCTCGCGCTCCTGCTCGCAATACACATTGCAAAGGCAATAAATATACTTGTTGTCGGCTGCTGCAAACAACTTATGCGGCGTATTCACTTCCAGATACCGCTCCGCCAGATCAGCCATATACATCCGCCAATGGCGTTCAACTTCGTCGGCAGGCAGCAAAACCGTCTCATTAAACAACAGCAGCCGGGCTTCCGTATCCAAAAAAGGCTCCGTCCCCCAACGCTCCGGCGAATCCACACAGGCGCTGCGTACCAGCCAGCGACTGACCGCGGTCGGCACATCGCCTGAGAACGTAATCGGATGCCGGGTTGTCGAAACCAGATTTTCCAGGTAAGCCTGTATGCTCATAAATTCACCTGCGCTTCACTCTGAGGTTAACTGTTGGAAACACGATAATTGAAATAATCCCGCTTCCGGTAAATGTAGCCTTCAACACTCGTGTGGACGTTGACCGATTCCTCATTGACGAAGACGATATTCATGCTTCGCTGCTGCAACACGGCAAAAAGTCGTATATAAGCCCGCCTCATTTCCTCCAGGTAGTGCAATTCCTTGTTTTTGATCAAATCGTTGGTATGAATCTTTTTGTTCGTATGAAACAAGGCTTTGCCCCGCAAGCGGATGCGCTCGTGGCACACCTTGGGCGCCGTATCGTAAAACAACACAACGTCCGGCTTGCGCAGCAGCCTGCACAGCAGCAGACCGAGCCACCGGCCCGCGCCGTTCACATCGTCCCGCGTTATGCCGGTGTAGATGTAGCGGTCGGCGATGACGATGTGATTGTTGCGGAGCGCCGGAAGGATGATTCTCCAGTAGTCCAGCAAAAAGCTGAGCCACTGGAGAAGGCTGTACAGCATCGACGTCAGCAAGCCGAGCCGGTTCAGCGATTTCACCCATTTGCGGATGCGTGCATTGGAATTCCATTCAATGACGGTGGAGCCGATGTCCATGGCGGACAAATAATGCGAAAGCTTGGCAATGCCTTCGCTTTTGCCGGAGCCGCTGATGCCCTCATAGACGACCAGAACACCCTTTTTGCGGTTGATAATAAATTCGCTCTTTTTCATCAAGCTCACCTATTGCCTTTGCAATATGATAAAAATCTATATTGAAGGGGCAACCGCCTGCCAACGCTTCTACTGAACACTGCTCTTTACGCGTTCCAGCGAGTTGTAACGCTTCATATTGAAGAAACGGGTCAGCAGGTCCTGGTTGTATTCATAGACGATGCTGGAGTTCGTAGGATCAACAACCTGGTTGAGGTATTCGGTATCCTGCGGCTTGATGCTGTTCAATGCGGCGATGAACGTTTCGTTTTCATTCAGCACAGGGAAGAACGTGCGCGTATATTCCAGAGCGTAGTAGCTTTCTTTGACGATGTTGTTTTCGTTGATGATGGCAGTAAACTTGCTCCAGTCAACCTTGATCGTCGGATCGGTCAGGAAGCCGTAGATATCGACAAATTTGTAAAGGCCAAGGTCGCGTTGGTAGTCCACCCAGTTGAGCACGGCTGCTTCCTTGAACAAGTGCACGCACAGGTGAGCGAGGAAATATTCCTTCGGCAGCGAGCTGATTTTGAGATTTTCCTCAAATTCGTAACCCTCGGCTTGCTGGATGAAGTTGTCGACCGCTTGCTCGGTGCCTTGCGCCACCCAGTCGAGCGAGAAGTTGATGTCGATCTCGATCAGGTTGATGCCCGGTTCGTTAATCGTTTTACGATAAGGCACGACTTCGCCGTAGTTCATGCGATGGTTGAGGATTTCTCTGCGCGTGGCCGGAATCACTTCGTTCGTGTTTTCGTCGTGGAAGCCTTGAATGAAACCCAGGTCCTTAAGCACCTTGCCGCAAGCCGTCAGGTCGGAAGCGCGCAGCAGGATGTCGATGTCGCTGGAAATGCGGCAGCCGACCGGATAGACGGAATGCGCGAGAATCGAACCTTTCAGGAACGCATGCGGAATGCCGCTTTCGTTCATCGCTTGGGCGATTTTTGTAATGTACACACGGTGCGATTTGGTGCGCTGCGCCTGAATTTCGTTGATCAGGAACAAGCCGAATTCAAATTCGCGGTTAAAAAACGGCACGCTCGCTTTGCGCAGCGTATGGTAGGCGATACCGGCCGTACGGTTGTAGACGAGATGGCCCAGCACTTCGGCCCAGTCCAGCTTTTGCACAACAAGTTCCTTGATGCGCTCGGATTTCGGGTTGCGGAATTGGGAAAGCTCCAATACGAGTTCTTGCTCCAACGATAATGTCATAAAATCTCTCCTTTGGTTGTATGGGATGAAAGCTAGACGGTGACTTGCCTGCGCATGATTTTCCCGGCGGCGTTGCGTGGGATTTGCTGCACGATATCCACCGCGTCGGGGTATTGATAAGTAGCAAGCTTTTTCTTGCAAATATCCAGCACGTCAGCCGGCGTCAATCCGCCTTCGACGTAAGGAACGGCGCATACATGCAACTTTTGCCCGTATTTCGGGTCGGCGACGCCAAATACGATCGCTTCGCGCACCCGCTCGTCGGCGAGCAGCACGTCTTCGATTTCCCGTGGATAAATATTCATCCCGGCGCGGATGATCATGTCGTCCTTGCGCCCGGAAATGTACAGATAGCGATCCTCGCCCTGGCACACCATGTCGCCCGTATGCAGCCAGCCGTCGCGCAGCTTGACGGTTGTCAGCTCAGGCTGATCCCAGTAGCCCCAGAAAATGTTCGGCCCGCGAACCAGCAGCTCGCCCGGTTCGCCCCGTACGACATCATGCCCGTTCTCATCGACAATGCGGAACTCCATGCTCGGCAGCGTCGTGCCGATACAGCTTTCCTTCACCGTAAAATAGCGGGATGGCAAATACGTAACCCGCGGCGATGCTTCGGTTTGACCGTACACCATGAAAAATTCCACATGAGGGAAACGCTCGTTGATTTTCAACGAAACCTGCTTGTGCAAATATTCGCCCATTAACGCGACCTTGCGCAGCGTGGGCGCCCGATAATCGGAACGGTCCAGCGCCATTTGGTAAAAGATCGTTGGCGTCGAGCAAAAAATCGTCACACCGTTCGTCTCCATAAAGCTGAGCAGCCGTCTGGGCACAAACGATTCGGTATAAAACGTCACCCGCGCTCCGTAAATCAAACCGTACAGGAACTCGCCGGTCATCACGGAAGCATGGCTGAGCGAGCGGTTGATCAGGATGTGATCGTCCGGTCCAACCTCAAAATACGTGCGGATGTCTTCAATATTGGCCAAAACGTTCGCATGCGTCAGCACGGCGCCCTTCGGCTTGCCCGTACTGCCCGACGTGTACATGATAAAACTTGCCGGCATCTCCGCAGGCGAGCCGTCGCTTGCGCCCGCGCCTTGCGGCGCGCCGGACGGCGGCTCCGCCCCGATCGCGGGGACGGTGCCGGCCGCCCGGCAAGCTTCGAGAATAGCTTCGGAAACGAGCGACGACGTACTGGAGCAAAGAAAATCCGGCCGTGTATGCTGAATGATCTGAATGCAGCGTTGTTCCCCGTACTTGTAAGCAAGCGGAACAACCGTCACTTCCAGCGCAATCAAAGCAAGCACCTGGATCGCTTCCTGGAAGGGATGCTCATCGACCACAGCGACGCGGCTGCCAGCCGGAATGAACGCGCCCAGCTTGGCCGAAAGCGTCTCAACGCGCTCCAGCAGCTCGGCATAATCCATGCAGGTGCCATCGGGTCTGGTCAATGCCGGTTGATGTCCATGGGCCCGGAGCGACTGTTCCAATACGCGCCACAGGCTCATATTAACCTACTTGCTGCGACAGCGTTTTTTCAATCAGAGCCGTCAGATCGCCGATATTGCGCAGCGACTCCATGCCCAGATCCGATTCGTCAAACGTAATGTCGCACAGTTCTTCGATGCGTACGAGCAATTCCACATATTTGATCGAGTCGATGCCCAGATCGGACAGGTTCAATTCGTTGGTCAGCTCGCGGCCTTCTGCGCCTACGGCAACTTCGTTCAAAGCGGTTTGAATTTGTTCTAATACGTTCATCGTGTATTCATTCTCCTTTTATACGGTGGTTTTGGTGCAAAGCTCAAGCTGTTCGATCACCTTGGATTCGGCTTCGATCAGGGCCAGCAGGTTGCGGTCCATATCGTCGAGCATCCGATGCGCCTTCGTGATCGCGAATTTTAAAGCGATGTTGGAGATGATATCCCAACGTTTTCCCGCTTCCTGCAGGTTCTCCAGCAGAATGTCTACGGACTCCTGCGGCAGCTTGTCGGCAACTTCGCGGATGAATACCGCGAATCGCTGACGGCTGCGGGCCACGCGCTTCAAACAGGTGTTGTGATACTCTTTAAAATACGCGGCGGCGGCTTGATCGCCCGGCTTTTCCTTGTAACCAAGCACGCTTTGGCGCAGCCCCTCGATCGCCTTGATGCCGGTGATATAATCGAATACGCCTTTTTGTCCGCTCATCCGCAGGTAGCTCTCGCGCAACAGCGCGAAGATTTTCTCGTCCGTTACGCGGAAATCCGGGTCGGCATCGAATTCCATCCACAGATGGCGGATCGGACGGCGGTATTCGCCGATGATCGGATTGTTGCGCGGCACATCGGAGAGCCGGCCTTCGCGAATCGCTTGCATCGGCAACACGCCGTCGAAATCGCTGCTCGACAACAAGTACTTGTCAAACAGATGGTACTCCTGATTCTCGTTGTCGTAGCCGGTAATGACGACGGCATGCAAACCGTGCTCGTTCTGGTAAGCGCGGTGATAACTCATGTAATACAGATCGACTACGGTGGCTACCGGAACCTGCGAATCGACCAACTGCTCAATGCGGCGGGCAGCCACTTCGGCATCGTCGTCAATATACAGGTTGAAGTGAATCCGATCCTTATGCTTCGTAACAGCGCCGACATCCTTCCGCTCACTGAAATACGTCGTTTGCGGGAAATAGGCAAACTCGAGCGAGGTGTTCAGTTCGGCTTCCGTGAACGCCACCGAGGTGGAGAACCGGTACATGTACGTCGTACCGTAATATTCGGTTTTCGGATCGAACATAAACGATAAATAGTCGGCCAAAATAATATTCGGGTTAAAGCCCTTGTGGGCCAGAACTGCGCCATACGCCGTGGCGAAGCAGTCGTTCACGTAAGTTTCGTAGTAGCGTGGTACGTTTTCCACGATGTTCTTGTTGCTCATCTCGCTCACCGCCGTTTCTTATTTATAACGTTCGTTCAAAATTTTGATCCGGCCGTCCGTATCAGGAGCGACTTCGCCTTTGGATTTGATGTACTCGGCCAATACGTCGCGCAGCAGATCGCCTTTGTACACCTGTTTGGCGCCCTTGAATTCCTCATAGTTGTCGCCGCCGTTAACCAGGTAGTCGTTCGTGGCAACGCGGTAAATTTTCTCCTTGTCCAGCGGCTGGCCGTCTTTGCTGACGCTGACCAGGCGTTTGCCTGCCGGCTTGGAGCCGTCGAATTCGTAGGTGATGCCCGACACCTGGAGGAAGCCCCCGTTGCTCGAGCCGTTCGGCCATTCGCGCAAACCGCGTTCCAGCGCGTCGTAGACGTTTTGACCCGGAACCTCAACCGTTACCAGCGAGTTGACGAATGGCAGCGGCTTGCCAACGTTGTACAGCGACACATCGCCCTTCGGCACGCTCTCGCGGATGCCCCCGCCGTTCAGCAGCGCAAGATCCGCTTTGCCGATGTCGCGCATGGCGTCGGTAATCAGGTCGGCCAGGTTGGTCTCCTTGGAGCGCACCTGCGAGCGGATACCGTTGAGCTGTACCGTCGTTTTGCCGACGATTTCCTTGCCGCGTTCCAGCGCAACGGCATGGTACTTATCGGCTACAGCCAACACAGCCTTGTCTTCCTTGCTGCGGTCATCGCTTTGGTAAATATGCCAGCCAACCTTGGCGACCTTGCCATTGCGGAAATACAGATCGGCAAGTCCGACGTGCGTCGTGTAAGAGCCTGGCTCGGCGATATACGTGTTGTTGACTTTCGTCGCTTCCTTGTACAGGAAGTGATGGTGGCCGGCCAGAATGAAATCAATGCCGTCAACCTTTTTCACCAACTCGCGGTCGAGGTCGTCGCCCAAGTGCGAAAGCATGACGATCGCATCAACCTTCTGGTCCTGCAAAATCTTGATCACCCGTTTGGCCGCTTCGGCCGGGTCTTCGAACTGCACGCCCTTCTGGTCGAAGACGTTCATGTTCGACAACGCTTCCGGCACGGTCATCCCGAAGATGCCGAGCTTTTTACCGCCAACTTCAATGATTTTGTACTGGTCGAAAGCCGGCTTGCCGTCACGCTGGGCGTTGGCGGAAAGCATCGGGTATTTCAGCTGGTTTTTGATCTCGATCGCGCGGTCAAAGCCGAAGTCAAGGTCATGGTTGCCGAGCGCCATCGCGTCGTAGCCCATCAGGTTGGCCGCTTCCACGACCCCTTGCGCTTCGTCGATGTTCGCTTCGTTCGTGCCGTGGAACATGTCGCCGCTGTCGACCAGGAGCGAGTCCGGGTTCTTTTTGCGCAGATCGTCCACAAGCCCTTTGATCAGCGGCAGGCCCATCTCAACGTTAACCTCTTCCAGCGAATAGTAGCCGCCGTTGGCTTCGTCGTAAACCAGATGTCCGTGCACGTCGCCCGTGTTGATCAGGCTGATTTTTTTGTCATAGTAACCGAGGGACAACAAAACGTCGTTAAAATTGACCGTTTTAATCGTAATGTAGACCGCTGCAGCCAGCAAAATCACGCCGATTACGATTAGGTTGGTGTACTTCTTCATGATTCAACTCCTTACTTTCGGTTAAAATTGGGCGCACGCATCAATACATCGCATTGCCCGTGCTTTTGTAGTTCTTGACACCGTATTTCCAGAAAATAGAAACCAGCAGGAACATCACAACGCCAACAGCCGGCGTCAAATACACAAACCCGCTCCAGAATTGCTCGCCGTCCGCTTTGTGCAGGAAAAACTGGGACGGGAAGTAGTTAACGAAGCCAAAAGGAACGACAAAAATCAGAACCTTCTGGATGATGCCCGGATAAAACGTAATCGGATAACCGGCGACCCGACGGCTGTTAAAGAAAATCAGGTTGCGCAGGTTTTCCGTGCGGACGCTCCAGAAGCTGAAGCAAGCCGACAGCATGAAAATCGAAGCCTGAATGACCGCTCCGCCGAGAATGGCCATGATGTAGAACAGCGAGTTTTGCCAGTTCCAATCGATCCCCACGGCAAACGCCGTATTAAAGAACAGCACCAGACCGACGATCCCGTGTCCCAGCGTTGCCGGATAATCGACGCGCGCAGCGATGATCTGGTACAGCAGCCCGAGCGGCCTCGTCAGAAAGCGGTCGAAATCGCCGGAATGCACCATCCCGTCAAAATCGCGGACACCGGCAAACAGGAAGACGAACAAGCTGTAGGACAAAAACAAAAAGCTGTACAAAAACATCAGTTCCTGCATTTCCCAGCCGCGGATGTGCAAAAAGCGCAGCAAAATCAAAAACATGACGGCAACGCTGATCATCTCGCGGAAAAAGATCGCTACGGTAATCAAGCTGCGGTCGAATTTGTATTCGAGCGTCGTCTTGAGCGTCAGCTTCGTGTAGCGAAAGAACAATGTGGTCAAATCCCAGAACGTATGCTTTCTCACGATTACCCTCCCTGCACGACCATCTTTTTGGCCGCCGCTTTCCACATCAGTTGGCCGATGCCGAACAGCAGAACAACCCAAACGACTTGTCTCAACATGCTTGTCCAAATTTCCTCTTGCGGAATTTGTCCCAGATAAATTCGAATCGGCGTGTAAAAGATCGAGTCAAACGGCGTCAGCTTGATGAAATCGATCAGCCACTGCGGCATGAACCACAGCGGAATGAGCGCTCCCGAGAAAATCATCACCGCCGCGTCCTTGATTGTTACCAGACTGAACGTCCAGTAAAACCAGAACGAGCTGGCCCAAACGATGAAATTCAGGTTGTACAGCACCAGATAGCCAAGCACCGAGCTCACCATAAAGAAAATAAACATCTCCGTCGAAAAAGGAGGCAGCAGCTTGAACAGGAAAATCGAAACGAGCAACGCCGGCATCAGCTGCATCAAGAGGCGGAAGATCGTCGTGCCCACGTTGTACGAAAACACGTACAGACGGAAGTTGATCGGCTTCATCAAATCCGAAGAAATCAAACCGCTCCTGACCTTGCCCTCGATAAAATATTCATCCATCGTGTACACGACCTGCATCAAAAAGGACAAGACGATGTAAGTCGCCACGATTTTGAATTGCACGCCTTCCAGGGATTCCTCTTCCTCGTAGATCGCTTTCCAGATGGAAATGTTGACGAAAATCATCACCAGTGCATTGATTACGCCGGCAAAATAGTCCATCCGATACACGATATTGTTCTGGAACGACTTCTTAGCAAACTCCAGATAAACTCGCATTGAGGTTAATGCCCCCTTGATAAATTTCTCGGATGATGCTATCGATTTCCGGCTCCTGCACCGTCAGGTCGGCAATGCTGTATTTTTGCGACAGCCGGTTGATCAGTTCGGACACCTGCACGTCGTCCTTGGAGAAGCGGAACCATTTCTTGTTGTCCCTTTCCTCAACCAGTTCCGCGCCCGGAAGCTGAATGCTGCCGTAGCTTTCGCCGAATTCAACGACCAGCAGGCGGTCGCTGCCGTACTTGCGCTTGATTTCGTCAACCGTGCCGTCGTACACCGTCGTGCCGTGGTCGATGATGATCATGCGCTCGCACGTTTTTTCGATATCGACCATATCGTGCGTCGTAAAGAGCATCGTCGTGCCCTTTTCTCTGTTGATAAAACGGATGAACTCGCGGATTTTCTCCTTCGCGATCACGTCGAGGCCAATCGTCGGCTCGTCGAAGAAAATGATTTCCGGGTCGTGCAGCAGGGCGGCGGCAATATCCGCGCGCATCTTCTGCCCCAGACTGAGCTGACGGACCGGCTGCTTGATGAACTCGTGCAGGCCCAACATCTCGCTGAACATGTCGAGGTTCGCTTTGAATTCCTTCTCCGGCACCTTGTAGATGTGTCTGAGCAGATCGTACGTATCGCTGACCGGCAAATCCCACCACAGCTGGGTTCTTTGGCCGAACACGACCCCCATGCGCGAAGCATTCATCTTGCGGTCCTTGTACGGATTCAAGCCGCCGATCGTAATCGAGCCGGCCGTCGGCACGAGAATGCCGGCCAGCATCTTCACCGTGGACGATTTGCCGGCGCCGTTTGGTCCGATAAACCCTACGGTCTGGCCCTTCTCGATCGTGAAGTTGATATTGTCAACAGCGCGCTTGGTCTCGTATTCGGGAATCAGCAAGCTTTTGATCGAGCCGAGAAGACCTTTGTTCCTTACGTTCAGTTGGTACTCTTTGACCAAATCCTTGACTTCAATCAAGGCCATTACATTTCCCCCTCTTAGGACATGGTGTGTTCGCTTGTTTTCTGCTCAACGATTTGGGCCAGCTTGTTCAACGTGTTCAGGTTGTCCAGCAGCAGTTCCTCGTCGTTGAAGGTCACGGAAAATTCTTCTTCAATGTTCACTACGATTTCCATGCAGTTGATCGAATCCATGCCGATCGTGCTGAGCAGCTCATCACCCGACATCTTCTTCACATTCTCGGGATCAATGCGGAAAACCATAGCTACAATTTCGGAAATTTTGTCGTGGATCGTCATTCCGACTCACTCCTTATCAATTTATGCTTGACCTTTAGATTACCTTATCGATTCATTTCGACACTAGATGTCTGAGGTCTCTTTCTCGTGTCCGCAAGTCCCTTTCAAAAGACAAAAAAAAGGACAAGTGGATAATTTTCTTATCCATCTGTCCTTTTCGGCCAATACCCGGCCACAATGCGGCCAAAGCGATGAAATTACAGCAAATTGTTGCGCACCGCGAACACGACAAGCTCGATCCGATCGCGCAAATTGAGCTTTTTGAGAATCGTCGAAATCGTATTTTTGACCGTCCCGACCGACAAAAACAGACTTTGCGCGATCTCGCGGTTCTCCATGCCTTCGACGACATGTTTGATGATGTTGATCTCCCGTTCGGTGAAGCTGATGTCGAGCGCAGGCTTGTCCGGCGCGGGAGCGACCTCCTGCATCGGCACGTTCCGCGTAAAGTCGATCAGCACGTCCTTATGCATGACGCTCAGCCCCAAAGCGGCGCTTTTTACGGTCATCACCAGCTCATCGGGGTTAATGTTTTTCAGCATATACCCGCTCGCGCCGCTGTTCATCGCCTTGACGACCATATCAAGGTCGCGGCAGCCAGTCAGCACGATCACCTGCGTCGCCGGAAACTTGCGGTGGACCTGGGCGGTGATTTCAATGCCGTCCCCTCCAGGCATATGGACATCAAGAATCAGCACATCCGGCTCATGTTTGCCGCACAGCTGCAATGTGTCCTCCACGTTCGCCGCAAAACCAACGACTTGAATCTCTTCGTCTCTTTCCAAAATGAACTTGATGCCTTCGCTCACCAGGCGTTGGCCATCAACCAGAACCACCTTAATCATAATTTCCTCCTCGGGCAGATTTTGAGAAGAAGTCAATCCTGTACGGAATGTCGTCTGTTGTCCCCCTCGTTGAGCGGAATATCCATCAACTGCACATATGTTTGAAAAAAACGGCCCTTCTTGCCGGTCCCTGTACGGGATTCCCGATCGGCAAAAAAGTGTTTGTACAACCGATACGCCTCGTCATAAGCCTCTTCGGAAAACTCGATCTCCAGCTCGTAATCGATCATCCCCAGATAGCTGTTCTTGTCCAGATCGACGGCAACGCCAGCCGACACCTGGATCGATGTGCGCTCAGTCACGAGCGGCTGAATCAATGCGGCCTGCACCGACACCGGAGCTTCGGGGAAATAAGCAGCCGTGTCAATCGTCGTTGGCAACGTCTCAAGCGGCCGGGACAGTTCCTTCTTTATCTTATAAGTCGTTTTGTCGGCAATGCTATATTTCATTTCCAGACTCAGACTGGAGCCCTTTTGTCTTACTCTTAGGGTGATGTCGTTGCGATATAGCACAAAATCTGGCGTATCGTAGTAGTAGTTGATTTGCAGCTGCTGCTTTTTGCCGAGACCGGACCAGACATCGCTGCTGATGATGGCCGCATATTCACGCTCGGTCAGCAACTGCTTGATTTCACGTTCCAGCAAATCGGCACCTCGCTTTACCTGAATTTTTTGACAATATCAGTATAGCATGAATGATAGAAAGAATGATGCCCCGTTTTTATCATTATAGAGTGAAAATCCGAGCACTCAATAGCATTTTGAAAATTTTCTCAAAGGATTTTCGACAAAAACTCCATTTTGTTACATATATGTAACACAACTATCAAACAACCGTTATAAATCAAGTTAACAGTGTTAAAAAAAAACCATTTTGCCTTGGCAGTCACATCGCTCCATCTGTTCCGGTTCCGCAGATCAACGCGGTCCAATTGCCGCCGCTGCGGTGCCCTCCCCTCTGCCAACAGGCGCCAAAATGGAATTGAATATCGCTTGAAAACGTTTTCGAAATAGCTTGTAAACTGATTGTAGCACCCTCGAAAAATTTTTCAATAGGGTTCGGAAACAAAAAAAAGGGCAGCCGTATCTTCTTTTGAAGATTTGCTGCCAGTTTGCAGAAAGTATGATTGGAATCTAGGAAATCTTCCTTCAAAAAGGAAATTCAACAGCCGGCTTCCGCTTGCTGCGGGGCCGGCGCCTCGTGCGCCAGATAAGGGTACAGCAACCACAACCCGACCGCGTACAGCGCCAAAGCGACGTATAGCGGCAGCAGATGGAACCCGTTCGTGTAGCCGATGTGGATATGCACAAACAACCCCGACGCGAACCCGGGCAAGCCGCCGAGCAGGAACGTCCACCACAGCCAGCGTTCGCCCTGACTTACTCCCCATAGCGCAGACGCGGCAATCGCCACCGCCAGCGAAAACAACGCGCCGCCGAAGCCGGCGCGGTCGTGCGCAATCAGCGGCAGCAGGTGCGCATTCCATGCCTGCAGCTGCCCCGCATCCATCCCGATATAGGCGATATCGGTCGGGACAAACACTGCGGTAACGCCCACGCCGGCAATCGTCAAGCCACCCACGCCAAGCGCGACGCCCAAGGCGACAAAGCAAAACTGTCCGACCTGCGCCCGGCGCCAAAGCCGGTCGTTGAAGCGGTTCGGAGGACGGCGGGGCGGGCGGTCCCGGCGGCCGCGTTGCGACAGCAGGAACATCGGCAGCAGCAGCGCGGCGACCAAGGCGTGCAGCGGGTCGAAATAGCCGTATCCCAGATAGAGGAAAAAGCTGCTGAAGCCGACGACCACCGAAGCGGTCCAGGCCGTCCTGGCCCAATGCAGCCCGTAACGCAGGCCGTTCCTCGCCAGGCTATAGTACATGATGCCTAGAGAGATCATCGTCCCGGCCAAAGTAATCCGATCATGGGACATGAAATGCAAAATCCGTTCGTTAAACTGCCGAATCTCCTGCGCACCGGCCCCAAGAAACGCTTCATCATACGGCAGCAGCACCGTTGTCGCAGCAATCAGCCAAGCGAGCCAGCCGCCAAGCATCATCGCGCAGCCCATCAGGGACATCCAGCCCCAGTTGCGCCAATAGGACGGCGCGGGCGGCGCGGGCTGGCCGCGCAGCCGCTCGTGCAGCACCGCTTCGCCGACGCGCTTCGGCAAGCCGGGCCCGGCGAAGACAAGGCCGCTGTGCAGCTGCACGGCGTCCGCGCCGGCCGCGATCAGGCGCAGCGCGTCGTCCGGCTGGTGCACGCCGGCCCCGGCGACGAGCGCCCAGCCGGGCGCGGCCGCGCGCAGCTGCGACGTGAGCGCCAGCGCCGGCGCGAGGCCGGGCGCAGGCGCGGACGCAAGCGGCGCAAGGCCCGCCGCGAGCGCTTGCCCGGCCGACGCCGCGCCCCCGCCTGCGGCGTCGCCGACGACCGCGCCGCTCCACGCGGCCGCGTCCAGGCTCGCGAGCAGCCGCGCGAGCCGCTCCGTGCCGTAATCCACCGGCACGTAAAGCAACAGCGGCTGCCCCGGCGCCACAGCGCGGGCGGCCCGATGCGTCTGCGTCAGCCACGCAGACGTGGCCTCGACGGACCAGCCTGCGGCGAGTCCGTCGATATAGAAGCCGGCCGCGTACGGGGCCAGCTCCGTCATCAGGCGCTCCAGCTCCGCGAGCGCCGCCTCCGGCGTGCGGCCGGGCATCGGCCGCACGCGGCACAGCTGCGGCAGGCGGTGCCCGGCCGCGCCGCTGGCCAGACGGCGGACGAAAGCCGCCACGCCGTCGTTCGCACAAGCGCTCGGATACACGAGCGCTTCCGCCGTCGCATCGCGCACAATCGGCGCGCGCGAAACCACCGGCTCGACCGTGATCGGCCCCAGCTCCACGAAGCCGAAGCCGAACTGCGCCAGCGCCTTGTGCGCGGTGCCGTGCGGGTCGAGCCCGCCGCTCAGGCCGATCGGCGTCGGCACGGCAATGCCGGCCAGCTCGCCAGCCAGCTGCGGAACCAGCTCAACGTGGCCCATCGTGCGGATCACGAACGAGCCGCCGGGCAGCCGGCTGAGCGCCCCCATCGCTCCAATCGTCAACGCCCGGGCCGCCCGCGCCGGCAGACGGAACAACAGCGGTCGAAACAAGCTGTGATAGGACCAGTCGGGCATAAAGCCTCCTCCCCTCCTTCTTTATCCTATAGGTAAGAAGAACCGGCCACCGTCACGCTGCTGGAAGCAAAAAAACCGGCGATCGCAAACGACGACGCCCCAAGCACCGTCGAGCGGTCGCCCAGTTCGGCGAAGCGCACCGTGACGCCGCCCCGGGCCAACGGCAGCGAGCGCCGCTCCAGTTGCGCGAGCAGCGGCCGCAGCAGCCAGCGCTCGGCTGCCGCCAGCCGTCCCCCAAGCACGACAAGCTCGGGATTGTAGCCGTTGACGATGCTGCCAACGCCAACGCCCAAATAATAACCAAGCCGCTCGAATAGCCCTACGGCCGTCTCGTCGCCGCCCTCGGCCAGCCGCAGCAGCGCCTCCAGTTCCGTCTCCGCGCCCAACGCCAGCCGGGCTTGCTCCAGCAGCGCGCTCTCCGAAGCGTACAGCTCCCAGCAGCCGAAGCTGCCGCAGCGGCAACGGCCCCCGTCATGCTGGATCGACATGTGGCCGAGCTCGCCGGAGAAGCCCGACGCGCCGCGGTACAGCTCGCCCTTCATCACCAGCCCCGCGCCGATGCCCGTGCCGATGCTCACATACACCAAATGGTCGGCATCGCGGCCTGCGCCGAACTGCTTTTCGCCAATCGCGCCCGCATTCGCTTCATTATCAATCACAACGGGAATGCCAAACTCGTCCTCCAGCAAGCGCTGCAGCGGCAGCCCCTCCGCCCAGCCGAGATTTGGCGCAAACAGCACCCGGCCTGCGCCGTCGCTGACGCCGGGAATGCCGATACCGATGCCCACGATGCCATAAGGACTCATGGAAGCGCTCGTCTGCAGCTCGCGCACACAGCCCTTCAACGCCTCCAGCGCGCGCTCGGCATCGCGGTTGTCGTGACGGACGCGATACGTCCGCACAATGCGCCCGGTCAAATCGGTCAACACGGCGTGGACGTAACGCACGCCCAGATCGATGCCGATGGCGTAACCGGCCGTGCCGTTGAACAGCAGCATCATCGGCTTGCGCCCGCCGCTGGACTCGCCGGTGCCGATCTCATGCACCAGATTGCTTGCGATCAGCTCGTTGACAAGACTCGACACCGTCGCTTTGGTCAGCCCGGAAATTTCAGCGATACGCGCCCGGGAAAGCGGCGAATCCTTGCGGATGTGATGCAGCACAATCGACTTGTTTATTTTTTTCACCAGGTTCAAATCGCCGGTTTGCTTCATGATGGCCCCCAACGCAAGCTCTGTCGCGTGTAAGTTTTCTTTAGTGTAACATGAATCTTTTTATCTGTGCACCACTAAGTTTGTTTAATGAATTTACAAACTAATCACCGTTTGTTATGATAGTTGTAAGCGTTGCCTACTACGACAAAATGGAGTGTGAAATCCATGACTTACTTTGCCAATACCCCCGTGATTCGCTATGAGGGCCGGAGCTCCGACAATCCGCTCGCCTTCAAATTTTACGATCCGAACCAGATCGTGCTGGGCCAAACGATGCGCGAGCACCTGCGCTTTGCCGTCGCTTACTGGCATGCCTTCACCGGCACCGGCTCCGATCCGTTCGGCGGCGGCACGAACGCGCGCGGCTGGGACCGCTTCTCCGGCATGGATCTGGCCAAAGCCCGCGTCGACGCCTGCTTCGAGCTGCTGCATATTCTCGATGTTGACTATTTCTGCTTCCACGACCGCGACATCGCGCCCGAAGGCGACACGCTGCAAGAGACGAACCGCAACCTCGATACGATTGTCGGCCTGATTGAAGAACAGATGAAAGCTACGGGCAAAAAGCTGCTGTGGAACACGGCCAATATGTTCACCAACCCGCGCTTCGTGCACGGCGCCGCCACGACCAGCAACGCCGACGTGTTCGCCTATGCCGCCGCGCAGGTGAAAAAAGCGCTGGAGCACGGCAAACAGCTCGGCGCGGCAAACTACGTCTTCTGGGGCGGACGCGAGGGCTACGAATCGCTGCTCAACACCGACCTCGGCCTGGAGCTCGACAACCTGGCCCGCTTCCTGCACATGGCCGTCGATTACGCCAAGGAAATCGGTTTTGACGCGCAATTCCTGATCGAGCCAAAGCCAAAGGAGCCGTCCAAACACCAATACGACTTCGACGCAGCCACTACGCTGTCGTTCCTGCACAAATACAACCTGCTGCCGCATTTCAAGCTCAACATTGAAGCCAACCACGCGACGCTGGCCGGCCATACGTTCGAACACGAGCTGCGCGTGTCGCGGGTCAACGGCGTGCTCGGCTCGATCGACGCCAACCAGGGCGACCTCCTGCTCGGCTGGGATACCGACGAATTTCCAACCGACCTGTACGCCACCACGCTCGCCATGTATGAAATTCTGCTGAACGAAGGCGGCATCGGCCGCGGCGGCGTCAACTTCGACGCCAAGGTGCGCCGCGCTTCCTTTGAGCCGATCGATCTCGTTCACGCGCATATCGCCGGCATGGACGCCTTCGCCCGCGGCTTGCAGGTCGCCGCCAAGCTGATCGAAGACCGCATCTTCGACCGGATTCTCGAAGACCGCTACAGCTCCTTCCAAAGCGGCATCGGCGCCGATATCGTCGCCGGCCGCGCCAACTTCCGCACGCTGGAGGCGTACGCGCTGGAGAACAAGCCGATCGTCAATACTTCCGGCCGTCTGGAGCAGATCAAAGCGCTCGTGAACCAGTACATCTCGAACGTGTAATCCTGCCGCGCGCGGGCTCGCAAGCGCTGCGGCAAGAGAGCGTCGCGGCCGCACCTTCTCCGTCCGCGACGCCCCCTCCGCGGCGTTCCCCGCCGCCGCATCAACCAGCAAAGACCTTGCCGGAGAGCGGCGCTTCCCTCGAAGCACCGGCCGTTCGGCAAGGTCTTTGTTCACGGGCCGCGCCGTCAAACGCCCGCCCCGGACAAGCCGGCGGCGCCGGCGGACGCCGCAGCCAACGCCTCCGCCGCCAGCAGCGCCGCGGCCGGAGGGCTTCCCGGCGGCAACGTCTCGCCGGCGGCGGTTTCGGCCGCGGCCATACAAGCCAGCGGCAGCTTGACCGTCATGCGCGTCCCTTCATTCGGCCGGCTCCAGACGTCGATGCTGCCGCGGAAGTGGTCGATAAGCTTTTTCACCATAAACAGCCCGATCCCTTGACCGCCGCGGTCCTCGTTCATTTTTTCATATTTGCGGAACAACAGCGTCGTCTGCGCCTCCGACATGCCGATGCCGTCGTCTTCCACCACGATGATCAGCTGCCGCTGCTCCGTGTACACGACCAGCCGGACCGCGCCGCCCTCCTGACTATATTTGATCGCGTTGCTGAGCAGATTGGACACCGTCAGCCGGAAGCCGGTAGCGTTGCCGACGACCGTTTCCGTACCCGCAAGCTCAACCCGCGTATCCAGCCGGATATTCTGCGTCCGCCCTTTCACCTCCATGATGCCGATTACGTCGGCCAGCAGGTGTTTCGGATAAATCGGCTTTTTGCGCCATAACGCTTCGCTCGACAGCATGTGTTCGGTATTGATGATATGCGTAATTTCATTATCGATTTCCATGACATAATCGCAGATGGCCTTGAGCTTGTCCTTGTCGCCAGCATCGTGAACCTTGCTCATCACCAGCGTCGCATACGCCTTGATGACCGTCAGCGGATTGCGCACCTCGTGCGAGACGGCATGGACGAAATCGAGCTTTTGCTTGTACAGGTCCACCTCCGACTCCAGCTCGCTTTGCGCTGCCAGCGCCGGCAGCATCTCTCCGGGAACGGAAGACGGCCGGTACAGGCTGGACACGACGATTTCCTCGTCCGTCATAAAATATTCGTGACAGCGCAGCATCGCAGTCTGCAAGCTTGCCGGCACGGACTCGCTGTTGAAAGCGCACACCGTCACGCAGCCGCAACCGGCCCATGCCTTGCCGCAGCAGCATTCGCCAACGCGCAGCTTGCCCGCATCCCCCTCCGGCCTGCGCCCATCGACATGACCCCATAACCGGAACTCCTGCCGGTTGTCCGCAAAGCGGCGCACCAGCCCGTCCAGCTTGTCCATAATCTGCTCGCGATTGAAGCCTTCGCCCCCCTGATCCCCTTCGCAGCTGTCCACAATGTGCACACGGCCCAGTTCTTCCGCGCTCAGTTCGCGGCGCAGCTTGTCCAGCACCCGGGCGCAGCGCTCCCGGCGGTCCACGATCACCACCTGCTGCTTGAATTCCATGCCGACCTTGACAAAAGAAGCTGCATTGCGGATATATACGTCCATCGAACTGTAAAAATACACAAGATGCGCACCGCTTTTGACCTTGAGTTGCTGCGTTAACGAAATCTGCCGCATTTCGGCCAAACCGTCCACCGCCTTCTCTGACTTCTATCCCAATATAGGAGCTTTTATCCGGTTTGGCAACGAATAAGTTTAGACAGCATTCGCGCCGGCTTCCAGCCGTTTCACCGCTTCGACACGTTCGGACAGCCCTCGTCAAGCCAGCCGGCGCTTTTTGTCGCTCTGCGCTCAAGAGTGCGCTTTTTCCTGCTCCGCTTCCCCGCTGCTGCTCTTTGCCCAATCCAGAAACCACGTCCTGAACAACCGGGTTCCAAACAATGTCAAACCAACGGACACAAACGTGCAATACCAGTTCCAGCCGCTGTACTTGATGAGCTGCGTATGCGATTCCAGCCAAATTTCGGGAAGCGTGATACCGGTGCCGAAAGCCATTGTGTAGAGCAATCGGGTCCATGGGCTGCGCCGCCTCGGGTAATACAAGTTGTAGTACACCGCAATCATCGGATAAGCGATAAACTCAAACGTAAAGCTCGTCCGGTTCGCCTGCAGCTCACGGAACGGGTATTCGAGCAGCCCCGCCTCCACAACCATCAGGCCCAGCAGCCATGCCACCAGTTGCTCGAACAGAAATACCACATGGGATTCCCTCCGGCGTTGTTTGGGAACGAACAACATCCCCCCCAGCGAAATCACCCAAACCCCCAGTAAAATATAGGCTTCCGGGCCTCCCCTCATGCCGCCCCTCCGCTATTGCGCCAGCCCGGCTTGAAAAACCAGTTGCCATACAAACGCGTCACATTCAATCCCACCCAAAATACGAATATGCGCATATATCCCTCCATCTTTTCATAGCGCAACAGTTCCGTATGCAGCTCTATCGCGCAGGAGAAAGCAAACATCCCGAACGCAAACAGCACATGATACGTGATGGTGGGCAGCCACTTGCTCTTTCTGGGATAAAACAGACTAAACAACACGTTGATCGACGGATAAAACACATAATTGAACGTAAAGTTGCTGTCCGTCGCCCGCGGAAATTCCCGCACCGGATTGGACATCAAATGGAAATTCACGAACAACAGGCTGAGCGTCCATGTCAACGTCTGGGTGGCCATCAGTTGAATGATCGCTTCCGGCAAGCGATGGCATCGGTAAGCTACCAGGAATATCGACAATGACGCCAACCAGGAGGCCAGCAAAACAACTCTCTCCACACTCACGATCGTTCAGTCCCTTTGCAATTGAGTTTACCTCCAATATATCCCAGTGTGTTCATTTTATTCACATCGCCGTTGCACACAACAAAAAAGCTGTCCCCACCGCGGGCGCGGTGTCAGGAACAGCCTTCTTCGAACGTCAGGTTCTGGTGGGGAAGCGCTCCGCGCAGCGGTGCTGCAGTTGCTGCGGGAGCCGGATGAATCGGGGAAATGGAGCGGCGGCGGCTATTCGATGACGACCAGCGTCGCTGAACGTCCCGGCAGACGCACCGCCAGTTGGCCGTCTTCCGCCGGATAGGCTGCCCGAATGGCCGGGACTTAGCCCGGGATATATGAGCATCCACGGATGTTTCTTCCGTAGCTCCAGCCTTTTGTGCTGTTCGCGCCTTGCACAGCGGCGCGCTTTAGCTCCGGGCGCGCCGCTGCGCTGCCGGCTGCCGATCCGCCCCTGCCCGCGGCAGGCGGCGATCAAGCTTCGCGCAGCAGCACGACGCGGTTGCGTCCCGCTTCCTTGGCGCGGTACAACGCCTTGTCGGCGGCTTCCACCAGATCGCGCGGGTTGATCGCGCCGTGGTGCGCCAGCGTCGTACCGCCGACGCTCACCGTGACGTGCCGGTCAACCACGGAGAACGCGTGCAGAATGTCCAAGCTGCGCACCGCCTCGCACACTTCCTCGGCAAATACTTCCGCCTCCGTCTCTTCCGCTCCCGGCAGCAAGCACACGAACTCTTCGCCCCCGTAACGAGCGACGAATGCGTCGCGTTCGGCGCCCAGCTCGGCCAGCTTGAGCGCGACCTGACGCAGGCACGTATCGCCCTGCTGGTGGCCGTATGAATCGTTGTACGCCTTGAAACAGTCGATATCCAGCAGCAGCAGCGACAGCGGCGAACGCTCCTTGTGCGCCTGGGCCCACAAGCGGGCGAACTGCTCCTCGAAGCTGCGACGATTCGGGATGCCGGTCAAGCCGTCGAGCGACGACAGCCGCTTGAGCATCTCGTTGGCCTGCCGCATTTGCATTTCGCTTTGCTTGCGGCGCGTAATATCGCGGAACACGATCATAATCGCCGGCTTGCCCTGGTAGGACATCCAGGTCGACGATACTTCGACCTGAATCAGTTTGCCGTCCAGCCTGACGTACGTGCGGTCGGACGGCGGCAAGCTTGCTTTATGCTCATACATGTAGGCGACCTGCTCCAGATCGGCCGCCAGCGAATCGGCGTGGATGATCTGCTCCAACGCGCAGCCGATCAGCGCCTCGGTGCTTTCCGCCCCCAGCAGGCTCGCCGCCTCGGGATTGGCCAGCACCACCTTGCCGTCGCTGTGGATGAAGAAGCCGTCCGGCAGCAGCTCCATCAGCCGTCGGTAGCGGTCTTCGCTTTCCTGCAGCTCCACTTCCACCTTCACCCGCGCCGTAATGTCGCTGGCCGTGGCGACCACCTCCGTCACCACCCCGTCGACGATCACCGGACTTAACGCCGTCAGCAGCGTAACCTCGCCGATCCGGCTGTCAAACTGCAGCGTTTCGCCCAGCCAGGCGCGCCCGTAATGCTCCTCGATCGTCGGATACGATTCCGGCGGCACAAGTTCGCGAATCGTCCGGCCCACCACCTCGTCTCCCATGAGCCGGAACTGCTGGGCGAGCTGCCCCTCGACCATCGTAATCACAAAACCTTCCGGCCGTTTTTTGTATTTCAGCACAATGCCCTGCTGGTTATGCAGCGTATCCGCCAGCTCCTGCTTGAGCGCCAAAATAAACTGCTCCGTCTCCCGCCGCTCCGAAATATCGCGCAAGATCCCGCTAAAATACTGCTGCCCGCCCGTATTCCACGTATTGAGCGACATCTCCAGCGGGAAGACGCTCTGATTTTTGCGCAAGCCCTGCATCTCCAGCGTGCGGCTGGCCAACTGCAACTCGCCGCTGGTGCGCAGGCGTTCCAGCCCCCGGCGGTATTCCCCGCGCTGCGACGGCGGAATGATCAGCTCGACGTGCCGGCCGAGCACCTCTTCCTCCGTATAGCCGAACATGGCATGCGCGCCCTTGCTCCACAACACGACCCGGTCATCGTCGTCGGCCAGCACAATCGCATCGTGCGAAGAATCGATAATCGACGAGAACTTGCCTTCGGCTTCCTTGAGCGCCATCGCCAGCGAGACGAGCGGCACGATCATTTTGACCGCAGCGGCCTTTTTGTCATCAAAATATCCCGGCAACGAAGCGCCCAGGTTCAACATTGCAATCACGCGGCCCTTGTACTCGAACGGCACATGCAGCGAAGAGCGCACACCCTTGGTCTGGTATACGACCTCGTCGGCATCGCCACGCGGGCGTTTCTTGCTCCAATCGGGGAACAGCACGGTCTCTCCGCGCTGCGCCGCAGCCAACACCTCCATATCGTGCAAGCTGATCTCGCGGTTCTCCCGCTCGGGCAGCCCGCCGCTCATCACGGACAACAGCCGGAAGCGCTCGTGATCAATCACAATGACCGAACCCAACTGCACGTTGAACAACACGCCCATCTGCTGGAGCGTCGCGTCGTAAATGCCAAATGGCGTATCGATTTTATTAAACTTGTTCGTCAGCGAAATCAGCACATCGTTAAGCTGCGATTTCTCCCGCGCCTGCCCGAGCACATAAAGCACGCTGGACGTAACCAGCAGCGCAACCGTCACGATCAGCCCGTAAGTCGGCAGCAACTTCAGGAAGCTTGCGCCCATCAAATAAGCCGAGGTGATGCAGTTGATGATCAGCATGCACAGCCAGCTATAACCCCAACGCCGCCAATACGGCGTGACGGTCTGGCAAATCCAGCCGGCCCCCAGCGCAATCGCCAACGCTCCGAGCGAAGCCGTAACAGAAGCGACGTTCACACCGCCGAACAAAGCGATGCGCCCAACGACCACGACCAGCGCCGTCGTCAACGCCGCATACACGCCGCCGAAATAAGCGGACGCGATCACCGCCACCTGCCGCAAATCCACCAACGTTCCGTTTAAACGAACACTAAACAGCATCAGCAACAGCCCAAGGCCGCCGTTCGCCAATCCCGTGCTGAGTTTAACCCATATGGTCGCAGGAGCAAATGCGCTTCGGTTTCGCAGCCAAACCGTGGCAGCAAAAAAGCCGGCCATCAATAAGGCGAAATTCGCCAATAAATCGTGAATCATACCAAAGCCCCCTGTTCGGACGAAAAAACAGCGACACGTTCCGACCTATTTCTTCGCCATTGATTAGGGCCGTTCCTTCGCGTTTAGAGATATCCCTTCAAAAAAATTGTATGCGGCATACCGTCCGAAGCTCATCCGCACGCGCGGATTGTTGCAAAAAGAGCCGGAGCCCGGCTCCCCGTTTATTCGACAGGTTCCGCAGCTCCGGCTATCCGGCTGATCTCGTCTTCATTGTTATCACGAATCGTTTTTTGCAGGACAAAGGAGGACATCGTCAGGAACAGCGCGGTTACTGCGTAATAGCCTTTGACCGAAAGCGGCTGCTCCAGATTGACGATCCCGATAAACATCCCGAGGAAGGCGCAAGCGAAAGCCACCCAAGCCAGGAACGTAAAAGCGGCGGTGTTGCGCCTTCTGGCATCGTCGCGATCCTCCTGGTTATCGCGGACCACCTTTTGCAGCACGAACGAAGCCATGGTCAAAAACAGCGCGCACACCGCATAGTAGCCCTTGACGCTAAGCGATTCCTCCAGCGTGTAAATACCGAGAAACATCGCCAGCATGGCGGAAAGAAAAGCGGCCCAGGTCATAAAAGTAAAAGCGGCGGTATTGCGTTTCATTTGCATTCTCATCAAAATCGTCCTCCTGTAGCAACTGCGGCCTGCTGCGCCGCTTGCTCTTGATGTCTTTAGCATATACGAGCCGCCGCCGGCGAAAAAGTACTATCTTCTCTTAGTACCTCATCCTAAAATCGGGGGCGCAAGCCGGGACAGACACCTATTGCCATTCGCTGCATATCATGTAGAAGAAGATGCCAAGGGAGAGAATACGTATGCAAATTCAAGTTGTCCAGCGCGGACAATCGCTGTACAGTATTGCGCAAGCCTACGGGGTCGACTGGTCCGCGATCGCCGAAGCCAATCAGATCGACCCGCAGCAGACGCTTGTCATCGGACAGGCACTTGTTGTGCCCATTGTCGGCTCCTACTACTGGGTGCAATCCGGCGACAGCCTGCACCTGATTGCCCGCAAAACCGGCGTTCCCGCCGGCACATTGGCCGAGGTGAACGGCATCAATCCCGCCAAGCCGCTGAACGCCGGCCAGCGCCTGTATATACCGCCGCAGCCGAAGCGCCAAGCCGAGGTGAACGCCTACATCGAGCCGCGGGGCACAGCCGTTTCCCCGGCGCTCGTGAACGCGGCCAAGGAAGCCGCGCCGCACCTGACCTACCTGGCCCCGTTCAGCTTCCGCATCCAGCGCGACGGCACGCTGGCCCCGCCGCCGCTTGGCGATTTGCCCGCTGTCGCCGCATCAAACGGCGTCACCTTGATGATGGTCGTCACCAATTTGGAGAACGACCAGTTCAGCGCCGATCTGGGGCATTTGATCCTGAGCGACGAGGCGTTGCAAAACAAGCTGCTCGATACCATCCTCGCCACCGCCGACCGGCTTGGCTTCCGCGACATCCATTTCGATATCGAGCACCTGCTGCCGTCCGACCGCGAGGCATACAACAGCTTCCTGCGCAAAGCAGCCGCCCGCATCCACGAGAAAGGCTACCTGATCTCGACCGCGCTCGCGCCCAAAACCAGCGCGGCCCAATCCGGCGAATGGTATTCCGCCCATGACTACAAGGCGCACGGCGAAATCGTCGATTTCGTCATCATCATGACGTACGAATGGGGCTACAGCGGCGGTCCGCCGATGGCCGTATCGCCGATCGGCCCGGTGCGCCGGGTGCTGCAATACGCGCTGAGCGAAATGCCCGCCTCCAAAATCATGATGGGGCAAAACCTCTACGGCTACGACTGGACGCTGCCCTACACGCCAGGCGGCCGATACGCCAAAGCAGTCAGCCCGCAAGCGGCGATTGCGCTGGCCCGCACCTATCACGCGCAAATTATGTACGATTATACGGCCCAAGCGCCGAATTTCCACTATTGGGACGGAGACGGCCGCGAGCACGTCGTCTGGTTCGAGGACGCCCGTTCGATTCAAGCCAAATTCGATCTACTCAAAGAACTGGAACTGCGCGGCATCAGCTATTGGAAACTCGGCCTCGCCTTCCCGCAGAACTGGCTGCTGATCGAAGACAACTTCAACGTGGTCAAAAAATAACGCCCGGCGCTTTCGCTGCGCCGCACAGAGAAGCCCCGCAACAGCCGGTTGGACCGTACGGGGCTTGTCGTTTACACGGCGGTTGCACCGGCCAAGGCGTACCAGCGCTCGGCCAGCTCCTGAAAGCGCAGATCGCTTTGCTGCATCCGCAGCAGCATCCCTTGAACCGCCGCCGTATCGTCCTGCTTCTTGAGCAGCATCAGCCGCAACTTGCTGGCCGCCATCTGACACAGGTCCAACGCTTCCTTAAGCGCTGCCAGCAAACCGGGCGCATGCTCGCCGAACAATGCGGGATTGCTTTCGATTGACCAGTAAAGCAAGGTTTTTTGCTGGCGGACGTTGCCCAGCTTCCACTCCAGCACCTCCCCTTCGCTGGTTTGGTACAGCGTCGAAGCCCGGCTCATGGCGAATGCTCCGCTGCGGCAACATTCCACCAGCCGCTCCATCGCCTCGGCGCCATAAAACACGACGCCTTGCGGCGACTCCTCCGCCGGGCGCACGGCGTTGTCGAGCAGCGAGCGCATCGCCGCCACAACCCGCAGCTGCAGGTTGTGACCCAACCCTTCCTCCTTGATTTCCACCCGGCGGTAGTTCAAGAAACAGTCCGTGGCATGACGCAACACCGACTTGTCGATCATGCCAACGCACGGGCTATGGTGATATGGCACATGATTCGCATTCAGCAGGAAAGGCGCTTCCACATAATACAGATGAGTATCCGTATACGCCAGCGCCACAAAAATATGATTATGCGGCGTATTGTGCATATCCGGCTGAAACGGGAAATCCAGCGCGATGAAATCCCTCATGTGCGGCACCCGGTTCAGGAACGTTTCGAAAATCACAATTTCGCCCGCATCCAGCAGCGCTTCAATCTCCGCCATCGTCGCGTCGCCCCGGCCCTTGACGTCATGCGTCTGAAACACCTCAAAGCCCTGCCAGCGCGCAGCCAGCCGCAACTCGCGATACCGCCCGTCGGCGTCTATGTTCAGACAATAAGACGGGTCCTGCACAAAAAGTTCGTAAGGCCTGTCCCTGCCTGTTTTGGCCTTCAACACAAAATATAATGCCGCTTGAAAACAATTCAGCTGCGGGACAAAATCATCAAACACTCCGTCATGACGCACATAATATTCCCTCAATAAATTCGCGTTCATCCCAATCCCCTCTTCTCCTGTAATGTGGACAACAGCGGCTTTCACAACCTCCTCCCGGCTTGCAGCGGGCTTGACCCGCCCATTTGCTTTTAATGATAGAGGGACTGGTTGTATTTGTAAATATGCCAGCGCTTGCGGGAAGCGGGAAATTCGCGGTATGTATTTCGCATCTCCAGACCAAACAATTAACCGCCAAGCGATGGAACGCAAGGCGGTGTTCGGAATCCCTATTTAATCCCTGCTTCCATTAAACCCGAAACAACGACTATTGCTTCTGATAAATGATTTTTTAAAACATCCATGTCCTTGCACGTTTTCTCAAAAACCGGGGTTTCCCAATCAAAATCTTGTATTACAGCAGTTCGAAAGTGGCCCTCAATTGAAAAGGAAGGAAACCAACCAATATCTATAATCAGCCTTTCTCCGTATCTTGATTGGAACAGTTTAGATGGATCGTATTCAGGAAAGCATTCTATAAACTCAGTTTGTTCTTCGTTTCTATAGTATTCAAAGTTGTTCCAGAATGCCTCAAATGCTCTTTTTTCAGCTTCGTTCTCTTTAACCCATGTATCCAGGTCAGAAAAGTTAAATGAATTCATAGATTCTCCTTTTAATGAGGGCATCAATGGACGCAAGACGTCGCCACCGAAAAGAAGAACCTTGAAGGGAATGAAGCCCGTCAAGGTCATCAAGCTAAACGTATTATGATAACATTTCATCTACATAATTTAAGGCCTTATCAAGCGAATCAAACACTTCATCATGGCCTGCGAAATCAAGTTCTTCACTGTTTCGTTTAACAGATACCCCTACGCCCTGGTCAGGAGTGACTTGAATTTCAAAAAAATGAATATCTCCATCATTTATACTAATCCATATAGCTTTACCGGATTCTTCATAGTACACATTCCATTGAGGATATCGACTACTGAATATCTTTTTAACATCCTCTATTTTCATAATAATCACCTTGCCCCTGGCTTAGTAAATAATAGTGCCCCTGCTGTCTTATCTGCATTTTTAGCATAGATATTTATTGCACCATTCGCAGAAATCTCTATTATGTTGCCACTCGTAACTGCCCGAATACTACCATCGGGCAATTTTGTCGTGTAATCAGGTCTTGGAGCATACATTCTGCCCTCATATTTTAAACCTGGATTTTCAACTGTTGCAACACCACTGTATGCATCCTCAACATCGTCCATGATTCGAGTCATCTGCTGCAAGGCTTCGTCTGCTGATTTCGCCGTAGGAGCATCTGCCAGTCTTTGATTGAAAATTTTAATTCGTTCACCCTTTGATAAAATAGTGCCAGCTTGTTCCGCACCCTTAGCTCCAACCTTAGCTACCTTACCTGCATTTCCAGCAATACCACCAATCACAAGTGTCGCTGTACCTGCCGAATCTATCCAATGTTCCACCGATAAAGGTTCTTCTGGATTAATAGCCCCATTTACTGTATCAAAGGTTCCCATTGTAGCCCAGTTACCTATCGTATACCAGTTAGGGTCTTCCATCATTGCATTGGCCCTTTCTTTTAAACCATTATTCACATTTACCGCCAAATCATCAATCCACAAGTAATACCACTTATGCCCCGAAGGATCGATGCGAATTAACGGATTATTACTCACATACGTATACAAATTCAAACTCAACGGATTATTTATCTGCCCCGCATACGTATCCTCCGTAATAAACCGCGCCACAGCAGGATCATAATACCGCGCCCTGAGATAAATCAACCCCGACTCCTCATCCTGCAGTTCGCCCGCGTAACGGAACGGCTGCGGCATCGCCTCCGTCTTGCTTGTCAAATTACCCCAGATGTCATACTCATACGTATTCAACGTATTACCGCTCGAATCCTTCACTACTACCACATCGCCGTGGCCGTTGTAAAAGTAATACCCGGCTTTTGGTGCCGGAGCCCCAACCTCTGTGACCTGAATATCATCAAACCAGGCCGTGCCCGATGAGTTGTATAACAGCGTACCGATGTACATCGAGGTTGTGCCCGCCGGCGGTGTGACCTTGATGCTCGCCCGGGTCCAGTCCTTTGTTCCGGTTTGGACACCCAACCAGTAATTGCCCGTTTCGTTCATGTTCGCGTCGCGGTAGGAAATCCAGATAAACGCTCCCGAGCCCACGACGTTTTGCGTTTGGATCGATCCCTCCACGACATATTGCTTGCTGGGTGTCACATTGGATATCCACTGGGTGGCCGCTGTGTAACCCGGTGTTTGACTTGTCAATTGAAGCGCATACGAACCGTCGACTCCGCCTGCGACCACCTGTGCGGTTCCCAACGCCCAAGCCGCACTCACATTGGATTCAAACGAACCGCTGTTTAATTTGTTCGCCGTAAAATCCTGACGATACAACAGCTCATTACCCCAAATGTTGCGCGCTTTGACGTTGCCTTGCGAACCCAGTTCCTCAATCACCTTGCCGTTCAGGTATACATAGCGGGTCAAATCGCCCCCTACAACGCCCTTCGTGGCCCGCAGTCCATCGGGATAATACGTGTAACCGTAAGTGGCTCCCGTCATAGTGTTCGTGTAAGTGTTCAGTTCGTTTTGGGCGTTGTAGGTGTAGGTGCTGGTCGTTCCGTTGCCTGCTGCTGTCAGTCGATTGCCCCGATTGTCGTAGGTGTAGCTAAGCGGACCGTTCAGCGTATTGGCGCTCTGCAGCCGATCTGCGCTGTCATACGTGTTTGCATAAGAGGTGCCGTTGCGCTGAATCGACTGGATGTTGCCACGGCTGTCGTAGTCGTAGTTCTTGACCAGCCCCGGCACTGTCTCCACATCGATGCGGTTTAGCTTGTCATAGGTGTACGTGCTGCTGACACCGTTGCGGTTGATGCTGGTGATATTGCCCATGCCGTCGTAACCGAAGGTTTCGTTCCATGTCGGTGTCGCTCCGCTCAGATGCCGGACGCTGGTCAACTCCTTGAACGCGTCGAGCTTTTTCTCTTGACTGGCGCCAAGCGCCGGGTATGTCGAGGTCATTTTGTTTTCGTTGGTGGTCGTGCTGTACGTATAGCTGACCGGTTGCACACCCATATCGGGATACGCCACGCTGGCGATGCGGTTCAGGTTGTCGTAGCTGTAGGTCACGCTTTTGCCGTCAGGATAGGTGAGTGAACTCAATTGGTCCAAACCGTTGTAGCCCAGCAGATATGTGCGTCCCGCCACCTTTTGGTAATCCAGACGCCTCCATGTGTCATAGTGATATTCCTCGGTTTCGTTCTCGCTGTTCGTTGCGCTTGTCAGCAGACGGGTGGCGCTGTTGTAGGTGTTTTGTTCGGTATATAGCGTCGTGCCCACGCTGTTTTGAATCGTTGTCGTGCTTAGTTCATTGTAGGGCGTGTACGTGTAGTTGTAGTGCTGGTTGTCCTTGTCTGTATGCGTGTCGACAAGTCCGTTTATCTTGTAGGTGTAGCTGTCCGTCAGGTTGGCGGCGTTTTTCTTGGTCAACAGCCAACCGGCCTCGTTATACGTGCTGGTTTGTTTCAACGTGCCGTTGATATACGTGGCGATCAAGCTGCCAAGGCGGTTGTACACATACTGATACACTTGGCCTTGATCGTCCTTGAGGTAGATCAATTGACCGTTGGCATCGTAGCCGTATTGCGTCGTCTGGGTGATGCCGCCGCCGGTGATTTGCTGCTGCGCCACTTGGCCCAGTGGGGTGTACGTGAATGTTGTCGTGCGATTCTTCGTCGGGCTCGTTTCGCGTTGCGTCGTGACCCGTCCGTTGCGCTCCTTGAACACCCACGTTTGCTTGCCGTCGGGCTCAACTGTCCGCATCGTGCTTTGCGGATACACGCTGCTGCCGTCGGTGCGATACGCTGTGTTGGCCGTGTAAACATATGTGGACTGGTTCAGTCCGTTCATGATCGTTTTGACTTGACCGTTCGCATCGTACGTATAGGAGGCGCGGTGATTGTAGTCGTTATAGGGCAGTTCCATGACCAACCGGGTGCCGGTACCGTCGAAATTGCGCACCATCGTTGTTTTGGTCGTGGTTCCCACTTTGCGTTCCTGTTGTTCCACATCCCCGTACGGGGTGTACGTCGTTAACTGGTTCTCGCCGTCCGGGAGCACGGCCACCACCTGCCGCGATGCGTCGTTGTACGTATACTGAATCGTCCGCGGACTGCCGCCGCTGGCCGGAGCAGGGGTAAACGTTTCGGACACGGCCCGATCCTCGAAATCGTAGTGGTATTCGGCTTTGCTGCCGTCGGGATACGTGACAAGCGTCAAACGATCGCGGTTGTCGTAGGCATAGTCCACCGTCGTTTGTACCGGTGTCTGGCCGCTGCCCAGCGCAATGCTCGTTGTTTCGGACAGGACATGAAGGCCTGCGGCATCGTAAGTGAGCGAGGTTTGCTTGACCAGCGGCTGCTGGCCGTATTGGCTGCCCGAACTGCTTTCCTTGATCAACGTCGGCACGCCGCCGCTGTTGTAGTTCACGTATTCCGTCACCATCGTATCGGTTCGTACCTCCGACGGATTCGCCGGGTTGCGGTACGTGCCGGTGTGCGTGAGCATGCTCACCTTGCCCGGTGCCGTGTAGGTATAGCTGTCCTCCGAGGAGGTCAGGTTGTCGGCTGAGGTTGTCTTTTTGCTGGTCAAATACGTGCCGGCGTATCCGTTGCTGCTGTAATAGCCATACGTATAGGTGATCTTGTTTCCCAACGCATCCTCTTGGTAGGTGAGGAAACCCACGTTGTTGTATTCCTGCTTGGTGATCGTGGCGTAATTCGCCAGCCCTGTCGGCAAGGTACGGCTACCCCCACTGAGCAGAAAGCTTTTGATTGCAACTGGCGTCGGGTCGCTCGAACGGCGTAGCCCATTGGCAAGTCGCCAGCACCCACGGTGGGGAAGCCACTAGGCGCAGGCCGTTGATTTCGCCGTAGGCATCGGCTTTGATTCTTGTGGGGTTCCGGCGGGTAGGCGGGTATATGAAGCGCTTGGAACAGATTGGGTTAGCCATGCTCCTGGCCACGGCAAAAGAAACCACATGGAGTGGTTACACTCGCATGTGGCTTGAGTAAGTATAAGTTATTGATTAACCATGTTCCGTTAATCCATATTTCTGGCGAAAAAATCATCTAGTAATTCATAAAACTTATCAAACGCATCATTATCATTGCACGAGAAAAAGGTAATCAGAGATGCCCAACTATGGGTTGTGTGTATATTGTATCGCTGCTGAACGTATTCCTGAAATTCAGGAAGAAAAAAATAATTTGGTTTATCATTTACTTCGTTATGATACGCTATATAACCATTCAGATAAGCCTGAAGTAAATGTAATGATTTTTTCCCAATATACATTCCAGGTCTTTGTTTCATCTGTTGAATTTTTTTATATAGAATGTCCATACTCTTCCCTCCATTAATTGATTTGAACTGAGGTGACTTCCCTATTGCCAACACCATATAAATCATCTAACCATTGTTGGTACGGCATACCATCTGGATGTATGTTATCGTAAACCTTACCTTCATACAATATCCCTGTATGGTATCCATTTTCACTAATGGCTTCAGTTCCGTAAGAATCACTTACAATGAAACCCTTTGAATCGTATCTTACGGATATTTGCTCCCCTTTCAGACCATTTTTGGTCAAGTAAGATTTCATATCTTTTGCAGCCTCAACGCATTTCAAGTTTCCGTATTTACCTGCAATTTTAGAGAGTGCTAGACCATTTTGTAAAGGAGAGCTGCTGCTGGCTAAAATATACATAGATGAATCTACTACAGGTTGTTGGATTACTGTTGGGAAATTTTCTTTAGCAGTTTGCTGATCTACCTGTATATAAGGCTGTGAAACTTCCCACTGACTCGTGTACGCGCTTGGTAAATTCGGTAAAATCTTTTTATCCACATAAGGGTTCGATCCCTCAGGGTCTTTCAGTGGAGTTACGATCGGATACGGTGCCCCTGGCATAGACCCCGGCATACTGCTGGCTCCTCCAAGAGCCGCGCCAACACTTTCCGCAAGCCCTGCTGCAGCTCGACCAAAAGGGCCATGTCCACTTGGGTCCCAATGTGTCAATGGATTATTATGCACATACGTATACAAATTCAAACTCAGCGGGTTATCAATCTGCCCGGTATACGTGTCTTCCGTAAGGAATCTTGCCACAGCAGGATCATAATACCGCGCCCGCAGGTAAATCAACCCCGACTCCCCATCCTGCGGTTCACCCGCATAGCGGAATGGCTGCGGCATCGCCTCCGTTTTGCTTGTCAGATTTCCCCAGATGTCATACTCATACGTATTCAACGTATTGCCGCTCGAATCCTTCACGGCCACCACATCGCCGTGGCCGTTGTAGAAGTAATACCCAGCTTTCTGTGCCGGATCCCCAACTTCCGTGACCTGAATATCGTCAAACCAGGCCGTGCCCGATGAGTTATATAAAAACGTACCAATGTACATCGAGGTTGTGCCCGCTGGCGGCGTGACCGTAATGCTCGACCGGGTCCAATCCTTCGTTCCGGTTTGCACCCCCAGCCAGTAATTGCCGACTTCGTGCATGGATGCGTCCAGGTAGGAAATCCAGATAAATGCGCCCGAGCCCACGACGTTTTGCGTTTTGATTGAACCCTCCACGACATACGGCTTGCCCGCTGTCACGTTGGTAAGCCATTGGACGGCTCCCGTGTTGGTCGTTGTGGCGTTCGTGAATTGGACCGTGTGCGTGCCGTCGATGCCCCCGGTGACCACTTGTCCGGTTCCCAGTGACCAGGCCGGACTGGATGGCGTTTCAAACGAACCGTTGCTTAGCTGGTTCGCCGTGAAATCCTGCCGGTACAACAGCTCATTGCCCCAAATGTTGCGTGCCTTGACGTTGCCTTGCGAACCCAGTTCTTCAATCACTTTGCCATTCAGGTACACATAGCGGGTCGAACTGCCCCCGACAGTGCCCTTGGTGGCTCGCAGTCCATCGGGATAATACGTGTAACCGTAAGTGGCTCCCGTCACGGTGTTCATGTAGGTTTTTAGTTCGTTTTGAGCGTTGTAGGTGTACGTGCTGGTCGTTCCGTTGCCTGCTGCTGTCAGTCGATTGCCCCGATTGTCGTAGGTGTAGCTAAGCGGACCGTTCGGCGTGTTGGCGCTCTGCAGCCGATCTGCGCTGTCATATGTGTTCGTGTAAGAGGTGCCGTTGCGCTGAATCGACTGGATGTTGCCACGGCTGTCGTAATCATAGTTCTTGACCAGCCCCGGCACTGTCTCCACATCGATGCGGTTTAGCTTGTCATACGTGTACGTGCTGCTGACACCGTTGCGGTTGATGCTGGTGATATTACCCATGCCGTCATAGCCGAAGGTTTCGTTCCACGTGCGGCCACGACTATTTTCCCAATTGCTGACTAAGCCTATTGTACATTCAAGACACTCAGCTAGTTCCTTCAACCGTATCCGCTTCATCAAGCACTTGACCTGTACTCCTCTGCAATGTTCACGCTACTTCCTCCTTTCCTTGTGGAAATACAAAAAAGAAGACAGTCGTTGACCATCCTCTTTTGGCTAAAATTTATTATCCCGTACTTATAATTAGTTGCCCCGATTGTCGTAGGTGTAACTGAGCGGACCGTTCGGCGTGTTCGTGCTCTGCAGCCGATCTGCGCTGTCATACGTGTTTGTATAAGAGGTGCCGTTGCGCTGAATCGACTGGATGTTGCCACGGCTGTCGTAGTCGTAGTTCTTGACCAGCCCCGGCACTGTCTCCATATCGATGCGGTTTAGCTTGTCATAGGCATACGTGCTGCTGACACCGTTACGGTTGATGCTTGTGATGTTGCCCATGCCGTCATAGCCGAAGGTTTCGTTCCACGTCGGCTATAGCGTTGCCCCGAAAAGCCGCGAAGCACGAGCCAAGTTCGTGCGCGGAAGCGAAGGGAGCCGGAAGGATCAAAGCCGCAGGCAGCAGTAGCCGGGGGTCTCACCGAAAGCGCCTTCGGGATCAGCGACCTGCTGAAAGCGCAGTGAAGCCGTAGCCGGCTGCCGAGGGCAATCCGGGGTGCCGGCGTTTGGCAGCCGTGAAGCGCCTGAAATAATTAATGGTGGCTACTGTAGCCATAGCTCGCCCGGCACAGGTACAGGACGATTAAGGTTTTCTATTAAGTTGAGCTTTATTTAAAAATCATCTGGGTCTGACCATTCAAAATCATCTTCTGTAAATTGCTCCTTATAACTGAGTAATTCCAGTAAATTTCTAATGGTGTCTTCTAGCGCTTCAGCAATGGAATTACCATGTCCCACTCCACATTCAGCATCTCCACCTACTGCATTTTTTACCATTATATTTGTATAACCGGAATAACTGCCTCGTGCTCTTTTTAAAATCTTTACCTTGAATTTCCCATAGGGCGTTTTATTAAGCTCCCAAACTTGGAATTCAGCGACCCGCTCTTCAATAGCTGCAATGCCTGGAATTTGAATCAGTTCCCATTCATTCATATGACTTCCCTCTCTACTTTGTAATTCCGAACGAAATTATAGTTCCATCTGGTGCCAAATCAATATATTTTCCCAACTTTTTGTAGCGAACTACTCCCTCTACTGTTCCTTCAACACGACTTGTTGTTGCTCCTCTCAAGTTCTGAGCAAAGCCTTCTGCCTTGTTATAGTATTGCGCGGGATTAGTTGCTCCAACATCTTTTCCATGTTTAATAAAATGTTTGACTAAGGAATCCGCGTTTGTATCGAAAGAGCCTTTGTTCCATTTGGAGATATCCTTGTTTTCGATATCTCGATACAACATCATGCGAGCTTCGGGATCATTAGGATACATTTGTACACCTAATAAGGCTTGTAACAAGTAAGGTTTCTGTACATCGGGAGTATTGGCATACATTTCATCAACTTTTCTTTGTGCTTCTTTAGCCTGTTGAATTTGTTCTTGTTCCCAAGACCAGTAATTCATCTTTTCTGGCAGTACAGGGCCAGCTATACCGATATAATATTTAAGAGTCCCATCTTCAATATGTGGAGCACCAGTCCAATCTTCATCAAATCCCTTCCACACACTTTGATTTGATCCGGTAAGGGCACCTTCACCATTATCACATTCGCCTTCATGGGCATATTTCCCGTCTGCCGAAACACAGTAATGCCCTGTTGGATCGACATGAGTCAGCGGATTATTATGCACATACGTATACAAATTCAAACTCAGTGGGTTATCAATCTGCCCGGTATACGTATCTTCCGTAAGGAATCTTGCCACGGTCGGGTCATAATACCTCGCTCGTTGGTAGATCAACCCTGAATTTCGGGTTTACCACTCTCCTGTGTCTCCCCCTATAGAGGCTCGCTATTCCAGAGCAAACGAACAATCCCGCAACGAAGTATCTCATAAACTTTTCCTAGCAATTCCAGTCGATATCTGCTACCTACGCGATAGCAAACAAAGAGAAGCCGCCAAGCGATGATCACAAGGCGGTTCGGCTACGTCTGTATTAATTCTTGATATCAATCAGAGCAGTTTCATTGTATGCAGTTCTATGTCTTTCTTCCAAGGAATCTCCTGAATCTTCTAAATACAATGATGAAGAACCTTCTGAGCTTCTCCAAGCCGCTTCTGTTTTTTTCACGAAAAGAGTAGAACGGCTCTCCTGGAAGTAATTTGATGTGCATGTAACCAAAATGATAAATAAAGGTGTCGTATTTGGTTGCAAACTGTTCTTTAATTCTTTTCGCAAAGTCCGCTTTATCCTCTAAAAGAAATTCAAGCTTAGTAGAAAAGCATACCTTGATGGGGATCAATTCCCGATGAATAAACTGAGCAACTTCATAAATAAGATTGATATTTTCATCATACCACGAGAAGCAACCCTCCAAAGAAAAATCAGTGACGAATCCCCCACGATCACTAACAACCAGTAACAAACACTGATTAATAACATACCTATTTTTATATTCCGTAATGCTGAAAGGTAAGCCCTTTTTTAAATGCTCAGTAAAATCCGTCAGCCGTATGTTCGTTGGACGTTCAGCCAAATGAACTCCATCTATGAAGACCATCTTTGCTTCCATAGGCAGATATCTCACAAAAAAGCTCTCAGCACCCATCGACCTATCTTTCCTCTCATATAGACTATTTTTCTATTTCTTTTATCACGATAGGAACTGTTTTTAATCCAAAGTCCTTGGCAATTTGCCACCTGTGATGCCCATTCATTATTTGCATAGTACCATCTTTTAGTAGTTTTACGTCTATGGGTGATTCAATTGTACCGTGTTGACGAACGTATTCACGATGCTGTTGCAGGGCTGTTTCCGAAGGACCGACTCTAAAATAATCATCATCATAACTAGGCACCAAGTCCTTCGTCTTTGCTGACGTTCTTAGTACCGCCAATAATGAAGGAGCTTTCTCTGCTAACTTTAGTGCAAGTTTTCCAGTTAAAACTGCTGCTGCAGTTCCAGCAGAGGATAGTGCAAACATCCCAATTTCAACTTTACCAACTGCCCTGCCATAAGCATATGCCTCATCTTTTGTTGGCTCACCGTTTAAGACGCTATCCATATGATCTGCTTGGTATTCTAACGCTTCCGCTATTTCATTACCAAAAGCTTCGGCTAGATCACTGACTGATATATCACCACTCATGACCGCACCTATAAGTTGATAGGTTTGCTTTTTAAATATTGATTTTACGGATTGCCATCCTTGACTGAAAAACTCGTCCTGTTCACCCCTGCCCTCGTACCACCAAGCTTTCCACGTCATATGCCCCGTCGGATCAACATGAGTCAACGGGTTGTTCCCCACGTAGGTGTACAAGTTAAGCGTCAGCGGGTTATCAATCTGCCCGGTATACATATCTTCCGTAAGGAATCTTGCCACGGTCGGGTCATAATACCGTGCCCGCAAATAAATTAATCCACTCTCATCATCCTGCGGTTCACCCGCATAGCGATACGGCTGCGGCATCGCTTCCGTTTTGCTTGTCAGATTTCCCCAAATATCATACTCATACGTATTCAACGTATTGCCACTCGAATCCTTCACCGCTACCACGTCACCGTGGCCGTTGTAGAAGTAATACCCGGCTTTTGGTGCCGGGGCCCCAACTTCCGTGACCTGAATATCGTCAAACCAGGCTGTACCCGATGAGTTGTATAAGAACGTACCGATGTACATCGAGGTTGTGCCCGCTGGCGGTGTGACCGTAATGCTGGATCGGGTCCAATCCTTCGTTCCGGTTTGTACCCCCAGCCAGTAATTGCCGACTTCGTGCATGGATGCATCCAGGTAGGAAATCCAGATAAATGCGCCTGAGCCCACGACGTTTTGCGTCTTGATCGAACCCTCCACGACATACGGCTTGCCGGCTGTTACGTTGGTAAGCCATTGGACAGCTCCCGTGTTGGTCGTTGTGGCGTTCGTGAATTGGACCGCGTGCGTGCCGTCGATGCCCCCGGTGACCACTTGTCCGGTTCCCAGTGACCAGGCCGGGCTGGATGGCGTTTCAAACGAACCGTTGCTGAGCTGGTTCGCCGTAAAATCTTGACGGTACAACAGCTCATTGCCCCAGATGTTGCGTGCCTTGACGTTGCCTTGCGAACCCAGTTCTTCAATCACTTTGCCATTCAGGTACACATAGCGGGTCGAGCCGCCGCCGACAGTGCCCTTGGTGGCTCGCAGCCCATCGGGATAATACGTGTAACCGTAAGTGGCTCCCGTCACGGTGTTCGTATAGGTTTTTAGTTCGTTTTGGGCGTTGTAGGTGTACGTGCTGGTCATTCCGTTGCCTGCTGCTGTCAGCCGGTTGCCCCGATTGTCGTAGGTGTAGCTAAGCGGACCGTTCAGCGTGTTCGCGCTCTGCAGCCGATCTGTGCTGTCATACGTGTTCGTGTAAGAGGTGCCATTGCGCTGGATCGACTGGATGTTGCCACGGCTGTCGTAGTCGTAGTTCTTGACCAGCCCCGGCACTGTCTCCACATCGATGCGGTTCAGTTGGTCATACGTATACGTGCTGCTGACACCGTTGCGGTTGATGCTGGTGATATTGCCCATGCCGTCATAGCCGAAGGTTTCGTTCCATGTCGGTGTCGCTCCGCTCAGATGCCGGACGCTGGTTAGTTCTTTGAACGCATCAAGCTTCTTCTCCTGACTAGCGCCGAGCGCCGGGTACGTCGAGGTCATTTTGTTTTCGTTGGTGGTCGTACTGTACGTATAGCTGACCGGCTGCACGCCCATATCGGGATACGCCACGCTGGCGATGCGGTTCAGGTTGTCGTAGCTGTAGGTTACGCTTTTGCCGTCAGGATAGGTGAGTGAACTCAATTGGTCCAAACCGTTGTAGCCCAGCAGATATGTGCGGCCAGCTACTTTTTGGTAATCCAAACGCTTCCATGCGTCGTAATGATATTCCTCGGTTTCGTTCTCGCTGTTCGTTGCGCTTGTCAGCAGACGGGTGGCGCTGTTGTAGGTGTTTTGTTCGGTATATAGCGTCGTGCCCGCATTGTTTTGAATCGTTGTCGTGCTTAGTTCGTTGTAAGGCGTGTACGTGTAGCTGTAACGCTGGTTGTCCTTGTCTGTATGCGTATCGACAAGTCCGTTTACCTTGTAGGTGTAACTGTCCGTCAGGTTGGCGGCGTTTTTCTTGGTCAACAGCCAGCCGGCCTCGTTATACGTGCTGGTTTGTTTCAACGTACCGTTGATATACGTGGCGATCAAGCTGCCGAGGCGGTTGTATACATACTGATACACCTGACCTTGATCGTCCTTGAGGTAGATCAATTGACCGTCGGCGTCGTAGCCGTATTGCGTCGTTTGGGTGATGCCGCCGCCGGTGATTTGCTGCTGCGCCACTTGACCCAGCGGGGTGTAGGTGAATGTTGTCGTGCGATTCTTCGTTGGGCTCGTTTCGCGTTGCGTCGTGACCCGTCCGTTGCGATCCTTGAACACCCATGTTTGCTTGCCGTCGGGTTCGACTGTCCGCGTCGTGCTTTGCGGATACACGCTGCTGCCGTTGGTGCGATACGCCGTGTTGGCCGTGTAGACATACGTGAACTGGTTCAGTCCGTTCATGATCGTTTTGATTTGACCGTTCGCATCGTACGTATAGGAAATGCGGTGATTGTAATCGTTATAGGGCAGTTCCATGACCAACCGGGTGCCGGTGCCGTCGAAATTGCGCACCATCGTCGTTTTGGTCGTGGTTCCCACTTTGCGTTCCTGTTGTTCCACATCCCCGTACGGGGTATACGTTGTCAACTGGTTCTCGCCGTCCGGGAGCACGGCCACCACCTGCCGCGATGCGTCGTTGTACGTATACTGAATCGTTCGCGGACTGCCGCCGCTACCTGGAGCCGGGGTAAATGTTTCGGACACGGCCCGATCCTTGAAATCGTAGTGGTATTCGGCTTTGCTGCCGTCGGGATACGTGACAAGCGTTAAACGATCGCGGTTGTCGTAGGCATAGTTCACCGTCGTTGGCGTTGGCGTCTGACCGCTGCCCAGCGCAACGCTCGTTGTTTCGGACAGGACATGAAGGCCTGCGGCATCGTAAGTGAGCGAGGTTTGCTTGACCAGCGGCTGCTGGCCGTATTGGCTGCCCGAACTGCTTTCCTTGATCAACGTCGGCACGCCGCTGCTGTTGTAGTTCACGTATTCCGTCACCGTCGTATCGGTTCGTACCTCCGACGGATTGGCCGGGTTGCGGTACGTGCCGGTGTGCGTGAGCATGCTCACCTTGCCCGGTGCCGTGTAGGTATAGCTGTCCTCCGAGGAGGTCAGGTTGTCGGCTGAGGTTGTCTTTTTGCTGGTCAAATACGTGCCGGCGTATCCGTTGCTGCTATAATAGCCATACGTATAGGTGATCTTGTTGCCCAGCGCATCCTCTTGGTAGGTCAGAAAACCCACGTTATTGTATTCCTGCTTGGTGATCGTGGCGTAATTCGCCAGCCCTGTCGGCAGCGTACGGCTGCCCCCGCCAAGCAGAAAGCTTTTGATTGCAGCCGGAGTCGGGTCGCCCAGACTGTCCGAGGTGAAGCTTTTATTCAAGTAAGGGCGGGTTTTGCCCTCATCGTATTGATAGGTCGCATACTCCGTTGGCGCGTTCAAGTAACGGCTGCCGTTTTCGGTCACGTCGATGCCGTTGCTGAGCGGCGAATACGTCGTCACGGAATACTCCTGGCGAAACTTGCCGTAGTTGACCGCGGTGTAGCCGGTTTCCGTACGGATGCTGTAGTCCCCGTAGTTGGTGAGGATCGTCGTAACCGGGCGGTCGCCGGAACGATAGCCGCTGACGTTCTTGAACCGGCTGGCATACCCTTTGGCAGGGTCCGACCAATTGCGGTTGACGATCCACATCTCCTGCGCACGGTCGCTATGCTTGAGCAGGCTCTGACTCAACACCTTGGCGTGGCCGCTATTGTCCGTGTACTTGTAGAACACTTGGGAAACGGGATGGTAGCCTTGGTAGTTCAGAACACCGCGGCCGCCATAGCTGCGCACGGTTCCTCGGGCAAGATCCCGCTCGGCATAATCGGTCAAGGTGTACCAGTTGGGATTGTAGACATCGTACATGTACTGTACGGTGAAGCCGATATCGTCCGTCGCTTCTTTCAACAGGAGGTACGGTATCTCCTCATACATATCCAAATCACTCAGGTTCCCGAATTTTTCTACCCCCTCACCGTTGACCATGACATCGAGCGTCGCCGGTTTATCAAAGGAATCGAACATCGTAAATTCCTTCTCCCTATCGGCGATACGCAGGTCGTAATAGGTATAGGTGTGCAGCGTTCGATTGCCGATTACATCAACAACGCGATCCAGCGAATAATAAAATAATGATTCCGTAACAAAGGGATGCGGGTTGGATTGCTGGGGCATTCGCTTCCGAAGCGTGATGCTCGTTTGGTGCCGGGTCGTTTCATAATTGATTTTATGCGTCAAGGTTCCGGCAGCATCCCGGACCTCAATTCCCGTGACCTGGCTGTTCGAATCCCATAGGATGATGGTCCGGTTGACGCTATCCTTGAGGGTCCGACTATAAGGGCCGTGTTGGCCGTATGTGATCGTATCGCCAAATTCGTTGCTCTTGCTCATCAAGGTGCCGATGTCCCAGTCGCCGTCATAGTAGAAGGTATACGTGATTCTGTTGTCAACCGTCAGCCGCATGAACCCATTGGAATCCGCAACAAGTTTAGCATTCTGATAAGGGGAATCCGGCAGCAATGTAAAGATATAAGGAGAATTCTGCGCACGCTTGAACGTGTAGGAAGTACCGTCCTCCAAACTAAAAAAGGCACAAAATCCGTCATCCACACAGCGATGGACCGCCGACTCGGGCAACAGGAGTTTCCAGCCGCTCGCAATCCGGGTAGCACCTCGTAAGCCATTGGCATCTGCACTCATCGAGCTGTAGGACCGCGCCAACACCAAATCCAGCCCGTGTTTGCCCGGCAGCCGGAGATCGACATCTTGCTGGGTCGCCACCCGATAAATCGGGTCAAAGTAACCGTCGCGCGACACTTGATATTGATAGGGCTCCAGCGGACTGTATTGGGAATCCGAGGTCCCCATCGTCATGGCCGACATGCCGGATGCCGCTTGCTTGCCGGTCGTTAGGGTCGTTTTTTCCTCCGTGATCTGGTCTCCTTTGCGATCTTTGAGGTCCACCGCGCTGAACACCGAAGGCGCCAGCTTGCGCAACTGCTTTTGCTCGCTCCTGCTCAGCGCGCGCACCTGATCTTCCACCTCGGCGTCCGACCAAGCGAGCACTTCCAGCAGTTCGTCTGGCGACAGCAAGGACGTTAGCTCCGGGTAATAGTAGGCAACGAGCTGTTTCAGATTAGCCGGCAATACGCGAATGCCCGCCAGTTCGTCGGTCGTGAAGCTGCCTGTCGGGCCGCTGGCGGTGCTGACGGCAGCCGAGTCGCCGGACACTGGTTGGGAAATCGTTGCCCCCGACCCAACTGGGCTTGTCCTAGAAGCAGCCAAACTGCCGCCGCTCGGAGCCCATAACGAGCACAATACAAACATAACGAGACATAAAGAAAGGATGCGTTTCAAATTCATGGTGGTTCCCCTTCCTGTTTCAAATGGATTTCCAGTATAGTGGAATTTGGCTTGACGGTCATATTGAAAAACTGGCAAATGAATGCAACTTTCCTTCGAAAATCGCAGCATGTCCACGAAATCATGTGATTTCATTATAGCCTTGGGTGACATGCAGTATTGACAACGGATACCCTTACACGCTTTTTCCCTACACCGTCATACGATGAATCCCCAAACATCTCGAAACTCCAAACAACCGCAAACTGCATCTTCCTACAAATACCCTCAAATGCGTTTGGCCCTACCGCCGCTTCCTTCCATGCTTCACCAATGTCATCCGCCGCGAATGGCGCAGCCACGCATAATAACTCCGCAAATCGCGCAGTTCGATCGTCTCTGACATACGTCCGAGAAAGGTGACAATGACCAGGGTGTATCGCCGACTTTCTGTAACATCAGACGCCTGCTCCAGCTCCGAGAACTCGACGACCACAAGCAGATCGCCTTCAATCATGTATACGTCCTGCTCATTGGTGTAATAGAGTTCTATGCTGCCCTTCTTCAACTGCTTCCACATAAAATTGCGAATATAACCTGCGCTTGCCTGTTCGCGATTCACTCGTTCTGCCCAGCGCAATCGGGCGTGCTTGGTAATGAAGATATCCGCCACCTGTCTGCCATGAAGCTCCGCATCACCGAGCCCATAGGCATCTTCGTTGTTTTCAACATCCGATTTCATCGTTGAATACACCTCTTTCTACGTCCGTCAGTATCATTCCCCTCAATGGCAATAAGACCTTATTTACAGCAACCAAGCACTCAACCCACCCTTCATAATTCCTTTAAAGGGAATTTATTACATCATAATCAATTTCATAAACAGTTTTACATACCATTTATCGCAGCAACTCTCTATATACAGGGGAGCCATTTTGTGATATAATATTCGATTTTCCTAGATAAGATAAAAACAATTAAATTTTTCATATTCTATGAATTCAATCAATTCTATTCCCAATTTAAGAAAATTTGCGCTATACTGGATATAATCATATTTGACAGGATGGTATGGAGGAACGCATGACAGCCTTCTCATTTATCTCGATTTCTATTGTGGAATACATTGGCGCCATGGTGGCGATGCTAGCGCTTTTTCGCTATCCTGTTTCGTATTATTGGCCGCAAATCGGGTTTACCTCGTTAATCTGCTCTGTTCTTTCTTACCTGCTTTCCGTCGAGCACGACATTGCGCTCGCTCCGCTCATCCAGGTGATCGTCCAAGCCGTGTGCATCTGGCTAATGTTCAACACGCCGTTGCTTTGGAGCATCATTATGTGCAGTTCTTTCCTTGTCGCCTACCTGCTGTTTCAGGGCGGGCTCATTTATTTGCTGTTCATGATCGGTCTCGTTCCGCCCATTGTGTCCAAGACAGGCTGGACCATTTACCTGATTCAATTGTTTTGTGCAGGCTTCTGCTGGGTACTTGGTCGTTATTGGCAACGCAAGGGCATTGGATTTCTGTTTATTCCGACGAGCAGAGACGAACCTTACGTATGGAGCAAGGCTGGGAAATTGCTATTTGCCGGAAGCATTTTGTCCTTCATTGCCTTTGGTACTTTTTTCGAAGTCTACTCCCGAGCCAACTTACAATGGTACTCGATTTTATTGATTATATTGCTTGCCGTAACCATCGGCTTACTCTACATTATGAAACGAAAGAACAAAGAATATGTCGAATAACCGCGATTTCATTGAACGCTGGTCTCTGGCCGGAGCGCGCTACATTAAAGCGCACGGCGGGCATCCCGATATTTCCGTCGGCACAATGCGTTTTGCCTTGCAGCTATGGATCAGTTTGCTCCTGATCGTGGCTCTGGCATGTCTCATCAGTTCGTTGTTCGGAACCGTAACGCAAACATTAATCGCTCTGGCCGCCTTGTGCATCCTCCGCTACTTCTCCGGGGGCTGGCATTTCCGGCGTCTTCATGTATGTATCGTGTTTACTGCCGCAATTACGGCTATCATTCCGCTGCTTCCCACTCCAGGCCCTCTGTCGTTACTGATCATGAACAGCGTGTCGCTTCTGCTAGTGCTGTTGCTCGCTCCCACAGGCCATGGCCAAACATTCACTTCCCCAACGCACAAAACCGTCTTTAAGCTCATCGCTATCGCTCTTGTCCTAATCAGCCTTATATTTATTCCAAAAATTATAACTATTTCCTTCTTGATACAATCCTTTACACTTATTACAATGAAAGGTGGTGATCATTAATGACCTATAGACGCTTCATAAGGAAGCTGTCGCTGGTTTTATCCGTTTCGGCGAACATTTTACTGGTTTCGAAAATCGCTCTTGGAAATCCAGCGGCGCCGAAAGACAACGAGTAAGGTGAGGCTATGGACACGTTCGCGATTCCCGTCATTGACAGAAAACCGAAAACTAACTCGGGAACGCGAGTCTTGCTGCCGCTGGAGGATTTGCTGTATTTGCGCGTAATCGGCAAGCATGTCCATTTCTTTGCCATGCACAGGAGGGAATACTCCTTGCAGGCCGCGCTGGCGGACTGGCGAATTTTGCTGGATGGATTTGATTTTGAAGAGGTCGACCGGGGCGGGCTGGTGAACACGCGAAATATCTCGTTTATTTATAGTGATTTGCACCAGATTCATTTCGGGGCAGCGGCGGAGGGTCAATTTTGTCCCATTGCCCGAGACCACATTGCCAGAATCAAACGCAAATATCCGCATATCGTCATTTGTGAAAGCGGAAATTTATACTGATTTATCAAGAAACTCTCCAAGCAGCAGCAGCCCAGACATGATCTCAGGCAAAAAACGAGGCTTTGCAGGTTGAGGCACCATCCATCCCCTTCGCGGCGATCAGTGAAACCGTTCATGTCACAATGGACGGATCACCGTTGACTGGAGGGGCTTTTGGTATGCAAAAAAGGCGAACGCTCCCCGCTTACGTCCAAGGAGCGATCGCCGCATATCATGATGCTTTACCGTTGTTCACCTGCCCCACCGTCATCCTTCCCAAACGGCCCCTACCCAGCCGTCACCCCCGCTCCCGCCCGAGCATACCAACGCTCGGCCGCCTCCAGAAATTGCTGGTCGCAGGCTTTCATTTTCACGATCAGGCTCTGCAAAGCCGTTGTATCTTCCTGCTGTTTCAGCAGCATAAGCCGCACTCGGCTCAAGGCCGTCTGCCAGGCGTCCGACGATTGTTTAAGCGTGCCAAGCAAAGCGGGTGTATCGTCGCCGAACAGCTCAGGATTGCGCTGGATGCAGCGGTAGAGCAGTGTTTTTTGCTGACGGATGAGGCTGGCCCTCCATTCCAGCACTTGCCCTTCCTTGCTCTCGTACACCGTCGAAGGCCGGTTCATCGCGAAGGCGCCGCTGCGGCAGCAATCCGCCAGCTTGTCCAGCGCGTCCGCGCCGTAGTACACCATCCCGCCCGTCGGCAACTCCTGCCGCGGACGCGCCGCATGGTCGAGCAGCGAGCGGATCACAGCCGTGACGCGCAATTGGCGATTGTGGCGCAGTCCGTCTTCCTTGATCTCCACGCGGCGATAATGCAGAAAACAGTCCATGGCATGGCGCAACACCGATTTTTCAATCAGCCCGATATCCCGGCGGTTCCGGTAAGGCACATAATTCGCGTTAAGCAGGACCGGCGCTTCCCCATAATACAGATGCGTGTCCGTGTGCCCCAGCGCCACAAAAATATGATTGTGCGGAAGATCGTGCCGGGCAGGCTCGTAAGGAAAATCCAATGCGATAAATCCCGTCATATGCGGCACCCGGTTCAGGAACGTTTCGAACAAAACGATCTCGCCCGCATCCAGCATCGCCTCAATCTCCGCCAGCGTCGCCTCGCCCCGTCCTTTGACATCGTGTGTCTGAAACACCTCGAAGCATTGCCAGCTTTCGCTTAATCGCAGCTGCCGATACCGCCCCTCGGCGTCAAGCTCCAAACAGTAAGACGGGTCCTGCGTAAAAAGCTCGTAAGGCTCGGCAATGCCCGTTTTGCATCTCAATACAAAATACAACGCTGTCTGCAAACAATTGAGCTGCGCGACAAATTTATCAAACCCCCCATCGTGACGCACGTAATATTCCCTGGCCAAATTAGCGTTCATCCTCATCCTCTTTTCCACGATTCATTTGGATAACAGCAGTGGCGCGTTCTTCCCGGCCGGCAAGGCAGGGGAACACCCATTTAGCTTCATGATAGAGAGAGCGGTTTTATTTGTAAATATGCCATTTTTGTCCTTTTGTTTAAAATATAGCCGACAATGAGCGCCCGTGCACGCTTCGGCCTGCTCATGCCCAAAAACCCGCCGTCTTGACCCAGACGCGGGTTCCTCACAGCCGTACATATGCAGCCTAAACCGCCGGCAATCCGGCATCGGCATGGGCGTGCCAGCGCGCGGCTTCCTCCTGGAAGCGCAGGTCGCTGGTTTTCATGCGCAGCAGCAGCTCCGGCAGCGCCGCGGTATCGTCCTGCCGCTTGAGCTTCATCAACCGCAACTTGCTCATCGTCATCTGCCACAGCTCAATGGAAGCGCGCAAGCTTTCCAGCAGCGCCGGACCGTGAGCGCCAAACAGCTCCGGGTGGGCTTCGATGCAGTGATAGAGCACACTTTTTTGCTGCCGGGTGTTGGACAGCTTCCACTCCAGCACATCGCCTTCGCTCGATTGATGGATCGAGGAGGGTCGGCTGAACACAAATTCTCCGTTGCGGCAGCAAGCGATCAGCCGATCGAGGCCGGCCGTGCCGTAATGACGCGTGTACGCCGGCGTGCCCAGTGCCGGCCGGCCGATATTGCCGACAAGCGAGCGCATCGCCACCGCCACGCGCCGCCGCCGATTGTCTGCGCCAAGGCCCGCGTCCTTGATCTCCAGCCTGCGATAATTCAGGAAGCAGTCGATCGCGTGCCGCAGCACGCTTTTGTCAATCATACCCACGCACTTGCTGTTCTCGTAAGGAATATGGCTGGCGCTCAGCAGCGCCGGCGACTCCAAATAATACAGATGGGTGTCCGAATAGTCGACCGCAACGAAAATATGGTTGTGCGGCGTATTATGCCGCGCGGGGTCAAACGGAAAATCAAGCGCGAGGAAATCCTTCATATGCGGCACGCGATTGAGGAACGTTTCAAAAATCACCAGATCGCCCCGATCGAGCAGCGCTTCGATTTCGGCGAGCGTCGCCGCGCCTTGACCCTTGACGTCATACGTCTGGAACACCTCCAAGCACTTCCACACCTCGGTGGCCCGCACTTCCCGGTATCGCCCGTCCGGGTCGGTATCCAGACAATAAGACGGGTCCTGCACAAACAGCTCAAAAGGCTGGTCCAGCCCCTTCTTCGCCTTCAAGCTGAAATAAAGGGCCGCCTGAAAACAGTTGAGCAGTGGAGCGAAATCGTTAAACACCCCATCGTGGCCCACATAATATTCCTTCGCCAAATTCCCGTTCATCCCCATCCCCCTCATTCTTCGAACAGGCCCGCCTGCGGCAGGAGCGTTCAGCGGTCGACGCGCAGCCCGGCAGTTCTGATTCTTTTAATATAGTAGGAATGGGTTATTATGTAAATGTGAAAACGTTTTTCCAAATCACAAATTAGGATTCGTCGACCAGCCGCTTCATAAACTCCTCGGCCGCGCTGTAGCCTTGCTGGCGCAAATACCAGTTGTTCGCTGCGGCTTCGACCAGTCCGGCCACGTCGCGCCCCGGCTGCAGCTGAATTTCGATATGCGGGATGCGCACGCCCATGTATTCGGTAAATTTCGGCTCCAGCTCCAGATCGTTGTTCAGCGCGTTCTCCTGCCACATGTTCAGCTCGATATCGAGCACGATGCGGGTCTCGTCCTGAAACGCCTTGCGTCCGTACAGCCGGGAGACATTGACCAAACCGATGCTGCGCAGCGCGAGGAACTCCTTTGTTTTGCCGTCGTGCGTGCCGAGAATCGTCTCGGGGCCGGTTTTTTTGAGCACCACCAGATCGTCGGCGATCAGCCGATGGCCCCGACGGATCAGCGTATGCGCCGTTTCGCTTTTGCCCACACCCGATTTGCCGCGCAGCAAAATGCCGATGCCCGACACGTTGACGCATACGCCGTGCACGGCGATTTCCGGCGCCAGCGCCTTGGATAAATACGCATCGACCAGCTCCAGAAAACGCGAAGTCGGCTCAGCGGTCCGCAGCAGCGGAATGCCTTCTTCGTCGCAGTATTTGGTCAAGTATTTAAGCCCCTCCTGATCGCGGGTGACGATGAAGCAAGGAGGGTGGTATTTGACGATATTGCCGATGCGGTCGTTGCGCTGCTCCTCCGTCAACTTGTGCAGATACGTAATTTCTTTGCGGCCGAGCACCTGCACATGCGCTTGCGGGAAAAAGTCAAAGTACCCGACAAACTCCAGTCCGGGCCGGTGCGCACGCGAGCGTGTGATCGCCGTATCCAGATGCGCCGAGCCAGCCAACACCTCCAGCGAAAAGCGGTTGATCAAATCCTGTACCGTCGTCATTTTCAACAAAGCTTCCTCCCTTAACAGCCAAAGCGGGCATACCGCAAGTTTTCCCTACATAAGATTCGCTAGGAAGACGATAATCCCCTTTTCCGTTTATTCCAAGTATATGAAGGAGGATTGCCGCTAGATGTGACGAATACATAACCTTACAGACGTAGAAACTGTATTTTATAAGAAAAAAGGAGAATGTCATCCATGAAAAAAGGTTTATCGCTGCTGGCCGCAAGTGCCGTGCTGGCCACCGCTCTGATCGCAGGAACGGCAAGCGCCGCCACCCTGAAAATGAAAGTGAAAGGAGCCCCGGTCGATTTCCAATACGGCACGCCATTTATTGAAGACGGCAGCAGCCTGATGCCGCTGCGCGACCTGCTGGTCGCCCTCGGCGTGCCCAACGACGATGACCATATCGTCTGGAACGGCACCGACAAGTCGGTGACAATCAAGCTGGGTGACAATTCGGTGAAATTGGCCGTCGGCGACACCCACATTTACGTCAACGGTCAACTCTTCAAGGAGCTGGAGGTGCCGGCCCAGCAGGTCGCTTCCCAGGATTACCGCGTCTTCCTGCCGGCTCGCGCCGTCGCCGAAGCGCTCGGCAACACCGTAGGCTACGATGCGGCGACGGGCACAGTTATCGTCGAGGAGCAAGGCGTCGTGGAAACGAAGGACGGCGTGCGCGTTACCGTGCCTCCCGTGGAAACCGAAGACAATCAAGTGTACGGACTCGTGACCAAAGCGGACAAAGCGACCGGCAAACTGACCGTGGCGCTGGCCGACGGCTCGACGCAAGACATTGAAATCGCCGACGACGCGACGATTGAATTTCAGGGCGGCTACACCATCGACGGCGCTGCTTACAAAACAGAGTTCCACGACGGCATCACCGCGCTGATCACGCTGAACGACGACGGCACAGCCAGCCAAATAAGCGTCGACGTGCCTTCCGCCGAGGTAACGGTCAAGAAGATCGTCACCAAAGAGGAAACGGCGACGGCGCCAGACGGCAGCACCTACACCTACCCGCTCTACTACCTGACCATCGAAACGGCGGAAGGCCAGACGCTGACGCTGAGCAGCGGCGCGCCGGTCGATACCGACACGGTGAAGGAAGGCAGCAAAGCGATCGTGCGGGGCGTGTTCATCGATGGCTACAGCTTCGAGTCGGTAACGGCGGCGGAGTAAAGCTTTTGCTACGCGGAGATAAAACGGTCTTCCGGCTGATGCCGGGGGGCCGTTTTTTCGTCTTTATGCAACGGCGGCGGGCAAAAAGGTGAAACGTTTTCCGTATAGATTTTGCTGTGCATTCCATGGGCTTCCCGCCGGGCATCGCCTACGGGCTGATCTTCCACCACTGGGGCACGTTGTGGCCAACCATCGTTATGGCGCTCAGCTTCAACCTCGCTTTGTTTGGCCTGTTCCAAAGCGGCGTGCTGGCCAAGGTCGCCCTGCTCAGCGACCGAGCGCTTGAGCTGCTGCTGATTTTGCTTGCTGCAGCGCTGCTTGTCGCCGAGCTGCTCCGGCCGGCAGCCGCGACCGCTTCCGGTCGAGCCGCAAACCGCTGAACACAGCTTGCGAGTAGACGCCTGCGAGGAAATCTCGGTGACAGCCCGGGAATACGGCCAAACGGAAAGCGAACCGGAGGGAGCCGGGGCGAGGGGGAGTGCGCCGCGCTTCGCTCCGCATACCAAAAAAACTCCACCCGCAGAAGAAGCCGCTGGGCTTCAACTGCCGGGTGGAGTTTTTACGTTGCCGCCTGTAAGGCGGGAGCCTGCGGGCTAGCCCGCAAAGCCGCTGGAGCGGCGCGGCGCTACTCCGCCAGCAGGCGGGCCAACGCCTGCGCGCTTTCAGCGCGCGTGGCCGCGCCCTGCGGAACGAACGCGCCGTTATCGCGGCCGTTCAGCAAACCAAGCGCCTGCGCTGCGCGCACGGCGTCCTGAGCCCAAGCGCTGATCTCCGCTTGGTCGGCGAACGCCGCCGCTGCGCCGGCGGCATCGGCTGCGGCTGCGCCGCGGCTGTGCGCGTAAGCGCGCACCAGCATGGCCGCCATCTCTTCACGCGTGATCGTGTCGTTCGGCGCAAAGCTGTCGGCGCTGCGGCCGTTGATCAAGCCGGCCTCGCTGGCGGCCGCCACATCGCCGGCGTACCAGTCGCCCGCGCTCACATCGGCGAACGCCGCAGGGCTCGTCGCCGTAAGGCCCAGCGCCCGCACCAGGAACGCCGCGAACTCGGCGCGCGTCACCTGGCGCTGCGGCGCAAACGCGCTGTCGCTCACGCCCTGCACGATGTGCTTCGCCGCCATCATCTTGATCACCGGAGCGGCCCAGAACGAATCGCTGACGTCGTCGAACGATTTGTCGAAGCTGAGCACGGCGTATTTGCTGAAATGGCTGACGTCCACGACCATTTTGCCGTCGACCAGCTTGCCGCCGACATATTCCAGCGTACCGTCGTCAGCGATGTAATAGACGCCCAGCAAATCGGGATTCGCGTCCGCATTCACCTTGAGCGCAATCGTAATCGGTTCGGCGAACGACGTCAGCTTCGTCTCCTGCCCGTCTTTGCCGACAATCGCCAGCGAGAAGTCGAGCACCTCACCGGCCGCCGTGACGGAAGCGCCGCTGCGGTCAGCCGCCTGCTCCAGCAGCGCGGCGCTGTCGGAAGCCGATGTCGGCTCCATGCCGAAGGAAATCGTCGCATCGGCCAGTTCGCCCACCGGGACAAGCGCCTGCAGCTTTTGCAGCACACTGCTTGGAATTTGCACCGTCACCTGTTCATTCGACAGCTCGATCCGGCCCGCGCCGGCCGCACCGCCGCCCGCTGCCGGCAGGACGACCTTGCGCACGCCGCTATCCAGCGTCACCGCAATCCGGCCGTTCGCATCGGCTTGCGGCAGCTTCACCACTTGCGTCGCCCCTGCGGCAGCACCCGTTGTTCCGGCATTGCCGGCGCCGTTATCCGCACCGCCACCGGTCACGCCGCCCGGAATCCCTGGCGCACCGCCGCCGAGATCTGCGACGCTTGCCTTCTTCGGCGTCACCGCCATCTCCGCGGAGCGTTCGCTTTCGCCGCCGGCGTTGGCGGCTGTAACGACGTAATAATAGGTCGTGCCGTTTTGCACACTGTTATCGGTGTACGTAGTTTCCGTGACGGTCGGAGAAACGGCCGTATAAGGCCCGCCAGCCACGATGGAACGCTGCACGCTGTATGCAGCGGCTCCGTTCACCGCCGGCCACAGCAGCTTCACCTTCGCGTCGCCGCCGGCCGCTTGAACCGTGGGAGCCGCCGGAGGCAACACAGGAGCCAAACGCACGTTATCCACATACATCGTACCGGCGTAATCGCTGTCGACATCGGCGACAACCAGCGTAAAGTCGCGAATACTCGTATCGGCTTCCAATACCTTGCCGTCCTTCAGCGCCTCCAGATCGAAGTACGCCTGATAGCGGTACAAGCCGTCGGCGGTTGTCGCCTTTTGCGCCAGCGAAGCCAACGGAATGTCAAAATTCGTTTCCGCCTGCGCCCAATAGCCAAGCGACGGCGGCGCCATGGCGAGATTGATCGACACCGTACCGACCGTAGCGCGAACGGGCTTCAAATAAAAATCGAACAGCAAATAGCGGTTGTCGCCGCGCGACGCATTGATGCCGCCCAGTACCAGACGCGGCGCGGAAGCCCAGCCGTCCGTCGGCTTCACCTCGGGATAAGCCACTTCCCAGGAAATCGCCTTGGAACCCGCGGCATCCTGGATCGTCAACGCGCTTTTCACCCCGGAGCCACCGTCCCACGCCCAGCCCTGACGAGTACCGTCCTCAAAACTCGAAGGCAGCGTAGCCGTGCCGGCCGGATCGTGCACGATCGGCTGCTCGACAATCGTTCTCGCGCCGCTGACCGTAATATGATCCAGCGAAATCACGTCCCCCGACGACGCCCCGACGAACAAAATCAAATTCGTCATCGTGCTGTCTGCCGCATCCTCGGCAATCGCCGCCAGATTCGGCGCGTCGGCTTTGCTGATCGCAATCGTCGCTTTGTAGCGGCCGTCACCCTGCAGCGCAAAATCGCTTGGTTCCGCCCGCACCGCCTGCTGGGGATTGGTCCAGCCGTGATTGGCGCTTTGCGGAATCGCCGCAATCGCCACCGTCGTCGGCGCCGCCGCATAGACGTCCAGCGTCAACTGCTCCGCACCGAGAATATCCGGCTTGTCGCCCTGCCAGCCGTCGACGGACAGCCGCACGTTGGCCCAATAGTTGCCGTCCGACACGTCCTGACTTGCCGTCATGCCCGACAACTGCAGCTCATTGTTCACATTGCTCAGCACAATCGACGTCACCGGGCTGTCGGCGTTAAGGCCAAAGCCCTGCACCGTACCGTTGTCAAAATCAAACAACGTCGTGCTGAAACTTTCCTTCGTGCGGTCAATCGGCTCGTACGCAATCCCCTTGACCCGCGCCCGCACGTATTCGCCGGAGACGGTCAGCTCCTGCGGCGTCCACAGGTGGTCGGGACCCGGGTCGAGGTTCGTCGCGTCGTGTTTGCCCAGCTCCAATGGCTGGAACGCCGCCGACGTTTCCGCTTTATTCGCGAGCGACCAGTTCGCCCAACTGATGTTGTGTTCGTTCAGAAAATCAAGCCATTGATCGGCTTCATCGAGGAACGGCCCGTTGTTGCCGCTCGCTTCGCTGGTGCCCCATTCGGTGGCAAACACCGCTGCGCCGTGCGTCAGCGCATAACGCGCATTGCTCATGACGTTCGAGCGATCCGTGTCATCGGCAGCCGGCTGATGCGTGCCGGTATAAAAATGCACCGTATACATCGTGTTCGCATCGTCAATCGGATTGTCGGCGGCCAGATCGGGGCGCTGACTCCAGTTCGGGTTGCCGACGATCACGATATTGTTGTTGCCGGAGTTGCGCAGCATCTGAATGATTGGCTCGGCATACGACTTGATCGAAGCCCACCCGGAAGCGTCGTTCGGGATGCCCGGATCGTTGCCGCCGTTTGGCTCGTTGGCCAGCTCGTACAAAATATGCTTGTCATTCGGATACAGCTCGGAAATGCTCTGGAAAAAATCAAGCGCTCCCGCATACACCGGCGCGTTCGGATCGCCCGGATTGTGCACATGCCAATCCACAATCACATACAGATCGTTGGCGATCGCATAATTGATGCCGTCGATCACCTTTTGCTTCACCCCAGGGTTCGTCGCGTAGCCGTCTTCGCCGACATACATCGCCAGACGAATCAAGTTGGCGCCCCAATCCTCAGCCAGCGCGGCAAACGCATTGTCGTTAATAATGCCCGGAAACCATTGCAGGCCGTGCGTGCTCATGCCCCGCAATTGAATCGGATCGCCGTTCGCGTCGCTGAGCGTCTTCTCCCCGTCATGCATCAGCAGCTGCAAAGCGCCCCCCGCCGACGGCTTGACTGCCGCAGGCACGAGCAAATGCGAATAATCCGCTTCCGCAGCACTGACGGCGGCGGGCAGCAGCGCGACCAGCATGGCAAAAACAGCCAGCAGCGCAAGCGCTTGAATCGTTACTTTTCGAATCACAGAATGACCTCCCCAGTTGAAAATAAAATGAATGCCGGAAGCGGCAAAGCCCAGATTTCTCGGAAACCGTTTTCCAAAAATGATAAAAAAATATGGCTTGCTATCGTTTCCTCATAAAAAAAGCCTGATCTCGCATCCCCTTGTTTCCCAAACGAAATAAACGCGCGTTCATTCCTCCATATACCAGGGTGCTTACTGCTGAAAATCTGCCAAATTTCCTTTTAAAATGAAAAGCTTCCTCGCCTCCTGTTCCCGCGCTCGCCCAGCGTATGCCGCACTTCAAACGAAGCGCTTTCATTATATGCTGCCAAGCAGGTCTGTTGCCTGCCTGACGACCCTTCTGGTTTTTATTATAGCACAAACCACGCATTTGACAACGAAAACGTTTTCCAGTTTCCAAAATTCCCAAAGCCGGTTGCAAACGCTACTATATAGCCTAGCTCGGCTGATTTCCCGCCAGGCTCCACCGCCTTGCGCACCCTCGGCAACCCTATTTTTTCGGAAAATACTTTCAACGGCCCTCCAGCATTTGCATGCTTGTCTGCGCATCGGGATACGCTAATGATGAAACCGCCTTGTAACTTTTTCATCCCGGGCAACGTCAACTTACTGCACAGCAACCAATTTGGAGGGATTCCTGATGCTGCACATCAATAAAGCGATGCGCACCACCCCATGCGCCCTGCTGCTGGGCGCGCTGCTCTTGACCGCAGGCTGCCAGTCGGCAGCGCCTGCCAACACCGCCTCCGGCGCGCCGGAGCCCACCGTGTCCGCTGTGGTGACAGCGACGCCGTCACCCGACGGCGGCACGGCGGACAGCCTGAACAACGGCGATGCCGCAGCATCGCCGCAAGCGACCGGCGCCGCGGCCGGCGACACCGCCGCTGCGGCGACACTCAGCCAGCCGACAGCCGTGCGCCTCGCCAGCGCCACATCCGGCTGGCTTGGCGGCGCGGGCTGGATCGCCCGTACAGACGACGGCGGCCAGAGCTGGAAGCAGCAGTACAAGGGCGATGCGGCGATCGGGCAAATTTTTGCCCTGAACGATACGATGGCCTGGGCCGTCACCAACAAGCAAGAGCTGCTGGCCACCACAGACGGCGGCCAAACGTGGACAGCAGCAGGCGCTGTGCCGAACAACGGCTTTTTGCATTTCGTCTCCGCCAAGGAAGCGTTCATGGCGAACGCGGCCACCAAAGATGGCGGCCGCACGTGGACGACGCTGCAAGTGCCGGCTAGTTCGGTCGGCGATCCTTATTTTCACGATGCAGCCAACGGCTGGGCGGTGACGCAAACGGACGGCACCGGCAAGGTCGAGCGCACAACCGACGGCGGCCGCACATGGACCACGGTCATGAGCCGTCCCCTTGCAGCGCCGCTGAACGGCGCTTTGATCCGTTCCGCCGGTCCGAATGACGCTTGGGTCGAATGGATTGGCGATTCGGGCATGACCCAAACCTCGTATTCGCTGTTCCATACCGCCGACGGCGGCGGCAGCTGGCAGACGGTCATCGCCAATTCAACGGCGGGCGGCGGGCCCGCGCCCGGCTTCCCGCTGGAGTATAACGAAGGCCCGAAAAACGAGGGCTCCCGCCCCGGCCCGCTCTACGTAGTCGACCGGCAAACGGCGTTCATGGGCGGCAGCTGCCCGGCCTGCGACAAGCCGAATACGATCGGTTGGACGAAGGATGGCGGCAAAACCTGGGTGAACGGAAGCGCAGCCTTCACCGGCTATGGCGAAGCGCTGCTGGCCATGGCCGACAGTAAGCGCGGCTGGTGGATTACAACCGACAACGCAGAACCGTCGGTGATGTACACAACCGCCGATGGCGGCAAAACGTGGAGCAAAATGTACATGTTTGCGCGCCCCAAGGCCGGATCTTAAGCGAACCTCCCTTGCGGCGCAACGAGTTTCATAGAACGGAAAATAGCTGTCCAATCGCAGTTTTGCTGCGGGCGGGCAGCTTTTTTTCAGCTCGACACGGCTTGCCAAAGCCTGACAAAACCTGCGTTCGGCAGCAATTCCCTTTTGCCATTCTTTTTAAGCATAAATTGGATGATATGAATATGAATAACTAATAGTGATGTTTCAATAAAATGATGTTATTATAAAGAGGATTTTGTAGTTCTAGTATCTAATACGTAGTAAAAGGGGGCTAACAAAAAGCTTCGCGGGCTAGGACTTAAGCCGCAGATTTACCGACTTTTATTATATTTTTTGGGAGGCTGCGTACATTGGTTAAAAAGACAAGCAGTTTTTTAGTATTATGTATGATTTTGCAATTATTTGTCGCTTATGGTATTTCGTATGCCGACTCTCCGCCAACGGTTACCGTAACCAGCTCGCCTAACCCGTCCGTGTACGGGGAAACAGTGACGATTGTGGCTACGGTCGCATCGAACCCCCCGGGAACCGCCCCAACGGGAACGGTGGAGTTCTCTTATGGCTCCTCGGGCCCTGTTACCGTTCCTGTCGATGCGGCCGGACAAGCTGTGTTTACGGCCTCCGATATGGAGGTAGGCACAACGACGATTACGGCGGCCTACTCCGGGGACGGGAATCTTGACCCGGCTACCGGCACGACCTCCCATACCGTCAACCAAGGAGATACGACCACTTCGGTAACGGCCACGCCGGACCCATCGGTCTACGGAGAAAGCGTGACGGTTGCCGCCACGGTGACTGCCGTTGCCCCGAGCTCCGGCACGCCAACCGGCACCGTGACCTTTACCATCAACGGCTTGCCGCAAACCGCCTCACTGGACGCCACCGGCACCGCTGTGGTGACGACCAACTCAATTAATGTAGGCAGCGGGACGATTACGGCTGCTTACAACGCCGATACCAACTTTAGCGGCTCTACGGGTACAACCGCCTACACCGTCAACCAAGGTTCTACGACAACAGCGGTAACGGTGTCGCCAGACCCATCCGTCTACGGTGAAACCGTGACGATCTCCGCTACGGTAACGGCGGATGCCCCGAGCTCCGGCACGCCAACCGGCACCGTGACCTTTACCATCAACGGCTTGCCGCAAACCGCCTCACTGGACGCCACCGGCACCGCTGTGGTGACGACCAACTCAATTAATGTAGGCAGCGGAACGATTACGGCTACTTACAACGCCGATACCAACTTTAGCGGCTCTACGGGTACAACCGCCTACACCGTCAACCAAGGTTCTACGACAACAGCGGTAACGGTGTCGCCAGACCCATCCGTCTACGGTGAAACCATGACGATTTCCGCTACGGTAACGGCGAATGCCCCTAGCTCCGGCACGCCAACCGGCTCCGTGACCTTTACCATCGGCGGCTTGCCGCAAACCGTCACGCTGGACGCCACCGGCACCGCTGCAATAACGACAAGCTCGATTAATGTAAACAGCGGGACGATTACCGCTACTTACAACGCCGATACCAACTTTAGCGGCTCTACGGGTACAACCACCTACACCGTGAATCAAGCGAGTACAACAACTTCGGTAACGGTTACGCCGGACCCATCGGTCTACGGAGAAACCGTAACGATTGCCGCTACGGTAACGGCCGATGCTCCTGGCTCCGGCACGCCAACCGGCACCGTGACCTTTACCGTCGGCGGCTTGACGCAAACCGTCGCGCTGGACGCCACCGGCACCGCCGCGTTGACGACAAGCTCGATTGATGTAGGCAGCGGGACGATTACCGCTACTTACAACAGCGATCCCAACTTTAGCAGCTCTGTAGGTACGACAAGCTACACGGTGAATAAAGCGGATACGACCACTTCGGTAACGATTGCGCCGAACCCATCGGTCTACGGAGAAACCGTAACGATTTCTGCTACGGTGGCTGCTAATGCCCCTAGCTCTGGCACGCCAACCGGCACCGTGACCTTTACCATCGGCGGCTTGCCGCAAACCGTTACGCTGGACGCCACCGGAACTGCTGCAATAACGACAAGCTCGATTAATGCAGGCAGCGGGACGATTACCGCTACTTACAACAGCGATTCCAACTTTAACAGTTCTGTGGGTACAACCACCTATACCGTCAACCAAGGTTCTACAACAACAGCGGTAACGATTTCACCGGATCCATCCGTCTACGGTGAGGCCGTGACGATTGCCGCTACGGTAACGGTCAATGCCCCTAGCTCCGGCACGCCAACCGGCTCCGTGATTTTTACCATCGGCGGCATAACGCAAACCGTCACGCTGGATGCTTCCGGCATCGCTGCGCTGACGACAAGCTCGATTGCTGTAGGCAGCGGAACGATCACAGCTACTTACACCGGCAATACCAACCTTAGCGGCTCTGCGGGTACGACAAGCTACACGGTGAATCAAGCGAGTACAACAACTTCGGTAACGATCGCGCCGGATCCGTCCGTTTACGGACAACCCGTGACGATTGCCGCTACGGTGGCTGCCGTTGCCCCGGGCTCCGGCACGCCAACCGGCTCCGTGACGTTTGATATTGGCGGCATGACGCAAACCGTTACGCTGGACGCCACCGGCACCGCTGCAATAACGACAAGCTCGATTAACGCAGGCAGCGGAACGATTACGGCTACTTACAACGCTGATACCAACTTTAGCAGCTCTGTGGGTACGACAAGCTACACCGTGAATCCTGCGAGTACGACGACTTCGGTAACGGCGACACCGGACCCATCGGTCTACGGAGAAACCGTGACGATTGCCGCTACGGTCACGGCCAACGCCCCTAGCTCCGGCACACCAACCGGCTCCGTGACGTTTACCATCAACGGCTTGCCGCAAACCGCCACGCTGGACGCTTCCGGCACCGCTGCAATAACGACAAGCTCGATCAATGTAGGCAGCGGGATGATTACCGCGGCTTACAGTGGCGATCCCAACTTTGGCGCCTCGGTAAGCCTGACAAGCTACACGGTGAACAAAGCGGATACCACGACGACCGTTACGACTTCGCCGAATCCGTCCGCGCTGGGCGCAACAGTTACAGCAACTGCAACTGTAACGGCAGCGGCGCCTGGATCGGGTACACCAACAGGCACAGTCACGTTTATCATCGGCGGCTTGCCGCAAACAGCCACGCTGGATGGCTCCGGCACTGCAGCCGTGACCGCAAGCAACTTGAGCGCGGGACTGCAGCTTATCACAGCCACCTACAGTGGCGATGCCAGCTTTACCAGCTCTGTAGCCACAGCATCGCACACCGTCAGCGTCAACAACGACGCGGCTTTGTCCGATCTTGCCATCACAGGCGGCACGCTGAATCCAGCATTTGATCCGGCCACGCTTGCTTATGCTTCCAACGTGCCTTACGTTGTTCGCAGCTTGACGGTAACGGCAGCGTTGCCAGCCAACGCAACCTTGAAAGTGAACGGCGTTGCCGTCGCAAACGGCGACCCGATCCCAACGATCGCGTTGCAAGTCGGTTTGAATACTATTCAAATTGAAGTAACCGCAGAAGACGGCATTACCAAAAAGACGTATACCATTGAAGTCCGCAGAGCGGCCGATACGCCGATGGGCCCAATTATTGTTCCGACACCAACGCCTACACCAACACCGGGACCAACGCCTACGCCAGAAGGCTTTGAAGTGATTGTCAATGGCAAGCCGCAAGGCCAAATCGCCCAAGCCTCGACCGCAACGGAAGGCGGCAAGTCCACCGTAACGGCAACCGTTGACGGCGCTCAGCTTGCTGCTCAGCTCGGCAACGAAGGCAATCAATCGACAGTGATCATTCCGGTCAAAACCAGCGCCGATAAAGTTTCGACTGTGCTGACTGGCGAAGCGGTCAAATCGATGGAAAACAAAGCAGCCATACTCGAAATTCAAACGCAAAACGGCAACTACAAGCTGCCTGCTTCCGAAGTGCTGATCGACCAAGTGTCCGAGAAGCTGGGCACCTCGGTAGCCTTGTCCGACATCGTGGTGAATGTCGACATCGCGAAGAGCGGCGAAAGCAAGACGAAGCAGCTGACAAACGCAGCAACGAAAAGCGGCTTTACCGTGGTGGGAACGCCGGTTGACTTCACTGTTACCGCGACTTACAACGGCACTACCGTCAATGTCGATAAGTTCCAAAGCTACGTAGAACGGGAAATTCCACTGCCTGACGGTGTGGATGGCAGCCGCATCACAACCGCCATCGTGGTGGACGAAGACGGGGCAACTCACCACGTTCCTACGTACATCGTCAACCATGACGGACACTCTTACGCGACGATCCACAGCTTGACCAACAGCACCTACACGCTCGTCTGGCATCCGGCAGCATTCGCCGACGTTGAAGGCCACTGGTCGCAAGCCGCGGTGAACGACATGGCTTCCCGCATGGTCGTCAACGGCACGGACGATACGCACTTCACGCCGAATGCCGCAATTACGCGCGCTGAGTTTGCCGCCATTATCGTACGCAGCCTCGGTCTCGCCGACAACGGTCATAACGCCGGATTCTCCGATGTCGCAGACAGCGCCTGGTATGCCGGTGCGGTAGCCAAAGCGCATGAGTACGGCATCATCGAAGGCTACGAAGACGGCAGCTTTGGTCCGACGCAAACGATCACTCGCCAAGAAGCAATGGTGATGATCGCCCGGGCGATGAAGCTGACCGGATTGAACAGCGACATCAGCAGCGCTGATGCCGACGCCGCACTTGCCGCCTTTGCCGATCAGGCAAGCGTAGCAGGCTGGGCGAAGCAATCCGTTGCCGCGGCTGTCCAGTCGCAGCTGGTGAACGGTTCGGAAATCGGACTGCAGCCGGGCAGCAACATCACTCGCGCCGAAACGGCGGCCATCGTTCAGCGCATGCTGATCGCCGCCAACCTGATTGACGATTCCAATTCCAAATAAGCGGTTGTCCGCAACCAGGATTGGCCCCGGCAGTTATTGCCGGGGCCGGTTCTTTTTGATGGGCAGAAAAAAACACCCTCCACGCCAATGCCCCTGTCCGGCACTTGTCGCAAAACGTGTCTATGAACCAACCTGTCGATATTGCGCTCGCCGATGTCGGTCGAGTCGAGTCCGTCGATGTCAAGCCCGGCACTGGCGAAGCTGCCGCCATCGCTTTGCTGCCACACAACTTTCGGGTGCGCGGCCGAAGCCGCAAAAAGCTGCGCTGCAGTCAATCCCGAAATGCGCCGCTTACGCTTACTGTGCAGTCCAGCCTCCGTCGACAAGCAGCACCGTACCGTTGACCATGCCGCCGGCCTCCGAGGCCAAATAAATGACGGCTCCGGCCACGTCCCTGATGTCGGCCACCCGCCCGCTGGGGATGCGCTCGACCACGGTCTGCAAATAGGCCGGATTGTCCAGCCGCTCGGCAGTACCTGGCGTATACGTAAACGTCGGCCCCACCGCATTGACGGTGATCCCCCGCGCGCCCCATTCCAGCGCCAGCACGCGCGTCAATTGATTGACGCCGCCCTTCGTGGCGCAATAAACCGCATGGTCGCGAATGCCAACCACGCTGGCCTGCGAACTCATGTTGACGATGCGGCCACCGCCGCCGTCGGCCAACATGATTCGGCCGGCAGCCTGACAGCAAAAAAACAAACCTTTCAAATTGACATCCATCATCCGGTCCCAATCGTCCTCCGTGACCTCCAGCGCCGGGTGGTTTGCGCCCAAACCCGCATTGTTGACGAGAATATCCAACCGCCCGAAATGCTCGCGCACCCGGCGCATCGCCGCTTCAATCTGCGGAATGTCGGTAACATCCAGCGTCAATGCCAGCGCTTCTCCGCCTGCCTCGGCGATTTCCGCCGCCAACCGCTCCAATTCCGGCAAGCTGCGCGCCGTCACCGCCACCTTGGCTCCGGCATGTGCCAGCGCCTTGGCCAGCCCATAGCCGATCCCCATGCTCGCTCCCGTCACTACAGCAACCTTGCCTGCCAAATCAAAACTTGGATACATCTGCAAACACCCTTTCTTCCTGAAAAATATACCATGGCCCTGCCGTACCGGCAGCCGATCCGCACAGGACATGCGTTTGACATCAAACACATGCCGCACCAAACGCGCCGGCTGCAGGACGGCGGCCGGCCAGTCGGCTCATCATCAAGCGCCTGCCCTGCGCGCCTCTCTTTACAACCAAGCTGCGGATTGATTATGCTAGGAATGAAAACGTTTATCCAATATCCTAAGGACCGGGGGAAACCAATAATGATCAAACGAATCGGCCATCTCGCCTTTGACGTCGCCGACATGGACAAGTCGCTGGCGTTTTATTGCGGCGTGCTTGGCTTCAAGCAAGCTTTTGAAATCAACAACGACAACGACGAGCCCTGGATTGTGTACATCAAGGTCGCCGACGGGCAGTTCATTGAGCTGTTCTACGGCGGGGAACAAAAGCCTGCGGCCGTCGCCAAGCCGATCGGCTTCTCGCACCTTTGTCTGGAGGTGGACAGCGTCGCCGACATCGCTCGGCATCTGAGGAGCCAAGGTATTACGCTGGACGTGGAGCCGCTGCAAGGCAAGGACCTCAACTGGCAGTGCTGGGTGCGCGACCCGGACGGCAACCGCATCGAATTTATGGAGCTGCACCCGAACTCGCCGCAAGCCAATAGCTGAATCGTACAAGCGGACCAGCCGCCTGTACGGCAAAACCTCCCGGGATAACGAACAACCGGGAGGTTTTTGCTGCATCCTGCGCCGCCGGCAAGCGGCTGCGCCCCCGCAAAAAGCAGTTGGTAAAGTGGCCTGCCTGCCTGCCTGCCTGCCTGCCTGCCTGCCTGCCTGCCTGCCTGCCTGCCTGCCTGCCTGCCTGCCTGCCTGCCTGCCTGCCTGCCTGCCTGCCTGCCTGCCTGCGAACGCGCGTTTATTAAATCGCCGGCATCACATTGCCGCCGCTTACAGGCACGTACGCTCCGGTAATAAAGCTGGCCAAATCCGAAGCGAGGAACGCCACCACGTTGGCGATTTCCTGGTCCGTTCCGCGGCGCTTGAGCGGCACGGATTGCGAATAACTTTCGTTAAGCTCCGTCTGGTTCTCCCGGTCGCGCTCGCTGACCGTCCAGCCCGGGGCGACCTGATTGACGGTGATCTGATGCTCGCCGACTTCCTTGGCCAGCACGCGGTAGACGCCGTCCATACCTCTTTTGCCCGCGACATAGGCCGACTGCGTTGCAAAATGCTGCATGACGCACTCCGTATTAATCCCGACAAAACGCCCGCTGCGCTTGCCGATCATCGCCGGAATAAACGCCTTGGCCAAAAAGACGCTTTGCAGCACGCACGACTCGAACTGGCTCACATAATCCTCGGCGGCCTGCTCCAGCACCGTCGTCCACGCATACTGCACCACGGCGTTTGCCACGACGATATCAACGTCGCCGAGCTGCGCTGCGGCTGCTTTTTGCATGTCAAGCACCGATTCCTGCTTCGTAATGTCCGCTTGCACGCAAACGGCCCGGCGGCCAAGCGCTTCCAGCTCGCGCTGCAGCTCCAGCGCCTTGCTTTGACTACTGTTGTAATGAATGACGATATCGGCGCCGCACAGCGCCAGCGTTCGGGCCATGACACGGCCCAGCTCGCCGGTTGCCCCTGTGACCAGCGCGATTTTGCCTGATAAATCGATTTGCATGTTGAAAGGCTCCTCTCGTTGGAAAACGTTATCCGTTCTCTCTCATTATAAGGGAAACAGGCCTTGCGGTGAAGGTCCGAAGTGAAGTTGTCGCTATGCGCCAGGGGGAAAGAGCGCCTTCCGACCTTCTTCGATTCCCGGCGCACAGCGCCGGACGTACAGCGACTGTCTTACCGCGCCCGCCAGCCCCCTCCGTCTCACAAGCCAGCCTACTGCCGCGGAGGCTCGCCCGAGCCGTATTCATACAGCAGCGAAGCGCTGCCCGGCACATGGCGCTGCAGCGCCGCCCGCACCGCCTGCTCGCTTTGTACGGCATAGCAGTATGTGCAATTGAACAGGCAGGTGTTGTACATGCCGATATCGACCGCCTCCGTGCACAAGCACTCGGGGCGTTGGTTGCGATCCTTGCGGTGGATCAGCCCGCCCCCGCCGCCGGGGCCCGAACGGGCAAGCAGCTCCGCGTCGATGCAAGCGCCATGCGACACGCCCCACGGCGACAAATCGACGGCTTCGGCGCAGCTTTGCACCGTAAAACCCGTGCGCGCCGCAATCGTCTGCACCGCCTGCATCAGCTCGGCCAGCAAGCCGCGCTGCCGGGGATCGGCGATATCGGTCAGCGCAAGCTCCGGGTGCTGCTGGCGCAGCCTGGCGATCCGTCCCTCCACTTTGCCGTACATGTCCATAAAGCTGATCACCAGCCGCACGGAGCGGCCCCGAAGCCGCTCGGCCAGCGCCGCGATCGTTTCGATGTGATACGCCACGGGCGTCACCGTGCTGACGATAATCGGATCGTACCGCCAGACGACCCGCTCCGCCCCGATGCGCCCGCTCAGCTCGGCCAGATGCTCGATGCGCGCGTCCAGCGGCGCCAGCTTTGGCTCGAACAACGCAGGATAATCATTTAACGTATGCTGAAAATAATACCGGAACCCGCGCCCGTCCAGCTCATCCAAATGCCGCAGCAACGGCTTGGGCTGCTTCGTCCAGAACACAATGCCGTCCACATCCTCGGGCTGCAGACTGACCGGCTTCGCCTGCTTGGCGTTAAATGGATTGACGCGGTACACATACCCCTCGCGCACCCGCTGCATAAACCAGTCGGCGAAAAACGCCGGAATATCCGTTCGCCGGCTCGCACTGATGATCATGGCCCCCGCCTCCTTCCTGTTGCGTTTCGGCGCTTTTCCGACACCGCTCTTCTCAAACCTTGCTTGCTTACAGTACAATGTGTAAATATTGCCAACGCCAAAAAGGAAGATGACATGCCATGCAGCGATACAAAGCGACTTTGCTGTTTGATCTTGACGACGTGCTGGCGGATTTTCTGACAGCGCTGCTTCGCGAATATAACGAGCGTTACCACGACCGGCTGACGCTCGACGGAGTGACCGAATGGGACTTAAGCCGGGCGGTCAAGCCGGAATGCGGCCGGAAGGTCTATGATTTGTTTCAAAAGCCCGGGCTGTTCCGCCACCTCGCCCCCAAGCCGCATGCGCCCGAGGTGCTGCAGCGCCTGGTCAACCGCGGCTTCGAGATCGTGATCGTCAGCGATTCGCCGCCGGGACACGCCTATTGCGACTACCTGCAGGACCCGACACGCGTCAGCAACCCGACGGACGACAAGCGCAAATGGCTGCGCGAGCACCTGCCGATGGTCGACGTGCACAATCTGGTGATCACCGGGCAAAAATGGCGCGTCGCCGGCGATCTGCTGATCGACGACAAGCCGCAGACATGCGAGACGTTCGCTGCGCGGGGACGCCGCTGCATCCTCATGGATCAGCCGTACAACCGGCACGTGGCCGCAGCGCTGCGCGCCCGCGATTTGCTTGAGGCGGAAGCGATGATTTACGAGCTGTTCGGTGATTGAAGCGGCAACGGATGGACGGCTCAGGCGCACGCGCGAAGCGCGGGGACTCCCGGCGCGCGGTTCGCGCGGCACCTGCCGCACAACGGCTGCCAGGCCGCTGCTGTATGTGACCTCCACCTGCGCGGCTTAAAGCGCCACTGCCTCCCCGGGATGGGCCTAGACCACCGGTCTGCCCCCCAGGCCCTCCTGCGGCCGACCGTCTGCGGCGCTAGGTTGCCTTTTTCGTAAACCTCACGTAAAAGGTCGTCCCCCCGCTCCCGCTCTCCACATCGATCTGCGCCCGATGCCGCCCGGCGATGCTGTAGCAAACCGCCAGTCCCAGCCCGGTGCCCTGCTCCTTGGTCGTGAAGAACGGCCGGCCGAGCTTCTCCAGATGCGCCTCGGCAATACCGCCGCCCTCGTCGGAAATTCGCAGCACGACCTCTCCGCATTCCACATAGGTCGCCATCGTCAGCGAACCGCCGGCCTCCATCGCCTCCAGCCCGTTCATCGCCATATTGAGAATAAGCTGGCGGATTTCTTTTTCGTCGAGCAGCAGCGTCGGGCAGGCGCCGGATTCGATCAGCACATATTTGCCGGACATCAGCGCTTCGGCCTGAATCAACGGCTGCAGCGTCTCAATAATCGCGTTCAGATCGGCGGACTGCAGATCGGTTTGCTTGTTTTTGGCCAGCGATAAGTATTCGGTGATGATGCTGTTGGCGCGGTCCAGCTCGGTGAGCATAATATCGAGATAGTCGCGCTCCATCCGCCCGCCGTTCGCCTGCGAAAGCTGGAGGAAGCCGCGGATCGCCGTCATCGGATTGCGGATTTCGTGCGCGATGCCGGCCGCCATCTCTCCGACCAGATTGAGCTGAGCCATCCGCGTCATTTCCCGCTCCAGCCGCACCTGCTCCGTAATGTCGACGATCACCTGCACCAGACATTTCTCATCGTCAACGTCGATCACCTCGGTCGACAGCAGGCCATTGCGCAGCTCCTTGGCTTTATTCGTGTATTTGATCCGCATGTTGCGCAGCGCTTCGCCCGGCTCCAGCTCCTGCTCCTCGCCGCTCTCCGCGGCAATGTGCAGCAGATCGGCCGTCTGGCCGATCACCGACGCGTCGTAGCCGGTATGCTGCTTCCAGCTGTCGTTCACGTCGATGTAGCGCTGGTCGGCGAGGCTGCGAATCGCCATCAGGCACGGGCTGGACAGGAACATCCGCTTGAAGCGGACCTGCGACTTGCCAAGCCGTTCGTTGGCGATCAGCAGCTCGCGAGTCCGCTCGCGCACCATCGTCTCCAACCGTTCGTTTTGTCCCTTCAACTGCTCCTCGGCGCGGGCCAGCCGCTCGTTCATCGCCGTCAGCTCAACAGCGCGCTTTTGCAGCAACTCGCCCTGCTGGAGCATCTTCTGGTGATAACCGTGCAGTTTAACGAACGCGTCCACCTTGAGCCGCAGCAGCTCGGGATGCACCGGCTTGGACAAGTAATCGATTGAACCGGCGTGATACCCGCGCAGCACATGATCCATCGACGTGCTGATCGCCGTCAGAAAGATGACCGGGATTTCACTGCACCGCTCGCGCCGCTTGATCAATTCCACCGTCTCGAAGCCGTTCATGCCCGGCATCTGCACGTCCATCAGAATGACCGACACATCGCGCACATCCTCCACCAGCAAATAGCGCAGCGCCTCTTCTCCCGACCGCAGCAGCACCAGCTCATAATGCGGCGAAGACAGCACAGCCTCCAGCGCCAGCAAATTTTCCTGCCGGTCGTCCACCGCCAATATTTTCACCTTTTCTTTCATGCCTCACTTCCTTTCAGCCCGATGCGGCGGCGGCTTGGTCCCCGGCCACGGGGCGGACAAACCCATCTTCTAGCGGTGCAGCCACACCTGGAGCAGCGACACCAACTGCTCAAGCTGAATCGGCTTGCTGATGTAGTCATTGGCTCCGGCGGCAATGCATTGATCGCGGTCGTGCTTCATCGCCTTGGCCGTCAGCGCAACGATCGGCAGCGTCCGGTAAGCCGCGCTTGAGCTGCGAATCGCCCGGATCGTCTCGTACCCGTCCAGCTTCGGCATCATGATGTCCATCAAAATCAAATCGATACCCCCATGCTTGTCCAACATGCGCAGTGCTTCCTCGCCGTTCTCGGCGAACAACACGCGGATGTGGAACGATTCCAACACGCTGGTCAAAGCAAAAATATTGCGCATATCGTCGTCGACAAGCAGCACCTTGCGGCCCTCCAGCACATTGACCTGCTCGGCGCGGCCGTGGGGTTCGCCGGCAACGGCGACATGGTCCGCAGACGATTCCGGCAAGCCGCCTTGCTCGCCGGCCGGCCGCGGCGCAGCCCCGAAGGCCGCTGACGGGTAGCCGGCTCCCGCAACCTGACGGACGCCGTCCAACGGCAGCAGCAGCGTAAATGTGCTGCCCTGGCCGGGCTCGCTGGACAGCCGGATCGCGCCGCCGAGCCGGGCGGCCAGCGAGCGGCTGATCGACAGCCCAAGCCCGGTGCCGCCGTATTTGCGGCTGGTGGTTCCGTCGGCTTGGCGGAACGCCTCGAAAATCATGGTCTGCATCGCATGCGGCACACCGATCCCGGTATCGGCCACATCAAACGCGATCCACGTCCCGCCCGGCAAAGCAAGATCGGCCTCCGCCACCTCCTGCGGCTCCGCCCGGCGAATGGTCAGCGCAACTTGCCCGCGCTCGGTGAATTTGATGGCGTTGGACAACAAATTTTTTAAAATTTGCTGCAGCTTCGCTTCATCGGTCATCAGCGTTTCCGGCAGCCGCTCCTCCTTGAGCTGCGCGTGCAGCTGCAAGCCTTTTTGCCCGGTCAGCGGCTGGAACTGGCGGGTGACGGTTTCCTTGACACGCAGCAGCGGCACCGGCTCGCGCAGCATGTCCATTTGGCCCGCTTCAATTTTGGACAAGTCGAGAATTTCATTGATCAGGCTGAGCAAATCGTGGCCGGAGGTGTGAATCGTGCGCAAAAACTCCAACTGCTTGGCATGCAGATTGCCTTCTTTGTTTTCGATCAGCAGGTTCGCCAGCAGCAGCAAGCTGTTAAGCGGCGTACGCAGCTCGTGGGATACGTTGGCGAGAAATTCCGTTTTGTATTGCGAGCTCATGACCACCTGACGGTTTTTGTCCTCAAGTTCGGTTCGGGCCAACTCCAGCTCCCTGTTTTTGACCTCGGCGTTGCGATATTGCTCTTCCAACTGCTCGTTCAGCGCGCTCAGTTCCTCCTGCTGCAATTGCAACTCCTCGGACTGCGCCTGCAGCTCTTCGGTAATCGCCTGCGATTCGCTCAGCAAGCACTGATTTTGCATGTATGCCCACACGCTGTTCAGCGCCACGCCGAACAACACGTTCAACTCCTCCAGCAGCAGCAACCCCGACACCGGAAACGACTGGAATGAAGCAGCTTCCAGCACGCCAACCGCCTTGCCCTCATAAGTAATCGGCACGAACAGCAGATGCCGGGGAGCGGCGTCCCCCAGACCGGAACGGATGCGGATAAAATCGTCCGGCACGTCGTCCAGCATGAGCTGCCGGTTCGTTTTGGCGCATTGGCCAACCAGCCCTTCTCCCCAGGCTACGTGCTTGTGCCCCGGCGCAAGATGGCCCTCGCCCGCGAAACAGGCCAGCCGCACAAGCTTGCGGGCTCCCGTCTCTTCGGCATCGGTCCAATAAAAGGCGCTGTAGCCGGCGCCGAGCAGCGGCGTCACCTCGGTGACAAACAGCTCCGCCAACCGCTCGACATCGTGCACCCCCTGAAACAACGCCAGCAGGTCGGCGGTTTTCGACTTGCGCGCGTGCTGCTGTTCCAGCATCGTCTGGTAGGTGTGGAGATGCTCGGTATGCTCCTCCAGCGCCCCCGCCATTTGATTAAAAGATTCGGCAATGCGCCCGATTTCATCGCGAACCCCGACCGGAATACGCGGAATATGGACGATATCGCGGAACGAAATATCGCTGATGGCGGCCGTGACGCGCCTCAGACTACCCGTAGTACTGCGCAGCACGCCGAAGGCGATCGCCGCCCCACCCAACAGCAGCACCGCCAACAGCGCAGTCAGAATGGCCAGCGTGACGGTATAGGTCCGGTTGGAGTCGAGCAGCGCACGGTCGATTTGCGCGTCGTAGACGGCATTGAAGCTTTTCAGCACCTCAAACAGCTCGGCCCGCTGCTTTTCGACGGTGTCGTAATAAAACGCGATCGCTTCCTCCTGCTTGCCGGCTTTTTTCAGCTCCATCAGCTCGGGCAGCGCGTTGACGTAATTGGCGTATGCGTTGCTGAGCTTGGCGATCAGCGCGTCATCGGCTGGGCTTGCCCCCAAGCCGTTCAACTCGCTCCATTCCTCGCCGATCAGCGTCTTGCTTGTTTCCACCGCTTCCAAATGCCCGTCGAGCAGCGCCGGGTCGCGCTCCAGCAAATACCCGACGGCCTCGCGGCTCATATTGTTCAGCTCGCTGCGCAGCGAACTGGCCAGCTTGACGCCGGAATAGCTGTCTTTGACAATCACGTGCATGCTTGTTTTCAAATCGGCCAACAGCCGAAAATCGACGAGCGACGTGACCGCAATCAGCAGCAGGATCGAGCCGAATCCGGCGTACAGCTTCGTTTTGAACTTCATATTCGCCTTACCTCCGCAAAAGTGCCTCTGTTGTATAATTCGAAAAAAGACAAGCAATTCCTTTTTCATGGCAAAAATGGGTGGAACGGCTTCCTGTGAAAAATGGCCGGGCGGGCCGCCGCAGAAAAAAATCACCCTAACGGGTGACAAGCGCGTATCCCCAACTTTATGTGTATTTGGTCCACACACACACAACGAAATCGTCAGTCAATCCCGAAAACAACAAAAAACCGGTGGGACAGTGCCCGCCGGTTTCCTGTGTGAGTATTTAATGGCTCGATTCCTTCTTCAATTGCTCCACCTCATCGGCCGATAGCCCTGTCGCTTGCGCAATCGCCACCGTGTCCAACCCCATGCCGAGTAAATTTCTTGCTACCTCCAATTTGCCTTCGAGCCGGCCTTCCTCCTTCGCGCCATGAAGCTGGGACGCTTCATCATGCAGCGCTTTTTGCCGCATCTCATACAGCCTTCTAGCTTCCGCGTCTTGGCTCAGAAATTCCAGCGTATCCATCGCTTTTTGCAAAGTTGGCTCGTTCATCGCAATCACCTCCCATAGTTCGGATTTCTCTACGCCTTTCAGAAATAACAACCATTTGACCAATCTGTCGTTTAACATCGCCGGCTGTTCTTGCAGCTTGGGCAGCTCCAGAAAATGGATCTCGATATGATCGGTTAAGAGCATCCCCGTATGGTCTTCCCGCAAGTGAAACAGATTGTAGTAGCGATCGTTCGCGATAAAGTTGAAATTCAAAATGTTGATCGTGATCGTTTTCTTCAATTCCTTGTAGACTTGCCCTTCTTCCAACTGATTGGCATACATCTTGCTCCAGTAATACAACGTGCGCTTTTCAATATCGTAACGATTGAACAACTGGATTTCAATATTTACCTGTTTGCCGTCGGACGTCCGGGCGTGGATATCCAAGATGGACTGCTTATCATTCAAGGCGTTTTTGTCTATATACGGGTTCAAAATTTGAATATCTGTAAGGGGACGCGGCTCGCTTTCCCGCAGCGTGGCATTCAGAAAATCAAGCAAAATATCCTTGTTTTCCTCTACGCCAAAAATGCGCTTAAACACAAAATCCACCTTCGGATCGAGTCGATCAAACATCGTATCACCTCAATTCAACTTCCTTTCAGTATACCACGACGCCCTGCGTTCAAGCATCCGGCAAAATGGCTACTGAGCTGTCGTACCGCATTTCAGCCAGGATAAGGGTGAACCGCTTCATCCCAACGGATGACTAACATGCATCCCCAAACATTGAAATGCACGCTTTATCCACCATTTCCTTACTAAAGTGAAAAAAAGAACAAGCCTGACAAACGGCCTGTTCCTTGTCCCTCTCAAGCTGGCGGAAGTCATTTACCGCAGCGCGATATAACGCGGCCCGATCAGCGCCAGCAGTTCCTCAGCCTGCTCGCGCGTCCAGCCGCCTTCCCCGGCCTGCTGCTGGAACAGCTGCTCAAGGCTGATGCTTCCGCCTGCGCCGGCGGCAACCGTGCGGTTCGTCACCTCGAACGCAGACACTGCCGCGTTGCCGGCCGCTTCCGCGCCGTGAACGGCATCGGCGTCCAGCGTCAGCGCGACCGCTTCCCCCGCCGTCACCGGCGCGCTGAGCATCAGCTGCCAACGCCCCGTCGTACCGTCCGGTGCTACGTCGATCACCGTACGATTGCCGGAAACGGACAGCTTGTTCAAATCCCAGGCGGCGTCCACAGCCCTGTCGAACGCAACCAGCAGCGCCGTGCCGCTGTAGTTGGTCGAAGCCGCCATGAGCGTCGGACGGGCCGCTCTCTGCACGATCAGTTGATAGCTCGCGGAATGCTGCTCATCAGCCGACAACGCGGTAATTTCAACCGTCGTCGTTGTCCCGGTCAGCTCAACCTCGGCGGTGCCGCCCAGGGCCACGGCAGCGCCGTTCACAAACACATAACCGCCCACGCCGGAAGCCGTCGGGCGGATATACACCCGCTGCACATCATCGCCAACCGTCAAGACAAACACGCCCGGCTCCCGCTCCGCCAGCTCGCTGAGCGCATCGGACGCCGTTCCGGCCTCCAGCGAAGCAAGCGTGCCGCCCTCCAGCGGCGGCGGCTGAATCGTAAAGGCCATCTCGACGGTATTGCCGGCCAGATCGACGGCCAGCAGCCGGTAAACGCCGGGATCGCTGATTGGCGTGCCCAAGCTGTAGCCCTGAACAACCGCTTCGTCGCGCCATAAGGAGACCGCGGCAATGTCGGTATCGGACGAATACGGAAATACCTTGGTCGTATAGCTCATGCCGTCCGTTATGCCGCTGATGACCGGCGGCACGGTATCGATATTCGCAACCTCGTACAAAGCAATGAGCGAAACGTTGTCCGCCGCATCCTTGGAACGGCCATACACCGTTGTATTGGCTGTTAGTGCAATCAGCCCGGTATACGGCTGCCAATTGCCCTCGCCAAGCTTGTACTCCGTAACGACGGCATCATTGACGGCTATCAGTTCCACCGTCACCGCTGCAGCCGGAGCCACTGTGTTCGCCGTGATCGCCGGCGACAGCGGCGGCGTCCGGTCGATGTTGGCAATGTTCACACTGCTCTCCGGCGAATACACGCCGTTCCCGTCATACGCCCGCGCATACACCTGGCCGTTCTCCTCCAGCGTCAGCGGCTCCGTATACGGCTGCCAGACGCCCGTTGAACCCGCATCCACCCGATATTCGCGATAGGCCGGATTGCCCGGATACGAAATGGTCACGATCACCGACTGGGCCGGTTCGGTCGTGGACACGTCAAGCACCGGCTGCGGGATGCTGGAAGCGATAATGTTCGTAATCGTAAAGCTCGTTTCGACCGCTGCCTCATCATCGTAGGCCACGTAAATCGCAGCATTCTCCGTCAGTTCAAAAGGAGCTGTATAAGCGGTGTACGGGCCGGACTGGCCGATCTTGTATTGCCGGTTCGTGCTGAGCGGCGGGTAGCTCAATGTTACCGTCACCGGTCCGACCGTCTGCCCCGTCTCGCTCAGCTCCATGCCAACCCGCCCCAGCGTATACGGGCTGGCCGCCGTTCCGTCTCCCCCGGCGACGTACACGCTATCTTGCACATACACAACCGGACGCAGATTAAAATAATAATTGACAAGCGTAGATTCCGGCACCACATTCAGACTGCCTCCGGTCACGTAATAAACCCCAATCGTCGAAGCGTCGATGCGGTGCGGCGTCAGCAGATACCAGCTCTGCCACGAGCCAAGATCAATCTGCGGGTCCGCGCTGTACGCCTGATAATCGTCATAGGTCAGCAGCCCGACTTTCTCCGTAATCGTCGAAGCGCCCTCATACAAAGAAAGCGCCTCATCCTCGTCCGTGGTCACATCGAAGCTGTGCGGCTCAATCCAGCTTTTGTCGCTGCCCAGCGAGGCATAGAAGGTGGGGTCCCCATCCCGCGTCTGGTCGTAGTTCAAATAACGGTACGTGGAGTTCATCGAACTGGAGTAGCTGTTGAACTGGTACGTATACCCCCAAAAATACGTTTCGCCGGTGACTCCTTTCAGCAGCAGCTTGCGCTGCGCCGGATCAACGAGAATCCAGTCCTGGCCGCCGAAGCGGACAATCGAACCTTTATCGGCATGCGACAAAACATCACCCGCCGCGGTGCTGGCTTGCGCCGGCCCCGAAACGCCAGCCGCTCCGGCCAGCAAACCGCCCAGCACAAACAGCAGCGCGAGCAACTGCGGCAGCCGGCGTTGAAACAACGAAACGCGTTTCATCCAATCCCCCTCTTTTATGACAAAAATCGAAGTTCAAACCCTCGGTTAGTTATGAAAAAAGTCCCTGCATAGGGCCGCGGTGCGCCTCGCACCTGTGTCCTTTGCCCTATATCTATCATAAACAAGCTATCGGGGGATGCCAAGCAAAAAAAGAGCCAAGCCGCCCAACATCCAAGCCCTCCGTCACGTACAAAAAGAACGGCCTGCGTCAGGTCTGCCAGTCTCCGGGAAATAGTGCTTGCATCGGGCACAAGTAAGCCCGTCTGCTGTTATTGACGCCGCAGCAGCTCCTGCAGCCGCACCAAACCGGCATCGGGATCACCCGCCGGGAAATATTCCAAACCGATCGCTCCCGCATAACCCATGGCCTCCAGAGCGCGGAAGATGCGGGGGTAATCCAGTTCGCCCGTATCCAGCTCGCCGCGGCCGGGACAACCTGCCGCATGCACATGCCCAATCGCGGACAGATGATCGGCCATTGTCGTCAAAATATGACCTTCGGTAATCTGCTGGTGATAGATGTCATAGACCAGCTTGACCCGCTCGCTGCCAACCTCGCCCAGCACGGCAAACGCTTCGTCCGCCGCCGCCAGAAAGTAGCCGGGATGATCGACGCGCGTATTCAGCGGCTCCACAAGCAGCGTCATGTCGTGGCGCTCCAACAGCGGCACGCAAGCGCGCAGCCCGGCCACCAGCGACTGCCGCTGCAGCTCGCGCGATACGCCGGACAGCTCCTGGCCGACCTGCGTCACCAGCCGCCGGCAGCCAAGCCGAGCAGCCACGGCGATCGATTCGGCCAGACCGTCCAGATAAGCGCTGCGCAAGCTCTCGTCGACCAGGCTGATCATCCGCGTACACAACGCATAAAGCTGCACGCCGGTTTCCTCCAGCACCCGCTCGACGGCATCGAGGTCTTTGTCCCACCAGCCCCAAAATTCTATCGCCGCAAACCCCGCGCACTTGGCCCGGCGCACCCCTTCCGCGAACTCGTCGCCACGGTAAACGGCATCCACGCAAACCGACATCTTCATCGCACAATCCCCTCTCTATCCCTGCCAAATTGTCGTCCCTATCACGCATGTCGGCGCGCATTCCATCCGTACAAGCGCTCGCTCCAGTTCCGGCTCGGTCCGGCTGGCTGGCCGTGCGGGCCGTCCCACCCACCCGCCTCCGGTCTTTGCCGCGCCACGCCGCCTCCTGACCGGCAGCTATACCTCGCGCGCACCCGGCTTCCGCCGCCGCACGCCGCCGGCCGCAAGCAGGCGTCCCGCCGCCTCCCGCAGCTTCGCCAACACGCCGAAGAAACCATGCTTGAGCAGCGGCCGCTCAAAGGCGTACGTAATCAGCGCAGCTACGGCAATCGCAACCGCAAACGACAGCGCCGTAAATAACAACTGCCAGACCGTGTCCTGATGCGGGTCGGCGGTGCGCGGCGCGGGGAAGCCCAGCTTGGCCAGCTCGCGCGCGATCCATTGATGCCACAAATACAGGTTATAGGAAATGACCGACAAAAAGACGAGCGCCCGATTCGCCAGCAACCCCGTCCAGCGCCTCCAGGCAAAATGCGAACCCAGCGCAATCGCCATCAGCAGCGCGCCGAGGAAAAAACGGTTATGGCTTTGCCAGATGGCGACCCCGTTCGGATCGTAACGGACATCGTACAGCCACTGGAACATGTACAGCAGCAGCGCTGCGGCCAGCACCGCGCCGGCGGTCATCCACACTTGCAGGCGGCGCAGCTGCGGCAGCTTTTTCACCGCCCACACCAACGCGTACGCCGTCAGCATACCATTGGCGAACAGATCCAGATAACCCGGCAATTGATTCAAATAAAACAGCAAATCGTCAAACTTGCGCAGCTCCATGCCGTACCGGTAGCCCGCCGCAAGCAGGCACAGGCCCGCATACGTCAGCAGCGGCTTGCGCAAAAACGCCCACGCCACAAGCGGGAACAACACGTAAAACTGCACCTCGACGCCCAGCGACCAGAACACGCCAACAATCGAGTTTTTCGTATCGTGAAACCAGTTATGCACAAACAACAGATGGGTGACAATATGTTTGCCGCCTTGCCCGGCGGGAAAATCATGCGGCACAAACAACAACATAACCAGCATCATCAGCCAATAGGAGGGTAAAATCTTGATCGCCCGCCGGTACGCGTAATGGCGCAGCGGCTTTTGCGGCTTGCCTTCCAGATGCGCGTTCACCGCGGGCGCAAACAGGCAAAAGGCGCTGATGAAGAAAAACAGCTCGACCCCCAGCGTGCCCGCGATCGGGATAAAATCGAGATTGATCGTATGTCCAAACAACGGGAAGGCATGATGCAGCCAGCTCAGCTCCCAGACATGAAACAACATCACAAGCAAAATCGCCAGACCGCGCAGTCCGTCCATGCTGTCGACGTGCAGCGGGTGTTTATCGTTGCGGCTGACCATGCGTGCGGCTCCCCTTTCTGGTTGGACGGTGCGGCGGCTGCGGCCCGGAGGACGAGAGCCGCCGATAGGACACGGCCGCTCCGGCAACAACGGCGAGCAGCGCGGCCAAGCAGACCCACAGGCCGGTCCGCGGGCCTTGCGACAGCCGGTGCCAGCCGCTTGGCTCGGCATTGGCCGCTGCGGCCGCCGGCTGCGGCAAGCCGGCCGCATTCGCCAGCGGCGGCGGATCATCCGGCAAGTAGACGATGGCCGCGCCCGGCGGGACGGCGTTCACCGGCTCAACGGCCGCGTCGTCAAACCAGGCCTCACCGGTGCTCAGTTGCCCGTATCCGCCAAGGCCCAGCGTCAGGCGCAGCGTGGACGCGTTATCTCTTGTAATCGCATACATTTCAACATAATGCCAGCCGTCGTCTGTGCCTGCAATGTCCGGCGTCGCGACGGTTTTGCCCTCGACGGACAAGCTTGCGCCCTTGCGGCCTGCGTCGATGTGCTGCGCTTTGATCCATGCCGACAGCTTGTACATGGCGTTCGGGACTACCGGAATTTCCTGCACATAACGAGCGTCATTGTCCTTGAGATTCGTCAGTTTGGCGCAGCTTGTCCCTGAATGGCACGCGGCGGCGTCCGTCTCCAGCGTAAATTCGGCGCTGGCCGGCGCGGCGTCCCACGCCGTTGTCGTCCAAACGGCCGGACCTTGTCCGCTGCGCTCCTCGAACGACGCGTTCAAAAGCGCATTGGCGCCGCCGTCCTCGGCCGCGGCCAAGCTTGCGGCCAGCAGCCCGTACAGGCCAAGCGCCAAAGCTGCGATGTGCTTTTTATTGATCAAGTCGGTTCTTCTCCCCGCTCGTATAATCGTGTTCCTGCGGCCTCGCGTTCGCTGCCCGCGGCTCCCCCAGCCGCCGGCCCGGACCCGCCAAGCCTTGCTCCCATTATAGCACAGCTTGCGCTTCCCGCCTGCGCGCTTCTTGCGCACAAATCGACAATATTTTCAAAGAAGAAGAACCCCAATCGGAGTCTTTCGCAGATGAGCGACCGCGTTGCAGCGGAAGTTTTTCATGCCAATCAGAGCCCCCCAACGTGTTAAATTTTGCTAGACTTACCATTGCCGATGGGGTCAAAAAAAGCCCTGCCCCCGAAGGGACAGAGCTGCGAATCTTCTTCTTCAACCTTCTAGCAGCCGCCGCCAAACCGTCAAACGACGGTCCGCGCTTCCTGGCTTACACTTCCATGGCCGCGCACACGTCTTGCACTTCCTCGCGTGTCGGCAGCGCGGGAATCGCGCCATAACGGGTTGTCACCAGCGCAGCCGTCACGTTGGCGAACGTCAGCACCCGCTTCCTTTGCTCCGGCGACAGCCGCCCCGGGTCCACGCCCTCCTGTGCCAGCTGATAAAGCACCGCGCCGATAAACGAGTCCCCGGCCCCCGTCGTATCGATCGCCTTCACCCGGTAGCCCTCGGCTTCCACCGCTCCCTGCTTCGTATACCAGACCGACCCGTTGGCTCCGCGCGTATACAAAATATGGGTCACTCTGCCAACAAACAGCGAAGCCAGCGCTTGCGCTTCATCGCGAATGCCGGTGATGAACTCCAGTTCATCTTCGCTGATCTTCAAAATATGGCTCTGCGGCATAAATTCCAGAATCGCCTGGCGGCAGCCCTCCGGGTTGCTCCACAGCGGCAGCCGCACGTTCGGGTCAAAGCTGATCAGCCCTCCGGCGGCTTGCATCGCTTTGATCGCCTTGATGTGCGCATACTTGACGGGCGCTTCGATCAAATCGACCGACCCGAAGTGCAGAATATCGCCGGCCCGGAACCAGCCGTCGACGATTTCGTCCGGTGTAAGCAGCATATCCGCGCTCGGGTTGCGGTAAAAGGAAAACTCGCGGCTGCCGTCCTGCTTCAAACTGACGAACGCCAGCGCCGTATTCGCTTCTCCGGTGCGGGAGATGCAATCCGTGCGGACGCCGACGGACACCATCGTCTCGACCAGATAATCTCCGAAACCGTCTTCCCCCAGCTTGCCGATAAAGGCGCTGCTGCCGCCCAAGCGCGCCACTGCGCTGGCCACGTTGGCAGGCGCCCCGCCCGCCGCCTTGCGGAACGTGCACACCTTCTTCAACTCGACGCCGACCTCGGCCGGCACAAAATCAATAAGCGCTTCTCCGATCGTATAAACTGTCCCCATCTCGTGCCTCCCTGCCCTGAGTATCCCGTATTGCAAGGAGCTGTCTCAGGTTCAGCAGCGCCCCCGGGCTTATCGGCGCAGACGACCCCGTTCACAGGAGCGAAAGCGGCCCGTAATGCCGCGCCCCCGCCCGGAACAAGGTCGTCGCTTGCTCCGACGTTGTGTACTCTTATTATATATGTTAAACGTTTAACATATCAATCTTTGCTTGCCGGGAATTTCCGTCTTGCCCCAAGTCCCTGCCCAACGCCGCCGCTCAGGTTGAACCCCGCTCTACCAGGCTGACCGGCAGGATATGTTCGCCGGGCACCTCCTCGCCGCCGGCCATCCGGTCGAGCAGCTCGACCGCAAGCTGGCTCATCTCGGTCAGCGGCTGGGCCAGCGTCGTAATGCCCGGCGTAACAATCGACGCAAACTGGATGTTGTCGTAACCGATCAGCTTAAGCTGCCCTGGGATGCTGATGCCGCGGACCGCGCATATTTTGGCCGCATACAACGCGATCATGTCGCTGCTGGTGAACAAGCCGTCGAGGTCGGGCCGCTCGTCGAACAGCCGATGGATCGCCCGTTCATAATGCACGTTTTCGAAATCGTCCTCCGTCAGTTCCACAATATGCGGCACGACGCCGCTATCGGCCAACGCATCGCAGAATCCTTCGGTCCGCCGGCTGCCATGGAAAACCGGATTCAGCTTGAAGCACACGTGCGCGATGCACCGGCAGCCTTTGCGCAGCAGCAGCTCCGCCGCCATCGCCCCGCCGCGGTAGTTGTCCGAGGAGATGCTTGGAATGCCGGGGATCGTGCGGTCAAACGCGACGATTGGATGCTTGAGCTTCGTATACGTATCGACGGTCATCGTATGGCTGCCCATGATGATGCCGTCGACGCGGTTGCTTTCGAGCATATCGATATATACTTTTTCCTTGTGCTGATCCATCCGGGAATTGCAAATCAACAGCTTATAACCGCGCTCCGATGCATACAGCTCAATATGGTGCGCCAGTTCGCCGAAAAAAGGATGGGCAATCGTCGGCACAATCATCCCGAGCATCATCGAGCGCTTGCGCATCAGCGCGCGAGCGATTTCATTGGGCTGATATTGCATTTCCTCCATGACGCGATACACCTTGTCCCGGGTGGCTTGGCTGATATACCCGCGGTTGTTCAGCACGCGCGACACCGTCGTGACGGTCACGCCGGCTTTTTGCGCCACATCCTTGATCGTCGCCATTTCCGTTCGTCCTTTTCCGCTTATGCCTTGGTATGTGCATTATATCAATAACCCGCCGGCTTATAAAGAATCCGTTGTCCGCAGGGCGAGGAATGTGTACAATGAAAGTGCTCCGCCTCCGCTTCGGACGGCAGAGCTTATGTTGGCTTCGGGAGGCATGCGTCATGGTCAGCTTGATCATTGTCGGACTGGTAGCTTTACTGCATGTGTATATCTTATATTTGGAAATGTTCGCCTGGACCACGCCGCGCGGACGCAAATCGTTTGGCACCACGCCGGAATTCGCCGAGGCGTCGAAGGGGCTGGCCGCCAATCAGGGCTTGTATAACGGCTTTTTGGCCGCAGGGCTGATCTGGGGCATGGCTCATCCCGAGCCGGCGGTCGGCAAGCAGATCGAGATTTTTTTCCTCATCTGTGTGCTGGTTGCCGCCTTGTACGGCGGAGCGACGGCCAAGCGCTCGATTTTGTTCGTGCAAGGGCTGCCCGGGCTGATCGGCCTGCTGGCCGTGTTGTTCCTGTAAAACGCCGCACCAAACAGAGCCGGCCGCACAAACGGCCCGACATGCCGGATTTCCATCCGGTTTCGGGCGGCTGTGCGGCCGACGCCTGCTATACCAAATTGTCGACGAGCGCCTGCAGGCTCGCTAACGCGCGGTCTTTTTTGCAAGAGCACGTCCGCACCTGGCCGATGATCACGTCCTCGCGTCCCGGCGCGCCGCCCCGGAAATACGCGATCAGTGATTCCCTCAGCCGGATATAACCGGCGGCCGCATCGAGCATCGCTTGCTGCGCTTCGCAGAAAGCCGCATCCTCGCACCTGTATGTCCGGTTGATTTGCCGGAGATACGCCTCCACATGCCGCGACTTGTCCAGCTGGACAGCCACGTAATCCGCATGCTCTTCGCCAAAATCCATCGTCGTGACGTCCAGCGACGAAAGCTGCACGGGAAACTGCGTGACCGCTTTGACATATTTCAAAATGGTCACTTTATTGTGCAAACTTCGATCATGGCGCGCCGCGAGCGCTCGCTCGTAGAACGAAATCGCGCCGTCCACATCCTGCTCCAGCAACCGGCCGTTGCCACGCTCCACGTCCCGCTCGAACCCGATGGGGCAGCTGATGAAAAAAAACACGAACAATCCGATCATGCACAGCCAACACCGGCTCCCTCTCGTCCGAGCCCGACTTCGCATGGTCACGCCTCCTTTTCCCCGCCTGGCCTGCAACGTTTTCTACCTAGCTTGATTGTAGCAGAAATTGTCGAATTACGTCACAAAAAAGAGAGCCGGCTATCCGACCCTCTCGCTTGGCTTACGTTTGTTTGCTGCTGGCGGTTAGCCGACCGCCTCTTCCAGCATGCCGCAACGTCAGCGGCTCACTCCGACTCCGACCATTCCCGCCGCTTCGGTGCGAACAACGCCAGCCCGTTCAGCCGCAGGGCCAACGCGCCAACCCGCCGCTCCAGCAAGCTGGCCAGGCTCAGCGTCGCCAGCAAACCGGCCAACGTACCGCAGACCGATACCGGCACGATCCACACATTCGGCGCTTGCGCGAAAAACGGGATCAGCGACACCGCAAGAATCGGCGGCGCATTCCATTTCAGCCTGACGATCAGCCAAATGATGACGATGACGTTGAGGAACAGCGCCAGCACGCCGCCGCCGCCCAAGTGGAACAACGCGGTGCCGATCACCGAGGAGACACAAGCGCCTGCGGCGATTTTGCTCAGTACCTTGGCATCGGGCGAGCGGGAAACGAACAGCAGGCTGAACGCGCCCAACGTGGGGAAAAACATCATATGCAACAGCGGTACATGCAGGGAAAACCAATATATAAGGACGATGTACAAGCTGATTGCAGCCAACTTCAACTTCATGTCAAACCTCTTTCTGTGCCACATCAGCTTTTAAATAGGGGAACGCTTTAGCGAACTGACCATTTCTGATTTGCATGAAAAACCGCTGTCTCAACGCGGCCGCTCCTCCTCGAAAGCCTCCGAAAAAGCTTTTCTCGCAGGGCCGTCTGCAAACCTTTCTTATTGTAAAATCTTGCAATCGCTTACGTCAATCCCTGGCCCCGCATAAATTTTTGCCGGCGTTTGTCCGCTGTTGCGCGCGCTTGCCGACCCGCCCGCTATGGAGCGGACGGTCCCTCGACATTGCGCCTGAGCAGCACCTCGTTATCAAGGTTCAAATTGCCGCTCCAAATGATCTGGCCTTTCCCCAGCGTATCGCGGTAATCGGTAAATTCCTTTTTGTTGTCCATCCCGGCTTCACGCGCGCTATATGCGGACGCCTGCGGCCAGGAAGCATCGTCGAAATTGGCGGCCGTCCAGCCGTCCGGCACGGCGAAATGCGCCGCATAACAGCGATCGTTGCACGACGGCGGCGAGTTGTAGTCCGGCGTGCGGTGGATGAGCGCATCCCCCTGCCGTTCGATCGTCAAATCGGCTTTGCTTTGCAGCGGGGCGATATAGAAGCTCTGCGCCTTCCAACTCGCGTCAGTCACCGTGCCGTCGCTAAACACACCAACGATGCCGCCGTCCCCGTATTGATACGCGTTGCCGCGGTTATTCTCCGTGCCCAGCCCCAGATTCTCTTCCCAATCAACCGCGCGGATTGCATACGTCATCGGGTATTTCGCCTTAAACCGGACAACCGCCACATTAAAAGGCGTATACGGCACAGGGTCCCTGGCAACCGCCTTGCCGTTCACATACAGCTCGAAATAATTGTCCGCGTAAAAATAACCCGTGATGACGACCCCGTCCGGGTCCACCTCGACGATCGGCGTGCGGTTCACATCGACATCGGCGATGCTGCGGTAGATAACCCCGCTGCACGGATTGGACACATCGCCGGCGGCGTTCATCGTCCAATCGACCTTCGCCGGCACGGTCCAGGTCAACCCGTCTTCGGAGACGATTTGACCAAGCGCGCTCGTGCGCCCGCCACGGCAGGCGAGCAAACCCGGCTGCACGGTGGCGGCCCGGCCTTGGGAGAAGCTGGCCGCCGACGCAGTGCCGGAGCCGGCTCCCTGGCCGGCGGGGGCGGCCGTGCTCGGGAGCGCCGTGCCGGCGTCAGTTGCGCCAGAGGCTGTGCCCGCGGGCGCCGTGCCGGCGTTTGCTGCGCTGGCGGCCGTGCCTGCGGGGGCGGCTCCGGCATTCCCTGAGCCGGCGGCCGAACCTCCCGATCCGGCCGTTCCTGCGGACGATGGGTCGGAAGCGGCCGCCGGCGAGGCGGCAGGTCCGGGGGCGGCGCAAGCGGTGCATAAGCATAATAACAGCAGAATCCAGTTCATTTTCACTTTTTTCTCTCCTTTTATGGTCACTTGGGATTGCTCTGGGACGGGAAGCGATAGCGCAACCTGCGTGCGTTTGGCTTCGGCTGTGGGCACGCGCTGCCGGCTCGCCGCACCGTCGGGATGCCTTCACTATAACCGGAAAAAAAGTCGGGAATGTGTCCGCCTTGACTTTTAACCGACATCTTGACGTTTTACAATAGAACCATCAGATGAGCGCGTCCCGCTGCGGACAGATGGAGGACATGATGCAAACCATTCTTATTGTTGAAGACGAAGACGCGATCTCGCGCGTATTGGCTGCCTATATTCGCAAAGCCGGCTTCGCCTGCGTCGTTTGCGCGGACGGAGCGGCGGCACCGGCGCAATTTGACGAGCTGCGCCCGGCGCTTGTGCTGCTGGATGTGATGCTGCCGGGCCTCAGCGGCTGGGACATTTTGCGCCATATCCGCAGCAAGGGAGCTTACCCGGTCATTATGCTGACGGCGCGCGGCGAATTGCACGATCGGCTGCTTGGCTTGAACGAGGGTGCGGACGATTATATCGCCAAGCCGTTTGCGCCCGAAGAGGTCATCGCCCGCATTCAGGCGGTGCTGCGCCGCCCGCCGCAATCGCTGGAAACGCCGGATATCAAATATTTCGGCAGCTTGAAAATCGACTACCGCTCGCGGACCGTCTACCTGAACGGCGCACGCCTGACGATCAACCCGCGCGATCTGGGGCTGCTGCTGTTTCTCGCCGAACGCCCGAACCGCATCTTCGAACGCGAGCAGTTGATCGAGCAGGTGTGGGGCATCGATTACGAAGGCAGCGACCGGGCTGTCGATCTGGCGATCAAGCGGCTGCGCAAGGCGTTGCTGCACTGGCCGCAGGAGGAAGGCGAAATCCGCACGCTGCGAGGAACGGGGTATCAATTTTATGCCAAATCCAACACCTAGACGCAACACGCTGCTGCGCCAATGGACCTTGCGTTACGTCATCACGCTTTGCGCGGGGCTGGCGGCCATCGGCGCCCTCTCCGTGATGTGGCAGCGGGAAGCGACGCTGCACCAGCGGCTAAACGCGCTGCTGGCGTTCGGCGAAGCGGCGGCGGCCCATGTGGCCGGAGAACACGGCGGCATCGTCATCCCGGACCGGCTGTACGAATGGATTGACGGCACGCAGCGCCAATACGGGATTCCCGGTCAGTTCGGCTTCACCGTGTTCGACCGGGATGGACGCCGCCTGTTCTACAAGCCCGCGCCGCAAGAGCAAGGCGAGCCGCAAGCGGGCTCGCCGGAACGGCGCGCGCCAGGCGGCGATGGCGGGGCCGGGCAAGCGCCCGGCGCGGACGCGGACGGCGGTCCGCTGCCGCCGGGCCCGGCCAGCGGCACGCCTGCCGGCGGAAGCGCGGCCGGCGACGGAGCGGCGGCGGCGGGAACGGACGCCGTGTTCGCCACGCCGCCGCCGCTGCGCGACGCCAGCAGCGTGCAGGCGGCCGGCCGCCAATACGCCGTCACCGTGCCGGTAACAAGCGCCGCCGGCGTCGCCGGCACCGTCGCGATCAGCTACAGCAAATCCGCGCTGACGGATATTCAGCAGCAGTACGGCCTGATCGGCGGACTGCTGCTGCTGGCCGGCTTGCTCGGCTGGCTGATCATTTACCTGCTGCTGCGCAGAGTCACCCGCCCGATCCACGAGGTCGCAAAGGCGCTGCGCCAGGTGGAGCAAGGCGACTACAAGCTCGCCTTGCAGGAGCACCCGAAGGAGCAGGAAATCCACGCGCTTTATGCCTCCTGCAAAGCGATGGCCCGGCGGCTTGAGCAGTTGGAGCGGCTGCGCACCGAGCTGCTGGCCGGCGTGACGCACGATTTGAAGACGCCCGTCACCTCGATTCACGGCTTGATCCAGGCCGTGCGCGACGAGGTTGTCACCGGAGCAGAGGCCAGCGAATTTCTCGATATTTCGCTAAAGGAAACGGTGCGCCTCCAACATATGATCGCCGACCTGCTCGATTTCCACGCCTTCGCCTCCGGCCGCATGAAGCTGCAGGTCGACCGCTTCGATCTCGGCAAGCTGCTCAAGGAAAGCGTCTACCAATGGGGGCTGCTCCATCAGGAGGAGCCGCTGGAGCTGCGTCTCGACTTGCCCGAGACGATCTGCATGGCCAACGGCGACGCCAACCGCCTCCAGCAAATTCTCGTCAATTTGCTGGACAACAGCAAACAGGCCTTGCACGAACAGGGCACGATTACCGTCACGCTGCAGGAAAGCGCAGCCGCCGAATGGGAGATCCAGGTCATCGACGACGGTCGGGGCATCCCGGCGCACGAGCAGCCGAATATTTTCGAAAGCTATTTCCGCGGTGAACAGAAGCAGCTCGCCGTACGCGGCCTTGGCCTCGGCCTGACCTTCAGCCGGCTGCTGGCCAACGCCATGGGCGGACGGCTGGAGCTCAAAGCGAGCTCGCCGCTTGGCACGACGTTCCAAATTTTCGTGCCCCGGGCGGCGCCAACAGCCCCATAATGCGCAAACACAAGAGAAGAGCCTATTCCGGGCGCAAATCATGCCGGACAGGCTCTTATTGCAAATCACGATCGGTTATCGTTGAAACCATGTCTCGATCATCCGCCGCATCGTCTCCCGCTGCTCGGCGAATTGCTTCTGCCGATGCCCGTTGGCGCCCGACGGATGCGGAAACCCCCACAGGATGCGGCCGGCGTCCAGGCGCTCTTGCCGCACAAGCAGCCGCAGCACTTGCTCCACCGTTTTGCCAAGCGGTATGATCAACGCTTGCGGGAGCCAACCAAGCTCCTGCTGCGCGTCCAAGGCGGCACTGGTCAAAAACGGGTTCGATAAAAGCGGCGGATGCGCCCCGCTGTAGTTGCGGGCGCCGACAAATACGGGATAGCGCAGCAGGGAGGTGGTATGCAGCAGGTCGCGTTGAGCGCCAAACAGCTCGCCGCAGGAAGCAACGCCCAAATGCCGGTGCAACTCCAGCGCGTCAAGCATGCCGATCAGATGCAATCTCATCGTTCCCGCGAACGCAGCCGCTTCCTTGGCCCGCCGGCATACTTCCTCATCCGGCAGCCCCTCTGCCAGACTGGCCTTGGCCGTCTGCATCGCCACGCGCATTTGCGACCAACCGGGGGTCAGCCCGATCACGCAGATCCTGGCCCCATCCCGAATGTACTCGTTATGCGGCGCATAATACATGTGCAGCGCCCCGCTTTGCGCCATCAAAAAATCCCCGACCAACAGGTGCTCCTTGGACAACGCGACGCCGCCGGGAAGCGAACGAATCGCCTGCTTGTATTGGGTGAACTGATTGGAAATGAGCATACTATTTCTCCCCAGCCTTGTTCCGCAGACTCACGCCCCTGCTTCCTGCCCCGGCGCCATCGGCGTAATCCCTTCCAACATCATCTGAATATCCTGCCGGTCAAACACCTGATCGCCGTTCAAATCGGTTTGCTCCAGCGAGCCGCTGCCGATCAGTTGGACGATAGCCTGAATATGCAGTTGGCCGTCGCTATCCACCGGCAGCAGGTTCACTTCCACCTCCTGGCTGTGCGCGTTCTCCACATTGCCTGCGGTATCGGCGCTCCAGTAAGCAATCTGATGCTTGCCGTGGCCAGTCAGTACAATATGCGTTCCCGTATATGGCACGCCATCCACCGTATAATAGGTGGCCGCCACGTCCGCTCCGGTATCGGCGGCGCTCAGTTCAAGCGTGACATGCCGGGTCGTGCTGTCCGTCGCCAGTTCGGCCGTCGTAACCGGCGGCGTGGTATCGATATTCGCGATCGTCACCGTCAACACAGTGACGGCGCCGCTGGAATCGGTGGCGATAAACATAAAGCTGCCATTTTCCGCAAACGTATGTTCAGTTGCATTCAACGTGCCTTCATTCACCGCAGCGTGAACGGTAATCGGCTGATTCGTCGGCGTCGCATCATCGTATGCGTCAATCGTAATGACCGGCGGGAAATCCAGCGTAATCGCCGCTTCTGCCGCTTGGCTGACATTGCCGGCCGTATCCTTGAGCCTTGCGTACACCTGCTTCTCGCCTTCGCCCGAAGATAAAGTGTACAGCTTCGTCGTGTTGTACGGCTCCCATTCTGACCATTCCTCATTGTCATCGGAGAACTGCATGTAGCTTGCGCCCGAATCCTGATCGTCCAGCGTCAACGTCACTTCCGCCTTGCGCGTAACCGCAGCTTGATCGTTGATGGCAAGCGCCACCGTCGGCGGAACGATATCCAAATTCGTAATCCCAACCGTCGTTGTGCTCATATTGCCGGCCGCATCGGTCGCATAAGCCGACAAGGTTCGGTTCCCGTTCAATACGAAAGGCCCGGTATATGGAACATCATAATCGCCCCAAAGCTGATACCGGCGATTCACCGTATCCGCCGAATACGTGATCGTCACCGTGACCTTCTGCGCTGGCTCTGTCGTGGACAACGTCACCACCGGAAGCTCGGGCGCCTCTCGGTCAATATTGGTGACTGCATACTGAGCAATGTCGCTCCAGTTGCCGTATCCATCCTGATAGCGGGCATAAACCGTCAGATTCTCGTTTACGGCCAACGGAGCCGTATAGTCGCTCCACGTCGCATTATCGTAGCTGGTCTGGAGAACCACAGCCTCCGCCGGAAATACGGCCGTCACCGCAACCTGCTGATTGGTTGGCGTTTCCGGGTCCGCCTCGAACGTCACATCGGCCAACTGAGGTTTGTTCAGCGTCACCGTTGCCGTATGCGATGCCTCCACATTGCCTGCCACGTCCGTGCTCCAGTACACCAGCGTATGCGTGCCGTTCGTCGTCAACGCCACCGCAGAACCGGTCTGCTGCATGCCGCCGTCCACCCGGTAATACGTGGCCGCCACACCGGATGCCGCGTCGCTGGCCGTCAAATCGACTTGCACGTTGGCAAACGCCGTCCCTGACGGCGCATTGTCGCCAGTGACCGGGGCGGTGGTGTCCCTTTTGATCGTAACGCTCTTCGAGGCAGTGCCGCCTGCGGAAGAGGCTGTACAAGCATAGGTCACGCCGGTTACGGTCGTATCCGTCTCCAGAACTGCGGGATCGCAGCCCGAAGCGTTGATCGAACCCGATGCCGGGTCGGTCAGCGTCCAGTTCAGCCCGACATTCGACGTATACCAACCGTCGCCGCCCACCGTTCCGGTTAATGCCGCCGCAATGCCCGGCGAGGTCGCAATCTCCACAGTCCCGCGAAGAATGCTGTTGTAGTCGTAATTTTCTCCCGTGATCGTGAACCCGTACCTGTCGCCGGCCACCACATGGAAGCTGGAAATGCCCGATCCGTCAAAAAGACCGGATACGCTTTGATTGAACAGCGTCGTCGTCGTGCGAACCCCGTTATGCTCGACATAGGAATGGAGCACAGCCGAAGCCTGAAACCAGGCGTGAAGCCCCGAATAATGCCAGTTGTAGTAAATATCCGCCTCATCCGTCGCCGCCGTGCTGTAATCCCAGCTTTGCCCGTTCCAGGCGCTGGAGTTATTGATATCGTACGATAAAACAACCCCGTAAGCTGTCCCCGTCACCGACGGGGTTCCCGCTCCCGAGCTTGTCCAGGCCGATTCCGACGGAAACAGCTCCTGGGCATGGACCAACGACGGTATGCAACCCATACCGAACAACACGGCGAGCAACAACGCCCATTCTGCGATTTTTCGATTCACAATTGTCCCCCTCTCACACGATAATTACTTGGTGCAACCCATCTCCAGCAACGGCTTTTTCCTTTTATTCTACACTACGATTCTACAATATGCACCAGCTAACGATACAGATTTTCAGCCATTTTTAGGTCCAAAAGCCCATAAACGCCAAAAAGGCACCCGAAGGTGCCTCGCCGCAATCGACTAGCGGTTGGATGACTCGCCAAACCTCGCGACCGGAATCGGAAATTCCGGCATGCCCACGACGTACGGCGTATATTCATACAAGCCGAAGTACACAACAATTTGGTCGTCCTGCAAAAAATACCGCTGATCGTCGCCGATCGTCTCGAACGGCTGGAGCAGATAGTAATCGCGTTCCGCCAGCTGCTTGTCGATTTCTTCATTGATGATCTGCTTGTAATCGGGATGGCCCAGCGCCGCCTGCTGCAGCGTCAGCTCCTTGCCGGTCGTCAGGTCGAACGTATGCCCTTCCATATCGTACATGCCGTGAGCGCCGCCGGTATATTGATACGTATCAAAATAAAAGCTCAGCTTGTTATCCTGATTATACGTCACCGTATAATTCAATGTGGCTGCAAACGTAAACTTACGCATCTCGTCGGACAACCCGTCGGTCGCTTCTTTATATAGAGCGTGAGCGTCCGTTTGCGCCTGCAGCGCCCGCTGCTTGAGAAAATCGTTGATTGCATCGCTCGCTTCGGCATGAGCCCAGCCCGTGATCTGCGGATATTGGATGGTGATCGTTTGGCCCTCCGCGGAATCGTCGATCGTTTCGTTGACCAACTGCAGCGCGTTCTCCTGCACCGGATCGATGATAATCAGCCGCTCGGCGGCGTCATACCCGATATGAAAACCCATCTGCTCCAGCACAAAACGCAGCGGAACATACGTGCTGCCGTCAATAATATACGGAGACAACACGCCGTAGAACTCGTGCCCGTTCAGCTCGTACATGCTGCTTTCGTTGTGCATCTTCATCGTTTTGACCTCGCTGCTCACAGAAACCGTGCGCGTCTCGCCGTCCCAAGCCGCCTTCAGCCCCAGCTTATCGCTGAGAAAAGCCAACCCGACGTACGAATCCCCATCGCTCGACACGCCGCCCGGCACCTCCACGCGCTGCCCGGCGATCTGCACATTTAGCGGCTTGAGCTGAATCGGCGCAGGCGCAGCCGCTTCCGCCGCCACGGACGCTTCCGCCTCATTTGCGGCGTAGCCGGCCGTCGGCAAAGCGGCTCCCAACACAGCAGCCAGCGCTACAACAACCGGCAACCGGCCCAATGCCACGCGGCGTGTTGTGGATTTTTTGATAAATTTATTCATGATAACAACTCCTCGTATAGTATTTCTTGAAAGCATTTAAGGGCCAATTTCCATTCCCCGAGGGGAATGGAGGCCGCCTTCAAAATTTCCAGTGAATCATACATTGAAAATTGAAAAAGGGACTGGACTTTCCGGC